>Ga0210394_10000016_pt1 | contig 421037 bp, 361 predicted proteins | sample IncBWC12MmetaG_FD_160121 | JGI IMG/M metagenome (GOLD analysis project Ga0210394, IMG submission 160121) | Forest soil microbial communities from Barre Woods Harvard Forest LTER site, Petersham, Massachusetts, United States - Inc-BW-C-12-M | ecosystem: Environmental > Terrestrial > Soil >... | reverse complement strand
TCGTCGGTGAACTTCGATCGCTTCATCGGTCCCCTTCTCCTTCGGCCCCTTGGGCCGCCTTCTGGAGGACTTCGACTGCGACTTTAGTCCAGCTCTAAACTGACCTCAAAATCGGGACTCAGGTCACTACCTCATAGCGGCCTGCGGGATTTGCGCTGTAGTTATTGTGAGGGTACGGTGGGCCGCAAAATTGGAGGTACCCCGATGAAAACGACGAAGACCACGCGCCAGCAACGGCTTCTGTTCGGACTGGCGGCAGCCATTGGGATGCAGGCAGCGGCATACGCGGCTTCCGCTCCGGACGTGCCGGATCAGGTCAAGGTGCCCGCGGGCGAGAGGCTCGTGTTTCGGGCGTACGCCTCAGGCGCGCAAATCTACGTTTGTCAGCAGGGAGCTGATGGTAAATCGCAGTGGACGTTGAAGGCTCCCGAAGCGCAGCTGCACGACCGGAAGGGAGCCGTTGTCGGCCATCACTACGCGGGGCCGACGTGGAAGCATAACGACGGTAGCGAAGTGACGGGAAAGGCCTCAGCCAAAGTGGATTCGCCCGATCCCGACTCGATTCCGTGGCTGCTCGTGACCGCCACTGGACACTCCGGCGCGGGCGTGTTCGCACAGGTGACGAGCATTCAAAGGATACGCACCAAGGGCGGCCAGGCTCCCGCAGCGGGCAGTTGTGACAGCTCGAAACTCGGCACCGAGGCAAAGATCCCCTATACGGCCGACTATTACTTCTACGCTCCGGCGAAGTAGCACCCGGCCCGCGGAGAGTTGAGTGTCCGCTGCTTTCCTCTCGAGTGGCGGCTATCGGGAAAGCCATCCATCCGAGTCGGGTCAGAAGCGGGCCTAGCCGGGCTTGCCGTACCTGGCCCGCCGCGGGAATCGACGGCGTCCGCGAGTGCCTTAATGCGGAACATGCCGAAAGATAATTTATTAGTAAGAAATTCCCTGCCTGGCCGGAAGATGTATCGTGCTAACAATCAAGCGGCCCGAGACTACCACTGAGCTAGATGATGTTCGGGCTCTGATGCGAGCTTTTGTTGCGTGGCATCGCGAGCGACACGTAGAAGACTTGGCACTGATTGACGAGTACTTCGATAAGAATGAATTTGACGAAGAGCTCGCTTCCTTACCGAGTAAGTACACGCCCCCTGCTGGGCAGCTCTTACTCGCGCGCTACGGCGACATGCCAGCGGGGTGCGTGGCGCTGCGCCGAATCGACCGACAAGTGTGCGAGATGAAGCGCATGTTTCTGTACTCCCAATATCACGGCAAGGGAATCGGTAGGGCGCTCGGTGAGGCGATTATTCACGACGCCAGGGCTGCGGGATATGCAACCATGCGACTTGACACCAGCTGGAGGCAGCGAGAAGCACAGACGCTATATTCGAAGCTGGGCTTCCGACGCATTGAGCCATATTACGACTGCCCTTCCGCGCTGAAGGATTGGCTGGTTTTCTTCGAACTCAGCCTTTAATCGAATTGGGCGCTCTAAACCGGTCATTCCCGATGGGAGCATCCGCGACGATGATGGCGCGGCACCGGATGGCTGAGCGCGGTAAGACTCTCCCGTCTTCATCAGCTACGCATCGCAAGAGGCCGTGGTCGCTAATTCCATTGTCGAAAATCTCGGGCACGCATGATCGCAGCTGATGGCGGCGGCCGCTACGCGCTGGTATTGATGGCGGGGACCGGCGGTCAAGTGTGATATCGCAGGTAAGAGTCAGCGCAATGCGCCAAATACCTTTGCGACAATTGCGCTGCCTGCCGCTGCGGGATTCTGCCTGATGGTGCGCTCCTCCTCGCCGATCATCAGGTAGAGGCCAGCCAGCGCTTTATCGGTAACGTACTGTTCGATGTTCGCCGCGTCGCCCTTGATCAGGCCCAGCTTGGCTCCCTGTCCGGCGAACTCATCATATTTCTGCGCCAAACCCACCCGATCGGTTGCTTGTTTCACGATCGGCAGAAATTTAACGGCCAGGGGTGCCGCGGTTTTGGCTCGAAAAAACTGGGTTACGGAATCGTCGCCACCCGTGAGAATTTTCTTGGCGTCCTGCACCGACATCGTTTTTACCGCGTTAACCAGAAGCGCCTTGGCTTCCGGTACGGCTTGCTCGGCGGCCTGGTTCATCGTCGCAACAAGTTCGTCGGCGTCCTTGCCGCGCCCCATCATGCGCAACCCCTTCGCGACCTCATCGAGTGCCGGTGGCAACGGGATCTTAACCTTGGGATTGTTCATAAAGCCGCCCGGGACGCCGAGCTTCGCGATGGCCGAAGCCGCTCCTTTGTCCAGCGCCCCTTTAATACCCAGGGCAGCTTCTTGATTCGTCAAATCGTCAAGTCCCGCCGCGAATGCAGATCCAATAAGAATCCAGGCTAGAAGCCCTGACAGGGCAGTCGAGCGTACATAGGGCGTCATGGCCAAGGTCCTTGCTAAATCTCTCGATGCGTTATTCTGTTCCATGCAACGGCCGGTAGGCGCAAGTTTTCGTTATCATTTGCGCGATATAGTTCGTTTTGGACACTGAACTGAAAATCCGCGGGTCGGTGGTTCGATTCCGCCCCTGGCCACCATCCAAATCAAAAGTTGCGATGCCCGCTAGACCACCCGGTCGGGCTGACGTACGGAATCCGGTGAGCTCGTCCGTGTCGCAAAAGAAGATCTCTGGCGGTGTGGTGCACCAAGTGCCGGCAGACTTAAAGAGAGCACTTCGGTCGCACCCGAAAGCGTTAACTGCATGGGAGGACATTACACCGCTCGCACGCAAGGAGTGGATTTGTTGGATTGAGTCAGCAAAAAAATCGGAAACTAGAAACCGTCGGATCGAGTGGGGCTGTTCAAGCCTTAAAGATGGGAAACGACGCCCCTGTTGTTGGCCTGGATGCGCCCACCGCTAGTTTCTCCGAGCGGTCTTAAATCGGCGGCCATAGTCGCGGACTGCACACTCGTATTGCTACGAGCGCCTCAAGCCGACGTCGCCCAAATCGCCTGGCGGCCCGACGATCGCGATACCTCCGAGACGCTAGGAGTTGGACCACCGATGCTCAGTCGTGGGTCTTAATTCGCGGGCTGCCGACATTTCCTCAGGCGGTTGTTTTCCCGCTCACTCGCCGGAGCGCATGACCCGGAAAATATCCGCGATCGGCGGCGGGGCACGCGGCCGCGCGTACATGCCTCGAGATAGGAGCACAGGGCCGGGCACTCGCCGAGTTTCCACTCCCTTTGGCGGCGAGAATGTGTACAAAGTACGCCCTGGGGTGTACAAAGTACACATGACTAGGGACAGAATTTTCGCTGCCGCCAAGGCAGTGCTCGATCGGGAAGGCCTGCCCGGCCTCACCGTGCGCAAGGTGGCTGACCATGCGGGTCTTTCGCCAATGGCGATGTACAGACACTTCGCCGACAAGGACGCGCTGCTCAACGCGCTGATGGATGACGGCCTCGCCGCTTGGGAGAAGATCGCACGGGCCATTCGGGCCGCGGATCCCCTCGAGTGGCTCACCGCGCTCGGCGAGGCGTTCCTGGAATTTGCTCTCACCGAGCCGCACCGCTTCGATGCGGCGTTCTTCCTGCCTGCGCCTCGGGCGCGCCAGTATCCCGACGATTTCGTCGCTGGTCGTTCGCCGGTCGTGGCGATGGCGCTGGTTCGCATCGATGAGGCGAAGACAAAGGGCTATCTCGGCAAGACGCCGGCGCTCGAGGTGGCGCTCGCTTTCTCGTCGCTCGTGCAGGGGCTCGTTTCCATGTACCGCGCCAATCGCTTTTCGAGCGAGAAGCAGTTCCGGGCGCTCTACCGTGTCCAGGTTGCCCACTGCCTCGAAGGCTTCTCCAACAAGATTGCCGGGAGATCCCGATGAAAGTCGTGCTGGCCGCGCTGGTGAGCGCCACGCTCTTCTATCTGTCACAGGGCCTCGCCGATGTCTGGCCGCTCGCTTGGTTTGCGCCCGTGCCGCTCCTCTGGCTCGCATACAGTAGTGCGCCGCGCTGGCAGGTGCTGATTGCGAGTGTTGCAGCCTTCGCAGCGGGACAGATCTACCTTCTCCAATGTTATTGGGGGCGCCTGCCGCTCTCGATCGTCGCGCCGTTGGTCATGGTCATGGGTGCGGCTTTTGCGGTAACGGTGCTGTTCTCGGGCGAGGTATTTCGTCGCGACTCTGCGTGGGTGGCGCTCGTCGCTTTTCCGGCGCTCTGGACGGCTCTCGAGTATTTCATCGGGGTCGTATCGCCGCACGGGAGCTTTGGGGCGCTCGGCTACGCTGAGGTGTCATTCCCGGCCGGTATCCAGGTGGCTGCACTCTTTGGCGTTTACGCCGTCACCTTCCTCCTGTGCCTCTCGGCCAATGCCGTGGCGCTCATGCTGCGGCGGCGGTGGGCGCCGGGTGGCGCAGGAGTCGCAGTCTGCGCGGCCGCGCTCCTCTTCGGCTTCATCCGGCTCGCGGAGCCGGAGGGCCCGCGCGTTCAAGTCGCCGCGCTTTCCGACGCTGATACCCGCGACGCCGAGAGCCGCGAGCACACGCTCGCATCGGAGGAAGCTGCCGCTGCGAGCTACGCCTCGTATATCGGGCACTTGAACGGCGTGCGCGTCATCGCGATTCCCGAGGGGGCGCTCAAGATGCGCGACAGCGACCAGCAGGCAGTGTTGGCGCCGCTCGCCTCGGCCGCGAAGGCTGCCGATGCCATGGTCCTGACGGGGACCTTCATGCTCGCACCGGAGCGGAACCGCGCCTTCACGTTCCTTCCCGATGGGGCCGTCGAGATCTACGCCAAGCGCCATCCGCTACTGCCCTTCGAGCTGACAGTACCGGGACGCGAGCCGGGGCTCCTCGGTGGCGCGTATGCGACCCAGATCTGCAAGGACATGGATTTTCCTCGTACGGTGCGCGATACCGCTGCGCACGGCGTGCGTCTCATGATCGTCCCGGCGGATGACTTCGGTCGAGACGGCTGGATACACGGCCGGATTTCCGTCATGCGCGGTGTCGAGAACGGCTTCGCGGTGTTGCGCTCGGCGTTCGACGGGCTCGAGACGATCTCCGACGCAAAGGGTCGGATCCTCGCTAGAGCTCCAACCACGCAAGCCGGCATGGTGGCCATCGCGGCAAACGTGCCGCTCGGGCCCGGCCCAACTCTTTACACTCGAATCGGCGATGTCTTTCCGTGGCTGTGCGCGGCACTGAGTGTACTGATGGGCGTGCGCGCGTTTGCGGATAGAAGAAGGGAAAGCAGCACGATTGGCCGCTCACTCTCTCGTGGCTAGACGAGAGCCGGCTTGCGTGGAACGGATGCGAACGTTTGTCGAAGAGCATTCGCGCTGCCGTACCGGGCGGCGGGTAGCGCTGCTAGCGGCATTGCAGGACCTTTCCCGGCCACTAATCGGCCAGAGCCATCCGCTGCGGGCGATGTTGCGAAACGGTGTGCTTGGGCAGCACCGAGACTTAAGCGAACTCGCGTGTGTCGATTAGCTCAGCGTGCTCGTGCCCGTTAGTAGCCCGATCCGGCACTTACGTCGATCTGGTTTACAACCTTGGTAACTCCCGGCACTTTGCGTGCGATGTCCGTGGCCTCATCCCGGACGGACGGATCAAAGGTAAGCGCGCTGATGTAGGCCGCGCCGTTGCGGACCCGCACGTTGAGCCCGATATAAAGGTGCAAGCGATCGGCTTCGAGCGCCGCGTACACCCGATCCGCGGTGGCCGCATCCGCCTGCGCCTGCTCCGGAGACTCAGGAGGTGTGGACGCACAGCCGAGCGCGAACGTCATCGTCGCCATTGCGGCGGTCGCCCAGGTGTTAGCGCGGCTGCGCGGCTTGAACGGTTTCACGAGAATGCGCTCCGATCGTGCGTCACCGCACCCTGTCTTGATCGTTGGACTGCGGCGGCAGCAGGAGGTGCCGCAGGGGGGCGTTCCGTCAAGGCACAGGTTGTACCGCGCGCGACTTGGACAAGCCTCTTCAATTCGCAGGGCATGAAGTATCCGCAGCCGCGGGTTCGAATGCTCGAGGGCTTCAATGAAGGCTGGATCGAGTTCGAAGGCGATGACGCCGACGTCATCAAAGGCAGGACCGAGCTGGAAACGGTTTTACGCGGACTCGTAGCGCAGGGTGCCTGACGCAAACTGAGTTTGAGGGTGAACGCGGTTGTCTTCGAATTGCGTGGGTTGCAGAAGGCAGTCGCGTTGCGCCGCGAAAGAGCGTCCAATATTAGCTGGCGCTGTCTTGCAGAATCAGGAGCTTAAGTGCCCGTATCTCGCAGAAATATTGCACGCAGCGGCGCAGGTTTTCATTGCCATTTCAGCGACATAGTTCGTTTTCACCCGCGGACTGAAAGTCCGAGTGTTGGTGGCGCGATTCCGCCCCTCGCCAGCATTCAACTCAATCCGGCGGTTGCATGAGTCGAGCCGCTGTCCAGGACCCCGAGCTGCTGCGCCGCCTGCTGCGCGCGAAAGACCGGATGGACGCCGCCTCGCACGAGGACTGGCCTGTACGGCGGCTGGCGCGCGTCAGCCGCGTCTCTGAGGCTCACTTCGCGCGCTCGTTCAAGCAGGCCTTCGGCGTCCCGCCGCACCGGTACCTGCTCACGCGGCGCATCGAGCGGGCGATGGCGCTGCTCCGCGACACCGATCTGTCCATCACCGAGATCGCCTTTCAAACAGGTTGGGCAAGCCTGGGCACGTTTGGGCGCATCTTTCGCGATGTCACCGGCGAGAGTCCGGGCGCGATCCGCGCGCTCGGAAGGACCACCGCGCACGAGCTCAGCCGAGTGCCTGCGTGTGTGCTGCGCGCCGCGCACCGGCCCCACCTCACGATGGCAGTTTCGGAGAAGCGACGGCGGGTGGCGGGCGGTATAACGGCATCCGAAGAAAAGGAGGCCCCATGAGCCAAGGTGTCGCAGTGGTCGGTCTGTACGTGCACGACCAGGATGAAGCGCTTGCGTTCTACGTCGAGAAGCTCGGGTTCCGCGTCCACACGGATGTGCGCAACGGTGACTACCGCTGGCTCACCGTGCAGCACCCGGACCAACCATCGTTCCAGCTCGGCCTGTTCCTGCCGGGGCCGCCGGTGCTGGATGCGTCGACCGCGCAGAACGTGCGCGCGATCGTGGCCAAAGGCGCGATGCCGCCGCTCGTGCTGGTCGTCGACAACTGCCGCGCCGCCTACGACCGGATGCGAGCCGGCGGGGTGGAGTTCACGCAGGAGCCCGCGGACCGCTACGGCAGTGTGGACGCCGGCTTCCGCGATCCGTCGGGAAACGGGTGGAAGATGATCGAGGCACGCCACTGAGTTTGCTTTCGTAGGATCGTGCTGCTTCGGCGGGACGTCAAGCATTCCGCGCACCGGGTTCGCCCACGCGTTAACTCGTCTCATCTGTCCAGAGCCAGTGCGTTCGGGCCACGCAGCACAATGCGCGCCGATCCGCGGCACGATATCGATCCATATCACTTCTGGGCTTGTCGAAAGTCGCGCCGCTCCTCCCTGACGGCAGCGGGCGAACGTCCGAGCACGCGGCGGAAGGTTCGATTCATGTGGCTCTGGTCGCAGAACCCTGCCTCAAGCGCGATGGAACTAAGTGCTTGGTCGGTCTCCCGTACGAGGCGCGTCGCGCGTTCGACACGGAATCGAGCCGCCGTCTCCCGCAGCCCTTCTCCGCTTGCGTGCCAATACGCTGATCCGACCCATGACGGATGCCGGTGTACCTCTATCGCAAGGTCGCCAATTTTCAGGGTGGTGTCTTCGCTGAGGCGTCGGCTTATCGTGCCGATCCAGCTCGCAGGCACCCGCTCAGGCTCGCGGCTCGCCCCTTCCAGGAACCGTTGGAGCGCTGCGCGAAGCTGATATTCGGATGCTTCTGCCTGGCAAGCGTGAGCGAGGTATCGCGCCTCTCTGCCGACGCGACCTCCGATCCACTGCATAGCGGGCGGAAGTGGAAACACCCGGCGTCCAAGCCAGGCGGGATCGAACTCGATCTCAATCTGTTCGAATCCGACCGCCGCGGTTGTGTTGCGATGACGCGCGCCGGCGCGATAAAAGACCGCAGACGGACCGGAGATGAAGTTCTCCCCGACTTCAGTCTCGTTCAAATAGGAGCCGATCACAAAGAGCGAAAGAACCGGCCAGTCATGGGCGTGCTCTGGCACGCAGGTGTGGCTTCGGTCGATGACCCTTCTGAAAGACGCTCCGCTGAAGCTTCGCAGCACTAGATTCCCAGCCGGTTCAGCGATGGATGGCTTCCTACATAAAGGCGGCAGCGCGAGCCGTCAAGAGAAAAGAACGCGACGGTCCCACGACCTTGAATCTGTCCAATACACGGTCCGAGGGACGCGTTAAAACACGCTTCTCGTTGCTGCCCACGGCAGGGATTCCGAATGCACCGGTGGTGGCTTTAGGAACAAAACCCATGCTATCCATGAATTGCTTTGTCCGGTACTGCTTCGCGCTTTGCGCGTTGTTCGCAGCACCTTCGATCGTGCGCGCAGGCGATGCGCCGGATTGTCACATCGGCAGCTATCGACTGGCGGATGGAAACCTGGTCGATATCGCGCCGTCCGACGACGATACGCTGCGCTGGCGGCAATTTGACGGAGCGACCGGCGCACTGCACCAAGGCGTTAATGGAGTTTGGCAGAGCACCTATGGCTGGACCGACCGCGCTGACGGCATAGCCGTATCGTTTTCGGCTTGCAGCAAGGGGCAAATCAGTTTCGGCGGCGTTTCGGGTCAGCGGATTGCGCTGGGTGTGGAGGAGGCGACATTCAAGAGTCACGGTACCGCACTGGCGGGCCGCCTGGTCATGCCGCCGGGCAAGGATCAGGTCCCGATCGTCGTTCTCCTCCACGGCGCAGAGCACGACTCTGCACTGACTGACTATTTCCTGCAGCGCATGCTGCCGGCCGAAGGCGTGGGCGCGTTCGTTTACGACAAACGGGGCACTGGCAAGTCCGGGGGTCACTACACCCAGGATTACAGTCTATTGGCCGACGACGCGGTGGCTGCGCTGCGCAAGGCCCGACAGCTGGCGGGCGCCCGCCTGGGTCGCATCGGGTATCAGGCGGGAAGCCAGGGCGGATGGGTGGCTCCGATCGCCGCCAACCGGGTTTCACCCGATTTTGTCATTGTGTGCTTCGGCCTGGCCATCAATGTGATCGACGAGGATCAAGAAGGGGTCGAACTCCAGATGCGGGAGAAGGGCTATCCGCCCGAGGTGATCGCCAGAGCACTCGAAGTGGCCAGCGCTGCTGAGGCCGTGTTCGAGAGCGATTTCAAGAGCGGATTCCCGAAATTAGACGAAATGAGAGCAAAGTATGGAAGCGCGCCCTGGTACAAAGACGTGCATGGCGATTACGCGTTTTTCGTGCTGCAGCATTCGGACGCGGAACTGCGCGCGCGAGCGCCGGAATTCGATTGGCACACGCCCTTTCACTACGATCCCATGCCCACGCTGCGCGTCAACGGGGTGCCTCAGCTCTGGATCCTCGGCGGCAAAGACTATGAATCACCGAGCGCGGAGACCAGCCGCCGCATCAAGTCACTCATGGGGGAGGGCCTGCCTTTCACACTGGCCTACTATCCCGGCGCGGAGCACGGCATGACGTTGTTCGAGACCGGCGCCGACGGCTCGCGAATCTCGACGCGCTACACTTCAGGCTACTTCAGGATGATCCGCGACTTCGCGCGTGACGGGAAGCTTCATGGAAGCTATGGCGATGCCGAAGTCACAACTTCGTCGCTTCGAAACCGGGACTGAATTCTGCCGTGTAATTCTACGCAGCCTCCGCCTCTCTATCCTTGAACGTCAGCTCTTCGTCTGCAGCGCCTGATCCAGCGCATCGAGCAGGCGATCTGCGTGCTGCAGCTCGAATGTGAGCGGCGGGCGGATCTTAAGCACCTCACCCTTGCACCCTGTGGCACCGACCAGAACGCCGAGGTGGCGCATGGCGTTCACCACCCGAGTGGTCTCGGCGTGTCCGCTCAGGCCGCTGGCCGGATTGGCCCCCAGTTCCACGCCGATGAATAGACCGGCGCCACGGATGTCGCGAATCGCAGGGCAGCGTTGCGCGAGTGCGCGTAGTCCGCGCTGCACATAGTCGCCGCTGCGGCGCGCATTCTCCAGAAGCTGCTCGGTGCGGATGACATGCAGCACCTCGAGCGCCACCGCGCACGACACGGTGTTTCCGCCATAGGTATTGAAATAGTGAGTGCGCTTGGAGAACTCGGCAAACAGGTTGGGGCGAGCGGCCACGGCGGCCACGGGATGCCCGTTGCCCATCGGTTTACCCATCGTCACGAGGTCGGGAACGACGCCATGACGCTGGAAACCCCACATCACCTCACCCACGCGGCCAAAACCTGGCTGCACCTCGTCGGCGATAAAGAGACCCCCGGCAGCGTGCACGTGACGCACGGCAGCGGCGAGAAACCCGGGAGGGTGCGCGAACACGCCATCGCTGGCGAAAATCGTGTCCGCGAGGAAGGCAGCAAGACGCACTCCATCGGTTTGCATGCGCTCGATGCACTGGCGCACGCGCTCGCCGAATGCTGCGGCATCGTCAGTGCCACGCGGCGAGGGCACGGCGTATACACCGGCCCCAAGCGCGGCGCCGTCCTCGGGCGACATACCGGCGATGACGTCGGTGACGCCGTGGTAGGCAAACTCAGTGACGATGAACCCGGTGCGCCCGGTCACAGCCTTGGTTACCCGCACCGCCAGATCATTGGCCTCGCTGCCAGTGCACGTGAATATGACGCTCCCGAACTCCCGCGGCAGGGTGGCCAGCAGCTCCTCGGCGAGCTGCAGCGGCTGCTCGGCCAGATAGCGGGTATGGGTATTGAGAGTGCGTGCCTGACGCGCCAGCGCGTCGACCACGCGGGGGTGGCAGTGCCCCACGACTGGAACGTTGTTATAGGCGTCCAGATAAGCGCGGCCGTGCTCGTCATACATCCACACCCCCTCGGCACGGACGATCTGCAGCGGCTCCTCATAGAAGAGCCGGTAGGTAGGGGCGAGCAGGCGCTCACGGCGTGCCAGGATCGCCGAGCGGTCCTCCGGTGGAGTCGTCACACGTGGAACTCCTCGAGCAACAATTCCCCGGCGATCTCCAGCCGCGCACGGATGAAGTCCGGGGCCAACGCGGCATAGTGACCGCCCGAGGGGTTGTGGTGCCGATGCCATTCGTGCACCACGACGTTCGCGACCAGCCGCGCTGCCACCAGCGATCCTAGGACGACGAGCTCCTCCTGCAGCAGTGGTAGCTTCTCATGATAAGCGGTTGCGATATCGAGGACGGCCGCGGGGGCACGTCCGGTCTTGGCGATGCAGTCCTCCGGAATGAGCTCGGCGGCGGTCACAGCCACATCCGCTATCAGGGCGGTGTGCGTGACGTCGCCGAAATCGATGATCCCTGTGACGCGCTCCTCGTCCGCGGGGTCAACCAGAATGTTGAGTGGGTTCAGATCATTGTGCACGACTTGTTGGCGCAGACACGGCAGCTGCGACTCGACGATAGGTACGATGCGCTCTAACAAATCGGCTGCGGCTTGTCGGCACGGCAAATGGGGTAGCTGCTCGAGCAGGCGCCGCACCTGGACCGCGTGGCGTACGTCCCAGACGATTACTCGATACGCGGCTGGATGCTCGAAGTTATGCAGTGCCCTCGTCAATCGTGCTCCGGTGCGCCCGCAGGCCGCACGTTGGCGCTGTGATCGGGCAGCTGCGCCGAGCAGTCTGCCTGGCAGATATGTCAGGACACGCGCCGTGCGCTCGTGGCCGTCTTCATCCGTAAAACGCACGTGGCTGCCGCCCTGAGGTTCGCGCAGCACACGCGGACACGGAAAGGTCGGATCAATCTTCTCCAGGTGCAGCAATGCCGCAGTGGGTAGATCGGTCACTGCCGGCTCCTCGGCTGAACTCGCTATCTTCAATACGCATTCGGCGCCGTTCGGTGCGCTCAGCCTGAAGTTCTCATCCCGTTCCCCCGTCAGTCGCTCGGCGCGCGTTTCGAAGCCGTAATGCTCGCGGACCAAGGCGACCGCGCGCTCGATCGGCACAGGCCGCGACCGCGCGACCATCGTTGCCATGAAGGCGTCCACATCATTGGCCATCGCGTGCCCAGCGCAAGGAGTGTCGGTCTGACCGCGCTTGAGCCTTCGCACGCGAGGGCGTGCGGGTGTGCGTCCGCGCGGCATCGCCGCCAACTCTCACGTCATGATACGACGAGCCCTTCTGGACGCAGCTCGCCCGCGAGCTCGATGACGATATCCGCAGGAAGGCCAGCGCGCCTAGCGGCTTCCCTTATGGCATCTCCGCTTTCCGCTTCATAGAGACAATATGTTTTTCGTTTGTCCGCGGACAGAAACGAGTGCAACCATTTGACACCCACTAGCGTGTTTACATCGCCGATGGCCTTGAGATCTGCGGCGGAAGGGTTCAACGCATCGGCGAAATTTCTCTCGATCATGAATAGCGCCATGAGCTTCTCCAGATTGGTTAGGGAGCAGCAGGATCCGATTGTGTGCCTCAAAGTCCATGCCGCACGGCGGAGCTACACGTTTACTCGCCAGCAGCAAACCACCATACGCCGGATACCGAGCACACGCGGAGCCTAGACTCCGTGAGCCGCGAGGTCATCAGGAAGCGCCACAGCGCCGTCCGGCGCATTCAGCAAGGTATCGATATCGACAACCAGGCGCGTCATTTGCAATCGACGCGCAAGCTGCGCGGCCTCGCGCAACTGCTGAAGGCCCAGATGCTGCTCGGCGTCCGCCTGCTGTGTTACCAGGAAGGCGCCGTACCGATATAGCGTCCTTGCAACGGAGGGCCATGCGCGCATTGCGCGATTTAGCGTTAGAGCCTGTTCAAAGTGCTCACGGGCACGATCCTGCCAATTCGCGGTGGACGCGAGCATGGCTAAGTAGAGATCGGCGGCGCCGAAACACACGGCAGTGGGGTGATTGGCTGTCTGTCGTGCATAGGGGCGCAGTAGCGGGTAAAGCGACTTGGCGCCCTCAACATCCGCTAATACGCAGCAGGTCTCAGCGCAGAACACCAGACAAGTCATGTACATATCGTCCCGGCGTATCGCGCAACAATTCCGCTCGACAAGCCGATGAAAAATCTCACTCGCTTGCGGGAGCAGATCGATCTCCGCGCAAATGAGCATCAGACCCGGTTCCCACATACGCTTACTCGCGCTCGCGGCAAGCTCCTTGATCTGTGGGGCGAGTGTGTGCACGCGGCCGAGGTCACGGTTCAGTGCAAACATCTGCGCACCATAAACCCCGTCCGCATCCTCGCGGCGGGTCCTCGTGCCGATCTCCAGCAACTCCTCGATCCGACGTTCCGAATCGCCCCACTCGCCACGCAGCAGCGCCAAGGTTACGTGGTGAGCGCCCACCTGATACTGATGCAGCCCGAAACGGGCGGTGCTGAGACCGTCATAGTGCTCGAGAAGAGCCTCTAGCTCCGCAAGTTGCCCGGACTCAAAGTAGTTCAGTGCCTGCCAATGGTAGGCTTCCGCCAACAGATCGGCCCTGCCCGTAGACCGAGCAACCGCAATGTATTCGTGTCCGAGTACGAGTCGGCGGTGCAGGGTCTCAGGATTACCGCGCAGTGCCATGACCGCAAGCTGATAGCAAGCGCAGCGCGCCGTGGCGTCACAGCTGCGACTGGCCATGGCAACGGCTTCCTCTGCCAAAGGTTGGATCCGCGATTTGTCTGCCACCGTTCTCTGCGCGAACGCCAGCGTTGCCAAGGCCTTCGCGCGCGGGGTCGAATCGACCTCGGGCAAAAGCGCCAATGCGCGCTCAAGTAACGGAACGAAGTGCTGTTGTTCAACGTGGCGTGAAGAAAGTGCAAGCAGCATCAGGATGTCGACCAGCAGTCCGGCACTTCCCAATACGCGAGTCCGATTCACGGCTTCGAGCAGGACTTCAATGGACTGCTGAACCTGCCCCAGTTGCACCAGCGCTGAGCTTTTTAGAACGTAGGCTCGAGCGAGGCGCTCATCATGGATCAATCCGCCGCTCTCCAGTGTTTCAATGGCGCGGTCGTAATGCAGGAGCGCATCTTCGTATGCGTACACGCGAACCGCACTTTCGGCGGCCCGCAGCGCGTAGACGACAGCCTTGTCCGCGGTTCCCAGCGAGGCCGCTTGATAATAGTGGTGCGCAATTCGAGTGAGGGCGAGTTCCGGGTGCGCGGAATGAACGCTAACGAGAGCGTCCCCGGCGCGGGCATGCAAGCGCATACGATCCGCCGGAGGCAAGTCTTCATAGATCGTCTCGCGGATCAACGCATGAGTGAATTGGAAGCCGCCTGCAACGTCGAGGTTCGGTTGAATGATACCGGCCTGGACGGCGGGATCGAGGTCCTTCAGCAGTTGTTGCAGATCCTCGCCCATGGCGACCGCAATCTCGCGAGCCGTGAATTGCCGCCCATGGACGGCCGCGACACAGAGTAGTTCGTTGCAACGCTCGGAGAGCCGACTCAGCCGTCGGCCGATCGTTTCGTGCACGCCAGCAGGGATCTTGGCCGGCATCGCTGCAATTTCGCAGCCCGCGCTCTCATCAACAAGGACGGTAATCAACTCGATGGCAAACAATGGGTTCCCATCCGTCTGTTGATAAATCAACTCGATCGCAGACGGAGAGAGGCGGACGTCGCACAATCGCGTGGCGACCTCGCCGATAGCAATCTGAGACAGCCCAGCGAGGTGCATCCGCTCAGTGTCAGAATCGCGCCTCAGGCCGCCGAGCGCACGATGTAGCGGTGTCTTCCTTGAGGCCTCGGCGTCCCGATATGTGCCGACGATGAGCAATCGAGTGCTCAGCAACTCCTGGCTCAGGAACTCCAGGAGTGACAGGGACGGCGTGTCGGCCCAATGCAGGTTGTCCAGAATCAGGGTAATGGGTACCTGCTGCGTGGCTTGGTGGAAGAACCGCCGGATAGCATCAAAGGCGCGAAAGCGCGCCGGGCACGAGTCCGCTATTTCGCTGGCGGTCTCGTGCGTGCGCTGCGATGAATCGAGTAATTCGGGCAACAGGGCGGCGAGATCTTGGGCTGCCGTGCCCATGTGCAGACGCACCTCGTCGAGCGACGAGGCATCGATATAGGCCCGAAGAATTTGTACCCACGGCCAGTACGATGGTGCCCCGCCTTCCTCATGGCAGCGCCCCCAAAGCACAAGAGCGCCCTGATCCTGTGCCATGTCCGCGAGTGCCTCGGCGCAACGCGTCTTACCGATTCCGGGCTCACCGGATATCAATACCAACTGGCGTCGACCGGCAATCATCCGGTCAAACGCGGCCCGAAATACATCAAGCTCGCGCGCCCGACCGACGATAGGGCGGCGCACCGTCACCGGCAGCCGTGCGTGTTTGGACCACCACGATACGTCGGTTTTCGTGCTCGCCGACGCGGCAGCAGGCGAACTGGCGCTGGCGAAGGCCTCAGTCGCCGCCGATGTTTCGCCTGGCGACGCGCTCGGTGCCGCGGCGACCTGTTTGTCAGATGACAAGAGCTGTAACACGCGCCCGACAAAAGCCGGTGACGTTTCACTCCCGGTCGATCGCATCCATTGGACTTCGCGAAACTTATCTGGAACCCGGGCGTCGGCGTCGCGGATGGCGTCGATGACGACCGGCACCAGGAACGCCTTGTCGGCAGCCATCAAATGTGAGCGGTCGACCGCGAGCTTCCATTCAAGCCGAAAGTAACCCTCGGCGCGAGCGCACGTATGGGCTGAGATAATCGGGAGGAACAGCGCGCACGCCTTAATCTGCTGTTTGATCGCCGCATCCCAGACGTCGCCGCCACGAAGCTCGCTCTGATCGAACCAAACCTCGATTCCCGCGGCGCGCAGGGCCGCACAGATCCGCTGTGCGGCGTCCGCGTCCTCGGACGCGTAGCTGAGAAAGACGGCTCGCCGGCTAGTCTGAGCGGTGGGGGCGCCAACAAGACCCGGTTCGTTGGTCAAAGTGCTATGTCCGGGGTTCTGGTTCTAGAACTCCCAGAATGACCTACGGGGCAGGGCGGCGCAAACCACGTCTCCGCAGGACAAGTGGGCTATCGGACCGGCGTCGTAAATACCGCCGCACGGGCCGAGGAATCTTCCGATTTCGCCAGTGTGAATTGACATTTTTTTGAGAGTTTTTGTAGTTCTATCAAAGGCTTAACTCGATTCTGATGCAGAACTGAGAATTAGCGGGTCGGCGTTTTGCCTTGGTCCCTGACCGCCACTCGGATCAGCAACCTCTCGCGACGCCAAGGTCGCCGGACCTCGGATCACTGCCGCCGCCGCCGTCACAAATGAGACACGCCCGGGTGATACACGGTCGCGGGAGCGTCGTGCGCGCTTGTCACAGGGACTGATGAGATGAGCCTCAAGGCTAAGGTACACCGCCCGGAAGGGCGCCCGGGGCGGGGAGCTGCACCGCTTGCGGCAACGGCTGTCCTGACGCTGCTGGGTGTCTGCTCCGATGCGCATCCGACACCGCTCGCGGATGCGAGCGCCGCGTTGCCGCCGGGCAGCGAGCTCGACGACGATGCCGTCGACAGCCCGCGCGAGGTGTTCCATTCCGAGGCCACCCACGGGCGCAAATCCTATCTCTCGAGGCTCGGCAATCTCGCCTTCAATTCGCCGTACACGCTCGGCGATGTGGCGCGCAAGGCACACGTCAGCTGTGCCACCTGCCACGTGAACGGCGCATCGAACCCGAGGCTGTTCATTCCGGGACTGTCGACCCGGCCGGGCACCTTCGACACGACCAACGCGCTCTTCAATCCGAAGACCGACAACGCCGTACTCGACGCGGTGACTATCCCGAGTCTGCGCGGCGCTCGCTTCCTGGCACCCTACGGGCACGACGGGCGCAGCAACTCTCTGCGCGATTTCGTGCGTAACGTCATCGTCAACGAGTTCGCCGGGCCTGCGCCCTCGCAGCAGATTCTCGATGCAATCGTCATCTACATCGAGGACATCGACTTCCTGCCCAATCCGATGCTCGACGCCGGCGGGCGGCTCACACCCCGCGCCAGTGCCGCGCAGCTGCGTGGCGAGGCGCTCTTCGCGCGACCGTTCCCGCACCAGCCGCAGCTGAGCTGCGCCAGCTGTCACACCCCGTCCGCGGCATTCGTCGATCACCGCCAGCACGACGTCGGCTCGGGCGGCCTTTACAAGACACCAACACTGATCAACGCCAACTTCAACGCTCCGTATTTCCACGACGGCCGCTTCGATACCTACGCCCAGGTGCTCGACTATTTCGATCACACCTTCGCGCTCGGTCTGACGCCCGCCGAGCGGGACGATCTGCGCGCCTATCTCGCGGCGATCGGCGACGGGGTGCACCCTGAGTATCACCTGACCGGAGCCAACGTCCTCGGGGATCTCAACGATCTCGCCAGTGTCCTCGACATCGCCATTGCACAGCACGACAACGAGGTCATCACTCTCGTGGTTTCGACGCTGCGTGATCAGCTGCAGGATCTTGCCAATCGCTACCCGGATCCCGCAGCCGGCGAAGCCGGCGCGGGTGCGCACGAGCGTACGCTCGCGCGCGCCGCCGTCACCGCGCTGCGCGAGATCCTGCAACGACTCGGCCGCGATGCAGCCTCAGGTCATTTCACCACCGCCGCGGACGACTATCTCACCTACCGCAAGCTCACCGTGGCAGCCGCGCCGCTCGCGCTGCAAACGGCCGAGCCCTGGTCTTTGTTCGACCCAACGCTGCACGCCGCGCACGCAGCGGCGCGCACCGCGGCCGTTGCGCCAGCCGCGCAAGCGCGCTGAACGCGCGCGCTCGCGCCCGGGACACCTAACCGCAACGCCGCGGTTACCGCGCCGCATCCTCAACAACGGTGACATCTCTCATTCACGAAACTGAGACACAGCTTCACTAGGCTGCTCGCGGGTCTCGTAAGTCATACCGGAGGGAGCAGTTATGCGTAAGGCAGGTCGGATTCGACGCGCCTGGGTCATGGGCGCTACTTTATCGGTGTCCCTGGTCACTGCTGCAGCAGGTGTGGCTGACAACAAGGCGGACGACCAGGACGGTGCCCGCAGCATGCGCAGCGAGTCGCCGATCAAACATGTGATCATCCTGATCGGTGAGAATCGCGGCACCGATCATACCTTCGGCGTCTACAAGCCCAAGGGCGAGGGTCAGACGATGGCCAATCTCCTGTCCAAGGGCATCGTCAGGGAGGACGGCTCACCGGGGCCGAACTTCGCGCTCGCCCAGCAGTTCATGGTGCCGGCGCAGCCGCTGTACTACGTTGGCGTCCCGGCGGGCAGCAAGGTCGCGTACGGCAATGCCGGGCAGATGCCGCAGCCCAATACCAACGGCGCGCCGCAGGCGCAGAGCACGAGCAGTCCACCGTTTACGCCGGCGTTCCTCGCACAGGCGGCGATTTTTGATCCGAGCCCGGACTTTAACGCCACCACCAACACGATTCTGACGACCGGCTTCACCAGCCTGCCGCCCAACTCACTCGATACGCGCATTCCCAACGCCGGGATGCTGCCCAATGGCCCCTTCGTGCTGCAGGGCCCGAACATCAGCGATGATGACTACACCGGTGACATGACGCATCGCTTCTACCAGGCGTGGCAGCAGTCGGATTGCAGTATTGCCAACGCCACGCGCGCCAACCCTACCGGCTGCCTGAACGACCTGTTCCCGTTCGTGATGGCCACCTACGCCCTCAACGACAGCAAGGTGCCGGCGGTGCAGGGCAACTTCAGTCAGGGCAATGAGATGGGGTTCTACAACGCGGAGCAGGAGCAGGCCTCGCTCCTCAAGACGCTCGCCGACCGCTTCAGCCTGAGCGACAACTTCCACCAGTCCTTCATGGGCGGCACCGGAGCGAATCACTTCATGCTCGGCACCGGCGATGCCGCGTTCTGGAGCGACGGCAACGGCAACCCCAGCACTCCGCCCGCGAGCGAGATCGCCAATCCGAATCCGCTGCCGGGTTCGACCAACAAGTACACGGCCGACAACGCTTTCAGTAATTGCTCCGACGTCACGCAGCCGGGTGTGGCGCCCATCGTCAGTTATCTCGGGGCGTTGCCCTATCGTCCGCAGCCCAACTGCGCGCCGGCGCACTACTACATGCTGGACAACACCAACCCGGGTTTCCTGCCCAATGGGTTCCAGGCGCCGTCCCCGGGCACGCAGAACATGGTGCCGCCGTCCCCGGTGCGCACCATTGGTGATGCACTGAGCGAAAAGAACATCAGCTGGGCGTATTTCGGCGGCTCCTACAACGATGCCGTCGTCCTCTCGAACGATGCGGTGAAGACCGGCACGGCGGCAACGCTCAACTCTTCCACGGCCCTGGCCGAGGCGGCGTTGTCCGATCCGGCACACGCGCTCGGAGTCTCCTACTGCCAGATCTGCAACCCGTTCCAGTACGCGACCTCAATCATGGGCAACGCAGCCCAGCGGACGGCGCATATCAAGGACACGGTCGATCTGCTGGCCGATATCCAGAGCGGCACGCTGCCGGCGGTCTCATTCGGCAAGCCGGACGGGCTGCTCGATGGTCACCCGCAGAGCTCGAAGATCGATCTGTTCGAGGCGTACGTGCAGCAAGTGCTGGATGCTCTCGAGGCGCATCCGCAGCTCAAAGCGGAAACTGCTGTGTTCATCACCTGGGATGAGGCTGGCGGCTACTGGGACTCGGGGTTCATTCAGCCGATCGACTACTTCGGCGACGGACCACGTATTCCGCTGCTGGTCATCTCGAACTACTCCACCGGCGGTAAGGTCAACCACTCCTATGCCGATCATGTGTCGTTGCTGAAGTTCATCGAGCGCAATTGGCATCTGCGTCCGCTGACCGATCGCAGCCGTGATAACTTGCCGAACCCGAAGATGCGGGGCGATCACCCGTACGCGCCCGCTAACATGCCGGCACTGTCGGACCTGTTCGACATGTTCGACTTCGATCAGCGGTGAAGCAGGCGTTCATCGAGTAGCGGCAACGCCACGCGGCAACCACACGTGCCGATCGAATCCTCCGGGTTCGATCGGCACATTCTTTGCCCCATGTCCATCCTGCGCAGCATCGCAACGTCTCTGAGCTGCCTCATGGCGTGCGCAACCGCTGCACCGGCGGCGCCGCCGGTCGCGCCGGCGTTCTCTGCCGAGATCGTCGGCCGCAGCAACGCGGGCACCGTCCTCGGACCCGGGGCGAAGCTCTATGTCAGTGCCGCCAAGGTCCGTATTGAGACGCCTCAGGCGGCAGACGGCTACTTTCTCATCGACGCCGCGGCGGCGCTGTTCGTGCGGCCAGCGCAGAAGGTGTACATGGACGCACGCCAGTCGAGTCCGCTCACGCAGATTTTCATTGCGGTCGATCCGGCGGATCCCTGCCAAGCGTGGCAGGCGGCCGCGGAGAGTGCCGCTGTCCGGGGCGCCGCGGGCGTCTGGCACTGCGAGCGCATCCCGCGCAGCGCAGACGGGCCTCCCGACCTCATCGGGTACCGCGTGGTCACGCTGGATCACGCCTCGAGTGAGCGCTGGGTCGACAGCCACCTCGCGTTCCCCGTGCGGGTGCAGGCGGCCGACGGTTCGACGCTCACCCTCGAACACGTTCGCCCTGGTGTGCAGCCGACGGAGCTCTTTGCCCTACCGCCGGGCTATCAGCACTTCGATCCGCCGGCGCTCATCGAGCGCATCAAGCACAGCGACGTCTGGGCGGCGCCGCCGAACTAGGGCAACGACGCAGTCTCCGAGAAGACGCATGTTTATGTCCGTGGCGCTGCGCTCATAGACCGTAGAGTCACTTCGCAGCCTCCGTTGGTCGGATAGCACGCATGCGCCCAGCGCAGGACAGCGGTCGCGGGGTTTCCGATCTGGTTACTTTTGCGCTCCCACCGCAAGAGCCGCGGCTGCCGCAAGCTTATGTTTAGCCTGCCAAGGCGGCCCGATCGCTCGGCCCATCGCGTGCAGGAAAGCGTCGATATCTTCGCCGCCGAGCGCCACCGCCGCGTCGCGAAACACGTGCTCGCGGTCGTACCAATGCACGAACCAGCCGCGCGCCTCGGCTGCATTGGCCAGGGCCTCGCGATACATGACTGAGTCTGCGACGTTCGCCACGCGAGTATCGGCGATCCGCTCTTCAGTCGTCGGTGGAAGCTTTGGGCACACGCGGATTGCGATGCTCGCTATCGGAACAGGTACCGTCGCGGCCAGCGCCTCGAGGCTCTCGCGCGCGCCACGCGTGGCGGACTCGCGCACGCGCTCGACGAGCGCCACGGCGTCGGCGAGCGGAATCACACGCGCCCATGGGCTTTTTAAGTAACGGCCGACCGCCCACGAGCCTTCGTGGTGATACGGGTGCGTCGGCAAACCGCGGGTGAGGTCGACGCGCCGGCGATCCAGCAGCTCGCCGCCGGGCGCGACAGTGACGAGCACCGCCGAGTTACCGTGCTCGGCGGCACCGGTGGCCGCGTGCTGCACTCGCGCTTTCGCCATGTGCTGCTCCCCTTGACGCTGAAGATTGAGCGGCGCGTTGCCCCGCGGCGGCTCCACGCGGCCCGACGGTCACATTCGTGCTTCGTGATTCGTCATGTGAGTAAAGGAGAAAGCGATATGAAATACGTGCTACTGATCTATCAGGGGACCGCACCGTTGCCGGTTCCGATCGCTGCAAGGCGCTGCCGGAAGCGGAACAGAAGCAATCTACTCGGACTATGCGTCATGAAGCTTACGATGAGGATTGACTTGCGAGCGCCGGTGATGCTCCGGCCTCACGACCGCCGGGTTGTGACATCCGGTCAGCCAGTGACTTAAAGCGCGGATCGCCGGCGAGCGTCCGGAGCAGCGGGTCGAACTTCATCCAGAGCATCCCAGCGTCGTGTTGCTGGAAAGCACGTTCGAGCCACTGGAATGCAGCGTCCTTCTCGCCGCGAGCGGCGTAGACCAATGCAATCTGGTAGGCGGCTCCGTCGCGCGTCGAGGGATCGGCCAAACCCTCCGCCAGGTTCTTGTCCGCCTCCTCCTTGCGTCCCAGCCGGTCGAGCGCGAGTGGCAGACCAAGCCACCGGAAAGCCCCCGGCTGTTCGAGCGCGAATTCGTTCAGCGCGGCTTCTGGCTTATTTTGGGCAAGCAGGATCAGCGCAAGTCTGTAATGGACCGTGGCCGATGTGGGAAACCGTTTGACGGCGTCCGTGAGCAGCGTCGCTCCCTCGTCCAGTCGGCCGGCACGGTAGTATGCATTTCCCAGCTGACGGTAGTTATCCACGCCCAGTGGATCATTGGCGCGCAACTCTTGGTGAATCGCGATCGCATCGTTGAACCTGCCCTCGGAATTGGCAATGTAACCGCTCAACCACAAAGCCGTCCCGTTCTTCGGATCCAGTGTAAGGGCGCGCTTCAGTTCGACCTGAGCAGCTGTCGGATTCCAGTCCATCTGGTAGTAAGTCCGCGCCAATTCGGCGTGCGTTGCCGCGAGTTCCGGTTTCAGCTGCAAGGAACGCTGCAGATCGCCCATCGCCGCAGGACGCACGCTCTGGTAGCTGCCAATTCCCGCGCCGACGAAGCCGCTGATCTTCGCCGCAGCCAGAGCTGTCCATGCTTCCGCAAATGACGGGTCGATGGCTACCGCCTTTGCAAACTCGCTGCTGGCAATCCCCGCGGCTGCGGCGTTGCCTTCGGTGGCAGCTTCTTGCCCGCGCAGAAAGTGCAGGTACGCCTCGCTGTTGTTGGTGGGTGCTGCACGAGACCGGGGGTCGCCGAGCATCGAGACTTTAAGCGCCGCTACTACCGCGCCGGCAATATCGTCCTGGACCTTGAAGACATCGTCGAGAGTTCGATCGTAGGTTTCAGACCACACCCGCGTGTCATCGGATATGTTTACCAGTTCGGCAGAGACGCGCAACGCCGAGCCGGATTTGCGTACGCTGCCCTCGAGCACATGCGAGACGTTCAGCGCTTTTCCGATCTCGGCGAGCGTCGACTGTTTACCTTTGAAATAGAACGAGGATGTACGCGCCGGCACGCGCAGTCCGGGTATCTTGCCGATCAGGTCGATCAGCTCATCAGACAGGCCGTCCGAGAAGTACTCCTGATCCTTCTTCTCGCTCATGTCGATAAAGGGCAGCACTGCGACCGACTTCTCCGAGACGATCGACGTGGTTGCGGTGATGCCGCTGCTCGCCCCTGGTGCAGTGCTGGTGTTGCTGGGGGGCGTCGACACAACGAGCCGGTAGAGAGCAAAGCCGATCAACCCGATCAGGGTCGCCGCGGCACCCAGTAACAGAGTCTTCGTCCGCTGAGCGCCTAACTCGCTGGGAGCGGGAGCCTGCGCCTCGGCGGTTGGCACCACGGAGCCACCGTTGGCGATTGCCGGCCGCGCGTGCGTCGGCTGAACAGACGCAGACGACAGTAGACGCGCGATGCGCTCCACAAACGCTGGTGGTGTACTGCCCTGCGGAAGACGCGTCCACTGCAACTCGCGGAATCGGTCGGGCAGGCGCTCATCGGATTGCGGGGTCTGATCGATTGCGACCGGAATGATGAAGGCTTGGTCGGGAGCTAAAAGATGCGACCGATCGAGAGCCAACTTCCACTCGAGCCGGAAGTATCCTTCGACCCTTGCGTGCGTATTCGCCGAGATGATGGGGATGAAAAGCGCGCAAGACCGGATCTGCTTGCGGATCGCTGCATCCCACGCATCGCCGCCACGAAGCTCACTCTGGTCGAACCATACTTCGATGCCGGCGGTGCGCAGTGCGGCGCAGATTGTCTGAGCGGCTTGGGCGTCTTCGGACGCATAGCTAAGGAAGACAGCTCTTGGGCTACTCGATGGTGTCGGGATGCCATCGAGCCTTGGTTCATTGGGCAAGGGCGCGCGGTCCGCAGTGCAATTCGGGTGCGGGGAGGATGGACTACCCAGGCTTGGCGCGCAAACCGAGAGGGCCAGGATCTCCTAAGTGCTTGTATCGGATCGCCGTATGTGATCCTGCGTGCAACTTTCGCCTGACAGTGGCACTCGCCTCTCCGGGGGACCGTCCGAAGTCCCCGGAAAGCGCGGCCGACCGCAGAACCCTCGCTACCAGCCGATCGAGGTGCCGTCCTCGCGGAAGTTCGAACCCGCCCGGTAGAACCCGGTGACGCCACAGTTGGTGTCACTGGCACCGGTGCAGCTGCTCATCGGGCCGCCGTCGGGATTCGGCACGAACATGATGCCCTGGTAACCGCCCGCAATGCCGCCTCCGGCCGCGGAGGCCTTGTGGCCCATGTTGATCAGTTGCTGGCCGACGAGACTGAACAGTTGCGTCTCGAGCTGTAGCGTGTTGGCCACCTGCGCGTGCGTGAAGCGCGCCATGTCGCCGGCGGCCTGCACGTTGGCCCCGAGGTCGAGAATGTTCACCAGAACCTGCATGTTGCCCATGCCCTGCTGATCACCACCGTGCTGCCCGGTCGTGAACAGTGGCTTTCCGTTCTGCGTAACGAACACCGCAGACAGCGTGTTATAGGGACGCTTGTTCGGCGCGATCACGTTCGGGCTGTTCGGATCGAGCGTGAACAGTCCGCCGCGGTTGTGCAGAATGAAGCCGTACTTTGGGACCGTGATGCCAGAGCCGAATCCGGCAAAATTGCTGTTGATCCACGACACCATGTTGCCCCAGCGATCGGCGGTCGTGAGGTAGATGGTGTCACCTTGTGCGCCGGCGACTGCGCCCTGGGCACTCTGGTCATAAGGCGGCGGCACGGTGGGACCCGCGTGCATCGGATTGACCTTGCTGCACACTGACGCCGCATAGCTCTTCGAGGTCAGCTTCGCGACGGGCACGGACACCACATCAGGATCGGCGTTGTACGCATAGGTGTCCGAGTACACCAGCTTCTTGGTCTCGATCAGCGCATGCCAGAACAGCGGGCTCGCCGGCCCGAGCGTCGCCAGACTCTGGCCCGGATACCACGTGGGCATGCAGGCCTCGAGAATGTTGAGCGCTTCCATGATTCCCCAGGCCTGTGAAGGCGCATAGGTCCCGTACACGCCAAACTCACCACCGTGATAGGTGGTCGAGGCTGGCGTCACCCATTCGCCCCGGTAGTTGGCCAGGTCGGTGAGGGTCATGGTGCCGCCGAGCTCGGTCGACTTGGCGACCATGGCCTGGGCGATCTCACCCTTGTAGAAGACATCCCGTCCGTAGCGCTGGATCAGGCGCAGGGAGTGCGCCAGGTCCGGGTTGCGGAACAGGGTGCCAATCGCCGGCGGCGCGCCGTTGATGTAGTAGGTGTTGACGGAATCCGGATCGAGCTGTGTGCAGCAGCCGACCAGCGGGAGTGCCTTAGGCAGTTGCCAGCCATCGCCGATCTCCTCGGTGATGGGGAAACCGTTCTCGGCGTACTCGATCGCCGGTTGCAGCACCGTGTCGAACTTCATGGTGCCGAACCGATCGAGCGCCTCCTGCCAGCCCCACAGCGACCCGGGCACCGTGACCGTCAGAATACCGCCCGAGGGCATGCCCGACCCGGGCCCCCAGTTAGCCGGATTCCACTTGTATCCCAACGAGTTCAGGTGCGCGAGTGTCTCGCCGCTCGGCGCGCGGCCACTCGCGTTCAACTGGTAGATCTTGTGCTCCTTGGCGATGTAGATGATCGCGAACAAGTCGCCGCCAATGCCGACGTTGGCAGGATAGGTGACGTTGAGTGCCGCGGCGGTCGCCACGGCCGCATCGATGGCGTTGCCGCCCTGCATAAGTATCCGGGCACCGGCCATTGCGGCCAACGGTTGCACGGTGGAAACCATGCCGTGCTGTGCCATCACTTCGGAGCGGGTTTGCGGGACCCACCCTTCCGAGCGATCGCCGCGTACGGCGGTGCAGGACGGTGCGGACGGTGACTCGCTGCACATCTGGACTGGAGGGGAATCGGCAATTGCAGACCAGGAACTCAGCAGCGCGCACGCGCTGAAGACGCGCACAGTTGCGCCTAAGACGTTACGCATGATTCTCTCCCTGGACATTCAGTTGGTTCGGATCAGGTCGCTTCCCTCGAGTTGAATTTGCTGTGTAGGAAAGACTATCCCCACACTGATGTCATCGAGATCGGGTGTTGAATGACGACATTGAGGGCGGGCGGACTTGGGCGTAAAGGACCTGAATTAACAATTCTTTGCAAAAGCGCAGTGGTACCCGGCCACTGCTGAGTTGGCAGCGGCAGGCCAGTTCGACGTGGCGGGCGTACGGTGCCTCGGGTTGAGAATCGAGAGAGCCGTCAGTACTCTTCTTTGGGCTACCGATGCCAAGGCGACCGCAGGCGTGACCACAAACTTTGTCTGCCACGCGATGAACTGGCACACCACCGGAGGATAGGACGATGCGCAGCGCAAGCGTAGGTCATGCGGTCTTTGCGGCGACCCTGATCGCGCTCGGAATCCTGGGCCTGAGCACCGGAGATTTCACTGAGATATGGCAACCGGTACCCAAAGCACTGCCTGCACGCGAGGTACTGTCCTATCTCTGTGCCTTCATTTCCCTGGCGTCGGGGATAGGTCTGCTATGGCAGCGCGTAGCCGCTTCTGCCTCCCGCGTGCTGCTCGCCTGTCTTCTGCTATGGACGCTGCTCTTCAAAGCGCGCTTCATCTTCCTCGCGCCCACCGTGGAGGTTTCCTATCAGAGCTGCGGTGAGAATGTAGTGTTAGTGGCGGGTGCTTGGGTGTTGTACGCCTGGTTCGCTGCTGACTGGGACAGGCAGCACCTCGGGTTCGCGACCGGCGATAGGGGCGTGCGCATCGCGAGGGTGCTCTACGCCCTGGCGATGATCGCCTTCGGCCTGTCTCATTTCGCCTATGTCAACGATACGGCCTCGCTGGTGCCTGGTTGGCTGCCGTGGCATGTGGGTTGGGCGTATGTCACGGGCGCCGCTTACCTCGCGGCGGCGGTGGCGATACTCCTCGGTGTCTGTGCCCGGCTGGCGGCCGTGCTTTCGACGATACAGATGGGGGGCTTCACCCTGCTGGTGTGGGTACCCATGCTGGTCACGGGCAACATGTCCAACTCCCAATTGGGTGAGCTCGTCGTCTCTTGGGCGCTGACGGCCGCCGGCTGGGTGGTGGCGGATTCCTACCGCGGCATGCCTTGGCTCGCCGTGGGCCAGCGCTAGCGCCGGCGCACCGGACGCCGGACCGGCGTGTGCGGCCCGGCGTGCCAGGGCGTCCCAGATGGGGTTGTGGTCAGCGGCCCGTATTGATCCAGACGACCTTGGCTTCGGTGAAGTTCTCGATAGCCATCTCCCCATGCTCACGGCCGAAGCCGGAATCTCGCGCGCCGCCCCAGGGAAGTCGCACGTCGGTCGGACCGAACGTGTTCACCCACACCGTCCCGGCCTTCAGGCGTCGGGCGAAGCGATGCACGCGCGCGATATCTGCACTCCACACGCCGGCAGCCAGGCTATAGCTCGTGCCGTTGGCCATCCTGATGGCCTCCTCGTCGTCCTTGAACCGGATGACGGAGGCAACAGGGCCGAAAATCTCTTCCTGTGAGATGCGCATGCCATGTTCGACGTCCGTGAATACGGTCGGGCTCACGAAGTATCCCGATGACCCGTGGCGCCCGCCGCCGCAAGCGAGCCGCGCGCCTTCGCGGCGTCCGACGTCGATATAGTCAAGGACGCGATTCATCTGGCCAGCCGACACAAGCGGGCCCATGGAGGTCGTGCTCTCTCGCGGATCCCCGAGCCGGATCGATCTGGCACGCGCCACGAGTCGCTCGACCACATCCTCGTACACCGCCTCGTGCACCAGGATTCTCGATCCCGCGGAGCAGACTTGCCCGCTGTTGAAGAAGATCCCCGCGGCAGCGGCCTTCACCGCTGCGCCAAGATCGGCGTCGGGGAAGATGATGTTTGCCGACTTGCCGCCGAGCTCCAGGGTGACGCGCTTGAGATTGCCGGCCGCGGCCCGCAGGATCTGCCGTCCAACCGCAGGGGAGCCGGTGAAGGTCACTTTGTCGACATCCGGGTGGTCGACAAGTGCCGCGCCGGCGGTCTTTCCAAAGCCGGGAACCACGTTCAGTACACCAGGAGGAAAGTCCGCCTCCAGAGCCAGCTCGCCGATGCGCAACGCGGTGAGCGGCGTCAACTCGGCTGGTTTGAGCACCACTGTGCACCCGCAGGCCAGTGCCGGCGCAATCTTCCACATGCCGATCATGAGCGGGAAATTCCACGGGACGATGGCGCCCACGACACCCATCGGCTCGCGCACGGTGTAGGTCAGCGCATCCGTTCGCGCAGGAATGACCTGGCCGTTGATCTTGTCGGCCCAACCGGCGTAGTAGGTCAGGGTGTCGCGCACTGCGGGAAGATCCTGCCGACGCACGGCCGACACCGGTTTCCCGGAGTCCAGGCTTTCCAGCTCAATGAGCTCGCTCTGATGCTCGCGGATGAGACCCGCCAGTCGCAGGAGCGCGTGTCCGCGATCCGCCGCGCGCATCTCGCCCCAGGGCCCTTCGAAGGCGGCCCGCGCCGAGCGAACGGCAGCGTCGACGTCTTCGGCCCCGGCCTCCGCCACGCTCGCGAGCACTTCTTCCGTCGCCGGGTTCAGCGTCTCGAAGTAACGGCCAGACACTGCCGGCACTCGCTTACCGTCGATCAGCAGATCTTCCCGCCCCGGCGAATCCGGGCCGATGATGGGGACTTTTAAATATGCACTACTTTTCATATTTTGGCACCAAATCCCAGCGCCTCCTGGAAAGGCGAGAAAAGCATCGCTTGATGACGTTTACTCGCGAGAGTGTGGGGTCTTGGGCCTATTATCGGGTCCTCAGACCCGAAATCAATATGAAATCCGCTTCCAGAGTTACGAGCGAGAAGGTTATGAAGTAGAATGCATATGTTGGTAGAGATGCGAAACTCGGAGCAGAGGCGCAATGATCCGGATCGAGATCCAACCGGTATGGCGTTTCAGGCGGGACGATGACCCCCGCTCCATGCTGGTGATGCTGGATTTCCTGAATGAGATCCGCGCGACGGGCAAGCTCACCCAGGCCGCGGCGCAAGCGCGGGTGTCGTACCGACACGCCTGGAATCTGATCGAAAAATGGTCTGCGTTCTTTGCCATGCCGCTCGTGGTACGCGAGCAGGGACGTGGCACCCGCCTCACGCCCTTCGGCGACAAGCTCGTTTGGGCCGGACAACGTCTGCAGGCGCGTCTCGGGCCGCAGCTGCAGAACCTGTGTCAGGAGCTGGAAACCCAGATCAACCAGCTTCTGCCCCACCGACCGGCAATTATCCGCGTACACGCGAGTCACGGGTTTGCCGTCTCGAAGCTGCGGGAACTGCTCAGCCGCGAGCCGGACATCGGCGTGGACCTGAGGTACGTCGGAAACCAGAATTCGCTCGTATCCCTTGCGCATGACGGGTGCGATCTCGCGGGCCTGCATCTGCCACAGGGTGATTTGCGCAAACGCAGCATCGCCGCCAGCAAGAGCCTGCTGATACCGAGTGTTCATCGGGTCATCGGCTTCGTGACGCGCGAGATGGGGCTGATGCTCAAGCGCGGGAACCCGCTGCAGATCGACTCACTTGAACGCCTGCTCGATCCGACCGTGCGGTTCGTCAATCGCGACCCTGACTCGGGCACGCGCCTGCTGTTCGATCACATGATTGCGCAGCAGGGGCTCGACGGCTCGCGCATCAACGGCTATGAACGCGTGGAGTTCACGCACGCGGCGGTCGCCGCGTACGTTGCCAGCGGTATGGCTGACGTCAGCTTCGGAGTCGAAGCCGCAGCGCGACAGTTCGACCTGGACTTTGTCCGGCTCGTAACCGAGGACTATTTCTTCGTCTGCCGCAAGAGCATCCTCGAGCTTGAGCCGGTGAAGCGCGTGCTATCGATCCTCCAGGGCGAGGAATTCAACGCAGCCATTCGTGCGTTGCCCGGATACACCGCCAAGGACGCCGGAGTGATCAAGACCGTCAGAGAAGCTTTTCAATGACCAAAATGCGCTGACCGCCCAACATTGGCGCCGGGCATCCACGCGATTCCGCGGGCCCACCCACCTCGACCGGCGGGGCGCACTCCGAGCATACTGCCAAGCCGTCTGCGACCAGCAGGGAGTACCGGCATGACTCGCTACCGCCAACGGACCCTGGGCGCGCTCGCGCTCTTTTCCATACTTGCGACCGCCGGCCTCGACGCCGCGGCGGCCGAGTCCGACCTCTACAGCGCCGCCGTCGCCCACCCCGGCCGCAGCGAGGCCGACCTTAAGCGCGATCGGATCGATCAACCGGCGGAATTGCTGCGCCTCGCCGGCCTGAAGCCCGGTATGCAGGTCGGCGACCTGCTCGCAGCCGACGGCTACTACAGCGAGCTCGCGAGCTACATTGTCGGCCCGGGCGGACACGTGCTGATGCTCAACAACCTGGCGACCGATTACTGGAGCAACAACGGCTGGCAAAAGCGCCTCGCCGACAACCGCCTGCCAAACGTCGAGCACCGTAGGATAGAGCTTGAGCATCTGCCGCTGCCTGACGCCTCGCTCGATGCGATGCTCATCATCAAGGTGTACCACGACTTCTATTGGGTAGACGACCGGCCGAACACCCCGTGGCCGAAGCTCGACCCGCAGGCCGTGCTGAATGAGATCGCACGCGTCGTGAAGCCGGGCGGCGTGCTGCTGCTCGTCGACCATTCGGCAAAGCCAGGCACCGGGCGCAGCGATGCCGGCCGGCTGCACCGCATCACGGACGACTACGCGCGGAGCGACTTCGAGAAACACGGCTTTCAGTACGTGGCCAAGACCGACGTGCTGCACCAGCACAACGATGACCGTAGTCTCATCAGCTACGAGCCACCGATGCTGGGTCACACCGACCGCTTCGTGCTGGTGTTCCACAAGCGCGGAACATGAGACGCGGGCTCGCGGGGCAGCCGCGCGGCGTTCCACACTGTCTCGTCAGGTTGCGCTGACACTGGCCGGGATCGCCGACCCCTTACGCTGGCCCGATTCCAGACTCCTGTTAAATGTTGTTTCAGATGACACTGGCTGCTCCGGTGTGCAGATTGCGGGGCCTGAAAATCCGCGTGTCGGTGGTTCGATTCGGCCCCTGGCCATCACTCGAAGCAAGAACTCGCACCGGTCATGAACGCCTAGCCGGGCGATGTCTTTGACGGCGGCGGCGGCACCTCGAGGAACCGGTCGATGTGGTCGAGGCACTCGGGCTCATCGAGCAGCGGCGTGTGACCGCGCTCGGCGATGGTTGCCGTCTGCAGATCGGGCTTCTCGCGCTGCATTCGCGCCAGCGTCTGCGCACTCAGAAGATCCGACAGCTGGCCACGCAGTGCGAGCACCGGTACCTGTCGCAGCCCGCCCCAGAGCGACCACAGGTCGCGGCCCGCGCCCGCTGAGTTGCGCACCACTTCGCCGATCATGGGATCGGCGTCCGGCTCGAGCATTCCGGCGACGTTCATCCGGTAACTGCGTCGGGCGATGGTCTCCCAGCGCTCTTCGGCAAGGTTCGGCCACGCCGCGCCGAAGATCTGCCGCAGCTGCGCGATCGCCTCCGCCCAGGTCGCGACCACAGGGCTGCGTCCCGCATAACAACGGATCCTCTCCAGGCCTGCCGGATCGAGCTCCGGGCCCACGTCGTTGAGTACGATCCGCGACACACGCTCCGGCCGCGTGGCCGCCAGGGTCATCGCCATCAGCCCGCCCATGGACGTGCCGACCATCGCAACCTCTTCCGCGCCGAGGCCGGCGAGCAGTAGTTCGAGGTCGCGCAGGTAGACCGGCATCTTGTAATTATTCGGGTCGGAATCGCGCTGCGAGAGGCCGCGGCCGCGCACGTCCGGCACGATGACCCGGTAGCGCTCGGCCAGATGGGGCGCCAGATCCTCGAAGTCACGGCTGTTGCGCGTCAGGCCATGGAGGCACAGCACCACCGGAGCGCTCGCGGTGCTCGTCGCGTACACGCGGCTGAAGAGCTTCAGACCATCATGACTTTCAAACCAATATTCAGCGTAGGTCATGCTGCCTGCTCACTTGGCGGTGCTTGGGTCCGGTCGGGTAAGGTCGAACGGGCCTATCTCAATGACGACGACCCGATTTTCGGCGTTCGCTGTGCCGTGAGGCGTCGGAACGGGCATGTCGTGCTCGCCCAATGGCGCAAGGCGGATACGCCCGCCTGGCACGTTGTTCTTCGATAGTGAGGCCCCGACAGAGTCGGCCCGGCGTCTTGCGAGGATCGTGTTGTGCAGGTCTGACGCCGTTGTATCGGTGTACGCCCAGAGAATCGCACTGAGTGTGGGATCTTCGAGCCACCTTGCCGCTTCGGTGATAGCCCGAGTTTGTGCGGCCGAATCAAGCGTGAACTGGTCTGGCCTGAACAGGACCTTGACGCGGTGCATTGCCGAATGCGCGCAGCTCGTGCCTGGCTCAGTACTGTGCGGACAGGCAGGTGTTGGCGTCTCGGCTGACAAGCCGCGTTCGCCCCTTGGGCCTGAATCGCCCTTTGGGCCCTGATCTCCCTTCGGGCCGGGATCGCCCCTTGGGCCTGGATCGCCCCTTGGGCCGGGGTCTCCCCGCCGGCCTCCTTCAAACACGCTGCTAACGATGCCCTTGATCACGTCCCAAGGCAGCGCGCCGGCGCCGCCGAAGAAGCCCTTGCGGATTTCGAGCAGATCCTGCGGCGAGATGGCATCGAGCAGACCGATCGATGATTCTCCGATGTGCTCGGCCTCCGCGGCACTTGTGAGTGCCCCTTTGATGAGGGGCAAAGCGGTTGCGGCAAGCTCCTTTGCGCGCACCGGATCAATCGTCGGGTCGGGGGCCGCCGGCAAACCTGCGACACGGCGTGCAGTCTCTCCACTTACGTCGCTCTTCATGGCGCTGATCAGCCGTTGCGCCGCGTCGTTCCCAACCGCGTCCGCGTCAGCTGCTGACAGACCCTTCCGTCTGAGCATCTCGCTCATCGCCCCCGCAGCCGCCCGCGTTGCTTCGTCCTTTGAACCAAGCAGCGGAGCGGGAGGTGGTGGCGCCGTGAGATGTTTGCTGATGGACACCAGCGCGGAAGCAATCGCGATGAGCGCGATCAAAGCGCCCGCTTGCCAGAGCATGCTCAGAACGAGACTTACGCGCGCAATCCAATACGTGGATTTGGAGTCCGGCATTCTGCGGAAAGGGTACTCGGTTTTCCGGCCAATTGCCGTCGCGTCAGCGCCCTACCGGGTCCGGTCGAAACCGGAATCGGACGGACGCAGAACGGCACAGATCCTCTGGTCGTCCTCGCGCGCGTAACTGCGGCGCGGGCTGCCAGGAAGGCGATGGTTTCGTAGGCGCTCCGGCCTGATGGCTACGCTGAGCGTGCGCGCTGTTCCTCAAGCGATTCCCAGCGCGCGAACTTCTCCAGCAGCAGCTCCTCGAGCTCCGCGAGCCGCTTGTGCTCGCCTCGCAGCCGCTCGCCTCCCACCCGGTGATAATCCGGTTCGCTCATGCGCGCGGTGAGCTCAGTTTGCTCGCGCTCTAGCGCTTCGATCTGCTCGGGCAGCGCCGCCAGCTCCCGTTCCTCCTTGTGGCTCAGGCGCGTACGGGTTTTGACGGGAGTTGCACCCGCAGCGCGGTCGCGCGCGGCCTGCCGCGCGGGCGTCTGAGCGGTCTCACTTGCACGGCCGACCGGCGCCGGCGGCCGCTGCTGCAGGTAGTCGCTGTAACCTCCGGCGTACTCGCGCCATACCCCGTTTCCCTCGGCGGCCAGCGTTTGGGTGACGACATTGTCGAGAAAGCGTCGGTCGTGACTCACCAGCAGCAACGTCCCCTTGTAATCCTGCAGCCGCTCCTCGAATAGCTCCAGGGACTCAATGTCGAGATCGTTGGTCGGCTCATCCAGAATCACAAGGTTTGCAGGCTGCGCGAACAGGCGCGCAAGCAGCAGACGGTTTCTCTCGCCGCCGGAGAGCATGCTGATCGGGGACTTCGCGCGCTGCGCGGGAAACAGGAACTCCCCCAGATAGCTCACGATGTGCTTGCGCTCGCTGCCGAGCTGCACCCAGTCCGAGCCTGGACTGATGGACTCGGCGAGGGTCGCGCTGGGATCGAGTTGGGCGCGCAGCTGATCGAAGTAGGCGATACTTAAGCGGGTTCCGAGGCGTACCGTGCCGAGGTCCGGCGCGACTTCACCGAGAATGAGACGGATCAGGGTCGACTTGCCCGCGCCGTTCGGGCCGATGAGGCCGATGCGATCGCCACGCATGATCCGCAGCGAGAGATCCTCGATAAGCGGTCGGTCTGCGAAGCGTTTGCTCACCCCATCGAACTCGGCCACCAGATCGCCTGAGCGCTCACCGGCATCGAGCGTGAGGCGAATGTTACCGAGCCGGTCGCGTCGGGTGGCGCGCTCGATACGCAATTGCTCGAGACGGCGCACGCGTCCTTCGTTGCGCGTTCGGCGGGCTTCGACGCCTTTGCGGATCCAGGTCTCTTCCTGCTGCCAGAACTTCTCAAAACGGCGCCGTGCGGTGTCCTCCGCCAGGAGTTCCTCGTCCTTGCGCAGCTCATAGGCCGCGAAGCTGCCCGGATAGGAGCGCAGTACGCCACGGTCCAGTTCGATGATGCGGGTGGTGATCCGATCGAGGAAGGCGCGATCGTGGGTGATGACAATGGCGGCAGGCACTTTGAGTAGCAGCGCCTCCAGTCGTTCGATGGCTTCGATATCGAGATGATTGGTGGGCTCATCGAGCAGCAGCAGATCGGGCTGTAGCGCGAGCGCCAGGGCAAGCGCAGCGCGTTTGCGCTCTCCGCCCGAACAGCTCGCCGGCGAAGTGACGCCGCTAAGACCGAAGCGGTGCAGGAATTCCTCGAGGCGCGACTCCAGGCGCCAGTGCTCGCGCTCATCGGCTGGCGTCCCCTCGCTCCAGGCCGCGCGTGCCCGGGCTTGCAGCAGCAGACTGTCTTGCAGCGTTTCCGCCACCGGGAGCTGCGGTTCTTGTTCGACGAGCCCAAGGCGCAGGCCCTCGCGGCGCTGCAGCACCCCGTCATCGAGGGCGTTCTTGCCCGCGAGCACACCAAGGAGTGTCGACTTACCGGTGCCGTTGCGGCCGATCAGCCCGAGTCGCTCACCGGCCTGTACGGTGAGTTGCGCTCCATCAAGAAGCGGCCGCTCGCCGAAGGCGATATGCGCATTGAGAAGTGTGATCAGGGACATAGGCGCATTGTCCGGATTGGGCGTGCGATGGCAAAGTCTATGAGGCTCGCGCGCTCCTGGGAGCAAAGCGCCGAGCAGCCGTCGGCCGACGCTCTGAGTCTCGATTCAGATTCCGCACGGTGTCGGAACAGCGTCCGCTGCACGACGAAGGAACGATTCGCGTCTCCGCCCATGCCGGCTGGCGGTAATATGGCCGCTTCGCGAACCCTCACCATTGTCGGAGATAGCGCCGTGCCTTCCACACTATCAGTTCGTGCCGCTTTGCTGCTGACGCTGGCTGCCGTTGCCGTCAGCGCGGGGGCGGCAGCTGCCCAGGATCCGCTCGCCGCGGCGATTGCCAGCCCCTCGCGCACTCCGAAGTTCACGGCGCGCGACCAGTATCGCCATCCGCTCGAGACTTTGCGATTCTTTGGATTGCGGCCGAACCAGACCGTAGTCGAGATCTGGCCCGGCCGCGGCTGGTATATGGAAATCCTGGCACCGTACCTGCGCGAGCAGGGCAAGTACTACGCCGCCATTGAGGCTCCCGATGTACCGGGCGCAGCGAAGGAAGCTAAAGACAATGCGACCGCGCTGCGCAAGCGGATCGCGGACGATCCGACTCACCTCGGCAAGGCGGTTGTCACCGAATTGCATCCGCCGCAGCTGACTGAGATCTGCCCGCCTGGCACCGCCGATGTGGTGCTCACGTTCCGTAATGTGCATAACTGGTTAGACGCGGGTGTTCAGCAGGCGCAGTTCAACACCTTCTTCAAGGCTCTGAAGTCCGGTGGCGTGCTCGGTGTGGTCGAGCACCGCGCCAAACCGGGCACGACTCTCGAGGAGATGCGTAAGTCCGGCTACATGGACGAGGACTACATCAAGAAACTGGCGGCGACTGCGGGCTTCCGCTTCGATGCGGAATCGCCGATCAACAACAACCCGAAGGACACCAAGGACTATTCGGAAGGGGTGTGGACCCTGCCTCCGACGCTCGCGCTCGGTGACAAAGATCGCGACAAGTATCTGGCAATCGGCGAGTCGGATCGGATGACCCTGAGATTCGTGAAGCCCGGCGGGTAAGCTCGCCACCCCTGGCCGCCAAATGAACCGGTAGGTTGTGCTGACCGTCAGGTCGCTCTGTTCACGATGTTTTCGATCCTGTTGCCAATTCAACCATTCTCAGTGCGTCCGCTGCTGCCTCGCAGCTGCGCTCAGCTGCGACGCTGAGCCGCCGAAGCGGTGTAACTGTGTGCACGCGGGAAGCTCATCAGCTCCGGAAAGATCGGCGGGCTGGCGGCGTCCGCTTCGGACGCCGCTACCCGTGAAGCCTCGCAGAAGGCGGCTTGTCGTTTCAGAGCGAGTTGAGGAATGCGATCAGATCCGACTTCTGCTCTTCGGTCAGCTGCATGCTGAAGCGCTGGTTGTAGAAATTCACCAGCTCGCGCAGATCCGCCGCGGCCCCGTTGTGGAAGTACGGGGCGCGGGCGGCCAGTCCTCGCAGAATCGGCCCCTTGATGCGGTTGAAGTCACTGCACTGGCCGGTGATGAGCGCCTTGCCCGGATCGCTGGTGTAGAACGATTCCGGCTCTCCAGGCGCAAAGGGATTCGGGCACCCGTTGATGAGGTACACCGGCAGGTCCGGCATGCTAAGTTGGGTGAGTGCGCTGGCTACAGCAGGATCACTCTCCATGCCGGAACGGGAAGTGTGGGCCGTACCGATGTCGAGAGGCAACGGCAAGGAATGGTTACCGATGTTGGGCGTGTCGTGACAGCTGGTGCAGTTTCCGACAAATGATGCCGGCTTACCGAGCGCCGCGTTGTCGTTCAGGCCGCGGACATTCGTGATCTGCACCGGCGCGGAGTCGAAAATCGCCTCACCGGCGGCGATCGCGCGTCGCGCCTCCGTACGATCCTCCGCATCCCGATCAGTACCGTCGCGCGGCAGATTCGCCCACGGCGCAAACAGCGTCATGGCCGCGGGATTAAAGGCCTTGCCTTCAGGGTCCGCGCCCAACGTATCATTGATTCCGGGGTAGTAGTCTTCCTTCGCAAGGTAGGAGGGGCCGCCCTGTGCCCGGTCGTCGGCGAGGCCGCCGGCGCGCCGATCGCGCGCTTGCGCGGTAAACAAACCCATCTCGAACTCGACGATGCCGCTCAGCTGGGTGGCAGTAGGCGGCTGCGTGGCCTGAGCGTGGATCAGAGTTGCGTCTGTCGCCTGATGGGTGAGATCGGTGATGAGATTTGCAAAAAACGACTGCCCATTGTTGAGCGGGGCGACGGTCTCGCGCCCGTCAAACATCAGGGTGCTCAGAAACACCAGATTGGTCGTCGGCAACGGACGCCGGTAAACCGACACCGTCGGTTGACCGCCGCTCGGATCCGGAACGATCGCACAGCCGTACGGGTCGTGCACGACGCTGATGGTGAACTGCGCGCTGGCTGGCAAGGGCAGCGCGATGCGGATCAGCCCGCTTTGCAGCAGCAAGCTATGTGCAGCACGATCGCCTTGCTTGTCGCTCGGGCAATTTGCGCCATCCACCGGTGCGAATAACGGATCGTTTCCGTGGCTCTGATCGAAGCGCGCGCGCACTCCGGCGGCGCTGACGCTCAAGGCCTGCTCTGCCACGTGACAGGTGGAACAGCTGCGCCCGTTGGTGCCGAGGCTCTGGAAGAACGGCCCGTCGGTGCGCGTGGGGCCGTTGAGGTTGACGGTCTCGATAACTCCGGTCGGGTCATCGGCCCACTGCCGCGCGGGCCTGCCATCGGCGCTGGCCGCGTCACCGCCGGCGAGCGCCGAACCCACCGCCGTTGCCGCCGCCAGCGCGAGAAGCCCGGCGCTGAGATTGCTGTTCATTCTGTGTACCCCCCTGAACGTACGGGCCCGGCTGGCCTTTGTGAAAAAGATCGTATTTTCCGGTAGGAAGACGACAGCGGCACTGCGCGCGCTGTGGGCCAGGACACATCGCGGCTGTGCGAGCACGGAACAGAAGAAATCGTATTTCGCACGCGCAACACGACATGCCTGCCATCCGGGCGCGCTGCCCACTGCTTCTCGATTGTCAGGCTCGTGCAATTGGGCCATCCTGAACGCAGGGCTGTGCGAGGAATCGCAGGATGCTGCAGGAGCGGCTCGAGCGGCTGATTCAGTCGGCGGAAAGGGGCGATGCAACCTCGCGCGAGGAGTTGTTTACCGTCCTGTACCACGAGCTGCACCGGCTGGCGCAGCGCGAGTTGCGCCGCGGCGCATTTCTCACCATGAGTCCGACGACCCTGCTGCACGAAACGTACCTCAATCTCGCCGGTCGGCAGACAGGAGCATTCCCCGATCGCGCGCGCTTTCTGGCATACGCCGCCCGCGCGATGCGGGGCCTGCTCATCGACTATATGCGCAGCCGCCGTGCGCAGAAACGCGGTGGCGCGTTCCAGATCACGTCCCTCCCGACCGAGGTGCCCGTCGCCGCTTCCGCCGATGCGGAGCTCGAAGGCATCGGCGAGGCGCTGAACGCACTCGGCGCGGTCGAGCCGCGTCTCGTGCAGATCGTCGATCTGAAATTCTTCTGCGGTTTCTCGTTCGCAGAAATTGCCGAACTGCTCGGTACCTCTGAACGCACCGCGCAACGCGACTGGGATAAGGCGCGCATCCTGTTGCAGCGCCATCTCAAGGACTACGAGCCGGCCTCTTCAGGCGTGCTTCCGGAAACCTGACCTCAAGAGGAACCGATGTCACAACCGGACAGACGGCTGCCGTGGACCCGAGTGTCGCCGTACCTCGATCAAGCGCTCGAACTCGATCCTTCCGAGCGCGAGCCGTGGCTCGCTGAGCTGTGCGCGGTGGATCCCACGTTGGCGGCGGAACTGCGCGACTTGCTTACCCTGCACGCCGCGAACCGCGCGTCGGGCTTCATGGAGCGCTCGCCCCTCGCCGCCGAAGAGTCCCTTGTAGACCTGCGGATTGGCCCGTACACCATCGAACGGCTCCTCGGCCGAGGCGGCATGGGAAGCGTGTGGCTGGGACGACGAAGCGATGGCAAGTTCGAGGGATGGGCAGCCATCAAGCTCCTCGACCGCCGCGGTCTGGGCCGCGACGCTGCCCTCCAGATACGGCACGAGGCGAGCCTCCTGGCCCGGCTCTCGCACCCGCACATCGCGCGCCTGGCCGACGCCGGGGTGCGCGAGAACGGCCAGCCCTACCTGATCCTCGAGTACGTCGAGGGTGAGCCCATCGACCGCTATTGTCGCCAGCGCCAGCTCGTGCTGCCCGCCCGCCTGCGCCTGTTTCTCGCGGTACTTGATGCGGTGGCGCATGCTCATTCCCAACTCGTCGTGCACCGCGACCTGAAGCCCTCCAATGTGCTGGTCACGCCAGAGGGCGTCGTGAAACTGCTCGATTTCGGCGTGGCGTCGCTCCAGGCGTATCCGCACGCCCCCGGGGCGGATGGTGCACCACAGGCTCTGACCCCGGGATATGCCGCGCCCGAGCAACTGCGTGGCGAGCCGGTTTCCGCAGCGAGCGATGTCTACGCGCTCGGTATCCTCTTGCACGTGCTTGTCACCGGCGCGCACCCGTACGGCGCAGACGATTCGACGCACACCGAGCTGGTGCGGGCGACGCTGACCGATGATCCGGGGCCCGCCTCCGTGCGGCTGGCCAGCGCGATCGAGCGGCGTCGCGTGCGCGGGGATTTGGATGCAATCATCGCGCGGGCGCTTAGTCGCGAGTCACAGTCGCGTTATGCGACGGCTGCGGAGCTCGCGGCTGACCTGCGGCGCTTTCTCGGGAACTTCCCTGTACAAGCGCGACCCGCCACGCGCGCCCATGTCGTGCATAAGTTCGCCCAGCGCCACTGGGGCGGAGTGCTCGGCGGGCTGCTGACGCTCGTGGTGCTCATCGGCGCGAGCGTCGTCACCACGTTACAAGCGCGCGAGGCGCGCCGGCAGCGCGACTTTGCCCGCACCCAGCTTGCGCGTGCCGAAGCGCTCAACGATCTTAACGGCTACGTGCTCCTGGATGCAGCACCGGGACAAGCCTTCACTGCCAAGGATCTGTTGGGACGCGCGCTACACGTCCTCGAAAGGCAGAAAACCAACGACGCCAACCGGGTCGCGCAGCTGACCTCGATCGGATGGGAGTACGAGTCTCAGAACGATCACGCCGCGGGCCTGAGGGTCCTCAACGAAGCCTATGGTCTCTCACAGGGCCTGGCCGACCCCTCGGCGCGCGCAAGGGCGGCATGTGCACTTGCGAATTCCCTCGCCAACGAGCGCTACTCCGCCCGCAGCGACGCTCTGATCGCGCAGGGCCTGAGGGAGCTCCCCGCTGGTGCGGAATTCGCCCTGGATCGCTACTTCTGCCTATCGCGTGCTTCTCAGGTCGCCGACGATGCGGGCGACGCACAGGCGGCGATCCAACGCAGCGAGGCTGCCCTCGCAGCGCTGAAGAACGCCCCCTTCGCGCACGACCTTGCGGAGCTGTATGGGTATGAGGAGCTTGCCTCCGCGCTAGGCTTGGCGGGGCGCTATCGTGAAGCGAACGCGGCATTTGCGAGCGCGTGGACGCATCTCGTGGCGCTCGGTCGCGATGATACCTCCGGTGCCGGCCACGCTCTGAGCAACTGGGCGCTGGTGCTCTACCAACTCGGCAGACCTCTGGAGGCGGAGAAACTCCTACGGCGCGCGATCGAACTCGAGCACGCCGATTCGTCTACGAAGCCATCGCCCATGCTGCTGACCAACTATGCGCAGATGTTGCTTGAGTTGGGGCGCATGGATGTGGCCGAAACCTACGCCGCACGTGCCCTGGTGGAGGGCACGCAGGCAGGCAGTCCGATTGTGGTCAATCAGACCCGTCTGCGACTTTCGAGGATCTACCGGCTCCAGCACGATCCGGTGCGTGCGACACAGATGCTGGATGAAGCCGAGCGATCGATGCGTACCCTCCTTCCTGCCGGGCATTTCGCGTTCGGCTCTTTAGCTGCGGAGCGTGCGCTCACGGCCCAACAACAGGGTGACTCAGTCGGCGCGTTGAAATTCATCAACCAGGCAATTCAGATCGACGAACTGGCAGGACGGCAGGGCAAGGCCGGTACTCAGTTCCTGCCGATCTTGGTGACCTACCGCGCCGGCATCGAGCTGGATGCGCGGCAGCTGTCTGCCGCGGACGCCGACGCGCGCCAGGCGATCGCGCTGCTCGAGGTGGGAGAGCAGCCGGGTGACTACTCGAGTTACACCGGCCGCGCCTACCTGACCCTCGCCCGTGTGCTGAACGCCGAGGGCAAGGCCTCCGAAGCGCGCAGCGCGGCACAGCGGGCTGGGCAGCAGCTTGAGAAGGCCCTGGGCGCGGAGCATCCGGAAGCGCGCGCGGCCGCGGAGCTCAGCAAAACCGCTGCCTGAGTGATGCGTCGCATCGCACCTTGTGAATGCTCTTCCGAGCGGTCCATTTTCGCGCCCGTCAATTAGCGGATGGGCTCGGCCCCCCAAACGGCGCCGTAGTAAACCGGAACCGTCTAAGTCCGAGTTCGATCACATCACCGTCGGCAAGCCGCGCGTGCCGGATGCGCCGGCGGTTCACGGTCACACCGTTGACGCTGCGTATATCCTCGATAAATGCCCCCTTTGGCCCGAGCGTCACGACGGCGTGCCGCCGGCTGACGGACGAGTCCTTAAGGCATAGGTCACTCTCGGGTGCCCGGCCAATCGTTGTGTGGCGGCCCAGAGGCAGCGCCGGCGCATCGCTGTCGTCGAGCGGAACGAGCGTCGCGCCATCATCCGGGGGGACCTCCAGCGTCTCGGAGGGGGGGGTGCTGTTTCCGCGCTCGATGCCGACCTTGATCCGACTCAACACCTGGGCGCTGGTGCTCGCATAACGCTCGAGGCGTCGCAGCTGCAATTCCCGTTCGTCCAGGGCACCGCGCGTCCACTCGAGTTCCAGCGCGAGTTTCTGCTGCGCAGCGTCCAGGGCGCCCGCTCGCTCGGTCTCGCGCTGCAGTTCGCTGCGGACGCGCCCAAGTTCGTCCTCGACCGGGCGCCGCGACGCCTCGGCCTGCTGAGTGAGCGCCTTGGTCTCGGCGAGCTCCGCCTGCAAGTTCGCGAGTCTCCCGGACTGAGAGGTGGCTTCGCGCTCCAGATTGGTCAGCCGCTCCTGACGCGCCGCGAGCTGCTCGAGGTGCCCGCTCAGTGCCGTCTCGGTCGCCTGGACGGCGGCTGATTGCTCCGCCGCATGGCGTATCGCCGCCTGTCGCTCGGCTTCGAGTCTACTGACGCGGTTACGCTCGTCCACGAGCTCGCGTTCCCGAGTCTCAATTAGCGCATCCGCGCGTTTCGTGGCCTCAGCCTGCACTTGCAGCGCGTGGCTCAGGTTGGTCGCGAGTGCCTCAAGCTCCGCCGCCCGCACCGCGTGCGCCGAATCACTCGACTGCACCGTACGCAGCATCTCCTCCAGAGCCGTACGCGCGGCACGTGACTCAGCGAGTTCCGCTTCGCGGGCGGTTACAGACTCGGTGCTGCGCCGGTACCGTTCCTCGAGTGACTTGATTTCAGTGGCCAGCGTCTCGCCCTGAGTACGCAGCTCCTGCGCGCTGACGGCATAGCCTTGCTGCTCGCGCGCACGGCTTGCGGCGAACTCCGCCAGCGCGGCGGACTGAGCCTTGCGCTCTGCTTCGAGGTGCGCGATGGTCGCGTCGCGCTCGGCAAGCTCGGCGCGCACTCTATCGACAGTCGCGGCGCCGTCCGCGCGCTCGGCTTCGGCCCGTCCTAGCAGCGTACGTGCGTCGGTGAGCTCAGCGTTTAGGTTGTGCCATACATCTTCCCACACATTGCGCTTCCACTCGTTTGATTGCGCATTCTCAAGCAAGCAGGCGATGCGGACGGCCAGCGCTTCACGCTCCCGCGCGAGATCAGTGGCGGCTGACTGTCGAAGGTCACTCTCCTGTTGAATGGCCGCTATGCGCTCAGCGCGCTGCGCGAGTTCGCGATTGGCTTCTGCGATATGCGAGCGCAGGCTCGCGAGTTCGCCTTCGACCTGCGCCGTCCGATTGGAGCGCTCATCGAGCGTTCGCTCGAGCTCGGCCTGACGCTGCTGGATCTTATTTTGTTCCCGTGCGCGTGCGGCAAGGGACTCGTGCGTTTGAGCGAGCTCTGTCGTGGCGGCGCCGACACGCTCGGCGACACTTGCGAGCTCGCGTTTCGTCTCTTCGAGCTCGGTCTGCAATTGCGCGGCTCGAGACTCCGCGAGCTGTGCCGCGGCACGGTTGTCGAGTGCGAGGCGCTCGCCGTCGTTGGCGCGACCGAGCGCGGTGTACAGTGCTTTTTGCGCGAGCTCAAGCTCGAGCGCGAGATTGTCGGCTCGCGCCTGGGCGGCCGTGTGCGCTGTCCGGATGTCCGCAAGAGCACGGTCGTGGGCTTGCGCGCGCACCTCTTGCGCCGCAATCCACGCTTCGATATCCCGCAGAGTCTCGGCCGGAGGTAGCTCCGCGGGAGGCTTTGATCGGCTCTCGTCCCAGGCCGTGTCTGATACCTTGGGGCCGGTCAATTCGCCGCTTGCGTTGCCAGCCAGAAGCTTTGCCTCGTAGGAGGCGATATCGAGCGTTGGCAGTTCGTCGGTATTTTCGAGGTCCGCTTCGGCTGCGTCTGGCCGCTTGATTTGCCGCACCATAGTGAGTCCCGCTTGTTCTTCTTATACATCCCACCCGTCTCACCGCCTCAGCGGGCCCGGGCGCGGTTGGGTTCCTGATCCGCGTCAGAGCAAGGGTGCTCCCCAGTAGCACGGGTCGTCAACTGGGACCCAGGCGACATATTGGGTAACCGTGGGCGATACCGGGCGCGGCGGGTACGCGAACTGAAAATTCGGTGTCGGTGGTTCGATTCAGACCCCGGGCCACCACTCAAATCCGGTCCATTCTGGACACGTGTTTAACACCTTAGTGCCGCAAGGCTCCGGAGGAATTCCACCCATCCGGCTCGCTGTCGGGGACGGGATCGCTATGCCGGCCAGGTCCGCGTCCAGCCATCCAGGTGCACGACTTCGCTGAGCGGCTTGCGGGTTAGGGGGCCAAACGGGTCCACGGGCCAGCCGATAGGCATCATGGCGAACGTATCGTAGTCATCGGGCAACGCGAGCAACCTGCGCACTTCCTCTTCGCAGCGGATGTGGTTGGTGGTGATCGTGGTTCCTAGCCCCAGGGCACGACACGTGAGAAGGATGTTCTGCACCGCAGGATAGATGCTGGCGCCGCGGATCCGCTGCATATAGATGAGTTCCTCGGCGTAGTGCGGGCGGATGTCGGCGGGCAGAGACTCAAGCGGTGGCACTACCGGGCGACGCAAGCATGGAATCAGGATCGCAGGTGCGTCGCCCATGTGTTCCCACAGGTGGGCGCCGGTGCTGAGCATGCTCTGGAACTGGCGCTCAGACAGATGAGCCGGACGACCGCGGGCCGCGTACATGGCGTCGGCGATCCTCGAGGCTTTGCGATAGATGGCGCCGAGTGCGCCGCGAAGCTGCGCATCACGGACGAGGATGAAAGCCCAGTTTTGGGCGTTGCCGGCCGAAGGCGCGCGGATTGCCGCATCGAGGATCTGCTCGAGCAACGCTTCCGGAATCGGGTCGGGTTTGAAGCGGCGTAGCGAGCGTGCGCTGTGGATCGCCTCGTATAGGCCGATCTGCGGCGTGGAGGGGGCGTCGATCATGACTGCACAGGATGGACCAGGACCCCCGCACAGGTAAACAGTTGACTACGGCATGTGCGTGGCGATGCCGGGTGCCGTGCATGCCGGCCGGCCGGTCCCGCATTTCAAGCCGGCATGGAGAAACGGCACCAGCGTGCCGCGGGGCGAAAAATCGACCGCCGGCGCTAGGATCGCGGCGCAGCGACCTTTCCGGTGGTATCGCTGCGAGTGAACTCGAACGTGATTGAGTACTTTCGAGAGTCTTGATCGCTTGCCGGAGAGAATTTCCATTTTCCGGCGGCCTCTCTTGCCAGACGGGCAAAATATCCGCTCGGCCCGGGGTTTTCCAGGGTGGCATCGATTACCTTGCCAGAGCGATCGACGATCACAAGCACCGCGACCCTGATGCGACCGTGAATCGTCTCGCGTGCGCTGCGAGGCACGACGGGAATCTGCTCATGGACTACAGAAGGTGAGGCGTCCGCCAACAGTTGTGCGGATTGACCTGGCGAAGGAGAAACAGCGCGCGCAGACGCCGGCTTGCTCCGTGCCGAATTCGCGCCGGAGGAGAGAGCGGAAATCTCGGGCGCTGCCGGCAAAGACGTCGCGGCATTCTGCGAAGCAGACGCCTGCTGCGAAGAGGGTTGATCATAGCTTGAAGCGGTTTGTCGGGAGTTGGGATGGCTTCGAAACAGGCGCGAGCCAGCCCAGACTGCCAGCAATGTTATGAGCAGCACCGCCATAGCCGGAATCAACACGCGCTGTTTCGCCGACGTTTGTGGCGCAGCGCCTCGGAGCGGCGCTTCGCGGACTACAGGCTGGGGAGCCGAAACCACGGATGCTGGTGGCGGCCGCTGGAACAGAGCCGCGAGGTCGGTGGTCGTGGGACGGTTGGCGGGGTTCTGACTGAGGCATCGCCGTAGAGCGTCGGAGAATGTTGCCGGAAGCGTCGTGGGCAAGCCAGCAGTCTCGAATCGCTCACCCTGCCACATAGGGGGGTGCTGCGTGAGAGCCTCAACTGTGGTTACACCGAGACCCCAGACGTCACTGGCGGCGGAAATCGTGCCGGTTCTGGCTTCCGGAGGATCGTACAAGGAGAATTTGGCGGTCTGTGCCGCGGATCGACCGACCGGACGGATGGTATCGCTCGCGAGCTTCACCTGATCGTTGACGACCAAGACGTTGGGCGGCTTCAGCTGGCCCTGCACGAAGTTTTTGCGGTGAAGGAAGGCCAAAGCGTCGAGCGCGGGAAGCAGCATTTCCCGAACTTCGTCGGGAGTAAGGGCCCGGTGCGGAAGGATCTGCGAGAGCGTCTCTTCAGCGTATTCCATCACGACGAACAGAAACTCTTGGCCTCCGAACTGGCAATGACCTGTGTCGAAAAGCCGAATGAGATGAGGATGTGAGAGGGTGGCAGCCGTCCTCCACAGCGAGAGCTGTGCTTCCGCCGTTGTCCGATCAGCCGGGAGGATCTTGATGGCGGCATTGGAAAGGTTCTGCGCTCTATGTTCCGTGAGGAATACAGCGCTGTGGTCTGAGCCATTGAGGAAGCGGTGCAAGGGGTAGACTCCGTTTACAACCTCGCCTTCCCACTTCGTCCAGAATTCGCTCATCCTTCTCCTCTCGCCTGCACACACATGAGCTTATCCGTAGTTACCCCCGCGTTGCCCGCTTCCGCCCAGCGGGAGGCAGGGTATGGCGTCGCGACAGCGGCGAGGAGCCGAAACGGGACGAGCCTCAGCCTGAAAAGCGACCCGCACACGATCAATTAGTGTCCCGCAGAGGTCGGTCTGACCCGATCTGGATATTAACCCCCCTTGCGAGCTGGAGCGGGTTCGATTTGTGACGAGGCTCAGACACGTGGTGCGCCCGCTTCACATTGCCTATGATCGTGAGCGTGCCGGGAGTTGTGTGCTCACGAGGACCCCCATGAAAGTCGAAGGCAGTTGCCACTGCGGACAGATTACCTTTGATGCTGAGATCGACCCGGCCGCTGTGCGGATTTGTCACTGCACCGATTGCCAGACGCTCACTGGTTCCGCGTATCGAGTCAATGTGCGAACGCCTGCGGCCAATTTCGTTCTGCGATCCGGCACTCCCAAGATCTACATTAAGACGGCTGAAAGCGGCGACAAACGTGCGCACGCCTTCTGCCCCGACTGCGGCACACCGATATACGCGACCGATCCGCACGAACCACGGGCATACGGCCTGCGTGTCGGTACGTTGAAGCAACGCGCCGAGTTACCGCCCACGCAGCAAATCTGGTATCGCTCTGCACTACCCTGGGTCACCGACATTCGCGACGTCGCGCGCGTCGAGCGACAGTGAAGGCGATCTGGCGCTGAGGCGAGCTGCGCGCCATCAACACCTAGTCGGTGGATGGGCGCTCGATCCTAGGTTGCTGCTCGTCCCGAGCCATGGAAAGCCCGCAGCTTACCCGGGCATTAGCACTGATTTCGAGCGCACCTTCGCGATCCTGAAGGCGTTGCCTTGCGAGATATTCCTCGGCGCCCACGGGAGCTACTTCGATTTTGTCGCCAAACTCGATCGCCTGCCTAAAGAGGGCTCTTCCGTCTGGGTCGATCCCAGTGGTTATCGCCAAGCCGTGGCGGAGCTCGAAACTAAATACCGGGGAGAGCTTGCGTTGCAACAGGCAAGTCAGTGACCGGTATTACAAAGATTCGCCCCTCGGGCCATCATTGAATTCGGATGCGTGCGCGACTCGCTGCAACGCTCATCCGGTGGGAGATTCTCACCGGTCTTCCAGACTCTGGACCTTGGAATTCACGTCCGTCGCGATCGTAGCGGGGTCAGCACCCATCGAGGGATATGCATGTGACCACAGCACCGAGCCGTCGGCCACTGCCACAATCTTCACGATCAGGCTCGGCGGCGCCGATTGGCTGTCAACAGCTCCAAATAGGACATAGTTCGAGTGATGAGCGCGTCCACGCTCGGCGGCCGCTGACGAATCAAGGGAGGAGAGCGGTTCATTCACCAGGTCCACGTGGCCGTGATGGGAGATCGCAAGTCTTCCGTACATCTGGGTAAACGCGGAGTCCGCCAGCTTTTGGGCGGCTGGATCGCCGGAAGGTGCACCGAAGGGTATCGCCAGTAGCGCACTGTGCGCTGCGAGTCTTGCGCCGGCTCGATCAGTGAACTCGCGCGCGATCTGCGCGCCCGGGTTTGTAACGTCCGCGTTGCTCAAGCTGTCTTGGGAGTTATCCACCGTCTTCTCAGCAACGCGCTTGGCGGCTGCGGACGAGATTCTCGCGGGAGGCTCGTGCGATGAGCAGCCTCGAGATAGCAGAGCGACGAAGAGCCACACGCCAGCCAAAATCCGCACCCACCTTGGGAAGCGGTTGAAAAACATCCAAGCTGACTGGAAGGCCCATCCAAGCACCTGCAGCCAAAACCGTAGCCTTTGCCCCGGCTCTTGCCGCGGGAATTCCGGATATGCGGAGGTCGGCGACGGAGCGGGGCGCCTAGCGCTCGGCTCCGTTGCCTTCTTGCGCGGTGGCGGCGCCGGGCTATCGCCCGAGACAAGTCGTCGACACAGCGCTTCCAGCGCCGGCGCTGCTCGCCCGCCGGGGAGCCGCATCCATTGGACCGTGAGAAATTTTTCCGGTACCCGCGCGCCCGCCTCGGCGGTGCCGTCTATGACGACCGGCAGGAGAAAGGTGTGATCGTCGGCCATGTCGAGCGTTCTCTCGACAGCGAGTCGCCACTCCCTGCGGAAATAGCCCTCGGGGCGCACTTCGGTCTGGGCGGATATGAGCGGCATGAAAAAATCGCATTCGCGGATCTGCCGACGGATCTTCTGGTCCCACGCGTCCCCTCCGTCTAGGGCGCTTTCGTCGTACCAGACCTCAAGCCCGCACGCCGACAGGGCGTCCCTGATGGTCTGCGCCGCCGTGCGATCTTCCGAGGCGTAGCTCAAGAACACCGTCGGTTGCGGGCGCGCGGGGTCGAACGGGGTGGACATGATGGCGCGAACAATCCAAGTTCGCGCCTACAGAGTCAACAGCGAATGGTGTCTGGCCTATTCGGTGAATGCGGCTTGTGCGGTTTCGGGCACCTGAAGGGGTGGCCGCGGATTTATGGACTGCCTCGGTGAGCCCACTGCGATGGGTCCGAGCCTGCGACGCGCTTGAGTAGACTTTGGTGAATTGCTCAGCTTCTCGACCGCCAGGCCTCCGAGCGGCCCGGCGGCTTGACGCGACTGACTACATGTGTAGACTAATGTAGACTACAGTTGTAGGCGAGGGGATTCAGTGCCCAAGTCCATCGCCATCAGCGAGGCGGAGTCCCGGGTCATGGACGTGCTGTGGCGAGTCGGTGGGCCGGCCAGCAGCGAGGACGTCGTCAAGGCTCTGGCCAAGCAGCAGTGGCAAGAGACCACCGTAAAGACTCTGCTCGGCCGGCTCTTAAGGAAGGGGGCAATCAAGGCGAGCAGGGATCAGCGCCGGTACCTGTATGTGCCGGTACTGACGCGCGAGCAATGGCTCTCGTTCGAGAGCACGCGACTGCTGGATCGGCTATTTGGGGGAAGAGTTGCGCCGTTGGTCGCACACTTTGCCCAGCACCATCGGCTGAGCAAACAGGATATCGCCGATCTGAAACGGTTGATTGCGGAGATGAACGATGACGGATGAGGCCACGGCGCTGTTGCGGGCGGCTTGCCGTCGCCCCACAGTCGCACTGGTCTTGCTCCTGCGAAGTGCGCTGCGGCGCATCTTTAGCGCGCCGGTCGCGTGGGTGGCAGACCGGGCACGCTGATTCTTCGGGTTTAAGGACTTCGCGGATCGCGTAGTCTCATTCTGAATCAAACAAGAGGTCGGCGAGGCAAAGAGCTACGACGCCGGGCGCTCGGCTCGAGCTCACTTTCGCCGTCCCGCATCTTAGCGTGGTATGTTGCCTCAGGTATTAGAGATAGTGTTGCCTCGTGCAGCTGAGTGGTTCGCGCTCCCTGGACAGGGCGCGAGGGCTGCTCAGAATAAGGGATTCGCCATGCGTCTTGCGGTTTGCGCCAGCGTCATCGCCTTGTGTCTCGCCCGTTTGTGCGTGGCACAGGATTCAACCACTGCGCCAGCGGCCGGTGCATCGATGCACGTGGTGGTTGTTCGAGCTCGGGCGCTTATAGATGGCACGAGCGCCCAGCTGCGGCACAATCCGGAGATACTGATCCGAGGGAATCGTGTCACCGACGTATATACCGCAGGAACGCGTCCGACACCTGCCGGAGCGGAGCTGCTCGATCTGGGCACCGCAACCATTCTTCCTGGCTTGATCGATTGCCACACTCATATCTTCTTGCAGGGAGAGGTCCCTGCAGCCGGCGGCTATGACGTGCAGTTACTGAAGTACCCGGCCTCTTATCGCGTGGCACGCGCGATCGTGGCGGCGCGCCGCGCCCTGGAACAGGGCTTCACGACTATTCGCGACGTTGAAACCGAGGGCGCGGGATACGGCGACGTCGGTATCAAGCAGGCGATCAATGAGGGGTATATTCCCGGTCCGCGAATGTTCGTATCCACTCGGTCGATCTCCACGACCGGTGGCTACGTGCTCGAAGGATATGCGCCTGAAATCGTGGTGCCCAAGGGAGCCCAGTTGATCGACGGCCCGGTCGAGGCGCGTAAGGCCGCCCGCGAACAATTGGATCACGGGGCCGACTGGATCAAGGTGTATATGACCCACCGCTCGTGGCTCGATGCGCAGGGTGCGCTTGTCTCACAACCCACGCTGACCGTGGAGGAGCTCAAGGCTATCGTTGACGAGGCGCACGGATGGCGGAAGAAAGTTGCCTGCCACGCCTACAACGGGCTGGGCCTGCAGCGAGCGCTGGATGGCGGCTGTGACTCCATTGAACACGGTCTTGAGATCACCGATGCGCAGATCGCCCAGATGATCAAACAAGGCACCTGGTATGTGCCGACGCTCGCTGTGTACTACTACGATCCGGACCCGCCGGATACACCCACGGGAATGCGGGACCGCAAGCGCGTCGCTGTCCATGGTGTTTCATTTCAGAAGGCCTTGCGTGCGGGCGTCAAGATAGCCTTCGGAACCGATGTCGGCGGCTTCGTATGGTCCGATCCCATCGCCCAGGAATTTGCCCGCATGGTGCAGTTCGGAATGACACCGATGCAGGCGATCCAGTCGGCCACCTCGCGAGCGGCCGACCTGCTCGGCGAACGTGGGGAGCTGGGGGTGGTCGCGCCCGGAGCGTACGCGGATCTGATCGCGGTCGCGGGCGACCCCCTTCAGGATGTCAATGTACTCAAGAATGTAGGATTCGTGATGAAGGACGGGGTGGTGTTCCGTTCGACCCTCAGTTCAGGGGGCAAAGAGAGCCGCTCATCTACCACTTCCGTTCAGTAACTTGCAGGTCCCCAACAAAAAATAGTGTTCGTACTCACAGATTCCGGCCTTCGGGATTGATCTTCGCCAGGGTCCTCACGCGCACAATGAAATGCTGTACATCGTGCGGCGTCACGACCACTTTCTTCCCATCCCGATAGCGCAGCAACACCACGCGTCCCGGATCTGTGGCGTACGCGCGGAAGCGCCCCATCCTGCGATTCCAGAACCACCCGCTGATCCCAAACAGCCCGCCGTTGCCAAACAAACGCAGCGAACCACGCAGGCCTTCCGGCTCGCCCGTCACTGCGACCAGCCCGGCCAGCGGCAGTACCGTGCTCCATCCGAGCCGCCGTACTTCAAGGTGCGTCTCGGTCAGGACATACCCGCGCACCATAAATGGCAGTGCACTCAACAACAGCACCAGCGGCACTCCCACCATCGCTATCTGCCACACCCGCAACTGCCGCGGTCCGGTAAACAAGCCCGCCAACATTACCGTCAACAACACCGCGACTGAGGCGGTCGTGGTAACACGCAGTGCCCGGCTCCACGGGGCTGAAAATTCCGCGAGAGCGACGGTCATGCGCGCGCTCGCAAGAGACCGGTGACGGCTGCGCACGAGATTCTTTCCACCGCGGCTACTCCCTGAGGCTGCTAGCGTGTTCGCTCGATCAGCGCCAATTCCGAGTTTTCCTGCGAGCGGCCGAGCACGATTTCCGAACCATCGGCTGCAATATCGAAGTCGCTGGTGACGAAATCAGCCGGCAGCTCGGCGAGCACGTGCTCGCTACCGGATTGCAGATCGACCAGCGAGAGGTTCTTGTGACCAATATCCCCGCGAAGAACCACAAGCGACTGCTCGCCGTGCCAAAACGCGACCCGTCGCGCACCGCGCGTCAGCATCAGGTTCGGTAGCGCGTGCGGCCTGCCGTCCTCGGCGGCGGCGCGCAAGGGAAAGGTGGTGCCAATGTCTGCTCCTGAGTACACGAAGAATCGACCATCGGGTGACCAGACCGGATCGATGGAGTACTCGGGTACCAGCGCACGGGGCGCCTCGCCATTCAGGAAGATGCGCGTCAGACGTGGCTCGCCGTCGCGGACGACCGCAGTCACGAGCGACTGCTGGTCAGGGGTCCAGGCCAGATATCCCCTCAAGGGGAGCGAATCAGTCACCACTCTGACGTGTGAGCCATCGCTGTCCATGGCGTACAGGAGGGTCTTCTCGCCGTCCTTGACGGTGAAGGCGATCCGTCGGCCGTCCGGCGTTACGGCCGGAGCGCCGACTATCTGCGACTGGGCGCTGCTCCAGATCTCGCGCGTGACTCCCTGCGCCAGCGTCCAAATGCCTTCTCTGCTGCCTTGCCACGCGACGTACAACAGGTAATTTCGCGCAAGCCGAGGTGTCGCGCCGTTCGCAGAGATGGGTGATGGACTGGGTGTGGTTGCCTGAGCGCCCCCCTGATCGCTTAGCGCGAGGCGCCAGATGCTCGTGCGCGGTTTGGAGATCGTGGCGACCAAGCGCGTGCCGTCTGCGTTTGCGCTGAGCGAGGTGTAGCTCTCAAGTCCGATGCTGATGCGATGCGGGACGCGCTGCTCGATATCCACGGCATGTAGCCACGGGCCGGAACCGTCGGCGGAGGTGGCAAGATACAGAAGCGTGCGCCGATCGAGCAGGACTGGATAGGCCACGCGCGTGTTGTGAGCGGTCAGCCGTTCGAGCCCCGCGCCCGAGGGCTGTATGCGCCAGATATCCCAGTCATCGGGCGGTATGCCACGAACGAAATAGATAAACGCTTGGTCGGGCGACCACAACGGGAAATGGCAATGTACGCCCGGGGGCGCCACATAAATGCGGCGATCACCAGGCTTACCCGTCTCGCGCACAAATAAAGGATCGCCGGGCGCGGTCGTGTGAAATACCACTCTGGTGCCATCGGGCGACCAATCGAACTCTGCGGCCGGCGGCAAATACGGCTGCAGCGGACCCCCTTGCGTTGGCACGGCCAGAACATTGACATCGTCCGGCTCGGAACCGTCCGAATGGCGCGTCCATACGGAGACAAGAGACGAGTCAGGAGAGAAACCGAGCGTACGGATCTGGGGATTATTGACGAACACGCGCGGGTCATCCCGCGTCAAGTTCCGGAACTTGTCGCTGCCGATCTCGGTGACCCAAATATCGGTTCGTCCCTCGTGGCTCGCCAGAAATGCCACCGATTTCCCGTCGCGGGAGATCGCGGCCGCGGGCGCAAGACCCTCAATTTCGGACAGGCGACTGAAGCGGGCACTGGCAAGTGGATTGCGCCACGAGGAACCCCTCTGCGTTGCGAACCAGAACAGCGCCCCGGCGATCAACACGGCTGCGACAGCCAGGGTGAGCCACGTGCGTCCGCTGATATGGGCAGGTGGTGCGGGAGGACGGATGCTGGGCTCTGCCGACGCTGCGGTGAATGTTTTCGCGGGCGCTTCGTCGGCTTCGGCCGGCAGCCGCGGCGCCGGTGAGGCGAGCGGAGCGTCCGGCGACAACAGGCGTGCCACCCGCGCGACGAAAGCTGCCGGGGTCACCCCCGCCGGCAACTGCGACCACTGAACCTCGTGGAACTTATCTGGAACAAGGGCGTCGGCTTCGCGGGTGCCGTCGATGACGACGGGTAGGAGAAACGCCTTCTCGGCAGCCATGAGGTGGGAGCGATCGATCGCAAGCTTCCATTCGAGGCGAAAGTACCCCTCAACGCGAGCGCGCGTGTTCGCGGAGATGACCGCGATGAACAAGGCGCAGGCCTTGATCTGCTTGCGGATCGCGGCGTCCCACGCATCGCCGCCCTTGAGCTCGCTCTGGTCGAACCATACCTCGATGTCAGCGGCACGCAGCGTGGCACAGATGCGCTGCGCGGTAGCTGCGTCTTCGGAGGCGTAGCTGATGAATACGGCTCGCGGGCCAGTCAAGGTTGTCGGCTCGCCCCCAAGCCCCGGTGCGTTCGTCAAGGCGTTATTTTCCGGGGTGCGCATTCAGGCATCCGAGAATGAACCGCACGGCGTGATGGCGCAAACCGCGCCGTTTTGCGCGCCCACAGCCGCCCAGCGGCTTGCCCCCGGGGAGTTGGCCAGGCCCTGTCTGATACCTTCGCAGTGAATGCGCATCGCAGCCGATCCGGGCTCAATGCGCTCGGTCGATCAGCGCAAGGTCCGAATTGAGCTGTCCACGATCGAATACCACCTCCGAACCGTCAGGCGAGATGTCGAAGTCGCGAATATCGAAGTCCGCAGGAAGCTGCCCCAGTATGCGCTGCTCACCGGTTCGAACATCGAGAAGCCAGAAGTTCTTGTGGCGGATTTCACCGCCGAGGATCACGAGCCTCTGTGAGTCAAAGAAAGCCACCCGGCGCGCGCCACGCGTCAGCATGACGCTCGGCAGCGGATACGGTCGCCCGTCGGCGGCCGCCGCTCGCAGAGGGAAGGTGGTGCCGACATCTGCGCCCGAATAAACCAGAAAGCGACCGTCGGGCGACCACACCGGATCAACAGAGTACTCCGAGACCAGAGGCAGCGGCGAGGCACCATTGAGGAAGATGCGCGTCAACCGCGGCTCGCCGTCGCGCACCACCGCGGATATGACTGATTGCCCGTCTGGTGCCCAGGCCGGATTGCCCCGTAATGCGAGCGCACTGGCCAGCACTCTGACACCGGACCCGTCGTTGTCGAGCATGTACAAGAGCGTTCTATCGCCGTCTTTCACCGAAAAGGCAACGTGTCGACCGTCGCGCGAAATGGCGGGTCCGCCGACGATGCGCGCAGTGGCGCTGCTCCAGATTTCGTGGCTAGTTCCGTGCGTCATTGAAACGATGCCCTGTCGTTCGCCGCGCCACGACACGTACAAGAGGAAGTCGGCTCCGAGCCTCGGTGTGACACCGTTCGCGGCGACGGGCGATGGATCTCCGGCCGCCGCCGCCGTGGTTCCGTCTTCCTTCAGTGGCATGCGCCAAACACTGGTGCGCACGTTGGCGATCGTCGCTACGAGGCGCGTGCCATCAGCGCTCGCGGCAAGAGAGGTGTAGCTTTCAAGGCCGGAGCTGATCCGATGCGGGTGGCGCCGCTCAACGTCCACCGCATACATCCACGGCCCAGACCCATCCGCATCGGTCGCAAGGTAGAGCAGGGTGCGCCGATCGAGCATCACTGGATAGGCTACGTGCGTGTTGTGGGCTGTGATGCGCTCAAGGCCCGCGCCGGACGGTTGGATTCGCCAAATGTCCCAGTCATCCGGCGGCACGCCACGAGCGAAATAGATGAAGGCCTCGTCGGGCGACCAAACCGGGAAGTGGCAGTGCACCCCGGCCGGCGCCACATAAATCCTGCGGTCTACCGAGGTTTCTGAGTCCCGCACGAACAATGGATCACCGGGGGCGGTCGTGTGGTAGACGAGCCGCTTGCCATCGCGCGACCAATCGAACTCTGCCGCGGGCGGCAAGTACGGCCGCAGCGGACCGCCGGCGGTCGGCGCGGCCAGGATCCTCACATCGCCGGTCTGGGAGCCGTCGGCTCGCCTCGTCCAGATTGAAACGAGCGACGAATCCGCAGAGAAACTGAGCGAACGGACCCATGGATTGGCCATGTCGGGCACTTCGCCATGCGTCAAATTGCGGTAGCTACCGCTGCCTAGCTCGCTGACCCAAGCATCGACCTGTCCATCCCGGTCCGCCAGAAATGCGACGAATTTGCCGTCGCGAGAGAGGGCCGCCTGCGCAGTCCCGGTGAAGTCCACCAGGCGAGTGAATCTGGCATTGGCAAGAGGATTGCGCCAAAAGGCATCCGTTTCGGTCGCGAACCAGGCCAGCGCCCCAATCAGCACGACCGCGGTTGCGAGTGCCCATGGGACGAGCTTGCTTAGACGGACCCGCGGTGCCGCCTTTTGCGAGGCCGGCGCCACAGTTTGCGCGCTTGGTACCGGTGGTTCGCTCTCATCTCTACCCGCGCCTTCCTGTGTGAGACGCGTCCGGCGACTGTCCCACCAGGCGTCGAGCTCCGAGCGATAGGCAAAGACGGATCCCAACTTGTCGTGCAGATGCCTGTGAACCGGCATCGCTTCACGCCGCTCCCAGCGCTGCACCGTACTGGTGTCGCGTTTCAGGTATGACGCGATCTTCTTCCAGGAGTCGAGCCGGTCCTTCTGGCCTTGAATGGACGCGCCGTTTCCGCTGGTCCCAGGATCGTCCAAAGCGCGCTCCAGCCCATCACCAGATGAGCGGCGGCGATTCTTGCACGCTATTCAGGGAGCGGCAATCCGCGGTAATGCACGGCGAGCGGCCGGATTCAGCGTCCTGCGGTGCTTTGCAGCTTGCCGCAGTACTCACCCGGACCGAGTGTGCGGTTGTCGGTGCGCCAGTCGCACCGGGGGCTGTATCTGGGAGAATTTCCATGAACGTCAAAAAGGTACTCACCGCGCTGACAGCGGGAGCTACGTTTGCTGTGATGGTTGTGATGGGTTCCTTGGGCGGAGTTTCGTGGGCCTCGGCCGATGAAGACCGCGATGGCGAACAATCAAAGATTCGCATCGGTTTCGAGGTCGCACCCGTTCCGCTGAATCTGGCGGGCAAGGATCGGGCATTGGTAGGACTTGGCAGCTACCTGGTCAATGTGCTTGACCATTGTAATCTCTGCCATTCTGATGGTCCGCCGACTGAGTTTGCCAAGGGCGGCAACCCCTACTTCAAGGGTAACCAGCCCACGATCATCAACCAGGCAACTTACCTGGGGGGCGGCAGAGTCTTTCCGCAGCAAGCGCCAGGGGCCCCGCTGATTGTGTCCCGCAATCTGACGCCGGACAAAACAGGGCGTCCCGAGGGAGGCCGCACCTTCGCCGAGTTTCGCTACATCATTGAGACGGGCACCGATCTGGATCACGTGCATCCGAATTGTTCGGACCCCACCATTACGGCCAGCACGACCTGCTTTCCGGCGAGCCTGCCCTTTAACGGGGACGTGTTGCAAATCATGCCCTGGCCCGGGTTGCGGCACATGCAGGAGCGTGAGTTGCGGGCCATTTACGAATATCTCAGTGCCGTCCCTTGCATTTCCGGCCCGCCAACGGGCGTGCTGCACAACGACTGCACTTGAAGGCCCACGCCGCGGCGATGCCGCTGTAGTGAACGGCATCGCTGCTTGAGCTTGAGGAGCGGCAGGCGGGACCGGCCCGCCTGCCTGTCGCTCACCTGGCTACCAGTTGCACCGGACGGCTGTTTGAATGCCATTGACCACTAACCCCCCCCCGAGCCGGCGGCGAAGGTCTCGAAGCGGGTACGTCGCCTCCCGTTCCCGGTCGTTATGCCAGGTCGCGCTAAATCCAGCCCCATGCCATGAGCTTCATTTTCAGCATCAGCATCAGGTAGTGCCAGGTGGTGCCAACTTGCTCACCGACGGTCGGCTTGTCGCGGGCGCGCTCGCGGATGTAGTGCCGCAGTGCGGCGAGATCTTCGGTCGTCAGTTCGGGAAACGGCGGCATGCCGCGGCTCTGGAGCCCGCCGTACAGCACACTGGCAAAAGCCTGCGCATTGAGGGGTACCGGCGAGGCGCGCAGGTCGGGCGCGAAACCACCGGCGACCACCCCGGCGCCGTGGCAAATCAGACATCGGTCGTAGAGCGCACGGCCCCGTAAGACCAGCTTCGGGTCGATCGTGAACGAGGCATCGTCGACTGGCACCGGCTGCGACGGGGGCGGCGACGGCGGCAACGTGGCACGGCCGTCCAGCGCGTAGGTCAGCAACCGGCGCGGGTGATCGCGGCCGACCCAGCCGTGCTGGGCGCTGAGCGAGCCGAGCAGCATCTGGCCACCGGCCCAGCCGGCGAGGATGGACACGTACTGCCGGCCGCCGACGCTGTAGGTGATCGGCGGCGCCTGGGTGCCGACACCCATATCGGCACTCCACAACACCGCGCCGGTTCTGTCGTCGCGGGCGACGAATCGGCCATCGGACTGGCCCTGGAACACGAGGCCTCCGTGGGTGCTCATCACGCCGCCGTTGGTGGCGCCGGGCAACGCCGTTTCCCAGGCCTTCTTCTTCTGTACCGCGTCCCAGGCGATCAGCGAACTGCTGCCGGCGCTCTTCGGGATGTCGTCGCGGAAGGCGTTGATGCCCATCGGACCGTCGCGCTCCATCTGGTAGGTTCCAGGATCGAGCCCCTTGTCGTTGTAGTAGCCGGCCATCTCGTGCGCCGGGATGTAGGTGAGACCGGTGTCGGGGCTAAAGGACATCGGCTGCCAGTTGTGAAGACCGCCAGAGCCGGGCCACATCAGCGCCTCCCCGTCCTCGTAGCGCACGCCAGGGTTTTCGATCGGGCGGCCGGTGGACCTGTCGATCCCCTTGGCCCAGGTCACCTTGCCCAGCTTGTCTGCGGATATCAGCGTGCCGGTCGCGCGGTCGATAACATAGAAGAAGCCGTTCTTCGGTGCGTGCAAGATGACCTTGCGCGGCTTGCCATCGATGAGGATGTTGGCCAGCACCAGGTCCATGGTGGACGTGAAATCCCAGCTCTCGCCGGGCGCGGTCTGGTAGTGCCAGATGTATTGCCCAGTGTCCGCATCGAGCGCGACGACCGAGCACAGAAACAGGTTGTCGCCACCCCCGGGGCTCCGCAGCTTGCGGTTCCAGGGGCCGCCATTGCCGGTGCCGATATAAACGCGGTTGTAATCCGGGTCGTAGGTCATTGCGTTCCAGGCGGTGCCGCCGCCGCCGTACTTCCACCACTGGCCCTTCCAGGTCTTGGCGGCCATTTCCATGGCCTTGTTCTCGAAGCCCTTGGCCGGCTCGCCGGGTACGATGTACCAGCGCCACAGCAGCGTGCCGGTCTCGGCGTCGTAGGTGCTCACGTAGCCGCGCACGTGGCCGAAGTCGGCGCCGCCATGGCCGATGATCACCTTGCCGTTGAATACCCGCGGCGCGCCGGTGATATAGCGGTTATCCCCCGGTTGCGTGGTGAGCGTTTCCCAAAGCAACTTGCCGCTCTGGGCGTCGAGCGCGAACAGGCGCCCATCTTGCACGCCGGCGATGACCTTGCCCTTCCAGAATGAGAGGCCGCGAATGCCCCACGCCATACGCATTTTCTGCGGCGCCACCTTAGGATCGTAGCTCCACAGCTGTTTGCCGCTCGCCGCGTCCACCGCGTAGATCACACTGAAGCCGACGGCGATGTAGATCACGCCGTCCACGGCCACCGGCGCGCTGGAGACGTTCCAGACGGCGGGCAACTCCAGCGACCAGGCCAGGCCCAGCCTCGAGACGCTCTGCCGGTTGATCTGGTTGAGCGGGCTAAAGCGCTGCTCGCTGAAGGTGCGGCCGTAGGCCGGCCAGTCAGTACCATGGGTTTCATTGGCCAGCTCGGCGTCGTCCACAGGCGTGGCGATGACCGGTGTCGGGCCTAACCAAGCGAGCAGCGTTGCGGCCAGCACCGCATGACGAAGCCGCTGCTTCATCCGTCCGTTTTGCATCTCCTGTCCCTTCACTATGCGCAGCCGCCACCGCGTTGCCGACCAACGAGGCTCGTTAGCGGGCAGCAAGGCATCGGCCTGTCGATGTTTCCTGAGGTCACCCGGCAGATGCGGTTCTGCCGGCGAGTCGGACGAGGTCCTCGACCGACACGCTGCCGCCGCAGCACAGGAGGACCAGCGTGCGGTCCTTGAACTCGGCGCTGTGGTGCAGTGCGGCGGCTAACGCAATCGCGCCGCTGGGTTCGAGCACCACCTTGAATTCCTCGAACGCGATACGCATCGCGGCTCGCACCGCGTCGTCATCGACGGTGATGCCGCGGGAGACCAAGTCCGCTGCTGCCTCGAATGGCACAACGCCCGGTGTGAACGCCTGCATCGCATCGCAGATCGTCGCTGGATTGCCGACGTTGTGCTCGCGGCGGTGGGAAATCAGCGAGCGACGCATGTCATCGCATGCGTCGGGCTCGACGGCGATTACCTCAGCGCCGCCGCCAAAGTATTTCTCAGCCAGCGCGGTCCCGGCGATCAATCCTCCGCCACCGACGGGACAGAGAATGCAGTCGAACCTCACCCCTTCGCGCGCGGCGTCGATCTGCACTTCACGCATGAGGGTCGACTGGCCGGCAACTACCAGCGGATCGTCAAAGGGGTGCAGCAGCGCACGATCTTCCTGCTCGGCGATCTCGCGTGCGCGAGCGCTGGCCACCTCCTCGCGGTTTCGCTGGCCGTGATCGGTCAGCACGACAGTGGCACCCGCACGACGCGTCAACTCGATCTTTCGCCGCGGAGCATCGCAGGGCATCACGATCGTGACGGGTACACCGGCGAGGCGACCCGCGAGCGCCAGCGCCTGAGCGAAATTGCCCGACGAGAAGGCGACCACACCGCGGCCGCGTTCGCTTTGCGTCAGCCGGCTGACGCGAAAGCACGCTCCGCGCATCTTAAACGAGCCCGCCAGTTGCAACGATTCGGCCTTGAGAAATACGCGCGCGCCGACGATTGAGTCTACGTAGTCGGACCGCAACAGTGGCGTCCAGCGCACCACGGGGCGGACCGTCTCCCATGCAGAATCAAGCAGAGCTTTGTCGATGGTGATCGTCATGCGAAGGTGGCAGAACAGCCCAAACGCGTAGCGGGCGTTACTGTGATGGGGGAGTGCCGCTCGGTCAAGGGAGACGACTCGATCGCAGCTTCGCTGTTCACCGAGACAAGCGGTGAGGCAGAGCGTGAATCGCTCCGGGACTGCCATCCGGCCCTAAGCCACTCAAGAGCAGGTTTCCGTGCGAGGCAATTCAGTGGATGACCGCCCCGCCCGCGAGCGGCGAACATCCCCATGGCCCGTGTCGCGCGCGCCGCTGCGAGGGGGATCGCCTTAATTTGTGTGGGCATCGCCTGAAGAACGCCTATAGCTACGCTGCGGCTGACGCTCTTCAGTCGAGCCCGGCTCACGTCAGCTTTACTTGCACCAGGTGTCCGGAGGTTTCGTTCCCAGCAGTGCGCTACCCAACACAATATGTCACTCGAACGCGACTCAATCTCCACAGCATCTCGCTTGACTGGGTTGATGTAATAATCGGCGCTGCGGCCAAGGCGTGGTGTCGCCCAGATCGGGGCGTGGTAACCGATGCTTGCGCCAGGGAGAAAGTCATTAATGAATAAGTGTGCCGGGGACGGCACCGCGGCCTCGCGCTCTCCTTCGAGAACGCAAAACAAAAGTTTAAGGAGATGGTGTGTCATGAAACTCGCAAATTATGCTGTTCTGATGTTGCTGCTCGCCGCCGCCGGCATTGGCGCGACGGCTTCGGCCAAGGATCGTGATGCCCGGGCGCTGGTGCTGGGCGACAGTGTCGCCTTCGCATATATCGCGACGGCCGGCCACGAGTACATCAATCCGGAGAACTTTTTCGGGTTCGCCAATTATCTCGACGATGAATTGGACTTGGATGTGGCCGACGCCGGCTGTCCCGGGGAGACAACCGGCAGTTTCCTGTCCGCCACAGCCCCTGACAACGGTTGCCGGGCGTATCGCGCTGCGTTTCCTTTGCACGTGACCTACGGATCCACGCAAGGACAGTTTGCGACGCATTTCCTGCAAGAGCACCACGACGTGCGCCTGGTCACGATTACCTTAGGTGCGAACGACGGATTTTTGCTCGAAGACAGCTGTGCCACGCAGCCTGACCCGACCGCGTGCATCACAGCCGGGGTGCCGGCCCTGCTCGCTACGGTGGAAGGCAATTTGTCGAAGATCCTCGCGGATCTGCGCGCGGCCGGATTCGGCGGCGCCATAGTGATCACCAACTACTACTCTGTAGACTATTCCGATACCGCCGGTACCGGGCTCACGGTGCTGCTGAACGGCGCGCTCGCGGCACCGGCAGCCGCATACGGTGCGGTGGTCGCCGATGTGTTCACTGCGTTTAAGACCGTGGCGACCAATCCGCTTTTCGGCGGGAAAACCTGCAACGCGGGTTTGCTCAATGCCAGCAGCGCAGACCAACTCTTGTGTGACGTGCATCCGGCGCAGTCCGGGCACCGGCTGATCGCGAAAACGATTGCCCGCGCTTATCGCGCGCACCACTGGTGATTCGTCAAGCTCGTTTTTGATCGCGCTAGGCCGCTGTCACCCGGCGTCTGCCGGGTGACAGCGAGGATGCCGACCGAATCCGCGCCGCGCTTTAGTTCGCGTCCGCATACACCTTTATTAGGTCGGTGAGAAAATCCCGGCCCACGAGCACCGCACGCACGCTGCGGCGCTCGTTAAGGCCGTGCACGCCGTTGCCATCCGGATCCGCCCAACCCCCCGGGACACCATAGACCGGAATGCCGATGGCCTCGAGGAAGATGCCATCGGTGGCCCCTGTCGACATCGTAGGAACAAGCGGCACACCGGGAAAATACTTCGCGACCAGCTTCTCGGCCGGGCCGACGATCTTTGCATCCAGCGGCGGCGGAACGGCAAGTGGTCGTACGGGAGGCACGGGGGTGACTGAGACGCCGGGGTCGGCGATGGCAGTCACAAGAGCGGCGCGTGTCTCCTCCACGCTCTCCCCGGGGAAGATGCGACAGTTGACATTGGCGCTGGCGCGCTGCGGCAGCGCGTTGTTTGCATGTCCGCCGTCGAGCAACGTGGCGACGCAAGTGGTGCGCAGCATGCTGTGGTAGCTGCGGTCCTTGGAGACGATGGCCTCGGCGGCGTGATCGTCCGGATCTTTCGAGAGGGCCACCATCGCGCGGCCCAGTTCATCGTTGCGGGCGGCGCCCGCCTTGGCGAAGAACGCGCGCGTCGTGTCGGTAAACTTCACCGGGAATTCGTGATCACGCACCTTGGCCAAGGCATCCGCGAGTTCATAGATCGCATTGTCATGAACCGGAATGGAGCTGTGGCCGCCGGCGTTGGTGGTCTCGAGCCGATAGTTCTGGGCGGCCTTCTCGCCTACCTGAATGGCCTCCAGCACCAGCTTTCCATGCCCATCGGTGCGCCCGCCGCCGCCCTCATTCAAGGCAAACGCCGCTGCAATCAGCTCGGGTTTGTTCTTGGCCAGCCAGGCGGCACCGTTGAAGGCGTAGGTGGTCTCTTCACCGCAGGTGAGCGCCATCTTGATCGTGCGCAAGGGGTGATAGCCGCCTTGCTTGAAGCGCATCATGGCGTCAATCCAGGTGGCGTCCAGCGCCTTCATGTCCGCCGTGCCGCGGCCATAAAAGTAGCCGTTTTCTTCGATCAGGGTGAATGGATCGCGGGTCCAGTCCTCTCTTTTGGCCTCCACCACATCCAGATGGCCCAGCAACAGCATGGGTTTTGCCGACTTGGACGTGCCGGGCAATACGGCGACCACGCCGCCTTCGCGCGGATGCTCCGGAACTGAAAACAGGGTGATGTCCCTGTCCTCGAAACCCGCCGCCCGCAAATGTGCGGCAATGCGTTCGGCCAGGAGTGTGCAGCTACCACTCGAGTACGTGGTGTTGGTTTGCACCAATTCTTTGTAGAGGGCGAGGAATGTCGCTTGGTCCGCCCGCAGCGGCCCCATCGGCGGCTCCTGCGCCAAGGCCGCCATCTGCATCGCCATTGTCAGGCTGAGGATGCCTGCGATTCGCATCAGCATGAGAGATTCCTGGGATAGTTATTTCGCGCGATGGTCCCATGGGCGCGCCGCGGAATTCAACCCGACTTGGGGTAGCGGGAAGGTATTCGCGGCTTCAGGCAGTGAGCGCGCGAGCCAACGTCAAGAAGTGGACGACCGCGGCGCTTTCTTAATGGAGAAAAACATCTGGCGATTGGCGCCCACTCGCAAGAGCGAGGCCTGCTCGAGCGCAACGAGGACGTACAGGAGATTCAGCGCCGCAAGACTGGAAGAAACGTGTTTGGTGCGGCGCGCGCTCGACAGGACATCTTTCGCTGTCACCGCGGACCTGCCGCCAAGACGCTTCTGCACGTAGTTGACTGCCGCCAGATCGACGACATTGAAGTAGCCCGACCCCTTACGTGCCTTCGAAAGCGCGAAGGAGAGTACGAAGAAGTAGTCGCGCGCCTCAAAGACATGATAGGTCTGCCGCACGGCCGCAACGCGGCCGCGGTACTTGAGCCCCTGCTGAAGCTTCCTGATGTTCACGTGACCCCCTGCGTGCCTGCGCGCCGAGCCCATCTTCGCCCTACCGGCGCCCCGCCGCCAGGCAAATTCGGCAAGATCACCGAGTGGGCTCACCCTTCCTTTAATATGCCGCGTGGTGAAGAAAGGGCCGGCCCACCATGGATAGTGAAGCACTTGAGCAGATCCAATCAAAAATCGCGTTTCTGGAGCGCGCCAACACGGAATTGAGCGACGTGGTCTTCCGGCAGCAGCTCGAGATCCAGGCTTTGGCCGCGAGGCTCAAGGAAGTCTCCGCGCGCCTGCAGACGGTGCAGTCTGGCGACGGCGAAGGTACCCCGGAAGACGAGCGTCCCCCTCACTACTGAGGCAATTCGAACGCGCCCAACGGCTGCATCTCCTGCGGGGGGAACGGTCGTCGCTGCGCGCGCAACCGTTTCACTAGAACCCCGATTCTTCCCGGGACTACCTACCAAAAAAGCCGCGATCTGCGCGGCGAGTCGGCCAACGCATGATGCGTTGCGACATACCGCGGGCGAGTGCGGCACCGCGGGAACAGCAAAACCCCGCAGGCGCACGGCAGGGCGCTGACGCCCGTCCTGTCGTTGGCGTGGTGTTTGTTGGCGTCAAGTCAAACCGACATCCTTAGGAAGGGGAGCAACCATGAGAACGAAGATAACCGGGCGCGCGCTGCGCGGCAGCGCGCTGGCGGCCAGCCTGAGCTTGCTTGCGGCGGTCGCGAGCTTAGCCGACGAAGGCGGAGCCTTTATTCCTCAACTCGTCAATTCCTCGACGATTCCCGCGAACGGCGATCTGAATCCGTATGGCGTTGCCTTCGTGCCGGAAGGGTTTCCGTCTGGCGGTACCCTCTCCACGGGCGACGTCCTGGTCAGCAACTTCAACAACAGCGCCAATGCTCAGGGACTCGGGACCACGATCATTCAACTGACTCCGCGCGGCACACTGGCGCCTCCGGGAGCCGCGGCGACGTTCTTCCCCAGCAGCCTGCCGGGCCTTAGCACGGCACTCGGGGTGCTGCGACGCGGGTTTGTGGTTGTCGGCAACGTGCCAACGACCGACGGCACGTTCAACACCATCGGCCAGGGCGCGCTACAGGTAATTGATCGGCACGGCACCGCGATCCAGACCTGGACTGATCCGGTGTTTCTCGATGGTCCGTGGGATCTGGCGCTGGCAGATCACGGAGCACAGGCCCACATCTTTGTTTCCAACGTGCTGAATGGCACTGTGTCTCGACTGGATGTTGCTGTCGGACAGTCGAGCGTGACCTTATTGAAAAAGAAAACGATCGCAGCGGGCTACACGCACGTGCCGAATGCCGCCGCTCTGATACTGGGCCCTACCGGGCTGGCTTTCGACGAGGAGCGCGATACGCTCTACGTAGCCTCCACGGCCGATAACGCGATCTACGCCATCGCACATGCGAGCGTCGTGACGAGCCCCGTCAACAGAGGTCGCTTGGTATTCGCCGACCCACACCTGCGTGGGCCATTGGCGCTGCGCTTCGCGCCTAACGGAGATCTGCTGGCAGCCAACGGCGACGCGGTAAACGCTGATGTGGTTCACCCCAGCGAGATCGTGGAATTCACCAAGTCAGGCCGGTTCGTGCGTGAGTACAACGTCGATGCGAGCCAGGGAGGAGCATTCGGGCTAGACACCGTCGCAGACAGCGACGGTGGTTTCAACTACGCTGCCGTCGACGATGTTACTAACAGCATGTCCGTGTACCGGCTGCCAACCGAGTGAGGGCATGGCGGCGATTTGTCCGCGCACACGGATAGCCCGCCCCCTTTATCAGTGAGTTAAGCGGATTCGAATCCCGGGCTGAGGGGGTTCGAATCCGCTGCGGGGCCGTCGAATCCCCTCCCCGCAGCCTCGTCCCGCGGGGACACGCCTATCCCCATGCAGTCGGCGCGCATCCGGACCCGGCGCAGGCGTTGCGCAGGTATTGTTACGGATATAACTGTGCTCCTGACCGAGGGTATCCTCCACGGTCGTATGCGACCGCCGTCCTTGGCGGGGTGGGAGCCAGGCAATGAGTGACAACGCCGAGGCGCTGATCCGGCGCGTGCTATTTCCGATCGTGACCTTGATCGCGTTGGCGGGATGTGGACCGAGCGCACCGGACGCGTCGGCCGCTGCGACCTTCATCAAGCGCGCGCTTACTCAGGAGCAGCAGGGAATCACCGTGCGCGCGAGCGTGTTAACGGATGATGAATCGCGACGCTACTTCGGCGGATCGACAGCCGACGCTGACGCACAGGCGGTCTGGATACAGATTCAGAACGACACCGATGAGCCGGCCCTTTTCATCCCGATCCTGACTGACCCGACCTACTTCGCCCCGCAGGAGGTCGCGCAGCGCCTGCACGGCTGGCTGTCGCGTGGAACGAATGCCCTGGTGGATGCGGCATTTCAAAGCAATCTCATGCCCTATTACGTGGCGGCACACCGCACCGCGTCAGGATTCGTTTACACCCACGAGGATGGGGGCTTGAAGCTTCTGAATGTGGGGCTCGTCGGTTCTAGACGGCTCACGCGCTTTCGCTTCGTGATTCCGGTCGCCGGCGTTCAGTACGCGGTGCAGCGCGTGGACTTCGGCGGCCTGTATCCGCCCGGGACGACTGAAGATATGACCCTGGAGCAATTGCGGATAAAACTTCAGGGTTTGCCGTGCTGTGTGACGAACAAGTCCGGAAGCGCAAACGGCGATCCGCTGAATCTGGTCATCGTAGGGAACGGCGTGGATGGGCTCTTTGCCTTCAGCGGGCGCGGCTGGCATCTGAACGAACCGGTGGATGCGGGCAGTTCCTGGCGGATGACGAAGGCTTTCCTGTTGCGTTCACAATACGATACGGCGCCGGTGAGCCCGCTGTATCTCTTTGGCCGCTACCAGGACCTCGCACTGCAAAAGGCGCGCAGCACGGTGAGCCAGCGTAATCATCTGCGGCTGTGGATGGCGCCGTTCACACTGGAAGGTCAGAAGGTGTGGATGGGGCAGATTAGTCGCGACGTCGGGGTGAAACTCACCACCAAGTCGTGGTCCCTCACGACACATCGCATCAGCGCGTATGTGGACCAGGAACGGGATTACCTCTTGCAGGATCTACTGCTGACCGGCCTGGTTGAGCGTTTTGGCTATGTCAAGGGAGTCGGGGAATCAACGCCCGCGAGTCCGCGCGAGAATCTCACCGACGATCCTTATTACACCGATGGTTTACGGCTGGTCGTGGTCTTGGGTTCCGAGCCGCACTGGCCGCTGCAGGCGCAGGTGCTTGAGTGGGAGCGACCGCTTGCGGCAGAAACTGAACGCACGATTCCACCGCAATAAGAGGGTTGATCGAGCACGACCGATGACAACTCCAGAAGGCGTGTGCGCCACGCCGGCGGCGGGGTGGGCCGGCAACTACCGTGCGCGCTGCATTTGCGGCACACTCCACCGGGCGAAAACAACCCGGCGCCGCTAGGCGCGGATTTTTCATCAGACACACTCGATGGCGCGGCCGGACCTGCCAAATGCAACCTGAACTCCGCATACGGGAGATCGCGCCCTCGGACTACGAGCGCTGGCTGCCGCTATGGCACGGGTACAACGCGTTCTATAAGCGGGTCGGCCCAACGGCACTGCCGCCGCAGATAACGGCGACGACCTGGCAACGGTTCTTTGATCCCGTCGAGCCCGTGCACGCATGCGTCGCGGAACTCGATAACAGCCTTGTCGGCCTCGTGCATTACCTCTTTCACCGCAGTACCACGATGCTGGCACCGATTTGCTATCTGCAGGATCTGTTCACGAGCGAGGACAGTCGCGGCAGGGGCGTGGGGCGCGCGCTGATCGAAGCAGTCTACGTGCGGGCGAGCGAGGCCGGGTCGACGCGCGTGTACTGGCAGACACACGAGACAAACCTTGTGGCGCGGCGGCTCTATGACGCGCTCGCAGAGCGCTCCGGATTTATCGTCTATCGCAAGGATCTCTGAGAATCCAGGCGCGGTCCTGATGCGGCACGGGGGAGCTACCGTTCAGCTGTCAGCGCGACGAACTCGGGATTGTCGCGCAGCGCCATCAGGTCCGGGTCATGCCTCATCCAGCCGAAGTTCAGCTGGCCGTTGGCCACAGCCTGGTGCAGTAGTTCCAGCGCGCGCTGCAACTCCCCGAGCCGCGAATACAGGCACGCGCAGTTGTAGAGCATCATCGGGTCATCGCCGCTGATCTCGAGCGCCTTGGAGCTCTCGCGCAGGGCATCATCCTTCTTGTCTACCTGGGCGAGCTCGATCGCGTAGAGCATTCTTGCGCGCGAATCATCCGGGTTCTGCAGCAGATAGTTCGGCAACAGTTCTAACAGCCGGTTACGCGTGGTTCGCGCTTCGTCCGGACGCCCGAGCTCAGCGCAAGTCTGCGCCAGGTCCACGTGACCGGAAACGAAGCCGGGCTTCAGTTGGATTACGCGGCGGAACAGTGTGTAGGCCTGCTCGAATTCACCGTTGGTAAAATGGATGCGCCCGAGCGTCCAGTGCGCGATGAAATCGTCCGGGGCGAGTTCGATGGCCTTGCGGCTCGATGCGCTGGCTTCCTCGAGCTTGCCCCAGATGAAGTAGGACAATCCCATCGCGGTGTAGGCTTCCGGCAGGTTAGCGTCATACATCAGCGCCTTGAAGCTCAGTTCCTGTGCCCGGTTGCGATACTTCTCCTCGCGCGCGAAATACTGATACATCTGCCCGTAGGCGCTCGAACAGGCCGCGTATGCGGCCGCGTAACGCGGGTCGAGCTCGATCGCCTTCTCGAACAGCTGGATCGCATATTCAACGCCGCGCTTCGTCAGCCGATACAGGTAGTCCTGCCCACGCAGGTACAGATCATAAGCCTGGGCGTTGACGGTCTGGCGCTTGGTCAAGGAGACCTTCTCGGAGAAGGAGAGCTTCAGCTTCAATGCCTCCACGATCTGCTGCGCCACCTGCTCCTGGATATCAAAGATGTCATCCAGCTTGCCTTTGTAGGTGTTTCCCCAGATCTGGCGGTTGGTGCTCACGTCGACGAGCTGCACCGTGATGCGCACCGAGTCCTGGAAACGACGCACGCTGCCGCCCACGATGTAGCGCGCGCCGAGCTCGGCGCCGATCGCGTGCACGTCGTGCTTGCGCTCCTTCAGTTGCTTGGAGGCCCAACGCGAAATCAGCTCGATCTCGCTGACGAGTGACAGCCGCGCGATCAGCTCCTCGGTCAGGCCGTCGCTGAAATAGTCCGTCTCCTGATCGGGGCTGATATTGTCGAACGGCATCACCGCGAGCGCACCGTGCTCGCCGCCGGCAGCGGTGCGTGCGGCGGCGACGCCAGGGTCCGCCGCAGTGGGGGCGTTCGGCTTCGGTGCGGCGAACTGCACGCCGATGCGCTCCAGCGAGCGCAGGATCGCCTTCAGGCTCGCGTCGGAATCTTTGCCCTTGAAGTACTCAACGTGCTGGATGCCGGCCAACTGGTATTTGAGCGCGGGCGGAATCACGGTCGGCTCAAGGTGCACGGGAAGGATATGCCCCTTGCGTTCGCTCACCAGCACCACTTCCTTGGCGACGTTGTGCGAGTGAACGGCCGACTCAGTCACCATCAGGAGCAGCACCTTCGCGCTCTCCAGCGCGTTCACGATCTGCTCGCTCCACTGCGAGGCAGCGTCGATCCCGCCCTGGTCGATCCATAAGGACACACCCGCCGCGCGCAGCTTGGCGGCGAGTTCGAGAACTCGCTCCCCGTCGTCGCGGGAGTAGCTTACGAAGACCTCAGCCGACTGGGTCACGGACGTCTTTCGCCGAAAGTGGAGGGGGGGTGGGGTGTTATCCCGTTTTCTGCCAAAAGGTTAGCATGAACTGCACCTTTCAGAGGACTTCTGGACAGCCTCGCCCGGGGCGGCCCGGCCGCTGGCCCGGGGCGGGGGCGCACGGGAGTTGCGCTGGCGCTTCTCAAGTATGAACATTCAGGCGCGGCCAACGGAGACCAAAAATGCCCTCACCGATGCGGCTCGTCATTAACGGTGAAACGCGCGACGTCGATGCGCCCGCGGACATGCCGCTGCTGTGGGTCTTGCGGGATCTACTTGGCCTGACGGGTACGAAGTTCGGTTGTGGCATTGCGCAGTGCGGAGCCTGCACCGTGCACCTCGATGGCCAGCCCGTGCGCTCATGCATGCTGCCGGTGAGCGCGGTGGGTGCTCGGGCGGTGACGACCATCGAAGGCATCGGCGCAACCCCGGCCGGGGCGAAGGTGCAGAAGGCGTGGCTTGATCTGGAAGTGATCCAGTGCGGCTACTGCCAGTCGGGTCAGATCATGTCGGCCGCGGCCTTGCTCGCGAGCACGCCCACTCCTGATGATGCCGATATCGACGCTGCGATGGCGGGAAACATCTGCCGTTGCGGCACGTATGTACGTATCCGTGCCGCCATCAAGCACGCGGCCGGCTCGCAGTCTTAGGTGACCGTCATGGGGTTAGCGCAAAGTGAGCTTTCGCGCCGCAGCGTTCTGCGCGGCGGTCTGGCGAGCGGCCTGCTGCTTGCCTTCCATATTCCCGTCGGCGGCGCGGAGCAGGCCGCGGCCGACACGAAGGGCACATTTGCACCCAATGCGTTCATCCGCATTGATCCGACCGGCAAGGTGACGCTGGTGATGCCGCAGGTGGAAATGGGCCAGGGAGTCTACACGGCGATTGCCATGATTCTGGCGGAGGAGCTCGACGCGGATTTCTCGCGCGTGGTGCTCGAGCACGCACCGCCGAACGACAAGCTCTACGGCAATCCTGTCTTCGGCATCCAGGCCACCGGCAACTCCAACTCCATCCGCGCGTTCTGGACACCCTTGCGCGTGGCGGGAGCCTCAGCGCGCGCCCTGCTCGTTCAGGCCGCCGCGCAGCAATGGCGCGTGGAGCCGGCCAGTTGCACCGCGAGCCAGAGCGAGGTGCTGCACGGTGCGAGCGGACGCAGGCTCGGTTTCGGCGCCCTGGTGGGTAGCGCCAGCAAGCTCACCGCGCCCAAGAACCCGCCACTGAAAGATCCGAAGGATTTCAAGCTCATCGGCCAGTCGCTCAAGCGGCTGGATACGCCGCGCAAGGTCGACGGCGGCGTCGTTTACGGCATCGACGTGATGCTGCCAGGCATGAAATTCGCAACCGTCGCGGCCAGCCCCGTGCTCGGCGGCAAGGTGGGCCAGGTGGACGAGGGCGCCGCGAAGAAGATCCCGGGCGTTCACAAGGTGATCGTGCTCGATGACATGGTTGCAGTCGTGGGCGATCACATGTGGGCGGCCAAGCGGGGGCTCGACGCACTCGCAGTCGTCTGGAACGAGGGCCCGAACGCTGCCGTCTCCTCCGCGCACATCTGGGATGAGCTGCGCGCCGCGAGTACGCAAAGCGGAGCGGTCGCCAAAACCTCCGGAGACGTGGCGAAGGGGCTGACTCGCGGCGAGCCGGTTGAGGCAGCCTACGAGCTGCCCTTCCTTGCCCACGCGACGATGGAGCCGATGAACTGCACAGTGCAACTGAAGGCAGGCTCCTGCGAGGTGTGGCTCGGCACGCAGGTCATGACGCGGGTGCAGGGCACGGTCGCCAAGCTCACGGGGTTGCCACCGGAAAAGGTGACCGTGCACAACCATCTGCTCGGCGGGGGCTTCGGCCGCAGGCTTGAGCCGGACATGGCGCTCAGCGCCGTGCGCGTGGCGCAGCATCTGGACGGTGAGCCGGTGAAGGTGGTGTGGACGCGCGAGGAAGACATCCAGCACGATGTCTATCGACCGGCCTACCGCGACACGATCACGGCGGCGCTCGCGGGCGACAAGATCGTGGCGTGGAAATACAAGGTCACCGGGTCAAGCGTGATGGCCCGCTGGCTGCCGCCGGCGTTCCAGCACGGCGTCGATATCGATGCGGTCGACAGTGCCATCGACATGCCGTACGACATCGCCGATTTCCAGGTGGAATATGTTCGCGCCGAGCCTTCGGCGCTCGTGACCGGATTCTGGCGCGGCGTGGGACCCAACAACAACGTCTTTGCGATCGAGTGCTTCATGGACGAGCTGGCGAAGAAAGCCGGCAAGGACCCGATCGCGTTCCGCCGCGGCATGCTCGGCAAATCCCCGCGGCTGCTGGCCGCGCTCGATCTGGTGGCGGAGAAATCCAACTGGGGCCAGCCGCTGCCGCCACGCGCGGGCCGCGGAGTCTCGGTGCAGCCTTCCTTCGCCAGCTTCATCGCCACGGTGGTGGAAGCGGAGGTCGATGCGCATGGAGACGTGCGGCTGCGCCGGGTGACGAGCGCGGTAGACACCGGCATCGCCGTCAATCCCGACACCATCGTGGCGCAGCTGCAGGGCGGACTCATATTCGGCCTCACCGCGGCCCTCTACGGGGAAGTCACGGTGAAGAACGGGCGCGTACAGCAGTCAAACTTCAACGACTATCGCATGCTGCGCATCGATCAGATTCCGCCGATCGAGGTGCACGTCATCAAGAGCGGCGAGGCACCCGGCGGCATCGGCGAAACCGGCGCCACGGCCGGTCCGCCGGCGTTGCGCAATGCGCTCTACGCGGCCACCGGCGTTGCCCTCAGACACCTGCCCATCGACCGCCACGCCCTGGCAGTCGGGAGAAACACATGAGCGCGCTCGCCGGCGGCCGCGGGGGGTCGCGCGGCGCGCTGCAGCGCTCACTGCTCGTGCTCATTGCCGTCGTCGCCTTTGTGCTCGGGGCGCTGCTGTGGTGGCTGCGCGGTCCGGGTGCGATGGATTTTGCGGGCGGCAGGCCGGTGGCACTGGCTGATTATCACGCGGCCGAACCCACCGGCATGCCGGTGGCGTTGCGGGATGCGGACCTGGTAGCGCGCGGGGAGTATCTGGCGCGCGCCGCGGACTGCATGGTCTGCCACACCACGCCGGGCGGCGCGGTGTACGCCGGCGGCCTTGCCTTTAAGCTGCCGTTCGGCGCGCTCTATTCGACCAACATCACGCCCGATAAGGAGACTGGCATCGGCAACTACAGCGATGCGCAATTTCTCGCCGCCCTGCACCGCGGGGTGCGCCGTGACGGGGCGCGGCTGTATCCGGCGATGCCCTTCACCTCCTACACGTACATGACGGATGCCGACGCGCTGGCGATCAAGGCCTATCTGTTCAGCCTCGCGCCGGTACACGCGCCCGCCCGCAGCGATGCCTTATGGTTTCCGTTCAACCAGCGCTGGCTGCTCGGCATCTGGTCCTGGCTCTTCAATGCCGACCGCCGTTTCCAGCCGAATCCTACTCGCAGCCCGGAATGGAACCGCGGTGCCTACGTGAGCGAGGCGCTCGCTCACTGCGGGGAATGCCACACGCCGCGTAACCTCGCCTTCGCGCTGAACAACCGTAGAAAGTTCGGCGGCGCAGTGACGGCGGGCTGGCGTGCTTACAACATCACCAGCGACGCTAAGACCGGCATCGGCGAATGGAACGATGACATCACCGCGACGTATCTCGCACAGGGGCATGCCGCGGGTCGCGGCGCGGCCTCCGGCCCGATGGGCGAGGCGGTGGATGAGAGCCTGAGCCAGATGGCGCCTGAGGATGTGCGCGCCGTGGTCACGTATCTGCGCAGCGTGCCGCCGGTGGTGGCGCCGGATCTGCCGGCCATCCGGCCGTCCCCGGCGGACGCCTCGCACCGCAACGGACCGTTGAGCGCTGATGCGCAGGGCAAGCAGGTATTTGAAGGCGCCTGCGCCAGCTGTCACAGCTGGAGCGGGGTGAGCGCGCTTTCGCCGCTGGCGACACTCACCGGTGCCCGCGCCGTGAATGATCCAAGCGCCCGGAACATCGCGCAGGTGGTGATCGGAGGCGCGAGCCGTACCCCCCCTGACGGGGGGATTTCGATGCCGGCCTTCGGCAGCGTTTATTCGGATGCCGAGATCGCCGCGGTCGCCAACTACGTCTCCGGGCGCTTCGGCAGCCGAGGAGCATCGCTCAGCGCGCAGGACGTGGCCGAGTTTCGTCGGCAGGTTTCGCAATAGGCGTCCGCGCGCCTGACTCGAGCGTTACTTGCGGCCGCGCTGCAGCGCAAGCACCCGCTGCGCCGCCTTGGGATAACCCAGATCATTGGCCGCGTAGTGCACTAGGGTGCGTGACGCGAGGTCCACGGTGACCGAATCATCCGGCGCCTTGGTGCCGGTGCCATCGCTGGCCGGATGATACTCAACGCGTAGCTGCGTCTTCGTTACGACAATCCGCAGGTAACCGTAGTTGCGGTCGTCGTAGTTCTCAAGAATCACAAGGTCGGATTTGGCGGTCGATTTCTGCACGACCTGCGGTGCGCGGATCGTTTGTCCGGCCGATTGCGCCAGAGCCTGCAGGCCGTGGCCGCCGTTGCCGCAGACAATGTAAGGGATCTGCGTCTCATCGGCGTTCCGGGTGCGTGTGAAGCGCTGATAATTGTGCGCGTGGCCGGAGAGGAAAGCATGCGGCCACACCGCTGTTTTCGCGCACACACTGTCGATCTGCGCCAGCATGTCCACGCTCCAGCCATGGTGCCCGACGGTGTAGGGTGGATGGTGGGTTGCAAGGAGCAATGCGCCGGAAAAGTTCTCCGACCTCACCCGCTGCAGTGCCGCTTCCAGAAACCGCAGTTGCGTCTGGCCGAGGACATTATCCGCAATGACACCGGGATCTTCGAGCGTGTTGCTGTAGAGCACGATGATGCGCACCCCCGGCGCATCGAAGGTGAAGAATACCCCCGGCTGAATCTGCGCAGTGCGCGAAAGACCGCCGGCTTCGCGCGTCACGGCAAAAGTCTCAGCGCAGAAATTGCGCAAATACGCTTCCAGGCTCTTGGCGCCGGCCAGGGGAGAGACCATGCCGTCGTGATTGCCGGCCACCGCGAGGATCGGCGCCGGGTAGTTGCGGTAAGGCTCGTAGAACTGGTCGTAGTAGTACTGGGTTTCTCCGAAGCTGTAGACGATGTCGCCCAGCAGTAAGTGAAACTGCGGCAGCTCGCGCGCATCGGTCTCGTTGAAATCGCTCAGCAATTTATCCACTACTTCATTCTGGGTCGCAGGCCCGCGCGTGCTGCCGCAGTCACCGAGGGAATGAAACACCAGCTGCCCGGCATCCTCGATAGCCTGGATGGTATTGCGGGCGGTCGCGCGCACCCGACCCACGGAGGCGGCGATGTCCCCGAGTACCTGCTGCAGGGTGAGCTGCGGTTCGACTCCGCCACGCGGCGGCGGAAAAGCTAGGGGGTGAATCTTGTGTTCTCGATTTAGCGCATCGATTGCCTTGTAAGCCGCGCCGTCGGAGGGGTGAGGCACTCGAAAAGTCGTCGGATCCTCGGTTTGCGTGGGTTGCGCAAATACCGGGCGATCAAGCGTTCGTGGCGGCGGTGGCACCGGTCCAGTGGTGTTGGTTGCCGGCGTTGTGGGCCTCTTGTTCCGTCCTTTGGCAGGCATAAGGGTGACTCCCTTTTACTGGGGCTTAGGAGTGAAGGTCTCTCGGTCCTAGTGGTTCTTTCACCACCATCCCTGGCGTTGCGGCGCTAGGTGCCTTAAGGGCCCACGTTCGAGCGCGCCAGCGTGAGGATCACGTCGAGTGCTGTGCGCGCGCTATCCATTCGTTTACCAGTTGCTCGAGCACGGTCAGCGGCACGCCGCCATTTTCCAGAACCACGGCGTGAAAGTCCTTGAGGTTGAACTTGGGGCCGAGCGCTGCTTTGGCTTTTTCTCGTAACTCGAGGATCTTCAGTTCGCCGACCTTGTAGGCGCACGCCTGGCCGGGCAGCGCCATGTAGCGTTCGACCTCCGAGGTCACGTCGCCTTCGGCCATTCCGGTCGTGCTCACCATGTAATCGATCGCCTGTTCGCGTGACCAGCCCTCAGCATGCAGCCCGGTGTCGACGACCAGGCGGGCGGCGCGCAGAAGCTCGAGCTGCAGCCGGCCGAGGTCACCCCAGGGATCATCCTTGTACATGCCAATCTCGGCCGCGAACGCTTCGGCGTAGAGCGCCCAGCCCTCTGCATACGCGGTGTAGAGGGTCTGCTGGCGAATCAGGGGCAGATCCTTCAGGCCGAGTGCGATCGAGATCTGGAAATGGTGTCCAGGAATGCCTTCGTGGTAGGCGAGGGTCTTCATGCCCCATTGCGGGACTTCCTTCATGTCCCGCAGGTTTGCGAAAAACATCCCGGGGCGCGAACCGTCCATCGCTGCCTGTTGATAGTAGGCCCCGGAAGTTCCCTTCTCCTGTGAGGTTGGTACACGCTCGACGGTGAGATGCTTCGCCGGCAGCGCGCGGAAATACTCCGGCATGCGCGCGCTCACCTCGTCGAGAATCTGCTGATAGCGCTCCAGTGCCTGCTTGCGGCCGTCATCGTCGTTCGGGTACAGAAAGCGCGGATCCTTGCCCAGCGCGGTCATCCGCGCGCCCACGCTGCCGGCAGCGAGCCCCTGTGCCTTCAACAGCGTGTCCATCTCCGCGCTGATGCGAGTCACTTCTGCCAGGCCCAGCGCATGGACCTGCGCAGGCGTGTAGTCGGTGGTCGTTGCCTGCTTGAGCATGTCCGCATAGTAAGCGGCGCCCTCGGGCAGCCGACCGACACCGGCGCCTTGTGAGGCGGCCGCGGGCTTCAGCGCGACGAGCGCCGCGCTCATGCGGGCATAAGCCGGATAGACACGCGTCCCGAGCGCATCCACCGCCTCGCGCTCCAGCTGCTGCTTGCGCGGGCCGTCGAGAGATTTGACCTTGTTCATCCGCTCGACAAAGCTCGTCACCAGCGCGTTCGCCTCGGGCTTAGCGGCGACCGTGTCTTGGATGACGATCAGCGAACGCTCCAGAAGCGCCGCCGGCAACACCACCCCCGCCTTCGCCTGCCGCTGCATGTCCGCGGTCACCTCGTCGAGCTTGTCGCCCATCGCCCGCAGGCGCTCGACGTAGTTGCGCGCGGTCTTGTCGTTGCGCACCACGTGCGTCGTCTGCATGAAGCTCGGCAATTCTGTTTCCACGCCAAACATGGGACTGATCGCATACAGCGACCCGTCCGCCGACAGCCAGTCAAAGCGCTTGAACGACAAGCCGGTCTGGTACTGGTCGAGCAGAATGTCGTAGGTGACCTGGTCGTTGCGATCGAGTTTGGCACGATCGAACTCGTCCACCTCTTTCTGGAACTTGGCGAGCTGTGCGTAATCGCCGTCGCGTTCCTTGAGGGTGTACGGGGCGAGCTTGCCGGAGTGGTGGTCGAGCAAGGTGCCATCCGTGATGCCGATCTGGGTGAACACTTCGGGGTTCCTCATGAGGAACTCAAGCGCCTGCCGATTCGCGAGCATATTCATGCTGAACGGCTTGCCCCACACGGTGCGGTAGCCTGCGTAGCCGAGCGCCACGCACAGTGCGAGTGCGACCCAGCCGGTAATACGCCACGCTTTCTTCATTCGGTCTGCTCCACGTTCGGATGCGATCGCCTGCCAGAATACTCCGGACCAGAAATTGTGACCGCCTCCTTTAGATAGCGATCTCCCGCCCCAGCTCCACGACCGAGTCCACCGGCAAGCGGAAGTAATCACTCACGTGCAGGGAGTTGCGCTGCAGGTACGCGAACAGGGTTTCCACGATGCGCGGCAGACCCTTGCCATCGTCGCGGCGAATCACGGTTTCATGCCCGACGTAGTAGGTCACGTCGTCCAGCTTCAGGCTGCAGCCGCGCGCATTGGCCTGCCGCAGCAGAGCGGGAACGTCCGGCCGCTCCATAAAGCCGAAGCGGGCGGTGGCGCGCCACATGCCCGGCCCGATGTCCTCGACCTTGAGCCACTCGCCGCGCCGTATGCGCGGCACCGGTTCGATGACGGTGGTGAGTATGAGCACGCGCTCGTGGAGCGCGCGGTTGTGCCTGAGATGCCAGACCAGCACCGGAGGGGCGTCCTGTTGCGTACGGGTGAGAAAAACCGCGGTGCCGGGCACACGCGGGATGTGCTGTTGGGCGATTTGCCTTAGCACCTCGCTGATCGGCACGAGATGCTCCTGGATGCGCGCCGAGACGGACTGCGCGCCGCTATGCCAGACCCACATCACGCCGTACACCGCCACGGCCAGCAGCAGCGGCACATAACCGCCCTCGGTGATCTTGATGAAATTCGCGGCCACGAAGCCGGCATCCACGATGAAAAAGGCGCCGGCCACGGCGCCGGCTGCCAGCAGACTCCAGTGCCAGATCTCGCGCATCGCGATGAACAACAGCGCCGAGGTCATAAGCATCGTGGCAGAGACCGCGATCCCGTACGCTGCGGCGAGATTGTCCGATTTGCCGAACCCGATCGTCAGCCCCAGCGTGACGATCATCAACAACCAGTTTACCGGGCCCACGTAGATCTGACCGTAGCCGGATGAGGAGGTCTGTTTGATCGGCAGCCGCGGCATCCAGCCGAGCTGGATGGCCTGGCGCGTCATGGAGAACGCGCCGGTGATGATCGACTGGCTGGCGATGATGGTGGCGATCGTGGCGAGCACCACCATGGGCACCAGCAGCACGGGCGGACAGAGGCGAAAGAAAATGTTGTCCGCGGTGGGGGCTCCGGCGAGCACGATGGCCCCCTGTCCGGCATAGTTCAGCACCAGGCACGGAAAGACCAAGGCGCTCCAGGCGAGCCGGATGGGTCGTGGGCCGAAATGGCCCATGTCCGCATACAAAGCTTCGGCGCCGGTCACGCACAGGAAGACACCGCCGAGGACCAGGAAGCTGGTGGCGCCGCCCGAGAACAGGTACTCAACGGCGTGTCGCGGGTCGAGGGCCCACAGCACGGCAGGATGCTGGGCAACGCCCCACACGCCCAGTGCGCCGATCACCAGGAACCACAGCGCCATGATTGGCCCGAAAGCATTGCCGATCCTCGCGGTCCCCAGCGGCTGAATGGCGAACAACCCAATCAACACCGCCACGGCGGCGGGCAGCACGTAAGCATTGAAGGCGGGCGCCACCATCTTCAATCCTTCCAGCGCCGAGAGCACCGAGATCGCCGGCGTGATGGCGCCGTCGCCATAGATCAGGGCGGCGCCGAACAGGCCAATGGCCACTATGGCGGGGCGCTTGCGGCCTTTCACGCCGAGCAGCGACATCAACGCGAGAATGCCGCCTTCGCCATCGTTGTCGATGCGCATGGCGACGTTCACATACTTGATGGACGTGATGATGATCAGTGTCCAGATCACCAGCGACAGCGAACCGAGCACGGTGAACGAATCGGGCCGGTCGCCCGCAAGGTTCAACACCGTCTTCAGGGTATACAGCGGGCTCGTACCGATATCCCCGAATACCACCCCCAGCGCGGCAAGACTCAGCGACCTCAGGGTTCCTGAGATCTCGGGCCGGCCTGCGCCCGCGGCCGGCATGGGCGGCGCATCATCAGAAGCAGGGGGGGTGATCTGGTCAGCAGAACTCATGGATCAACCCGCTCATTAAACGGGCAGACCTGAGTCACGCCAGTGATGCTGCTTTGCACCCGGAGGCCTCTCGCACGCTCTTGTAGGTGAGGACGGATTCTAACGTTGACCTTACTGCAGCCGGATGTATGGTGGCAGCATTGTTGCTTCCTAACGGCTGCGCTTGCGCGACTGCTGCGGCCGCACCTTGACCGCAGCAGCGCGGGTCGCGCGCGTCGCCTTTGTGTTGATTACCCGGGTCGCGAATGTCTCTGGAAGGGATCGTATGAGCGCACCACCAACGGTCGATGGCCTGATGACCCTGCCCGCACCCCGCGGAGTCACCGCGACACTCGATCGACTCGAGGCGTTGGCTAAGGAGCGTGGCCTCATGATATTCGCCCGCATCAACTTCAGCGCCGACGCGCGCCGCGTCGGCCTCAGTCTGCGGCCGACCGAACTGCTGCTCCTCGGTAGTCCCAAGGCAGGTACGCCGTTGATGGCGGCCACGCCGAGCCTTGCCATCGATCTGCCGCTGAAGGTGCTGGCGTGGCAAGCCGCGGATGAGCGCGTCTGGGTGTCTTACAACGCCGCGGAGTATCTGCAGCGGCGCCACGAGTTTCCGTCCGAGCTGCTGAAAAACATTGCCGGCCTCGGCGCGTTGGTCGAGGCGGCGGCGGGCCTCGACTCCTGAGCGAGCGGTCGGGCATGCCCGCCGCCAGCCCCCGGTAGGGAATCTGTCCGCTTAAGTCGGATAACATCACGCACGGTGCTTCCTTGCTTCAATCGGCCATCCGGGATGTTGCGCTATGTTGAGCCCACCTGACCCACGTGTGTTGTTTGCGGCGGAGCGCACGCTGCTCGCCTGGCAGCGCAGTAGCCTCGCGCTGATGGGTTTCGGTTTCGTCATAGAGCGGTTCAGTCTTTTCCTCTCCGCCGTGCGCAACGCGGCCGCGACGCCGAAACCCCACATCTTCTCTTTACTCGTCGGCGTGGCTCTCATTCTGCTCGGCGCCGGCATTGCCCTCGCCTCGAGTGTGGGCTATGCCCGATTCATCAAGACGCTGCCGAGCCGGGACGTGTCGGCGGGCTACCTGATCGGGTTGGGCTCGCTCATTAGCCTGGCGATTACGGCGATTGGAATCATTCTGGCCGTTTACCTGCTGGTCAGCGGACTTAGCACCGGTTGAGTCTCTCCGGCCTGCGGGCGGGCCCCAAAGGCACCACGCGCTCGGCGGTCGCCGGCGGTGCCGCGCTTGCGCCCCCTGCAGCGGGCGCATGAGGGGTTGCCACCGCCGCGGTCTTCCGGGGAAACCCTTTAGGGGCCGGAATTGCTGGTGCGCCGGATGAAGTCCGCGACGTTGTCGTGCAGCTGCTTGAGCGAGACGTCCTTGGCGTAAACCATATGTCCTGACTCGTAGAAGCGATATTCGATGTTCGCCTGCAGATTCTGCGGGATCGGCAGGTGGTGCATCTCGTATACGCCCTGGTAGAAGGGCGTCGCCAGGTCAAAGTACCCCGCGTTCAATTGCACCTTGAGGTTGGGATTGAGCTTCATGGCGTTCGCCAGATCAGGCATCACATTGGTGCCCTGGCGTGCCGAGGCCGGTTGGTCGCCTTGTCCTGGCAATTGATGCGCGAAGTTCCAGGTGCGGAACGTGCGGATGCTCGGCTTAAAAGCCTTGTCCTCGCCATAGCGCAGCTCCTTGCGCGCGTAGTCATTGAAAGCGGACACGTAAGCGGAACTGAGTGCGCTCGACTGCGGGTCGTAGTCGGCGCGTTGGGCCAAGGGATCGATGTCCGGCCCGGAGAAACGCGAGTCAAGCCGTCCGGTGGTGAGGCCGCTGTCACCCTGCAGATTCTGGCGGAATTCGCCGCCGTCGATGCGCAGGTCTGCCCTGAGGATGTAATCAACCGGAAGCCCCGTGTATTGATGCAGCTTCTCGGCCACGGCCGCGCGCTCGCTGGCGCTGAGGTTGGATCCGGCCGCGAGCGCGCGTGCGTAGTCGCCCATCGCAAACTGCTCGACCTCGGTAAGCAGCGTTTCGAGACTCGGATGCTCGGCCGGCAGTTTGTGGTGATACCACGCAGTGGCCGCGTAGGTCGGCAGCACTGTCTGATACGGCAGGTCGATGCCCGGATTACCCGTCGGCCGGTCCGGACTCAGGTCGAAGTTGAGGATCTGCGAAAGCAGGATGACGCCGTTCAGGTCGATGGAGCGGTCCGCTTCGAGTTGATTGACGACCACCGCCGATCGTGGCGTGCCATAGCTTTCACCGAACAGGTACTTGGGGGAATTCCAGCGGCCGTACTTGGTGAGGAATTGGGTGATGAATTCGCTGAAGGCGTAAGCATCCTGATCGACTCCGAAGAACGCCTTCTCCTTGTCCTTACCGGCGATGCGGCTGAAGCCCGTGCCCGGGGCGTCGATGAACACCAGGTCGGTGGCGTCGAGCAGGCTATAGGCATTGTTGATCAGTGAGTAGGGCGCGGCGGGCGTATGCGCGTCGGTGGCGGTGACGATCCGACGTGGTCCGAAGGCACCCAGATGCAACCACATGGTGGAGGAGCCCGGACCGCCGTTGTAGAAGAAGGTGATCGGCCGCGTGCCGCCGCCGCTCTTGAAGTAGGCCACGTAGAACATCGAGGCCTCGGCGGTGGGATTCTTCGGCTCCGCACCCTCGTCTGCGCCCGCGGCGGGCTTCTCGGGGCCAGTATCGTGCGGCACGTCGTCCCAACCTCGCGGATGCACGATGAGCGTACCGGCGATCGCCTGGTAGGGGATCGCGCGCGCGCCGATCGTCACGCTGCCTGCGCTCACAACCGCCTCGGCTTTGAACGGCTGAAAACCGCGGCCGTCGGCCTTCTTTGCGCCCTCATCCTGTTTGGCATCCGGCGCCTTCGGGTCAAGGGGTGCGGCCGCGCAGGCGGCGCCTGCGGCCAGCACGATGAGGGCGGCGAGCAGCGGTCGAATTCTCAATCGGATCACGGGGGAACTCTCTTCACCGTTGGGCAGGGGTCGGATCATTCTAGCCGAGGCATTCGCCCATTTGAGCGTGTCCGCGCGCCACGCACGGCGCTTCAGCTAAAGTATTGTCAAGAGGTGGGCTGTCGATGTGCAGTTCGCAGGTCTGGCACCGCGCACGCCACCGTGCGACAGGGCTTGACAGCCACGCAGTCGATTGCACAAATCTGGCGCCACCGACGAAACTCAGGCCGAGTGGTCCAGCATGAACTACAGACTGCGAGTGGCGACGCTGCAGAATGAACCGACGCTGCGTCTGCTCATCGCGCGCTCGATCCGGGAACTCGGCGCTCCTGATTATTCGCCGGCGCAGATCGAGGCGGCTCTGCGCGGGGCCTTCGGCGTCGACACCAACCTCATCCGCGACGGGACCTATTTCGTCGTGCTCGCCGAGAGCGGCGAGATCGTGGCGTGCGGTGGTTGGAGCCGGCGGCGCACGCTGTTCGGCAGTGACATGCGTGCGCAGCGCGACGACTCGTACCTCGACCCGCGCGCCGAGGCGGCCAAAATCCGCGCTTTTTTCGTCGATCCTGCGCATGTGCGCCGCGGACTGGGTCGCAGCATCCTTGAGCGCAGCGAGGCGGAGGCGCGCCGGGCCGGTTTCTCGGTTTTTGAGCTGATGGCGACCTTACCCGGCGCGAGGCTCTACGAAAAGTGTGGGTATGTGGCAAGCGAGCCTATCAGCTACGCGTTGCCGGACGGGCTCAGTATCCGCTTCGTGCCCATGTCTAAACGCATCCGCGCAGCAGGCGCGCCCTGACTCGCCCGCTGGATAACTCGGACGACTTTCCCAACAGAAAAACAGGATGAATCAGCGCATGAACCGTCGTGACTTCGTTGAGACCATCGGGGCCGTCGCGCTCGCTGCGGGCAGTGGGGTGGCGGGTGCGGGTGCGCCCACCACGACGCAACCTGGCAGCGTGCGCGCTGCTGCATTTGACCCGACGGAAAAATCCATCGCTGAGCTCAGCCGCGCGCAGGCGCAGGGCAGTGCGAGCGCCGAATCGCTGACGCACCGCTACCTTGAGCGCATCGAGCGCTTTGATCGGCAGGGACCGAAGCTCGGGGCAGTGTTGGCGCTGAATCCTGACGTGCTCGGCGCGGCACGCGCCCTCGATGCCGAGCGGCGTGCCGGCAAGCTGCGCGGACCGCTGCATGGGATTCCGCTGCTGATCAAGGACAACATCGAGACGCGCGACCCGCTGCCGACCACCGCCGGGTCTTTGGCGCTCGCCAGCGCGCGGCATGCCGAAGATGCCCCGATGGCGGCCCGCCTGCGCTCGGCCGGTGCGCTCGTGATCGGCAAGGCTAACTTAAGCGAATGGGCGAATTTTCGCTCCAGTCGCTCGGTGAGCGGCTGGAGCGCCGTGGGGGGCCAGACACGCTGCCCCTACGATCCGACGCGCAACCCTTCCGGTTCCAGCGCCGGACCGGCCGTGGGGGCGGCCGCCAACCTCTGTGCTGCGGCGATCGGCTCCGAGACCGATGGCTCCATCCTCGCGCCCGCCTCACTCAACGGTCTCGTCGGTCTTAAGCCCACCGTGGGACTCGTGAGCGGAGTCGGCGTGGTACCCATCACCACCCGTCAGGATACGACCGGACCGATGACACGCACGGTCGCGGACGCGGCGCTGCTGCTGTCGGTGATGGCGGAGCCGACGGTGCGGTGGGACGGGATCGGCGCCCTGGAGTCCGCGCCCAAGGCGTTGCGACTCGGGGTGCTGCCGCCACCGGACTCGACCCACCCGCAGGTGCTGCTGCAGGCACACGACTGGTTCAAGTTGCTCGCGCGTGAAGGCTTTACGCTCATCGAGGTGCCCTCTCCACCGGGCTGGTCGAGCCTGCTCGAGGAGGAGTTCGAAGTCCTGCTCTACGACTTCAAGGCCGACTTGAATGCCTACCTCGCGCGCTTCAACGGCAGCCTGCCCGTGCGCACGCTCGCCGATCTCATCAAGTTCAACAACCAGCACGCGGCCGCCGAGATGCCGTTCTTCGGCCAGGAATTGTTCGAGCAGGCACAGGCGCGCGGACCGCGCACTACGCCCGCGTATGAGAAGGCGCTGCATCACATCCTCGATGTCGCGGACACGAGCGGTCTTGCCAGCGTGTTCGCCAAGTACCGTCTCGACGCCCTGGTCGCCTCCGGCAACGGACCGGCGGAGCTCATCGACCATGTCTGGGGCGACCGCTATGAGAACAGCGGTGGCTGGCCGCCGATGTGCTCCGCTGCCGCCGTGGCCGGTTACCCGAGCCTTACCGTACCGGCCGGGTTCGTAGCCGGGTTGCCGGTGGGGATTCACTTCGTCGCCCCCCGCTGGCGCGATGGGCTGTTGTTGCAAATAGGCCGCAGCTTCGAACGCGCGCGCAATGCGCGCCAACCTCCGAAGCTTGAGGGCTGAGTTCAGGCACCTGAGGCGGCTGTTGAATGTCGGGCGGTTACAAGCCGCGGGGGCCCCAAGGTTGTCGAATGCCGACGTCTAAAATGCCTTTGTTACGGCTGCTGCACCGCCTCGCGCGCTGCGGTAGCATCCTGTCATCCGCCGTTCATTTTTGACCACGCTGACCAGGGGAGCGCTGTGATGAATCGAGGATCGCCGGGCCGTTGGCTAGGAATTCTGAGTGCATCAATTCTGGGTCTCGCCTCAACAGGCGTAGCTCTCGCGCAACAGGAGAGTTCATCCGAACAGCTGCAGGAGGTCGTCGTTACGGCGCAGAAGCGCGTGTCGACCGTGCAGGAGACGCCGATCAGCATCACGGCGATCACGGGCAAAGAGCTTCAGGATCGGGGCATCACGGACATCCAGTCGATCGTGCAATCCGTTCCTGGTGTGTCGATGAGGGCCAGCGGCCCGGGTCAGACGGAGCTCGAGATGCGCGGCATGACCTCGTCGGGCGGTAACTCATCGACCGTCGGGTTCTATTTGGACGATACGCCCCTGACCGCGCCGGCTTCCGCGCAGAACGGCAAAGTGGTCATTGACCCGAACCTCTATGACCTCAATCGCGTGGAGGTGTTGCGCGGCCCGCAGGGCACGCTCTACGGCTCCGGTTCCATGGGTGGCACGATCAAATTGGTGCCCAATGCACCGAATACGAATGCCTTCGATGCTTCCGGAGAGGTGATCCTCGGGGACACGGATGGGGGCAGCTTCAATCATGGCGAAAACGCCATGGTGAATCTCCCGCTTGTTAACGATACCCTGGCGCTGCGCATCGTGGGTTCGCAGGAACATTTGAGCGGTTGGATCGATCGCATCGTGATCGCCGACCTCGACTTTCCCGCACCGATCAATCCGACGACTCGCGGCAACGTTGCGGCAGCTCCGGTCGCAGCCGACTACAAGGGCGTCAACGATGAAGATCTGACGGCGGTGCGGGCCGCGGTACTTTGGAAGCCGACCGATCGGCTCTCGATCAGCCCCTCGTTCTTGTACCAGAAGATCACTCAGGACGGCTTGAGCCTCATTGACAGCCAGCCGGGCACGATCGCGAACTATCAGCCCTTCAATGCGCCCGAGCCGTTTTCGGATCGGTTTGATCTCGCCAGTCTCAACATTCAGTACCACTTTGATGCCTTTGACCTGAGCTCGACGACCTCCTACTGGACCCGCGATGAGGATCTGCGCCAGGACGGCACCGAGGAAATCGCATACGCGGTTGGAGTGCCCATCTACGCCTCGCAGGGCGGGTCCGGTCCGAGTACCCCGACCTCCCTGGAAGATGACAAGTCCTGGCAGACGAGCGAGGAGATCCGCCTGACCTCAGCCGGCGATACGAAGTTCAAGTGGCTGGTCGGGTATTTTTACCAGGACTTCGAGTCCGATTGGGACCTGTTTGTTTACACCCCCGACACGGCAGTACCAGGGACGGTGCCGAACGCTTTCACGCAATTTCAACCGACTAAGGTCACGCAGAATTCATTTTTTGGTGAAATCTCCTATCAGTTCCTGCCCGAGCTTACGGCGACGGCCGGTTTGCGCCGCTACGAGTACGACGGCGACGTGAACACGGCCGTTTCAGGCTGGCTGAGTTCTTCCGGCGGCAACGCGATCGACTACTACTCCACCGGTGAGCGCAATCAGGGCGTATTGCCGAAGTTCAATCTTTCCTACCAGCCGGACAAGGATCTGCTCGTCTACACAACCGCCGCCAAGGGGTTTCGTCCCGGAGGCGGCAACCAGCCGATTCCGACCTCCGGCAGTCTCGGTGATAAGTGCTTGGCAAATCTGGAGGCCATCGGTCTGACCGGCGCGCCGCTCGGATTCCAGCCGGACAGCGTGTGGAGCTACGAGCTCGGGGAGAAGTTTCGCAATGCCGACGGCCGGATCACGCTCAATTCGGCCGCGTATTTCGAGAACTGGGAGCACATCCAGCAGAATATTCCGCTGGCCTGCGGGTTCCCGTTCACCGGCAACGCGGGGGATGCGCATATCTACGGCGCGGAACTTGAACTCGATGCATTGCTCGCGCCCGGTCTGCTGGCCGCCGTGAACGGCTCCTGGTCGCATGCACGTTACGTGCAGAACGCGGTTCCCGCCACGACGATCGATGAGCGCGTGCAGAACGTCCCGGACTGGACCTCCGCGGCTTCGCTTTCCTACCGCCACGGCCTCACCGACGCTTTACACTTCACCGCGCGTGTCGACTACAGCTATGTGGGCTCGCGCATCGACACCACCTCCCAAGCGAACTATGTGCCGAGCTACGCGCTGACCAACATCCGCGCGGGCGTCGAAGCCGAGAAGTGGACGGCAGTTTTGTTCGTCAACAACGTCGCCAACAAGGTGGCGCTGCTCACCAATTCGCCCGCAATCAACGTCGCTATTCCGACTTTCAATCGGACTTATATGGCGCAGCCGCTGACCTTCGGTATTGACGTAACTTACCGACCCGGCAAGTAGCTTTTCGTACCCGCGAGGCGGTGCGACGCATCAGCTCATGAGCGTCGCATCGCCGCCCGAGGCTGGCAATCGCCGCCCGGCGTTTGTACCGGCGCGCGGCGGGAATGATCAGCGCCGGCACACGCGTCTATGCTGGGTGCTCTGGCGCTCGGCCTCGTCGGCCTGATCTGGGGTGACTGTGCGCTCGTGTGGCGGCCCGGTGCCCCGGTGTGCCAGGCCGCATGGCGTTGGCGTATCTCCTCGCAACGCTGCTCGTGGCCAGCGGTATCGCCGCGAATTGGCCGAAGACCGCAGCCGCCGGCACGGCGCCGCTGAGGGCCCTGTTCGGCGTGATCGTTTTGGTTCTGCACGTGCGCGCGAGCTGAGCGGCGCGGGCGCGTGGCCGAGGTTTACGCTCGCGGTTGCATTGGCCGACAATGAGTTGTGATGTAGGCCGCGCCCAAAATCCCCGCGCCGGCAGAGGAAGCGACTCATGACCCACGTACTGGTAACCGGCGCCTCGGGCGGCATCGGCGCGGCCATCAGTCGAGCCCTGGCCGCCCGCGGCGCTGCCGTGACACTGCACTACCACGGCGCGCACAAGGCAGCCGAGGAAACGCTGCGTAGCCTCGAGGGCCGGGGCCACAGTCTGGTGCAGGCGGATCTGAGCGATGCGGCTTCGGTCGAGCGGCTGTGGCGCGAGGTATCGGCGTCGCAGCGCATGGATGCCGTGGTCAACAATGCCGGCGTGTTTCCGGATCATCCGCCGCTCGGCACGGAGTATGCGGACTGGATCGCGGCCTGGGAGCGCACGCTCGCGATCAACCTCAAGGGCCCGGCACACCTTTCCTATTGCGCGGCGCGCACCATGGCAGGGCAGGGTCAGGGGCGGATCGTGAATGTCTCCTCGCGCGCGGCCTTCCGCGGCGAACCGGGGGCGCCGGCCTATGCGGCGAGCAAGGCCGGGCTGAATGCCTTGAGCCAATCCCTCGCCAAAGCGCTCGCCCCCCGCGGCGTGTATGTGTTCGTGGTCGCGCCCGGCTGGGTGGCGACGCCGCGAGTGGCACGCGCCATAGAGGATCCGGCCGTGCTGGCCGATCAGCCGCTCGGGCGCGTGGCCGCGGCGGATGAAGTCGCGCAGGTCGTCGCCTACTGCGTGCTCGATGCGCCCGCCAGCATGACGGGAGCCATCGTGGACGTGAACGGGGCCTCGTATCTGCGCAGCTAGTTCGGGCAGCGCGCGTTTCGGCGCGGCCAAATCCTACGCGTGCTCGGGCCGCCGTCCGATCAGTGACCAGGGCGCGCCAGGTGAAGCTCGCTGTTCTACACGCAGGGACGGGAGACTTCGCATGGCAAGGTACGGTAAAGCAGCGGGCGCTAAGGTCGAGCGGGCGATGAAGGAGCGCAAGCAGGGCAGGCTGCGCAGCGGCCGCTCGGGCAAGAGAGTCACCAGCCGCAAGCAGGCGATCGCGATTGGGCTCTCAGAAGCGCGCCGGCGCGGGGCAAAAGTGCCGCGGCGGAGCACCTCAAGCTAGCCGCGCGCCCAGATCACGAACCCGCCGGCGACTCAGCCTCAGCGCGGGTCTGGGCGGCGAAGAGTTTGCGGACCGAGTCCATGTCGTCCGCCTCGGCGGCCCGCTTGTCGGTGCGATAGCGCTTCACCCGCGCCAGGCGCAGCGCCACGCCGCCCGGGTAGCGGCTGCTGGCCTGCAGGTCGCTGAAGGCAATCTCCACGACCAGTTCGGGTCGGACGTAGACGGTTCCGGGCTCGCGCCGCACCTCGCGCGCGAGAAACTCGTGGGTCTGCCATGTGAGCATCTCATCGGTAAGGCCCTTGAAGGTCTTGCCGAGCATGACGTAGGCGCCCGTGAGGGGTTCCACCGCACCCAGGTGCAGGTTGGAAAGCTTGCCGCTGCGGCGGCCGTGGCCCCATTCGGCGGCCAGTACGACCAGATCGAGCGTGTGCGCGCGCTTGATCTTCAGCCAGCTCGCGCCGCGGTTGCCTGCCTCATACGGTGCCTGCAGCGCCTTGGCCATGAGCCCCTCATGGCCCGCCTCGAGCGCCTCCGCGTAGAAGGCGCGCGCAGCGGGTTCCGAGGAGGTAATGAGCCGTGGAATCCGCGCGGACTCGGGCACCGCCTGTGTCAGTGCCGCGAAGCGCTCGTACGTCGGGCGGTCCGTGAGGGTCTGCGCTTCGCTGCGCAGGCAGTCGAAGAAGAAGGCCTGCAGCGGCAACTCGCTGCGCAGCTGCTCGAGTGCGAGTTTACGGCCGAAGCGACGCATGGTGACCTGGAAGGGGCGCGGCCGGCCGTGGGAATCGAGCGCAATCGCCTCGCCATCGAGAATCAGCACCGCCGCGGGCAGCGTGCGTACCCGCTCGACGATCTCGGGCACCGCCTCCGTCACCTCGTTGAGCGCGCGGGTGTAGATGCGTACCTCGCGGCCCTCCTTGTGCACCTGGATGCGCGCCCCGTCCATCTTCCACTCGAAGGCCACCTCTCCGGTGAGCTCGCGCAACGCCGCGCCGACATCCGGCGCGGTCTGCGCGAGCATGGGCGTGACGGGCGCGAACAGCCGCAGCTGAAACTGAGCGAGCGCGTCCGCGCCGCCTTGCAGCGCGGCGTGGGCCACCGCGCCGAGATCGCCGCCATACATGGCCGCGCGCCGTACCTGCGCGAGCGGCACTTGCGCGGCGGCGGCGATCGCTTCGACCATGATGCCCTCGAGCGCGCCCTGACGCAGCTCACCCGTCAGCAGCTGCAGCAGAAACGGCTGCTCCGCCGCGCTCGCGCGCGCGAACAGCTGTCGCAGCGCCTCCTCGCGGCGCGCCGCAGATCCGGCGCCGCGCGTACCTGCCAGTGCACTCAGGCGCTCGTCGAGCTCTGCGACAGAGAGCATCGGGGAGGGGGCGGGCGGTTGCGCCGCTGCGGCCGCAAGCGTCGCGTAGCCGAGGCCGATGCGCCCCTGCGGGATCTCCCCCGACAGGTAGCGCGTGGCGAGCGGGATTTCCGCGGGCGCGAGTGATTTGAGCAGCGCGGCGAGCTCGCGCACCTTGGCCAGGCGTGCGCGCGTTGCGCGCACGCGCTGCGAGGTAGCGACCAGCGAGTCAAGGAGCGTCACCGGAGAATTGTAGGGCGGAAGCCCCTAACGAAGAGAGTCGCTCAGCGCGAGCAGATTCTGCGGCCTGATGTGTATGAAGCCGGCGCGGGGACTGTCGATGTCCGCGATGAGGTAGAAGGCGATCGCCACTACCACGGGCAGCACGCTCAGCAGCCCCAAGCTCGATTTGAGGTGACGCACCGCGTAACCGAGCATGAGGTTGCACAACACGGCGATCAGGATCATGAGCGTCCACGCCGCCCGCGGGATGCGGTTCCACCACGCCGCCTGCGTGTAGCCCTGGGAGTTGAGCACGTCGTTCATGCCCGCGACCACGAGCGCGTTGATCGGATTGGGCTGGTTGCCGAGCGCGCGTACCGAGGCCCACAGCTGCCCCTGCAGCGCGCTGGTCTGCGCGTTGATCTGCGTCAATTGGGCGCGATCGCGGTTGCCGTAAAAGAGCACGCGCTGCGCCAGATACTGCTTCAGCAGCACTCGTGTGCGGGCCGCGTCAGCTTCCGGGAGGAAGTCGGCGCGCAGGTATTCGGTGCCGATCGCGTTCGCCTCCGCCTCTTCATAGTTCTTGCGCAGGTCGTAGCGGCTGGTGGCCATCGAAAAGCTGAAGCCGATGATGAGCCCGAGGAGGGTGAGCGTGGCGGCCAGCACCAGGCCCAGGTCCTCGTGCGCCTCAGGGTCCGCGGGCGCGCGCCGGCCCAGATACGCCGCCCCGAAGCGCGCGCACAGCCACAACGCGGCGAAGGAGCCGAGGGCGAGCGCCAGCGGCGTGTCGGTTAGGTAGTGCATAGCCCTCGATTACGAAACCGGCGGTGCGCCGCCTTCCTGACGGCGGCGTGCGACGAACGCGTTGAGCGCCTCCAGGGTAGATGCGTCCTGGGGCGGGGGCTCGAAAGCGGCAAGCGTGGCGCGCCACAGGGCCCCGGCACGCTCGGTCGCGGTTTTCGCGCCCGCATCCGCCCAGGCGCCGAAATTGCGCCAGTCCGAGACCAGCGGACTGTAGAAGGCGTCGCGGTAACGCTGCATGGTATGTGCCGCGGCGAAGAAGTGTCCGCCGGGCCCCACCTCGGCGACCGCATCGATGCCGATCTCCTCCATCGAGGCGGACACCGGCTGGAACAGTTCCGCGAACATCTGCAGCATCTCGACATCCAGAATGAACTTCTCGGTCGAGGCCGTCAGCCCGCCTTCGAGCCAACCGGCGGCGTGCAGTACGAAATGGCAGCCGCCGAGCAGCGCGCCCCACAGGCTCATCTGGGATTCGTAAGCCGCTTGCGCGTCCGGCGAGTTCGAGGCAGTCGCGCTCGAGCAGCGCCACGGCACGCCGATGTGTCGTGCCAGCTGCCCGGCACCGAACGCCGCCTTGGTGTACTCGGGCGTACCGAAGGCTGGTGAACCTGACCTCATGTCGACGTTCGAGGTGAAGCTGCCGTACATGACCGGAGCGCCCGGGCGGATGAGCTGCGCGAGGGTGATCCCGAACAGTGCCTCGGCGTGCGCAAGCGTGAGGGCCCCGGCGATCGTAATGGGCGCCATGGCACCGGCCAGCGTGAAGGGCGTGATGATCACCAGCTGCCCGTGACGCGCAAACTCGATGATCCCGTCCGTCATCGGCAGGTCAAGCTGCAACGGCGAATTGGTGTTGCAGATGGTGTAACAGCGCGGTTGGCTCTGAAAGGTCGCCTCATCGATGCCGCAGGCGATGCGCAGCATCGCAAAGCAATCGGCGAGCTGGCCGTCGCCGCGGCAGTAAAAGTACGGCACCTTATCCCCGAGGGTGAGCTGGGCGAAGCTTGTATCCAGATGCCGCTCGGCGATGGGTATGTCCTGCGGCTCGACCATCTGTCCGAGCACGTGGATCACGTCGAAGGCCTGTGCGAGGCGCACCCAGTCGCGGTAGTCCGCGAGCGTGCCGGAGTGCTTACCGTGCGTCTGATCGCTCACGCTCGGGGGTCCTGCGACCGGCGCGAACACGACGTGGCGTCCGCCGACGCGGCACGTGCGTGCGGGGTTGCGCGCGACCAAAGTGGCTTCGGTGGGCACCGTGCCGAGCGCTTGGGATACCAGCGCCGGATCCAGGCGCACCATGTGCGTGCCTTCATCGACGCGTGCGCCGCCGGCAGCGAGTGCCGCCCGGCCGCGCGGGGAGAGCACCCGCATGCCCTGACGCTCGAGAATCCCGAGCGCGGCCAGGTGCATGCTCTCGACCTGGTCGTCGGAGAAAATCCTGACGGGCTCAAACGGATTTACAAGATTGCGGTAGCGCGCGGAGCGCTCCACCCCGGTAGGGGTGCCGCCGCGGACAGCACCGGGCCGACGCGGTCTCGTCCTCGAAGTCGTCTCGGGATTGGTCATATAAAGATTGAGTATGCCACCCGCCCTGTGGCGTCGGTTGGCCGGCGCCCGGGGGATACAGCTAGTATCACCGATCCACAGCCCGCGTTTTAAGCAGGATCACGTATGCCCGTCGTCGCGACCACAGAGCAGATCCGCAGTCACTTCCCCGCGCTCGCTCGCCGCCACGGGAATTTCCCGGTGGCGTACTTCGACGGGCCGGGTGGCACGCAGGTGCCGCGCCGCGTGGCGGAGGCGGTCAGCGACTATCTGCTGCATCACAACGGCAACACCCACTGGGCATTTGCCACGAGCCAGGAGACGGATGCGGCGCTGCTGGAGGCGCGCGCTGCACTGGCGGACTGGCTCGGTGGCGCGCCGCAGGAGATCGTGTTCGGGGCGAACATGACCACGCTTGCCTTCCATCTCGGGCGTGCGCTCGCACGCACCTGGCGCAGGGGCGACGTCATCGTCGTGACCGAACTTGATCACCATGCCAATTCCGACACCTGGCGCCAGACTGCGCGGGAGCGCGACGTCGAGGTGCGCGTCATCAGGATGCGCCCGGAGGACGGGCGGCTCGACGAGGAGGACGCGGCGCGCAAGCTTAGCGGCAAGGTGCGGCTGCTCGCGCTCGGCGCGGCCTCCAACGCACTCGGTACCATCAACGACGTCGCGCGGCTCACGGCACTCGCGCACGCCGCGGGCGCAATCGTATTCGTGGACGGGGTGCACTACGCCGCCCACCACATGCCCGACGTACGCGCCTGGGGGTGTGACTTCTTCGCCTGCTCGGCCTACAAGTTCTACGGGCCGCACGTGGGGGTGCTGTGGGGCCGGCGCGAGCTGATCGAACAGCTTGACGCACCCAAGCTCGCCCCGGCGAGCGACGCCGCACCGGAGCGTCTGGAGACCGGAACGCTCAATCATGAAGGCATCGTGGGTGCCGGCGCCGCGGTCGAGTTTCTGGCTTCGCTTGCCCGCACGGAGCAGCCGCGGCGTGCGCGGCTGGCGCAGGTGTCTGCGGCCCTGGATGAACGCGCCGGGGAACTGCTCGCCAAGCTCTGGCACGGCCTTGCCGCAATCAGGGGCGTGCGGCTCTACGGGCCGCCGCCGGGAAGCGCACGTACCGCAACCCTGTCGTTCACGCTCGCCGGGCAGACCCCGGAGGCCATCGCCACCGCGCTCGCCGCGCGCGGCGTGTTCGTCTCGCACGGGGACTTCTACGCCACCACCGTCGCGCGCGTCTACGGTCGGGAGCAGGAGGGCTTTGTGCGGGCCGGGTGTGCTGCGTATACCACCGCGGATGAAGTCGAGCGGCTGCTCGAGGGCGTGAGAGAACTTTAGTGGCTGAGGCGGCCGCGCGCGGCATCCGCTTCTAGCGCACCTCGACCGTCTCGACCAAAAGAACCTCGCAGGCACCCGGGCCCGAATCCAGGCGCGTGAGCGAGGTGTGTATCGAGCCGCCATCGTCACGCCGGGCGTCGACCAACGGGCCGGTGAGATGTACCACTTCACCGACGCGCAGGCGCGTGAGCTCAGAGCGCACCTGGTCGTTGGCGGGAATCAGGTGCGTATTGGCGCTGTGGCTGATGACGGATTCGCGCGGGATCGGCAGGGCGCCGTGCGGCTGCCAGGTATAAAAACGCACCCCCTGCGAGATATCGAAGTGCGCGAGCACCCGGTTGTCGGACATCGGCCCCCAGCCCAGCGCCAGATCCTCGGGGATGAGATCGGCGAGTGCGTCGAAGTGATAATCCTCGCGCGAAAGGATGCGCGCGGTGATGTCGTAGTCGGCGCGCGGCGTGAGCAGCCAGCGCCCGTGGCGCAGCGGCGCGCTATCGTGCGCCTCAGTCTGCAGGGGATCATCCGGCGCCACGGCGCCGTCGGACGGGTGCACGGGCCGATGCTCGAAGCGCTGCCAGCCGGCCCAGAGGGCGCCGCCGATCAGTGTGAACCACAGCACGCTGCGCAGATTCATCGTCCGCAATCTTGGCCCGCGGGGCGCGCGGCCGCCGTGAAGGCGATCAAGATTGGCGTGCCGCAGGCCGGCTCGCCGCGCATCTGAGGTCCGGCCGCCGGCCAAGCGGACCGGCGGCCGGATCTTCTCGCGCTCTGAATCAGTGGTGGTTGGCCGCTACCGCGGCTTCTTTGAGCTCGTGGTTCACCTGATCGAGCAGCTCCTTCGCCTTGGCCGCGTGACCGCCCATGTCAAATTCATTGGCGGCCTGCGCGGCGGAGATTTTCTCATACGCCTGGGTCGCCAGGCGCTGCGCCGCGGCGAGATTCGGATGACGATTGCCACTGACGTTGTCCACGGGTGGGGCAGCGACAGCCATAGAGGCGGTGCAAAGCAGAGCGGTACAGAGAAGCAGTTTTCCGACCATGAGACCTCCGAACGTGCGGTAAGAACTTCAGGCGCCGGCCACGCGGCGGTGGCAGTGTCGTACTCGCGGCGCGCCGGATCAAGATCCGCCCGACAACACGAGCACTCGCGGGCGCTGCGCGGATGTCTTCTCGCCCGAGGCCTGCGTACGCGTAAGATGCGCGCAGCAGCGCAGCGCATGGAAGGGCAGCCCACGGTGAGATCACGCAGGAGCGCGTCGGTACTGATAAGGGCGGCGCTGTTGCTTTGCACCGCCTTCGTCGCACCCGTGAGCGGACACGCCTCGGTGGCCACCGATGCCTGTACGCTGCTCACGGCAGCCCAGGTGAGTAGTGTGCTGGGTACCGCGGTCGAGGCGGGCGAGCACATCGTGCCGAACTCTGTGACCTCGTGCGGCTGGATGGGCCCGGGGGGAGCGAGCATCGGCTCGAAGAAGATGGTCCTGAGCCTGTTGAGCGCGCGCTCGTTCGAGGCCGGCAAGACTCCGGTGAAGGGTGTCACCGAGACGCTCGCCCCCGGTATCGGCGACGAGGCTTACTACATCAGCATGCCGCCGTTCGGCACGGCATTGAGTGTGCGCAAGGGCAGCGCGTACTTTCAGCTGCGGATCGCCGGCTTCCCGAGCGGGCAGGTGAGGACTCTGGAGCGGGCGTTGGCGCTGCGTCTGCTGGAGCGCGTCTAGGCAGGCAGCGACACCCACAGTGGCGGCGATGCGTCGTGCTACAGGCCTCGGCAGGAGGGGCGTCCGCCATGGTACCTTTCACCCTATTGGCCTTATGTAGGAGTCTGTAAAGGATGCCCAGCAGAGTGCCCGAGGGAGAAACGCGCGGTTGGATCGTGCCGATCGGCGGCGCCGAGAATAAGGAAAATGACCGCCCGATCCTGGAGCGCTTCGTGCGCGTCTCCGGCGGCGAGGAGGCCGACATCGTTGTGATCCCGACCGCCAGTCGCATGCACGAGACCGGGCCGCGCTATGAGCAGCTCTTCAGGGACATTGGCGCCGCGCGCGTGACCGCGATGGATTTCGATACGCGGCGTGATTGCCAGGAGCGCGGGCGCTTGGAGCGTCTCGAACAGGCGACCGGTATCTTTTTCACCGGCGGCAATCAACTCAGGCTCACGACACTGCTCGGCGGCACGCCGGTCGCGAAGCTCATCCGCGCGCGCAACGCCCGTGGCGTGACCGTCGGGGGCACCAGCGCCGGTGCCAGCATCCTCAGCGAGCACATGATCGCCGCCGGCGATGAGGGCTCGACCATCATCGCCGGCAGCGTGCGTCTGGCGGCCGGTTTGGGCCTCACCAACCGCTTCATCATCGACCAGCATTTTCGTCAGCGCGACCGCCTCGGCAGGCTGCTCACCGCGATCGCCTACAATCCCTTCGCCGTCGGTATTGGCCTGGACGAGGACACGGCCGCCTTCATAGGTCCCGATGAGACCATCGAGGTGGAAGGCAGCGGCGGAGTGACGATCGTGGATGGCTCGGAGGTGAGCTATTCATCCATCGGCGAAGTGACAGACGGCCGGCCCGCCTGCATGCTCGGCCTGCGCCTGCACGTCCTGGTGGCCGGAGCAACCTTCAACCTGCACACCCGTCTGGCCCGCGCCGGCGCGCTCGAACGTTCAAAGGAGTAGTCGACCGCCGGCACTCACAGGCGCGACAGTTGCCCGAACAACTATTAGATGAGCAACACCGATGCGCATTCTTGATCGATCCGTCTACGTCGGCCCCTCGCTGTACGCGCGCTTTCCGGTCATCCGGCTGGAGCTGGATCTTGGAGCGCTCGAGGGTTGGCCCACCGGGCGTCTGGGGAGTCCCTTCATCGATGCACTCGCCGCGGCTCTGCCGGGACTGGCCGAGCATGGCTGCTCCTACCGCGAACCGGGCGGTTTCTTCCGCCGCATGCGCGAAGGGGATGGCACCTGGCTCGGGCACGTGCTGGAGCACGTGGCAATTGAGCTGCAGAACATCGCCGGCGAAGAGGTCACCTTCGGCAAGACCCGCGGCGCCGGCCCCGCAGGGGTCTATACGGTCGTGTACGAATACGCGCAGCGCGATGAGGGAATTGCAGCCGGCGAGCTCGGGCTGCGACTGCTCAGCTCGCTGTTGCCGCCGCAGCTGCGTCCGAGCGACAGCGTGCCCGAGGGCTGGAGCTGGCCCGAGGCGCGCGACCAGTTCATCCGCTTTGCCCAGCGACGCGCACTCGGCCCCTCGACCGCCTCCTTGGTGCGCGCCGCCGAGCAGCGCGGCATTCCCTGGCTGCGCCTGAACGATCAGTCGCTCGTGCAGCTCGGGCACGGCAAGTACCAGCAGCGCATCCAGGCGACCGTCACCGGTCGTACCCCGCACATCTCGGTGGAACTTGCGAGCGACAAGGAGGAGACCAACAAGATCCTCGCCGGCCTCGGCCTGCCGGTGCCGCAGCAGGAGCTGGTGAACAACGAAACGCAGGCAGTGCGCGCCGCCCGCCGCATGGGCTTCCCGGTGGTCACCAAGCCCTACAACGGCAATCACGGCCGCGGGATCTCGATCCGCCTGACGGGCGATGCGGAAGTGGCGCAGGGCTTCCACGTGGCACGCGAGCATTCGCGCTCTGTGATCGTCGAAACCTTTCTCGAAGGCGAGGATCACCGCCTGCTGGTGGTCAACGGCGAGCTGGTCGCCGCCACCCGTCGCACCCCGGGGCATGTGGTGGGCGACGGCGAGCACGACATCGCCGCCCTGATCGAGAGCGTAAACCAGGACCCGCGCCGCGGCGTTGGCCATGAGAAGGTGCTGACGCGCCTGGAACTTGATGCTCAGGCGCTGAAGATGCTCGAGCGCGCCGGACTTACGGCCGAGTTGGTGCCACCCAAGGGCGAGATCGTGTATCTGCGCTCCACCGCCAATCTGTCAACCGGGGGCACCGCAACGGACGTCACGGATGTCATTCATCCTGACAACCGGGAGATGGCCGAGCGTGCGGTGCGCGCCATTGGCCTCGACGTCGGCGGCGTCGACTTTCTTTCCAAGGACATCACCGAGAGCTATCGCAGCATCGGCGGTGGCATCTGCGAGGTAAACGCCGCGCCCGGGTTCCGCATGCACGTGGCGCCAAGCGAGGGCACTGCGCGTGATGTCGCCACGCCGGTCATCGACATGCTGTTCCCCGCGGGCGCCGCCTCGCGCGTGCCGATCGCCGCGATCACCGGCACCAACGGTAAGACGACCACCGCGCGCATGCTGGCGCACATCACCAAGATGGCCGGTTTTACCCCGGGGCTCACCACTACCGATGGCGTCTACATCGACGGGCAGCGCACGGTGCCGGGCGACATGACCGGTCCTGTGTCCGCGCGCATGGTGCTTGCCGACCCGCAGATCGACATCGCCGTGCTCGAAACCGCGCGCGGCGGGCTGCTGCGCGCCGGCATGGGCGTGAACGAGGTGAACGTTGGCGCCGTGCTCAACGTGCAGCCGGACCACCTGGGGCTCAAGGGCATCGAGACGCTCGAACAGCTTGCCGAAGTGAAGCGCGTCGTCGTCGAGGTGGCCACCGACTGCGCCGTGCTGAACGCGGATGACCCGCTGGTGCTGCGCATGTCCGGGCACACGGACGCGAAGAACATCTGCTACGTCACCATGAATCCGCAGCACTCACTGGTGCGCGAGCACATCCGCGCCGGTGGCCGCGCCTGCGCGCTCGAGGCGGGCGTCAACGGCCAGATGATCACCCTTTACGACCGCAGCGGGCACATCCCGCTGCTGTGGACCCACCTGATCCCGGCCACCCTCGAGGGGCGCGCGACGCACAACGTGCAGAACGCCATGTTCGCGGCCGCCATGAGCTTCTCGCTTGGAATAAAGCTCGACGCGATTCGTCAGGGCCTGCGCACCTTCGATGCGACGTTCTTCCAGGCGCCGGGGCGCATGAACATCTTCAACGAGCATCCCTTCAAGGTGCTGTTCGATTACGGCCACAATGCACACGCGGTTGCCGCGCTGGCCGATCTCGCGCAGCGTCTGGACGTCACCGGCCGCCGCATCGTCGTGCTGGCCGGCCCGGGCGATCGGCGCGATGAGGACCTGGTGGCGATCGCGCACGCCGTTGCGGGCCGCTTCGATCACTACATCTGCCGCCGCGATGACAATTTGCGCGAGCGCGCCTCCGATGAGGTGCCGCGCATCCAGGCTGCCGCCTTGCGCGCGGCCGGCGTTCCGGAAAGCGCGATCTCGGTCATCCCGGATGAGTCCGAGGCGATCAGCGCCGCGCTGAACATGGGTAAGCCCGGGGATCTGCTGTTGATTTTTGCCGACGCGCTGGTGCGCTCCTGGAAGCTGATCACCAAGTTCAAGCCCGCCGGTGTTGCAGCGCTCGGCGCGCCCGTCCCCGCCGCGGCGCCGGCGCGCGATGGCGGGCCCTTGCTGGCGAGTGCGCCGGAGCCGGCCATGCCCAGCTTCAGTCTCGAGGGGCTGATCCGCGATGAGCGCGGCGTGCATTACGCGCCGGAGGCCGCAGACTGAACACCAAGACCGGACTCCCGTTTGACGCCTCGCGGCGTCTGACGGGCCCGAACCTTTTCTTCAGCAGCACCGGGGCGCAGCTCGAGACCGACGGCATCGCGGTCGATGAGGCGCTGCTTGCCGGTTGGCGGGCGCGCGTCAGCCGGGCGCGCGCGCACCTCGCCTGGCGCCCCACCGGCCTTGCCGCGCGCGCCCACGCGAGCGGCGTGTCACTGGCACTCGCCGCCCCCTGTGATCAGCTGTTCGTGGCGACGGAAGTCAACGAGTGGGCGCTGTGCGCGACGCTGGCGCAGCGCGATCCGGGTTGCAGTGCCCGGTTCGAGGCCGCACTGCTCGCGGAGATTCTCGAGGACGCGGCCGATCCGGCCGCCGTGATCCCCCCCGTGCTCGAGGAGTCCCGGGCGCTCGCGCGCTTTGCGACGCTGGCTGCGCGCGAGGCGCAGCCGCCTCTCATGGCGCTGCTGGCCTCTGCCGCTGAGCGCGGCCTGCCGTACGTGCTGGACGAGACGCTGCTCACCCTCGGCGCCGGCAGCGGCGGGTGTGACTTTGCGCTGGCGCAGATCCCCGCCACGCACGCGGTGCCCTGGCACGAGCTGCACGACGTCCCGACCGCGATCGTCACTGGCTCGAACGGCAAGACCACCACCGTGCGGCTCTTGGCCGCGTGCGCGCGCGCGCACGGCTGGCCGAGCGCTTTCTGCTGCACCGATGGGGTGTTCTTCGAGGGCACGGCCGAGCTGAGCGGCGATTACTCCGGCCCGGAGGGTGCGCGGCGCGTCATCCGCGAGCGCCGCGCGCACGCGGCGATCATCGAAACCGCCCGCGGCGGCATCCTGCGCCGCGGCCTTGCCATCTCGCAGGCACGCGTGGCCGTGGTTACGAACATCAGCGCCGATCATTTCGGCGAGTATGGAATCGATGATCTGTCCGGACTCGCCGACGTGAAGCTCGCACTGGCCGGGGTGGTGCGGCCCGACGGATTGCTGGTACTCAACGCCGAGGATGCGCAGCTTGCGGCGAAGGCGCCGCATCTCGCCCAGCGCTTCGGGCGTTGCCCGCCGCTGGGCTGGTTTGCGCTCGATGCGGACCACCCGTCGCTGCGTGCGCACCGCGTGTACGGCGGCGCAACCTGCGGGGTGCGCGAGGGCCGCCTGACGCTGCATCAGGGGGCTCGCGAGCACGACCTCGGCGCCGTAGCGGCCATGCCGCTCACGGTCGAGGGCAGCGCGAGCTACAACATCGCCAATCTGGCCGCGGCGGCGCTCGCCGGCGGCGCGCTGGGCATATCAGGGCCAGTGATGGCCGCCGTGTTCGCGCGCTTTGGCGCGCAGGCCGCCGACAACCTCGGCCGCATGATGCGCTTCGAGCGCGACGGGGTGCGCATCCTGGTGGACTACGCGCACAATCCGGATGGCATGCAGGGTCTGCTGCGCGTGGCCAATTATCTGCGCCGCCCGGGCGGTCGTCTCGGCACCGTCCTGGGTCAGGCTGGCAACCGCCAAGACAGCGAGATCGAGGCTCTGGCACGCGCCGTGGCGCACTTCCACCCGGACCTCGTCGTCGTTAAGGAAGACGAGACGTATCTGCGCGGTCGTGCGCTGGGGGAAATTCCGCGCCTCATCCACGCGGCGCTGCGCAGCGCCGGCTTGCCCGAGGAGGCACTGCCGATGCGACCGAGCGAGCTGGAGGCGGTGCACTGCGCGCTCGACTGGGCGCGCCCCGGGGACGTGCTCGCGCTGCCCGTGCATGCCCCCGCCACGCGTGCGGCGGTGCTCGCCTTGCTGGGCGGCTGAGGCGCGGGGCCGCCCGCCGCTCAGGGCGGCGATCCGCAGGGCACAAGAGGCGCCTCAGGGGGCGCCCGTGAGCGCGCTGTAACCGCTCCAGAAGATCTCGATCCCGATGCACATGAGGATGAACGCGGACAGGCGCACGAGCACCTCAAGCCCCGTGTCGCCCAGGAACCTCGCCATCGCGGCGGCGAAGCGGTAGGCGAGGTAGATACTGATGCCGATGGCCACGATGCCAAGCAGTGCCCCGCTCGCATGCGAGGCAATTTCCGCCAGCGGCGGGAAACCCGGCTTCTTGCGGCTGCCGATGGTGATGGCCACCGACATCGAGCCCGGACCGACCGTGAGTGGCATGGTGAGCGGGTAGAAGCTGCCGATCTTCCTGCGCGCGGGCAGCTCGGAGTTGGTGTGATCGGACCAGTCCTCCTGGGTCAGCAGCTTCCAACCGAGCGCCGTCACGACGAAGCCGCCGGCGATGCGCACCACCGGCAGGCGGATGCCGAAGAATTCCAGCAGGTACGGACCGAGAACCATCGAGCCGAGCAGCAGTGCAAAGCCGTTGAAGGCGACCTTGCGCGCCATGACGGCGCGTTCCGCGCTCGTGAGGCCCGCGGTCATACCGAAGAAAAACGGCGCCGACTCGATCGGATTGACGATCGGGAACAGCCCGGCAAAGGTCAGGAGAAACGCGCTGAGCAGATCGTTCAAGGGGGTGGCGCGGCGGGCAGCGAGATCCGGACGCCTACATTTCGCCGTAGGCGTGGCCGCAGAGCCGGCCGGGGGAGTTCAGTGAGTCCGCGTCACGGTGTGTGAATTCGGGGGTCGGGATGGGTGTCGTCGCCCGTGCGAACACCACGCCCGTGCAGCGCGTGAGCACCCGGAGCAGGATGCGCTCGATGTCTTTCATGTATACGATCCCCCCGAGTGCACTCCCCGGGTGAAGTATGAACCGCAAGTACTGCCTCGTCACCGGGGCCACCCACGGGATCGGCACGGAGACTGCCCGCGCGCTGGCCGCCGCGGGTGCGCACGTGTTGGTGCACGGCCGCGACCTGGCGCGCGCCCGCGGCGTAGCGGAGGCATTGCGGCGCGACAGCGGTAACCCCGAAGTGCACGCGGTGCAGGCGGACTTCGCCCGCCTGGCGGACATCCGCCGCCTGGGGCAGGAGCTGTGCGCAACGCTGCCGCGTCTGGATGTGCTCATCAACAACGCCGGTATGATGAGCGCCACGCGCGCCACCAGCGCCGACGGCTACGACCTGACGTTCGCCGTCAATCACCTCGCCCCATTCCTGCTCACCAACCTGCTGCTCGGCAAGCTCAAAGAGTGCGCGCCGGCGCGCATCGTGGTGGTGGCCTCGGACGCTCACCGCCGTGCGACGCTGGATTTCGACGACCTCATGAATACGAAAGTCGCCGGGCTGCTGCCGGCCTATGCGCGTTCCAAGCTCGCCAACGTTCTGTTTGTGCGCGCGCTCGCGCGGCGACTCGCCGACAGCGCGGTCACGGTCAACGCGCTGCACCCGGGCTTCGTCAGCAGCCATCTCTTTCACGATCACGCCGCGCTGCGGGTGCTGCTCGGCGCTTTCGGGCGGCCCTTTATGCTCACGCCGGCGGCCGGTGCGCGCACCAGCATCTATCTCGCGACTTCGCCGCAGGTGGAGGGTATGAGCGGGGGCTACTACGCGCGCTGTCGGCCTGTGGCGCCCAGTGCCGCATCGCAGAGCGATGTGGATGCGGAGCGGTTGTGGCAGGCGAGCGCCCGCCTTACGGGACTGAGCGCGTAAGGCGGCCGCCCGCCGCTACTCAGGGCGTGGCGGCAGGCACGTTGTGCGCCGCGCCGCGCGGCAGGTGCAGCAGCACCGCGCCCACCAGGCGTTCGAGCCGCGCGGCCGGTAGATCCACCAGTGCCGGCGCGCTGCGCATGCGACGCACGAGCTCCGCATCGAGCCTGCGATGCGCCCGGTACAGGCGCGTGCGTACCGTGGTCTCGTGTACTCCCAGGGAAGCGGCGGTCTCGATGCCGCTGATGCGTTCGAGGACGCGCAGCACGAACACGGTACGGAACACCTCCGGCAGGGCACAAATCGCGTGTTCCAGTTCACGCTCCGGCGAGGCCTCACCCGCGCCGTCGGCCACCGCGGCCGTCGGCGCCGGGCTCGCCGCCGCGAAGCGCATGCCCACACGCTGCAGACGTGCGTGCTGATAGGCGAGGCGGGTGAGCCAGGCGGCAAACTTGCCGGTGGGCTCGTAGCGGGAGAGATCACCGAACGCGGCGACGCAGGCCTCCTGTACGATGGCGGTGGCCCGCTCGTCATCGGGGATGACGCTGCGGGCAACCCGGAACAGTCGTCGTGCGTAGCGGCGGATGAGCGCTTCGATGGCCGCCTCATCGCCCGCGCGCGCGCGCTCAATGAGTAACAGGTCGGGCTTATGGTCCGTCACTGAGACTGCGCTCCCGCGCCGGGCCAGGGGTACCTGGGTATCGAGGCTTCGGGACGGAGTTACTTGATCCAGCATGTGCGTCGACCTCTGGTGTGTATCCTAGCCACCATGAACATGAGACCGGCCCGCTCGGCCGGGTATTGCGCGGGGCTCGCACTGGTGGCTTGCGCGGCGAGCCTTGGCATGACAGCAACCCCGCAGCCGGCTGCCGTGATTCATCCGCAGCGCTGGCCCAAGCTCACGCTTCCCCTGAAACGGGACGAGGAACTCGAGGCACGGGTCGAGGAGCTGCTGGCGCACATGACGCCGGCACAGAAGGCCGGTCAGCTCATTCAGGCTGACATCGGCAGCATTACCCCGGATGACCTGCGCCACTATCCCCTCGGATCCATACTTAACGGCGGCAACTCCTCGCCCCGTGACGACAAACTCGCTGCACCGAGTGAGTGGCTGGCGCTTGCGGACCGGTTCTATGAGGCTTCCGCCGGTACCCCGGCGGCACCGCAGGTCCCCGCCCTGTGGGGGACGGATGCCGTTCATGGCCACAACAACATCCCCGGCGCGACCATCTTTCCGCACAACATTGGCCTCGGGGCCGCGCGCGATCCGCAGCTCATCCGGCGCATCGGGGAGATCACCGCGCTCGAGGTGCGGGTGACCGGCCTCGACTGGGCGTTCTCCCCGACCGTGGCCGTCGCCCGCGATACGCGCTGGGGACGCACGTACGAGAGTTATTCGGAGAACCCGCAGCTCGTGCGTCAGTACGCGGCGGCGATGGTGGAGGGACTGCAGGGCACTCCCGGTACACCGGCCTTTCTCGATGGCGCCCACGTGCTCGCGACCCCGAAGCACTTTCTGGGTGACGGTGGAACACTCGGCAAAGATCAGGGCGACAACCCGGCGACGGAACGCGAACTGCGCGACATCGACGCCGCCGGCTACCCCTCAGCGCTCGAGGCCGGCGCGCAGACGGTGATGGCGTCCTACTCGAGCTGGCGGGGGCTGAAGATGCACGGCAACCGTGCGCTGCTGACGGATGTCCTCAAGGGGCGCATGGGATTCGATGGCTTCGTGCTCGGGGACTGGAACGCTCACGCACAGCTGCCGGGCTGCACGCCGGTCAGCTGCGCGGCGGCGGTGAATGCGGGACTCGACATGCTCATGGCGCCCGATGGCTGGAAGGAACTGCAGGCGAACCTCATCGCCCAGGCCGCCACCGGGCAGATCCCGGCGAGCCGCCTGGATGACGCCGTGCGGCGGATCTTGCGGGTGAAGCTGCGCGCGGGGCTGCTGACGGAGGGCCGGCCCTCTACGCGTCGCTATGCAGGACATTACGAACTGCTCGGCTCCGCCGCGCATCGGGCCGTCGCACGCCAGGCGGTACGCGAGTCGCTCGTGCTGCTGAAAAACCGCAATCATCTGCTGCCCCTGTCGCCGAAGCTGCGCGTGCTTGTGGCGGGGGACGGTGCCGACAGTATTGCCAAGCAAAGCGGGGGCTGGACGATCAACTGGCAGGGCACCGAGCCGAACCAGGTGTTTCCGCATGGCGAGACCGTTTACGCGGGCATTGCCCGGTGCGTAAAGGCGGCCGGCGGCAGCGCGGAGCTCAGTGCCGGGGGCGAGTTTCACACCCGCCCGGATGTGGCGATCGTGGTCTTTGGCGAAAGCCCGTACGCGGAGTTCGCGGGCGACGTGGCCACGCTGGATTTCACCGCCGCGGACAAGCATGACCTCGCGCTCCTGCGGCGTCTGCGCTCGCTCGACGTGCCGGTCGTGGCGGTGTTGCTCTCCGGGAGGCCGCTGTGGGTCAACGCCGAGATCAACGCCGCCGACAGTTTCGTGGCCGCGTGGTTGCCGGGGCCCGAGGGCGGCGGTATCGCCGACGTGCTCTTCCGCGCCGCCGACGGCTCTGTGCACTACGACTTTCGCGGCAAATTGCCGTTTTCCTGGCCGGCCTCCCCGCGTCCTCCGGCGGTGGACGGCCGGCCCGGGGAGCCGCCGCTGTTCGCCTTTGGCTACGGACTGACCTATGCCGACGATGGCTACCTCGGCAAGCTGGCCGAAAGCGCCGCGCCGCGCGCCGGCGCGACGCACCCCTGAGCGGTGCGCCTTCGGCCGCGGTGCGCCGGCACGCGCGCGCGGCTAGTCCGACGCGGCGCCGACCGCCACCCAGGCGAGATCGGAATTGGAGACCGAACCGACGTTGAAGGTGCGTGCGGCGGCGGCCATGCGCGTGAGCGCCTGCGCGATCGGCATCGGCGGCCGCGTGTCGCCTTTCTTCGCTTTGTGAAAGCGTACCGGGTTGATTCGTGCGACGACGTAGTTGCGCAGGTACGGGGACTTGAAGCCGCGCGCCTGCAGGGCCGCGATCACCGACTTTACCCGGCCATCGATTTCGAGCAGCCGCGCGGCGTAGTCCTCGCGCTGTTTCAGGCTCGCCGCGAGCGTGCGCTCGCTGAAACGGTCCACCTTCTTCAGAAACGCGCTGTAGGCGCCGCCGGCGAAGCGCGGGGACTTCTGATAGACGATGCCGAGCGTCAACAGCTCGGGGGCTTCGAACTCCGCCGTGAACTGATCCTCGCGCTCGCGGCCGCGTCGCTTGGCCAGATTGCGCGCCATGCGGATCACCTCGAGGCTGCGGTCCTTGAGGTTGTGCGCCTTCTCGGTGTTGAGCGCGAGAATGCGGTAGGCGAGCGCCTCGTCGGCCGAGATCAGCACCGTGATCTGCTTCAGTCCCAGCACCTTCGCCGCCGCCAGCCGATGGCGGCCGTTGGGCGTCCACAGTCGCCCATCCTCACCGCGCACCACGATCAGGGGATCAAGGAACGCCGCGGTCGCCTCGATCGCAGCCGCCAGTCGCTTGGCGTGCGTGGGCGACAGATCGCGCTGGAAGGGCGTCGGCTGCACGGCGGCGCACGGCAGGCTCGCGAGCAGCAGCGGCCGGCCACCGAGGGGCTCTTTGTAAGCGCCCAGCGGCGCGCCGCCGGCGGCACGCACGAGTTGGGCGAGCTCAGCGACGCTCGGATCATCGAGCGGCACGGCCACCTGAGCGGCGTCCAGCCCGCGGGTCTTTTCGCCGGGCGCGAGGCGCCCGCGCGCTCGCGTGCTGCGAGCGGCGGTCTTGCGGCGTGCGGCCATGGCGCGATCTCCCCTTGAAATTGAGTGTGCGAGAATGACGGATTGCTCAGGATGTTGCCATGGACGCCTTCACTCAGTCAGCGAGCGCTCAGCGCCCGGCGGATGCCCCTGCGCGTTTGCCCGCGCAGCGCATCGACGCTGCCGGGCATGCACACGTGGACCAGCGCGCGGTGCTCGCGCTCGCCCTGCCGCTCATGGCCAACAGTGCGGTGCAGATCGTCCTCAACCTCACCGACATGTGGTTCATGGGGCGTATCTCCACCAAGGCGCTCGCGGCCGTCGGGGCGGTGCAGTGGCTCATCATGGTGGCGGTGCTGGTACTGGGCGGCGCGGGTACGGCGGTGCAGACGCTGGTGGCGCAGCACTTCGGCGCGCGCCGCTACAGCCGCGCGGGTGAGGCGGCCTGGACGGCGCTGTGGGGCATGGCCTGCGCGGCGCCGCTGTTCGTGCTCGTGGGAGCAGCGCGGCATCTGATCCTCGCGCCGTTCGGCTTTGACGCCGAAATCGAGCGGCTCGCCGCCGCCTTTTGGTTTCCGCGCATCGGCGGTGCGTTCGTGGGGGCTGCACTGTGGGCCATGCTCGGCTTCTTCAACGGCATCGGCCGGCCGCGGCTGACGCTCTGGATCACGCTCGTCACCACCTTCACCAACGCGGTGCTGAACCAGGTGTTCATCTTCGGCCTCGGCTGGGGCATTGCCGGGTCTGCCTGGGCGACCAACTGTGCGCAGCTCATCGGCCTGCTGTTCGCGCTGGCGATCTTCCTGCAGCCGTACTACCGGCGCGTCTATCACACCCACCTCACCTGGCATCCGCACGGGCAGCGGCTGCTCGCGCAGCTGCGCCTCGGCGTGCCCATGGGGCTGTCACCGGCAGCCGACCTGCTCGGATTCGCCATCTTTCAGATGATGCAGACGTGGCTCGGCACCGCCGACGGTGCCGCCACGCAGATGGTCGTGATTCTCACCTCCCTCGCCTACATGCCCGGGTTCGGTATCGCCTCCGCCGGCACGACCCTGGTCGGACAGTCGATCGGCGCCGGCGCGCGCGACTGGGCGCTGCGCGTGGGCAACCGGACGATCCTGCTCGCCGCGCTCTACATGGGCGGGATCGGGGTCCTGATCGCACTCACCGGACGCTGGCTGCTGCCGTTCTTCACCGGTGCCCACGATGCGGACGCGGTCGCGGCGGTGGTGCTCGGCCAAAGACTGCTCTGGCTGGCCGCCGCCTTCCAGTTCTTTGACGGCCTGAATTTGGGCAGCAGCATGTGCCTGCGCGGGGCGGGCGACGTCAAGGTGCCCGCGGTGCTGGTACTGACGCTGTCCATCTTCCTGTTCGTGCCGCTGGCGCACGCGCTCACCTTCGCCCGCGGCCAGGGATGGGTGAGTTTCCTGCCGCAGTTCGGCTACGGTGCCGTCGGCGGCTGGGTGGCGGTGCTCCTGTACGTGATAGTGCTGGGCAGCACGCTGTTCCTGCGCTGGCGCTCACGCGCCTGGCAGCAGATCACTCTGTAGAGGGCCGGCCGAGTGGCGCCGCTGTTCGTGATCGTGAAGACGGTGCTGCGCACGCTGCTGCTGCCTCCGGCGGGACCGGTGCTGCTGGCGATTACGGGTGCGTGGCTGCTCGCGCGCCGCGGGCGAGGCCAGACCCGGCGCGCCGGCATCGTGCTTCTGGCTTGCGGACTGGGCTCGCTGTGGGCGCTGTCCCTGCCGGTGGTGGCGGATCTTCTCGAGCGGGCGGCCGAACGCGAGCCGGTGCTCGATGAAGCCCGGGCGGCTGATGCGCAGGCCATCGTCATTCTCGGCGGCGGCAGCGCGCGCCCCTCGGCACCCGAGTTCGCGCACGCGCCCACGGCAGGCTCTGAGCTGCTCGAGCGACTCGCTTACGGGGCGTACCTGGCGCGCCGCACGCGGCTGCCGGTGTTGGTGACTGGCACGCCCGCCGAGGGAGAGGCGATGCACACCTCGCTCGCACGCGACTTCGGCATCGCCACGCGCTGGATCGAGAGCCACTCGTACGACACGTACCAGAATGCACAGTTCTCGGCGGCCCTGCTGCGTGAGTCAGGCGTACGGCGTGTCCTTCTGGTTACCAGCGCCACGCACGCCTACCGCGCGGCACGCGAGTTCGAAGCGAGCGGACTTGAGGTCATACCCGCGCCCACGGGCGTGTGGGTGGCACCGGAGCCGAGCGCGCTGCACTACCTGCCTAACGTGACCGCGCTGCGACGCTCCACGGAGGGGCTGTATGAGCTGATCGGTGACGTCGCGCGGCGCGTTTTCGCAGCCTCGCACCTGCGGCGGCACGCCTCTTAGGGCACCCCGCACCCCCATGGCGTCGGACCTGACCACCGTGTTTCGCTCCCCGCGCAAGCGCGACTGTGATGAACGGCTACTGGTGCTGACGGCGGTGGGCATTGCGGGGGTCGTCACGCTCGGCGAGGGGACCTTTCTGCTGCAGGTGGATCCGGCCGATGCGGGTTACGCGGCGCGCCACCTGCTGCACTATGAGGCCGAGAACCGCCCGCCACCGCCCCCGCCGCCGCCGCCGTACCTGTATCCCTATGCCTGGGTCGGCTGCGTACTGTACGTGCTGGTGCTGCTCGGGGTCGCCGCCGCACTCACGCACGCGCTCGTACGGCTGGATGCGTTTGACGTCGGCGAGCTGGATGCGACGCGCGTGCAGGCCGGACAGTGGTGGCGGGCGTGGACCGCGCTGACGCTGCACCTGGATGGGCCGCACCTGGCGGCGAATCTGCTCGCCGGAGTGTGGTTCGGCTATCTTGCCGCCCGGCAGATGGGAGCCGGCACCGCCTGGCTGCTCATCGTGAGCGCAGGCGCACTCGCCAACCTCCTCGAGGGTCTGCTCGGACCGGCAGACCATCGCTCCGTCGGAGCCTCGACCGCGGTGTTCGCCGCCCTCGGGGCCATGTCGGCGTTCTCCTGGCGCGAGCGCCTGCACCGGCCGCAGCGCTGGGTGCGCCGCTGGGGACCACTCATCGCCGGTGTCATCCTGCTCGGATGGACCGGTTCCGCCGGTGAGGGCACGGACGTCATCGCCCATGTCGCCGGCTTCGGCGTCGGGGCGCTGTTGGGCGCGACGGTGGCGCTCCCGCATACGCAGGCGTGGCTCAAGCGCGTGCCGCAGTGGCTGAGCGGCGCCGTGGCGCTCGCGTCGCTTATCCTCGCGTGGTGGTGCGCGCTCGCCAGCTGAAGAGGCTCAGGGACCCTCGACGCTGTAACCCTTGGCGCGCAGTGCGGCGAGCGCGCCGTGCTCGCCGAGCAGCCGATCCATCGACTGCACCGCGAGCGTGCCGCGGTTGCGCTTCAGACTGTCCTCGACCGCGATTAGCCAGTCATCCTGCGCCTGGGCGATGAGCTTGCGCACCCGCTCGGAGTTGGAGACGGCGGCGATGCAGGCGGTGCGGTCATCGGCGCGCGACAGCCGCCGCAGCGTCTCGACGTCCCCGAGCGCCCAGGCCTGCGCCCGCGCCTGCATCGGTGCGATGTCGGTCTCCAGGAGCGTCACCACCGAGGCGAGGCACGCCACCTCGCGATCCAGCGGCGTGTGGCTCACGTCCTTCAGCACATTCACCGGATCGTCGATCCTGAGCCTGTCCTGGTGCACGCGCACATCCTGCGCCCGGGCCAGCTGCAGTACCTCCTCCTGCACCTCGTTGTGCTGTGCGAGTCCGGCGGCGTCGAACACCCGCGTCATGAGCTGCCGCGCGGCCAGCATGGGACGCATCTGCTCGAGCTTGCTGTCTTTCGAGTCGTAGCGGTTCTTGAGGGCCTCGACGCGCGCGTACAGCTCCGGCGGCAGCGTCTGGCTGAGCGGCAGGTTGTCCGGGGGCTTCTGCAGATGGCGCCACTCGATGTAGACGCGCAGCGCGGTGAAGGGGTTCGCGCCGATGCCGTACGTGGGCCACGCCGGCACCACCTCCTGGGTCTGGCGCAGCACGGCGCGCACCGCGTCCGGCTGCCACACCAGTTTCTTCGGCAGCGGCGAGATGGTGCCGAGGATCCACAGCGTGTGCTCGCCCTCGCGCACGGTCCACATGCGCGGGCCTTCATGCCGCCCCTCGATCACGATCTCCTGCAGCGGCGCCTGTGTGGCTGCGGCCGGCGGGCTCAACGGCTGCGAGTGCACCGTGAGGCTGGCAGCGAGCAGCGCACTCATGAGCATCAGGCCGGCGCGCCGCGCGCGCATGAGCATCCCCGGCACGCCTCAGTCGCTCGTCGGCTGCCGCGTGGTGTTCGCGCTCGTGGCGTCGTACACAAGCTTCACGGTGACCCCCGGCAGTTCGTAAGGGTAAAGACGCAGTTTGTCAGTCAGGTGTGTGCGGTCGCCCGAGATGCTGTAGCGCTCCTCCACCTCCGGTCCGTTCTGCGGCTTGACATAAATCACGTACTCGTCGCCGTGCCAGCCGGAGGTCTGATCGGCGACGCCGCCCTCCACCGATACGACGCTGTGGACCCCGGGGGTGAAGCTGCGGCGCGTGGTGCCGTAATCGAACACCAGCTGCCCGGGTGTCTGGTGCACGCTGAGGTTGTCTCCGCGCCCCATCAGCGCCTCGATGATGTGCGCCATGAGCGAGTGCTGCAGCGGATCGCGGTGCGGGCCGTGCGCCGTGGCCGGGTCGTCGGCCTCGGCTCCGGGCCCAGTGCCGCGCGCCTGCGCGTTGGCGGCGTTGCGGGTGATGATTTTCAACGCCTCGGCGCGCATCTGGTTGAGCGTCTTCTGCGGGTCATCGGAGGCTGCGGTATCGAGCTTCCAGTTGCCCGCCAGGGAGACACCGGGTGCACTATCGGGCGAAACGCTCGACGAGGCGCAACCGCCGAGCAGCGTTGCGGCAGCGGCACACAGCAGGAGCGTTGGCGTCCGCACCAGCGGCATATTGGGGTATCCTCGCTCAACTTGTGACAACGCGCAGCATCGCAGTTCGCCACCTTCTCGCGCAACGATGAAACGACCTACCGCACCGGAACTTGTCCGCCTGCGCCAACGCATCCAGCAGCTGGACGAGGCGAGCATCGATCATCTGTACGGCCTGGAGCCGATCTGGGAGCCCGCCGCCGGCGTGCCGCCGCTCGCGCTCGAGGAGTTCGTCGCAGTGGCCTGCCCGTATTGCGGTGAGCGGTTGGAGACGCGCGTTGACGTGACCGCCGATGAGCCCGCCTACGTGGAAGATTGCGAAGTGTGTTGCCGACCGATCGAGTTTCAGATCGAGCGTGACGAGGGTGGGGCGCTGCTGGCGCTGCAGGTACGCCGACTCGATTGATGGCACGGTCGGACAAGGGGGATGACATGGGACTACCGATGCGGGCCCGCTGGCTTCTCGCCGCGGCGTTCATCACGCTCAGCGCCTGCACTGGCCCGGCGTCCACGCCGCCACCGGCGGCACCGAGCACGGCGGCCGCGCCGGCGGATCCCTGGCCGCAGTTCACCGCGCATTTCCTCGAGGAGTACTTCAAGGCCAATCCCTACTTTGCGGTGCAGGCCGGGCGGCACGAGTTCGACGGTCAGATGCCGGACCTGAGCGTCGCCGGCATCGCCGCGCAGCTGACGCTACTGAAGCGGCTGCGCGCCGAAGCGCAGGCCTTTGATGCGGCCGCACTGTCAGCACCCGAGCGTCTGGAACGCGAGCAGCTGTACACGGCGATCGACAGCGATCTGTACTGGCTCGAGCAGGCGCGCATGCCCTTCCGCAGCCCCGTCTGGTACATCGAGCAGCTTGATCCGGACGTGTATCTCAATCGCGACTACGCCCCCCTGGCGCAGCGCCTGCAGGGCTACCTCGGCTACGCGCGGGCGATCCCGAAGATCGCCGCCGCCGTACGCGCCAACCTCAAGACGCCCTTGCCGGCGAGCTTCATCCAGCGCGGCATCGATGGCTTTGGTGGCTTTGCGAGCTTCTATCGCAAGGACGTCGGCAAGGTGTTCGCGGCGGTTGCGGATCCGGCCGCGCAGCAGCAGCTCGCGGCGGCCAATGCCGCTGCCGCCCAGGCGATGGAGGGCCTCAAGAGCTGGCTCGAGGGCGAGCGCCGCCACGCCACCCAGGACTTTGCCCTGGGCGAGGCGCTGTTCCTGCAGATGCTGCGCACCACCGAGCGCGTGGACGTGCCGGTCGCGAAGCTCCTCGAGATCGGCAACGCGGATCTTGAGCGCAACACCGCCGCCCTCAAGGACGCCTGTGCGCTCTACCTGCCACACGGCACGCTCGCCTCGTGTGTCAGGAAGATGAATGCCGACAAGGCCCAGGGGGGCGCCGTTGAGGGTGCGCGCGCGCAGCTGGCACAGCTGCGTGCCTTTGTCGTCGCGAAGAACATCGTCACCATTCCGAGCGACGAGCAGGCGCAGGTCGCCGAGGCGCCGCCTTACAACCGCGCCAACACCGCCTACATCAACATACCCGGCCCCTACGAGAAGGGCGTGGCGTACGTGTACAACATCGCGCCGCCGGATCCGGCCTGGAGTGCCGCGGAGCGCGCGGCGTACGTTCCGGGCAAGGCGAGCCTGCTGTACACCAGCGTGCACGAGGTGTGGCCCGGTCACTTCCAGCAGTTCCTGCACTCCAACCGCAGTGCGTCGAAGATTGCGGCTCTGTGGGTCGGCTACGCCTACGCGGAAGGCTGGGCCCACTACGCCGAGGAGCTGATGTGGGACGAGGGGCTCGGCGAGGGGGATGCCGAGCAGCACGTCGGCCAGCTCGTCAATGCGCTGAAGCGCAACGTGCGCTACCTGTGCGCCATCGGTCTGCACACCCAGGGCATGTCACTCGCCGAGGCCGACCGGATGTTCCGCGAGCGTGCCTTCCTCGACGCCGGCACCGCGCGCCAGCAGGCCGCGCGCGGCACCTACGACTCGCAGTACCTCAAGTACACGCTCGGCAAGCTTATGATCCGCAAGTTACGCGCTGACTGGGTGGCGCAGCAGCCGGGGGCGCAGGATCCGAAGCAGTACTGGCACGACTTCCACGACAAGTTCATGTCCTACACCGGGCCGATTCCGCTCATCCGGGAGGCGATGGTGGGCGCGGGCGGATCGCTCTTCTAGCGGCCCACCGCCGCTTCCAGGAACGTGAGACGGCGGCTGTCGGCGTCGAGGCGTACGCGCACGCCGAGGGGCACGGGCTCGTTGCGCGCGCCGTGCCCGATGGGGAAGCCCGCCGCGCACGGCAGGCCGGTGGCGAGGGCGAGTTCGCGCAGTACGTCGCCGCTGCCGTAGGGGGCGTCCGGTTCCTCGCATTGCGTGAAGGTGCCAAGCACGATGCCCCGCACGCGCTCGAATACGCCGGCGAGCTGCAGATGTGTCCACATGCGATCGAGCCGGTAGGGACGCTCGCCCTGATCCTCGAGCAACAGCACCGCGTCATCGAGCACCGGCATGTACGCGGTGCCGAGCATGCGTGAGAGCACCGAGAGGTTGCCTCCGAGCAGGCGTCCTTCGGCGACGCCGGCGACGTAGGTGTCCGTGCCCTCGAGGGGCGCGGCGGGCAGCGCCGATTCCAGGAGCGCGAACAGCCGCTCGTGGGTGGCGCTGCTCAGGCGCCCGAGCTGTGTCAGGACCGGCCCGTGCACGCTGATGCGGCCCTGGGCGGCGAGCCATACATGCAGTGCCGTGATGTCCGAGAAGCCGATCAGGAGTTTGCGTGCTGCGGGTGTAGCGACGCCCCGCAACAGCGGCAGCAGGCGCGTCGCGCCATAGCCGCCGCGCGCGCAGAACAGCGCCTTGAGCGCAGGATCGGCGAGTGCGGTGGTGAGTTCGCCGAGGCGCCGCGCATCATCCCCGGCAAGATACCGATGCTTGCTGAAGATCCCCGCGGCGTACTGCGGACGATAGCGGCGCGCGAGCACCGCGAGGCCCGCTTCGAAGGCGGCGCGCTCAAAGCCGCTGGCCGGGGCGATCACGGCCACCGCATCTCCGGGACGCAGCGGCTCACAGGGCTGGAAGGGGGCGGTGCTCACGCGGCCTCGCGGATGTGGTGCGTCGGTGGGGCGGATTATCGCTCGATTGCGCCGCCGCGAGCGTGCGCTTAAACCACTGCGGGGTAAGATCACTCCAAGGGCAGGACCGTTGTGTGGGCTTGCCGGGTGGAGGATGCCATGGTCGGGTTCATTTTGTGGCTGCTGCTGCTGGTGTTCTGCTGGCCGCTCGCGCTCTTGGCGCTCCTGCTGTGGCCGCTCGTGTGGCTGCTCACCTTGCCGCTGCGGCTGGTGGGCATTGCCTTCGAGGGGGCCTTCGGCTTGCTGCGCGCGCTCGTGTTGCTGCCGGCGCGGGTACTCGGGGGCCGGCGCTGAGCCTTCAGTCCGAGAGCGCCTTAAGATCCCGTAGCAGTGCCGCGCGGCCGCGCGAGAGTTGATCCAGGCGCTGGGCGGCATCGCGCAGAGCGCTCAGGTTCTGTACGGGGGCTTCGTTGAGGCGCCGGTAGGCGGTGCGCGCCGCCAGCCACAGGCGGTTCATCCGTTCGTAGCGCGCCGCGATCTCGCGACGCAGCGTGATGATTGCCAGAGCACTCGCTTGCATTGACGGCATCTCGCTTGAAAGCTCCCGGCGGCAACAGTGCAGCCGTCACAGTTCGTGGGCTGAGCGTAGCGTGCGAGTATTGCGGGCGTAAGAAGGCGTGCGCCGCGGCCGCTCCCGCCTCAGGAGAGCGAGACGACCAGCTTGGCGGAGTGACTGCGCCAGTTGATGGGAATGATGAAGGAGCGCTGCCCGGGCTTCTGCGGGATCGCCGGCTTCTCGCCCGAGAGCACGCTGGGAACGGAGATGACGAAGTCGCGGCCGAAGTCGCGGCGCGCATTGCCGGAGATCGTATTGGCTACCTCGCCCACCAGATCGCGCATGGTCTCGTGGCTGAAGTCATTTTCCTGCATCTTCATCAGCAGCACGGTGAGCATCGCCTTGGGCGCGGTGAAATATACCACCCCCTCGCGCTTGCCGGAGATGTTGATGATGCCGGTGTACTCGTGCACCGACGGTGAGCCTTCCATGAGGTACGGCGAGCCGATCGAGGCGGGCTGCTGGGCCGCGACCTCAAAGAAATTCGTCGTCCCCTCGACGAAGGTCTTGAGCTCCTGTTCGTACAGCATGGGTGATGGTGTCCTTATGGGAGCCTAGCGCATCAGCTCGGCGATCGCTTCATTCAGCTGCCGATCGGTAAAGGGCTTGTTGAGAAAGCCGTTGGCACCCTTTTCCATGGCCTCGACCGCGGTCGCCTTGTCGGCCAGCGCCGAGACCACGAGGATGCGCACGGCCGGCTTCAACGCCACGAGCTTCCCGATACATTCGATGCCGTCCATGCGCGGCATGGTCAGATCCATGGTGACGACGTCCGGGTCGGTCTTCTTGAACAACTCGAGCGCTTCTTCCCCGTTGCCGGCCGTACCCACCAGCTGCAACTCCTCGAACTGCTGCGAGCGCTCGATGCGCCGGCGCATGATGTTCGAGTCGTCCACGATCATCAGCTTGTAGGCGCGTTTACCGTTCATCGCAGGTCCGTTGGTTGCCATGGGGCCTCGTCGCGCCGCTTACGCGACCGCCGTGCTGCCGACCGCCTCGGGCGCGGGCAGTACGATTTTGAAGCGGGTGAACTTACCCGGATGGGTACTGACGCCGATCTTGCCGCCGAGGCTGTAGACGCTGCGCGCCACGACGTCCATGCCCACCCCGCGGCCGGCATCCATCGACACGTCACCCTGGGTGGAGAAGCCCGGACGGAAGATGAGCGCCATGGTGGAGCGCGTATCCATGAGCGAGGCTTCCTGCTCGCTGATCAGCTGCTGACGCACGGCCGCCGCCTTGAGCGAGTCCGGCGCGATGCCCGCGCCGTCGTCCTCGAAGATCAGCTCGTAGCCGTCGCCGGCCTTGCGGAAGTCGACCTGCACCACCCCGGGGATCTCCTTGCCCTGCGCGCGGCGCACTTCCGGCGCCTCGATGCCGTGCACGGCGGCGTTGCGCAGCATCTGGATGAGACAGTCCTTGATCGTGGCGCTGTAGGCGCTGGGCACTTCGGCCAGCCCGCTCAAGGAGAGCCGGAAGCGCTTGGCGTGATCCTGCGCGAGCCGCTCGGCCATCGCGTGCAAGGCCGGGGACAGATCCTCGACCGCGCGCGGCTGGGGCGGCCGCTCGGGCGGCAACGTTACCGTTCGTGCTGCAGGAGCGCTGGCCGAGCGCAGCGCCCCATCCGGGGCCGTCCCCGCCGGTGCGGCGCTTGCCGGAGCGTCCTTGAGCGTCGTCAGGCGCGCGCCCATCTCGCGCACGCTGCGCAGATGGGCGAGCAGATCATCGAGCTTGAGCACCAGCGGCAGGAAGTCGTTGCCGGAGAGCTCCGGACGCTTCTTGTAGTCGCTCACCATATCCTCGAGTGCATGGACGCGACTGGCGATGCTCTTCAGATTGAGCACCGAGGCCTCGCCCTTGATCGAGTGCAGCTCGCGGAACAGCCCGGTGAGCTTCTTGCGAAACTCCGCATCCGTGCGCGCCGGCTCCTTGAGGATCGTGTTGACGAGCTTCAGTCCCGTCTCGGCGGTGTCGAGGAAGGACAGCAGCTGCAGCGGATCCACGTGCATCATGCCGAGCATCATGTCCAGCTGCGCGTTGGCGTTCTCCTGTGAGTCGTGCAGCTCGCGGGCGAGCAGTACGCTTGAGGTGATGTCGCCCACCGAGCACAGCACGTGCTTGATGCCCTCCGGCCCCATGACGCGGTGGAAGTCGAACTGCAGGTAACGGGTTTCCTTGCCGCCGTGCCCGTTGTCCATCGTGATCTCGAGCTGCCCGAGCGGGTTGATGCTCTTCATCAGGTTCTCGTGGGCACGGTCACCCCACAGAAGCTTGATGTACTTGGTGGCGGTGGCGAGCGTTGCCTTGGGCACCAGGTCCTGCAGCAGCTCCTCAAAGGACAGGCCGGCGAAATCATTGCGGCTGAACATGCGCGCGAGCGCATCCGACCATACCGAGCCGATACGATAGTTGGCGTCCAGGAGGAAGAAGCCTTCGCGCACGGTCTTGAGAATGTCGCGCGTCTGCTCCTGGGCATCGCGGGCGGCGCGCTCGTGCCGGGCGCGGGTGATCTGGAAGTAGGCGGCCGCGGCGGCGAGCACCAGGGCGGCGAGCACGCCGGTGGCGAGCAGGCCGCGCAGGCGCCCGGCGGCCTCCGAGGAGGTGCGCTGCAGCGTGGCGGCGAGGTTCGAGAGCTGCGCCTGCAGCGGCCGCGCGTTTTCACTGGCAAAGAGCTGGGCGCGCTTGACCTCGGCGTAGTGTTCGCGACCCTCGCGCGAGAGCGCGCTGCCGCCGCTGTCGGAGTCCACGTACGGCTGGCCGCTGAAGGAGGTCACCGGCTCGAGCACCGGCTGGTACTGGTGCCACAGCAGCAGCGCGCGGCCGAGCTGGGGCGAATCCATGTCGCCGCTGGCGTTGATCAGCCGCAGCTCCTGGTCGAAGTGCTTTACCGTGCTTTGCAGGTCGGCGAGCGCCTGACCGGAGTAGGCGCGTATCTCCAGGCGGTCGCGCAGCGAATTTAACTGGTGCGCGATCTCTTCGGGGTAAGTCTGCAGCGTGCTCGCCGCCTGCAGCGCGCTGATGTCCGCACGCATGTGCGTCGCCAGCCGGAATCCCACGATGAGCACCGCGCCCATCACCAGGGTCAGCGCCGTGCCGATGCCGGCGGTGACGAGTTGACGGCGGCGCTCAGTGCCAGCGAGGCTCATGGTGCGGATTCTCCTGTTCTACTTGGGCAGCTCGAAACGCACCAGCGTCTTCACCGGCACCTCGACCGCGGTGCCGTTGACGATGAGCGGTGCGTAGCGCCAGTGCTTGATGGCGGTGAGCGCGGCGCGGTCGAAGACCCCGGGCGGCGTAGCTTCGATCACATGAATGTCGCGCGGGTCACCGTTCACATCCACGGTGAACTGCACGGTCACCGAACCAGCCACGTGCTGCGCGAGCGCGCTCTCAGGATAGTCCGGCGGCGTCGTGCGCAGGCGTTTGAGGCTCGCGGCGAGCGTCGCCGCATCCGGCATGCCGGCATTCTTGGGGGCCGCCTGCTGCTGCACGGCCTGCAGATCCTTCGGGTCGGCGCCCCAGCGCCGCGCCTGGGCGAGGTCGGCATCTGCGGGCTTCCCGGCCGCCACCGCGGTGCGCGCACGGTCGAGGAACTTGGCGGCAAGTTCGTGGCCGGCATCGGCGAGCGCCGGGTTGTTCGGATCGCTCGCCTGCAGCTGCGTCAGGTAGAAGGCCGCACTGTCCTGCGCCGGATCGCTCAGGCGGCCGTCGCGCATGCGATCGCGCGCGGCCTGCAGGTTGCGCTCGCTCTCGGCCTGCGTCGCCTTGAGCCGGGTGCTCGTCAAGTCGCGCTGAAAGGCGCTGATGTCGGCGGCTTTCATGCCGGCGCCGCGTGCCTCGCTCAGCCAGCGCTCCTCGTCCGCGGTGTTCTTCGCCAGCGCCGCCTCGCGCGCCTTGCGCAGGTAGGCGCTGCCCAGGTCGTGCAGGGTGTGCTGGGTGGTGGGATTCGCCGGCGCGGCCGTGAGCAGCTGCGCCATGTAGCTCTTGGCGCTGTCGTCCGGATCGGTCAGTTTGCCGTCGCGGATGCGATCGGCGATGAGCCCGGCAAGACGGGTGACCTTGGCATCCTCGGCGTGCCGGGCGATATCGGCGCGCCACTTGGCCAGCTGCTCCGGGGTGCTCGTGCCCGCCTGCTGCGCCTGGTGCAGCAGCGCTGCGGCGCGCTCCACGGTGCCCTCCGCGAGTGCCTTGGCGATCTCGGCCGCATACAGGCGCCGCTCGAAGCCCGGCACGCGCGCATCCTGGGGCGTCGCGGCCTTGAAGTTCGCCAGCGTCTGCGCGGCCTCATCGAAGCGCCCGCCGCTCAGGGCCTCATCGAAGCGTCCGGCCAGCACCGCGGCCACGCGCTGCAGGCCATCGCGCGCCTCGGCATTGCCGCCATCGGCGGCGGCGGCCGAACGATAATAAAGAAGTGCATTGTCCCCGCTGGGCTCGGTGAAGCGCCGCTCATGCATGGCGAGGCGCGCCTTCTCCAGCAGCTCATCGACCTTACCCTCCACGATGGAGGTGTCGGCGAGCGCTGCGGGGGCGGCCTCCGCAGCCGGCGCGCCGTTCGCTGGCGCCGTGGCCGCTGCCGGTGCGCTCGGCCCGGATGATGCGCCCGCCGGGGCGGGCGCGGCCGGCGCGTTGCTGCGCGTGAAGTACCAGAAACCACCGCCGGCCGCCGCCAGTGCCGTCAGCGCCGCTGCCGCGAGCAGCAATTTGGACTTGCCATCCGGGCCTTTGCGGCCGCTGTCGCTCGCGGACGCCGAGGGTGCGCGAAACGCGCCGATGCTCAGATCCCCGGCCGAGGCAGCCCGGGGCGGCGCAGCGGCGGCGCGTGCGGCGAGCGCCTCGGCGATCGCGCCTTCGAATACGGCCTGTGTCTTGGGCGGATCCACCGGCGTGGGCAGCACCGCGAATACCTTGCTGCCCTTTAAGGCGGCGCCCACCTGTTTCTCGGCCGCGCCTTCGGCGAACACCAGCACGAGCGTGCGCGGCGCGCGCGCGGCGGCCGCATCGACCGCGGCGCGCAGGTTCGGCACCGCGCGCGCATCGATGACCAGCAGCTGGGCGCGCTTACCGCTGGCGAGGCCTTCGAGTGCTGCCTCCAGGGTATCCACCGGGCGCACGGCGGCCTGCCCATCGAGCGTCTCGCCGAGCTCGAGCAGAAAGTCGTCGCGCGTGGTGACGGCGGTGACCTCGACCGCAGGCTGCGAGCTGGCGCTCGCGGATGTCTGCGGCGCAGAATCGCTGCTGCGCGGGGCGGTCGACGGTGCACTGGCCACTGGGCGTCTCCAACTAGAGCGTTCGTCGGCTTCACTGCGGCGAATTCTGCCGTTCGCGCAAGCGGGCGCACGCGCCCGATCCAAGCTACGGTCGGTGCGCGCAAAGTCCCGCCGTTGCAGGATATGTAGCCTCTGAAGCAGCGCAGTGCGTCAGTTCACAATAACGACAGGCGTCGTCGGGAGCGTGCGACGTGCGTCGCCAAACCTTTGAAGCACTGCTCGGTTTGCGAACGCGCGCTGCGTGGCTGGCACGCCCGGTGCGTAGCGTCCGCCGCGCAGCGCTACGCGCGCCCGATTTTTCCCCCGGCGCGCGCCGCTGCCGCAGTAGCGCGCGCCCCCCGCGCGGGCGCACGGAACTGGAGCGGCGCATCGCCCGAGTGCACCACGCGGGTGCGCGCAACGCGCTTTTCAATCAGTCACTTAAGATAAAGTTTAGTTTCCAGCCGCCCGCGTAGGCGAATTGGAGCTGGCGCGATTGCATTGCGCAGTGAACAATCGGATGCTGTGACCGTCTTAACCTAATGAGTGTTCAGGAACGGAAGGCCATCACTTTTTGTATGGGGCGTTCGGACTAAGTTAAGCGCACTGGCGCCGCCGGCAGCGGCCGGTGCCTTACAGGAGACCCATGAGCTCAACGGGAGGGAAGGAGATGCGACCGCTCGCTGTTACCCAGAATTCCCACGGCAGTAACGCCGAGTTCATCGATACGCTCAGTTCTTTTAGCCGGTTGCACCGGGCGCAGCGCTGGGAAGGTACCTTCGGCGAGTTCCTGACCGCGATTGTACCGGCCAACCCCGTCGCGCTCGCGCGCACCAGCCACGAATACATCTGGGACATGCTGCGCTGGCACGGACGCGCCGCATCCCCGGAAGCGACAGAAAATCAGCGCGCGCGCGAGCTGTTCAAGCGCGAGCTGTTCGGCATCGACGAGCCACTCTCGCGCGTCGTGGACTATTTCAAGGCCGCGGCCGCCGGCTCCGACGTCGGGCGACGGCTGCTGCTGCTGCTCGGTCCGCCCTCGGGCGGCAAGTCGACGCTCGCCATCCTGCTCAAGCGCGGGCTTGAGGAATACAGCCGCACCGACGAGGGGGCGCTGTATGCCATCCGCGGTTCGCCGCTGCGCGAAAATCCGCTCAACCTCATTCCGACCAGCCTGCGGGCCGAGTTCCGCGAGCGCTACGGGGTGCACGTTCAGGGTGAACTGTCGCCCTGGGCGCGTGACTTCGTGGAACGCGAGTTCGAGGGTGATTTCGTGCGCGTGCCGGTCGAGCGGGTGTTTCTTAACGAGGCCTCCCGCGTCGGCATCGGTACCTATGCCCCGCACGATCCGACCACCGCGGATATCGCCGATCTGGTCGGCTCGGTCGACCTGGCCAAGGTGGCGCAGATCGGCGACGAGGGCGACCCGCGTGCCTGGTCGTGGTCCGGTGCGGTGTATGCCGCCAGCCGCGGCGTGCTCGAGATGATCGAGATCCTCAAGGTCAAGCGCGAGTTTCTGTACCTGCTCCTGACGCTGACGCAGGAGAAGAACGTCAAGGTGTCGCGTTTCCCGCTGATACACCTGGATGAGACGATTCTGGCGCACACCAATCTGGCCGAGTTTCACAAGTTCCTGCAGGAGAAGGAGAACGAGGCGCTCCTGGATCGCATGGTGATCATCAAGATCCCCTATGCGCTCTCCTACCGCGACGAGTCGCGCATCTATCAGAAGCTCGTCTCCGGTGCGCCGGCGTTCCGCAACGTACACCTGGACCCGCATGTGCTGAACCTGGCGGCGGTATTTGGCATTCTCACGCGCCTCGTCAAACCCGAGCGCGAGGGGCTGGACGTGCCGAAGAAGCTGCGGCTCTATGCCGGCGAGGCCGTCGAGGGCATGCCCGAGAGCGAGGCCGCGCGGCTGCATGCCGAGTCATCCGATGAAGGCATGAACGGCGTTAGCCCGCGCTTTGTGATCAATGCGATCTCAAACGCGATCACCCGCGGCAACACCCACAGCCTCACCAGCATGGAGCTCCTGCTCGCACTCAAGGACGCCATCGAGAATGATGCGCGCATGGATGCGAAGCAGAAGAAGGCCTGGATTGATCATCTGGTGACGGCGCGCAAGGAGTTCTACAACCGCTGGGTCAAGGAGGACGTGCATCGGGCGATGTTTGCCTCTTTCGAGGCGGAGGCCCAGCAGCTGCTCGAGAAGTACCTGGATGAGGTCGAGGCCTCGCTCGATCATCGCCAGGTCACTGACCCGATTACCGGCGACAACCGCGCCGCCGACGAGCGCTTCCTGCGTTCGGTCGAGGAGAAGATCAAGGTGTCCGATTCCGGCAAGCTCTCCTTCCGCCAGGAAGTGGTGCGCAAGGCCATGGTGGCCTTCAAGGCCGGAGAGAAGTTCAAGCTCGCCAGCCACGCGCGCATGCGCGAGGCGATTGAGCAGTATCTGTTCGAGGAACGCCGCGACGTGCTGCGCCTGGTGACTTCCACCGCACGTCCGGACGATGAGGCACGGCAGAAGATCTCCGTCGTGCAGCAGCGCCTGGTCACCGAGTACGGCTACGATGAGCACAGCGCCAAGGAGGCGTTGAGCTACGTCACCACACTGCTCGCCCAGGAGTAGCACCCACCCACCGGCCACGGGAGACGCAGCGACGCCCATGGATGAGGACCACAGCAAGCGCGGGCACGACAACCCCGGTGCGGGAAAGTGGTACGAGCTGTTTTCCCGTGGCGCACGCGACTGGCTGCGGCACGATGAGAAGGTGCGCGAGGCGGTGCGCGCCAATCTGCCGGAGATCATCGCCGGCGGCGACGTCATCAACCCCGGGGCGCGCACCGTGCGCGTGCCGGTGCGCATGCTCGAGCACTACCATTTCCGTCTGCGGCGTGCCGAGGAGCAGCAGGGCGCCGGCCAAGGCAAGGCCAAGCCCGGGGACGTGTTTTCCGATCCGGCGCGCGAGAAGGGTCCGGGCGAGAAGGGCGCCGGCGGCCGCGATGAGGGCGGCGTGCAGCTGCTGCTCGAGTTCAAGGTCGACGATATCGTCGATTGGCTGTGGGAGGAGATGCAGCTTCCTAACCTCAAGCCGCGCGCCGGCCCTTCCGAGGAAAGCGACTGGGTGCGCGAGGGCTGGGATCGTCGCGGCGCGCGTTCGCGCCTGGATCGGCGCCGCTCCTTCAAGGAGTTTGTGAAGCGGCGCGGCACAGCGGGCGCGACTCCAACGTTGACCGATGAGGATCTGCGCTTCCGGCAGCTGACCCGCCGCCGCCAGCCGGCCGTGCATGCGGTGGTGTTCTTCATGCTCGATGTCTCCGGCAGCATGTCGGATCGGGACCGCAAACTCGCCAAGACCTTCTTCTTCTGGGTGGTGCAGGGACTGCGGCGCGAATACCGCTCGCTCGAGACCGTGTTCGTGGCGCACACCACCGAAGCGTGGGAGTTCAACGAACCGGATTTCTTCCAGGTGAGCGGCAGCGGCGGCACGGTGGCTTCCGCCGGATTGCTGAAAATGCGCGAGATCATGGACGCACGCTACAACCCCGCGCGCAGCAACATCTACCTGTTCTACGCCTCCGACGGTGATAACGCGGTGAGCGATGCCGCCGAGGCACGCAGCGCGCTCGCGGCCATCACGGCCGACACCTGTTTCACCGGTTACGTGGAAGTGTCCTCCGGGGTGTCGCGGCAGCTGGATACCGAGACCGGCAAGCTGTTCGCGGAGCTCAACGCAGCCGGCTGTGCAGCCGGCAGCTATGCGCTCAACGATTTTGATGATGTCTGGGGCGCGGTGAAGCATTTCTTCACGGTCCACAATCAGGAGCCCGCGAGCGCATGAGCGGCGACTGGCACAGCTACGTACGTCGCATCGAAGAACTCGCCGCCCGTTCAGGCCTTAAATTCCACCCGGTCGACTTCGAGGCGGTGCCCGACAGCTTCATGATGGAGATTGCCGTCTACGGACTGCCGGTGCGCATGCCGCACTGGTCCTTCGGCGTGCGCTACATCTATCAGCTCATTCAGCGCCACATGGGCTATTCGCGGCTGTTCGAGGTGGTATTCCCCGGCAATCCAGGCCACGCCTACCTCGCCGAGAGCAACGGGCTCGCCGAGAACATCCTGGTGACCGCGCACGTGCTCGGACACGCGGACTTCTCGCGCAATAACCTCCTGTTTCGCCGCTGCCAGGAACAGGTGAGCGAGCGCATCGTGGAGCACGCGGCCAATCACGCGCGCCAGATCAGCCAGGCGATCGAGGCGCACGGCGCACAGCGCGTCGAGGCCGCCCTCGATGCCGCCCTCGCGCTCGAGCAGCATATCGACATCGATCAGGCGCTGCGCCGGCCACGCTACCCGGAGTACGCCGAAGGACCGAAGGCGCTCGTGGACGACGCGTTCCGCAAGCGCTTCGCCGCCCTGGAGCCACCAACCGGAGCGGGCGGGATCGAGGTACGCAAGCGCGCCCCGGTACCGCCGCACCCGGAGCGCGATCTGTTGTGGTTCGTCGCGCACTACGCGCCGGAGATGGAGAGCTGGGAGCGCGACATCTTCCTCGCGGTGCGCGAGGAATCCTTCTACTTCTATCCAGTGTTCGCCACGCAGATCATGAACGAGGGCTGGGCATCCTACTGGCACGCCCGTCTGCTGCGCGAGGCGGACTTCATCCCGCAGCAGGCCTACGTCGATGCCATCAAGTGTCACTCCGACGTCGTGCGCCCGATTGCCGCCGACGCGCAGGTTGCCCTGAGCGTCAACCCGTATCACCTCGGCTTCTCGATGTGGGAGAAGATCGTCGAGAAACAGGGACTGGACGCGGCGCGCAGCATCATGGAACAGGACGATGATTTCGGCTTCGTGCGCAATCACCTCACGCGCGAGCTCGCCGAGGAGCTCGGCCTGTTTCGCTACAACGCGCGCAGCGACGGGCAGGTGAAGGTGCTCGAGCACGAGCTCGCGGCGCTGCACGAGGCGCTGCTCGCGCCCAAATACAACTTCGGCGCACCGGTGGTGTCTGCGGCGCACGTACGCAATGACGGCACGCTCGAGCTCACCCACGACAGCAGCGTGGACGGGCGCGGACTCGATCTTGAGCGTAGCCGCAAGGTACTGGATTACCTGCACCGCGTGTGGCGCCGGCCGATCCTCCTCACGACCGTCAACCAGGCGGGCTCCGCGCTCGAGCTGACCGCGCCTTAGCCGTCCCGAGCGCCCTAGGGCTTGGACGGCGGCGGCGCAGGTTCCTTGGGCCCAGCGGGGGCTGCGCCACTGCTGCCCCAGTCCTCTTCCTCGTTCGAGGTGACGATCGACACCGGATCGCTGGCCGGGAAGCTGTCGGCGAGCGCCTCATCGAGCTGGCGCTGGATTTTCTGCTTCCTCAGGCGCTCGCGGTCTGCCTTATCGGCCGGCTCGCTCATGTGAAGACTCCTTGAACCGTCGCGCTGTGATGCCGGTAGCCGCGCGCACGCACCGGGAGTAGGCTTTTACTGCAGCCGGTGATGCTCATGCGGCGCCGGTCCATCCTTGCCGGGGAGCATACGCCATGGGGTACACAACTTCAGGCATCCGCAATATCGCGCTGGTCGGACAGGCCGGCGCGGGCAAGACATCGTTGCTCGAAACGCTGCTGCTGCAGGCGGGCGCGGTGCGCAGCCGCGGCAGCCTGCAGCGCGGCACGACCGTCTCGGATTTTGACCCGCAGGAGAAGCGCCTGCAGCACTCCCTGGACACCGCCATCAGCAGCTTTGACTACCAGGGCGTGCACATCAACGTGATCGATACGCCCGGGTACGCGGACTTCCTCGGCAAGGCGCTCTCGGTGCTCGAGGCGGTGGAGGCGGTGGCGGTGGTCGTGAGCGCGGTGAGCGGCGTCGACAGCCTGACGCAGCGCCTCATGGAGTTTGCGCGTGAGCGCGAGCTGTGCCGGCTCGTCATCATCAACAAGATCGACAGCCGCGAGGCACGCTGTAGCGAGGTGCTCGCCGAGCTGCGCGAGGCCTTCGGGCCAGAGTGTCTGCCGCTGAATCTGCCCGCGGGCGGCGGGGATGCGGTCGTCGACTGCTTCTTTCAGCCGCACGGTCGCGAGACCGATTTCTCCTCGGTCGAGGCGGCGCATACCCAGATCATCGACCAGGTCGTCGAGCTCGACGAGCAGCTCATGGCGCTGTACCTGGAGCAGGGCGAGGAGTTGTCGCCGGAGCAGCTGCACGACCCTTTTGAGCAGGCCCTGCGTGAGGGCCATCTCGTACCCGTGTGCTTCGCCTCCGCCGAGGCGGGCGCGGGCGTGCCCGAGCTGCTGCAGGTGATTGAGCGGCTGATGCCCAATCCGGCCGAGGGCAACGCGCCGCCCTTCCTGCGCGGCAGCGCGGATGCGGCCGTGCGCGTGGCGGTGACGCCCGATCCGGCGCGTCACGTGATCGCGCACGTCTTTAAGGTGAGTATCGATCCGTACGTCGGTAAGCTCGGCGTGCTGCGCGTTCACCAGGGGACCGTGCGCGCGGGGAGCCAGCTGTTCGTCGGCGATGCGCGCAAGCCCATCAAGATCGCGCACCTGTACCGCCTCCTCGGCAAGGAGACGAGCGAGATCCCCAGCGCCGTGCCCGGGGATATCTGCGCGATCGCCAAGGTCGATGAGCTGCACCTGGACGCCGTACTGCACGACTCGCACGACGAGGACCAGTATCACCTGAAGCCCGTCAGCTTCCCGCCGCCGATGCTCGGCATCGCCATTGAGCCGGAGCGGCGCGGTGATGAGCAGCGTCTGGCGGACACGCTGCACAAGCTCACCGCCGAGGATCCGTGCGTGCGCATCGAGCACCATGCGGCCGTGAACGAGACCGTGCTCTACGGCATGGGGGAGTTTCACCTGCGCGTGCTGCTCGAGCGCATGGGGGAGCGTTACGGCGTGCACGTGAAAACGCACCCGCCGAGCATCCCCTATCGCGAAACCATCACCCGTCCCGCCGAAGGGCACTGCCGGCACAAGAAGCAGACCGGCGGCGCCGGGCAGTTCGGTGAGGTGTTCCTGCGCATCGAGGCGCTCGGCCGCGGCACCGGCTTTGAGTTCGTCGACGATGTGGTCGGCGGGGCGATCCCGGGGCAATACATTCCGGCGGTCGAAAAGGGCGTGCGTCAGGTGCTCACCGAAGGCGCGCTGGCCGGTTTTCCGATCCAGGACGTGCGCGTCACGGTGTACGACGGCAAACACCATGCGGTGGATTCCAAGGAGGTGGCGTTCGTCTCTGCCGGCCGCAAGGCGTTTCTGGATGCGCTGCAGAAAGCGACGCCGATCGTGCTCGAGCCGATCATGCGACTCGAGATTACCGCTCCGGCGAGCGCGATCGGGGACATCACCGGGGATCTGGCGACCAAGCGCGCCCGCATCAACGGCAACAACTCCCTGCCCGGCCAGCGCGCCACGCTCATGGCGTTCGTGCCGCTCGCGGAAGTTGCCGAATACCAGTCGCGCCTGAAGGCGCTCACCGGCGGCCAGGGCGCCTACACCATGGAGCTCAGCCACTACGATCCGGTGCCGCCGCGCAAGCAGCACGAACTCGCCCAGGCGTGGCGTCCGCGGGCCGAGGAGGAGTGAGACCGCCTCCGCAGCTTTGCCAACTCACCCCTTGTCATAACGCCGCAACCTCTTTAACCGCGCGCGCGCCTGCGTGACACTGCGCGCGTTCGTACGTGAGGAGTGGCGGTATGCGTGCGGGTCTGGTGGGCGCACTTGCAATCACGGTCTTTGTGCTGCTGCCAGCACCGGGCGGCGGCGCGGCGCGCCCGGGCGTGTCCTGCCCGACCAGCGCCGGCATGCAGGACGCCAGCAAGCGCAGCAAACCCAGCTCCTTCGCACCCCGGCCGCGCCCCGAGCACAACGCCTACGGCGCGCCGATCGGCGACACGATTCTGACCAAGCGCGTAAAGAAGAAGCCGAGCCTGGTGGTCACCGCGCTGCCTGCAGCCTCCTGAAGAGAGGCCCGGCGCCGTGCCCGACCCAAGCGGTGGGCGCCCGCATCGTGGGCGTGCCTAGAGTGGCTGCAGGAGCGGGCGTTTGCCTGCGAGCCTTGCGCCGCCCTCCCTCGCGAGCAGGCGCATCATGCGCGCGCGCAACATGAGCAGAAAATACCCGGCCCCGCAGGCGAAGCGTACCTGGCCACGGCGCAGTGCCGGCCAGGCCTGACGGCCTACGATCATCTGCGCGGTGATGCGTTCGATCTTCATCGGGAGCAACCACAAAAGACCGAGGACGGCCAGACATAGCGTCTTGCTGTGAAATGCGCGTGGCATGGGGTAGCCCCACGCCAAGAAGTTTCGCTGCAGCAGCGCGAAGATCAGCATGCGGTCGGCGCGATTGAGATTATTTGAACGCCGCTGCGCGTTGCTCGGCTTGGCCCCGACCCAGGACTGGTCGCCGTTCCTCCATACGAAAGGACGGCCGTTGAAGGTGCTCTCGAGCATGCTGGAACGAAAGGCGATCCCCAACCACGGCGCCAGACGCCGCATGGTCGCCTCCGGCTGCACGTGCAGATCCTCGAAGCGTATTGCGCAGGTACGCTCGTCCATGCCGAGGTACGGCCGGTCCGAGCGCAGCAGGGTGCGCATGGTTTCCGTTGCCGGATGCACGTAGCGCAATGCGAGATCGAGGCGGTGCCCGCGCACCTCACTTTGCATCGCCACCTGGCGCTCGAACCAGGAGTCGACCGTGGAAATCGGGTCGCGAATCGTATGGATGAAAAGTCCCTGGGGAAAATCGGCCCTGAAAAGCTGCGCCAGCTCCTCATCGGTTTTGTGCTGCGCGTAGACGATGAGCGGGCGTGGGTCCGCGGGGCGCTGCCCGCGCGCGAGCGCATAGGCGACGTGCAGCAGCTGGAAGAAGCGCTGACGCGTGTCCAGCCAGCCCCCCGGGCGGTCAGCGTACGCGACGAACAGGGCGTGCACGGCTGCGAAGTAGTGCACGGACTCGATGGCATATTCGCCGGCAAAAAAATCTACCGACGGCCCGTACGTGTTCGTGACGTAGGTGGGGTAGGTGAGTAGCTTTTCCCACACCGTCAGCGAGGCAAACTGGCCCCAAAACGGATAGATGCCGGCCGCGCATTCCTGCGGCAGCATCACCGCCTGATCGTGGCCATCCAGGTAGCTGGCCAATAGGAACGAACCGCTGCGTCCCCAATAGCAAATGTTCACCGCGCGCTGCATGGCGGGTACGTCGTAGTACTGCAGCAGCTGCAGCTTGCACGCTGCGAGGCCGGCCGCCAGCTGCGCCTGCTCGTGGTAGGCGGCCCAGGCGCGCTGTAACAGCGGACTCGTACCGCCGTCGAGTGCGAGCGGCACGCTCATGGCCGCCGCCGCGCGCGCGCTCGCGTTCATGCGTGCCGCGCCACCCAGACCCGGCCGCAGGCTGCCGAATCGATGTTCTTTTCTCGCTGATGAGTTTTTGTTCGCATAGTCAGGCGAGTACCCCGACACCCATGGTCAGGCACCGCCCGATGCTATGTCCCGTGTTTGTAACATAAGGAAAAAATATCTGTGATCCAAAGCTCATGAGGCTGCGGTGAAATCCGCGAGCGGGCAGAGATCCGCACCCTTAGCGCCGCCCCGAACGCATACGGGCAACAATTGAATGTGCGCCGCGAGCGCGGCCCTTGGTGGTTCAGGCGCGGCTCAGGCGCGGCTCAGTGCGGCCCGGCCCTTCGGCCGCCTTCGCCGCAGGGGCCTCTAGGGCGAGGGCTTTTTCCAGCTCACCGTGTCCCCGATCTTCAGGCCCAGCTTCGCTGCCGCGCCTCCCTTGAGTTCGAGCACGGCGGCGACGGGTGCGCCGGAGCTCAGCGGCTCGAGCGAGAGCGGATGGGCGCGCTCGATGATCTTCGTCACGCGACCGTCGGCGCCGATGAACAGCATGTCGAGTTCGATGTAGGTGTTCTTCATCCACATGCTCTCCAGGCGCGGCGGCGCCAGCGGGAACACCATGCCCTCGCTCTCGGGCAGATCACTCACGAACATCAGTCCCTGCTCGGAGCGCTGCGGCGTGTCGGCGACCCACACCCGGAAGGTGTGCGTCTTGGCGGGCGGCGGCGAGGTGATGGTCAGTTCGGTGCGCGGATAAGTCGCAAGATCCAGCGGCACACCGGAGGATTGTGCGCGCAGCGGGCCGAAGGACGGCACCGCCAGCAGCGAGAGCAACGTGAGGGCGCCGGCCGCGGCTCCGGGTGCGAGGGTGTGCCAGCTTGCCTGTGCCATGGTGCTAAGGTCCTAGAGCTTCTGTAGCGGGGGTTGGGGCGCGGGTTCCTGCGCCGGCGTGTCTTCAAAAACGGCACTGCCGGCGAAATCGAAACTGCTGACGAGGATGCGCGCGTCGCTGTTGAGCGTGCTCGCCGGGGCGATGCAGAAGCCGCGCGCGACGATGCGCCAGGCACGTACCGTGCCGCCGAGTGCGCCCAGGCGCTCCTGCTTCAGCTCATCCACCGTGCAATGATCGTCGCCGCGCGTGGCGAACAGGCGATTCTCGCCCTCGAAGATCACCGTGAGGTTCGTCGGCAGCTCATGCCCGGCGCGTCCCTCGTGCACCGCCTCGACGCCGAACACCAGACGCAGGCGCCGGCCGTCGGCGTGCGCAGGACCTGCGAAGGCGACGCGCAGGCCGCTGCCGTCGGGCCGCGGTCCGCCCTCGCACTGCATCTCCGCGTTGTGCCAGTTCACATCGACATTCATCGCGCCGCGGATACGGGCGCGCAGGTAGCCGTTACCGGTGGTGAGGCAGCCGTGCGCGGCGGCCGGGTGATCAGCCGAACGGCTGAGCGGCGCGCCCGCGAGCCACGCGGCCGCGAGTATCAGCATCAGGGCAGGGCGGATTCGCATGCGGCAAGTTTAGCCTGCCGCGCGGCCACTCCCTCAAGTCACGCGCCCGGCACGACCAGCAGCGACTTGGCGAGCCGGGCGTGGCCGCGGATGAGCGCGCGCGCCAGGTGCATCAGCAGCGTGAGAATGATGAGGCCGGCGACGAACAGCAGCGTCGAGGAGAACACCGGATGCTCCATCGACCAGGCGCTGCCGACCCCGTTAAACAAGGTGACATCGTTAGTGAAGTCCCAATGCACCCAACCCAGGTGCTGTCCCAAGAGCAGCAGCGGCGTGCCGATGAAGGTCGCGCTGATGGCGAGCCCGGTCACTGCCACGGTGAAGTAAATGATGCCGAGGGGCAGCATGACGAGCAGGTACGCGAGCGTGGTCCAGGTGCGCAGGTCCTTGAGCATCTCAAGAATGCGGGCCCACCAGCTGGCCGCAGGTCCCGGGTGCAGGGGGCGTCGCGGCATGCGCTCGCCCGTGATGGCTTCCAGCAGCCGTCCCTCGCCGAGGGCGATGACGCGCGCGATGCCGATGAAGACGAGAAAGAAGGGCACGCCGATGATGAGGATCGCAAACCCGGCCGAGAGGGAGAGTCCGGCGACCACGAAGGTGAAATACACGATGCCGGTCGCGAGCGTCAGCAGCATGAAGAAGAGCGAAGAGTAGGCGCGCGGGTCCAGGTACACCCCGAAGAAGCGCGTGAGCGCCGTGCTCTTTGCCGTAACTTTCGCGCCGGGCGACTTCAGTGCGGCACGCACCTTCGCTTCGGTGTCGCGGTAGGCGGCGGCGACCTCCTCGGGGGCTCCGTAGGTACTCGCGATGAGCTCGAGCACGTCCGATTCGCTCTTGTCCGGGTGGGCGGCCACTTCCGCGCGCAGATACTCCTCCGCATCGTAGAGCGCGTCCTGAATCAGTGCCGCGTCCTGGTCGGCGAGTGCCCGGCGCAGCTGCTTGAGGTACTCATCGATCGAGCGGGGAGCGTTCATGCGTCAGTTCCTTCGATAAAGCGATCGACAAAGCCGCGTGTCTGGCGCCAGATCTCGCTCCACTGCGCGAGCATCGCGCGGCCCTCATCGGTGATGCGGTAATAACGTCGCGCCGGGCCTGCGTACGAGGGCACGACACGGCTGGTGAGCAGACCCTGTGCCGCGAGCGCCCGCAGCACCGGATAAACCGTGCCTTCCTTAAAGAGCGCTTCGCCCCGATTGGCTTTCTGCAGCCGCTTGGCGATCTCATACCCGTACAGATCTTCCGAGGTGTGCCCGAGGACCCCGAGCAGCACGAGTGCCACCAGACCCCCGTTGAGGTCTTTCTGGAACTTGCGCGCCTGGGTATCATCCATTAGCTAGTACTATTAACTATATAGTACTAGCTGTCAAACAGTATTGTGATTTGGAAAGAGCCGCCCCCTCGACCGCAGGGGCCTGCCCGGGGAGCGTTGCGCAGCCGCGGGCAAAAAAAGCTCATTCCGGGGCTCGCACACGAGGCTGCTAGACTTTCCGACGCCCGCACGCCTCCCCGAAAGCCACTGATGCGCAATTCGCTCCTCGAAGTCACCCCGGTCATCCCGGGGAGCCTGTCGCGTTTGACAGAACTCGCCGGCAATCTGTTTTTCAGCTGGCACCGCCCGATACGCGCGTTGTTCGAGGATCTGGACCCGGAGCTGTGGAAGCAGACGAACGGTAATCCGCGCCTGGTGCTCCGCTGCGTCAGTCAGAGCGTGCTCGAGCGCTGCGCGCGCAATGAGACGTATCTGGCGCGCTATCACACCGCGCTCGAGGTACTCGACGCGTACGTGCACGTCGCGCCGCCACCGGCGGAGGAGCCGCTGGTCGGGTACTTCTGCGCCGAGTACGGCTTTCACGAGAGCGTACCCACCTACTCGGGTGGTCTGGGCGTGCTCGCCGGGGATTACTGCAAGGCGGCGAGCGATGAACGGGCAAATTTCGTCGGCGTGGGACTGCTCTACGAGCAGGGCTACTTCACGCAGACCGTCGACAACGATGGCGCGCAGCACGCCGACTACGTGGAACGCGATCCGCGCGATCTGCCGGTCGAACCGGAGCGCAACGCCGCCGGCGAGTGGGTCAAGATCATGGTGCGGATCGGCGCGCGCGATGTGGTGGCGCGCGTGTGGAAGGCGCAGGTGGGGCGCGTCGCGGTCTACCTGCTGGACACCAACTGCACCGAGAACGCGCCGTCGGACCGTGACATCACCCACCGCCTCTACGGCGGGGATGAATCCACCCGCGTGCGCCAGGAGATGATCCTCGGCATCGGCGGGGTGCGCGCGCTGCGCGCCCTGAAGATCCAGCCGGCCGTGTGGCACCTGAACGAGGGCCACGCCGCGTTCCTCATCCTGGAGTTGTTGCGCGAGTATCTTGGCCAGGGGCTGCCGTTCAACGCGGCCCTGGAAGCCGTCGCCGCCGACTGTGTGTTCACCACTCACACGCCCGTCGCCGCCGGGCACGACGCCTTCGGGCCGGACCTGATCGTGCAGCACTTCGCGGACTTCATCCGCGAGCTGGGCATCCCGGCCGAGCGCTTCCTCGAACTCGGCCGCGCGCCGGGGGCGCCGGGGCTTTTCAATATGACGCGCCTTGCCTTGAACGGCGCACGTCATATCAACGGCGTCAGCCGCATTCACGGCGCGGTGTCGGCCAAGCTGTGCGCGGACCAGTGGCCGGAAGTGCGCCCGGAGGACAACCCGGTCGGCTGGGTGACCAACGGCGTGCACGTGCCGACCTTCCTGCACCAGCGCTGGATGGACTTCTTTGACCGCGAACTCGGGCGTGAGTGGCGCGAGCGGCTGCGGGACGTGGAGTTCTGGCGCGCGCTCGAGACCGTACCCGATGAGCGTTACTGGACGACCTCGCAGGACGTCAAGGCACGCATGCTCGCGAGCGTGCGCGAGCGGCTGCGGCGCGAGTACCAGCGCAAGGGCTTAAGTCCGGCGCAGCTGCGCCACGTGACGCGCTTCCTGGATCCGCAACGCCCCGAGATCCTCACGCTCGGTTTTGCACGGCGCTTCGCCACCTACAAGCGCGCGACCCTGCTGCTGCGCGACCGTGCGCGCCTCGCGCGCCTGGTGAATCATCCGCAGCACCCGGTGGTGCTCTTGTTCGCCGGCAAGGCGCACCCGGCGGACGAGCCGGGCAAGTATGTGCTGCGCGAGATCCGCCAGCTGATGATGAGCGAGGAGTTCGCCGGCCGCATCGTGTTCCTCGAGGACTACGATCTGCAGCTCGCCCGCAGCCTCGTCTCCGGCGTCGATGTGTGGCTGAACAATCCGATCGCGCCACTGGAGGCGAGCGGCACCTCCGGCATGAAGGCGGCCATCAACGGGCGTCTGAACCTGAGTATCCTCGATGGCTGGTGGGCGGAAGGCTGGATGCAGGACAACGGCTGGGGCATTCCCCCCGCCTCGGTGCAGGATCCGGAGCGTCGCGATGCGCTCGAGGCGGAGCTGATCCTCGGGGCGCTGGAGGAGGAGGTCGTGCCGCTTTACTACGGGCGCGATGAGGCCGGGATGCCCGGCTCCTGGGTGCGCTTCAGCAAGCGCGCCATGATGAGCGTCATCCCGCGTTTCAACATGCGCCGGGTGCTGTTCGACTACACGCAGGGCCTTTACCGACCCGCGGCCGCGCAGTCCCGCCGCCTGGCCGCGGACGGCTTCACCGGCGCGCGCACGCTCGCGGAGTGGAAGCAGCGGGTGCGCCAGGCGTGGCCGCGCGTGAGCTTGAAGCTCCTCGCCGATGCCGCCCGCGACCTGCCGCGCGGGGAGCGGCTGCGCCTGCGTGTCGCGGCGGGCCTGAACGGACTGTCCCCGGCGGACGTGCGCGTCGAGTTCGTCGCCCGCCGTCTCCTGCCCGAGGCCGACTTTGAGCCCCCGCCGCTGTCCTCCTACGACCAGCCGCCGCGTGCGGGCCTGTGGCATGCCGCCTTCGCCGCCACCGAGGAGCACGACGGCGACGGCGCGCTCATCTTCGCGCTCGACATCGAGCCGCCCGAGTGCGGCCAGTTCCGCACCGAGGTGCGCATCTACCCCTGGCACGAGCTGCTGTCGCATCCGTACGAGCTCGGTTTAATGAAGTGGCTGTAGTGCGCGAGCGCCCCGAGGTTGCGCGCACGACACTCCTTGCGGTGTAGTAACGCTCATGCAGCGCCAGCCCGCCCGTGCCTCCTCCGGCCGCTACGTCAGCCGCCTCACGGGCGGTACGCTTGCGATCATCATGGCGGGGGGACGCGGCGAGCGGCTGCACGACCTCACCGCCCATCGCTGCAAACCCGCCACGCCCTTCGGGGGCAAGTTCCGCATCATCGATTTCGTGCTCTCCAACTGCGTGAACTCCGGGATCCGCCAGATCTCGATCCTGACGCAGTACAAGGCGCAGTCCCTCATCCAGCATGTGCAGCACGGCTGGAGCTACCTGCGGGGCGAGTTCGGCGAGTTCATCGAGGTGGTGCCCGCGCAGCAGCAGCTCGGCGACAGCTGGTATCGCGGCACGGCGGACGCGGTGCGCCAGAACATGGAGCTGATCCTCGCGCACCGACCCAAGCATGTGCTGGTGCTCGCCGGGGACCACATCTACAAGATGGATTACGGCCCGATGATCGCCTATCACGTGGAGAAGGGCGCCGACATCACGGTGGGGGTCGTGGAGGTACCGGCGCGCGAGTCGCGCAACTTCGGCGTGCTCACCGCCACCGAATGGAACCGGGTCACCAAGTTTGCCGAAAAGCCGGCGCAGCCGGATACGCTCGCCGGCCGACCGGAGGTGATCCTCGCCTCCATGGGCATCTACATCTTCAACTCGCGCCTGCTCGAGAGCGTGCTGGCGGCAGATGCAGCGGATGAATCCTCGGCGCACGATTTCGGCAAGAACGTTCTGCCGACGGCGATTGCGGGCAACCGCCAGGTGTTCGCCTATCCGTTCCAGGACGTGAAGACGCGCGCGCAGAGCTACTGGCGCGACGTCGGCACGCTCGACGCTTACTTCGATGCGAACCTCGAGCTCGTGCACGTGCGCCCGGAGCTCAACATCTACGACCAGGACTGGCCGATCTGGACCTACCAGGTGCAGCAGCCGCCGGCCAAGTTCATTCTCGACGAGGACGGGCGCCGCGGTGCTGCGATCAACTCGATGGTTTCCGGCGGTTGCATCATCTCCGGCGCGGTGGTGCGCGAGTCGCTCATGTTCTCCAACGTGCGCGTCGAGGAGCGCACCAGCATTCACCGTTCCGTGGTCCTGCCGAACGTGGAGATCGGCCAAAGCTGCCTGATCACGGGCGCGATCATCGACGAGGGCTGCGAGATCCCGGACAACACCAACATCGGCGTCGACCACGGCGCGGACGCGCAGCGCTTCCACCTCACCGAGAACGGTGTGGTGCTGGTCACGTCCGACATGCTGCGCCGCCTGCGCGGTGACTGACTTGCGCACCCGCCGCTCACCCCTGAGCCGCGCCGCGTGACGAGCCGCGCCCGGCTGCCGGTTGTCCTCCTGTGGCACATGCACCAGCCACAGTACCGCGATGCCCTCACCGGGCAATACACGCTGCCGTGGACCTACCTGCACGCCATTAAGGACTACACCGACATGGCGGCGCACCTGGAGGCGAATGCAGCGGCGCGTGCGGTGGTGAATTTCACCCCGGTGCTCATCGAGCAGGTGGAGGAGATCGCGCGGCGCATCGCCGAGCACCTGAAGATGGGTACGCCGCTGCCCGATCCGGTGCTGGCGCTGCTGGGTCCGGAGGCCGTGCCGATCGAGCCGGCGCAGCGCCTGGCGCTGCTGCGCGCCTGCCTGCGCGCCCAGCGCCAGCACATGATCGAGCGCTTCGGCCCGTATCTGGAACTCGCCACCATCGCCGAGACGCTCGGCACCGCGGAGCGCATCAGCTACGCGTCCGACCAGTTCATCCACGACCTGGCGGTCTGGTATCACCTCGCGTGGCTCGGGGAGACCGTGCGGCGCGTGCATCCGCTGGTCGCGCGCCTGACCGAGCGCGGCCGCGACTTCACCCCCGGTGAGCGACGGGATCTGCTCACGCTCATCGGCGAGCTCGTCGGCCAGATCGTGCCGCGCTACCGCACGCTCGCCGCCGCCGGGCGGGTCGAACTCTCGGTGACCCCTTATGCCCACCCGATCATCCCGCTGCTGCTGGACTTTCGCTGCGCACGCGATGCCTTGCCGGCCCTGCCGCTGCCCGAGCATGCGCAATACCCAGGCGGCGCGGCGCGTGCCACCTGGCACATCGAGGAGGCCGTGCGCGTATTTGCGCGCGCTTTCGGGGTGCGACCCTCCGGGTGCTGGCCGGCCGAAGGGGCGATCAGCGCCGCGACCCTGGAGCTGCTCGCCACGGTCGGGCAGTTTCGCTGGGCGGCCAGCAGCGCGGCGGTGCTGCACGGGAGTCTGCTGCGCACCGATCCGGCCGCCGCCGCCGATGCGCTCGCGTACGACCGTCCCTATCGGCTCGGCGGCACGGGCATGGACTGCTTCTTCCGCGACGACACGCTCTCGGATCTGATCGGCTTCACCTACGCCACCTGGCACGCCGATGACGCCGTGCATAACCTCGTGAACGAACTTGCGGCGCGCGTGCAGCGCTACCAAGCGAGCTCCAACCACGCCGTGCTGATCGCCCTCGACGGTGAGAATGCCTGGGAGCACTTTCCGTTCAACGGCTACTACTTCCTGCAGGCGCTGTACGCGCAGCTGGCCGATCACCCCGAGTTCGAGCTGCTGACACTCACCGAGTGTCTCAACCGTGGCCTGCAGCCGGCGCCGCTGCCGGGCGTGGTGGCCGGCAGCTGGGTGCACGGCACGCTCAGTACCTGGATCGGGGATCCGGCCAAGAATCGCGCGTGGGATCTGCTGTGCCAGGCGAAGGAGGATTACGACCGGGCCGTGCAGAACATGACCGATCCGGCGCAGCGTGCGTCCGCCGGGCGGCAGCTGGCGTTGTGCGAGAGCTCCGATTGGTTCTGGTGGTTCGGGGACTACAACCCCGCCGATGCAGTGAGCCAGTTTGATCGGCTGTATCGGCGGCAGCTCGTCACGCTCTACCGCCGATTGAATCTGGCGCCGCCGGCGGACCTGGCGCTGCCGATCTCCACCGGTTCCGGAGCGCCCGAGCACGGCGGCGTCATGCGCCGCGCCAACGCCGGCTGACGCGGGCACGCGGTGACTGCGCGACTGCCCGTATTTGATCGCCGTCGTGCCGGGGTGTTGTTGCCCCTCTCGGCGCTCTCCGCACCGCTCGGGCGCGGCGGTCGCGCCTTCGTCGACTGGCTCGCGCGCGCGGGCTTCTCGGTCTGGCAGATCCTGCCGCTCGGGCCGACCGGCGCGGACGGCTCCCCCTACTGGCTGCGCTCGGACCGGGCGGGAAATCCGGCGCTGCTGGATGAGGCGGAGTTGCCGCCGGCGGATGCGCCGCTCGAGGCGCAGTTCCTCGCGAGTTCCGCCGGCTGGCTGGCCGACTACGCGCTCTTCGAGGCCCTGACGCGCGCGCACGCGGGCGCGCCGTTCTGGGACTGGCCGCCGCCGCTGCGGGATCGGGCGCCAGCGGCGCTCGCGCAGGCGCGCGCTGAGCTGGCCGCGCAGATCCAGCGCATCGAGCGTGAGCAGTACGCATTCTTCCGGCAGTGGGGTGCGCTGCGCGCGTACGCGCTGACGCGCGGCGTGCGCCTCTTCGGGGACCTCGCCTTCTACGTCGCCCCCTCCTCGGCGGAGGTGTGGACGCAACGGGAACTGTTTCAGCTGCGCGCGAACGGCGAGCCGGCCGCCGTGGGCGGCGTGCCGCCGGACTACTACTCGGACAAAGGCCAGAGCTGGGGTAATCCGCTCTACGACTGGGGTGCGCTCGCGCGCGGCAACTTCAGCTGGTGGACGGCGCGGGTCGCCGCGCAGCTTGAGCGGCTGGACCTGCTGCGCCTCGATCACTTCCGCGCGTTCGCGGCGCACTGGGCGATCCCGGCCGACGCGCCGGATGCACGCAGTGGTAGCTGGGTGCAGACCCCGGGCGCTGCGCTCCTGGGGGCCCTGAAGGCGCAGCTGCCCGACCTGCCGCTGGTCGCTGAGGATCTGGGCGTCATCACCCCGGATGTGCTCGAGCTCATGCGCCGCTTCGCGCTGCCCGGGATGCGGGTGCTGCAGTTTGGCTTCGACGGCAACCCCGCCAATCCACATCTGCCCTATCTGCATGTGCGCGAGTGCCTCGCCTACACCGGCACGCATGACAACGATACCGCCCTCGGCTGGTACGAGAGCCTGGATCCGGCCACCCGCGAGCGCGTGGATTTCTTCCTGCGACTGACTCCCGGGGCCATGCCGGACGCGCTCATCCGTGCCGCGCTCGGCTCCGTGGCCGAGCTCGCCGTCATCCCCGCGCAGGATCTTCTGGGCCTGGGATCCCAGGCGCGCCTGAATAAGCCGGGCACGACGCACGGCAACTGGCAGTGGCGCCTGCCCGAGCAGGCGCTCGGCGAGGAACTGGCGCGTCACTGCGCGCGTCTGAATGCGAGTTTCGGACGCGCCTGAGCCACCTCGCCGGCGCGCCTGGGGGCCTTTGCTACCATGGCGCTCATGAACCGCCTCGCCCGCGTTGTGCCCGCGACACTCGCCGCGCTCCTCTTAGGCGCCTGTGCCCTGGCGCCGAAGTTTGAGGCGCCGCATCTGTCGGTCATGGACGTGCAGGTCGTGGGCGGGGATTTGTGGCAGCAGCGTCTCAAGGTGCGCATGCACGTGCAGAACCCCAACGAGCGTGCGCTGCCCGTTGAGGGCATCGTGTACACGCTCGAGGTCGAGGGGCAGCCCTTCGCCAGCGGGGAGTCGACGGCGAGCTTCGTCGTACCCGCGCTCGGGGAGGCGGAGTTCGACATGAACGTGACCACCAATCTGGCCGGCACGTTCATCAAACTGCTCGGGCGCGCGTCCGAGAGCAAGGCCGTCGCCTATCACCTCACCGGCAAGGTCTCGCTCTCGCAGGGCTTTCTGCGCTCGATTCCCTTCGACCAGCGCGGCAGCTTCAATCTGCAGTGAGCCGCTCGTAGAGGGCGATGTACTCGCGCCCCTGGCGGGCCCAGGAGAAGTCCCGCGCCATGCCGTTCTGCACGCAGCGCGCCCAGGCCCCCTTCTGCGCGTACAGATCGAGCGCGGTATTCAGCGCCCACTCCAGCGCCGGGGTATCGAAATCGTTGAACATGATGCCCGTGCCGGTGCCGGCCGCGGCATCGAAATGTTCGACCGAGTCGGCGAGTCCGCCGGTACGGCGCACGAGCGGCACCGTGCCGTAGCGCAGGCTGTACATCTGGTTCAGGCCGCACGGCTCGTAGCGCGAGGGCATCAGAAAAAGGTCACTGGCGGCCTCGATCCAGTGCGCCAGCGCCTCATCGTAGCCTTGCTGAAAGTGCACCCGTCCGGGGAACTTAAGCGCGAGGCCACGGAAGAACGCCTCGTACTGCGCCTCGCCGCTGCCGAGGGCGACGAAATTCAGCGCCCGCGCGGCGAGAGTCTTCGGCAGTGCCTCGAACAGCAGTTCGATCCCCTTCTGCGCCGCAAGGCGGCTGACGATGCCGGCGAGCGGGATCGCCTCGCCGGCGGCGAGGCCGCAGCGCTCGAGAAACATGCCCTTCAGCTGCCCCTTGATCTCAAGGTGCTGCGGATCGTAATGCGCCGGCAGGAAGCGGTCATGGCGCGGATCCCATTCCTCGTAGTCGACGCCGTTCAGGATGCCACTCACGGCGGCGGCGCGTGCGCGCAGGCTGTCCTGCAGTCCCATGCCGTAAGCGTCCGTGCAGATCTCGCGCGCGTATGTGGGACTCACGGTATTGATGGCGTCCGCATAGAGGATGCCGTGGCGCAGGGCGTTGATGTGCCCGGCCTTAAGGTCCTGCGGCTCCAGCAGCGCCAACTCCTGCGGCGCAAGGCCGAGGTCGGCCACGCGTGCCGCCGGGAAGATGCCCTGGTAGCCGATGTTGTGGATCGTGAGCAGCGTGCGCGCCGGGGCGAGCAGCGGCTCGGACTTGTAGAGCGTGCGCAGGAACAGCGGCGCAAACGCGGTATGCCAGTCGTTGCAATGCACGATGCGCGGCGCCCAGCGCATCTGCCGGCAGGCAAGGAGCGCTGCGCGGGTGAAGCCGAGGAAGCGCACGTGCTCGTCGGCATCGGCGGTGTAGAGGCTCTCGCGGGCAAAGAGCGGGGGACAGTCGATGAGGTACACCGGCGCGCCGCCGGGCAGCTTGCCGCGCAACACCGAGAACGCGAACGCCTGCGCGCCGACGCTCAGGCGCAGTTTCTGCAGCTGTGGCAGTGGGCGCGCGGCGCACGCGGCGCGATCGACGCTCGCGTAGGCGGGCGTGAAGAGCCGCACGTCGTGACCGGCTGCGTAGAGCATCTTGGTGAGGGCCGCGGCGACGTCCGCAAGTCCCCCGGTCTTGGACAGCGGCGCCACCTCCGAGGCCAACAGGCACACGGGGATTCGTTTCGTGGGGCTCATGGTCGGTGCGCGCCGAGGCTTGCGGTTATGATGTCGCGATGCGCCGGCTCATGATCGCCCTCACCCTGGCGTTGCTGCTCGCAGTCTCCATCGGCATCGGTGTGACCGTCGCCCGCTGGCCGCTCCTGTGGCGCTGACGGGCCTAAGGCGCCGGCCGGCAGTGTAACCGAAGCCCGGCTGCCCGCTGAGTTCGCGGTCACGGCGCAAGAATCGGGTCGCCCGTGGCCGCGCCCTGACTATCATGACGTTCATGAACGATCACACCCGCGCGTTTGTTAACAGTCGCGATTTCGCGCGCATCGCCCGAGCCATCCGTTTCATCGAGGAGCATTTCCGCACGCAGCCGCGCCTGGCGCAGATCGCGCAGGCCACGCATCTGTCGGAGTTTCATTTCAACCGCCTGTTCCGCCGCTGGGCGGGGATCACGCCGCGCCAGTATCTGGCGTTCGTGACCGCGCGCGCCGCACGCCGCGCGCTCGCGAGCGCGCCCTCGGTGCTCGAGGCCGCCTACGAGGTGGGCTTGTCCGGTCCGGGGCGGCTGCACGATCTGATGGTGACGCTCGAGGCGGTAACCCCCGGGGAGTTCAGAAGCAGCGGCGCAGGACTGCAGCTGCACGGCGGTTTCACCGACACCCCCTTCGGTCGCGCGCTCATCGCGAGCAGCCCGCGGGGCGTGGCGCATCTCTCGTTCGTCGAGCCCGGCGCGGAGGCACAGGCCCTTGAAGGGCTGGCCGCGCAATGGTCGCGCGCCGCCTTCGTCCACGAAGACGACGCTGCGCGTACGCTCGCGGCGCGAATCTGGGATTCACGGTCCGCGCCGCCGGCCGCGCTGCGGCTCGCGGTGAGCGGCACAAACTTTCAGCTGAAGGTGTGGCAGGCGCTGCTCGAGATCGGTTCCGACGCAACCACCACCTACGCGCAGCTTGCGTCCCTCATCGGAGCGCCCGGCGCGGCGCGTGCGGTCGGCAACGCGGTCGCGGTGAATCCGGTGGCGTGGCTCATTCCCTGTCATAACGTGCTGCGTCAGGACGGCACGCTCGGCGGCTATCACTGGGGCGAAGACCGCAAGCGCGCGATGCTCGCCTGGACGGGTTTGTCGCAGACGCGCCCCGAAGCGCTCAGGGCCCCAAGGCAGGCGGCCGGACCGGCGACATAAGGGGGCCGGAACGGCCCCCCGCCGCGCGCGCGCCGTCAAGGGGGCACGTCGTCAATTTAGTGCAACAACACATAATCCATTGATTTAAAAAGATAAAATGACTTTATGACGGGGCGTAGAGCTCCGGGAGCTGGTAAACTGGCGACCGCTCCCCGCTGATGACCCCGACCATGTCTGCCTCGCCATACAAGCAACTCGAACAGGAGTTCAAGCGCCTGCATGCCTTTCGTGGCGCGCTCGCGCTGCTGCGGTGGGATGCGGCCGTGATGATGCCCCGGGGAAGCGCGGACGTTCGCGGGGACCAGCTGGCCGCGCTTGAGACCGAGCATCATGCTCTGCTCACCGCGCCGCGCATCACGCGGCTGCTGGATCGCGCGCAGGCGAACACGCAGGGCCTTGAGGACTGGCAGATCGCCAACCTGCGCGAGATGCGCCGCCAGCGAGATCACGCCATCGCCACGCCCGTGACGCTCGTCTCGCGGCTCACCAAGGCCGCCTCACGTGCCGAGTCGCGCTGGCTCGAGGCGCGCGCCGACGGCAAGTTCGAGGCGTTCGCGCCGTACCTGGAAGAGGTCGTGCACCTGGTGCGGGACAAGGCGGCGCTGCTCGGTCAGGCACTGAACCTTGCCCCCTATGACGCCCTGGTCGATGAGTTCTCTCCCGGCCTGACCACGGCGGACATCGATGCGATGTTCAAGGCCCTGTCGCGCCGGCTGCCCTCGCTGATTCGCGAGGCGATCCTCACCCAGGAGGGCCGGCCGCCGCTGCCGCTCACCGGCAAGTTCGCAGCCGGCAAGCAGCGCGCGCTGGCGGTTGAGGTGATGAAGGCGGTGGGGTTCCCCTTTGACCGCGGACGACTCGACGAGAGCGAGCACCCCTTCACCGAGGGCAGTCCCGGGGACATTCGCATCACGACACGCTTTGACCCCGATGATGTGTTTTCCGGGCTCCTCGGCGCGCTGCACGAAACCGGACACGCGATGTACGACCTGGGCTTGCCGCAGGACTGGCGCGATCAGCCGGTCGGACGCGACCGCGGCATGGCGCTCGAGGAAAGCCAGTCGCTGCTGATCGAGATGATGGTCTGCCGCAGCCGCCCGTTCGTGCACTACGTGCAGCCGCTGCTGATGAAGCACTTCGGGGTCAGCGGCCCGGAGTGGGACACGGAGAACCTCTACCGCCACCTCACGCGCGTGCAGCGTGGGCTGATCCGGGTGGACGCAGACGAGCTGACTTATCCCTTGCACATCATGCTGCGCTACGAGCTGGAGAAGCAGCTGCTCTCGGGTGAACTTGCGGTGCGCAATCTCCCGGAAGCCTGGAACGCCGGCATGGAACAGCGCCTCGGGATCCGCCCCACGAGCGACGCGGAGGGATGCCTGCAGGACATTCACTGGGCCGTCGGCTCCTTTGGTTACTTTCCCTCCTACGCCCTCGGGGCGGTGATCGCAGCGCAGCTGTACGAGAGCATGCGCGCGGAACTACCCGCCCTGGACGAGCAGCTGGCGCGCGGGGAGTTCTCCGGCCTTTTCGGCTGGTTGCGCACCCAGGTGCACGGCTTGGGCGCCAAGGTGCCGGTGCAGGAACTGCTGAAGCACGCCACCGGCAAAACCCTCTCCGCCGTCTCATTCATCCGTTATGTCGAGGCGAAGTACCTCGAGACCAGCGCCAGCAGCGCCGCGGCCTGAAGGCCTTTAAACTCCCCCTGGCGTCCGCCGCGGGCGCTCAGGATGAGTCACGGTCCATCGACATGAGTGCCGCCGAGAAACCCTCCCGCACCCTCAACCGACTGAGTGCGCAGCTGCGCAGTTCGGTCGGCAAATGCATCGCCGATTACCGCATGATCAGTGCCGGGGATCGGGTGATGGTATGCCTGTCCGGCGGCAAGGACTCGTACACGCTGCTCGACACGCTGCTGTCACTTCAGCGCAGCGCCCCGGTCAGCTTCGAGCTGCTGGCCGTGAACCTTGACCAGAAGCAGCCCGAATTCCCGCAGCACGTGCTGCCCGAGTACCTCAGCGCCCGTGGCGTCCCGTTCCACATCATCGAGCAGGACACCTACGCGGTCGTCAAACGCGTGATCCCCGCCGGCCGCACGCTGTGCGGGCTGTGTTCGCGCCTGCGCCGCGGGGCGCTGTACCGCTTCGCCGCCGAACACGGAATCACCAAGATCGCCCTCGGGCATCACCGCGATGACATCGTCGAGACCTTGTTCCTGAACCTCTTCTTCGGCGGTCGCCTCAAGGCCATGGCGCCGAAGCTGCTCTCCGATGATGGCCGGCACGTCGTCATCCGTCCGCTCGCCTACGTCGCCGAGCGCGACATCGTCCGCTATGCGCGCGGACGCGCCTTCCCGCTGATCCCCTGCAAGCTGTGCGGTTCGCAGGACAATATGCAGCGCGTCGCGGTCAAGAAGATGCTGGCGGCGTGGGAGCGCGAGTTTCCCGGTCGCACCGAGACGATCTTCTCGGCCCTGAAGAATGTCGAGCCCGCGCATCTGGCGGACCCGCGCCGCTTTGACTTCGCAGGCCTTGATGCGCGCCGCATCGCGCCGATGAGCGAGGCCGACGAGGAGGCGTGGCCCGAGACGCGCGCCGCGGCGGCGCTCGCCGGCTGAGGCGGCGTGGACGCTTCCTTGCCCCTCGCGCCGCCCCCGCTGCCGCTCAGTAACAGTTACTGGGCGCTGCCCGGGCGGGTGCTCGCCGGGGAGCATCCGGCCGGTGCCACCGAGGAGGCCACGCGCGAGCGTCTCAAGAGCCTCCTCGCCGCCGGCGTCACCTGCTTCATTGACCTGACCGAGCCGCACGAGTGCGCCGCCTACGCCCAGGAACTGCCGCCCTCGGTCGACTATCACCGCAAGTCCATCCCCGATCACGGGCTGCCGGGGAGCCCCGCGCGCATGTCCGAGATCCTCGCCTGCGTGCGCGCGGCGTTGCGCGACGGGGGCACCGTGTACCTGCACTGCCGCGCGGGCATCGGCCGCACCGGTATGACGGTCGGGTGCCTGTTCGCCGAGGCCGGGCGCAGCGGCGAGGAGGCGCTCGAGGAACTGAATCAGCTGTGGCAGCAGAGTGCGCGTTCGCGCCAGTGGTTCTCGGTGCCCGAGACCGACGAGCAAAGCGCCTACGTGCGCGGCTGGAACGCCGCCGCGGCCGCCGAGGACGATCCGCTGCTGGAGCCGGCAACGCTTGCGGCCGTGCGCGGGGTCCGCGAGCGCTTCCTCGGGGCGCTGCTCGGACTGGCGGTGGGGGATGCGGTCGCCGCGCCCACCCAGTACCGGCGGGCCGGACGCTTCACGCCCGTCGGTGACCTGCTCGGGGGCGGGCCGTTTGACCTGCCGCGCGGCGCCTGGAGCGATGACACCGCCATGGCACTGTGTCTGGCGGAGAGTCTGCTCGAGAGCGGCGGCTTCGATGCGCGCGACCAGGTCGCGCGCTATCGGCGCTGGCAGCAGCAAGGGTATCTGTCGGCCACCGGGCAGTGTGTGGGCATCAGCGCCGCGACGGCGCGCGCGCTGGCGCGCGCCCAATGGCGCCGCCAGACATTCTCCGGCTCCCACGACCCGCAGGCGCTTGATCCGGAGATCCTCTCGCGCGTCACCCCCGTGGTCATGTACTTCTTCGCCGACGCGGAGGCGGCCGCCACGCAGGCGGCGGAGGCCGCGCGCACGACCTGCCAGGCGCCCGCAGCGCTCAATGCCTGCCGCGCTCTCGCGCGCGCGCTACATGCCGCGCTCTCGGGGGCCTCCAAGCGCGAGATCCTCGCCGCCGCCGAGGCGCTCCTCGGCAAGTTCTCCCGTCCATCGGCCCTCGGCCAGGAAGGATCGGCGCCGGCGGCGCTCGCGGCCGCCCTGGAGGTCTTTGGCCGCACGAACAATTTCCGCGATGCGGTGCTCGCCGCGGCCAACCTGGGGGGCGCCTCGGATGTGGTGGCCGGGGCAACCGGGGCGCTGGCGGGGGCGCACTACAGCGCAGGTGCCATCCCCACAAAGTGGCGCAACAGTCTGATCAAACTTGAGTTACTCGAGGGCTTCGCCGACCAGCTGCTGGCCCACGCGCTGGTGGACTTCAGCGGCTGAATTTTCTCGGGCGCGGGCCGCGTGCGGCAGCAGACAGCACGCCTTGCGCTGTCGTAAGCTCGCCAGCCAGGTTTCCCCTCGAAAGTTGCCCCAGCCCGCGGATGTCCCCGACACGCGTCAACGGCCCGCCTACACCCACAGCGCGTCCCCGCCGGCGTGCCGCGGCCGTGCGCACCTGGGCGCGACTGCCCGATGAGCAACTGCTGCGCATGCGCTTCTGCGATCTGAAGCTGTCGATCGAGCGCTCGCCGCTCGCGCGCCACGTGCGCCGTCTGTACGCGGATCTGCAGCGACGCGGCATCGGTCTGCGCCCGCACGTGTGGTTGTCGGAGGAATGGTTCTGCCCGGATGGCGTACCGGGTATCGCGATGCCCTTCTACCTCGCGCACCCGCGCCTCGAGCGCCTGGAGCGCCGTCTCATGCACGAGGCCGAGGGGGGCAACTCGCGTTTGCTGATGCGCATCCTCCGGCACGAGGCCGGCCACGCGCTGGATAACGCCTACCGTCTGCGCCGGCGCCGGCGCTGGCGCGACGTGTTCGGGCCGGCGAGCCGGCCGTATCCGGCCCGTTACCGCGCGCGCGCCGGCAGCCGTCGCTACGTGCAGCACCTCGGGGAGTGGTACGCGCAGGCGCACCCGACGGAGGACTTCGCGGAAACCTTTGCCGTGTGGCTGACGCCCAAGTCCGCCTGGCGGCGCGACTACGCCGACTGGCCGGCGCTGTACAAGCTGCAGGCGGTCGATGAGCTCGTGGCGAGCGTGCGCGCCGCGCGTGCGCCGGTGCGCAATCGCACCCGCATCGAGCCCCTGGAGCAGGATACGCGCACGCTCGCCGAGCACTACCGCCGCAAGCTTGCGCACAATCGGCACATCCGGCGGGGTCTGGCGGATGAGCTGCTGAAACGCGCCTTCACGTCCGAGCGTACGCGCCGCGCGCAGCCGAAGGCGGCGACGCTGCTGCGTGCGCAGGCGCGCACCCTGACCGCCGCGGTCGCCCAGGCGCTGAAGATCGACCCGTACAGCGTGCAGCAGGTGCTGCGCATGCTCATCGAGCGCACCGAGGCGCTCAACTTGTACGTGCGCGGCAACCAGCGCGATGCCAAGCGTTACTCGCGCTGGATGCTCGAGCGGCTCACCGGGCTTTACTCGCAGGGCGAGACTCCGCACCTGCCCCTATGAGACGAATGCGCACGCTCGTCGTGGTCCACGCGAGCCTGGTGCCCCCGCAGAGCCTGGAAGGCCACAGCGAGAAGGAGATCGAGGAGTGGCGCACCGAGTACGACGTCATCACGACGCTGCGCCAGCGCGGCCACGAGGTGCGCTGCCTGGGGGTGCTCGATAGCCTCACCGAACTGCGCAGCGCGATCGCCGACTGGAAACCGGACATCGTCTTTAACCTGCTCGAGGAGTTCGACGGCATCGTCACCTACGATCAGCACGTGGTGGCCTTCCTCGAGCTGCTGCGCCAGCCCTACACCGGCTGCAATCCGCGCGGGCTTCTGTTGTCGCGCGACAAGTCCCTGTGCAAACAGCTGCTGCAGTTCCATCGCATCGCCACGCCGCAGTTCGCCGTCTTCCGGCGCGGCGCGCGCTTTCACGTGCCGCGCAAGCTGCGCTTCCCGCTGTTCGTGAAGTCCACCGTCGAGGATGCCTCCCTCGGCATCGCCCAGGCCTCGGTGATCGAGGATGCCGGCAAGCTCAAGGAGCGCATCGAGTTCGTGCACGAGCAGGTCAAATCCGACGCGCTGGTGGAGGAGTACATCGAGGGGCGTGAGCTGTACGTCGGGATACTCGGCAACGAGCGCCTCACCCGGCTGCCGGTGTGGGAGATGGTGTTTGGCTCGATGCCCGACTCGCTCGCGAGCATCGCCACGCGCAAGGTGAAGTGGGACAAGCGCTACCAGGCCCGGTACGGTATTACCACCCATGCCGCGCAGGATCTGCCGGCCTCAGTGCTGGCGGTGCTCGACCGGCTCTCGCGCCGCATCTATCGGGCGCTCGGCATGTCCGGCTATGCTCGCATGGATTTTCGCGTGACCGCGCAAGGACACGTATACGTGCTCGAGGCCAATGCCAATCCGAACCTCGAGACGGCCGAGGATTTTGCCGAGTCCGCGCGCGCAAGCGGCGTGCCGTATCCGCAGCTGCTCGAGCGACTCATGGATCTTGGACTCAAATATCGGGCACAGTGGCGGGCATCGTATGGCTGAACACAACTGGCGCCGCATCGTGGCGCTGAGCCTTCTGGTCGGTACTCTCGCGAGCGGCGGCTGTGTCGACCAGGAAAAAAAACAACGCACCACCGACCTGGCGGAGCTGCTCACGTGGCTGCCGGGCCGCTATGACAACGTGGCCCAGGCGGAGCGCGACGCGAAGAGCGGCGTGCGCGGCGCACACCAGAATATCGCGATCATCATCATCCCGGTGCAGACCCCGCGACTCGGCCATCACGTCTTCTATGCCCAGGAGATGGCGGCGGATAGTCCGCAACTGGTTATGAGCGAGCGCATGTTCAGCTTCGACATCGACGAGAAGCGCGGCATCATCGGCCTCATGTACAACTTTGCCGAGCCGCTGCGCTGGCGCGACGGCAGCTTGAATCCGCAGATCTTTACCGGAGTCGTGGCCGAGGACGTCGCCCCGGTCGGGTGCGAGCTGATCTGGGTGCGCTCGGGTGAGCGATTCACCGCCAGTCACGATCCGAAGCACTGCCACCGGGCCGGTGGCGCGGAGGAGGCGGGCCCCGAGGCCACCCTCACGGCCGAAGCGCTCACGCTCGGCGGTTTCGAGTTCCGCAGGAGCGCGCACTGAAGGGCACGGCGCCCGCCGGCCGCCTCAGTTCTTCAGGTGCCCGTCGAGCCAGCCGAGCACGGTGTGATACCACTGCACGCTGTCGGCGGGCTTGAGCACCCAGTGATTCTCGTCCGGGAAGATCAGGAGTTTGCTCTCGATCCCGCGCCGCTGCAGTGCCGTGAAGGCGCCGATGCCCTGGCTGTAGGGGATGCGGAAGTCCTTCTCGCCGTGAATGACGAGCATCGGCGTGCGCCATTTCGCGACGAAGTCGACCGGGTTCACGCGCTCGTAGTTCTCCGGCACTTCGTACTGCGGGCCGCCGAACTCCCACTCCGGGAACCATAGCTCCTCGGTGGCGTAGTACATCATGCGCTGGTCGAAGAGCCCGTCGTGGTTGACGATGCAGCGGAAGCGCTCCGGCCAGTTGCCCTCGATCCAGTTCATCATGAAACCGCCGTAGGAGGCGCCGAGCGCGCAGGCGCGCTCGGCATCCAGCCACGGATAGCGTTCGGTGGCGGCACTGAGTCCCTTCTGCAGGTCGATGAGGGGCTTGCCGCCCCAGTCCTTGCTGATCGAGTCGGTGAACGCCTGGCCGTACCCGGGTGAGCCGTGAAAATCGATCATCACCACCGCGTAACCGCCGCCGGCGAGGGTCTGCGCGTTCCAGCGATAGCTCCATAGATTCTGCATGGAGGACTGCGGGCCGCCGTGGACCACGAAGGCGATCGGGTAGCGCTTGTTCGGCTCAAAACCGTAAGGCTTCATCACGTAGCCGAACACGGTCTCATCGTTCCAGCCCTTGAAGCTGAACTGCTCGAACTCACTCATCTGCCGCTGCGCCAGCAGCGCGCCGTTCACCTGCGTAAGGCGCTTCGGGGCGCCCCCGCGCAGCGGCACGCTGTAGAGGTCCGCAGGTCCGCCAAGATCGGCGCGCGCGTACACCACGCGCTCGCCCGTGACGACGAAGTCGTCCACCTCGCCGTCGGCGAGCAGCTTGCGCGGGGTGCCGCTGCGCGCATCGACCACGAACAGCGCTTTCTGTCCGGTATCGTCCGCGCTCACGACGAGGCTGCGCCCGTCGGGGGTCGGCGCGAGGCGCGCGACCGAACGATCCCAGCCGCCGGTGAGGGCGCGCACCGCGCCGCTGCGCGCGTCCCTGACCACGATGTGAAAACGGTCCGACTCGAAGCCGGGGCGATCCTGTGCCAGCCACACGAGGTCGCCGTTGGCGAGGAAGTGCGGCTGTGCGTCCCAGGCCGGGTTGTTGGCGCTGAGATTGACGGGCGCCGTGCTCGCATCCACGGGCGTCTCGTACACATCGAAGTTCGTGGACCACGGTTCGCTGCGCGCGGCGATGCGGGCGGAGAACGCGAGCCGCCGCCCGTCCGGGCTGAACGCGTAGTCCTGGTCATCGCCGAAGGGCTTGCCCGGAATGTCCGCATCGAAGCCGCGCGTTACATCGACCGGCACGCCGGCGAAGCCGGCGGGGCTCAGCGCCGCGGTGAACAGGTGCGCGCGCGTGCCGTCGCTCCAGCTGTCCCAGTGACGTATGAAGATCCGCTCGTAGAGGCGCCCGTGCGCCTTGTCCTGGGCGCGCTGCTCGAGACGCTCCTGGGTGCATTTGAGGGAGTCGCAGTCCGGAAAAACCTCCATCGACACGGCGAGCCGCTCCCCGCGCGGGGAGACCCTGAAGGAGCCGATGTCGAGCGGGTAGTCGGTGACGCGCAGCGCCGCCAGCCCCGGCAGGTCCAGACGCCACACCTGGGAGCTGCCGCCGCGGTTGGAGAGAAAATAAAGTGTGCGGCCGTCGGGCGCCCAGCGCGGGCTCGAGTCATTGGCCGCAACGCCCGTGGCACGCTGCGGCTCCCCGGACGGATCGGCCAGATCCAACAGCCACAGGCTCGTGCGTCCCTGGTTGGCGTCCATGTCGGTCTCGCGCTGCACGAAGGCGAGCACGCGCCCATTCGGGGAGACCTGCGGGTCGCTGATGCGCTTCAGACGCACCAGGTCCTCGACCGTGAAGGGCGCCGCCGCGGCGGCGGCGAGCACGCCGGAGCCGCCGAGGGCGGTAACGCACAGGATCAGAGGCGCCGCGAGGCCGAGCAAAAGACGCATGTTGGGCGTTCCCCGTTGTGGTGAGCTGCGACGCGGTGCGGCGACGGTTTTTTCTTAGCCGACTTCGCTCGCCGGATTGGTCCAGGACTCCTGTTTGGCCGCCTGCAGCCATTCCTGCAGCGCCGCATCCTCGAGTACGCTCGCCATGTACCAGCGCGCGGTCGGGGAGATGCTCGCCCCGTAGGTGTTGAAGCGCAGCACCACCGGTGCGTACATGGCGTCCGCGATGCTGTATTCGCCGAACAGCCAGGGACCGGCGGCGCCAAAACGCGCGCGGCAGTCGTTCCAGATCTCGTCCACCCGCCCGATGTCCGCCTCGAGCGCCGCAGTCATCGCCGTGCGCCGGTTGCGGGCGCGCGCGTTCATGGGCCACAGCGAGCGCAGGTGCGTGAAGCCGGAATGCATCTCAGCACTCACCGCGCGCGCCACGGCGCGCGCATCAGGCGCCCGCGGCCAGCCCTTGCCGGTCAGCTCCGCCACGTATTCGCAGATGGCGAGGGAGTCCCAGATGGTGAGCTCCCCGTGGCGCAGCGCCGGCACCCGGCCGCTCGGACTGAACTTCTCGATGTCCTCGCGCGTGCTCGGGGTATCCAGCACGACCAGCACCTCCTCGAAGGGCACCTCCAGGTGCTTCAACAGCAGCCACGGCCGCAGCGACCAGGAGGAATAGTTCTTGTTGCCGATGACGAACGTGAGCGGCGCCATGGGAATGTTAACCTCTGCGGGTGCTGAGCAACGTGCGCGCCATAGCCTTCGATCTCGATAATACACTCTGGGATGTCGAGCCGGTGCTCGCGCGCGCCGAAGCGCGCCTGTTCGGCTGGCTGCAGACGCACTGCCCGCGCATCACCGCGCGCCTGAGCCCGCAGGACATGAAGCGCGCGCGCGAGGAGCTCGCCCGGCGCGAACCGCACAACGCCCACGATTTTACCTACCTGCGCACCGCGGCGCTGGCGGCTCACGCCCGCGAGCACGGCTACGAGGAGCACATTGCCGAGCGCGCGTTCGAGGTGTTTCTGGCGGCGCGCTGCGAAGTCGCGCTGTTCGCGGACGTGCAGCCCGGGCTGGCGCGGCTCAAGAGCCGCTACACGCTCGCCTCACTCAGCAACGGCAATGCCGATCTGGCACGCATCGGGCTCGATCATCTGTTCTCGCTGTCCTTGAACGCGCGCCAGATCGGCGCCGCCAAACCCGCGCGGCGCTGCTTCGAGCGCCTGGCGCAGGAGCTGGCCCTCGCGCCCGCCCAGGTGCTGTACGTTGGCGACGACCCGCACCTTGACGTGCTCGCCGCCCGCGCGGCGGGACTGCCGACCGCCTGGATGAACCGCCGGGCCCACGCCTGGCCCGCCGAGCTGACGCCCGCGGACCTCAGCGTGCGCGACTGCGGCGAGCTCGCGCGCGCGCTCGACCCCTGAAAACCAAGCCCCTAGAGCGCAAGAGTGCGGCCGCGGGTCTCGAGCAGCACACGCGGCGCGAGCAGTGCGGCGGTGAGGGGTGCGAGGGCCACCCAGCACAGGATGGCGTTCAGCGCCCCGGTTGAGCCGCCCGCCCGTGCGCTGACCATGCCGACGATGAAGGGGCCGCTGGCGGCGAAGATGCGGCCGATGTTGTAGCAGAAGCCTGCCCCCGTGGCGCGCAGGCGCGCCGGAAACAGTTCCGGCAGGTAGAAGGTCAGCGCGCCGAACACCCCGTAGACACCCGCGCCCACAAGGAACAGCAGGTTCAGACGCAGCGCCGGTGCGAGCTCAAGGCCGAACGTTGCACCAATCGCGGCGGCCGAGAATAAAAAATAGGTCATGAACAGCTGCCGGCGGCCGAGGAAGCGTGCGAGCGGGATCGCCGCCAGGGCCCCGCACAGGCCCCCGAGGTTGAAGGCGTTGGAGGCGCGCGCCTGCCAGGCGGCCGCGAGCTGCCGTGCCGCCGGCGCCGCCAGCTGCGTGGCGGCTGCGTATTCGGTGGCGAGCGTGCTGCCGAGCAGCGGGATGAACGCGTTGCAGGCCCACCAGGTGAGCACCGCGGTCACCGCGGCGAATACGCCGCTGAGCGTCGCGCGTCGCAGCTCCGGCGTGAACAGCTGCTGCGGCGTGGGTGCGCGCGACGCACGCGCGCGGCTTGCTTCCCAAGGGGCACTTTCGCGCAGGAAGAGCCGCACGGCGAAGGCGATCAACAGCGGCGCAAGGCCAGCGAGGAAGACGTAACGCCAGGAGTTGTGTGGGTCGGAGGCGAACCACACCCCCGCGATCTGATAATTCACCGCGCCCGCGAGCACGATCCCGAGCGGCGAGGCGGTTTGCATGATGACACCGGCCGTCACCCGGCGCCCCGGCGCGACGGTTTCCGCGATCAGCGCCGCCCCGATGCCCCATTCCCCGCCGATACCCAAACTGGCGAGCGTGCGGCAGAGGATCAGCTCCCCGAGGTTGCTGACGAGGGCACAAAGCCCGGTGCCGAGCGCGTAGATCGCGATCGTTGCGAACAGCGCGCGCTTGCGCCCGAGCCGATCGCCCAGCCAGCCGAACAGCACCCCGCCCGCCGCCCAGCTCAGCAGCAGCACGGAGGTTATCGCGCCCGTCCAGAACACGACCGCCTGGTGGGCCGCGGGGGTGCCGGGCGGCAGGTGCAGCAGTGTTGGAATGCAGTTGGGGGCGACGAAGTTAAAGAGCACCGCATCGAACACGTCGAAGCCCCATCCGGCCCAGCCGGCGCCGATGACGAGCCACTCGTAGGCCGAGAAGCCGAGCAGCCGCTGCGGCAGGGGTTGCGGATCCAACGGCGTCCTTACGGGCCTGTTAGCACTGTTGGGTGTGCGCTGCTAAGTGGCGCGGGGTGAAGCATGAGTTGATCAGCGTAGCGCATCACGGAATTATGTGCGGTACGGGGTGAACCTAGAGGGGGCGGTAGCGTTCCACATAACAGTGAGGTGAGGAACGATGGCTGAGCCGGCAAAACGCGTACTCCCGGTCGCGAATCTGCGGGAGTTCTTCAAGGACTCCGTACACGGGGCGCTCGCCAAGCAGCACGTGGCGGTAGAGGAACAGACCGAGCAGTACGTCGTCAATCTGCTCACGCTCTTTGCGCGCTCGGAGGCGCTGTACGAGAACACGCCCGAGGGCGTGCGCCTGCGGCCGCTCGCACTCATGCTGCACGATGCGCTCGAAGCCCCGACCCCCGGCGCGCGCCACCGCGCGCTGCAGCGTCTCGGGGACGTCTCGCTCTTCATCGCCGGCTTCTTCGCGCACAGCTTCGCCGCCAAGCTCATCGACATCGATTACCACATCGGCATGGGCGGGCGCGCGTATGGCGCGCTCGCCGCGGCGACCGCGCGCGGCAGCGGCCGGGTGCTGGCGGCGGTGTTCGGCGAGCTCGCGCAGAAATTTCAGCCGCTGGTGGACGCGCTCAACGAAGTCAGCGAGAGCGCCTACACGCACTCGGACCGGGACATCCTGCGCCTCTACGAGATCTGGCTGAAGACCGGCAGCGGGCGCTCCTATGCGCTCTTGAAGCGCCTCGGGGTCAATCCCACGATGGCCGGCGGCACCGCCTTCGCGCACTAGCGCATGCTGCTCTCGCATCTGCAGGAGCTGATCGGCGGCATCTACGACGTGCGCATCGCGCACGATGTTTACGACTTTCTCGTGACCGACCGTGCGCACCTGCCGCCGGCTGCCCGCGGCGGCGCCGTCGAGGAGGAACTGCTCGTGGCGCAGTCCGCCGATGGCAGCGAGGTCGCGCTGTCCTTGTACCTGGATCCGCACCTGCTCGGGCGTCTGGCGCAGGCCGATCCGCTGCAAAGCCTGCACACTGGCAACGTCGCCGACTGCCTGACGGCGCTCGAGGGCGTGAGCCACTTTCTGTATCTCGCCTGGAACGCGGGACACGATCGGCCGGTGTCGCTGCTGGAGCTGGAGATGCAGGCGGAGGTCGATAAGTTCATCGCCAGTCACCTGCTGCTCAGGCGCCAGTCGCCCGGGCGCTTTCCGCTGGAACTGCGCCGCGTGCTGTTCGAGCGCAGCCGCCCCGATCCGCGTCTGGACGCGGCGCGCGCGGGGCTGTATCGCGAGGCGAGCCACTACGCTGAACGCTTCTGTCGGCGGCTCGAGCAGTCGCTGGTGCGCCGGCGCACGGCGCGGCAGGAGGCGGGGGCGGATGGGCAGGTGCTGGCGGAGCTGCGGCGTTTCTACCGCCTGTCGCATGCGCGCAAGCGTGCGCACATCGAGCGCACCAGCTGAATCACACCGCGCGGCGGTGCGCCACGCCTTGCGCGGGGCCGACCTTATTCCTCGTCGTCCCCGCGGCGCTTGCGCTCCTCGAGCGCGCGCATGAGCTTGATGTGTTCCGAGAGCCGGCGCAGGTCCGTGCGCGTCGTGCCACCGCGGGGGCGCGGCGCTTCGCGCGGCGCGCGGCTGCGCGCATACGGGTCGAAGGTCTCTTCGGGCGCCTTGAGTGTCAGCTTCGGTTCGCCCAGGATCTCAAGCACCGGCCGTGTCTCATCCGCCGGAGCATCGCGCCAGTTCAGGAAAGCATTGCCGCGTTCGTCGTGCACGATTTGGCCGATGCGGCGCCGTTCGGACGCCGGTATCGGCTGCGGGCCCACTCGGCTCTTGGAGGATTGACTCACGGATTATGTACTGCCTGTCAGTGCAGCGTCGCCATTTCCCGACGCTCAGAGTAACTGTGAGGCGTGTCGCATTTCCGCGAGGTCCGTCACGGAATTTTCGTGCGCGTGTCAGCGTTCTTGCGCGGACATATTTCGGGCGCGCAAGAGACCCAGCGCGGTCTTCATGTCCGCGATGGTGCCATCGAGCGCCCAGGCACAGGCCTCGCCAAGCGGCACCCAGTGCACCTGGATGACTTCGCCGTGCTCGTGGGCTCTGGTGGCCGCGGTGAGGCCCCGCGCCAGGTAAAGGTGCAGGCGCTCGGTAAAGACGCCCGGGGAGGAAAGACAGGTGCCCAGATCGAGCCACTCGCGGGCGCTCACACCGGCCTCCTCGATCAGCTCGCGCTGCGCGGTCATAAGCGGCGGCTCGTGCGGCTCGAGCTTGCCCGCCGGCAGCTCCCAGATCCAGCCGTCGGCGACGTAACGGTACTGGCGCAGCAGGCACACGCGGCGCTCATCATCCACGGCCGCCACGGCGGCGCCGCCGGGGTGATGCACGACCTCGAGCAGGGCGCGGTGGCCGTTCGGCAGCGTCACCTCATCGGTCGTCAGGCGGATGACGCGTCCGGAATAGTGCAGGGTCTGCTTCTCGGGCTTCATGCGCCGCATCCTAACCGCTGGGCGGCGCGGCTGCCTGCCAGCACTCGCCGCCGGCGCGGTGCGCGCGGCGTCACGCTCTGCGTGCGTTCAAATCGCCAGCGGGCGTTTGCCGCGCGTATAGTCCGGCTCCAACTATGGCAACCACCGCGCACCTGGAACGCCTCAACGCCGCGCAGCGCAAGGCCGTGGTGCACGGTGAGGCGTTGCCCGAAAAAGGCTACAAGTCCGGCCCGCTGCTGATCGTCGCCGGCGCCGGCACCGGTAAGACCGATACCCTGGCGCACCGCGTCGCGCACCTGGTGATCCACGGCGTTGATCCGGCGCGCATCCTCATGCTCACTTTCACGCGCCGCGCGGCCACGGAAATGCGCCGCCGCGCACACGAGATCACCCGCAAGGCACTCAATGAGCCCCTCGGGGGTGTGAGCCAGGGCATCGCGCAGCGCCTGAGCTGGGCCGGAACCTTCCACGCCATCGGCAACCGCCTGCTGCGCCACTATGCGCCGCACCTGCAGCTGGATCCGCACTTCAGCGTCATCGATCGCGGCGACTCATCGGATCTCATGGACAGTCTGCGCCAGGAGCTCGGCCTCGCCGACAAGGAGCAGCGCTTCCCGCGCAAAGACACCTGCCTGCAGATCTACTCCAACCGCGTCAACACGCGCGCCTCGCTGCAGGAAACGCTCGAGCATTATTTCCCCTGGTGCGCGCAGTGGGAGACCGAGCTCGCCAATCTGTTCCGCGCCTACGTCGAGCAGAAGCAGCACTCGCGCCTGCTCGACTACGATGACCTGCTGCTCTACTGGCACGCGATGATGTGCGAGCCGCGCCTGGCGCAGCACATCGGCGCACACTTCGATCACGTGCTGGTGGATGAATACCAGGACACCAACCGCCTGCAGGCCGAGATCCTGCACGCGCTCAAGCCCGAAGGCTCAGGACTGGTGGTGGTCGGGGATGACGCGCAGGCGATCTACTCGTTCCGCGCGGCGGCGGTCGAGAACATCCTCGGCTTCGCGGACCGCTTTCAGCCGGCCGCGGAAGTGGTCACGCTCGCGCAGAACTACCGCTCGACCCAGCCGGTGCTCGACGTGGCGAACGCGGTCATGGCGGAAGCGCCGCGCCAGCACCGCAAGTACCTTTTGTCCGTGCGCGGCGATGGCGCGCGGCCGCGTGCGGTCACGGTCGACGAGCTGCAGACCCAGGCGGAGTACGTGTGCACTGAGGTGCTCAGGCGGCGCGAGGCGAGCGTGCCGCTGAAGCGCCAGGCGGTGCTGTTTCGTACCTCAAGCCACAGCGACCTGCTGGAAGTGGAGCTCACCAAGCGCAAGATCCCGTTCGTGAAGTACGGGGGACTGAAGTTCCTCGAGGCTGCGCACATCAAGGATCTGCTGGCGGTATTGCGCTGGGTGGACAACCCGCACAACGCGCTCGCGGCCTTTCGCACGCTGCAGCTGCTACCGGGCATGGGGCCGGTCAACGCGCGCGCCGCGATCGATCATCTGGAGGCCGGCGGCCATTCGTTCGAGTCGCTCAAGAGCTTCAAGCCCCCGCAGACCGCCGAGATCGACTGGCGACGGCTGGTGGAGTTGCTGCAGTCGCTCGCCGATCCACAGCGGCCCTGGAACGGGCAGCTCAGCCAGGCGCGCGAGTGGTACCGGCGGCACTTCGAGCGCCTCTACGAGCAGTTCCACACCCGCATGGGCGATCTTGAGCAGCTGGAGTTGCTCTCCGGGCAGTACCCGTCCCGCGAGCGCTTCCTCACCGAGATTACCCTCGATCCGCCCAACGCCACGAGCGACCTGTCGGGGCGCCCGACGCTCGAAGAGGATTTCCTGGTGCTCTCGACGATCCACTCGGCCAAGGGCATGGAATGGGACACGGTCTATGTGCTGAACGTGGTGGATGGCAGCTTTCCCAACGAATTCTCGACTGGCAAGACCGAGCTGATCGAGGAGGAGCGGCGCCTGCTGTACGTCGCGCTCACGCGCGCGCAGAACGACCTGCTCATGATGGTGCCGCTGAAATTTCACCTGACGAACCAGTCACGCCAGGGCGATGCGCACGTCTACGGTGGCCGCAGCCGCTTCGTGACCGAGAAGGTGCAGAAGACCATGGACGCGGTGACCTTTCACAGCGCCGCCCTCGGCGGCGCCGACGCGCTGCAGGAGAGTACGACGCCGGTCACGGTCGACGTCGGCGCGCGGCTGCGCGATATGTGGTGAGGGCTTACTTGGCCGGCTTCACGAAGCGCATGGTGAAGCGATCGCTTTCGCCAATGGCCGCGTACTTGTCGTGATCCTTCTCGCCCAGCCGATACGAGGGCGGTAGCGTCCACACTCCCTGCTCGTAGTCCTTGGTGTCCTTCGGGTTGGCGTTCACTTCCGATTTGGCGACCAGGCGAAAACCCTGCGCCTCGATCAGGTGAATGGCGTAGTCCTCATTGACGTAGCCGCTCTTCGCCTTCGGGTCCTGCGCGACGGCCGGATTGCCGCGATGCTCGACGATGCCGAGGATGCCGCCGGGCTTGAGTGCCTTGTAGAGCGTCGCGAACACCTGTGAGGCATCCCCGGCAGACATCCAGTTGTGCAGGTTGCGGAAGGTCACGACCATGTCGAGCGAGCCGGGGGCTACCACGTCAGCGCCATCGGTCGGCAGGGTCACGATCTGCACCTTATCGTACAGATCGGGACGCGCGGCGAGCTTCGCGCGGTAGCTGTCCAGGCGCTTGGTGTTGTACGCGCTCGAGGGATCCGGCGCGATGAGGGCGGCGTAGTACTTGCCCTTCTCGCGCACCAGCGGCGCGATGATCTCGGTGTACCAGCCCGGTTCCGGCCATACCTCCAGCACGCTCGTCTCCGGCCGGATGCCGAAGAACAGCAAGGTCTCCTTCGGGTGGCGGTAGACATCGCGGGCGCGTTCGGCGTCCGTGCGCTGGTTGCCGGCGAGAATGCCGGTCAGATCCTCCGCGGTGCTTTGCCGCGAGCTGGTGGTGGCGCACGCCGCCAAGAGCACGGCGCACACCACGCCTGCGGCGAGTTTCGGTTTCGCGAACATTCGGCTCGTCCTTCGACTGCGGGGCTGTCGATATAGCATGGGCGCGCTAAAAAACCCCGCGCCGGGCGGGGTTCTTTAGCTGCGGCCGCTCGATCGGGCTTGCGTCAGCGGCGGAACGGACCGCCACCCTGGCGGGGGCGTTGTGGGCGCTCCTGTGCTTCGTTGACGCGCAGCGGCCGGCCGTTCATCTGAAAGCCGTTCAGGGCCTGGATCGCGCTCTGCGCTTCCGCCTGCGGCATATCGACGAACCCGAAACCGCGGGGCTTGCCGGTTTCCCGGTCGTTGATGAGTTTCACCGACTCCACTTTACCGTGACGTTCAAACAGGGCCTTCACGTCCTGTTCGGTGGCGTTGAAAGGCAGATTGCCCACGTAAATCGTCGTCATCCGGGACTCTCTCTTGGGAAGGCGGACAGCGGCGTACCGCACGCGTCGGTCGCATGTACCGCGTGAATCAAACAGGTCAAGGCTTCAAGGCACACGATCGGCAGTTTTAAGTCAATGCGCAGCGCTTGGGCCGCAGGCCTGCACCTGCGTTCGCGCACGGATGAGAGGCGCGGGGCGGGAAGTAAAGTCAACACATTCAAACAAAGCGCACTCATCCACGACGGATATGAACGCGCGTGTCATGCTACTCCCGGGCTTTCCGCTACGCAAACCATGAGGTCAGAATGGAAGCGCTGCTGGTTTCCGCGGGCGTGGTTGCCCTGGCCGAGATCGGGGACAAGACGCAGCTCCTGGCGCTGGTGCTGGCAGCCCGCTTCCGCGCCCCGCAACCGGTAATCCTCGGCATTCTCACGGCCACCTTGGCCAATCACCTCGCCGCGGGCTGGGTCGGGACGTTGCTCGCAGCCTACATAAGCCCGGCGGTGATGCGCTGGGCGCTGGCGCTGTCGTTTTTCGCCACCGCGGCGTGGATGTTCGTTCCGGACCAGGCGCCGCAAGGGGAGGCCAAGCCGTCGCGGTTCGGGGCCTTCGGTACGACCTTGATCGCGTTCTTTCTGGCCGAGATCGGCGACAAGACCCAGCTGGCCACCGTGGCGCTGGCCGCCAAGTACCAGCAGCTCCTGCCGGTCGTGTGCGGCACGACACTCGGCATGCTGCTCGCCAACGTCCCCGTGGTATTCCTCGGTGGCGCGGCCGCGAACCGCATTCCGATCAAGCTCGTGAACCGCCTGGCCGCCGTGGCTTTTTTGGTGCTCGGCGCGCTCGCGCTCATGGGACACACCGGGCTTGAGTGAGCGCGGCGTACGAGCGGGAAGGCGCGGGCCACTCGCGCGCCACCCCAGCTGCGCGAGTCGCTTGCGTCAAAGTCACTCTAGGCGCCCGCCGGCTCCAGGTACGCGTAGCCTTCGAGTTCGCTCTCGTAGAAGCGCTTGAGGGCCTGGCTCTCCGCGAGCGTCATGCGCCCGTCACGAATGGCGCGCTCGCAGTCGCGCGCGAGCGCCGGGTACAGCTCCGCGACGTCATACTCCATGTACTCGAGCACCTTGTTGGCGGTGTCGCCCTTGACGATCTCCTCGATCCACCAGCCACCCTCATCGTGCAGGCGCACGTGCACCACGTGCGTGTCGCCGAAGAGGTTGTGCAGGTCCCCTAGGGTCTCCTGGTAGGCACCCACGAGGAACGCGGCCAGGTAATACTTCTCCCCGGGCCTCAGTTCGTGCAGCTCGAGCGTGCGCTTCACGTCGCGCAGCGACACGAAGTGATCGATCTTGCCGTCCGAGTCGCAGGTGATGTCGGCGAGCACGCCGGTGCGCATCGGGCGCTCCTCCAGGCGGTGGATGGGCATGATCGGGAACAGCTGATCGATCGCCCAGCTGTCGGGCAGCGACTGGAATACCGAGAAATTGCAGAAGTAGTTGTCTGAGAGGATCGACTCCAGATCCTCAAGTTCCTCGGGTAAGCGCTCGAGCTTGCGGCACACGTCGCGAATTTTGGCGCAGGTCGCCCAGTAGAGCCGTTCGGCGAGCCCGCGGAACTCGAGCGACAGCAGCCCGAGATTGAACATCTGCAGCACCTGTTCGCGCGCGGTGAGGGCGTCGTGGTAGCACTCCACCAGGCGCCGCTCGCTCACGGTGCGGTAGGCATCGAACAGATCGTGCACCGGTTGCGGCAGCTCCTCGTTCCCCTGGTAGTCCAGCGCCGGATCGCCGGTGACGCGGAACTTATCGAGCGCCGAGGAACCGAGCGTGTCAAAGATAAGCACGCTGTGATAGGCGGCGATGGCGCGCCCGGACTCGCTGACGATCATCGGGTGCGGGATGTCGCGCGCCTTGCACACGCTCGCGATGCGATAGACCACATCGTTGGCGTACTCGGTGAGCGTGTAGTTCATCGAGGAGGAGAAGTTCGTGCCGCTGCCGTCGTAGTCGACCCCGAGGCCGCCGCCGACGTCAATGTACTGCAGCCCGGCGCCCATGAGCTTGAGCTCCGCGTACACGTGCGCGAGCTCGTTGATCGCTTCCTTGACGCGGCGGATGTCCTGCAACTGACTGCCCGGATGACAGTGCACGAGCTGCAGGCAATCGAGCATGTCGCGGGCCTTGAGCACGTTGAACAGCTCGAGGATCTCGGTGATGAACAGACCGAACTTGGACTTATCACCCGCCGAGGCGCTCCAGCGCCCGGAACCCTCGCTGAAGAGCTTGACGCGCACGCCGATGCGCGGCCGCACCTGGGAGCTCTGCGCGTGCTTGAGGATGAGTCCGAGCTCCTCGAAGTTCTCGACCACGGGGATGATCGTGCGGCCGAGCTTGGTGGCGAAGGTGACCGCCTCAATGTAGCTGTCGTCCTTGAAGCCGTTACAGATGATGAGGCGCTCGGAGGCGTTTTCCGTCATCGCCATCACCGCGAGCAGTTCGGGCTTCGAGCCCACCTCCAGGCCGAAGCCAAACTCCTTGCCGTAGCGGTAGACCTCCTCCACCACCAGGCGCTGCTGGTTCACCTTGATGGGAAAGACGGCGGCGTAGCGGTTCTTGTAGTCGTTCTCGATGATCGCTTGGGCGAAGGAGTCGTGCAGGCGGCGCAGCCGATGCGCCAGGATGTCCGAGAAGCGCACCACCACCGGGGTTGTCAGGTCACGTGCCTCGAGTCCCTCGATGACCTCGTACAGGTCGATCTCGCGCCCCTCGGTGGTGTCGGGACGCACGACCACGTGGCCGGCGGCGTTGACGCTGAAATAGCCCTTGCCCCAGGCCTGCACGTTGTACAGCTCGCGCGAGTCGGCGATGCCCCAGGGCTGTGCGGGGTTGAATTTGCGATTGCCGTTAACGGCTGTCTTGGGATCTGCGGCCACGGCGCGTTATATCAAAATTGCGTGTCAAGTAAGAGGGCCGCGCACGGCAACGGTTACGGTCCGCGCGCGACCGCGTGGCTCGGATCGCCGATCCACTCGCTCCAGGAGCCCGCGTACAGGCTCGCCCCGGGCAGTCCTGCCACCTCGAGCGCGAGCAGGTTGTGGCAGGCGGTGACGCCCGAACCGCACATGGCGATGGCGCGCGCCGCTGGCTGCCCCGAGAGCGTCTTCTCCCAGCGCTGGCGCAGCTCGCGCGGCTCAAGGAACCGTCCGTCGGGTGCGAGGTTGTCCGCATAGGGGTGATTGCGCGCGCCCGGGACGTGACCGGCGATCGGATCGAGCGTCTCGTTTTCCCCGGCGAAGCGGTCCGCCGCCCGTGCATCGATCAGATGCATCTCACCGCGCTGGAACACCCCCTGCGCGACTAAGTCGGCGACCTGAGCGCTGCTCACCGGCAGCGCCGCTGCGGCGCGCACACTGAAAGCGCGCGCCGCGCGCGGCGTCTTGGTGCTCGTCACCGGCAGCCCGGCACGTTCCCAGGCGGCGAAGCCGCCGTTGAGCACCGCCACCTGCTCATGGCCGAGCCAGCGCAGCAGCCACCACAGGCGTGCGGCGAACATGCCCGCGCCCTGGTCGTAGGCGATCACCTGGACCTGCTCGTCGATGCCGAGCCGCCCGAACGTTGCGGTGAGCGCCTCGATCTCCGGCAGCGGGTGACGCCCGGTGCCGGGGCCGGGGGCGAGCGCCAGATCGCCATCCAGCTCCGCATAGAGCGCCGTGGGGATGTGACCTGCCGCCCAGGCGCTGGCGCCCCATGCGGGGCGCGCGAGGTCGAAGCGGCAGTCGATGATCGCCCAGTCCGGGTCGCCCAGGCGGGCGAGGAGAGCCTGCGGCTCGATGAGTGTGCGTGGCATGGTGACCTCCGAAAGCGCGCCCGCGCGCGATGCATTTTCGGCGCTGAACGGTTGTCGTTACAATCGCTGCCATCCCCGGCGCGCGGAGGCACGATGGCAATTGAGGTTTTCTGGGGCAGCGGCAGTCCCTTCGCGTGGCGCGTGCTTCTGGCGCTTGAGTTCAAGCGGCTGCCCTACGTCGGCCATTTGCTGCAGTTCTCCAAGCAGGAACACAAGTCCCCGCACATGCTCGCGCTCAACCCGCGCGGCCGCGTCCCGGTGCTCAAGGACGGCGACTACGTGTGTTTCGAATCGCTCGCGATCCTTTACTACCTGGAGCGCAAGTACCCGCAGCCGCCGATCCTCGGGCGCACTCCCGAGGAAGCCGGCACCATCATGCGCGTGATCTGCGAGTACCAGGCGTACATCGAACCGAACGTCACCAAGATCGCCCGCGCGATCTTTTTCGAGAAGGCCGATCTGGGTGCCGATGAGATCACCGCCGCGATGCACGCCGTCGCCAGCGAAGCGCGCACGATCGAAGCGCGGCTGTCCAAATCCGACTGGATCGTGGGGGATTCCTACTCGGCGGTCGACATGGTGATCTTCCCCGGCATCCAGCTGCTCAAGCGCGCCCTGGAGAAGCCGCAAGCCGCAGCGTTGTCCTCGCGCTTCATGCCGTTGGAGGTCAACTATCCGGCGCTGGGTCGCTGGCTCGCGCGCGTTGCCGCACAACCGGGCTACGAGCGCACCTATCCACCGCACTGGCGTGAGAACTGACGCCGCCGGGCGACGCCGTGCGTCGGGAAAATTGAGCGGCGCCGCCCTGACTTGGTACGCTTCGGGAACGCGCATGCCGCGCGACTTCTCGAGGACTGCTTAAAGCGGTAATCATGAGCAACAGCCATAAGATCCATGTCGAGTTTCCGGGGCGCATTCTGTTGGTCGGCTTCGGCAGTATCGGCCAGGGCGTGCTGCCGCTCCTGCTGCGCCACATCGGCATCACGCCCGATCGCATCACGATTATCACGGCCGAGGACAAGGGGAGCGAGGAGGCCGCCAAGTACGGCATCAAGTTCGTCAAGGAGCGCCTGACGCGCGAGAGCTACCGCCGCGTACTGAATCCGCTCCTCGGGCGCGGCGACTTCCTGATCAATGTCTCCGTCGAGGTCTCCAGTATCGCCCTCGTCAAGCTGTGCTGGGAGCGGGGCGCGATGTACCTCGACACCTGCATCGAGCCGTGGCCGGGCGGCTACACCGACCCGACCGTATCCGCCGGCAAGCGCACCAATTACGCGCTGCGCGAGGAAGCGCTGGCGCTGCGCGCCGGCAACGCACGCGCCCCCACCGCCGTGCTCACCCACGGCGCCAATCCGGGTCTCGTGTCGCACCTGATGAAGCAGGCGCTGCTCAATATCGCCGCTGATACCCAGGTCGACGCCGGCAATCCCGGCTCGCGCGAGGAGTGGGCGGCGCTGGCACGTCGCCTGGGCGTCAAGGTTGTGCACATCGCCGAGCGCGACTCGCAGGTGTCCAACAAACCCAAACTCATGGGGGAGTTCGTCAATACCTGGTCGGTGGACGGCTTCGTGAGCGAGGGCTGCCAGCCGAGCGAGATGGGCTGGGGCAGCCACGAGCGCAACTTCCCGCGCGACGGCAAGCGGCACGACTCCGGCTGCCTGGCCGCGATCTACCTGACGCAGCCGGGTGCGGGTACGCGCGTGCGCACCTGGACGCCCAAGGCGGGTCATTTCTACGGCTTCTGCATCACCCACGGAGAGGCAATCTCGATCGCCGATTACTTCACGGTGCGTGAGGGCATGCAGATCGCCTATCGCCCGACGGTTCACTACGCTTATCACCCGTGCGATTCGGCCGTCATGTCCGTGCACGAGCTGGCCGGGCGCAACTACGTGCAGCAGGAGCGCCAGCGCATCCTCATGGACGAGATCACCAGCGGCATCGACGAGCTCGGCGTACTGCTCGCGGGGCACAAGAAGAACGCTTACTGGTACGGCTCGCAACTGTCCATCGAGGAGGCACGCAAGCTCGCCCCCTACAACAACGCCACGAGCCTGCAGGTGTGCGCCGCGGTGCTCGCGGGGGCGATCTGGGCCATGGAGAATCCGAATCTGGGCGTGGTGGAGCCGGACGAGATGGATTTCCGCCGCAACCTTGAGATCTGCATGCCCTACTTGGGCCCGGTGGCCGGTGAGTACACGGAGTGGACGCCGCTGCACGAGCGCGAGCGGCTCTTTAGCGAGGATCTGGACAAGACCGATCCCTGGCAGTTCAAGAACGTCCGGGTCATCTGGTAGCGACCCCGCTCAGGCGCGCTCCTCGTACTCGATCCCGACAATCACCAGGAGCCGGCTGCCGCCGGGGGCCTCGAGGCTCACCTGATCGTCGAGCCGCCGCGTGAGGAGCGCGCGCCCGAGCGGGGAATCCATGCTGATGTAGCCGGGCTCCAGGTCGAACTCATCCGGACCGACGATGCGGTAGCGCTCCTGCCTGCCGTCCTCGGCTTCGAGCCGCACCCACGCCCCGAAGAACACCCGGCGCGGATCAGCCGGGTGCTGCTCCACCACCACCATTCCCTCGAGGCGCTTGCGCAGGAAGCGCACCCGGCGGTCGATCTCCCGCAAACGGCGCTTGCCGTAGATGTACTCGGCGTTCTCGGAGCGATCCCCCTGGGCGGCGGCCGCGGCGACCGCCTGGGTGAGGCGCGGGCGCTCCTCGCGCCACAGCTGCTGCAGTTCCGCCCGCAGGCGCTGCTCGCCGCGGCGCGTGATGTATTTGGAGCCGGCCGGTTCACGCGCCCGAAAGCGCCCCATAAGGCGAAATCCTGTGAATTATGTCGCACTCCCTTTTACCGAAGTCCGGCTTTCTGTGGAATAACTCACGGACGCTGCCGCCGCCACGCTACTAACCTGCAAGTCGTGGCTACTAAGTACTACACGCACTTTGTCACCCACCCCAGCAAGGCCCGGAGCGCCGGATCTGGTAACGAGTGGAGCGGTGTAGTGGAGCTGCGGGAGCCGCTGACGCAGACCCGGGCGAACCGTGAGCTGCGCGCGCTCCTGGCACAGAGCTTTGACCTGGACTCGGAGGACATCCGGATCCTGCACTGGGCACGATTGCACTGACGTATCCCCTGGCGGACTTCCTTCCCTTCATCGAAGGTCCGCCCTTACCAACCCCAGGCCTCAAAACCTGGGGTTTTTTTTGGCCCCGGATCGCGCCCCTGACTCCCGAGAGCGCGCCGCGCTGCTGCAGCGCGGCGCCGCGGCCCGCAAAATCGGGCCCGCAGCCCCGAAAATCGACGCCGCTTTCCCCGCCATGTGACAATTCACGTCCCCCGGCATGGGGCGGGGCCGAAAACATCAAGGAGAAGTTCGATGCGTGCCTGGTCGTATGCGTTACTTGCTTTGGCGCTGCTCTGCCTCTCGGGCTGTGGCTACAACTCCCTGCAACAGAAGGATGAGGGCGTGAAGGCTGCCTGGTCGGAGGTGGTGAACCAGTATCAGCGCCGCTCGGATCTCATTCCGAACCTCGTGAACACCGTGAAGGGCTATGCCGCGCAGGAGCAGCGGGTGCTCGTCGAGGTCACCGAAGCACGCGCCAAAGTCGGCTCCATCCAGGTGACTCCGGAAGTGCTCAACAATCCGGAGCTCTTTCAGAAATACCAGGCCGCGCAAAACCAGCTGACCGGTGCTCTGAAGAGCCTGTTCGCGGTGACCGAGAACTACCCGCAGCTGAAGTCGGACCAGAACTTCCGCGATCTGCAGTCGCAGATCGAGGGCACGGAGAATCGCATCACCGTCGCGCGTAACCGCTACATCCAGGCGGTGCAGGACTACAACGTCACGGTGCGGCAGTTCCCGGTGAATCTCACGGCGAAGATGTTCGGCTACCAGGTGAAACCGAACTTCACGGTCGCGAATGAGCAAGCGATCTCCACGGCGCCCACGGTGAGCTTTGACACCTCCACGCCCGGTTCGCCTGCCGCGACTCCGCCGCCGCAACCGACGAAATGACCCGAAGCGCGCGCCGCGCCCGCGTGCTGGCGGGCTTTGCGCTGCTGTGGCTCATCGGCCTCGGCCTGCATGCGGTCGCCCAGGGGTTGCTGGCAATCCCCAAGCTCAGCGCGCGCGTGACCGATCTCACCGGCACGCTCACCGCCGAGCAGCAAAGCGCGCTGGAGCAGAAGCTCGCGGCCTTCGAGGCTGCCAAGGGCGCGCAGCTTGCGGTGCTGATCGTGCCCACGACCAAGCCGGAGGAGATCGAGCAGTACTCCATCCGCGTGGTGGACCAGTGGAAGCTCGGGCGCGGCACGGTGAACGGCAAGCGGGTGGACGATGGGGCGTTGCTCATCATTGCCAAGGATGATCATCGCATTCGCATCGAGGTCGGCTACGGCCTCGAGGGCGTGCTCACGGACGCGATGTCCAATCGCATCATCTCCGAGACCATTACGCCCGCTTTCCGCGAGGGCAACTTTTACGGCGGCATCGACGGCGGTCTCGACCAGATGATGAAGCTGGTCGAAGGCGAGGCGCTGCCGCCGCCGGAGCATGCCTGGCAGTCCGGGCGCCGCGGCCGCGGCTCCGCGCTCTTTCCCGAGCTGCTGTTTGCGGTGCTGGTCGGCTCGGTCGTGCTGCGCGGCATCTTCGGCCGCACGCTCGGGTCCGCCTTCACCGGCGCAGGCGCGGGTTTGCTTGTCTATCTCGCCGGCTTTGCGCTGGCGTTTGCCGGCGTCGCGGCCGTGGGCGCATTTCTTCTCACGTTGCTCATGGGTGCGGCCGGCCGTGGCAGCGGCTGGTCGAGCGGCGGCGGCTTGGGCGGGGGCTGGGGCGGACTCGGCGGAGGCTTAGGCGGCGGGGGATTCGGCGGCGGCGGATTCGGCGGCGGGGGCGGCGGCTTCGGGGGCGGTGGCGCCTCCGGTGGCTGGTAGGGGGGCGGGCAAATGAAGTTCGGCCGTCTCATGCGTCATCTGTTCACCACGCGCTGGAGTACGCGCCGGCATTTTCCGCAGCCGGTGCTGGATGCCATTGAGCAGGCCATCGGTGAGTGTGAGGGCCGCCATGGCGGGGAGATCCGCTTTGTGGTCGAGACCGCCTTTGACTTGCCGGAGCTGTGGCGCGATCTGGCGCCGCGCCAGCGGGCGCTGCAGCTGTTCGGGCAGTTTGGGGTGTGGGACACCGTGCACAACAACGGCGTGCTGATCTATGTACTGATGGCCGATCACGCGGTGGAGATCGTGGCCGACCGCGGCATCGCGCAATACGTCCCACAAGCCGAATGGGCGACGGTATGCCGGCAGATGGAAACGCATTTCCGTGCCGGGCGCTTTCGCGAGGGTTCCCTGGTCGGCATCCTCGGCGCCGGGGCATTGCTCGGAAAGCACTTCCCCGGCCATCGCAGCAGCGACAACGAGCTGCCGAATCAACCGGTGCTGCTGTAGCGGTGTACCGACAAGCGGTGCCCGGGCGCACTTAGGTCATAATCCCCGTCCCATGAAGACGTCCGTGACCTGCGCTGCTGGCGCCGCGCTTTTGTGTCTCACCCTTGCCTCGTGCTCGCTCTTTGGCCCGCACGAGAAGGCCCCGCCCCCGGCTCCGCCGCCGCCACCGCCGCCGCCCGTGGAGGCCGCGCCGATCGCCAATGAGCGCTTCGAACTGGCTCCCGGCCAGGACGTCGTCGGCACCGTGCAGATTGTGAAGGCGAGCAAGGACGACACCCTCACCGACATCGCGCGCCGCTTCAACGTCGGGTACGAGGAGATCGTCCGCACCAATCCGAAGATCGATCCCTGGCTGCCCGGGGAGGGCACCGAGATCGTGGTCCCCTCGCAGTTCATCCTTCCGGATGCCCCGCGTACCGGCGTGGTGATCAACATCCCCGCGATGCGCATCTTCTACTATCCGCCGGTCAAGAAGGGGCAGCGGCAGGTCGTGTTCACGCACCCCATCGGCATCGGCAAGGTCGGCTGGCGCACGCCCGAAGGGGTCACCAAGATCGTGCGTCGCCAGAAGGACCCCACATGGCGCGTGCCGGTGTCGGTGCGCAAGGAACACCACGAGAATGGCGAGGAACTCGAGCCGGTGATCGGCCCCGGGCCGGACAATCCGCTGGGCAAGTACGCCTTCTACCTGCAATGGCCGAGCTACCTGATCCACGGCACCAATAAGCCTGCCGGGGTGGGACTGCGTTCGAGCCACGGCTGTATCCGCCTCTACCCGGAGGATATCGAGCAGTTTTTCAACATGGTGCCGCTGGGTACGCAGGTGCGGGTCGTCAACCAGCCGTTCCTGTTCGGCTGGCGCGAGGGGCAGCTGTACATGCAGCCCTACGATGTCCTCGAGGATGACACGCGCGACTGGACCAAGGCGCAGAAGAAGCTGCTCACCCAGTCCTTCGCCGCGCGACTGCAGCAACAGCTGCAGCAACAGCACGAGCAAGTCGACTGGACCCTGGTGTCGAGCCTGTCGCGCAGCCCGCGCGGCATTCCGGTGCCCATTACGCTCACCGATGCGAGCGTCGAGCAAATCCTGGCCGCCGCACCGCATGTTCAGAACGTCGTGCCCGAAGGCTCCACCTGGGACGGCAAGAGCGACCTGCCGATGGATGAGGCCACCTTCAAGCAGATGGTCTCGGAGATCGAGCCGGACAGCGGCGCCCCGGCGGCGAGCAGCGCGCCGGCGGCGCGTCCGGCCAACGGCACGAAGGCGCCGGCGCACCCGGCACCGCAGAATGGCAGCTGAGGCGCGGCTGACTCATGAGCACGCTGTCAGAATGGCTGCAGCTGATGCTCGCGGAGATTGCGCGCAAGCAGGATGAGGCCGAGCGCGCGCGCACTGAAGCGGCGCGTCGTGCCGCGGAGCAAGAGGCGGCCGCGTGTGGCAGCGCACCGCAGGATGCGCACTGTCGAAAAACTTTCCACTCCGGCTGACTTATAATCTGACAGCCCGCTGACACCGTGTGTTAGAGTCGCGCCGGCAGATTTCAAGAGGCGCATGAGTGGCCGACAGCCCCGCGTCCGGCGTACAACTCGCACAACAAAGCCGCAACGATCACGCGATTGAACGCGTGGCGACCGGAGTCGTCGCTTTCGTGGGGCGCACGCTCAAGGGTCCTGTCAATCACCCGGTCGCCGTGCGCAGCTTCGTCGAGTTCCAGCAGCACTTCGGCGGCCTGTGGCAGCCCTCCACACTTTCCTACGCGGTCGAGCAGTTCTTTGAGAATGGCGGCCGCGAGGCGCGCATCGTGCGCGTCGTCAACGGTGCGCGGCCACCGACGCTGACGCTGCCCGCGGGGGCCGGGATCCTGCGCTTGAGTGCCCTGAACCCCGGCTCGCGCGAGTACCTGCGCGCCTCGGTCGACTACGACGGACTCACACCTGCCGAACACGAGCGGTTCAATCTTGTGGTGCAGCGCGTGCGCACGGCCGGCTCCGAGCTGGTCGAGGACCAGGAAATCTACCGGCGCGTCTCGATCGTGCCGGCCTCGGGACGCTTCATCACCGATGTGCTGCTCGAGTCGCGCCTGGTGCGCCTGTGCGGCAGCGTGCCTGCGCAGCGCCCGGAGCGCTCTGCGGGCGGGCCGGGTGGGGTGGCCGCCGGCTACACCCTCTCCAACCCGGACGGGGATGACGGTGCGCCGCTCACCGATTACGACATCATCGGCGCCTCGAACACTGGCACGGGACTGTTCGCCCTGGATGGCAGCACGCGTTTTAACCTCTTGTGTATCCCGCCGCTGACGCGCGAGCGCGACGTCGGACTGTCGACCCTGCTGGTGGCCGCGCGTCTGTGTCGCGAGCGCCATGCGCTGCTCATCGTCGATCCGCCCGTGACCTGGACTTCAGCGCGCGCCGCGCTCGAGGCGCTGCGCCTGTGGCCCTTTCGCAGCGATAGCGCGCTCATGTACTACCCACGCGTGCAGGCGTTCGACCGCCTGCGTGGCCGCGTCGAGGTGTTCGGTCCCTGCGGCGCCGCCGCCGGGATGATCGCGCGCTCGGATGAGACCTGGCCGGTGTGGAGCGCGGCGGAGAGCGAGGAGGCGATCCTGCGCCCGGGGCTGCGCCCGGCAGTCGTCGTGAACGAGGCCGAGCGGCTGCGTCTGGCGCAGAGCGGCGTCAACACGCTCGTGTCGGTGCGCGGCGGCGCGCGCACCGGCGTGAGCCCCCGCACCCTCGCAGCCGGTGGCAGCGGGGCCGCGGACTGGAAGTATCTTTCGGCGCGGCGGCTCGCACTGTTCGTCGCCGCGAGCGTTGAGCAGGGCACGCGTTGGGTGCTGCTCGAGCACAACGGTCCGGCCACCTGGGAGCGCGCGCAGGCGCAGGTCGAGGCGTTTCTCGATGAGCTTGCGGTGCAGGGCGCCTTTGCCGGTGCGGCAGCCGATGACACCCATTTCGTCATCGCCGATGAGCGCGTCAACCGTCCGCAGACCCTCGCCGAAGGCAAGTTCAACCTGCTGTTCGGCTTCGCCACGAGCAAGCCCGGTGCCTTCGATACCTGGCTGGTCACCCATCGCGCCGGTACGAGCCGCGTGCGCCCGGTGTCGGTGAACCGCTCCGAGACGGCGAAGAACCGGGTCGAATGGGAGATCGAGACCGCGATCCTGCGCGGCTGAGGCCTTACTGCGCCTTGCCAAAACCCCCGCCGCCAGGGGTGCGGATGGTCAGTGTATCGCCGGCCGCGACCTCAAAGCGCGCCGTCGCCCCGAGCCTCTCGCGCCGGCCGTCGGCGCGCTCGATGTGCGCTTCCCCGGGCACCGCGCTGCCACCGCCGGCGAGGCCGAAGGGTGCGATGCGACGGTGATTGGCGAGCAGCGCGCCGGAGAAGGGCGCCCGAAACTTCAGGCGGCGCACCGTGCCGTCACCGCCGTGCTGGCGCCCGCGCCCGCCCGAGCCGCGGCGGATCGCGAACTCCTCGACCAGCAGCGGATACTCCGCCTCGAGGATCTCCGGGTCGGTGAGGCGCGAGTTGGTCATGTGTGTCTGCACCGCGTCGCAGCCGTCGAAGTCCGGACCCGCGCCCGCCCCGCCACAAATGGTCTCGTAATACTGCAGCCGTGCGTCCCCGAAGGTGAGGTTGTTCATGGTGCCCTGCGAGGCGGCGAGAATGCCGAGCGCGCCATACAGCGCATCGACGATGCACTGCGAGGTCTCGACGTTGCCGGCGGCGACCGCGGCCGGCGGCTGTGGGTCGAGCATCGAGCCGGGCGGGATCAGGATCTCGAGCGGCTCGAGGCAGCCCTCGTTGAGCGGGATCGCAGCCTCCGTCAGGGTACGGAACACGTACAAGACGGCGGCGGTGCACACCGCACGCGGCGCGTTGAAGTTGTGCGCGCCCTGGGCGGAGGTGCCGGTGAAATCCACACGCGCGCGTCGCGCGCCGGGCTCGATGTCGATGCGCACGGCGATGACCTGACCGTTATCCATCTCGTAACTGAAGCTGCCGCTGCGCAAGGCGGCGATGGCGTTGCGCACGCAGAGCGCGGCATTCTCTTGCACCGCGCGCATGTAGGCGTGCACGTCGGTGAGCCCGTGGCGCTGCACGGCACGCTCGATCTCGGCGATGCCGCGGGCGTTGGCGGCGAGCTGGGCACGCAGGTCGGCGAGATTTTGCCGCGGGCGCCGCGCCGGCCACGGGCCGCCGCCGAGCGCGGCGAGCAGCTCGCGCTCGCGCAGCACGCCACCGCTCACCAGCGCGAAGCATTCAAAGAGGACGCCTTCCTCTTCTATGGTGTGGCTGAAGGGCGGCATCGAACCGGGGGTGACGCCGCCGATGTCGGCGTGGTGCGCGCGCGAGGCGACGAAGAAGTCCGGCTGCGTGCCGCCGCCGAGGAACACCGGGGTCACCACCGTCATGTCCGGAAGATGCGTGCCGCCGTGATAGGGGCTGTTGAGGAGCCAGGAATCCCCGGGCGCCATGCGCTGTGCGCGCAACACCGCGCGCACGCTGGCGCCCATCGAGCCTAAGTGCACCGGCATGTGCGGAGCGTTGGCGATGAGGGCGCCGTGCGGGTCAAACAGTGCGCACGAGTAATCGAGCCGCTCGCGGATGTTCACCGATTGCGCCGTGGCCTTGAGCACCTCGCCCATCTGCTCGGCCACGTGCATGAAGAGGTTGTTGAAGATCTCGATGCGTGCCGGATCTGCCGCCGCTGCCGCTGCCGCCCGTGTGGTGCCCGCATCCTCGAGCAGCAGCGCGCCGGGGGCGAGGGGGCAGGCGCGCCAGCCCTCCTCCACGACGACCGTCGTATGCGGCTCAACGATGAGCGCAGGTCCGGCCAGGGGTGCATTCAGCTCACCGCGCGGCACGAGCGGCACCTCCTGCCAGCCGCCAAACCAGGCACGTACCCGCGCCGGCAGCACAGACTCGCGCGCGCCGGCGGGCATATGCAGGAGCGTGGCATCGACCGAGGCGAAGCGCGCCTCCGCCCGTAGCGCCTCGATGATCACGCTGAGCGCATCCGCGGCAAAACCAAAACGGCGCTGGTGCTCGCGGTGGAAATGCGCGCGCACCTCATTTAAGGCTCCCAGGGGCACCGAGAGCGAGACCTCGCTGTCCCCGGCACGCAGCTCGAGGAAGTGCGCAACGCGCACCGCCGGCGCGCGGCTGCCGTGCACGGCGAGTTCCGCCTGCGCCTGCGCTTGCAGCTCATCGAGCGCAGCGCGCGCGGCGGCGAGCCCGGCTTCATCGAGCTCACGCCTGAGGCTCGCGCGGCGCACGGCGAGCCGATCCGCCACGCCGATGCCGAACGCTGAGAGCACGCTCGCCAGCGGGTGCACGAGAATGCGGCGCACGCCGGCGGCGCGGGCCACGCGGCAGGCATGCTGCCCGGCCGCCCCGCCGAAGCAGAAGAGCGTGAAATCCGCCGCGTCGAGGCCCTGGCGGGTCGAGACCTGACGGATGGCATTGGCCATCGACTCGACGCCCACCTCCAGAAACGACTCCGCCAGGTTTTCGGCCGCGCACGCTGGCCCCGGCGGTGCCGCCACCTGCGCTGCGAGCGCTTCAAAGCCACGCCTGGCCGCCCCGGTGTCGATCGCTGAGGCGCCGTCGCGCCCGAAGAGCGCCGGCAGGGTGTCGCGGCGCAGGTGCCCGAGCAGTACCTGCACGTCCGTGAGTGTGAGCGGCCCACCGCGCCCGTAGCAGGCCGGCCCCGGGTCCGCACCGGCGGAGGCCGGCCCCACGGCGAAACGTCCGTCGCGGTATGTAAGGATCGAGCCGCCGCCGGCGGCGATGCTGTGCACGTCGAGCATCGGCTGCACCAGGCGCACCCCGCCGATTAGGTGCTCGAAGCGCTGAGGTAACTCGCCGTCGATCAGGGAGACATCCGTGGAGGTGCCGCCCATGTCAAAGCCGATGAGACGCGGGAAGTTGAGCCGCTCGCCCGCCCAGCGCATGCCGATGAGCCCCCCGGCCGGCCCCGACAACACGCTCGACATCGCATGGAAGCGCTCCGCGGCGGCCAGACCGCCGTTGCTTTGCATGAGCGCAAGGCTCGCCTGCGGATCAAGTGCGCGCAGCTCCTCCTGCACGGTGTTCACGTAACTGCGCAGCGGCGGGGCGAGATACGCGTTCAGCACCGTGGTGTCGCCGCGGACGACGTAGCGCACGATCGGGGAGAGCTCGTGCGACACCGATACCTCCTCGAACCCGAGCTCGCGCGCGCACGCCGCCGCGGCGCGCTCGTGCGCCGTGTGACGCCAGCCATGCAGGAACACGATGGCGATCGCCCGCCGCCCGCTTCGGCGTGCGCGCGTGAGCTCCTCGCGCAAGCGCGCCTCATCGAGGGGCACGAGCACGCTTCCGGCGGTATCGACGCGCTCGCGCGCCTCGATGACCTCCGCATACAGTGGCTGCGGCAGCACGATGTGGCGGGCAAAGATATCAGGCCGGTTCTGATAGCCGATGCGCAGAGCGTCGGCGAACCCGGCGGTCGTGACCAGCACGACCGGCTCGCCACTGCGGGTGAGGAGCGCGTTGGTCGCCACCGTGGTGCCGACCTTCACCGCTTCAACCACCGCAGCGGCACCGCCGGCTGCCTTGAGGATGTCCGCCGCGGCGCGCAGACCCGGGTCGCCGCGCGCGGCGCCGGCAGGCACCGAAGGCACCTTGCGCACGTGCAGCGCGCCGGCCGGCGAGAAACCGATGACGTCGGTAAAGGTGCCGCCGCGGTCGATCCAGAACTGCCACCCCGCCGCGCCGGGGCGCCGCTCCCTGTCTGATTGGCTTAACGATTCCATTGCCTGCATTATTCGCGCATGCGAGGGAAGCTCCCAGTGACAGCGGTGCCGCCATGCAAGAGCCGGTGATGTCCCGCCACGTGGTCTTCTCCCACGGCCAGGAAAGCGGGCCGTGGGGCCGCAAGATCTCCGCACTCGCCGAGGTTGCGCGCTCGGAAGGGTACGACGCGCACTCGGTCGACTATCGTGGACTGGATGAGCCGCGGGCGCGCGTTGCCAAACTGGTGGATTTCTGCAAGGAGCTGAGCGGCGATCTGGTGCTCGTGGGCTCGAGCCTCGGCGGCTACGTCGCCGTGGCCTCGGCTTCGCTGCTGCATGCGCGCGGTCTGTTCCTGATGGCGCCCGCGCTCTACGTGCAGGGACTGCCGGAGCTGCGCTCCGCCGTGGTCGACTGCCCGACCTCCGTGGTGCACGGCTGGCGCGACGAGGTCGTGCCGTACGAGCACAGCGTGCGCTTCGCGCAGACCTGCAAGGCGGCGCTGCACCTGCTCGAGAGCGATCATCGGCTGCACAACCAGTTGCGCGTCATTCAGTACCTGTTCGAGTACTTTCTCATCGCGCTCGACCTGCCCGCGATCGCCTTCGAGTAGCCATCAGCGCCGCTCACGGATCGCGCGCGCGGCCAGGCGGTCGACCCGCCGCGGCGCCAGCAACCGCGCCCAGCGCACGAAGCGGCCGCGCGCGGAAGTGATCAGCAGGCGCTGGCGGCGGTGCATGGCGCGCGCGATGCGGCGGGCGCATTCCTCGGCCGTCATGATGTGTGCTTCCTGCATGGGAGTTTGCCCGAGCGGCTGCCCGTCCGGCCCGCTGGCGCGGCGGTGAATCTGACTGACGACGAAGTCCGGCGCCACGATCGTGACGTCGACCCCGCTGGCGGCGAGCTCGATGCGCAGCGATTCGAAGAATCCCACCAGCGCGTGCTTGCTGGCGGCGTAGCCGGTGCGCTCGGGAACCCCGGTGAGACCGGCAATGCTGGCGACGGCCACTACCAGCCCGCGCGAAGCCTGCAGATAGGGAAGTGCGGCGGCGGTGGTGTAGACCGCGCCCAGATAATTCACCGCCAGCAGACGCTCATACACGCTGAAGTCGCTGACCGCATCAAAGCGCGCCCACATCGTCACGCCGGCGTTGTTGACCAGCACATCGACGCCGCCGAAGCGCTCGACCGCGCGGGCGACAAAGCGCGCACAGTCGGCGCGCAGCGCGACGTCCCCGGGAACGCTCGTGACCGCCGCGCCGCGTGCCGCGCACTCGCGTGCGGTGTCCTCCAGGCGCGCCGCGTTGCGCGCGTTGAGCACCAGGTTAGGGCGCTCGCCCGCAAGCTGCAGCGCCAGCGCACGCCCGATCCCCTCCGAGGCGCCGGTAATCAACACGGTCTTGCCCGCGAATGTCTGCATTTGCAACCATGGCCTCCTGCGAACGCCGCGCAGCGGCGCTGGGGCGCATCATAGAACGATGAACTGGCTGTTGCGGCGACTGCTCGCGCTGTGGGTGCGCTTCCGGGTGGTTCCGGAGAATTCCGCGGCCCTGCTGGCGGGCCGGAGCCACCCGGTGTGCTACGTGCTCGAACGGCGCAGTGTCAGCGACCTCGCGGTGCTGCAGCAGGCGTGTCTGGTGCTGAAACTGCCGCGGCCCGGCCGGGTGTTGCACGGCCTGGGTAAGGACGTGCGCTCCTACTTCTTTCTCACGCAGCCGCGCGGCTTCTGGAGCACACGGCCGGACCGGCGGCCGCCGCCCGAGCTTGCGCGGATGAGCCGGGTGCTGCGCGCCGATCCGGCGGCCGACTTTCACCTGGTGCCGGCGGCGGTGTACTGGGGCCGCGCACCGCAGCGCGAGGGCTCCTGGGTGCGCTTGCTGCTGGTGGAGGACTGGGAGCTCGCCACGCGCCTGCGCAAGTTCCTGCAGGTGCTGTTCAATGGCCGTGACACGCTCGTGGAGTTCGATGAGCCACTGTCCCTGCGGCAACTGCTGGGTGCGGATCTGGAACTGCGCGGGCGACACGTGGCCCGGAGCCTCCATGCGCTGTACGCGCGCCGCCGGGCGGTGCGTATCGGGCCGGATCTGTCGCATCGGCGCACGCTCGTGAACGAGGTGCTGCGTACGCGGGCCGTGCGTGCGGCGGTCAGCCAGGAAATGCGTGTCAAACGGCTGACGCGTCGCAAGGCGGTGCTGCGCGCCCGCGCCGATGCGCTGGAGATCGCGGCGAACTATTCGCACGCGTTCGTACGCTTCATGGAACACGCGCTCACGCGCCTGTGGAACCGTCTGTACGATGGCGTGGAGTTCGGGCACGCGGCGACGCTTGCAGCGGTCGCGGAAGGCCGCGAGCTCGTCTACGTCCCCTGCCACCGCAGCCACATGGACTACCTGCTGCTCGGCTATGCGATCTACGTGCAGGGCTATGCGGTGCCGCACACCGCGGCCGGCGTGAATCTCAACCTGCCGATCATCGGGCGCTTCCTGCGCATGGGCGGCGCGTTTTTCATCCGCCGCAGCTTTCGCGGCAACGCGCTGTATGCCGTGGTGCTCATGAAATATCTCGCGACCATCATGGCGCGCGGCCATCCGATCGAGTACTTCATCGAGGGCGGCCGTAGCCGCACCGGGCGGTTGCTGCAGCCGAAGACCGGCATGCTCGCGATGACGGTGCGCAGCTTCCTGCAGCAGCCGGTGCGCCCGGTGGTGTTCGTACCGGTGTACTTCGGCTACGAGCGCCTGGTGGAGGGTCGCACTTACATCGGCGAGCTCTCCGGACGCCCCAAGGAGAAGGAGAGCGTGCTCGGACTGCTGCGGTCCTGGCGCGTGCTGCGCGAGCGTTTCGGCAAGGTCTACGTGAATCTCGGCGAGCCGATCGCCCTCGATGCGCTTCTTGATGAGCACCATGCCGGCTGGCGCGCACAGCGCTTTGATGACGATACCCGCAGTCCCTGGGTGGCCGACGCCGTCGCGGCTCTCGCCGCATCGATCATGCGCAATATCAACTCCGCGGCCGCGGTGACGCCCATCAACCTCATCGCGGTGGCGCTGCTCGGCATGCCGCGCCAGGCGCTGCCCGAGGCTGACCTGGTGCGCCAGCTCGAGCTGTATCAGGCGCTGCTCGCCAGCTGCCCCTATAGCGATCGGGTGACGCTTACGCCGCTGAGTGGCGCACAGATGATCGCCCATGGTATCGCCCTGAAACAGATCTACCGCGAGGCGCATGCGCTCGGGGACATCGTGCGCATGAGCGACGCGAGCGCCGTGCTCGCGACTTACTTCCGCAACAATATCCTGCACCTGTTCGCGTTGCCCTCGCTCATCGCCTGCATCTTTGTGAGCAACGCCCAGGTGTCGACCTGGGACATCCAGCGCCTGGCCGCGCGCATCTATCCTTACATTGCGGCGGAGTTGTTCCTGCGCTGGAGTGAAAAGGAACTGCCGCAGGTACTCGAAGGGGTGCTCTCGGCGATGGCACAGTACGGCCTCATCGAGCCGGAGCCCTCGCTCGATGGCTGGACGCGTGCACCACCGGCCTCCGCCCAGGCCATGCAGCTGTCGCTGCTGGCGCAGGCCACCGTGCAGACCATTGAGCGCTACTACATGGTGGTGGCGCAGCTGGTCAAGGCCGGCAGCAGCGCGATCGATCAGCAGACCCTGGAGGAGCGCTGCCAACTCACGGCACAGCGCATGACGTTACTCTATGGCCTGAACTCACCGGAATTCTTCGATCGCGCCATGTTTGAGAACTTCATCTTCAAGCTGCGCGAGCGCGGCGTCATCCGTGCCGCCGACGGCGGCAAACTCGAGTTCGACGAGGTTCTGACCCAGGTGGCGCAGGACGCACAGTTCGTCCTGAGTGAGCAGTTGCGCCACAGCATCCTGCAGATCATGCATGCCTGAAATGGGAGGGGGCCTGATGAGGACGCTGATGCGGATTGCCGCAGCAGGAGTGCTGCTCGCACCCCTGGCCTTCGGGGCGGTCACGCCGCAGGAAGCTGCGCAGCTGGGCGAGCAACTCACCCCGCTTGGCGGCGAGATGGCGGGCGATGCGGACGGCAGCATTCCGGCCTGGAGCGGCGGCATCACGTCGGCCGCCGCAGCGGGCTTTCCCAGCTACCGGCCTTCGGATCATCATCCGGATCCCTACGCAGCTGACACACCGCTCTTCACCATCACCGCGGCGAACCTGCAGCAGTACGCCGCCAGGCTCACGCAAGGACACAAGGCGCTCCTCGAGACCTATCCTGATTACAAGATGGACGTCTACCCGACGCACCGCAGCGCCGCGGTGCCGGAGCGAATCGCACAAGCGACCCAGCGCATCGCGACGACGGCAGAACTGGTGCCCGGCGGCAACGGAGTCACGGGGGCTGCAGGGGGCGTCCCCTTCCCGATTCCCAAATCCGGACTCGAGGTGCTCTGGAACCATCTGCTGCGCTTTCGCGGGGTGGCCGTGGCGCGGCAGATCGGGCAGGTGGCGCTCAACGCCGGCGTGCGCTACACGGCGCGGCAATTTAAGGAGGAGTTCTTCTTCCCCTGTTACGTCCCGGGCGTGAAGGAAGCCGACCTCGATAACATCCTGGCTTACTTCATGGGGGAGACTCTCGCAGCCGCGCGTCCGCCCGGGGAAGTACTGCTCGTACAGGGGCCCCTCGATCAGAGGCAGGAAGAGCGCCGCGCTTGGATCTACAACCCCGGACAGCGTCGCGTGCGGCGCGCGCCGCAGATAGCCTTCGACAACCCGGCGGCGAACGCGGACAACCTGCGCACGGATGACCAGTTCGACATGTATAACGGCAGCCCGCAGCGCTATGACTGGAAGCTCATCGGCAAGCAGGCGATGTACGTCCCGTACAACTCCTACCGGCTGCAAAACGCACAGCTCAAAGACAGCGACCTGTTGCGCGCCAATCACATCAACCAGGACTACGCGCGTTACGAACTGCACCGCGTGTGGGTGGTGGATGCAACGCTCAAGCCGGGGGCCAGTCACCTGTACGCGCGGCGCACCTTCTACGTGGACGAGGACTCCTGGCAGATCCTCGCGGTCGACTGCTACGACGCGCGCGGGCGGCTATACCGCGTACAGGAAGGTCACGTCATCAATTACTACGAAGTACCGACCGTGTGGACGGATCTGGAGCTCGTGATGGATCTGACGAACGGGGCCTATGTGGCGCTCGGCCTGCAGAACGAGGAACCGCGCTCCTACGACTTCAGCATCAAGCGCAGCGCCGCCGATTTTCAACCTTATGTCCTGGAACAGCGCGGCGTGCGCTAGCGTTGCCGTCGAACCAACGCGCCCCTGCGGGCCGCAGTTGGCAACGGCCGAACTTGCGACACCCGCGGACAGGCGGTGACCTTGCTGATTGAGCCCGACTCGCTGCCGGCGCGCTTTGGGGGGCAGCCGCTCTAGCGATAGCCGAAGCCGCGTGCCATCAGCGCCGCGCACAGCAGGATTATCACGATGGCCGTGAGCTCGAGCATCAAGCACAGGCGCACGCGCCGCGTGCGTGCAGGGGCGAGTTGCGGCGCCTCGCCGGCTTTGAGTGCGCCCTTCCAGGAGAGGAAGGTGACGGTCGGATAGATCGAGACGAGGCCGGCGAGGATGAACGCGGTGAATTTGATGAGAAAGTAACTGTCGTGCCAGTAGTACGCCGCGCCCTTCTCGAAATAAATAACGCGCAGCAGGCCAATCACGAGGACTGCGGTCGCTGCGACACCGAAGATGAGGTCGGTCGTTTGCAGGCGCCGCGCCTGCAACGCTGACAGCGGCGGCTTGAACAGCGCCACCTCGACCGCCAGGGCCGCCACGACGGTGAACGCGGCCAGATGGTGCAGGAAGGCCATGAGTGCAGGGGAATACACGGCGATTCTCCGTATGGCGCCGCGCGCGCTTGCCGCGCGCGTGAATTTTACCCCACACGCGAGCGCGCGGGTCCTGAGGGCGCGCGCGCCGACTTTAGGCGTCCCAGCCGGGCTTGCCCCGCAGCCGCTTGGTCCTGCGGCGCTGCGTCTTCTGCTCGAGCCGACGCTCGCGCGCGGCCCGCGTGGGCTTGGTCGCCTTGCGCAGCTTAGGCGGGATGAGGGCGCGCTTGATCAGATCGGTGAGCCGCGCCTCGGCCTCGCGCCGGTTGCTCTCCTGCGTGCGGTGATTGCGCGCGATGATGAGGATCGCGCCCTCGCTCGTCAGGCGTCGGCCGCTCAACGCCCGCAGGCGCGCCTTCACCTCGGGCGCGAGCGCGGTGCTGCGCTGAAGATCGAAGCGCAGCTGCACGGCGCTCGCGACCTTGTTGACGTTCTGGCCTCCCGGGCCCGAAGAGCGCACGAAGGACAGCGCCACATCGCTGTCAGGGATCTCGACTCCCGGGGTTACGCTCAGCGGCACGGTCGACGCGCGCGCTCAGTCCGCCTGCTGGTCAAGTCCGGCCGGCCGCTGCGCGCCGCTGCCGCTTGGCGCGGCTGGCAGACGCGATTCGAGCACGCGGATTTCCTGCTGCAGCACCGGGATGCGCACGCCGTGCTCGCGGAAGATGCGCCAGATCGCGCGGTTGACGTCCGAGCGCACGTTGTTCACCCCGTTCACCGGATCGGCAATCCAGAAGCGGATCTCGAGCGCCATGCCGCTCGCTTCAAAACTGATCAGGCGCGACACCGGCGCCGGATCGCGCAGGATGCGCGGGTGATTCTCGGTGGCCTGCACGAGCAGCTGCAGCGCGAGCTCCGGATCGTCGTCGTAGCTCACGGTAACCGGCAGCTTCAGCCGCACGCGCTGATCCGAGTAGCTCCAGTTGATGAATGAGTTCGTGATCAGATTCTGGTTCGGCACGAGCGTGTCGACGCCGTCGCGGTCGCGCACGACCACGTAGCGGCCGCGCAGCTCCTGTACCCAGCCGAAGTTGCCGGTACTGGCGCCGGTTTGTCCGGTGAAGCTGATGACGTCGCCGGGTTTGATCGATTTGTCCATGAGCAGCACGAAACCGCTCACGAAGTTGCTGGCGACCGCCTGCAGGCCAAAGCCCAGACCGAGGCCGATGGCGCCGGTGAGGACGTTGAGGGTCGTGACATCGACGCCGGCGGCGTTGATGCCCAGCAGCGCACCCAGGCCGACGAGCAGGAAGTAGGTGAACTTCGAGATGCCGACCCGCGTCGACACGGCCAGCTGATCGAGCCGCATGATGTGCCGCTCGATGGCGCGCGCGATGAGGCTGGTCACGATGACAAAGGCGGTGACGATCACCAGCCCCTTCAGCAGCGACCACAGGCTGAACTGCGTACGCCCCGGCACGATGCTGATGTGGCTGAGGGTGGTCTCGAGGACGTCCAGCCAGCCCAAGGTGGCGAGCGCCACGATCAGCCACACAATGAGCGTGATGCGGTTTTCGCGCGTGCGCACCCACGACTTCGGGCCCAGCAGTAGCCCAAGCACGTACACCGCCAGCCGCACCAGCACCAGCGCCACGAGCAGCCGCGCGGCGCCGTCGATCACCAGGGTGGGGATGCCGAGGGCGGCCACCAACACGTGCCCCGCGCCCAGGGTCGCGAGCGCGGCGAGTATCGGCGCGCCGCGTATGGCCCCTTCGAGCGTGTGATCGAGCACGTGCGGGGAGCGATGGGCTGCGGCCCCGGTGCGTCGCGCGCGCAGGGCGCGCGCGACAATGAGGCCCACCAGGCCGGCGATCAGCAGCACGACTCCGGCGACCAGCGTGGGCGGGGAGGTCAGCTGCAGTAGCGCGCCGCGCAGGGCGCTCTCGGCTCCGTCCATCAGGCGTTCAGGTCCGGGATCAGTTGGCTCTCCAGGCGCGTGATCTGATCCTTGAGCATGAGCTTGCGCTTCTTCAGGCGCTTCAGCTGCAGCTCATCGATATGCATGTCAAGCGAGAGGCGGCAGATAACCTCATCGAGGTCGCGGTGCTCGATGCGCAACTGACGCAGCTTCTCCACGTTACGGAATAGCTCGCGGTCGACGTTGTCTTCGATTTCCGCCATGCGGGGGCCCATGATTCGGCAGCTGATGGGCTTGGACGGCTCTGGAGCTGTTGGCGGCGGCCGCCAAGCAGCCGAAGCTTAGCCGAGTGACGCTGCCGGCGCCATGTCAGCGGCCGCGGCCACGGTGGTGCGAGCGCCCGGGAGGCGATCCTTTACGGTCACGCCCGCCGCCGCCGTGGCGGCCCCCGCCCGGACGTCCACCACCGCCGGAGCGCCCGCCAGCGTGCGGACGGGAGCGATGCACCGGCGCCCCGGTGACCACCCCGGTGGCGAGCAGTTCCGGTGCGATGGGCGAGAAGGGAATCTTGTGGCCGACGTAGGTTTCGATGTCCGGCAGCGCCACGGCGTACTCCTCGCAGGCGAAGCTGATCGCATCGCCCTCGGCGCCGGCGCGCGCGGTGCGCCCGATCCGATGCACGTAGTCGGGCGGGTCCTGCGGCAGGTCAAAGTTGAACACGTGACTCACGTCCGGGATATGCAGTCCGCGCGAGGCGACGTCGGTGGCGATCAGTACGGCGAGCTTGCCCTCGTGGAAGTCGCGCAGAAACCGCAGCCGCTTGTTTTGCGGCACGTCTCCGGAGAGTGCCTGAGCGCTGAACCCGTTAGCCTTGAGCGTGGCCTCGAGCCGTTCCGCGGTGCGCTTGGTGTTCACGAACACCATCGTGCGTACGGCCTCGAACTGGTGCAGCAGGCCGATCAGGAGCGGCACCTTTTCCTCCATGGAGGGGTAGTACATCATCTGCCGCACCTGATCGACGGTCATCTTGTCCGGCTCGATACGCACCAGCTCCGGGTTGTTCATGTGCTCGTAGGCCAGTTCGAGCACCCGCTGGGAGAGGGTGGCGGAGAAGAGCATCGACTGGCGCCGCTCCGGAGGCGGCAGGCGGCGCAGGATGTAGCGAATGTCGGCGATGAAGCCCAGGTCGAACATGCGGTCGGCCTCATCCAGCACCAGCACCTGGGCGTGGCGCAGGTCAAACACGTGCTGCTTGAAATAGTCGATGAGCCGCCCGGGCGTGCCGATCAGCACGTCGCAGCCTTGACCGAGCTCCTGGCGCTGCTTCTCGTAATCGATGCCGCCAAAGACCACGTTGTGCTTCAGGCGCGTATGCGCGCCAAGTGTCAGGGCGTCATGATGGATCTGCACCGCGAGCTCTCGGGTCGGCGCCACGATCAGGGCGCGCACCGAGGTCGGGGAGCGGTTGGCGCCCGCCGGTCGCGTGAGCAGCGACTGGTAGAGCGCGACCAGGAATGCCGCGGTCTTGCCGGTGCCGGTCTGCGCCTGGCCGGCGACGTCGCGGCCGGCGAGCGCAATCGGCAGCGTTTGCGCCTGAATCGGCGTGCAGTTAACAAAGCCGGCTTGATTTATGCCCGCCATGACCTCATTTCGGAGGCCAAGCGACGCGAAGGTCACAGGATCGGAGTGTGCGTCAGTCATCAATTAGTTCTGGAATGTGGTGCGGAAAAACCATCCGAGACTTGCAAAAACGACTCGGAAGCGCTACAAAGTATCTTAAGTCAGCGGGCCAGCAGGTCCGCACCTGCCAGCCAGGTCCCCTTAATTCCTTTAGGTTTCATACTCAATCACGAGTGATTAGTGTAACCGTTTAGCGGGTGTTTCTGGCATCGCTTTTCGTCTACCCGTTGCCGATCCGCTTCGGACTCCTCAAATTTCTTCAATCGTATTTTTTCACGCTTCTGCATCTGACGGAGGTTCAACCGCGTGAGTAGCTCGCACATAGTGCATACCACGGACGCCACTTTCGCACAGGACGTCCTCAAGTCGGACAAACCCGTACTGCTGGATTTCTGGGCCGAGTGGTGCGGTCCGTGCAAGATGATCGCCCCGATCCTCGATGAGATCGCGACCGAGTATCACGACCGCATCAAGGTCGCCAAGATCAACATCGACGAGAATCCGCAGACACCGCCTAAGTTCGGCATCCGCGGCATCCCGACGCTGATTCTGTTCAAGAACGGCACGGTCGAGGCGCAGAAGGTCGGCGCCGTCTCCAAATCCCAACTCTCGGCATTTCTGGACAGCAACCTCGACCTGCCGGTCAAAGCGTCCGGGGAGCAGCAACGGTGAGAGGCTATCTCGGCAACCAGGGTCGTAACCGGCCCAACAAAGGCCCGCGCCACGGCAATCGTGACGGCAACCGCGGCAACATGGGGAACAACGGCGGTGGCCGCCCCGATGAGATGATGCACGAGCCGGAGCCGTTCGACGCCGACGACTCGGAAATCATAAGTCCGGCAGAGCTGACGCAGTCGCGCAGCTCGATGAATCTCACCGAGCTTAAGGCCAAGCCGATCCACGAACTGGTGAAGCTCGCGGAGTCGATGGGACTGGAGAACCTGGCCCGCTCGCGCAAGCAGGATATCATCTTCTCGATCCTCAAGGCGCACGCGCGCAACGGCGAGAACATCTACGGCGACGGCGTGCTCGAGATCCTGCAGGATGGCTTTGGCTTCCTGCGCTCGGCCGATGGTTCCTACCTTGCCGGGCCTGACGATATCTACGTGAGCCCGAGCCAGATCCGCCGCTTCAACCTGCGCACCGGCGACACCATTTCCGGACTCATCCGACCGCCCAAGGACGGCGAGCGCTACTTTGCGCTGCTGAAGGTGGGTGAGATCAACTTCGATTCTCCGGACAGCTCGCGCAGCAAAGTGCTGTTCGAGAACCTGACGCCGTTCCACCCCACCAAGCGTCTGAAGCTTGAGCGCGGTAACGGTTCCACCGAGGACCTCACCGCCCGCACCATTGACCTGGTGGCGCCGATCGGCAAGGGCCAGCGCGGCCTCATCGTCTCCCCGCCCAAGGCCGGCAAGACGATGCTGCTGCAGAACATCGCCACCGCTATCACGTCCAATCATCCGGAGGTCTATCTGATCGTGCTGCTCATCGATGAGCGGCCCGAGGAAGTCACCGAGATGCAGCGCACGGTGAAGGGTGAAGTGGTGTCGAGCACGTTCGACGAACCGGCCGCCCGCCACGTGCAGGTGGCCGAGATGGTGATCGAGAAGGCCAAACGGCTGGTCGAGCACAAGAAGGACGTGGTGATCCTGCTTGACTCGATCACGCGCCTGGCGCGCGCCTACAACACGGTGGTGCCGTCTTCCGGCAAGGTGCTTACCGGTGGCGTGGACGCCAACGCGCTGCAGCGCCCGAAGCGCTTCTTCGGCGCCGCGCGCAACATCGAGGAGGGCGGCAGTCTCACGATTCTCGCCACGGCGCTCATTGATACCGGCTCGAAGATGGACGATGTCATCTACGAGGAGTTCAAGGGCACCGGCAACAGCGAAATCCACCTCGACCGGCGCGTGTCCGAGAAGCGCGTGTTCCCCGCGGTCAATATCAACCGCTCCGGCACCCGCAAGGAAGAGCTGATCACCGACCAGGGCGAGCTCGCCAAGATGTGGATCCTGCGCAAGCTGCTGCATCCGATGGATGAGCTGGCCGCGATCGAATTCCTGCTCGACAAGATGAAAGATACCAAGTCGAACAGCGAATTCTTCGAGGCAATGAAGCGCTGATCCCGCACAGGCCGGATTCGCAGGCGCGCGGCGCCCGGATCCGGCGGTTCCTTCGCAACTGGCACCTTCCGACACGCCCGCGGGCCGCCAACGGCGCGAGCGGTTAGGTCGCGCGTGTGCGTCGCGTCACGTCGGCAGTCGGCGACGCTGGCAGAGCAAGGCGTACGGTCAGTAAGATCGGGCCACCTGCGCCTGTTGCGCGAGGAGCCATAGCCGCATGCGCATCTCTTTCACGGCCGTCGCGCTGGTGCTGGCGATGCACGCCGCACCGGCACTCGCCGACCGTGACCCGCAGTCCGGGGCCCCCTTGCCGCCGAAGAAGCACGAGACTTCCAGTCCGATCACCGACCACTTTGCCGCGCGTGCCTCCTTTTACGCGCCGAATCTGCGCACCAATCTGCGCATCGATCCTTCCCCCGCCGTGCCCGGTGTCATGGGCACGACCTTCAACGCCGAGAACGCACTGGGGCTGCCGGATAAGTTGGATAAGGGTCGCGTGGAATTCATGTTCCGGCTGCGCGATCGTAACAAGGTGCGCTTGGAGTACTACGAGGCGGATCGCTCGGGTAACAAGGTGCTGGCGAACGATATCGCCTTCAGCAATCAGGTGTTCCTCGCCGGTGAGTCGGCGCAGACCACCCTCAACTGGAGCCAGTTCGATATCACCTACACCTACTCGTTCATCCGCAACCAGCACTTTGAAGTCGGCACGGGACTGGCGGTGTACTTCCTGCAGGTCGACATGATCATCTATCAGCAGCAGCCCTTCGCAATCGCGCTGCGCCAGGAGGCCTCCGGCGCCTCGCCCTTTCCGGCGCTGCCGCTGGATCTGGTGTGGTGTATCTCGCAGCGCTGGTCGGCCACGGCGCACGGGGCGTACCTGAAGGCAACCGTCAGTGGTATTCGCGGCTGGTACGCCGACTATCACGAGGACCTGCAGTACCGCTGGAACCCGAACTTCGTGGTGGGCGTCGGCTATTCCACGACCCGCACCTCGCTGACCCAAAGCAGCGGCACTTTCCCGGGCTACTACAACCTGAGCATCAGCGGACCCGAAGCGTTCATACGCTTCAGCTTTTAGCCGCCACCGGCGACCCGGTCACGACTACGGCGGCGCGCCGGGGACGTAGGCACGCGCGAATTCCGCGGGCATGCGCGCGGCGCGCCCCGAGTCCAGATTGATGCACACATAGTCGACCGCCGCACGCGCCAGGGTGTGCGCATCGCGCGCCCGCCACACTTGGAAGCGCCGACCGACACGCAGCTTGCCGTCGCTGCTCACGATCCAGGTGGCGATGGCCAGGTGCTCGGCGGCCAGCGCCGCGCGCAGGTAGTCGATTTCGATGCGCTGCGCCGCCATGCCGCGGCGCAGGCGGGTGCAGTGCTGCACGGGCACCCCGAGCGCTGCGGAGTGAGACCAGGCGACACGGTCCAGCCAGGTGAGGTAGACGGCGTTGTTGACGTGGCCGTACGCGTCGATGTCAGCCGGCTGCACCGTGAGCTCGATTACGTGGGGCGCGGGCAGGTCCCAGTGATTCACACGCGGTCCGCGGCGGCGGCCGACTCACGCGCCACGGCGCGGTAGCCGATGTCGCTTCGATACTGCATCCCGGCCCAGCGCACGCTGTTCACGAGCGCATACGCTTCGCTGCGGGCGGCGCGCACGCTTGCTCCGAGGCCGACCGCACACAGCACGCGGCCGCCGTGGGTCACGACTTGGCCCTTCTTGAGCTGCGTGCCGGCGTGGAAGATCTTTCCCGGCAGGCGTGCGGCCTGCTCGAGCCCCTCGATCGCGTCACCCTGGCGCGCGCGCTCCGGGTATCCGGCTGCGGCCATGACGACGCCGAGTGCGGCACGCGTGTCCCAGGCGGCGCGCACGCCGTCGAGCCGGCCGGCGAGCGCCGCTTCGCACAGCAGCGTCAGGTCGGATTCGAGCCGCATGAGAACCGGCTGCGTTTCCGGATCGCCGAGGCGACAGTTGAATTCGAGCACGTTGGGCGTGCCGTCGGGGGCGACCATGATGCCTGCGTACAGAAATCCGGTGTACGGCATGCCCTCCGCCGCCAGGCCGCGGACCGCAGGCTCGATCACCTCGCGCATGATGCGCGCATGCAGGTCGGACGTGACCACGGGCGCCGGCGAGTAGGCGCCCATGCCGCCGGTGTTGGGACCGCGGTCGCCATCCTCGAGGCGTTTGTGATCCTGCGAGCTGGCGAGCGGCAGGATGTGGCGGCCGTCTGCCATGACGATGAAACTTGCTTCCTCGCCTTGGAGAAACTCCTCGACCACGACCTCGCGTCCGGCGGCGCCGAACTGGCCGGCAAACATCGACTCAACCGCAGCCAGCGCCTCCGCCGCGGTGGCGGCGATCACGACGCCCTTACCGGCGGCGAGTCCGCTCGCCTTCACGACCAGCGGCACGCGCTGCCCCTTGAGCCAGCCGGCATCGAAACTCGCCGCGGTGAAGGTGGCGGAACGCGCCGTGGGAATGCCGTGCCGGCGCAGAAACTCCTTCGCGAAGGCCTTGGAGCCTTCCAGCTGCGCGGGCGCGCGCCGCGGTCCGAAGCAGGCAAGCCCGCGCGCGGCGAACGCGTCCACGATGCCGCCGACGAGGGGTCCCTCGGGCCCGATGATGGTGAGCGCGACGCCCTCGGCGCTGGCAAGCTGCACCAGCGCAGCGTGCTCTTCGGCTGCGATGTTGACGTTGCGCACCTTCGGTTCCAGCGCGGTGCCGGCGTTGCCCGGTGCCACCAGCACTTCGCTCACGCGCGCGGCACTGGCGCATTTCCAGGCGAGTGCGTGTTCGCGGCCACCGCCGCCGACGATGAGAACCTTCATCAGTGCCGGAAGTGACGCACGCCGGTAAACACCATGGCCATGTCGTGCTCGTCGGCGGCCGCGACCACTTCGGCATCGCGCTTGCTGCCCCCGGGCTGGATCACCGCGCGGATGCCGTACCCGGCGGCGACGTCGAGATTGTCGCGGAAGGGCAGGAAGGCGTCCGAGGCCATGACCGAGCCGGCCACGCCAAGCTTCTCATCCGTCGCCTTCATCGCCGCCAGGCGCGTGGCATACACGCGGCTCATCTGGCCGGCGCCCACGCCGATCGTGGCGCCGGCGCGTGCGAACACGATGGCGTTGGACTTGACGAACTTGCACACGCCCCAGGCGAAGCGCAGGTCGGCAAGTTCCGCCGCCGTCGGCTGGCGGCGCGTGGGAATCGTAAGCGTGCTCTCGGTCAGATCCGCCAGATCGCGCTCCTGCAGCAGCACTCCGCCGGTGACGCTGCGCAGCTCGAGCGTACTGGCCGTCTCGCGCTGCAGCTCGCCGAGCACCAGCACGCGCACGTTGGGCCGCGCGGCGAGCACCTGCGCGGCCTGCGCGCTCACCGCCGGCGCGGCCAGCACCTCCACGAACTGCCGCTCGGTGATGAGCGTGGCGCTCGCGGCATCCAGCTCGCGGTTGCAGGCAATGATGCCGCCGTAGGCGGACGTCGGATCGGTGCGGTAGGCGCCCTCGTAGGCCTCAGGCAGTGTCGCAGCGACTGCCGCGCCACAAGGATTGGCGTGCTTGACGATCACACAGGCGGCTTGCGTGAACTGACGTACGCACTCGATGGCGGTATCCGCGTCGGCGATGTTATTGAACGACAGGTCCTTGCCCTGCAGCACGCGCGCAGTGGCGACCGCGGCGCCGCGCGCCGCCGCGTCACGGTAGAAAGCGGCGCGCTGGTGCGGATTCTCGCCGTAGCGCAGCTCCTGCACCTTCTCGTACACCAGCGGCAGCGTGGCGGGAAACTCCTCCCCCGGCTGCCCATGCCGCGCCGCAAGATAGGCGGCGACCATGGTGTCGTAGCGCGCGCTGTGCGCGAAGGCCTTGGCGGCCAGGCGCGCGCGGGTTGCGAACTCGCTGCCGCCCTGGTGCGCGTCGAGCTCCGCCAGGAGCGCCGGGTAGTCTGCCGGGTCCACGACCACGAGCACCGATGCATGATTCTTCGCGGCCGCCCGCAGCATGGCCGGTCCGCCGATATCGATGTTCTCGACCGCCTCTTCATAGGTGCACCCGGGGCGGGCGATGGTGGCGGCGAAGGGGTACAGGTTCACAACCAGCAGATCAATTGGCACGATCCCCTGCTCGGCCATGACAGCATCATCGGTGCCGCGCCGTCCGAGCAGTCCGCCGTGGATCTTCGGATGCAGGGTCTTCAGGCGCCCGCCCATGATCTCGGGGAAGCCGGTGTGATGCGCGACCTCGGTGGCCGCGATGCCGCTATCGGTGAGCAGCCGCGCCGTGCCGCCGGTGGAAAGAATCTGAATCTTGCGCGCGGCAAGCCCCCGCGCCAGCTCGATCAGGCCGGTTTTGTCGGAAACGGACAAGAGCGCGCGGCGGACCGGCAGCGGCATGAGCTTAAACCCTCAAGCGGCCTGCGAGCCAAGGCCGCCAGAGCCCGCCGGCTCTAGGAGCCGCCAAGCCCGAACTGCTTCAGCTTCTTGCGCAGCGTACCGCGGTTGATGCCGAGAATGCCCGCCGCACGGCTTTGATTGCCCTGCGCGTAGTCGAGCACCACCCGGAACAACGGCTCTTCGACCTCGCGCAGGACCAGATCATAAAGATGAGCCGGGCGGTGACCATTCAGGCTCGTGAAGTAGTCGCTCAACGCACGCTCGGCGTGGTTGCGCAGCGGCAGATCCCGTCCGTGGACTCTGGCGGCGGTGGTTTCACGAGCTCGAGTCTTCTTTTTTGCCGTCATGCGAGACCCCCAGGGAAAACCATTCGTCAGGCCGCCGCGGCGGCCTCGCTCACCCAGTCTTCGAAATGCTTAACCGCGTGCGCGAACTGTGCGGCTGTGTTCGCGGCTCCCATCAGTTCCCGGCGTACCTGTGCCGGGAATTTCAACAGTTGCTCGCAATACCAACCGAGATGTTTTCGCGCGATCTTCACTCCGCTCTCCTCGCCGTAGAAGAGATACAGAGACTCAAGATGCGCGAGAATAATATCACGCACGTCGCCGCGCAGAAGTGCCGGCGGCGCAATTCCTTCGGCCAGCCGGGCGTTGACAGCGCGAAAGATCCATGGTGCACCGTGACTCGCGCGACCGATCATTACTCCGTCAGCACCGGTGAAATCAAGTACTTCGCGCGCCTTTTCCGCCGTAGTGATGTCGCCATTCGCAAACACCGGTATACGCACCTGCGCTTTGATCGCGCGGATCGTGGCGTACTCGGCCGCGCCCTCGTAGAAATCCGCGCGCGTGCGTCCGTGCACCGCGAGTGCCGCGATTCCAGAGGCTTGCGCGATGCATGCAATGTTCACGCCGTTGCGGTGCTCGCGATCCCAGCCGGTGCGGATTTTGAGTGTCACCGGCACGTCGACCGCCCTGACAACGCTCTCCAGAATCCGCGCCACGAGCGGCTCGTCGGTGAGCAGTGCCGAGCCGCACAGCCGGCCGCACACCTTTTTTGCCGGGCATCCCATATTCAGATCAATGATCTGCGCGCCGAGCGCGACGTTGATGCGCGCGGCCTCCGCGAGTGCCTGCGGCTCCGCGCCCGCAAGTTGCACCACGCGCGGCTCCGGTTCGCCGGCGTGGTTCATGCGGCAGCGCGACTTGGACGTATTCCACAGTCGTGTGTCGGAGCTGATCATCTCGGAGGCGGCGAGTCCTGCGCCGAAGCTGCGGCACAGCACGCGAAACGGCCGGTCGGTGACGCCGGCCATGGGAGCGAGCACGACCGCTGAGGGCAGCAGGTAAGGCCCGATCTTGACTTGTAGCGCGCGCGTCACTTCAGCGCAGCGCTACGTCGTTGGCGCAGGCGATACCGCCGCCGCGCGCCGGCAGGCAGGCGTCGATCTCGAAGCCCACCGCGTCCGCCCCCGGATCGGCGAAACCCATCTCCGCGTCGATGCGCTGACCGGCAGAGAGGAAAGAGGAGGGGGGGATGACGCCGGGCAGATAGCCCTGGGGTTGCACGTCGCGGGCCGCGATGCGGTTGCCGAAGCGGTCCTGCAGCGTTACGCGCAGCAGCGGCAGCGGCTGCGGCAGCGGGGCTGCGTTCTTGATGCTGGCGCGTACGGTGATGACGCCGGTCCCGGTGGCACCGGCGGAGGCACCGAGCTGGCGCACGTCGTAGGCGCGCAGGTCCCAGCGCGGGAAGAGCTTCACGCCGAGCAGCCCGTAGAGCGAGGTGAGCGGGCGGGTAAAGCGCGGGTTCGCGGCCAACTCGTCCCGATCGTGATTCACGATCTGTGCCAGCAGCAGCACTGCGGCGAGCGCCGCGCCGATCGACCAGGCGTGCACGCGCGCCAGCGTCGCCGCGAGCGGCGCTCGCTCGGCGATCTGCGCCTCGGGGGGCAAGGGGACCGCGGTCTTTGCCCGCGCGAAGTGTTCTTCCTTGAGCTCCAGGCCCACGCCGTCGGGATCGGATTTATCGAACAGCGGCGCCCGCGAGTGCGCCGCCGGGGCGGGCGCAGCACTCGCAGCAGCGCGTGCCGGTGGCGCGCTGCGCCGGGCTCCCGTGCGGGCCGCCGGCGGCGCGGCCTGCGCGGGAGGTGCGGCGGCGGGCAGCGGCGCGGGGACTACGGCAGCGGCGGTCGGCGCACGCACCGGTGCGGATTCAGCACTCTCGGCGTGCATCATGGAAGCGAGGAACGCGGCGTCGATCTCCACGTCGACCTGCGAGTCCGGCGGTTGCGGCTCGGCGGCTTCCTGGTTGGCCGCGACCATGGCCTTGAACGATCCGGTCGCGGCGGTCCACTGCGGATCCGGTGGCGGCTGTACGAACACCGAGTTCACATCCGTCGTCGCCGGATCGAATTCGAGCGCAGTCTCCGGGATGAGCTCCTCGGCTGGCGCACCCGCGGGCGCCGCGGCGGCGCTCTCGGGGCTGGCCGGGGCTGCAGCGGCCGGCAGGGCAGCGCTCTCGGGGCTGGCCGGGGCTGCCGCGGCCGCCGGCTCAGCCTCCGCACCTGCAGTCGGCTCGCCCGCGCCGCTCTGGCGCTCCTCGGTGAGTCGGGCGAGCGCGTTGAAGACGCTCGAGCAACGCCCGCACCGCACATACCCCTGCGCGACGCGCAGGTCCGCCGCAGTGACCACGAGGGTGAGAGCGCATTTTGGACAGACTGTGAACATGGCCGGGGCAGGCTTCAGCGGCGTCGCGCGGCAAGACCCGCCCAGCCGTCGCGACCACCGAACCGGGCGACATCAAAGCACGCGGCGTAAGCTGCTGTCACGTCGGCAACTTCGTGCTCGAGAACGCCCGCGAGGACTGCCCAGCCGTGTGCACGCACGAGGCGCGCGAAAGGCGGCGCGAGATCGCACAGCGTTGCTGCGAGAATGTTGGCGAGCAGTACGTCGGCACCGGCCGGCAGCCGCGCGGCGTGCGCATGCACGTGCACACGCTCCGCGACGCCGTTCGCTGCGGCGTTCTCGCGGGTCGCGGTGAGCGCCTGCGGGTCGATGTCGAAGCAGTGCACCGCGCGTGCGCCGAGCTTGGCGGCGGCCACCGCGAGGACGCCCGAGCCGCAGCCAAAGTCAATGACCTGCGTCTTCGCGGCCAGGTGCTCATCGAGCCACGTGAGGCACAGCGCCGTGCTCGCGTGCGTCCCGGTGCCGAAGGCGAGTCCCGGGTCGAGGGCCACGACCACGGCCTGCGGGTCCGGCACCTGCTCGTGGCGCGGGCAGATCCACAGGCGCGCGCCGAAGCGCATGGCATGGAAGTCCTTGAGCCACTCGCGCTCCCAGGCGCGATCGGCGATGCGCTGCGCGCTGATGCCGCGCGCATCAATGCCCAGTGAGGCGCTAAGCGCGAGCGTGGCGAGCGCCGCCTCCGTCGTCTCCGGGAACAGGCTCTTCAGGCGCGTGCGGCGCCACAGTCTGACTTCCCCGGGGAGCGGTTCGAGGACCGGATCGTCCGCTGCATCCACCAGGGTGACCGCGCTCGCGCCGCACGCGAGGCAAGCCGCCTCCGCGGCCTCAGCGTCCAGGCAGCCCAGATCGAACGACAGCTCAAGGAAGCCGGCCACGGCACGCTAGCGCAGACCGAGTCGCCGCTCCAGGTAGTGAATGTCGGTGCCGCCTTTTTGGAAGGCGGCATGGTTGCAGATCTCCTGGTGCAGGGCCACGTTGGTTTTGATGCCCTCGATCACCATCTCTGCCAGCGCGTTCTTCATGCGCGCGATCGCCGTGTCGCGCGTGTCACCGTGCGCGATCAGCTTACCGATGAGCGAGTCGTAGTAGGGCGGCACGTTGTAGCCGGAGTAGACGTGGCTGTCGACCCGGATCCCCGGACCCCCGGGGGCGTGCCACAGGCGGATGGGGCCGGGCGAGGGCATGAAGGTCTTCGGGTCCTCCGCGTTGATGCGGCATTCCATGGCGTGACCGCGAAACTGCACGTCGCTTTGCGTATACGGCAGGCGCTCGCCCGCGGCGACCAGCAGCTGGGCCTTCACCAGATCGATCCCGGTGATGAGTTCGGTCACCGGATGCTCCACCTGGATGCGGGTGTTCATCTCGATGAAGTAGAACTCCCCGTCCTGGTAGAGAAATTCCATCGTGCCGGCGCTGCGATAGCCCACCGCCCGGCAGGCCTCCACGCAGCGCTCGCCCATGAAACGGCGCTGCCGCACCGTGATGCCCGGCGCCGGCGCCTCCTCGATCACCTTCTGGTGGCGGCGCTGCATCGAGCAGTCGCGCTCGCCGAGGTGGATGACGTTGCCGTGGGCGTCCGCGAGCACCTGGAACTCGATATGGCGCGGTTTCTCGAGGTACTTCTCCATATAGACCTGATCGTTGCCGAAGGCGGCGCGCGCTTCTGCGCGCGTGATCCCGACCGCGTTCAGGAGCGAGGCCTCGGTGTGCACCACGCGCATGCCGCGGCCGCCGCCGCCGCCGGAGGCCTTGATAATCACCGGATAGCCGATATCGCGCGCGACGCGCAGGTTCTCATCCGCGTCATCCCCGAGTGGCGCGCCGGAGCCGGGCACACAGGGCACACCGTGCGACTTCATCACCTTGATCGCGGAGACCTTATCGCCCATGACGCGGATGGTCTCGGCTTTCGGACCGACGAACACAAACCCGCTCTTTTCCACGCGTTCGGCAAAGTCCGCGTTCTCCGACAGGAAGCCATAGCCGGGGTGGATCGCGACCGAGTCGGTGACCTCGGCCGCCGAGATGATCGCCGGCATGTTCAGGTAGCTGTGCGAGGAGGGCGGGGGGCCGATGCACACCGACTCGTCCGCGAGCAGCACGTGCTTGAGGCTGTAATCGGCGGTGGAGTGTACCGCCACGGTCTTGATGCCCAGCTCGCGGCAGGCTCTCAGAATGCGCAGCGCAATCTCGCCGCGGTTCGCGATGACGAGCTTCTCGATCATGCGCCGGTCATTCGACGACGAAGAGTGGCTGACCAAACTCGACCGGGTCACCGTTGCGGGCCATGATCGAGGCGATACGCCCGGACTTGTCGGCCTCGATCTGGTTCATCATCTTCATCGCCTCGATGATGCACAGCACTTGGCCGGCCTTGATCTCATCGCCGATCTCGACGAAGGGCTTCGCCCCGGGGGAAGGGGAGGCATAGAAGGTGCCGACCATGGGCGCGGTGATGACGTGCTCGTTGGTCTTGGGCTTCGGTGCCGGGGTCTGCGCCGGCAGGGCGGCGGCGGTTGCCGCAGCCGAGGGTGACAGGTGCGCGGGGGCCAGATGCGCGCTCTGCGCGGCGTGCGCCCCGGTGGCGCCGAAGGGCATGCGGCTGATGCGCACCGCCTCTTCCCCCTCTTTGATTTCGATCTCCGCGATGCCGGATTCCTCCAGCAGCTCGATCAGTTTCTTGATTTTTCGAATGTCCATGCCGGGAGTGCCCCCCAAGATCGAAAGTCGGAAAGTGTTCTTAACTGCGCGTCAGGCCGGTCGGGTGAGGCGCTGCGCGGCGGCACGCAGCGCCGCCTCGTAACCGAACGCGCCGAGGCCACAGACGACGCCGACCGCGATGTCAGAAAAATAAGAGTGGCGCCGAAAGGCCTCGCGGGCGTGCGTGTTGGACAGGTGCACCTCGATGAAGGGCAGAGCGGTACCCAGCAGCGCATCGCGCAGCGCGATACTGGTATGCGTGAAGCCCCCGGGGTTGAAGATCGCGAAGGCCACGCCTTCGGCCTTGGCCCGATGGATGCGCTCGATGAGTTCATGTTCCGCGTTGCTCTGGAACGCGAGCAGTTCGTGACCGAGTTCCCGCGCCAGCGACCCCGCACGCTGCTCGATCGCCTCCAGGGTGTCCGTGCCGTAGAGGGCCGGTTCCCGGGTGCCGAGCAGATTGAGATTGGGGCCGTTAAGCAACAGCACTCGGGCCATGGGCCTTCCGGTCTTTTATACAGTCGTACAACAAGCGACGCGGCGCGAATGTACCGCAATTCGCGGGCATTGGGCAGCCTGCGGCGCCGAATGACCGCTATCTGGCTTGAATGGGTCTAATTGCCCGAGGCCGCCGTCATCGCGGCGCGGGCGGCATTCAGGCGGCTGATTCCGGCTTCGATCTGCTCCCGGGCCGCCTGCAGCCCGATGCGACCGGCGTCGAGGTCGCCCATGCGGTCGAGAATCAGCCGCGCCTCATCCGCGTGCAGCTCGCCGATCTTGAGGGTCACGATCCGGCCGGTCCGGTCGGCGAACACGGAGAAGGGCAGCACCGTGTCCATCCCCAGGGCGTTGACCACCTCCAGACCTCCCTTCTCCCCGACGAGCAGGGGGTAGGTCATATGGCGGTCGGAAGCGTATTTCACCACATCTGCGCGATGATCCAGTGCGATACCGACAACTTCCACACCATTTCCCGCACGTTCGCGACGCAACGCTTGCAGCACCGGGATCTCCCGCCGGCACGGCTCGCACCAGGTGGCCCAGAAATTCACGAGCAGCAGCTTCCCGTGATACTCCGAGAGCCGATGCAGGACCCCGTCCGGTGCGGGCAGGGGGATATCCGGTAACTGATCCGGGATCTGGCGGGCGGGGGGCGCGGAGGGGTCCGCTGCCACCGCGGTAACCGCAGGGCCCGCCGCGGGCGGCACCGCGGGACGTGCGGGGTAAAGGCCCGGCCGAGCCGGATGGGTCAGCCGCTGAAGGAGAAATCCCCCACCCGCACAGCCCAGCAGCACGGCAATCGTGAGCAGCGCCCCGGGCACAGGCCCCGGTGCGCGAGCGGCACCGGGCTCGCTCACGAAGGGGTGTCGAACGCGGCGCGCGTGCGTGCCGCGAAGGCGTCGGCCTTCATGTAGCCGACCACCCGGAATTGCGCGCGCTCGCGCCCGTCGCTGCCGTAGAAGGCGATCGTCGGCGGCCCGAAGATCCCGAAGCGCTTGAGCAGCGCCTGATCATCGGCGTTGTTCTCGGTGACATTGGCACGCAGCAGTACGGTGCTCTTGAGCGCCTGCTGCACGGCCGGATCGGTGAAGGTGTAGCGCTCCATTTCCTTGCAGGAGGTGCACCAGTCGGCCGAGAAGTCCACGAGCACGCTGCGGCCGGCGGCCTTCGCCTGTGCCACCTCGCGGTCGAGGTCGGCGAGGGATCTGACGGGCCGGAAGGGCAGCTCGTGGGTCTTGGCCGCAAAGGCCGGCAGCGGCGTGAGCGGGTCCGTCCCCCCGAGCGCGGCCCCGGCGGTGAGGGCGACGCCGTAGAGGCCGGCGAGCACACCGATCCCCCGCAGACCCCACACGAGCGCCGAGCGCGGGCGGATCTCCTGCCACAGCAGCCAGGCGAGTATGAAGGCCGGAATGGCCCACAGCAGCAGCGTCAGCCGCTCGGGCACGATGCGCGAGAGCATCCAGGCGGCGACCGCGAGCATCATGACGCCAAAGAGCTTCTTGACCAGATCCATCCAGGGGCCGGCCTTGGGCAGGAGCTTCCCGGCGGAGGCACCCACGATCAGCAGCGGCGTCCCCATACCGATGCTCATGGCAAAAAGCGCCGCGCCCCCGCGGGCGATCTGCCCGGTCTGGCTGATGACGAGCAGCGCCCCGATCAGCGCAGGTCCGACACAAGTGGTCACGATGAGCGCCGAAAGAGCGCCCATGACCGCCACACCGCCGAAGGTGCCGGCGGACTGGCGATTGCTGACATTGGCGATGCGCGTCTGGATCGCCGCCGGCATCTGCACGGTGAACAGGCCGAACATCGACAGCGCCATCGCCACAAAGAGGGCCGCGAACAAGGCGAGCACCCACCACTGCTGGAACAGCCCCTGCACCTCCTTGCCCATGGCCGCGCCGGCCACGCCGGCGGCGGTATAGGTGACCGCCATGCCGAGCACGTAGGTGAGCGAGAGCATGAAGGCGCGCGCCGTGGTGAGGTTCTTGCCGCCGCCGGCGATGATTCCCGAGAGAATCGGTACCATCGGCAGCACGCACGGGGTGAAGGCGAGGCCCAGACCCGCCAGATAAAACAGCGCCACCATCATGAGCGGGCTGTCGTTGCGGATCACGCTCGCAAACCAGTTCTGATCACCCCCGCCCGGGGTGCCCGAAGCGCTCCCGGCGCCCGCGCCGGGCGTGGCACCCCCGCCTGCGAGCTTCACGATCACCTTCTTGGGGATCGGCGGATAACACAGACCCGCATCCGCGCAACCCTGGTACGTGACCTCGAGCGGCAGATCCAACGGGCCCCCGGCGGTGCGTGCCACCGGGACGGTGACTATGAGTTCGTGGTGATAGACCTCCTGGCGGCCGAAGTACTCGTCGTTCTTCACCTGCCCGGGGGGCATCTGCGGGGTGCCGAGCTGCACGTTGCTCGCACTCGTGCTCACCTTGATGCGCGCGCGGTAGAGGTAGTAGCCGTCGGCGATCTCCCAGTTCAGGCGCACCCGATCGCTGCCCTCCGGGAGGGCGTTAAAGCGGAAGGCCTCATCCGGGGGCAGGAAGTCATCGCCCTGGCTCTTGGGTGCCTTGAGGATCGCGTCCAGTCCGCCAGCCGGCTTCGGGGCTTGCGCAGCCGCCGCGGGGGCGGGTGCGGCGGGCTCGCCCGCCTGTGCCTGCAGAAGCAGCCCCAGCGCCACTGCCAGGGCGCTGAGAATATGTCTCATGGCTTTCACGGCCGATACCTTAACCGAAGATCCGCTCGGGTTTGAGGCGCTCCTTATAGCGCAAGTCTTTGATGAGTGGCAGGAACTGGGGTTCACCTTCGCCGCACGGAGCCGTTCCGCCCTGAGCGGCCGAACCGGGCCGCTGCGGGCACCGGGACGCAAAAAAAGCCGCCCTGAGGCTTGAAATCAGGCTCTTCCTCCCTATTATTAGCAGCCGCACCGGGAGAGTGCTAATAGCCACCCGGGCATAACAATCCACACTCATAGAGTCTTAAGGAGCGTTCACCATGAAGATTCGTCCTCTTCATGATCGCGTCATCGTCAAGCGCCTGGAAGAGGAGCGTACCTCCCCGGGTGGCATTGTGATCCCCGACACCGCGGCCGAAAAGCCGGTGCAGGGGAAGATCATCGCGGTTGGTAAGGGCAAGATTCTCGAAGACGGCCAGGTCCGTCCTCTGGATGTAAAGGTCGGCGACAAGATCCTGTTCGGCAAGTACAGCGGAACCGAGGTCAAAGTCGACGGTGATGATTTAGTGGTCATGCGCGAAGAAGACGTCATGGCCGTGATTGAAGGCAAGTAAGCGAGGATCACGACAATGGCTGCTAAAGAAGTACGTTTCAGCGACGACGCACGCGCGCGCATGTTCAGGGGCGTGAACGTCCTCGCGAACGCCGTCAAGGCAACTCTCGGTCCCAAGGGCCGCAACGCCGTGCTCGACAAGAGCTTCGGCGCTCCCACCGTCACCAAGGACGGTGTCTCGGTCGCCAAGGAGATCGAGCTGAAGGACAAGTTCGAGAACATGGGCGCGCAGATGGTGAAGGAAGTTGCTTCCAATACCTCTGACGAGGCCGGCGATGGCACCACCACCGCTACCGTTCTTGCCCAGGCGATCATCCGCGAAGGCCTCAAGGCCGTCGCCTCGGGCCGTAACCCGATGGACATCAAGCGCGGCATCGACAAGGGCGTGATCGTGGCAGTCGAGGAGTTGAAGAAGCACTCCAAGCCCTGCAAGGATTCCAAGGCGATCGCCCAGGTCGGCACGATCTCGGCGAATTCCGACGAGTCGATCGGCAAGACGATTGCCGAGGCGATGGATAAGGTCGGCAAGGAAGGCGTGATTACGGTCGAGGAGGGCTCGGGCCTGCAGAACGAACTCGAAGTCGTCGAGGGCATGCAGTTCGACCGCGGCTACCTCTCGGCCTATTTCATCAACAATCAGGCGAACCAGACCGCCGAGCTGGAAAAGCCGGTGATCCTGCTGGTCGACAAGAAGATCTCCAATATCCGCGAGCTGCTGCCGCTGCTCGAGGGCGTGGCGAAGTCCGGCCGTCCGTTGCTCGTCGTGGCCGAAGACGTCGAGGGTGAGGCGCTGGCGACCCTGGTCGTCAACAACATCCGCGGCATCCTCAAGGTTGCGGCGGTGAAGGCCCCGGGCTTCGGTGACCGCCGCAAGGCCATGCTGCAGGACATTGCCACCCTGACCGGCGGCACGGTCATCTCCGATGAAGTCGGTCTGTCGCTCGAGAAGGCGACGATCAACGATCTCGGCGAGGCCAAAAAGATCGTCGTGGAGAAGGAAAACACCACGATCATCGACGGCAACGGCAAGGGCGCCGACATCAAGGCGCGCATCGAATCGATCCGGCAGCAGGCCGAAGAGGCCACCTCCGATTACGACAAGGAGAAGCTGCAGGAGCGTGTGGCCAAGCTCTCCGGCGGCGTCGCCGTGATCAAGGTCGGCGCGGCCACGGAGATCGAGATGAAGGAGAAGAAGGCGCGCGTCGAGGATGCGCTGCACGCCACGCGTGCGGCGGTCGAAGAGGGCGTCGTTCCCGGCGGCGGCGTGGCACTGATCCGTGTGCAGCGTTCCCTGGAGAAGCTCGAGGGCGCGAATGAAGACCAGACGGTCGGCATCCGCATCCTGTCGCGCTCGATCGAGGAGCCGCTGCGCCAGATCGTCGACAACGCGGGCGAGGACGCCGCGGTGATCCTGAACCGTGTCAAGGAAGGTAAAGGTGCCTTTGGCTACAACGCCGCCAACGGTGAGTTCGGCGACATGCTCGAAGCGGGCATCCTGGATCCGACCAAGGTGACCCGTCTGGCGCTGCAGAACGCGGCGTCCGTTGCAGGTCTGCTGCTCACGACCGAGGTCATGGTGGCCGAGGCTCCGAAGGACGAAGAGCACAGCCATGGCGGCATGCCTCCGGGCGGTATGGGCGGGATGGACATGTAAGAACCTCTCTAAAGAGGTATCGATTCCGCACGCAACACTCGATAGGCTTTACATAACAGTTAAGGGTGTGCGGCTGGCTTCAGTCGGCCGCTACCCCGAAAGCCGCGGAACAAGACCCCCTATTCCGCGCATTCCTCGCAGGCCCCAGTCACATGGGGCCTGTTTTTTTTCACGCCGGCGTCTCCGCGTACGGCGCTTTGCGCCTCGCCCACTTCCCCAGGCACGGCGGCGGGTTTATCGTCGGTGCACTGAGGAGGTCTCCCATGGCTATCGCTTGTCGCCGCGCGCTCAATGGCGCCGTCTGCGCAGCTCTCGTGCTGCTTGCTGCCTGTGCGCGCGAAGGGCGGGACCAGATGAGCTGGGCCCGTGCCGCGCTCGAGCGCAACGGCCAGATTGAAATCGTAGCGGCTGATCCGCAGAGCCGTACCTTCACGGTGAGAGTCAAGGAGAGCGGCGAGCTGCGCATGGTGCGCGCCGATCAGGTGGTGGCCGAGCCCGCACTCGGCGCGGAGTCGAGTACACCGGCCGCGGCCGCTGCGCCAGCGGCGCCGCCGCAGGCGCTGACGGCGAGCAGCGCTGCCGACGGCGCGAGCGCCGCCGCGGGAGAGCCCGCCGCGCCCGCAGAGGCACCTGCCGAAGAGTCCGCAGCGGTGCGCCCCGCCGCGCGCACAGCCGGCGGACCGCTACTCGAGTCAGGACCCGGCTACAGCATTGAAGCCGCCTCCGGCGCCGCTGCGGCGGCGGTGACGCAGTCCGGGCCCGGTTACAGCATCAAGGCCGCGAGCCCTGCGGCCGCGCCGCCGCGCGCACGGCTGCGCGATGCCGGCGTAACCAGTGCCGCGGTCGAGCGGCGGCGCGAACCGATCATCTGTCAGGGTGCGCGGCTGCTGCACATCGACAACCGCAATCTTGAGTTCGACGGCGACGCCGTCAGCGCCGAGGACGGGTGCGAGATCCACATCACCAACAGTCACATCAGTGCCACGGGCGTGGGTGTGTTGGCGCGCGGCGCCAACGTGCATATCGACAACAGTCTCATTGAAGGGGACGCCGGTTCGATTGATGCCTCCGACGGCGCGCAGGTATATGCCGCCTTCTCACACTTCCGCGGCCTGAGCCGGCGCCTCGACACGGCTGTCTTCCACGACCTGGGGGGCAACATCTGGAACTGACCCCGCTCGCGGGGATCAGTACCGAGCTCACCGGCCACCTCGAGCGCGCCTGCGAGGCGCTCTTCAGCCACGCGAACGCCCGCGACGCTCTGGCCGCAGCGCCCGCGCCGCTGCGCGACTCGCTCCTGAGGGTATTTGCCGCGAGTGACTTCGTGGCGCACTCCTGCGCCCGCGATCCGCAGCTTCTGGTGCGTCTCCTCGGCTCCGGGGATCTCGAGCGCGCGCTGGGAGGCGAGGCGTTTGCGCAGCGTGCGCCCGCTTTGGCGGCCGATCCTGCGCAGGCGGAGGGCGAGTTCGCGGCGCAGCTGCGCCGCTGGCGGCGCTACGAGTTCACGCGCATCGCCTGGCGCGACCTGGCCGGTTGGGCGGACGTGCCCGAGACGCTGCGCGAGCTCACCGAGTGCGCGGACGCGGCGATCAGCGTGGCGCTGGCGCAGGCGCGCGCAGGCCTCGTGGCGCGCTTCGGCGAGCCGCGGGCCGCGAGCGGGCAAGTGCAGCCGCTCGTGGTCATCGGCATGGGCAAGCTCGGCGGGCGTGAGCTCAACTTCTCCTCCGACGTCGATCTGGTGCTGCTGTTCCCCGAACACGGGGAAACCGACGGGCCGCGCGCCATCGCCAACGAGGAGTTCTTTACGCGTCTGGGTCAGGCACTCGCACGGCTGCTCGGCACCGCGACCGCGGAGGGCTTCGTGTTGCGCGTCGATCTGCGGCTGCGGCCGTTCGGGGACTCCGGTCCGTTAGTGGCGAGTTTTGCCTCCTTCGAGGATTACCTGCAGCGTCACGGGCGCGATTGGGAGCGCTACGCGTACGTGAAGGCCCGTCCCATCACCAGCGCCGAGCGCTACTGCGAGATTGAGGCGGCCGCCGTGCGCCCGTTCGTCTACCGGCGCTACCTCGACTATGGCGTGTTCGAGAGCCTGCGCGAGATGAAGGCCCTGATCGAGCGCGAGGTCGAACGCCGCGAGCTCGCCGAGCACATCAAGCTCGGCCCCGGCGGCATCCGCGAGATCGAGTTCGTCGTGCAGGCGCTGCAGCTGACGCGCGGCGGTCGCGACCGGCGCCTGCAGACTCCCTCGTTGTTGGCCGCGCTCGCGCGCCTGGGCGAGACGCGCCTGCTGCCGCCGGAGGCGGTCGCGGAGCTGCGCGGCGCCTATTTGTATCTGCGGCGTCTGGAGAATCGCCTGCAGATGCTCGGCGACCTGCAGACGCATCAGTTGCCCGCGGACGCCCTCACGCGCGAGCGCATCGCACTCGCCATGGGAGCGGCTGACTGGCCCGCGCTGCTCGCCCAGCTGCAGGTGCACCGCGCGCAGGTGAGCCGGCACTTCCGGCTGGTGATCTTCGGGGGCACCGGCGCCGTGCGCCCCGCCGTGCGCATCGATCTCGGGCGCTTCTGGGACACGCAGGCGGAGACCGCCGCCCTCGAGGCCGCCCTGGTGCAGGCCGGTTTCACGGACCCCGCCGAGGCGGCGCGTCTGCTGCTCGAACTGCGCGCCTCGGCGCTGGTGCGCAAGCTTGATGAGGCGGGCCGGCGCCGTCTGCAGGCCATGCTGCCGGTGCTGCTGGCGGACGTGGCGCACAGCAGCGCTCAGCTGCCGGTGCTGCGGCGGGTGCTCAGGATCATCGAGGCCATCGGGCAGCGCTCGGCCTACTTTGCGCTGCTGCAGGAGAATGGCCCGGCGCGCGCGCGTCTCGTGGAGCTGTGCCGCCATGGCGACTTTCTCGCCGGCCAGATCGCCACCCACCCGCTGCTGCTCGATGAGCTCATCGATGAGCGTCTGCTGTCGCAGCTGCCCGAGCGTGCCGCGTTCGCGCGCGATCTGGCAGCGCGCCTGGAGCAGCTGCGCGAAGAGGACCCGGAGCAGCAGGTGGAGGCGCTGCGCCAGTTCCAGAGCGCGGCGCTGTTTCGCGTGGCGGTGGCGGACCTCACCGGCTTATTGCCGCTCATGCAGGTGAGCGACCGGCTCACCGATATCGCCGAGCTCATCGTCGAGTGCGCCCTGCAGCTGGGCTGGCGCCAGATCACCGCGCAGTTCGGCGTGCCCCTGTGCGGGGAGGCACCCGCGCGGCGGCCGGTGAATATCTGCGCGGTCGGCTACGGCAAGCTCGGCGGCATGGAGCTGGGTTATTCCTCGGATCTGGATCTGGTCTTCCTGCACGACTCGCACGGTGAACAGCAGGAAACGAGCGGCGCCAAGCCGATCGACAATCAGCTATTCTTCGTGCGCCTGGCGCAGCGCATCGTGCATCTGCTCACCATGCACTCCGCTGCCGGGCGGCTCTACGAGGTGGATGTGCGGCTGCGCCCGAGCGGCAAGGGCGGCCTGCTCGTGACCAGCATCGACGCCTTCGCCGACTACCAGCGTGAGGACGCCTGGACCTGGGAACATCAGGCGCTGCTGCACGCCCGCGCCGTGGCCGGCTCGGGCGAGCTGCGCGCGCGCTTCGAGGCCGTGCGCCTCGTGGTGCTGTGCCATCACGTGCGATGCGAGACACTGCGCAGCGAGGTGCGCGCCATGCGCGAGCGCATGCGCAAGGAACTCTCCGCCGGCGACTCCCGGCACTTCGACATCAAGCAGGACCCGGGCGGCATTGCCGACATCGAATTCCTGGCCCAGTACTGGGCGCTCAAGTGGGCGCGCGACTACCCCCCGGTGGCGCTCTACTCGGACACCATACGGCAGCTCGAATCGGTGGCCTCGGCGGATCTGGTGCCGCAGGCGAGCGTCGACGTGCTCACCGCCGCTTACCGCACTTACCGGGCGCGCAGTCATCATCTGTCCCTGGCCGGTGCCGCAGCGCTCGTGCCAGTGGAGGAATTCCGCGACCTGCGGGCGGCGGTGACGCGCCTGTGGGATCTGACGATGGCCGCTTAAGTCGCGCCGGCGGGCGGGTATAATCGGCGCATCATCCGTGCACCCGGCAGAGACTCCCCATGGTCGCGACGGCTAAGCCGCTCATCGAAGCGAACGCGCAGAACCAGTACCAGGTCGGCGCCGAGGATCTGCCGCTGTGCTGCCCGATGCCGCAGATGTACCTGTGGAACTCGCACCCGCGCGTGTATCTGCCCATCGAGACGACCGGCTGGGCGAAGTGCCCGTACTGCGGCGCGGAGTACACGCTGCAACGCTGATGCGCCGGTGGCCGCGCGCTAGCGGTACTGCTTGTAGGATTTCTCTTCCACCAGGCGCGATCCGAGCTGCACGTTGATGCGCTTCTTGATCGCCGCACGCTCGTCGTTGGCGATATAGACCGCGCGTGCCAGCTCGATGAAATCGCGGTCGAAGGTCTGTTTCGCTTCCTTGTCGCGTATGAGGTCCTCGATGTCCCACAGCCGCTCGTTGACCTCCTGCAGCGCGCGCTCGTCGGGTGCCACCGCCTGCGCCGCGCAGCCCGAGTCGGACCAGGTCTTCTCTAACAGCGACAGTTCAAGTTTGACGTTCGCAAGTTTCGCGCCGTCCTGGATGCGCGCGGCCTTGATCCTGAGGATGGTGATCTTATCGAGCAGCTCACCGGCCGAGATGGGTACGAGGATGTCGTTCATGCATGCGTTCCTGGTTGCAGAGCCCCCGGGCGTCCGCGTCATTTAAGCAAGCGCACCGGAGCCATCACAACTGCGACCGCGCACCGCCGCGGTGAATTCCCCGCCGCGGGCGCAGCTGGCGCGCCTCTAGGCATGCGGGCCGGTGAGCAACTCGTCGATCTTCGCATTCACCTCCGCGACGCGGATCAGCTCCATGACACCAGGCTCCTCGATCTTGTGGGCCCAGGGCAGCTCTTCGGGCTCCACGCCGCGGTACACACGGGCAGCCTCCGCATAGGCGTTCACGCACCAGCGGCCCGAGAGATATGGGCCGCTGCGCGCCGGGTTGGTGGCGGCGTACAGGCCAACGACCGGCGTGCCCACCATCGTGGCCATGTGCGCCGGACCTGAGTCGGGCGTTACCAGCAGGCGCGCCCGCGCCAGCAGCGCGAGCAATTCAGGCAGCGTGTCCTTGCCGATCTGGTTGATGAGCGGCGCGCGGCAGGTGCGCTCGATGTCCACTCCCATCTGCCGCTCCACCTCGCTCGGACCCCCGGCGAGAATCACCCGCAGGCCGTGCCGCTGCGCGGCATGCTCGGCCACGGCGGCGTAGCGCACGGGCGACCAGTTGCGCAGTGCGTGACTTGAGCAGGGGCTGATGACGAGCGTCGGCTGGGCGTCCGGGATGAGGCGTGCGCCGTAGGCGCGTGCGGGAGCCGGCAGCGGCAGGTCCCAGCGCAGCAGCCGCTCGCTGATGCCGAGCGCCTCGAGGAAGCCGAAAAAGCTGTCGAGCACGTGTTCGCGGCTGCGCGGCGCGATGCGTGCGTTGGTGAACAACCACTGCAGCTCGCGGGCGCGCGCCCGATCGAAGCCGAGTCGGATACGCGCCGGCACGCTGCGTGCGATCAGGCTCGCGCGCAGTGCCAGCTGCATGTGCAGCAGCACGTCGAAGTGGCGCGCGCGCAGGCTGCGGGCCGCGGCGAGGCTCGAGCGCTTGTCTACGGTGATAAACTCCACGCCCTCGAGCAGGTGCATGAGGCGCGCTTCGGTCTTGCCGATGATCCAGGTGAGCTGGGTCGCCGGCCACGCTTGCTGTAAGGTGCGCACGATCGGCACGACGTGACAGGCATCACCGATCGCCGACAACCTCAGTATGCAGACGCTGCGCGGCGCTTCGGCGAACGACAACATGATGGAGTTAGCTTTGTGAGTGGGCGGCGCTACGCGCTCGGTCCGGAAGTCAAACGCAGCGCGGTCGCAGGCGGCGCCATGCTATATGACACCTCGCGGGTCGGCAATTTGAGCAACGATTGGTTCGAGCCGCGCTTCTGGCAGGCGCGCGGCGAACTCGACGGCCGCGCATGCGGGCGCGGCACCACCTATTTTGTGAAGGCCGATGGCCGCGCTTTCGTCTTGCGACACTATCGGCGCGGCGGTCTCGTGGCGCAGCTGTTCGGCGATCGTTACCGCTGGCGCGACGAGTCGAGTACGCGCCCGTTCGCCGAGTGGCAGCTGACATACCGTCTGCACCGTGCGGGACTGCCCGTGCCAGCGCCGCTTGGGGCGCGCTACCGCCACCAGGGCTCAACCTACACCGGCGACCTGATCACCGAGCGCTTGCCGACGGTCGGTTCGCTCACCGAATGCCTGCGCACCGGCGCGCTCTCGATCGTCACCTGGATCTCGATCGGGCGCTGCATCCGCCGCTTCCACGACCTGGGTGTGTGTCACGCGGATCTGAACGCCCACAACGTGCTCTTGAGCGAGGAGAGCGTGTATCTGATCGATTTCGACCGCTGTCAGCTGCGCAAGCCGGGCATCTGGCGCGACGGCAACCTCGTGCGCCTGCGCCGTTCGCTGGAGAAGGTGACCTGGGGGATGCCAGCGGAGCGCTTCACCGAATCCGACTGGCACGGGCTGCTCGATGGCTACCGCCAGTCATCCGGCAAGACTGAGCTGCCGCCGTAACAGGTCCTGCTTGCGCCTCCTCTATCTTTTAGCCGTCTACCTCGCCGCCCCGCTCATCTCCGTCATGCTCCTGTGGCGCGGTCTCTTCGACCGCAGCTACTGGCGCAATTTCAGCGAACGCTTCGGTTTCGTGCCCGCGCGGCCCGCGGGCGGGGTGTGGCTGCACGCGGTCTCGGTGGGGGAGGTGCAGGCCTGCGCCGCGCTCGTGGCGGCGCTGCAGCGGCGCCACCCGCAGCTGCCCCTCACGGTGAGCACATTCACCCCGACCGGCGCGGCGCGCGCCCGGGCGCTCTTTGGCAACGTCGCGCAGGTGTGCTACGTGCCCTACGACCTGCCCGGTGCCGTGCGCCGTTTCCTGGCGCGCGTACAGCCACGGCTCGCGGTCATCTTCGAGACCGAGCTGTGGCCGAATCTGTATCACGCCTGTGGGCGGCGGCGCATTCCCCTGGTGATCGCGAGCGCGCGCATCTCCGAGCGCTCGGTGAGCCGCTATCAACGCCTGGGGGGGCTGTTTCGCAGTACGCTCGCGCAGGCCGCCGTCGTTGCCGCCCAGGCGCCCGCCGACGCCGAGCGCTTCCGTGCCCTGGGCGCCGCCGCCGCCGACACGCACGTCACCGGGAATATTAAGTTTGACTTCGAGCTCCCCGCGGACATCGCGGCGCGCGGTGCGCGGCTGCGCGCGCAGTACGCCGCGGACCGCCCGCTGTGGGTGGCCGGCAGCACGCACGGCGGCGCTGAGGAGCAGGCGCTGATCGAGGCGCAACGCCAGGTGCGCACACAACTGCCGGACGCACTGCTCGTCATGGCGCCGCGCCATCCGCAGCGCTTTGCGGAGGCCGCGCAGGCGCTGGCGCAGGCCGGGGTGCGCTTTGCGCGCCGCTCCGAGAGCGCTGCCGCGGCGAGCGACTGCGCGGTGCTGCTGCTGGATTCGCTCGGGGAGTTGCTGGAGTTCTATGCCGCGGCCGACGTCGCCTTCGTCGGCGGCAGCCTGGTGCCGGTCGGGGGCCACAACCTGCTCGAGCCTGCCGCGCTCGGCGTGCCCATCCTCACCGGGCCGCACAACTTCAACAGCGCCGAGGTCGCGCGCTTGTTGCTCGCGCGCGGTGCGATGCAAGTCGTTCAGGATGCGGCGCAACTTAGCGCGCGTGTCACACAGCTGTTGCTCGACGCCGATGAGCGTGCGCACATGGGCGCGGCCGGACGCGCCTGCGTCGAGAGTAACCGCGGGGCGCTCGCGAAGCTTCTCGAGCTCATCGAGCCACTGCTGCCCGAGCAGGCGCGCTAGGGCTTTGTGCTCCCCGGCGGCGCCTGCGGTGCCGCGCCCGGCGGCGTTGTGGTCGGCGGCGCCGCATCCGGCGGGCTCGCCGGTGTGTCGGGACTCGCGGGCGTCGTGGGCAATACGTTTTCCGGCGTGATCTGCCCGGGCGAGGTCGGCGTCGTCAGCGTCAGCCAGTTGTTGATCTGCAGCAGCTGCGCGCGATCGAGAATGCCAGCCGCAAAACGCAGCTGCAGCACGCTCACGAGATAATCATAGCGGGCGGCCGCGTAATCAGTCTCGGCCTGCACCAGAGTCTTTTGGGCGTTGACCACATCGACGGACGTGCGCGTGCCGACCTCGTAACCCGCCGAGGTGGCCTTGAGCGCCGTGCGACTGGATTCCACCGCCTGCTGCAACGCCTGCACGCGGGCGATACCACTGATGACGCCGAGGTAGGCATCGCGCGCCTGGCGCTCGGTGGTACGTGAGCTCGCCACCACGGCTTCCTTCGCGGCAATCCACAGGTATTCGTTCTGGCGCACCTTCGACTGGGTGAATCCGCCGCTGAAGATCGGCACCGTGACTTGCAGGCCGATCTGGCGGTCGTTGAACTTGCTGTTGACGTCGGTGAAGGGGATGTAAAGGATGTTCTGGTCCGAATTCTGCTGCGTATAGGAGCGTCCGGCCACCAGGTCGATCGTCGGCATGTGACCGCCGATCGCGGCGCGCACGTTGTCGCGGGCGACATCGGCGGCCAGGCGACTCGAGATCAGGTTCGGGTTCTGCTCGAGGGAGATGTTGACCCAACTGTTCTCGTCCTGCGGCTCCGGACCCTTCAGCGGCATGTCGGTGCCGGGCTTGGAGAGCTTGTCGTACTGCTGGCCGGTGATCTCCGCCAGCTGGTATTGGGTGGTCGCAAGGGCGCGCTTGGCGGCGATCACCGCGGCCGCTGCCGAGTCGCGCGCGGACTTCGCGTCCTGCACGTCGGTGATGGCGATGAGGCCGACCTCGAAGCGTTTGTTGGCCTGATCCAGCTGGCGGTTGAAGGCTTCCAGCGATGCCTGGTTGGCCGCCAGGGTGTCATCGGCCGCGAGCACCGCGAAGTACGCCTGCGCGGTGCGCAGGATCAGGTTCTGCTCGGCGGCCTGGTAGATAGCCTCGGCCTGAGCGACTTCCTTGCTGGCCGCCTTGATGTTCATCCAGTTGGTCCAGGAGATCAGACTCGAGCGCAGGCTCAGCGCCCAGTTCTTGTTGGTCGCGTCGATCGTCTCCGGCAGGGGCTGCACCGAGTATATCGGGGGACCGTTGGGGTTGGCCGGGTTGGTGAGTGCGGTGACTTGGTCCTGGTAGCCGGAGTTGTGATCCCAGTTTATGCCCGCCGTGCCGTTCAGCTGCGGCAGGATCGCCGACCAGGCCTGCGGGCGCGCTTCGCGGGCTGCGAGCCGGTTGGCATTCGCCTGACGGATCGTCGGATCGTTCTGCACCGCATCCTCGAACACCCCTTTCAGGTCCTTCGCGGACGCGAGGCTGCAGACGGCGAGTAAGCCCAGCGCAACAGTGGCGGCGCGATTCATGTCAGTCCCTTCAAGTCCCTGCGGTTTGCGCTCTTAGACACACGCTGCGCCTAAAACGTAAATTGCGGCGGCCGCACGGCGTGCACCAGCGGATCGATCACGGTTTCGAACACGCTCTGGGCGCTCCAGGTGTCCGCGCCCGTGCGCCGCACCAGCCGCGCTTCCATGACGGGCGCCTCACCGACCACGATGAACAGGCGTCCACCCACGTTCAGCATGCGCTCGAAACGCGCATCGTACCGCGGCAGGGAGGCGGTGACAGCGATCACGTCGTAGCGTGCCCCGCTCTCGAAGCGCAGCGCGTCCGCGTCCGTGACCTCGGTGTCGCGCACCGCGAGTGCCGCAAGGTTCGCCCGCGCGCTCGCGGCAAGCTGTGGATACAGCTCAAGCGAGCGCACCGCAGCGGCCATACCGCGCAGGCAGGCGGTGACGAAGCCGGTGCCGGCGCCGATCTCGAGCACCTGGTCGTCGGGCTGCGGCAGCAGTGCCTGCAGCAGGCGCCCCGTCACGCTCGGGCGCAGCATGTGCTGGCCTTGCCCCAGGGGCACCTCGACGTCGGCATAGGCGCAGTAGCGCTGGGCGTCGGGCACGAACAGCTCGCGGGGCACCTGGCGCATGACGTTCAGCACGCGCTCATCCAGCACGTCCCAGGCGCGCACCTGCTGCTCCACCATCTGTTCGCGGATGTCTGCCGTTTGCATCCTGGGACCTTCCCAATTGGACTTATTGCCGAGTCGCGGAAAAGGCCGGAGAAGTTACGGGTTTTCCGGCGCCCTGCCAAGCGGACTTGCGACGAGATATGGTGAAATACCGACGGGGCGTGCCAGCGCCTGCGCTATGCTTCTCCCGTCCGTAATTTCCGGCGGCACGACAAGTCCAACTAGAGTGCCCCGGAGCGCGCGGAATACCCATGCGCAAGGCGTAAGAAGAAGATAGAGATAGATGTCGATCATTGGGCTGCTGTGCCTCCTGTTCGCTCTCATCGCCGCTCTGCTCCTCGTGCTCTATGCGTTGCAGCGCCGCGACATGAAGAGCGTCGTGGAGCTGTCGCAGCAGCTGCAGCGCATTGCCATCGGCGGGCGCCTCGCCGGCCGGGTGGACGTCGGCAGTGACCGGCCCGAGGTGGCCGCGCTCATTACGGCCGTCAATCACCTCCTCACCCGGGCGGGACCCGCCGCGCAGAGCGAGGCGGTCGAGACTCCCAAACTCTTCGCCGATCTTGGCGATCGCATCCACGAGGCCGTGCTGGTGCATCGTGAGGTCATCCTGTATGCCAACCGCCAGTTCGCAAGCTTCGTCGGCGTCGATCGGGCGGAGCTCATCGGCCGCCGTCTCGCCGACCTCGTGCCGCCCGAATACGCCGACCTCGTCAGCGAGAACGTCAGCCGCCGCCTGGCGGGGGAGACCACCGCCGAGCGCTACGAGATCGACATGGTGGGCCTGCAGGGCCAGGTGAGCCGGCTCGAGATCAGCTCGACACTGGTCGAATACGACAAGGGCAACGCGCTGCTCATCACCGGTGTTGAGATCATCCCCACGCAAACGCTGCAGACCCTGCGCCTGCCGAGCGAGGGGGCCGCCGTTGAACCGCAGCGCCTTGCGCTCGAGTCCCTCGCCGAAGCGATCATCGCCACCGACAAGGAAGCGCGCATCACCTTCATGAATCCGGCCGCCGAGCAGCTGACCTCGAGCGAGGCGGGCGCCTCGACCGGCAAGCTGCTGGAGGAAGTGATCAGTCTCGTGGACGAGACCGACCGCCGCATCCTCTCGGATCCGGTGCGTGCTGCACTCACCAGTGGCGCGGCGGTGAACCTGAGCCGCCGGGCGCTGCTGCTGTCGCGTACCAACGGCGCGGAGCGCTCGATCGAGCTCACGGCCTCCCCCATGCGCAACCCCGCCAAGGAATTGATCGGCGCGGTGGTGATGCTGCACGACATCACCGAGCTGCGCGGACTTGCGCGGCAGATGTCCTACCAGGCGACGCACGATGCGCTCACCGGGCTCGTCAACCGCCACGAGTTCGAGCGGCGCCTGCAGGAGTGTATCGACAGCGGCCACCGCGGTGATGGTCAGCATGTCCTGTGCTATCTGGATCTGGATCATTTCAAGCTCGTCAACGACACCAGCGGACACCTGGCCGGCGACAGCATGCTGCGCGAAGTGGCTAAGCTCCTGCGCGATGCGGTGCGCGACAGCGACACCGTCGGGCGCCTGGGCGGGGACGAGTTCGGCACGCTGCTGATCGGCTGTCCCTTGGATAAGGCGCGCCAGATCGCCGATGATCTGTGCCGCGCGGTGGGCGACTACCGCTTCGTCTGGAAGGACAAGATCTTCAACATCGGCGTGTCGGTCGGGCTCGTTGAGATCTCGCGCGAGAGCGGCACGCTGGAAGAGTTGCTGGCCGCCGCCGACACCGCCTGCTACGTCGCCAAGAAGCAGGGTTCGGGACGCGTGGTAGTGTACTCGGCGCGCGATGAGGCGCTCGCGCGCCACACCGGGGAGATCCAGTGGCTGCAGCGCCTGCAAGGCGCGCTCAGGGAAAACCGCTTCCAGCTGTACCACCAGGTGATCGTGGCCGCGCACGACGAGGAGGGCGGCCCGGCGATGGAGGTACTGATACGGCTGCAGGACGAGAACGGCCACGAGCTCGCGCCGGCGGAGTTCATGCGCGCCGCCGAGCGCTACCGTCTCATGGGGCTGGTCGATCGCTGGGTGGTGCAGACCACCCTCGCCGCGCTCGGCCGCGGCGCGATCGCGGTGCCGAGTAACCGCAGCGTCGCCATCAACATCTCCGGGCAGACGCTCGGTGACCTGCAGTTCCTCGAGTTCGTGGTCGAGTGCTTCGACAGCACCGGGGCTTCTCCGGCGCAGGTGTGCTTCGAGATCACCGAGAACGCCGTGGTCGCCAACCTCGATCATGCGCGGCGGTTTGTCGGCGTGCTGCACGGCATGGGCTGCCAGTTCGCGCTCGATGATTTCGGTTCCGGCCTCGGCTCGTTCTCGAATCTGAAGAACCTGCCGCTCGATTACCTGAAGATCGACGGTTCCTTCATGCGCAATCTGTCGCGCGATACGGTCAATCAGGCGATGGTCACGGCGATGATCGAGCTGGCGCGTACCCTCAACTTCAAGGTGATAGCCGAGCAGGTCGAAGACAGCGCGGCCGCGGAGACGGCGCGCCGCATGGGGGTCGATTACCTGCAAGGTTACGCGATCGGGCGCCCGCAACCGCTGCTGCTCGCAGCCTAGGTGGCGCGCCGCTCAGCTCGCAGCGGCTGAAACCTCAAGGCGCTGCCCATCCGAAACACATGGGCCGAGGCGACTGCCGCCTTCGCCCCGCTGGCCTCAGAGCAGCGGCACCAGCAGCAGCGCCACGATGTTGATGATCTTGATCAGGGGGTTGATGGCCGGGCCCGCGGTGTCCTTGTACGGATCGCCAACGGTGTCCCCCGTAACGGCCGCCTTGTGCGCGTCCGAGCCCTTGCCGCCGAAGTTTCCTTCCTCGATGTACTTCTTGGCATTGTCCCAGGCACCGCCGCCGGTGGTCATGGAGATCGCGACAAAGAGCCCGGTGACGATGGTACCGATGAGCAGTCCACCGAGCGCCCGCACACCGGCGCCCGCACCCATCAGCGCATTCATCACCACGACCAGCACGATCGGCACTAGGATCGGCAGCAGCGAGGGCACGATCATCTCGCGGATCGCCGCGCGCGTGAGCAGATCCACCGCGCGCGAGTAGTCGGGCTTGTCCGTGCCCGCCATGATGCCCTTGATCTCGCGGAACTGGCGGCGCACCTCGTTGACGACCGAGCCGGCCGCGCGGCCGACCGCCTCCATGGCCATGGCGGCGAAGAGGTAGGGCACCAGGCCGCCGATAAAGAGGCCGATGATCACGGCCGGATCCGAGAGCGAGAAGGTCGCGAGCTTGCCGGCGGCCTCGAGGTTGTGGGTGTAGTCGGCGAACAGCACGAGCGCGGCCAGCCCGGCGGAGCCGATGGCGTAACCCTTGGTCACGGCCTTGGTGGTGTTGCCGACCGCATCCAGTGGATCGGTGATGTCGCGCACCGACTTGGGCAGCCCCGCCATCTCGGCGATGCCGCCGGCGTTGTCGGTGATCGGACCGTAGGCATCCAGCGCCACGATCATCCCGGTCATCGAGAGCATCGAGGTCGCCGCGATCGCGATGCCGTACAGGCCATCGAGTGTGTACGAACCCCAGATCGCCAGGCACACGGCGATCACGGGCAGCGCGGTCGCCTTCATGGAAACGCCGAGTCCGGCGATGATGTTGGTCGCATGTCCGGTCTGCGAAGCCGCGGCCACCTTGCGCACCGGGCTGTATTCGGTGGCGGTGTAGTACTCGGTGATCATGATCATCGCGGCAGTTAACCCCAGGCCGATCAGGGCGCAGCCGTAGAGCACCGCGACGTTGCCCGGCATGATCTTCTGGGTGATGAAGTAGAACATCACCGCCGACACCACGGCGGAGACGATCACGCCCTTGTAGAGCGCGTTCATAATCTTGCCGCCCGCGCGCGCGGAGACGAAGAACGTGCCGATGATGGATGACACGATCGAGGCCGCCCCGAGCGCCAGCGGGTAGATCACCGCGGCGAGCGCCGCAGCCGGCCCGTCCTTGGCGAACAACAGGCCGCCGAGCAGCATGGTGGCGACGAGGGTGACCGCGTACGTCTCGAACAGGTCGGCCGCCATACCGGCACAGTCGCCGACGTTGTCACCGACGTTATCCGCGATGACCGCCGGATTGCGCGGATCATCCTCCGGGATACCCGCTTCGACCTTGCCGACCAGATCCGCCCCGACATCGGCGCCCTTGGTGAAGATGCCGCCGCCGAGGCGCGCGAAGATCGAAATCAGCGAGCCGCCGAAGGCGAGTCCGACGAGGGCGTGCAGCGCACCCTCGGGGCCGATGGAGGTAAAGCGGCTGAGGAAAGCGTAGTAGCCGGTCACGCCGATCAGACCTAAGCCCACCACCAGCATGCCGGTGATGGCGCCACCGCGAAACGCGACGCTGAGCGCCGCGTTCAGTCCCAGCGTGGCCGCCTGCGCCGTGCGCACGTTGGCACGCACGGAGATGTTCATGCCGATGTAGCCGGTGAGGCCAGAGAGGATCGCCCCGACCGCGAAGCCGCCGGCCGTGGGCCAGCCGAGGGCCGAGAAGCCGATGGCGATGAATAGCACGATGCCGACCACAAGAATCGTCGTGTACTGACGGTTGAGGTAGGCCTTGGCGCCGGCCTGAATGGCGGCGGCGATCTCCTGCATGCGGGCGTTGCCCGCCGGCAGGCGCAGAATGGCCATCATCGAGAACACGCCGTACAGCACGGCCAGCACGCCGGCCGCGATCGCAACCCACAGCCACGCGGTGACATCCATCGGCAAACCTCCCCAAAAAAAGGCCGCGAACTATAGCACGGCCCTCACGCTCGCCAACCGCCCGCCGGGCGCCGTTCGCTTGCCGCGCAGCGGCGCCCCGGGCGAGGGCCGCACCGCAGCACGGTCACACTTTGAATTCGCTCTTGAGCTTGCGGCGCACTGCCGCGCCCTTGATATGAACGTAGTCGGGCAGGCCGTGCTTGTAGGGCGGATAGGCCTCCCCGCCGATGAGGGGTTCGAGATAGCGGCGGCAGGCCTCGGTGATGCCGAACCCGTCGGCGCGGATGTAGTCCGCCGGCACCTTCTTTTCCTGGTTGGCCACCTGCGCGAGCGGGATGTGGCCGACAACCCAGCGGTAGGGCCTGGAGGACTTGCGCACGATGGTCGGCATCACCGCGTTCACCCCCTTGACGCCGAGCTCCACGGCCGCCTTACCGACCGCGTAGGCCTGCGCCACGTCGACCTTGGAGGCAATGTGCCGCGCGGCGCGCTGCAGGTAGTCGGCGACCGCCCAGTGGTACTTATAGCCGTGCGCCTCGCGCACCATGTTGGCCACCACGGGGGCGACTCCCCCCAACTGCGTGTGCCCGAAGGCATCGCGCGTGCCGGCGTCGGCGAGGAACGTGCCATCCGCGTAGGCGGCCCCCTCGGAGACGACGATCACGCAGTAGCCGTAGTCGCTCACGCACTGGCGCACGCGCGCGAGGAACTTCTCGCGCTCGAACGGCACCTCCGGAAAGAGGATGACGTGCGGCGGCTCGGCCGTGCCCTGGCCGGCAAGCCCGCCCGCCGCGGCGATCCAGCCGGCGTGGCGTCCCATCACTTCCAGCACGAATACGCGCGTGGAGGTACGCGCCATGGAGGCCACGTCCATCGAAGCCTCGCGCGTGGAGACGGCGACGTACTTTGCGACCGAGCCGAATCCCGGGCAGCAGTCGGTGTGCGGCAGATCGTTGTCCACCGTCTTCGGCACCCCTACACAGGTGATCGGATAACCGAGCGCGGCGCCGAGCTGCGAGACCTTCAGGGCGGTATCCATCGAGTCGTTACCGCCGTTGTAGAAGAAGTAGCCGATGTCGTGGGCACGGAACACCTCGATCAGCCGCTCATATTCGGCACGGTTCTCCTCGATGCCCTTGAGCTTGAAGCGTGCCGAACCGAAGGCCCCGGCCGGGGTGTACTTAAGCCCGCGGATCACCGCGGGACTCTCGCGCCCGACATCGATCAGATCCTCGGTCAGGGCGCCGATGATGCCGTGTCGCCCGGCGTACACCTTGCCGATGTGTTTGGAGCGCAGCGCGGTCTCGATGACCCCGCACGCCGAGGCATTGATGACGGCGGAGACCCCGCCGGACTGGGCGTAGAAGGCGTTTTGGGGGCGGGTCTTGTTCATGGGGGGGGTCGCCGGCTTGCAGGGCCGGGAAGAATAGCGCAGGCGCCGCGGGCGGCAACAGGCGCACCCAGGGGCCCGTTTGACCTCTCCGGGGGCGGCCGGTAACGTGGCGCACCTTTGTGCTGCCGGCGGCAGCGATGGGCACTGCAAAACATGCGTATCGTTCTGTTGGGCGCCCCCGGCTCCGGTAAGGGCACCCAGTCGCAGCGTCTGGTGGAGCGCGTCGGTATCCCGCAGATCTCGACCGGGGACCTGCTGCGCACGGCGGTCTCCAAGGGCACCGAGCTCGGCCGCCAGGCGAAGGAGGCCATGGACAGCGGACGGCTCGTGGACGATTCGCTGGTGCTGGGCATGATCCGCGAGCGACTCGGCGAACCTGACACCCGTAAGGGCTTCATCCTCGATGGCTTTCCGCGCAACCTCGCGCAGGCGCACGCGCTCGATCATCTGCTGGAAGCTCTGAAGCAGCCCCTCGATGCCGTGGTGCAGCTCGACGTTGACTATGGGGAGCTCGTGAAGCGCATCTCCGGGCGGCGCACCTGCGCAGACTGCGGCCGTGTCTTCAACCTGCTGACCTCCCCGCCGCGCGGCGCGAGCGCCCGCTGCCCCGTCACCGGACAGCCGCACCGTCTGGTGCAACGCCCCGACGACAACGAAGCGACCGTCGCCGAGCGGCTGCGCGTGTACGACGAGAAGACCCGGCCGCTCATTGACTTCTACCGCGCGCGCGGACTGCTGCGCGTCATCGACGCGCAGGGGGATCTGGATGCCGTCACGCGGCGTCTGGCCCAGGTGCTGGGCGTGCCGGCGCTGCGCGTTGCCGCGCGTCCCAGGCGTGCGGCGGCAGGTAAACGGGTACCGCGGAAAAAAACTGCGCGCCGCAAGAGTGCGCGCGCCAGCGCGCGTCCGGCGCGCAAGGCGCGCACCGGCAAGGTGCGCAGCGCGCGCCCGGGAACTCGCACGACCCCTGCTGCGCGCGGGCGGGCGCGGCGCGCCAGGCGGCGCTGAGGATCCGCTGCCTTAAAGCGCCGCCAGCAGCTGCTCACCGAGGACGGCGCGGCGCCAGCCGTGCAGTACCGCGCCGTCGCGCGCCCCCCCCGCCAGCTGCTCAAGATCACGCCGCGTGGCGAGCACCTCGGGCGCCAGCCCGAGCTCAGAAGCCGCGCTCTGCGCGATGCCGCTCAGTTTCTTGATGAGCAGCACCTGGGCCGGGTCCGGGCGCGCGCGCCCCGGCAGCGGCGCGGGCGGCTCGGGGACTTCCGCCGCCGCCACGCAGGCGAGCAGCTCCGCGCCGCGACGTTTCACCAGGCCCGGCGGCATCTGCGGGATCGCCTCGAGCGCCTCGAGGGTGCGCGGCACCTGCAGCACGATCTCGCGCAGCACGGCCTCATCGAGGATCCAGCCGCGCGGGCGGTTATGTTCGATGGCGCTGCGTTCGCGCCACGCCGCCAGGGCGCGCGCGAGGCGCGCGCGCGCCGGATCAAGATCGCGCAACCCCTTCAGCCGCAGCCACGCCGCCTCAGGATCGGTGCTCAGCGCGCCAGGGTCGGCGAGTTCGGCGAGTTCCTCGTGCAACCACTCCAGACGCCCGAGGCGGGCGAGATCTTGCTGCAGCCGCTCGGCGAGGGGCAGCAGGTAATGGACGTCATCGAGCGCGTAGCTGAGTTGCTCGGGCGAGAGCGGGCGGCGTGACCAGTCGGTACGCGTGTGCGACTTGGCCAGTTCGTGTCCGAGGAGGCGCCGCACGAGCTCGGCGTAACCGATCTGCGCGGGCAACCCGGTGAGACTGGCGGCGATCTGCGTGTCGAAGACCGGGTGCGTCAGGCCTGCGAGTGGCAGCAAAACCTCCAGATCCTGGCGCGAGGCGTGCATCACCTTGAGCACCGTGGGGGCGGTGAGTACGCGGGCGAGCGGCGCGAGTTCCTTGAGGGTGAGCGGGTCGACGCAGGCGGCGACGCTCCCCGAAGACAGCTGCACCAGGCACAGCTGGGCGCGATAGGTACGCTCGCGCAGAAACTCCGTGTCGAGGCCTACGCGCGGCTGCGCGGCCAGATGCGTGGCGAGTTCCTCGAGCGCGGCGCTGGTGGTGATGATGGGCTGCAAACGCGGTGCGGCGATGATCTGTACAATCGATAGGGGCGCATTATGCGCAGGAGCGCGCCGGTACTGAAAGCCATGACGGAGCTCGTCAAGCTCTTTACGCAGATCGCCTTGCTGCGACGCGGCCCGCAGGATCTGCCCGCTTCGCTGCTGCTGTTGGTGCTCACGGTGCTTGCATACCTCGTCGTGAACCTGGTGCTGTACGCACTGCTGCCGCCGGCCAATGCAGCCGAACTGCACGCCTTCCCGGCGCAACTGCTGGTGGATACCGCATTTACGCTGCTCTGGTACGTGGTGCTGCTGCGGCTCGCGGGCCGGCCCGAGCGCACCTTGCAGACGAGCACCGCGGTGTTTGGCCTTCAGATCGTGCTGACGCCGCTCTTGTGCTTCCAGAGCTGGCTGGGGCCGCGCTTCGCCCAGGATGCGACCTGGATGGTGCCGGTTGGGCTGTTCGCCATCGTGGTCGCGGTGTGGTGGATCGCGGCCAACAGTCACATCGTGAAGGCCGCGCTCGAGTGGTCGAGCACGGTGAGCGTCGTGCTCGTGATCCTGCAGATCCTCGCCAGCTTTGCCTTGCAGCGGGAGCTGCTTTCCGTCTCGCAGGGCTAAAAGCACCCATGCACGTTCACATCCTGGGAATCTGCGGCACCTTCATGGGCGGCGTCGCAGCTCTGGCGCGTGCGGCCGGCTTCACGGTGACCGGCTCGGACAGCAACGTCTATCCGCCCATGAGCACGCAGCTGCAAGCGCTCGGTATCAGCCTCACCGAGGGCTTCGGGGCGGCGCAGCTCACGCCCGCCCCGGACGTGGTGGTGGTGGGCAATGTCATGACGCGCGGCCAGCCCGTCGTCGAAGCGCTGCTCGAGAGCGGCCTGCCTTACTGCTCCGGTCCTGAGTGGCTCGCACGCGAGGTACTCAGCAAGCGCTGGGTGCTCGCGGTGGCCGGTACGCACGGCAAGACCACGACCAGCGCGCTCCTTGCCTGGATACTCGAGTGCGCCGGCCTCAATCCCGGCTTTCTGATCGGCGGGGTGCCGGAGAACTTCGGGCTGAGCGCGCGTCTGGGGGCGCAGCCGTTCTTCGTCATCGAGGCGGACGAGTACGACACGGCTTTTTTCGACAAGCGCGCCAAGTTCGTGCACTACCGGCCGCGTACCGTGATCCTCAACAATCTTGAGTACGATCACGCTGACATCTATCCGGACCTTGCCTCCATCCAGCGTCAGTTCCATCACCTGGTGCGCATCGTGCCGGGCGGCGGCCGCATAGTCTGGAACGCTGAGGATGAGACGCTGAAGGCGACGCTGGCGATGGGGTGCTGGACGCCGCTCGAGGGTTTTGCGCGCACGGCACGCCCCGAGGCGCTGTGGAGCGCGGGGCAGGCGGATGAGGACTATTCGCGTTTTGAGGTGCTGGAGGGCGGGCAGCCGCGCGGCCGCGTCGCGTGGCCGCTGATCGGCGCGCACAACATGGAAAACGCGCTCGCTGCCATCGCGGCCGCACGCCATGCCGGCGTGCCGGTGCCGCAGGCGATCGCAGCGCTTGGGAGGTTCAAGGGCATTGCGCGCCGCATGCAGCTCGCCGGGGAAGTGAACGGGGTGCGCATCTACGACGACTTCGCCCATCATCCGACCGCCATCGTGACCACGCTCGATGGGCTGCGCCGGCGCGTGGGCGCGGCGCGCATCCTCGCCGTGCTCGAGCCGCGCTCGCACACCATGCGTATGGGCGTACATCAACAGACGCTGGCGCCCGCGCTGGCCGGCGCCGATGAGGTATGGCTCTATGCGCCGCCGGATCTGGGCTGGGACGTTGGCGCGGTTGCGCGCGCCCTCGGGGCGCGCGGCCATGTCAGCGGCGATATCAACGCGCTCGTGCGTGAGCTCGCCGGCGCCGCGCGCCACGGCGACCATGTTCTCATCATGAGCAACGGCGGCTTCGGCGGACTGCACGGCAAACTCCTCGCCGAGCTGCAGCGCGCACGGTAGCCACCGTGGAGCCACCAGCCCTGCCGCTGTTTCCACTGCACACGGTGCTCTTTCCCGGCGGCCCGCTCGCGCTGCGCATCTTCGAGCCGCGCTACCTCGACATGGTGCGCCGCTGCCTGAAGGAGGAGCGCGGCTTCGGTGTCGTGACGATATTGCAGGGTACCGAGGCGGGCGCGGCGGCACGGGTCGCAGACATCGGCACGCGCGCACGTCTGGTCGACTTTGACCCCTTGCCCGACGGGCTGCTCGGGATCAGCTGCGTGGGCGAGGAGCGCTTCCGGGTGCTGCGCCGCTGGCAGCAGCAAGATGGGCTGAATCTCGCCGAGGTGCAGTCCCTGGCGGCCGAAGGCGCCTGCGAACTGCCCGCGGAACTGGCGCATCTGGCGGACCTGCTGCGCGAGGTGCTGCCGCGGCTCGGTGGCGCCTACGCGCACATCGAGGCGCACTACGCGGACGCAGGTTGGGTCGCCAACCGCTGGGCGGAGGTGTTGCCGCTGCAGCTGCAGGACAAGCTCGCGCTGCTTGAACTCACCGAGCCGCTCGAGCGGCTGGCGCAGGTCGCCGCGTGGTCAGCCCGGCAGCCCGCGGGTGCGCATGAATAACCCGAGGTACTTGCGGCGCACATAGTTGGCTTCGATGAGCGCAAACACCAGGCCGCGCCAGCCATCCAGAAACCCCAGGCGCAGCAGATAGCCGCGAATGAAACGCCATTGCGGGTTCAGCAGCACCGGCGTGAGCCCGCAGCGCCGGCCACGTTCAAAGAGGGCCTGCGCCATGAGATCGGCATAGCGCTGCATGCGGTTCAGGTGATCGCTGAGGCTGCGGTAGGAGTAGTGCTCGAGGTGTCCGCGCAGCCGCCCGATGTGCCCGCTGATGCGCGTGTTCTCGTGAATCTCCTCACCGCTCCAGCCGCCGCAGCGCCGGTCAAAGAGCCGCACCAGGCGATCCGGATAGGCATTGCCGTGGCGCAGGAAGCGACCAAAGTAGTCGGTGATCCGCGGTACCGACCAACCGGCGGCGCCGGCAAAGCCGGCCGCACGCAGCGCCACAATCTCGTCGCGCAACTGCGCGGTCACCCGTTCGTCAGCGTCCACGCACAGAACCCACTCAGAGCGCGCCGCGTCGACGGCGAACTGCTTCTGCGAGCGGTAGCCGGGCCAGTCGCGTTCGATCACCCGCGCGCCGAGCGCTGCGGCGCGCGCGCGCGTGTCATCGGTGGAGTGCGAGTCCACGACGATGATTTCGTCACAAAAGCTCACCGCACGCAGGCACGCCTCGATGCGGTCGGCTTCGTTGTAAGTGACTATGCACGCCGACAGGCTGCCTGGGCTCGCCACGCCTCACCATTCGTGCCTTGCGGATCACGCATAGAATAGCGCGAATGAGCGCGATCCTGTTCTTTGATCCGGTGTGCCAACAACCCTACGACACGCGCACGCTCGCGGACAAAGCAACCGGCGGCACCGAGTCGACCGTCACGCGCATCGCGGATGCACTCGAGGCGTACGTCATGCAGCACGCCCGCAGCACCGCCTGGGGACGCTACCGGCCCGTGCAGCCCCTGCCGGGCATCAGGCACGTGGTTGTCGTTCGCGACGCGCGCGCCTTGCCGCTCGTGCAGCAACTCTTTCCGGGGGCGCGGGTGTCCTTGTGGCTGCACGATCAGCTCAACCCCGGTTCCAAGCGCGCGCGCCGCCTGGCGGGCACGGCCGGGTTGCTGCGCGACTTGTCGGTCACGGCGGTCTGCGTGTCCGACTCGCAGCGGCGCGGTGTCGAGGCGACGCTGCGGCGCATCGGCGTCGCTGCCGCCGTGCGCGCCCTCACCATCTATAACCCGATCGATGATCGGCTTATGCCCGATGACACGCCGGTGGATGAGCGCAAGCTCGTGTTCTTCTCCTCACCCAACAAGGGACTGAACTTCAGCCTCGATGCCTTCGGGGCGCTGCGCCAGGCGATGCCGGATCTGCGTCTGGTGGTCGCCAACCCCGGCTACAAGCCCGACCGCAGCGCGCGTCGGCCGGGCGTGGAATTTCTGGGCCCGCTGCCGCAGGCACGCGTGCATGAGGAGGTGCGCGGCGCCCTGTGCACCTTCTTTCCGAACTTTGTCATTCCGGAAACCTTTGGCCTGGTGTTCGCCGAGTCGCACGCGCTCGGCACGCCGGTGCTGACCGTGGACTGCGGCGCCGCCCGCGAGGTGCTCGCGAATCCTGAGGAAGTACTGCCGCTCAGGAGCGCCTACCGCATCTACGAAACGCTGGCGGAGCTTTTGCCCACGGCGCTGCGGCGCGCGCCGGCGCGGCTGGCCGCCGGTGCCGGTCTTTTCGAGGCGTTCGTCGAGCGCGTGCGCGCCTGGCGCGCCGGTGCCCGGCCGCGCCCGCTGCCGGATGCGCGTTTTCGCCTGACGACCGTGCTGCCCCAGTGGCGCGCGCTGCTGGAGGAGTGAGGGCGCGCGGGTGGCGCTGCGGCTGCGAGCGCGAGTTGCCGCGCCACGCCGCCGCCGCGTACTTTAGGACCCATGCGCACGTTTTGTTGGTTTCTGCTGCTGATGGCGCTGGCGCTGGCTGCGATCGCGGTCGGCTCGTATCCGGCCTGGCTGCTGCTGCATCCGCACTTCGACTTTCCGTTTCACCGCATGGGCGAGCGCATCGGCATGCTCGCGCTGCTCGTGGGTTTCGTGCTGCTCGCGCGGCGCTTGGGGCTCGCCGATCGCAAGAGTCTCGGCTACGGGCTGCCGCGGCGCGCTTTTTTGCGCGAGCTGTCGGTCGGTTTAGCGCTGGGGGTCGCGAGCATGCTGGCGGTGGTGGCCGCCATGAGCGCGCTCGGACTTCTTGACTGGACGCGGTTCGCGGCGCTGAGCGGTGGCGCGTTGCTCAAGCTCATCGTCCTCAGGCTCTTCAGCGGCCTGGCGGTCGGCTTCATCGAGGAGACGTTTCTGCGCGGCGCGATGCACACGGGCATCGAGCGCGAGTCGGGTACTACGGCTGCCATAACGCTGACCGCACTTGTTTACGCAGCCACCCATTTTTTTGCCAGCTACCACATCGCACCCGCGCAGGTGAGCGCGCACAGCGGCGTCGACCTGCTGCTCGGCACCGTGCACGCGTTCGCCCATCCGGGGCAGATCGCCGATGCCTTCATGGCGCTGCTGGCGGTCGGTGTGCTGCTGGGACTGGTGCGTGCGGCGACCGGCAACATTGCCGCCTGCATCGGTCTGCACGCCGGCTGGGTCTGGATCATGCTGGTGGTGCATGAGCTGAGCCAACCGCGGCCCGAGGCGCCGGGGGGCTTCCTGCTCAGCCGCTTCGATGGCTTCGTCGGCTGGCTGGTGTTCGCCTGGATCGTGGTGCTCGCGCTGCCGCTGGTGCGTTTCTACCAGCGCCGCAGCGCGCGGGCCTGAGGGGGCCGTCAGGGCAGCTGCGTGACCTTGTAGCCCTTCTTGCGCAGAAGCTCGAGCAGGCCACCCTCGCCGACCAGGTGCAGCGCCCCGACCACGACCAGTGCGTTGCCGGGGCCGTTGAGCAGCTCCTCCACCTGCGGCAGCCAGTGCTGGTTGCGATCGCTCACCAGCGGCCGGTAGAGGGAAGGAAAGGCGTGGTACTCGCTCGCCAGCAGCGCGGCCATACGCGGCGCGTCTCCCTGGCGCCACGCGCTCAGCACGTCACGCATCTCGTTCTTGATGTCCTTGAGCTCCTCGAGCGTCTCATCGAGCATGTGTATCTGGTCCTCTTGCGACAGCGCGACCAGACTGCCGAGTTCCTCGGGCAGTGTCTCCAGGCCCGCGGTCGGCTTGCCGTCCGCCTGTGCGCGCCGCAGCAGCTGCTCCTCGACGCCCTGGTCCGAATCGAAGCCCTCGTGCGCGTAGGCAAAATCGGTCAGCTCCATGCCGACCACCCACGGGGCCTGCTCGTCAAGCCCCCCCATGGCGAGCCCGAGATTCTCGGCCGCGGCACTGACGCGCGCGTAGCGCGCCTCGCCGAGCACCGTGCGCAGCTTGGTGCCCTTGGGCAGCGCGCCGTGATCCATCATCCACACCGTGGCCTCGAGCGGGTCGAACTTGGCGAGGTCAAGCTCCATGACGAGCTTGGCCGAATCGGCGTAGGCGTGGTCGAGCGCCGCCGGCAACGCAGCGTCGTTGGCGGGCAGCAGATGCATCGAGCCTGCAAGATAGACGGTGTTATGTGCGCCGCGCACGGCCCATACCGGGCTCGCCGCGTAGACGTTCAGGCTGCCGAGCAGGCCGAGCGCGAGGAGCCACCGCAGTGCTGTTCGACCCACACGACCTCCGTCACTAACGAACCATCGGCGCGCAGCTCCAGGGTCCGATAGGCCGGCGGCCGTCGATCGACCGCGAAGTCATCGGAGTTGGGCAAGAACTGTGCACAGGTAGAGGGCGTGGCGAGCAACCGTACGCCCTTGCGCAGCGCATCGTACGCCTGGTGCACATGGCCCCACACGATCGCACGGACGTTCTTGTGCTGATCGATCAGGTGCAGGAACTCGGCTGCATTGCTGAGCCCGACCCGATCGAGCCAGCGGCTCGACATGGGCACCGGGTGGTGGTGCAGGCACACCAGGCAGTGTCGCGCGCCGGCACCCCCGAGCGCCTCATCCAGCAGCGCCAGTTCCTGTGCGCTCAGCGCTCCCCCGGCGGAGCCGGGGATGCAGCTGTCGAGCAGCACGATGCGCCAGCGTCCCATATCGACATGGCCGCCGAGCACGAAGGGCGCGCCCGTAAGCTCGCGCTTCATCGCCCGCGGTTCGTCGTGATTGCCGGGCAGGCACAGCACCGGCAGCCCGAGGCTGCCGAACAGGCGCCGAAAATGCGGATATCCGGCCGGGTCATCCTGCACCAGGTCACCCGTGACCAGCACCGCATCGGGCGGCCAGTCGCGCCCCTGTGCGTGAGCGATCGCCTTGCTCAGCGCCGGCAGCGTCGCTACGCCGCGCAGCGACTCGTCCGCCTCACCATACAGGTGCGGATCGGTGAAATGGGTCAGCCGTAGCAGGCTCATGTGAGTCAGCCTATCAGAGCCTTTTGCGCACCTGCAGTGAACCAGGTCCCCTGCGCCGCAGCGTCACTCGCAAGCGACACGAGCGGTACCGTTTCGCACCGCCGGGCGTGCGAAGTGTGAAGCACGCCCACGCTCAGGCTCCATCGCGGCGGGAACTTATGCCCGCCGCGGCCCCCTGGGGGGGCGGCGGTCCTGCGCAAGCTCGAGCGGTGGGGCTACGCGCCGGGGGCGATTGAGCATCGGGCGCGACTGGTGGAAAATGCGCGCCCCGCCGGCGCGCGCAGCTTAAGCGCGCCCGGCGCCGTTTAAGTCTGCCGATCCTTTCCAGCGCGGCCATGAGCCGCTGACAGAAGCCGCATGAGCACTCCCCGCGAACTTGCCAACGCCATCCGCGCACTGTCCATGGACGCTGTGCAGCGGGCCAACTCAGGCCACCCCGGCATGCCTATGGGCATGGCGGACATCGCGCAGGTGCTGTGGCGCGATTTTCTGCGCTACAACCCGGACCATCCCCAATGGGCTGACCGTGACCGCTTCGTGCTCTCCAACGGCCACGGCTCGATGCTGCTGTATTCGATTCTTTATCTCACCGGTTACCCGATGACGATCGAGGACATCAAGGGCTTCCGCCAGCTTGGCAGCAAGACACCCGGCCACCCGGAGCATGACCTGTCGCTCGGTATCGAGACCACGACCGGGCCGCTCGGGCAGGGGCTTGGGAACGCGGTCGGCATGGCGCTCGCGGAGAAAATGCTCGGGCTGCAGTTCAATCGCGACGGGCTCGACATCGTCGATCACTACACCTATGCCTTCTGCGGCGATGGCTGCCTGATGGAGGGTGTATCGCACGAGGCGTGCTCGCTCGCCGGCACGCTCGGCTTGGGCAAGCTCATTGTTTTCTACGACGACAACGGTATCTCGATCGATGGCAAGGTGGTCGGCTGGTTTACCGACGATACCCCGAAGCGCTTCGCTGCCTACGGCTGGCACGTGCTGCCGGACGTCGACGGACTCGACGCCGCGGCGGTGGAGAAGGCGCTGCGTGCGGCGCGCGCGGAACATGAGCGTCCGTCGCTCATCTGCTGCAAGACCATCATCGGCTTTGGCGCGCCAGACAGGCAGGGCACCAAGGAGGCGCACGGGGAGGCGCTGGGCGCCGAAGAGGTGCAGGCAGCGCGCAAGACGCTCGGCTGGGCCTATGCGCCGTTCGAGGTTCCCGACGAGATACGCGCCGCGTGGGATCACCGCAAGGCCGGCGCGCAGCGCGAGCAGGCCTGGGCGGAGCTGTTCGCGCGCTATGCCAAGGCGCACCCGGATCTGGCCGAAGAGTTCGAGCGGCGCACGCGCGGGGACCTGCCCCAGAACTGGGGCGACACGGCGCGCCTGGTGCTTGAGACGCTGCGCAAGCAAAGCGCCCCGCAGGCCACGCGCCAGTCCTCGCAGGCGGCGCTCAACGTGCTCGCACCGGAGTTGCCGGAGTTGCTCGGCGGCTCCGCCGACCTGACCGGCTCAAACAGCACGCTTTTCATGGGTGCGCAGACCATCACGGCGGCCGATGAGAGCGGGGATTACCTGCATTACGGCGTGCGCGAGTTCGGCATGACTGCGATCATGAACGGCATTGCGCTGCACGGGGGCTTCATCCCGTACGGGGGCACCTTCCTGGTGTTCTCCGATTACGCCCGCAACGCCGTGCGGCTTGCCTGCCTCATGCAGCAGCGCGTGATCCTGGTGTACACGCACGATTCCATCGGCCTGGGGGAAGACGGGCCCACGCATCAACCGATTGAGCACCTGAGCAGCCTGCGCGCCATGCCGCACCTGAACCTGTGGCGACCCTGCGATGCGGCCGAAACAGCCCTCGCCTGGACGCTCGCGCTCGAGCGCCACGGACCCACCGCGCTCGTGCTCACGCGTCAGGCGCTGCCGCAGCAGCCGCGCACCCCGGCGCAGCTCGAGAGTATCCGCCGCGGCGGTTACGTGCTCATCGAGCCGAGCGGCACCCCGGAGTGCCTGGTGATCGCCACCGGCTCCGAAATCGGTATCGCCGCCCAGGCTGTCAATACCCTCAACGGCACCGGGCGGCGCGTGCGCCTGGTTTCGATGCCCTCCACCGAGACCTTTGAGGCCCAGGACGCGCCCTACCGCGACAGCGTGCTACCCGCGGCCGTGACGCGGCGCCTGGCGGTCGAGGCGGGCGCGACGCAGTGCTGGTGGCGCTACGTCGGCCTCGCCGGGCGCGTCATCGGCATCGATCGCTTCGGCGCCTCCGGCAAGGGCGCCGATGTGCTCCCACATTTTGGCTTCACTGCCGATAATATCGTGCGGCAAGTCCGCGAACTCCCGGAGGCATAGGGCGCATGGCAATCAAGGTCGGGATCAACGGGTATGGGCGCATCGGGCGCAACGTGCTGCGGGCACTGTACGAGGGCCAGCGCACCGGCGAGCTGCAGATCGTCGCGCTCAATGACCTGTGTGACCCCAAGGCCAATGCGCACCTCACCCGCTACGACACGGTGCACGGCAAGTTTCACGGTGAAGTGCGGGTCGACGGCGACTACATGGTGGTCAACGACGATCGCATCCGCGTGTTTGCCGAGCGTGATCCGGCCAAACTCCCCTGGGGTGAAGTGGGCGCCGAGTACGTGCTCGAGTGCACCGGTCTTTTCACCAGCAAGGCGAAGGCGAGCGCGCACCTGAAGGGCGGAGCCAAGCGCGTGGTGATCTCAGCGCCGGGCGGCGAGGATGTGGACGCGACGATCGTCTATGGCGTGAATCATGGGGTGCTCAAGAGCAGCTTCACCGTGATTTCCAACGCCTCCTGCACCACCAACTGCCTCGTACCGGTGGTGAAGGTGCTGCACGAGAAGGTAGGCGTGAGCGCCGGGATCATGACCACCATCCACTCCTACACCAACGATCAGGTGCTCACCGACGTCTACCACTCGGACCTGCGCCGGGCACGCTCGGCGACCATGTCGCAGATCCCGACCAAGACCGGGGCTGCGGCCGCTGTCGGACTGGTGATGCCGGAGCTGAAGGGCAAGCTCGATGGCTTCTCCGTGCGCGTGCCGACCATCAACGTGTCGCTCGTGGATCTGACTTTCACCGCCAAGCGCGCCACCTCGGTCGAGGAAGTGAACCAGGCGCTCAAGCAGGCCGCCGCGGCCGGCCCGCTGCACAAGATCCTCGCGTACAACGATGCTCCGCTGGTTTCGGTCGATTTCAACCACGATGCGCACTCCTCGGTGTTCGATGCGACACTGACGAAAGTGATCGACGGCACGCTGGTGAAGGTATGCGCCTGGTACGACAACGAGTGGGGGTTCTCCAACCGCATGCTCGACACCACGCTCGCGTGGTCGAAGGCCCCATGAGGGTATTGCGGATGACGGACACGGACCTGCGTAACAAGCGGGTCCTCATCCGCGAAGACCTCAACGTTCCTGTGCAGGATGGCAGCGTGACGAGCGATGCGCGCATCCGCGCCTCCCTCGCCACCATCCGCTACGCGCTCGATCAGCACGCCAAGGTGTTCATCCTCTCGCATCTCGGACGGCCGAAGGAGGGCGTCTATGACCCGGCGCTGAGCCTCGCACCCGTGGCGACGCGCCTCTCGGAACTGCTCGGTAAGCCCGTGCCGTTGCGCAAGGACTGGCTGGACGGCGTCGACTGCGCGGCCGGCAGCGCCGTACTGTGCGAGAACGTGCGCTTCAACAGTGGCGAGAAGCGTGACGAGGAGCCGCTGGCGCGCCGCATGGCCGCCCTGTGCGAGGTATTCGTCATGGACGCCTTCGGCACCGCGCACCGCGCCGAGGCGAGCACCCATGGCGTGGCGCGCTTTGCGCCGGTCGCCTGCGCAGGTCCACTGCTGGTCGGGGAACTCGAGGCGCTTGAGCGTGCCTTGAAGGAGCCGGCGCGCCCGCTGGTGGCGATCGTGGGCGGCTCGAAGATCTCGACCAAGCTGATGGTGCTCGAATCGCTGCTCGAGCGCGTCGATCAGCTCATCGTGGGCGGGGGCATCGCCAATACCTTTCTCGCCGCGACCGGCGTCGACGTGGGCCGCTCGCTGTGCGAGAAGGACATGCTCGATGTGGCGCGCCGCCTCATGGACAAGGCGCGCGCGCGCGGCACGGCGATTCCGTTGCCCACCGATGTCGTCGTGGCGCGGGAGTTCGCCTCCACCGCACACGCCGACGTGCGCGGCGTGAACGAGGTGCGTCCCGATGAGATGATTCTCGACATCGGGCCCGACAGCGCCGATCACTACGCAACGCTGCTGCAGGCCGCCGGCACCATTGTCTGGAATGGACCGGTGGGGGTGTTCGAGTTCGAGCAGTTCGGCGAGGGCACGCGTGCGATCGCTCAGGCCATCGCGCGCGGCAAGGCCTTCTCCCTGGCCGGCGGCGGCGATACGCTCGCCGCCATCGAGAAATACGGGGTCGAGGACAGCATGTCCTACGTCTCCACCGGCGGGGGCGCGTTTCTTGAGTTCGTCGAGGGCAAGACGCTGCCGGCGGTCGCCGTGCTCGAAGAGCGTGCGCGTGGCTGACAAAGCCTCGCCCGCCACACTGCGGCGCGCCAAGATCGTCGCCACCCTGGGGCCAGCGACCGATGATGTTGCTGTGCTCACCCAGATGATGCATGCGGGCGTGGACGTGGTGCGGCTGAACGCCTCCCACGGCACGACGGCGGACCGTCGCCGGCGCCTGGCGATGGTGCGCGAGGCCGGGCACCGCGCCGACCGTTGCGTCGGCGTGCTGATGGATCTGGCGGGACCGAAGATCCGCATCGAATGCTTCCGCGACGGGCGCGTGCAGCTCATCGAGGGCGCGCCGTTCACGCTCGACACCGAGCTTGACCCCAAGGGCGGCACCGTTAGTTGCGTCGGCGTGGCCTACAAGAACCTGCCGCGTGACGTCGGCGCGGGCGACACGCTGCTGCTCAATGACGGGCAGATCGTGCTCGATGTCGCACGTGTGGGCGGCACCACGATCGAGACGCGCGTGCGGGTGGGCGGGGAGCTCTCGGACCGCAAGGGACTCAACCGCCAGGGCGGCGGCATTTCCGCGCCGGCGATCTCGGAGCGCGACCGCGAGGACATCCGCTTTGCGGCCGAGGAGGGCATCGACTACCTCGCCGTATCCTTCGTGCGCAGCGCCGCCGACATGGAGGAGGCGCGCAGCCTGCTGCGTACGGCCGGCGGGGAGGCGCGCCTCGTCGCCAAGGTCGAGCGGCACGAGGCGGTGGAGAATCTCAGTGGCATCATCGAGGCGTCCGACGTCGTCATGGTCGCGCGCGGCGACCTGGGCGTGGAGATGGGCTACGCGGAGCTCACCGGGCTGCAGAAGACCATCATCCATGAGAGCCGCACACGCAATCGTGTCGTCATCACGGCGACGCAGATGATGGAGTCGATGATCCACAATCCGCTGCCAACGCGCGCCGAGGTGAGCGACGTCGCCAACGCCGTCATGGACGGCACCGATGCGGTCATGCTGTCAGCCGAGAGCGCCACCGGGCGCTACCCGGTGAAGGCGGTGGAAGCGATGGCGCAGGTCATCGTGGGAGCGGAGAAGTACCAGCTGCAGCACCCGCGCTTCCGGCAGCGTGCCACGGAAGGCGAATTCAAGGGCACGGAAGAGGCGATCGCCATGGCCGTCACTTACACGGCCAATCACATGAAGGTGCGCGCGATCGTCGCACTCACCGAATCGGGCGCCACGCCGCTGTGGATGTCGCGCATCCGCTCGGATATCCCCGTGTACGCGTTCACGCGCCACGAGGCGACGCGGCGGCGCGTGACGCTCTACCGCGGTGTGTACCCGGTGATTTTCGATGTCACCGGTCAGGACAAATCCACAGAAGTGCTCTACCGCGCGCTCTTCACGCGTCTGCTCGAGCTGCGCCTGGTGAAGAGGCGCGACCTCGTGATTCTCACCAAGGGTGAGCTGTCCGGCGTCGAGGGTGGCACGAACTCGATGCAGATCCTCAAGGTCACGCTGGACTAGCGAGCCCGAAGACACGCGCATGCGAAAGCTGAAGTACTTCGGCGTGCTGTGCGCGCTGCTGCTGCTTGCGCTCCTGCTGGGCGCCTACCTGTGCCTGCGCGGCTCGCTGCCGCGGCTCGACGGGCAGCTGCGACAGGCCGAGCTCGCCGCCCCGGTGCGCATCACCCGCGATGCGCGCGGCGTGCCGACGATCGAGGCCGCCAATCGGCGCGATCTTGCCTTCGCGACCGGCTTCCTCCACGCCCAGGATCGCTTCTTCGAGATGGACCTCTCGCGGCGCCTCGCGGCCGGGGAGCTCGCGGAACTCTTTGGTCCGGTGGCACTTGAGCAGGATCGCAAGGCGCGGCTTTTCAGGTTCCGCAGTATCGCGCGGCAGGTGATCGCCGAGGCAAGTGCGGAGCAGCGCGCCGTGCTCGAAGCCTACACGCGCGGCGTCAACGCCGGCGTTGCGTCACTGCGGGCGCGCCCGTGGGAGTACTGGCTCCTCGGGCAGAAGCCGGCCGCCTGGCGCACCGAGGACGCCATGCTCGTGGCCTATGCCATGTGGTGGGATCTGCAGATCAACGGCTTCCGGCGCGAGATCCTGCGGCGTGAGATCAACGAGCGCCTGGGCGGTCCGGTGTGTGAGGCGGGTTGGAAATGCGCCATGCAGTTCCTGTACCCGCGCGGTACCACCTGGGATGCCCCGGACGCGAGTGCGCCGGAGCCGCCCGCGGCCGAGGCGCCCGTGCCGGATGCCGGCGTGCTCGACCTGCGCGCCGCGCCGGCAGCGTCCGCGGCCGCAGCCCCTGGCGAGCGCGTGACGGAGGCCGGCAGCAACAACTGGGCCGTGGCTGGCCGCCTCACCGCCAGCGGCGCGGCTCTCATCGCCAACGACATGCACCTGAATCAGCGAGTGCCGACCATCTGGTACCACGCGCGGCTGAAGGTGACCGGCACGGGCCCTGCCTCGCCGCTCGATCTGAACGGGGTGACCTTACCCGGCACGCCGCTCCTGGTCGCCGGCTCGAACGGGCGCATCGCCTGGGGCTTCACCAACAGCTACGGGGACTGGCTCGCCGTGGAGCGCGCGGAGTGCAGCGCCGTGGACGAACAGGGCATGCGCACGCCCGGGGGCACCGTGCCCCTGGCGGTGGTACGCGAAGAGATCCTGGTGCACGGCGCGGCGCCCGCAGTGGAGCTGGTGCGTTCCGGACCGCGCGGTCTGCTGGTGCGCATCGATGCGGCCACGCACTCGTGCTGGTTCGGTTCCTGGCTCGCACAGCGCCCGGACGCGACCAACATGAACCTCATGAAGCTCGAGCAGGTGAGTTCGGTCGAGGAGGCGCTCGCGCTCGCGCCCGAGATGGGCATGCCCGAGCAGAATGTGATGGTGGGCGATCGCGAGGGGCACATCGGCTGGACGATCTTCGGGCGCATCCCGGCCGATACCGGAGCGGACCGCGCGCGCGGCACCGGCGCCTGGACTGACGCGCGCGAACACCCGCGCATCATGGATCCTGCGGCCGGGCGGCTATGGTCGGCGAACGCACGGGTCGCTTCCGATCCGCGCCAGCTCGAGCTCATCGGCGGACACGTGGCGAGCCTTGGCTCGGAATACGATCTGGGGGCGCGCGCCGGCCAGATCCGCGACGACCTCATGGCATTGCAAGGCAACGTCAAGCCGGCCGACATGCTGCAGATCCAGCTCGATGACCGCGCGAAATTCCTCGCTCGCTGGCAGAGCCTGCTGCTGTCGCTGCTCGATGAAAAGAGCGTGCAGGCGCAGCCGCGGCGCCTCGAGCTGCGGCGACTGCTGGCAGGCTGGAACGGGCGGGCGAGTGTCGACTCCGTCGCCTACCGCCTGGTGCGCACCTACCACGACCGCGTGCAGCAGACGCTCTGGGACGCCATCCTCGGCGCGCTCGCGGTTCAGGCGGACGAGGAGGTGGGGCCGCCGGCACAATTCGAAGGCCCGCTGTGGCAGTTGCTGATGAGGCAGCCGCTGCACATGCTGCCGCGGCCCTACACCAGCTGGCCGGAGTTTCTGCGGGGGCAGGCGGATGCCATGCTCGCGCAGCTCGCACACAGCTGCCCGGAGCTTGCGCGCTGCACCTGGGGGGCACGCAACGTCGTGCGCATCCGCCATCCGCTGTCAGGCGCGTTGCCGGGTCTTGCGGGCCTGCTCGACATGCCGACGCTGCACCTGCCCGGGGATCACGACATGCCGCGGGTGCAGGACGGTGCCTTCGGCGCCTCGGAACGCTTCGCGGTTTCCCCGGGGCACGAGGAGGAGGCTTACATGGAGCTGCCCGGTGGCCAGAGCGGACACCCGCTCTCGCCGTACTACCGCGCGGGCTTTGCCGGATGGGCCCGCGGCGAGGCGCTGCCGTTGCTCCCGGGAGCGAGCGAGCACACGCTCACCTTGATGCCGCACTAGGTGCTCAGGGCAGCGCGGGCGCCTTTTTTGGGGCATTTCCGTGCCTGCGGCCCGCGGTTAGACTGCTCCATTATGAGTTCACGCTTTACCGGCACCGATCAATACATCGCCACCGATGAGCTCATGATGGCGGTGAACGCTGCGATCGTCCTCGCGCGGCCACTGCTCATCAAGGGAGAACCGGGTACCGGCAAGACCCAGCTGGCGCAGGAGATCGCCCGCTCGCTCGAGCGGCCGCTGTACGAGTGGCACATCAAGTCCACCAGCAAGGCGCAACAGGGACTTTACGATTACGACGCCGTCTCGCGACTGCGCGATTCGCAGCTCGGCGATGAGCGCGTGCACGACATCCGCAACTACATCGTCAAGGGGCGTCTGTGGGAGGCGTTCGAGTCGCCCGTGCAGCCGGTGCTGCTGATCGATGAGATCGACAAAGCCGACATCGAGTTTCCGAACGACCTGCTGCGCGAACTCGATCGCATGGAGTTCTACGTCTACGAGACGCGCGAGCTGGTGCAGGCGCGCCACCGGCCGATCATCATCATTACCAGCAACAACGAGAAGGAGCTGCCGGATGCGTTCCTGCGCCGTTGCTTCTTTCACTACATTCGCTTCCCCGACGAGGTGACGATGCGCGCCATCGTCGGCGTGCACTTCCCGAATCTGAAGCGCGAGCTGCTGGCCGAGGCACTCACGGTTTTCTTTGACGTGCGTGCCACCCCGGGCCTGAAGAAGAAACCCTCCACCTCCGAGCTGCTCGACTGGATCAAGCTGCTGGTGGCCGAGGACATCGCGCCCGAGGCGCTGCGCAGCAGCGACGCCAAGAAGGTCATTCCGGTCCTGCACGGTGCGCTGCTGAAGAACGAGCAGGATGTGCACTTGTTCGAGCAACTGGTGTTCATGCACCGCCGCGGCCGCTGAGGGTTGCTGCTACCGTGCTGGTGAAATTTTTCTTCGCACTGCGCCGCGCCGGCATCCCGGTGTCCATCAGCGAGTTCCTGATGCTGCTCGCAGCCTTGCGTGCGCGCGTGGCCCAGGTCTCGGCGCAGGACTTTTACTATCTCGCGCGCGCCTGTCTCATCAAGGACGAGCGTCACTACGACCGCTTCGACTGTGTCTTTGGGGAAGTGTTCGCGGGGGCGGAAAAGATCTTCCAGCAGTTGCTGGGCGAAGTCCCCGCCGAGTGGCTGCGCACGCTCGGCGCGCGCGAATTCTCCGCGGAGGACAAGCAACGCATCGAGGCCCTGGGTGGCTGGGATAAGCTGCTCGAGACGCTGCGTGAGCGGCTGCGTGAGCAGCAGGAGCGCCACGAGGGCGGCAACAAGTGGATCGGCACCGGGGGCACATCCCCTTTCGGGGCGCACGGTTATAACCCGCAAGGCATCCGCATCGGCCAGGAGCGCTCCGGGCAGCGGCGCGCGCTGAAGGTGTGGGAGCGGCGCGAGTTCAGCAATCTGGATGACTCCGTTGAGCTGGGTACGCGCAACCTTAAGCTGGCGTTGCGCAAGCTGCGCAAGTTCGCGCGTGAAGGTGCGGCCGATCAGCTCGACCTGGAAGGCACCATCGACGCCACCGCGCGCAACGCCGGCCTGCTTGACCTGAAGTTAGTTCCGGAGCGACACAACGCGGTGAAGGTGCTGCTGTTTCTCGACGTCGGCGGCTCGATGGAGGACCACGTGCGCGTGTGCGAGGAGCTGTTTTCCGCGGCGCGCAGCGAGTTCAAACACCTCGAGCACTTTTATTTCCACAACTTCATTTACGAGCATCTGTGGAAGGACAACGCCCGCCGCTTCGCCGCCCTGACACCGACCGAGCAGGTGCTGCGCACCTACGGGCGCGACTACCGCGTCATCGTGGTGGGGGATGCGACCATGAGCGCCTACGAGATCACCCAGCCCGGCGGCAGTATCGAGCACTGGAACAAGGAACCCGGGGCTCTGTGGATGCAGCGGGTGTGTGCGGCGTTTCCACGCCTGGTGTGGCTCAATCCAGAGGCCGCGGCGCGCTGGGAATACACCCCCTCCGTGCGCCTGACACGCGCGCTGGTGCGCGAGCGCATGTTTCCCCTCACGATCGCGGGCTTGGATCTGGCGATCCGGGAACTTAAGCGCCCACTGGGCGGCCCGGCGGGCGCGCCGCCCACCCCGCCCGCGACGCCCATCACACAGCATCCCCCGCCGCGCGCTTCATAATATATGCGATGGGATGCACCCACTCATGGATGGCCTGAGCGATTCCGCACTGCGACCCGGCTTGCGACCGAGGGTCGGCCTGGTATTGACCGGCGGCGGCGCGCGCTCGGCCTACCAGGTCGGGGTGCTGTTGGCACTGGCGGAGCTGCTGCCGCGCTCTCGTAATCCCTTCCAGATCATCGTGGGCACGTCCGCAGGTGCGGTGGCCGCCAGCGTGCTGGCCGCCGAAGCACACCACTGGCGGCGCGCGGTCGCGGGGCTGGAGCACGTGTGGGCCAACTTTCGCTCCAGTCAGGTTTTTCACGTCGATATGCGCCACATGCTGCGCGCCGGCGCCCACTGGGTACTGTCCCTGGTTTCCGGTGGCCTGGTGCTGGCGCCCCCAAGATCGATGCTCGATAACAACCCGTTGCGGCAGCTCTTGGGCGTGCACGTGGATTGTGGGGGCATCCGGCGCAGCATCGCGCGCGGGCATCTGCACGCGTTCGCGTTGTGCTCGACCAGCTACAGCACCGGTCACTCGGTTGCCTTCTTCGACGGTGCCGAATCGATCCCGGAATGGTCGCGGGTGCAGCGCTTCGGACGGCGCACCGATCTGACCATCGATCACCTGATGGCGAGCGCGGCGATTCCGCTGCTGTTCCCGCCCATCAAGATCGGCGACGATTACTTCGGCGATGGCGCCATGCGCCAGGCGCATCCGCTGAGCCCGGCGATTCATCTGGGAGCGGATCGGCTGTTGATCATCGGTGTGCGCGCGCGGCGTGGGGCCGGAGTCTCGGTGAATCGCATCAACACGAGCATGCCGACTCCGGGGGAGGTCTTCGGGTACATGCTCGATACCCTGTTCACCGATGAGCTCTACAGCGATCTTGAACAACTCGAGCGTATCAACGATCTGGTGCACAGCGCGCCGCAGGCCGCGCACGGCGAGCACACCATCCAGACCCTCATGCTGGCGCCGAGCGTCGATCCGCGCGAAATCGCCGCGCGCCACGCGGTGGAGATGCCGCGCGGCCTGCGCGCCCTGCTACGCGTCATCGGCGGGCGCGACGCCTCCATCTCCCAGCTGGCGAGTTATCTTATGTTCGAAGCCGGCTATACCCGCGCGCTGATCGAGCTGGGCTATCGCGATGCGATGCAGGCGCGTAGCGCGCTCATCGCTTTCATGAGCGGCGAGAAGCTGCCCGAGGTGATCAGCGCCGCCGGGGTCGCGCAGGCGACCTGAAAGTAGCGCGCCGGCCGCCCGCCGCCTGCTGCCTTTTGCACAAGCGGCCAATTTTCACCGACAATCCCCGGCGCGCGCTCAGGACCCGGCGAGACCCTGGTCAGACCGCGCAGGAAGGGAACGCATGCTATTTGAAGATGCCCAGCGCACGCTGGGGCTGTTTCTGGCGCCGCTCACGCTCGATGAGTTTCTCGATCAGACCTTAAGCGGTGGCTTCCGCAAGATCCCGGGCAATCCGCGCGGTCCGCGCACCGCGTTGCTGGGCCCGAACCCGCAGGCGCTGCTCGGTGAGGCATACCATCTGGCCCCCATGCTGACCTTTCACTCGGCGAATGCCCTCGGGCGCGCGCCCTCGCTCGAGGGCATCACGGACGCGCGCGATTTCCTGCAGCGCATCGAGCAGTTTCATGCCCTGAACTACTCGGTACGCTTCCCGGAGCTGCGCCCGCTGTCCGCGCCGCTCGAACAGCTCGCGCGCGCGTTCGAGGTGCTGCTGCATCAGCCGGTGACCATGTCAGCTTTCTGGAGCAAGGGCGGCATGCGCGCGCCGGTGCATTTCGACGACCACGACCTGCTCATCGTGCAGCTGCGCGGTGCCAAGCGCTGGTACATCTCCAATAAGCCCTCCGAGCTGCCCAATGCGTGGAAGGGCATACCGGCGGATCACCTGCTCGATCTGGGTCCGAGCACCACGGTAGACCTGACCCCGGGTGACGTGCTTTACCTGCCGCGCGGCACGCTGCACACCGTTGATTCGGACACCGCCTCCTTGCACCTGGCCGTTGGTTTCACCCCGCTGACCGTGCGCGACGTGCTGCAGGCCGCGCTCGATCATCTCTCGGACGTCGATCCGAAGCTGCGGCTCACGGCGGGGGCGCGACTGGCGTTTCAGCTCAAGGGCGTGGGTTTTGAGCGACTCCTGCCGCCGGTGCTGGACGCCGTGGAGCAGTTGCGCGTCGCGTGCCGCACGCAAGGCTACCTGTCCGCCGCGCTGCAGCGCCGGTCGGCGCGCGCGATTGGCGCGCTCGTCACCCTGCCCCAGCCGCCGGTCGTGCCGGCCGTCAGCCTGGATACGCGGCTGACACAGGCGGACGGCGCCTTCTGTCACCTCACGGCCAGCGCGGAGAAGATCGACTTCAGCTACCCCGGTGGTCACGTCTACATCAGCCGCCTGGTGCAGCAGAGCGTGGTCTACATGGTGAATACGCCGGAGTTTCGCGTGCGCGATATCCCGGGCGAGATCGGCGATGACGTGCGCCTGTCGCTCGCCGCCAAGCTCCTCGAGGTGGGGTTTCTGCGGCTGGCCTAGGCGCTCGTTCCGCCCACGGCGCGGGGCCGCGGCTCGAAGAGCTTGGCGCCCGGCAGACCGCTGTGGCGCGCCGTGACTTCCTCAAACTCCGCGGCGAACTCCGCCGCCAGGCGATCGACGATGTATACCGAGCGGTGCTGGCCGCCGGTGCAGCCAACGGCCACGGTGAGATAGTCGCGGTTGCTCGCCTGGTATTCGGGAATACGGTTGCGCACAAAGTGCGCGATGTCCGCCACCAGCGCTTTGACGTGCGTGTGGGTCTCGAGAAAGCGGATGACCTCCGGATCGCGGCCGTTGAGGTTGCGCAAGCCTGGCTCCCAGTAGGGGTTCGGCAGCGCGCGCGCGTCGAACACGAAGTCAGCATCCCCGGGAATGCCGCGCTTGAAGCCGAAGGACTCGAAGGTGATGGACAGCCGCCCGACGGCGCGCTGCTCGACGCGTCGGTGAATGATGTCGCGCAGCGCGTGCACGCTCAGACGCGACGTGTCGATCAAGAGGTCGGCGATGGAGGCGATCGGCTCGAGCAATTCCCGCTCCATCGCCATCGCTTCGCGCAGGCCGACGTCGCTGCGGGCCATGGGATGCCGGCGGCGTGTCTCGGCGAAGCGGCGCTGCAGCTCATCGTCCGCGGCGATCAGGAAGATCACCTCGCACTGCAGACCGCTGCGCTTGAGCTCATCGATCAGGCGCGGCACGCTCGCCACCTCGGCGGCGGTGTTGCGCGCGTCGAGGCCGATCGCGGTGCGCTCGTAGCGTGGCTCGGGACTGCGGACCGTGTAGGAGACGAACGGCTTCAGCAGCGCGGCCGGAATGTTGTCGATGCAGTAGAAGCCGAAGTCCTCGAGCATGTGCAGGGCAACGCTCTTGCCGGAACCGGACAGCCCGCTGAGGACGATGATGCGCACGGCCTAGATGGTATCCACGGCGGCTGTCGTTGCAAGTTCTCGCGTTGCGGCGGGAGCGCGGGCTCTTCAGCTGCCGAGGCTGCGCGGCTGGGTGGCGCGGTACGCGGTGCGCTTTTCCTTGTGCTTCTTAATGCAGCGGTCGAGCTTATCGGCCAGAAGGTCAATGGCCGCGTACATGTCCTCTTCGGTCGCATCCGCGTGGATCGCATTACCGCTGACGTGCAGCGTCGCTTCCGCCTTCTGTCGCAGCTTCTCCACCGTCAACACACAGTGCATGTCGATGACCTGGTCGAAATGTCGGCCGATACGTTCGAACTTCTTCTCCACGTAGCTTCGTAATGAGCTGGTGACCTCGACATGGTGACCGGTGACGTTAAGCTGCATGTCCGTCTCCTGTTCGTTGTGTTCGCACTTGCACTGGAATTGTGAGTTGATGCTTACATCTGTCTGAGTCCCGCACGGCGCCGCTCGTTCGAGGCGGCGATACCCATGGCTTCGCGATACTTAGCAACCGTGCGGCGCGCTACCGGGATGCCTTCAGCGGAGAGCAGCTCCGCAATGCGGCCGTCGCTCAAGGGCGCCTCCGGGTCTTCCTCTTTGACCAGTTTGCGGATCTTCGCGCGGATGGCGGTCGAGGAGGTGCCCGAGCCGTCGGCGCCCTCGACCTGGCTGGAAAAGAAGTAGCGCAGCTCGAACACGCCCCGCGGGGTGTGCATGTATTTGCCGGAGGTGACGCGTGAAATCGTCGATTCGTGCATGGCGACCGCCTCGGCGATGTCCTTGAGGATCATCGGACGCATGTGCTCCTCGCCGTGCTCGAGAAAGGCGGTCTGCCGCTCGATGATGGAGCGGGCGACCTTCATCAGGGTTTCGTGGCGGATCTCCAGACTCTTCAGCAGCCAGCGCGCCTCCTGCAGCTGCGCCCGCATGGTGGCGTGACTGGCATTGCGGCCGATGAGGCTCGCGTAACCCTGGTTCAGGCGCACGCGCGGCAGCGTCGCCGGATTCAGTTCGACTCCCCAGCCGTGCTCGGTGCGGCGCACGAACACATCCGGTACCACGTACTCGGCACTGCCGGCGCAGACGGTGGCTCCCGGGCGCGGATGACACGAGCGCACCAGGGCGAGCGCGCTGGCGATCTCCTCTTCGGTGGCGCGCAGCTCGCGGCGCAGCAGCGACAGCTCGCGCTCCGCGACCAGTTCCAGGTGGTGGCGCGCGATCTTGAGCGCGGTCGCGTAGCCGGGGGTTGCCGGATCCAGTTGCCGCAGCTGCAGCTCGATGCACTCGCTCACCGAGCGCGCGCCCACCCCGGGCGGATCAAGCGCCTGTACGCCGGCGAGCACGGCGGCGACTTCCTCGACCGAGCACTCCAGCTCCGGTCGCAGGGTGTGCGCGATCTCCTCGAGCGACTCGATGAGATAGCCATCGTCGCTGATCGCATCGACGATCGCGCGCGCGATCGCCAGTTCCCGCGGCGCAAGCGTGGCGAGCTCCAGCTGCCACATGAGGTGCTCCTGCAGCGACTGGCCGCTGTCGTCGGCGTAGTCCTGCTGGCGCTCGTCCTCGTCGGAATTCCAGCTGCTCTCGGCCGGTCCCGCCCCGCGCGCATCCCAGGTGTCATCGAGCACCTCAACGGCGCTTTGCGGTTCCTGCGCCTTGGGCTGCTCGGCGGCGGTGACGACGGCTTCGAAGGTCCCGGTCGCCTCAGACTCCTCCATCGGCTCGAGCATCACATTGGTTTCAAGCAGCTCGCGGATGTGCGCCTGCAGCTCGAGCGCGGGCAGTTGCAGAAGCCGGATCGCTTGCTGCAGCTGCGGGGTCATCGTGAGTTGTTGACCCAGCTTCAGCTGCAGAGAGGGTTTGAGCATGGTGACTTGCGAAAGGCTGGTCGCAGCCTTTCCAATTTCATTCCGTAATTACTTGAAAAACAATGTATTTATCTTCAACCGTCCGGAGCGCTCAAAGTCTGAAGGACTCACCCAAGTACACCTCACGGACTTGGGGGTTGGCAAGGACTTCTTCCGCAGTCCCCGCGGCGATCACGGAACCCTGGTTGACGATGTAAGCGCGGCCGCAGACCCCGAGCGTCTCGCGGACATTATGGTCAGTGATCAGAACCCCGATGCCGCGCTGCGTGAGCTCACGGATGATGCGCTGGATATCCAGCACCGAGAGCGGATCGACGCCGGCAAAGGGCTCATCGAGCAGCATGAACCTGGGCTCGGCGGCCAGGGCGCGCGCGATCTCCACCCGGCGCCGCTCGCCGCCCGAGAGCGCCAGTCCGAGGCTGCGACGCACGTGCCCGATGCGCAGTTCCTCGAGCAGCTGCTCCAGGCGCTCCTCGCGCGCCGCGCGCTCCATGTCCGCCCGCGTCTCGAGGATCGCCATGACGTTGTCCTCGACCGAGAGCTTGCGGAACACCGAGGCTTCCTGCGGCAGGTAGCCCAGGCCCAGCTGCGCGCGCCGGTGCATCGGCAGGAGCGTCAGATCCTGCTCCCCCAAATAGATCCGGCCGGCATCACAGGGCACGAGGCCCACGATCATGTAGAAGGCGGTGGTCTTGCCGGCCCCGTTTGGCCCGAGCAGACCCACCACCTCGCCGTTGGCGAGCTCGAGGGACAGGTCACGCACCACCTGGCGTGATTTGTAACTCTTCGCCAGGCCCACCGCTTTCAGGACCGTCATGACGGGGGGCTGGGCGGGGGCTTGGGGGATTCGGGCGTGGGCGTGGGCTTCTTGGCAGCATCCTTGCCCGACTCCGGCGGCGCATTGGGCTGTATCGTGATGCGTACCCGCTCGCCCGAGTCGGGCTGCGTGGCCGCCTGCACACGCTGCGAGCGGATGTCGTACACCAGGAGCGGGCCGGATATCTCGCTCTTCCCATCCGAGAGCCAGGCATCATCGGCGAGCCGTATCGTGCCTTCGCCGACGTCGTACACGATCTTGTCGGCATGCCCGCGCGCGATCTGCTCGGAAGCGACACGTTTCTGCTCGAACTCCGCCGGCTTGCCGGTGACGGTGGCGCGCAGAATGTGATTGTCCTTGAACTCGACCACCGCGGCATCGGAACGCAGGTTGCCGTGTTCTTCGGCGTTGATGCGCACGTTGCCCTCGAAGGTCCACTTGCTGTTGGCGAAGTTCAGGCCCGTGGCGCGGGCGTGATCGGCCTGCACGCGCATGGTGCCCTGCGAGATGATGACGTCCTTGAACACGACGGTGTTGGTCTTGTAGTCGACCTCGGAGGAGGCCGCATCCAATTTGATCGGCTGCTCGCTCGGCACTTGCTGGGGCGCAGCGGCCCGCGCGGCTGCGGGGGCTTCAGCTGCCACACCCCGCGCGCCGCAGCAGGCAAGCGCGGCGAGCAACACCGGCATCTTAGGGGCTGTACGTGCCATGTACGGCCGATTCTAACTGCACCTGACCGTCCTTCAAGTTCGCAACCATACCCTGCGCGTCCAGCTTGCGCCCGGTCATGAGGAGCGTAACAGGATCGTGCGTGGTGACGATTTGCGCGTTGGTGTCAAACGCCAAGTGCTCGGTCATGATGTCGGCCGCTTCTGCCGTCCCCGGCACGATGCCGGTGACGTGTACTGAACCCTCCAGCTGCACGATGCCGCTGTTCTGGGCGAGCTGGCCGCGCTCGGAGCGCGCGGTCCATTGATCGCCGGCCGCATCCTTAAAGCCGAGCACGACGTGTTGCATATCCACGGTGCCCTGCGCAGGCTGCTGCTGCACCTGCGCCGCATCGACGGTGTAGACGGGCTGGCCATCCGGCCCGGTTTGTATGAGGCGTGCTTTCTTCGCCGAATAGCCCGGATCTTGCGGCCCGCCCCCGACGGTCACCGGCGCTGCCCCCTGGCGCTCACCGCCCGAGAGCACCACCACCCCGATGAGCAGCGCCACGAAGGCAACAATCGCGATCACCCGATACATCATCGGCGCCGTTCGTGGCGCGCCCGCAAGGCGAGCAGGTGATCGCAGACCTCGCGCACCGCGCCCAGGCCCCCGGGCAGGCGCGTGACGATATCCGCGGCACGGCGCACTTCACGGTGCGCGTCCGACACGGCGAAGGAGAGCCCGAGGCTGCGCATCAGCGGCAGGTCCGGCAGGTCATCCGCCACACAAGCGCAGGCGGCCGGCTCGAGGTGCAGCCGCTTAAGCAGCCGCTGCAACACCGCGAGTTTGTCGCGCACGCCCTGGTACACGTAGCGCACGCCCAGTTCCCGGCAGCGTACGCGCACCATGGCGGAACGCCGCCCGGAGATCACGGCGACCTCAAGACCGGCCCGCAGCAGCTGCACGATGCCGTGCCCGTCGCGCGCGTGGAAGACCTTGAGGGTTTCCCCGCGCGCACCAAAATACAGCCGCCCGTCGGTGAGCACGCCATCAACGTCGAGCACCACGAGACGGATGTCGCCGGGCACGACCTGCCGCGCCTCACACGACGCCGGCGCGCAGCAGGTCGTGCACGTTGAGGGCGCCGACCAGCTGCCCGGCGCCGTCGGCCACCGGCAGCGCTGTGATGCGGTGCTGCTCCATCAGGTGCACCGCCTGTGCGGCCAGCTCCTTCGGACCGATGCTCTTGCAGTTCACCGTCATGACTTCGCTCATGCGGGTCGCGTGCACGTCGATCTGCCGGTCGAGCGTGCGGCGCAGGTCCCCGTCGGTGAACACCCCGACGATGCGCTGCGCGGCATCGACCACGACCGTCATGCCAAGACCCTTACGCGACATCTCCAGGAGGCCCTCGCTTAAGGGGTCCTGCGGGCTGACGCGTGGCACGGCGCTGCCGGTGCGCATCAGGTCCTCCACGTGCAGCAGGAGCTTGCGGCCGAGCGCACCGCCGGGGTGCGAGCGGGCAAAGTCCTGCGCGGTAAAGCCGCGCGCCTCGAGCACCGTCACGGCAAGCGCATCGCCCATGGCGAGCGTCGCGGTGGTGCTCGCCGTGGGCGCAAGATTGAGCGGACAGGCCTCCTCGGGCACGGAGACATCGAGTGCGACGGTGGCCGCGCGCCCCAGGGTCGAGTCGGCTTTGCCCGTCATGACGATCAGCGGCACGCCCAGACGCTTCAGATGCGGCAGCAGGAGCACGAGCTCCGGTGTTTCCCCGGAGTTGGACAGCGCCAGCAGCGCGTCCTGACGCGTGATCATGCCGAGATCCCCGTGGCCGGCTTCCGCCGGGTGCAAAAAGAACGCCGGGGTACCGGTACTCGCCAGCGTCGCCGCGATCTTGCCGGCGACGTGCCCGGACTTGCCCATGCCGCTGACCACCACCCGGCCCTGACACTCCAGGCAAATGCGGCAGGCCTGCGTGAAGGCGTCCCCGAGCCGCGGCGCGAGCGCCGCGAGCGCACGCGTTTCGATGTCCAGCGCGCGGCGCGCCGAGGCGAGCAACTGTTCATCCTTGACCTGTGCGGCAGCGCCGGCGGCGGGGTGCAAATTCATGCTGCGCATTATAGGCGCGGCCGCGAGCCGCCCATGTAATATCGCGCCCATGACCCCAGAAGATATAGCGCGGCTGATCCGCACAGGCCTCCCCGCCGCCGAGGTGTCCGTGGCTTCCGAGGACAACACGCATTTCAGCGCGCGCGTGGTGGCGCGCGAGTTCGCCGGTCTGCGCAGTGTTGCCCGCCACCAGCTGGTGTACCGCACGCTCGGTGAGCTCATGGGGCGCGAGATACACGCGCTGTCGATCGAAGCGCTGACACCGCAAGAGGCAGGACGAGGCTAAGGGATGGACAAGCTGCAGATTCAGGGGGGCGTCGCGCTCGAGGGCGAAGTGCGCATCTCGGGCGCCAAGAATGCGACCCTGCCGATCCTGGCCGCGGCGCTGCTGGCGGAGGATCCGGTCGTGGTGGCGAACGTGCCGCACCTGAAGGACGTGACCACGACGGTCGAGCTCCTCGGGCGCATGGGCGCCACGGTCACGATCGACGAGCGTATGCGCATCGAGGTCGACGGCACGACGGTGCGCGAGTGCTTCGCGCCCTACGACCTGGTCAAGACCATGCGCGCCTCCATCCTGGTGTTAGGTCCGCTCGTGGCGCGTTACGGGCGCGCCGACGTTTCCCTGCCCGGTGGCTGCGCCATCGGCGCGCGGCCGGTGAACATCCACGTCGCAGGATTGCAGGCCATGGGGGCGGATATCACCATCGAGGGGGGCTACATCCGCGCGCGCGCCGCGCGCCTGCGCGGCGCACGGCTGGTGCTCGACACCGTCACCGTCACCGGCACTGAAAACCTCATGATGGCGGCCACGCTCGCCGAGGGGGAGACCGTCATCGAGAACGCGGCGCGCGAGCCGGAAGTGGTCGATCTCGCCAACTTTCTCATGGCCATGGGAGCGAAGATCCACGGCGCGGGCACCGATAAGATCACGATCAACGGGGTGCAGCGGCTGCGGGGTACCACCTACGAGGTGCTGCCGGATCGGATCGAGAGTGGCACCTACCTCGTCGCCGGAGCCATCACCGGCGGCCACGTGCGCATCAAGAGCACGCGCCCGGATCATCTGGATGCGGTGCTGGCGAAGCTCGAGGAGGCGGGCGCCAAGGTGGGTGTCGGCGACAACTGGGTCGAGGTGGACATGCGCGGGCGCACGCTCAAGGCGGTCGATGTACGCACCGCGCCCTATCCGGCCTTTCCGACCGACATGCAGGCGCAGTTCGCGGCACTTAACACTGTGGCGCGCGGCGTGGGTACGATCACCGAGACCATCTTCGAGAACCGTTTCATGCACATGCTGGAGATGCGCCGGCTCGGAGCGGAGATCCGGCTCGAAGGCAACACCGCCATCATTCACGGCGTCGAGCGCCTCACCGCCGCCCCGGTCATGGCGACCGACCTGCGCGCCTCGGCAAGTTTGGTGCTCGCCGGTCTCGTGGCCGAGGGCCGCACGGACGTCGAGCGCATCTACCATATCGACCGTGGCTACGAGGCGATCGAGGAGAAGCTCGCGCAGCTCGGCGCGCAGATTCGCCGCGTTCCCAACTAGCGCAGCGCAGCGGCCGCGCCCCGAGGCGCGTGCAAGGAGTCAGAAGATGCAGATCGGGATGATCGGACTTGGACGCATGGGCGCGAACATGGTGCACCGTCTGGTGCAGGGTGGGCACGAGTGCGTGGCCTACGATCCGAAACCCGAGGCGGTGCAGACGGTCGCCGCGTTCGGCGCTCAGGGCGTGAACTCCGTGACGGCGCTGGTGCAGGCGCTCAAGGCGCCGCGCGCGCTGTGGATCATGGTGCCGGCGGGTATCGTGGATGCGATTATCCAGCAGCTGCGCCCGTTGCTCGCGCGCGGGGACGTGCTGATCGACGGCGGCAACTCCAACTACCACGATGACATCCGCCGCGCCGAGGAGCTGCAGCGCGCCGGCGTGCACTACCTTGACGTCGGCACGAGCGGCGGGGTGCTCGGTCTCGAGCAGGGCTACTGCCTCATGATCGGCGGCGATACCGCGGCCGTGGCGCTCATCGAACCGGCGCTGGCGACGCTCGCGCCGGGCGGCAAAATGCCCTCCGGGGGTGCCGCGGGCCGCGCCGCCGCGGCACAGGGCTATCTGCACTGCGGTCCCTCCGGCGCCGGGCACTTCGTGAAGATGGTGCACAACGGGATCGAGTACGGGCTGATGGCCGCCTACGCCGAAGGCCTCAACGTGCTCGCGCATGCGGATGCCGGACTCAAGAGCGCCAATGTGGACGCAGAGACCGCACCGCTTGCGAACCCGCGTTACTTCCAGTACCAGCTGGACCTTGCCGCGATCACAGAAGTGTGGCGCCATGGCAGCATCATTGCCTCGCGGCTGCTGGATCTGGCGGCCGCAGCGCTCGGGCGGGATGGCAAGCTCGCCGGCTTTGCCGGGCACGTGGCCGACTCCGGCGAAGGGCGCTGGACGGTGGAGGCGGCGATCGAGGTGGGCGTGCCGGCGCATGTGCTGAGTGCCGCGCTTTATTCGCGCTTCGAGTCGCGCGGTCAGGCGGAGTTTGCCGACAAGCTTCTCTCGGCCATGCGCCTGGGATTCGGCGGCCATGTCGAGAAATCTTCCTAAGGGTTCAAGCACGGAGAGTGGGTATGGAACGCCGTGATGGTGACGCGCTGGTGCTCTTCGGAGCGACCGGGGACCTGTGTTATCGCAAGATTTATCCCGCGCTCTTTCAACTCGTGCGCCGCAACGTTCTCAACGTGCCGGTTATCGGCGTGGCGCGCCAGGGTTGGAAGATCGAGCAGCTGACGGCGCGCGTGCGCGAGAGCCTTAAGGCGTTCGTGCCAGACGCGGACGAGGCGGCGGTGGCGCGCCTCGTCGCTCTCTTGCGCTACGTCGACGGCGATTACAACAACCGCGCGACGTTTGAGGCGCTGCGCAAGAGCTTAGGCAACGCACAGCGGCCGCTGCACTATCTGGCCATCCCGCCGAGCATGTTCCCGGTGGTGATCGAGCACTTGAGCGCCACGAGCGCTGGGCCGGGCGCGCGCGTGGTCGTGGAGAAGCCCTTTGGCCGCGATCTGGCCTCGGCGCGGCGGCTGAACCAAACACTGCACAAGCACTTCCCGGAGAGCGACATCTTTCGCATCGATCATTATCTTGGCAAGGAGGCGGTGCAGAACCTCCTGTACTTCCGCTTCGCGAACTCCTTCCTCGAGCCGGTGTGGAACCGCAACTTCATCGCCAGCGTTCAGATCACGATGGCCGAATCGCTCGGCGTCGCCGGCCGCGGCAAGTTCTACGATGAGACCGGTGCGATCCGCGACGTTATCCAGAATCACTTGCTGCAGATCGTCGCGCTGCTCACGATGGAACCGCCGGTCAACGCCGAGGGCGAATCGCTGCGCGACGAGAAGGTGAAGCTGCTGAAGGCGGTACGCGTCGCGACACCGGCGGAACTCGTGCGCGGGCAGTTCAAGGGCTATCGCGAGGAGCCTGGCGTTGCCAAGGACTCCACGGTCGAGACCTATGCCGCGCTCGTGCTGCACATCGACTCCTGGCGCTGGAGCGGGGTGCCGGTTTACCTGCGCGCCGGTAAGCGCCTGCCGGTGACGGCCACCGAGGTGGTGGTGGAATTTAGGCCGCCGCCGGCGAACGTGTTCGGCGATCAGGCGCCCGAACAGCCGAATCATGCGCGCTTTCGTGTCGGCCCCGACGTCGCCATCGCGCTCGGGGCGAACACCAAAAAGCCCGGCCCCGTCATGACCGGGCGCGACGTCGAATTGTACGTCGCGCAGCAGCAGGGGGATGACATGGACGCCTACGAGGTGCTGATCAGCGCCGCACTGGTCGGTGACACGTCGCACTTCGCTCGCGAGGACGAAGTGGAAGCGGCGTGGAGGATTGTCGATCCGCTCCTGAACCTCTCCACGCCGTCCATTGAATACCTGCCGGGCAGCTGGGGACCAAAGCAGGCGGATGATCTGATCAAGGGTGCGTGCGTCTGGCACAACCCCGGGGCGAAGCCGCAGGACTGGACGCGCTCGTGCGGCCGCGGGCAGCCTGAGCATGGCGCTGGCCGCGGATGAACTGACGCGCTCGCCCGCCTGGCTGCCGCTGGACATGCAGGGGGCGGCGGTCAGGATGGTGAATCTTGACGAGGCGGCGTACCGCGCGGCGAGCTTTCTTGACCAGCGCCTCTTGGCGCACGGCTATGCGCAGGAGCCGTGCGCTCTTTCCCTGCTCGAGGCCGCTGCCGCCCGGCTGACCCCGCGGGCGCACTATATCTTCCACACCGGTCACGTCGGCTCGACGCTCATCTCGCGCCTGATCGGGGCGCACGCGCACTTTTTCTCGCTGCGTGAGCCGGCGCTCCTGCGTGCCCTGGCCGCACCCACGGCCGCTTCCGCTGCGCCGAGCCTTGCCGTCACACTTGCGTTCCTGGGGCGGACGTGGCGACCCAGCCAACACGCGGTCGTCAAGGTCACGAGCTTCGTCAGCGAGCTGGCGCAGACCATCCTCGCGGCGAGCGCGCACTCGTCGGCGCTCTTCATGTTCGCGCAGCCGCGCGCTTACCTGCAGGGCATATTCGCCGGTCCTAATTCGCGCCTGGAGGGCCGCCAGCTCAGCGTCGCGCGTCTGCAGCGTCTGCAGCGGCGCCTCGGAGCGGGCGCGTCGCTCCCGGAGCCCCGCTCCGAGGGCGAGGGCATCGCGATGAGCTGGCTGTGTGAGATGACGGCGCTGCGCGAGGCAGCGGAGCGCTTTGCCTCGCAGGTGCTTTGGGTAGACTTCGACGCATTCCTGCGCGACCCCGTCGCAGGGTTACGGACCATTTTCGATCGGCTCGGCGCGCGCCCGGCCGATCAGGAGCTGGAGACACTCGTGAGCGGTCCCCTGATGCGCCAGTACTCCAAGGCGCCCGAGCATGCCTACGACGCCGCGCTGCGGCGTGAGCTGCTGCAGTGCGCAGACCACGAGCACGCCGCGGAGATCCGGCGCGGCCTGGATTGGCTGCACGCGGCCGCCAGGGGCCATGCGCTCGCGGCGGCGGTTCTGCAATGAGCCGCCGGGGAAGGCCCGCCGCCAGCGCTCGCGCTACGCTGGCTGCGCGCGGTGCGCGGCAGTGCTGCCAGAGGTGGTCTTGACACTCGAAACGCTGCGCGAGCACGCAATCGCCTTGCACCGCGCAGGCCGGTTCGCCGAAGCGGAGCGGATCTACGCGGACGTGCTGCGGCAAAATCCGGTCGACTTCGACGTGCTGCACCTGCAGGGGGTGATCGCACAGCAGACCGGCCGCTATGAGCGGGCTGTCGAGTTGATCGGTAGAGCGATCTCCGTGCGAGCAACCGCGGGAGCCTACCTCAGTCTGGGGCAGGCGCTGATGGGGCTGGGTCGTTGCGCCGAGGCGCTTGCCAGCTACGGCGCAGCGCTCGGGCTGCAACCGGACCTGGCCATCGCCCTGAGCTGCAGTGCGGCGGCGTTGCGGGAACTCGGCCGGCCCCAGGAGGCACTGAGCCACGCGGACGCCGCCATCGCGCTGCAGCCCACGACAGACGCCTACTGCCATCGCGGCGCCGCACTGCGCGACCTGGGACGTTTCGCCGAGGCGGTTGCGAGCTTCGATCAGGCCATCGCTATGGACGCGCGTTGCATCGAAGCACACAACTACCGGGGCATGGCATTACAGCAGTTGCAACGGCCAGTGGAGGCTTTAGCCAGTTTCGACCGGGCGCTGGCACTGCGGCCGCAGTCCGCGGAGCTTCACAACAACCGCGGTAACATGCTGCGCCAGCTGCGACGCACTTCCGAGGCTCTCGCAAGCTTTGAACGGGCGATCGCACTGCAGCCAACTTTCGCCGCCGCCTATAACAACCGCGGACTCGTGCTCCAGGCCCTCCAGAGGTATCGCGAAGCGGCGAGCAGCTACGAGCGCGCCCTCGCGCTGCAACCGGATTTTGCAGAGGCACACAATAACCTCGGCACCGTGCAATGCGAACTCGGGCAAGCGGCCGAGGCGCTCGACAGCTGCACTCGTGCGCTGCAGTTGCAACCGCGCATGCACGGGGTGCACGGGAATCTGGGCAACGCCCTGCGCGATCTTGAGCGCCCGGAGGAGGCGCTGTCCCAGTATGAGCTCGCGGTGCTGGAGGCTCCTCATGATGCGGACAACCACTGTCACCGCGGCAACGCCCTGTTCGATCTGAAGCTGATCCCGGATGCCATGGCGAGCTACGAGCGGGCGATCGGACTGAATCCAACTCACGCGCAGTCACTTTTTAACAAGAGCCTGTGCCTGCTGCTGTCGGGTGAGTTTGCGCAGGGACTGCCGTTGTACGAGTGGCGCAAAGAAATCCCACCTGCGGTGGCGCCGGCCCTCCCGGGAACGGCGTGGCTCGGTGAGACCGACATTTCAGGCAAGACGCTGTTCGTGTATGCGGATCAGGCCCTCGGCGACACGATTCAGTTCTCGCGGTACGCGAACTTGGCCGAGGAGCGCGGCGCGCGCGTGATCTTCGCCGTGCAGCCCCAGCTGCGTGAGCTGTTGACGGGCCTCAGTTCGGCGATCCGAGTCGTCGCGCCTGGCGAGCAGGCGGGCGGCTTTGACTATCACTGTGCCCTGATGAGTTTGCCGCTCGCCTTCAGAACCACGCTCGCGGCCGTGCCTGCCGCGGTGCCTTACCTGTTTGCCGATCCGCTGCGCGTTGCCAAGTGGCGCGAACGCATTGGCGCTACGGGCTTCAAGGTCGGCATCGTGTGGCAAGGCAGTCGCAATCGCATCGACGTCGGTCGCTCCGTACCCCTCGAGATGTTTGCGCGCCTCGCGACCATCCCCGGCGTACGGCTGATCAGCCTGCAGAAAGGTGACGGACCCTCACAGGGGCCAAAAGACCCGGTGGTCGAGGTACTCGGGGATGACTTCGATGCCGGAGCGCAGGCGTTCCTCGACAGCGCGGCCGTCATGACCCATCTTGACCTCGTCATCACGTGCGACACCGCGCTGGCGCACCTGGCCGGGGCGCTCGGGCGCCCGACCTGGATTGCCCTCAAGCAGGTGCCCGACTGGCGCTGGCTTCTGGACCGAGCCGACAGTCCTTGGTATCCGAGCATGCGCCTGTTCCGTCAGTCCCGACGCGGCGACTGGGACGGCGTGTTCGCTGCAATCCACGAGGCGCTGGCTCCCCTCGCGCAGGAGCCCGGCTTCTCGAGGCGCCCCGGACAGCTTCCTGAGCGCTAGAACATGAGTCCGAGTCGCAACGACCCCTGTCCCTGCGGCAGTGGCAGGAGATACAAACACTGTTGCGGAGCGCTGCAGGCCTCGGCCGCGTCGCCACAAACACTGCAGACACTGCAAACACCGCAGACACCGGAGACACCGCAGGCGCCGGACATCGGCGCGCTCGCCGCGCTGATCAACCAAGATCGCCTGGTCGAGGCGGAAAAGCTGGCCCGTGAGCTTCTGCAGAGTTTCCCGCGCTCGGGGGGCCTATGGAAGATCATCAGCGTCGCGCTTGCGCGGCAGGGCAAGGACGCGTCGCAGGCGTTGCGCACAGCGACGGAGCTGCTGCCGGACGACGCCGAAGCGCACCGCAATCTCGGCGCGGTGTTGCTCGATCAAGGACATTTGGAGGAGGCACTGGCGATGCTGCGCCGCGTGCTCGAGATCGAACCTGACGACGTCCAGGTGCTCATGGGTGCCGCCAATGCCCTGTGCGCGCTCGGCCGACCCCGTGAGTCGGTGGCGCTGTACCGCCGGGCCGCGCAGATCAACCCGCGTTCACCCGAGGCACACAACAACCTGGGAAACGCCTTGCAGGCGCTGGGTGAGTGCGCGGAGGCTGTTGGCTGCTACCGCCTGGCGCTCGCGATCGAACCCGACGATGCGGAAACGCTGAGTAATCTCAGCAACGCGCTGCGCCAGCTCGGACAGCTGCACGAGGCGGCTACCTGCAGTGAGCGGGCCATCGCGCTCGAGCCGCAACTGAGCGTCGCTCACAACAACCTCGGGCTCGCACTCGCAGCACTTGGACGGGACGCAGCAGCTGTCGCGAGCTTCCGCCAAGCAGTGAAACTGAACCCCCGGTTCGTGGAGGCGCTGAACAACCTCGGCAACGCGCTGCGCGAGCAGGGCGAGCATGGCGAAGCGCTGTCGCTGTACCGCGCGGCGGTCGAGCTCATGCCGCAGCGCGCCGACATTCGCTACAACCTCGGCAACGCGCTGTACGAGCTCGGCCGTGTCGCTGAGTCGGTGGCCAGTTTCCGCACTGCCCTGACGTTGCAGCCGCACTACGCACCGGCCCATCTGGGCCTCGCGACGGCATTGCGCCTGCAGGGTCGCGTCGCCGAGGCCGAGGCGAGCTGCCGCGCTGCGCTCGCCACCGACCCGAATTCTGCCGCGGCACTGTGCCTGCTGGGTGACCTGTGCGCCGACCGCGGCGAGTTTGGGCAAGCGCAGGAGTTGTTCCAAAGAGCGCTGGCGATCGATGCGGATTTTCCAGCGCTATTTTGCAGCATCGCCGCACATCGCAAGATGACGCGAGCCGACGCCCCCTGGCTGCAGGGGGCTGAGGCGTTGCTTGCAAAGCGCCTGCCGCTCGCGCACGAAATCGGTTTGCGCTACGCCCTCGGCAAGTACTATGACGACGTCCGCCAATACGACGAGGCGTTCAGCCAGTACCGACAGGCGAACGAACTGAGCAAGCGGCACACAGCGAAGTATGAGCGCGGGAAACTGACCGCGCAGGTCGACCAGGTCATCGATAAAGTCGGCAGCGCCTTCGTGCGCGAGTCTCACCCCGGAGCGTCCGCCTCGGAGCTGCCGGTCTTTATCATCGGCATGCCCCGATCGGGAACCTCACTGAGCGAACAGATCCTCGCCTCGCATCCTGAAGTATTCGGTGCCGGGGAGCCAAGATTCTGGGACGGCGCCTTCGAGGCCTTCATGTCCACGCGACCTGAGCGCGAGGCCACGGCGAGCGCCTTCTCGGGTATGGCGCGCGACTATTTAGAGCGGCTCACCGCGGGAGCGGGTGCGGCGCGACGCGTGGTCGACAAAATGCCCGCCAACTTCCTCTACGCCGGCCTGATCCACGCCGTGTTCCCGCGGGCCAAAATCCTCCACATGCAACGCCATCCGTTCGATACCTGTCTGTCGATCTACTTTCAGAATTTCTCCGCCCTGCACCCGTACGCCGCCGATTTCGACGACCTGGTGCACTACTACAGCGAATATGTGCGCGTCACCAATCACTGGCGGGCCGTGCTTCCTGCGACGACGCTGCTGGAAATTCCCTATGAGGCGCTGATCGAGGATCAGGAGTACTGGTCGCGGCGGATGCTGGAGTTCATCGGCCTGCCCTGGGATCCACAATGTCTGGATTTCCATCAGACGCAGCGCGTCATCATCACCGCCAGTCGCTGGCAGGTTCGCCAGAGGATCAATGCCGCATCGGTCGCGCGTTGGCGCAACTACGAGAAGTACGTGGCGCCGCTGCGGCAACTGCTCGATCTGGTTGCTAGCCAGCAGCGGCCGAGTGCGGCGGGGTCACCGCCAGCTCACCCAACGTCTCCTTAAGAGGCCCCAGCCACGGCTCGAAGTTGCGCCATTGCGCGACACCTTCGGTGTAGAGCGGCTGGCGCACCTGCTCGGAGCTCACCGTGGCCACGATGCGGCGGGTCTCGTGGAAGTGCAGGCACTGCTCTTCGAACGGCAGGCCGCAGTAATCGAGTAGCCGGCGCACTTCGCCCTCGAGATCCTCGACCACATCCTCGTAGCAGACTCGATAGATGCGACTGGGCAGCACCTTGTCAAAGTGCGCCATGAGGCTCACGTACTCGCGGTAGTAACGACCGAGATCCTCGAGGCTGTAGGTGAACCACAGGCCTCGGTGGAAATGCTGCTTGAAGTTGGCAAAGCAGCAGCCGAGCGGCGAGCGTCGCGCGTCGATGATGCGTGCGTTCGGCAGCATCAGTTGGATGAGCCCGATGTGCCTGAAGTTGCTCCCCATCTTGTCGATGAAGTGCGCGCGCCCGAGCAGGCGATGCGCGCGCGTCTGCGCAAGATAGCGCTCGCCGAGCGCGGCGCACTCGGTGCGCGTCAGACGCCCGACCGACTGCGGGTAGGTCGAGGGTTTGCCCGGTTCCTCGTCCCGGTCCCCGAGCTCCAGAGCAAATCCGAGCACGTCGGTCAGCTCGCGCGTGCCCTCCACCTGGGAATGACTGGCGAGGACCTGTTCGAGCAGCGTAGAACCGGCGCGCGGCAGCCCCACAATGAAAATCGGGTCTGGCGATGGGCAACCCCAACCTGCGCGCGCGGCGAAAAACTCCCGCGTGTACAGCGCCTGCGTACGCTGCCCGAGGCGCGTGACGCTCTCGCCCTGGTAGTGAATCACGGCCCGCCGCAGCTCGTTACCACGGGCATAGTGCGCGAAAGAGGTGGCGAAGTCGCCGGCATCCTCCTGCGCTTTGCCGAGCGAGAATTCGAACTGCGCACGATCGTCGTAGCGCAGCTCCGCACGCGCGAGCTGGTTTTGCATCGCCTCGACGTCGGCGGCGCTGAAGCGAAAGGTCTTAAGATTCGCCAGGGCCAGCCAGGCATCACCGGAGTCGGGCTTGACCTCAATGCACTTGCGGTAGGCCTCGATGGCCTCGCGCTGATGCCCCGCGGAGCGCAGCGTGTGGCCATAGTTCAGCCACACCCGCCCATCGCGCGGGAAGTCGCGCACCAGCCCCGCGAGGATCTGCTTGGCACGCTCGGAGCGTCCGAGCAGGCTATACGCCGCCGCCTGCAGGATACGGTACGGCAGACTGTCCGGCTCGAGCGCGAGCAGCCGCTCGAGCAGCGGCAGCATCGGCTCCGCCTTCAGCTGCTTGTGCAGGACGTTGGCGAGATCCAGGCGCGCGCGGCTGTAGCCGGGCGCAAGACGCAGGCACTCCCCGAGCAGCCGCTCGGCCGGTCGGTAGTCTTCGCGCGCGGTCGCCGCTTCCGCGAGCATGCGCAGCGCGACGACGTCCTCGGGCGAGTGCTCAAGGGCGCGCTTGAGCATCTCCTCGGCGCTGGCGAGGCGCTCATTCGCGAGCGCGAGGGCGGCCTCGGCCAGGCGGGCCCCTTCGGGCGCGAGCCGCTCGAAGCGCGCGTAGGCCGCATCGCACGCGGCGGTGTCGCCTTGCGCCGCATGCAACAGCGACAGTTCACGCCACGCTTGCGCAAGATCCGGCGCGAGCTCCACGGCTCGCTCGAGAGCCACCCGTGCCTCGGCGTCGCGACCCACGGCGCGCAGCGCGCGCCCGAGCTCGAGACGGATCACGGGCGATTCGGGCTGGGCGGCGGCAAGTGCCGCGAACTCATCGGCGGCGCCCTGCGCATCCCCGCTGGCGCGATGCGCCGTGCCGAGTAGCAGCAGCGCCGCGGCGTGGCCGGGGTGCGCGCGCAGAATCTGCGCGGCCGCACCAGCGGCGGCGGCCGGATCGCTCTCCAACAGTGCGGCGGCGCGAATCAGCTTAAAATCCACTTCACCTGCCAGGGTCAATGCGCTCTCCAGGTCTTGATCGATCGCGCTAATATCGCGGCGCAAATCCGATAAACGATAGGGGAAGCTCTTGAGCGACGTCAATGCCATGGCCGGCGCCCCGGCCCCGGACAATGCCACGGTGCTGCGCCTGCTGCAGGCCTCCAAGGCGGCGGGCGCCGCCGGCCGCAGCGGCGAGGCCGATCAGCTGCTCACCCGCGTGGCAGAGCTCGCGCCTGCACATCCGGCGGTGCTTAACGAGCTCGGCCTGCGGATGCTGCAGCGGGGCGATGCCGCCCGGGCGCGCGAGCTCTTCCAGCGGGCCACTCAGGCTGACCCCGGCCATCCGGCGCTGTGGTCGAACCTTGCCTCCAGTCTGCACGCGCTCAACCTGCCGACCGAAGAATTCGACGCCCTGGAGCGTGCGCTCGCGCTCGAGCCGCGCTACCTCGCGGCGCTGCTGCAGAAGGGCGCGCTGCTCGAGGCCACGGGCGATGCGCGTAACGCGGCGCGTGCCTATCGCAACGCGCTGGCAACGCTCCCCCCCGGGAACGCTTCGCCGCCGGCGACGGTGGCCGCCATGATCGAGCACGCGCGCGCGGCGATTGCCAAAGACGACGCCGCGCTTGCGAGCGCGATCGAGACGCGTCTCGCTGCCATAAGCGAGCGCCATGGCGGCGGACAGTCTCGACGCGTCGAGCACTGCATCGATCTGCTGACAGGCAGGCGCACCCGCTACCTGCCGCAGCCGACGTTCATGTATTTTCCGGAAATGCCGGCCGTGGAGTTCTTCGACCGCGGCGACTTCCCGTGGCTGGATGCGATCGAGGCGGCCACCGATGAGATCCGGGCGGAGCTGATGAACGTGCTGGTCTCCGATCGCGAGGGACTCGAGCCCTACATCGCCTACCCGGAGGGCACGCCACTCAACCAGTGGGGGGAACTTAATAAGTCACGCCGCTGGAGCGCGTACTACCTGTGGAACCGCTCGCTCGAGCAGCCGGCACACCTCGCGCGTTGTCCGCGCACCGCGCAAGCACTCAGAGGCGCGCCGCAGTGCGACGTGGCGGCGCGGGGCCCGACCGCATTCTTCTCGATCCTGGATGCCGGCACCCGCATCCCGGCGCATACCGGCGTGACCAACACGCGACTCACCGTGCACCTGCCGCTCATCGTGCCGCCGGACTGCGGCTTTCGTGTCGGCAGCGAGACGCGCGAGTGGGTGACCGGCCAGGCGTTGGTGTTCGATGACACGATCGAGCACGAGGCCTGGAATCTCTCGGACGTACCGCGCGGCATCTTGATCTTCGACATATGGAATCCGTTTCTCACCCCCGCGGAGCGCGACCTGGTCCGTGCCGTCACCGAGACCGTCGGCACGTACTACGGCACATCCGCGGAGGAAGCGCTGTGAGCCCAAAGCAAGAGAGGCGCCCGCAGCCGCGCACCGCCCGGCTGCTGCTGCGCGCGTTTGCGCTCGCGGCCGCCGCGGCACCTGCGGCTACTGCACCCCAGAGCGCCCTTGAAGCTTGTGCGAGCATTGCCGCCGATGCCGACCGGCTCGCCTGTTACGACCGACTCGCCGGGCGGCCCGCGCCAAGCGTCCCCGGGCACGCAGCCACGGCGGTTGCGCCGCCCCCCGCCGCCGCGCCGCCCGCCGCCGCGGCGCCGCCTGCCACCGCCTCAGCGCCCGTTGCAAGCGTGGCTGCCGCTGCACCGCCGGCCACTCCCGTGGCGCCGCCCAAGGAGTCTTTCGGGCTCTATGAGGCCGAACACCCCAAGCCGCCCCCTGTCGCATCAGCCCCATCACTCGAGGCTCGCGTGGTCGCACTGGGGAAGAGCGCAAACGGCCACATGATCGTGTCGCTCGAAGGCGGGGCGGTGTGGGAGCTGGATGACTCAGATCCGCTGCTCGCCGTCGGTGAAACAGTGACCATCACGCGCGCGACGTTCAGGTCCTACATCATGCAAACCCCGTCTAAGCGCACGCACCGTGCGCACCGGCTGTCCTGAAGGGGCGCCCAAAAAAACGGCGGGCTCCGCAGCCCGCCGTTTCTAACTCAGCAGTCTCGCCTTAGAACTGCGCCGTGATGTGGGCGAACAGGTAGCGCCCCATCGCGTCGTAGACTCCAGGGAAGGTGTTGCCGTTGCAGTTCGCGCCGTTCGCCTGCGGGCTGCTCGTGGAGCAGTCAGACCCGACCACCAGCGGCGGAACCTTGTCGGTGATGTTGTTCACACCCAGCTGCAGTCTGACGTTCTTCACCACATTGAACGTGGCCGACAGATCAAAGTAGCTGTAGGCAGGGATGTGAGCCGTCGGCAGGAACGGAGTGCCCGCGAGGAACTTGTTCGTGCTTGTCTGCTCAGACTCGTCCGTACCGTAGTAACGCCAGCGCGCGTTGACGTCGAGGCCGTCCCACGGCGTCGACCAGGTGGTGTTGAATATCGAACGCCATTTCGGGTTGCCGGCACCGCAGGTGGCACCGTAGAACCCGACGCAGTCGTACGAGGGACCGTTGACCACCGGCGTGGTCTGCAGCTGCTTGGTCTTCGTCCCTTGCAGCGAGAACAACAGCGAACCCAGTTGGTTCAGGGACAAGCGGTACGTGCCCTGGACGTCGATGCCCTGGGTTTTCAGCTGGCCCTCGTTCACCGTGAGATCGGTCACGTAGCCGTTTTGCGTTCTCCACAGGGACCCGCCGGAGTCGCGGTGGATATCGCCGCAGAACACCGTCTGTCCGGCGATACAGTCATTGAGGATAGTGTTGCTGCCGACGGTGCCGATCACCTGATCGATCTTGATGTTGAAATAATCGACCGACCAGGTGAAGTTCGGTATCCAGCGCGGCGTCAGTATCCAGCCGATCGTGTACGAATCGGCCTTTTCCGGCTGCAGGTTCGGATTGCCGCCGAGCAGGCCGTTGTACTGGTTGGCCGAGTTCGGAACGATGTTACCGAACTGCGCGGGTGTGACACCGGTGAGCTCGCACTGCGCGAGCGTCACGCCGTTGGTCAGCGTGGTCGCGGTCGCCTTCTTCGCGGCGCACGGATCAATCGAGCCGTCCAGGCCCACAGCCTGCGGGGTGAACAGCTCGCCGACGTTCGGCGCACGCACGGCGCGCTGGTAGCCGCCGCGGAAGCGAATGTCCCGTACCGGCGCCCACTCCGCGCCGATCTTGTAGGTGTTGGTGTCAAAGCCCTCGCTGTACTTGGAGTAGCGGTAGCCGGCATCCAGCGAAAGATCCTCGGCGAGGAACTGGTGCTGAGCGATCGGCAGGCGCATTTCCGTGAACACTTCCTTCACGGTGAAACCGCCGGAGACCGGCGGGGTCGGTCCGCCGCTACCGGCCGCGGAGCCCTCCTGGTTGAGTTCGTCCGGAAGGAAACTCGAGGACTCCTGGCGCCACTCCGAACCGATGTTCACCTGCAGCCCCGAATCGGCCCAGGGAAGCTTGGCGCCGTACTTGCCCAGGTCGCCCGTCACCGAGGCGTCGGCGACGTACTCCTCGGTGGTACCGTTCGCGAGCAGCGGGACCGACAGGAACTCGAGTGCCGCTTTGTTTACCCCGTTTGGAACCCACAGATTCCAGGGTGCGCACTTTGAATTGGGCGTGAACCCCGTACCCTGGCCGACCAGGGACCCGTTGTTCACCGGCGAGGAGGGTCCGCCGCAGACCGCCGTTCCCCCGGGTCCCGGCAGCACGTTCAGTGCCTGGTCAATGTTGTTGTTACTGAGGTAGTTCAGGTTGCCGTTTTGGCTGTCCACCGTGCTGTGCTGGGCGGTAGCAACGTACGTCCAGGCATTCTGCGGGTCGCCGAAGTCACCCTTCATGCCGACGACCTCGCGGATGGAGTCGTTCAGGAAGGTGGCGATACGAGGGCCGCCCTCGACGTTGCGGCGCCCGATGACCATGTTAAGACCGGGGTAATTCACCCCGTTGTAGGTCTCGTACGGATTACCCTGCGCGGCGAGGTTCGCTGCGGTGCACAGCGTCGCGCGCTCCTGCGCGGTCAGCAGCGGATCGGCGCACGGCACGAACGAATTCTGGAAGAAATCGCCGCTCGCAGCGATCTGGGCCTGCGAGGAGTTGTTCATGTACATGACGTTCATGAACACGTTGATGTGCGAATTGACGTCGTAGTTTATGAACGCGCCCGCGGTCCAGCGCACGTTCGGCGTCTGGTAGTAGTTGAGCGGACCGTAGTTGTAGTCATCGCTCGCGCCGGCGAGGGGCCGGAACTGGCCCGTCAGGCCGTCCACCGTATGGTGGATGAAGCTGTGGCCGTTGGCGGTCGAAGCATAGAAGTGCCCGCCCGCGCCGTTCTTTGCAGCCGTGCCGGAGCCCGCGCACCCGAGAGTCGTGGCGCTTGCGGGCGCAAGCGTACAGGCGCTGTAGTCGAATTTACTCTGCAGCGCGGCGCCCTGATTGTCGTAGGTGATGTAGGCGGTGGCGTTGCCTTTGTTGTCGGCGAAGTTAGAACCCATGAGGACCGCGGCGTTCTTGGCGAACCCCACGTTGACATTGCTGGAGGGCAGCGCATCCCCGGCGGCGGCGACGACCTGCGCCACACCGGCCTGGTTGTCGTTGTTGTGCTGGTAGAAGTTGTAGCCCGCGTCGACCTTGATGCCCTCAAAGTGCGTGTTGAGAATGAAGTTCACTACGCCCGCGACCGCGTCGGCGCCATACACGGCTGATGCGCCGCCCGTGAGCACCTCGACGCGCTCGATGAGGGCGGCGGGGATCTGGTTGAGATCCGAAAAGTTACGTCCGCCGGTCGCCGAGCCCGGACCCAGGCGCAGACCGTCCACCAGCGTCAGTGTGCGCTGAGGTCCCAGGCCGCGCAGGTCCACCGAGGCCGTGCCATCCGCGCCGTTCGACGTGGTGGAGTTCATGGACGCGAAGACCTGGGGCAGGTTATTGAGGACGTCCTCAACGCGGGTCAGACCGGTCGCCTGGATGTCGGTCGCCGACACCGTGGTGATCGGGCTGATCGAGAGTTCGTTCGGCGTCTGTAGACGCGACCCGGTGACGACCACCTCTTCGACGGGCGCTGCGGTGGTCGCGGGCGCCGGTGCTTCCTGGGCGTGCAGCGCTGAGACCCCGGCTGCGGCTGTGACCGTAGCCAGCGCGAAGCGCACCGCCTGTTGCAAGCTGCGACTGTTCGCCATGTGTTTGTTCCTCTGAAATGATTCGCGAATTTTTAATGGGCATCAGTCACGGCGCCCCACAGTCCCTTACCTGAATCCATCCCTTGGGGCTGCCGACCGACTTGGGGCGGCATTATTAGCACGCTGTTGCGGTGTTGCCAACCTGCCCCACTTCGCCAGCGAAGCTCCTGCAGCCCTTTCAGCAGTGGCAGAAGCGGGTGGCACCGGGGTGTTGCTGGTTCGCAACAGCCTTGGGGCGGCGCCGAACTCCCCGGTGCTGGAGGATGCCGAGGTTTTCGCGCAGGCCCAGGCCGTGTTTCAGGTGAACCAGCAGTTCGTCGCGACCGTGATGCGGGCGTCAGCACCGTAGAACGGGGAAACTTCATGGAAAGCGAAAGAGGGAAACACGATCACCTGACCTTCTTCGAGCCGCACCTCACGGCTGCCCAGAGCAAACGCGGGCTGCAGGCGGCGGTTGGCGAAGTCCAGATACGCCTGCGCCCCGGGGCGGGTATCGAAAAAGCGCAAAACCCCGCTACCGGGGTGATCGGCCCGGCGCTCGCCGGCGCGCACGCAATACACGGCCGACCAGGACGCGAGGGGATGATTGTGGGCGACGAATGAGCCGGCGTAGCGCGTCACGTGAAACCAGGTGTGATTGTGGATCTGCAGCCGAGCCAGGTCCGCCGGCTGCAGGTCGGAGGCGTGCAGGACCGTCTGGGCGACGCAGTTGAGTACAAAGGCGCGCAGCTCCTGAACGCACCGCTCGGGCCACAGGAACAGGTTGAACCGGCTCTCGAACATCTCCTGCTGCGGGGTGTGCGTGGGAGTCGGATTGCGGAATTCATCGGTCTGGCGGGCGAGGAATAGCGCCTCAAGCTGCCGGTTGAGCCCCTCGCAGTCCGGCAGCCGTGCCTCGCCAAAAGGCACGGCAAACGCGGAGCTGATGTGGATCGGCGGGCTTACCATGGCGGCGTCGCGGTCTGCCCGGCGTGAGCAAAGCGCAGCCGCGCCATGACGAGGCACAGGTTCGCCTCGGCGCGATTCAGTGCGATCTCGTGCAGCACCGAGGCGGGAAAGACCGCCATCTGGCCGGGCTCCAGGCGCCAGACATGATGGGTCCCACCAAACGGGGTGCGCAGGCGCCAGTTCGCGGCGTCCATGAACATCTTCGCGTCGCGAACCCCGTAGAGGCGCAGGGCACCGCTGTCACCCCGGGCGGGCGCCGGCGCAGGCGCGGCCACGCAGTAGACGGCGTACCAGGAGGCCATCGGGGCGGTCGCGGCCGGGATGCTCCCGTCCGGACGCACGATGGCAAAGCGGGCGCGTACCTGCACCCGCAACGCCTCGAACTCTGCGTCGGTGTAGAGGTTCGTGGCCCTCACCGCGGCACACACCCCGGCAAGCATCTGCCGCCTCAGGTGCTCGACCGCCTCGTCGGGCCACTCGAAGAGCTCCTCGCGGCTGCGGAAGCACAGAGGATCGGCGCTGACCGCCCGGTCGCGGTATTCCTCGGTCGCGCGGCTCAGAAACAAGGACACCAGGGCCGCGTTCATATCGGCGGCACCGTCCACCGACACGACGAGGAAGGGCGTCGCGAAAATCGGTACCAGGGTCGGGGCGCTGATCGTCATCCTCGTCATTCACGCTCGCGTGGGGTCGCGGGACTGGCAGGCGCGCTGATGCGCGTCCTGCGCAAGCGCGGGTAGAGCGCTGCGCACACCCGCCTGAGGCTTCCCCCTGGACACTCCCACAGCGCCCCCTGCGGTGCACGCGGCTGGCCAGTCGGGCTGCGCTATCTCGACCACATGCGCAGCAGGTTCGCACTCACGTATTCAAGCTGGGTGCGGTTGCGCCAGTCCATCTTCAGGCCCTCGAGCGCGCGCACCTCGTTGAGGGTGTACAGAAGCTCTCGCCGCATCTCGTCCGGTATTTGGCTTTCGATGAACGTGATCATGACAAGGCGCGCGCCCGCGCTCACGGGCGTCACCTGGTGCACGTGGGTGGAGGGGTAGAACACGGCGGCCCCCGCGTTGCCCTTGATGCGCGTGACTTCCGTACCCAGGTGGATAAGAAGCTCGCCGCCCTCGTAATCGGCAGGGTTAGCGATGAAAATCGTGCAGGAAACATCCGAGCGCAGCGGTTGCGGACCCACGGGCAGGAACGCGGCGTCAATGTGCGCGCCGTACTTCATGCCGACCTCGTAACGCAATAACGTGGGCACAGCCATGCGCTGCGGAAAGGCGAAATTCTTCGCTTCTTCGCTGCGCTGCAGTGCCGTCAGCGCGATCTGCGCCGCTTTGCGCGCCATCGGGTCATTGTTATCCCCGATGACGTTGTCCTTGGTGATGTTGTGCGGATTAGAGAGTTTGCCGTCGATGAACTTTGCCTGACGGGCAATCTCCGCCACGGCCTGCACCTCTGCGGGAGCAAGAAAGTTCTCTAGTTGCAGGAACATGACCAGTCCGTCAGGGCCCTCGGTGGGAGGGCAGTATAGACGCGCCGGGGCGCGGCGGAGGAGCGCTGCCGCGCGCGCCTCGTTGCCGCCACGGCTGCGTCGCGTCCCGCAGCGCCGGGCAAGCGCGCTCGCGTCGGCCCGATCATGGCTCAGCCACCCTCATGCACCCACAGTTCTACGTCCGCGCAGCCTTGCACCGCGCGCCAGGCCACAAGATTACGGTCCTGCTGCGTGAGCGCGTGCACGGCCGCTGCCTTGTCCACACCGGCCACCACAAAGACCGGCTCGCGCACGGTTGCGAGCAGATCCGGAGTAACGCTCACGGCGGCCATGCCATCGGGCCGCTGCACCGACAGCGCGTAGCGGCCGCGGGCGCGTTCGATGTCCTGCGCACTGAAGAGCGAGGCCGTGTGGCCGTCGGCGCCAAGTCCCAGGAGGCCCAGTCCGATCCGCACGCCCGAACTGAGGAGCGTCGTGAGCTCGCGCTCGTAGCGCGCCGTCGCCTCATCGAGCGGCAGTCCCGTGTGCACGCGCAGCAGGGCTTCCTCCGGCAGCGCCAGCACGTCGAGCAACGGTTTACACTGCAGGTAGTTGCTCGCCGGGGAGTCCGCGGGCACGTAGCGCTCGTCGCTGAACAGCACGTGCAGGCGATCATCGTGCCGCAGCGGCTGGTGCGCGAGCGCGCGGTAGGCGGGCAGCGGCGTGTTGCCGCCCGAGAGCATGACGGCCGAGGCGCCCGGGGCGCTTAAGGCGCGCGCCAGGCGCTCGGCGAGGGCCGCATCGAGGCTGCTGCGGGAGCTGAAAACGCGGGTGGTCAGGGTTGTCATGGCGGCCGCGGGCGCTCCCCAACCTGGGCGCGCACTTCAAAGGTGCGTTCGCCGTGCAGGCCGCGCAGGCCGCGCAGCACGACGGTGGTGCCGGGCTTGTGGCTGGCGATGCGTCCGAGCGCGTCTTGCGCGCTGTGCGGCGCGGTGCCGTCGATGGCGGTCAGCATGTCCCCGGGCTGCAGCCCGGCCTGCTGTGCCGGGCTGTTGACGTACAGATTGCCGATCACGACGCCGGATCGGGGGAAGCCGAGCTGCTGCGCCTGCTCGTCCGACAGATCCTCGGGCACGATGCCGATCCAGCCGCGGATGACGCGGCCGTGCGCGATGATCTCGCTCAAGACCCCGCGCACCATGTTCACCGGGATCGCAAAGCCGATGCCTTCCACGCCGATGTTCTTGGCGACGATCGCCGTGTTGATGCCCACCAGTGCGCCGCTCGCATCCACCAGCGCGCCGCCGGAGTTGCCGAAGTTGATCGGCGCGTCCGTCTGAATGAAATCCTCGAGCGGGGCGATACCGAGCTGCTGGCGACTGGTGGCGCTCACGATGCCGTGCGTCACCGTCTGGGAGAGGCCCACCGGGTTACCGATGGCCAGCACCACATCCCCGACCCGCAGCTGGTCGGAGCGGCCAAAGACCGCGACCGGGAGCGGCGACAGATCGATCTTAAGTACGGCGAGGTCGGTGTCCGGGTCGCGTCCCACGATGTGCGCATCCGCCACGCGCCCGTCGGCGAGCTGTACCCGGATCGAGTCGGCGTTGGCGATGACGTGGTGATTGGTGACGATGTGACCGCTCTCATCGACGATCACCCCTGATCCCAGGCTGCGTTCGATGCGTTGCCGATAACGCGGTATGTAGTCCCCGAACAGCTCCCCGAGTGTGGGCGCCACGCGCTCGGTCACCACCCGCGCCGCGTACACATTCACGACCGATGGTGCGCCGCGCTGGACCGCAGCAGCGTAAGTGACCTGTGCGGGCGCCAGGGGGGTGGCCGGCGGCGCCGGCAGTGCTGCGACGGGCAGGCCGCTCGCGCCGCGGATCAGCTCCGGGCGCGCGGCCACGATCAGGAAGGCGAGGGCGAGGCCCCCGACCACCGATCCGGCGATAAAAATGAGTCCGCGCCCGAGGCGGTTGAGCATCGTTGAGCTCCGGGAAACCCGCTGTGGCGCGCACCCGCGCGCGCCCGGAAGAGGGGGTTCGTTTGTGTATAATGCGCCGCCCCCCGCAAGGTATGAAATCGCGCGTGCACCCGGCGGCGTGCGCATGGCGGCGAGATCCGCGAACCCCAGGGCGGCGGCGGGAGTGCAGTTAAAGCGGGAGACGGGTGGATGGCGGATCACGCAGTCGTCGTCGACGATGAAGCAGTCGACCTAAGCCGGCGCAGGTTCCTTACCCGGGCGACCATCGCCACCGGTGCGGTGGGTGCGGCATTCGCCGCGGTGCCCTTCATCGAGTCCTGGCAGCCCTCCGAGCGCGCCCGTGCCCAGGGCGAGCCGGTGCAGGTCGACTTAACCAAGGTCGAGCCCGGGCAGATGGTCACCCCCGTCTGGCGCAAGCAGCCCATTTACGTGGTGCGCCGCACGCCGGACATGGTGGCGCGGATCGCCGGTCACGACGCCGACTTGAAGGATCCGCAGTCCAAAGACTCCACGCAGCCGCCGTACGCGCTGAATCCGCAGCGCTCGCGCACGCCGGAGTTTCTGGTGCTGGTCGGTATCTGCACCCACCTCGGGTGCCTGCCCAAACAGCGCTTCAGCGCCGCTGAGCTCTACCCGAGTTGGCCGGGCGGGTTCTTCTGCCCGTGCCACGGCTCGCGCTTTGATCTCGCGGGACGCGTGTTTGATGGCTCCCCGGCGTCCATCAATCTTAGGGTCCCTCCGTACTCTTATCCGAAGCCCACCACGCTCCTGGTCGGCGCTGATGAGAAAGGAAGCGCCTGATGGCCCTTAAGAGCGCGAGCGGGGTACCGGCGACGCTGCCGGCCGATGCGCCGGTGGGGAGGCGTCTGTGGGCCTGGATCAACAGGCGCCTGCCGGTCAATGCGTTCATCGAAACCCAGATGACCGGTTACTACGCGCCCAAGAACTTCAACATCTGGTACTTCTTCGGCTCCATCGCCCTCGTGGTGCTGGTGCTGCAGCTGCTGACGGGCATCTTTCTCACCATGTTTTATCAGGTGGGCGAGAAGACCTCGTTCGACTCGGTCGAATACGTCATGCGCGAGGTCAACTACGGGTGGCTGATCCGCTACCTGCACTCGACCGGGGCCTCGGCGTTCTTCATCGTGGTCTACCTGCACATGTTCCGCGCCTTCCTGTACGGCTCCTACAAGAAGCCGCGCGAACTGCTGTGGCTGTTTGGCATGGCGGTGTACCTCGCGCTCATGGCCGAGGCGTTCATGGGTTATGTGCTGCCCTGGGGCAACATGTCCTTCTGGGGCGCGCAGGTGATCGTCAATCTCTTTGGCACCATTCCGGGCATCGGCCCGGGGCTGGTGGAATGGATTCGCGGTGACTACGGCATCGCCGACGCGACGCTGAATCGCTTCTTTGCACTGCACGTGGCCTTGTTGCCCCTCGCGCTGCTGCTGCTCGTGGTGCTGCATTTGGTGGCGCTGCACGAGAGCGGCTCGAACAACCCCGACGGCATCGAAATCCACGACAAGGTGGGTGCGGACGGAAAGCCGCTCGATGGCATCCCCTTCCACCCGTATTACAGCGTGAAGGATATCGTCGGCATCGCAGTCTTCTTCGTGCTGTTCGCGATCGTGGTGTTCTTCGTGCCGACCCTGGGCGGCCTGTTCCTCGAGGCCCCGAACTTCGAGCCGGCCAATCCCCTGTCCACGCCCGAGCACATCGCGCCGGTGTGGTACTTCACGCCCTTCTACGCGATTTTGCGCGCCGTACCCGATCAGCGCATGGGCGCGCTGCTCATGCTGCTCGCCGTGGTGTCGTTCCTCTTCGTGCCGTGGCTTGACCGCTCGCCGGTGAGGTCGATGCGTTACCGCGGCTGGATGTCGCGCACGGCGCTCGCACTGTTCGCGCTGTCCTTCGTCATGCTGGGCTACCTCGGACTGCAGCCGGCGGAAGGGCTGTATGTCGTGCTGGCGCGCGTTTTCGCGGTCATCTACTTCGCCTTTTTCTGGCTGATGCCCATCTACACGAAACTTGACCCGGTCAAGCCCGTGCCCGAAAGGGTGGTCTACCATGCGCACTGACATGCGGACCGCCGCGCGGTGCGTGCTTGGCGTAGTGCTGTCGTTCAGCGCGCTCGTGGCCGGCAGCGCGTGCGCCGCCGAGGCGGACGAGGAGGCCGCCGCGGCCGCACGCGACTGGCAACACTGGCACGTGAACGTGGACGTCACCGACTTGCCGTCCGTGCAGCGCGGGGCGCGCAACTTCGTGAGCTACTGCCTGGGCTGTCACTCGCTCAAGTACGAGCGCTGGTCGCGCCTCGGGCAGGATCTGGCGATCCCGACCAACCTGCTGCAGAAGGAACTGATCCCACCGGGGGATAACGCGACGCAGTACATTCTCACCACCATGCCGGCCGCGGATGCCGAAGCCTGGTTCGGCAAGACCCCGCCGGATCTGTCGCTCATGGCGCGCGCACGCGGCACGGACTATCTGTATCAGTTTTTCAAGGCCTTCTACGTCGATCCGACGCGCCCGACCGGTGTGAACAACCTGCGTTTGCCGACCACGGCGATGCCGCACGTGCTCTCCGAGCTCGAGGGCCTGAAGGGCGCGGTGTTCAAGGACGTGACCAAGACAGTTGACGGGCAGGTGACGCATGAACAGGTGTTCGATCACTTCGAGCAGATCGCTCCCGGGCGGCTGACGGCGACCGAGTACGATGGTTTCGTGCGCGACACCGTGAACTTCCTCGACTACGTAGGCGAGCCGACCCAGGCGGCGCGGCGTGCGCTCGGCGTGTGGGTCGTGCTGTTCTTGCTGGTGTTCACCTGGCTCGCGTGGCTCATGAAGCGTGATTACTGGAAAGACGTGCACTGACCGTCCCGGGCGCGGGAAGCGTCCGGCGCCTTTGGTGGAACGGGTCGCAGGAGCGGAAAGTTGTCGAGCAGACGATCCATCATGACGCTGTTCTCTGCACCGAATGACCCGTGGAGTCATCGCACGCGGATCGTGCTCGCCGAGAAAGGCATCAGCATCGACATCGTCAGCGTCGAGCCGGGCCGCTTTCCGGAGGACCTGCTCGACCTGAACCCGTATCACAGCGTGCCGACGCTCGTCGACCGAGATCTCGTACTCTACGATTCGCGCGTCATCATCGAGTACCTCGATGAGCGCTTTCCGCACCCGCCGCTCATGCCGGTCGATCCGGTGACGCGCGCGCAGTTCCGCCTTGCGCTGTACCGCATCGAACGCGACTGGTACAGCGTCGCGCGCCAGATCGATCTGGAACCGGACAAGAAGCAGACGGTCAAGCTGAAGAAGATCCTGCGCGACACGATCCTGCAGAGCACGGATCTGTTCAAGGTCAAGCCTTACTTCCTCTCGGACGAGTTCTCGCTGGTGGACGCGACCATCGCGCCGGTGCTGTGGCGGCTGCCGCATTACGAGATCGATCTGCCGCCGCAGTCGCAGGCGATCGAAAAATACGCGCAGCTGGTGTTTGCGCGTCCGGCGTTTCGCGAGGGGCTTTCCGAGCGGGAACAGGAAATGCGACTCTTATAATCGGTTTGCCGCAAGAGCCATGAGTCAGCTGCTGCCCAAGCGCCCTTACCTGCTGCGTGCCATGCACCAGTGGATCACCGACTGCGGCAATACGCCGCACGTGATCGTGGATGCGGGACGCGACGGCGCCGAAGTGCCGCGCGCCTACGTCAAGGACGGCAAGATCGTGCTCAACCTCAGCGAAGGGGCGACGCAGCGCCTGCGACTCGGGGCGGATCTGGTCGAGTTCGACGCACGCTTTGCCGGCGTCATCCACCACGTGCGCTTCCCGGTGAGCGCGGTCCTGGGTATCTATGCGCGCGAAACCGGCGAGGGCATGGTGTTCTCCGAGCAGGACCTGGGGCCGCAGCCGCCCACCCAACCACCGCAAGCGGAAGAGGGCGGCTCGCGCCGTCCTCAGCTGAAGGTCGTGAAGTAGCCTTTTTGAGCTTCAGCTGCGCCGGCGGCGGCGCGCTTTGCCGAGGCCCAGGAATCCCGGTCCGAGCGGCGCGGGCGTGCCCGGCTCCGGCGCCCCGGTGAAGAAAAGAAAGAGTCGGCCTGTAAGCCGGGTTCTGTCGAGGGCAATCATTCCTCTGGGATCCGCGTCACCGCGAACCTCTAGCGGCCTACCCGGAAGCGCGCGCGGATCGACGCTGTCCCAACACCGTTAGTGCCGGACGGCTTCCCTATTTGGCCTTGCTCCAGGTGGGGTTTACCGTGCCGTCGTGTGTTGCCACCGACGCGGTGCGCTCTTACCGCACCGTTTCACCCTTGCCGGTCCGATGAAGGACTTAGGCGGTCTGCTCTCTGTTGCACTTTCCGTAGGCTCGCGCCCCCCAGGCGTTACCTGGCACCTGATCCGCCGGAGCCCGGACTTTCCTCCACCCCAAGCGTGAACTCGAAGCAGCGACTGCCCGGCCGACTCTGGCTGCGCACAATACGGGCCTGCGCCGCGAAGTCAATCGCCGCGCTGGCGGCGGACATGCTCAGGGCTCGGGCCCCTCGGGGTGCGCCTTGCGGGTGGCCAGCGCGTACGCGGCGGCACGGGTGGCTCCGGTCAGCTGTGCGGCGAGCGCGGCGGCGCGCCCCGGGGGCAGCTCTTTAAGAAGAATGTCCACGGTGCGCCGCAATTCGGCCGGCTGCGCCTGCGGGCCCTGCTCTGGCGCGGCGCCGTTGAGGACGAGCGTGATCTCCCCGCGCGCGAAATTCTCATCCGCCTGCGCGCACGCCAGGAGTTGCGCGAGCGTGCCGCGGTAGATGCTCTCGTGCACCTTGGTGAGCTCGCGCGCCACCACCGCCTCGCGCTGCGCGCCGAACTCGGCGGCCATGTCGGTGAGGGTCGCGATGATCCGGTGCGGGGCTTCGAAGAAGACGAGCGTGCGTGGCTCGTGCGCAAGGGCCGCAAGCGCGGCACGCCGTTCAGCGCCGCGCGCGGGCAGGAAACCCTCGAAACAGAAGCGCTGCGCCGGTAGGCCCGCCGCGGCGAGCGCGGTGGTGATCGCTGAGGCTCCGGGGATCGCCTGCACGGTGAAGCCTGCGCGCGCGGCCGCGCGCACCAGTTCGAAGCCCGGGTCGGACAACAGTGGCGTGCCGGCATCGCTCACCAGGGCGACGCTTTCACCGGCCTCGAGGCGCGCGAGCAGCTGCGGCACGCGCTGCGCCTCGTTGTGTTCGTAGAGTGAGATGAGCGGGCGCACGATGCCCACGGACTTGAGCAGCTGCAGCGTACGGCGCGTGTCCTCCGCGGCGATGACCGCCGCGGCGCGCAGCACCTCCTGCGCGCGCGGACTTAAGTCGGCGAGGTTGCCGATCGGGGTGGCCACGACTTGCAGCGTGCCGCGCACCTTGGTCACTATAGTCCTCTGAGCGCATGCCGCTGAGGGAACCGCGGCTTCAACAACCATCCTGCACGCCCACGAGAGGCCCTTCAACCGATGCTCCGCGTACGCTCTCTCCTTTGTCTGCTGCTGCTCAGCGTCGCCTTAAGCGGCTGTCCGAGCCTTACGGAGCGCGCCGGCCTCCCCCCCTCGGTGGATCGCGCCGAGCAGCTTGAGCACGCCGGCGATCTGGGCGGCGCGGCGCGGGTGTACGAGGATCTCGCGGCGCACAACAGCGGCAGCGATCGCAACGAGCTCGCGCTGCACGCGGCGCGTGACTATCTTGATGCCCAGCGCGCCGAGGATGGCGCGCGCGCTCTCGCGCTCGCCGCGGAACCGTTGTCGGCGGAGCAGAGCTACGAGCGCTCGCTCCTCACGGCGCAGCTCAGCTTAGAGCGCGGCCACCGCGAGGAGGCGGCGCGCGAGCTCGCGGCCATCCCGGAGCCGCACGCGGGTGCCCTCGCGGCGCGTTACCGCCAGCTCAAGGCAAGTTTGGCGGAAGGGGCGGCGCATCACGCGCCCGCGGCTGCGACGCGCAACCCGCCGCTCGCGGCGGAAGCCGGCGCGCACATCGCGCTCTTGTTGCCGATCACGGGCCGCGCCGCGGCCGCCGCCAGCAGCGTGCGCGATGGTTTCATGAGCGCGTATTACCAGGCGCCGGCCGAGGAGCGCCCGCGCGTGCGTGTCTATGACACCGGCACGCTGAGCATCGCCGATGCGCTCACCCAGGCGCGCGAACAGGGCGCGGATTTCATCGTCGGTCCGCTCACGCGCGAGGAGGTGACGGCGGCGGCCGAATATACCGGGGTGCACGCACCGATCCTGGCACTGAATTTTCTGCCCCCGGAGCAGGTGGCGCCCGCGGAGTTCTATCAGTTTGCGCTCTCCCCGGAGAACGAGGCGCGCCTCGCCGCGCGGCGCATTCTCGAGGATCATCACAAGCGCGGCGTCGCGCTGGTGCCCTCCAATGAGTGGGGTACGCGCGTGCTCGCCGCGTTCAAGCAGGAACTGATCGCCGGCGGCGGTGACCTCATTGCCACCGCGCCGATCGATGCTGCGCGCACCGATTACTCGGCCTCCATCACGGAGGTGCTGCGCATCAACGAGAGCATCGCGCGCTACAAACGCCTCGAGTCGGTGCTGGGCACCAAGCTGCAGTTCGAGCCGCGCCGGCGTGCGGACATCGAGTTCATTTTTGCACCGGCGCAGGCCGCCACCGAACGGCTGCTGCGGCCGCAGCTGCGCTTTCACTACGCCGGTGACATTCCCACCTACGCAACTTCGGATGCCTTCGAGCCCGACACCCGCGCCAATGAGGATCTCGACGGGCTCATGTTTCCTGACATGCCCTGGATCCTCGGCGGTGACCTTGCGGATGCGGTGCGCGCCGCGTCGCGCGACGCATGGCCGAGCGGTGGTGCGTACCGCGGGCGCCTGTTCGCCTTTGGTTTCGACGCTTTTCGTCTGGCACAGGGGCTGCCGCATCACGGCGTCGCCGGCAGCATCAACATCGAGGGACTGACCGGGCGGCTGAGCCTCGATGCCGATCGTCGCGTGCGGCGCGAGCTCGGTTGGGCACAGGTGCACAACGGCGAGCTGCGCCTGCTGCCGGTCAGCGCGCCATAAGCGCCGTGCGACCGGTATCTAACACCTGACATCAAACATCTAACATCAAAGGCCTGCGCGTGCACGGGCGCCGCGCCGCGGGCCGCAGAATTTGCGCACCCGCCGCCGAAGAGGGACGCGCCGCAGCCCCCCGAGCGGCTTTACGGGGCGCCCGAGACCGGTTACAGGCTCTCGCCGCCGCACTCTGGCGCCGCCCTCTCGCCCGCACAGGGGTCCGATGGGATGAACCACTGGATAAGATTCGTCCGGCAAGCCGCTGATTGCTAAGAATGAAAGCGCCACGATGCTGAAGCCAACACTGTTCATTTCTACATAAGTCTTTGTGAATGCGACGGATTTCACAGTATTTCAATTGACATAGTTCGCCCCCGATTCCTATAGTGGCGCCCAGTGGGAGAAAGTGGGGGTAAATGGGCGATCACTCGCCTCACAGGTCATGTTTCGCGGTGCAACAAAAATCACCCTGGACGACAAGGGGCGGATGGTTATGCCCAACCGCTACCGGGAGCAGATTCACGAGCTCGCCCAGGGGAAATTGGTCGTCACCGTCGACCGCGACCAGTGCCTCCTCATTTATCCCCTGCCCGAGTGGGAGCTGATCGAACGCAAGCTGATGGGACTGCCCAGCCTGAACGCGACCGCGCGTCGGTTGCAGCGTCTGATGGTCGGCCACGCGACTGATCTGCCCCTCGACGGGCACGGCAGGGTCCTGCTGCCGCCCGAACTGCGCGAATTCGCCCAGCTCGGTCGGCACGGAATGCTGATCGGCCAGGGTAATCGCTTTGAGCTGTGGGATGAGGCGCGCTGGAACGAGCGCCGCGACCTGTGGTTGAAGAACGAAGAAGCCGCTACCGATCTGCCCTCCGAGCTCGAATCGCTGTCGATTTAGGGGTTTCAACGAGCTGAGCTGGGCCAAAGCCCATGGCAAGAGCACTCATGGGGGCGGGGGCGGACCGCTTCGCGCGTGGATGAGCACACACCGGTGCTCGCCGCTGAGGCACTCGCAGGGCTGGCCCTGGAAGCGGGCGGTTACTATGTCGATGCGACGTTCGGGCGTGGCGGCCATTCGGCACTCATCCTCCAGGCCCTGGGTCGAGAAGGTCGCCTGCTCGCGCTCGACCGGGATCCGCAGGCCATCGAGGCCGGCCGCCGCCGCTTTGCCCACGAAGTGCGGCTTACGCTCATGCACGCGTCGTTTGCCGATCTCGGTACGCTCGTGCGATCACACGCGCACGATCGCCCTTGCCGGGGCGTGCTCTTCGACCTCGGCGTCTCCTCACCGCAGCTTGATGATCCGGGTCGCGGTTTCAGCTTCCGTGCCGACGGTCCGCTCGACATGCGCATGGATCCGACGCGCGGGGAACCGGTCGCGGCGTGGCTCGCTCGGGCGGGCGTCGATGAGATTCGCCAGGTGATCGCGACCTTTGGCGAAGAGCGCTTCGCGCGGCGCGTGGCCCAGGCCATCGTGGGCGCGCGGCGCGCGGGCCCCCTGACCCGCACCGGGGAGCTCGCGACCCTCGTGGCCGCCGCGGTGCGCACCCGCGAGCCGGGCAAGCACCCCGCCACGCGCACCTTTCAGGCGCTGCGCATGTTCATTAACGATGAACTGGGGCAGCTCGAGCGCGGTCTTACAGGGGCGCTCGAGGTCTTAAGCCCGGGCGGGCGTCTGGCCGTGCTCAGTTTCCATTCTCTCGAGGACCGCGCCGTCAAGCGCTTCATGCAGCGCGCCTCGCAGATCGATCCGGCGCTCAAGCATCTGCCGGTCGTGCCGGTAAGCGCGCGCCCACGCCTGAAGCTCATCGGTCGCAAGACGCGCCCGAGTGAAGCGGAACTCGAGCGCAACCCGCGCTCGCGCAGCGCGCTGCTGCGGGTGGCGGAGCGGCTGCCGTGATCAGCCGCCGGGTGCTGTTCATCGCGGTGCCGCTGCTTTGGGTGGCGGCGCTCGGCTCGGCTGCGGGGGCGATCTACTGCAAGCACCGCGCCCGCGCGCTGTTCGTTGAGCTGGAGAGCCTGAACGGCCGCCGCGACAACCTGGAAATCGAGTGGGGGCAGTTGCAGCTCGAGCAGAGCGCCTGGTCCACCCACGCCTTCGTTGAGCGCGTCGCGAGCGCCAAGCTCCATATGGCGCTGCCGCCGCCGAAGGAGATCGAGATCGTGCGTCCATGAAGGCACGCGGCGCACGCACCGACGCACCCGGCTCGTTTCGCTGGCGGGTGTACCTCTTGATGGGGCTGCTCAGCGCGTGCGCGCTTGGGCTCGTGTACCGGGGGGTTAACCTGCAGCTCGTCGATCACGGCTTTCTCGCCAAGGAGGGCGATGCACGCTTCTCACGCGTGCTGCAGATCGCCGCCCATCGCGGCACCATCACCGACCGTTACGGCGAGCCGCTCGCGGTGAGCACGCCCGTGGACTCGATCTGGGTGAACCCCGGGGAACTGGCGCTCGCGAACGATCAGATCCCGCGTCTGGCCAAGGCGCTGGATCTTGAGCGCCAGGAACTCGCCCGGCGCATCACCAGCAACCTCGACCGGGAATTTCTCTACCTGGCACGCCACCGCCAGCCGGCCGAGGCGGAGCAGATCAAGGCGCTCGGCATCCCGGGTGTCTACACCTCGCGCGAGTACCGCCGCTACTACCCCGCCGGTGAGGTCGCCGGGCACCTGCTCGGTTTCACCAACGTCGATGACGCCGGCCAGGAGGGCCTCGAGCTCGCCTTCGATCACTGGCTGGCGGGCGAAGATGGCGCGAAGCGGGTCATCCAGGACCGCTACGGACGCATCGTGCAGAACGTCGAGAGCATCCGCCCGGCGCGGCCGGGCAAGGATCTGGTGCTGTCGATGGATCTGCGTATCCAGTACCTCGCCTACCGGGAACTGAAGGCCGCGATCCGTGACCAGCGCGCGCGTGCCGGCTCCGTGGTCGTCATCGACGTGGCGACCGGGGAGATTCTGGCGATGGTGAACCAGCCCGCCTACAACCCCAATGACCGCGAGCAGATCCAGCCGGCGATCTACCGCAACCGCGCCGCGACCGACATCTTCGAGCCGGGCTCCTCGATCAAGCCGTTCTTCGTCGCCGCCGGCATCGCCTCGGGCAAGTACGACAACCACAGCATCATCGACACCTCGCCCGGCTTCTTCAAAGTCGGCGCCAAGATCTTCGAGGACGAGCACAACCTCGGTGCCATCGACATCGCCACCGTGCTCGCCAAGAGCTCCAACGTCGGCATGGCCCACATCGCCCTCACGCTGCCGCCGCAGGGCATCTGGAGCACGCTCACGCACCTGGGCTTTGGCCAGGTGACGACCAGCGGCTTTCCGGGGGAATCGGCGGGCCTGCTGCCGAACTATGCGCAGTGGCGCCCGATCGGCATCGTCACCATGTCCCATGGCTATGGCCTGTCGGTGACGCCGCTGCAGCTGGCGCACGCCTACGCCACCGTGGGCGCGTTCGGCGTCGCCCGCCCGGTGTCGTTCCTGCGCCTCGAGGGCACCCCGGGCGGGGAGCGCGCCCTGGATGAACACGTCTGCCGTGAGCTCCTCGGCATGCTCGAGTCGGTGGTCGCCGCGGAGGGCACGGGCAAGCTTGCGGCCATTCCCGGCTACCGCGTCGCCGGCAAGACCGGCACCGCCTGGAAGGCGACCGCCGGGGGCTACTCGACCGATCGCTACATGGCGGTGTGGGGCGGGGTCGCGCCGGCGAGCGCGCCGCGCCTGGCGGCCGTCGTCGTGATCGATGAGCCGAGCGCCGGACAGCACATGGGCGGGCAGGTGGCCGCCCCGGTGTTCTCGCGCATCGTGGGCGGCGCGCTGCGACTGCTCGCCGTGGCCCCCGATCAGCCGGTGAATGCGCCCGAAGAGCTGCCCGCCAGCCCCGCGCTCGGCACCGTGCGCACGGCGGCGCTGCCATGAGCGCGCCTCGTGCCCGCGCGGCGCGCCCGCTCGCCGAACTCGCCGCCGGCTTTGCCGAAGTGCCCGCACAGGTGCAGGTGAGCGATCTGACCCTCGACAGCCGCGCCGTAACGCCGGGGGCCTTGTTTCTGGCCTGCCGGGGGCGTACGCATCACGGGCTCGCGTTCGCACCCGAAGCCATCGCGCGCGGGGCGCGCGCGGTGCTCTACGAGCGCGAGGGGGCGCAGGCCCCGCCGGCTGCGGCTGCGGGCCTCTTTGTCGCCGCGGTACCGCACCTCAGTGACAAGGTGGGCGTGATCGCCGCGCGCTTCTTCGGGGCCCCCTCGCAGGCGCTCACCATCGCCGGCATCACGGGCACCAACGGCAAGACCACCTGTGCGTGGCTGCTCGCGCAGGCACTGCGGCACTGCCACCGTCCGGCCGCTTATATCGGCACGCTCGGCTACGGGCTGCCGCCCCAGGTGACGCCGACGGCGCACACCACCTCGGATGCGGTGAGCGTGCAGCGCCACCTGGCCGAGCTGCGCGACCTGGGCGCCGAATGCGTGTGCATGGAGGTCTCCTCGCACGCGCTCGATCAGGCGCGCGTCAACGGCGTGCGCTTCCATACCGCAGTGTTCACCAATCTCACCCGCGACCATCTGGACTACCACGGCAGCATGCAGGCCTACGGGACTGCGAAGGCGCGGCTGTTCGCCTGGCCTGACTTAAGCTTCCGCATCATCAACGTCGATGACACCTTCGGCCGCACGCTCGCCGCCGAGCCGGCCGCCGCGCCCCTCATCGTCACGACGCGCAGCGCACGCGCCCCGCTGCCGCCGGGCGCGCGCTTCGTGCGCGCGGTGCGCGTGACGCCCGACCCCGGGGGCCTGCTCATCGAGGTGGAATCGAGCTGGGGCAAGGCGCAGCTGCCGGTGCGGCTCGTAGGGGAGTTCAACGTCGACAACGCGCTCACGGTGCTCGCGGTGCTTCTGGCGTGGCAGATTCCCCTCACCGAGGCGGTGCCGGCCCTTGCCAGGAGCCGCGCGGCCAGCGGGCGCATGGAGATGTTCGGCGGCCGCGGCCGCACACCGCTCGCGATCGTCGACTACGCCCACACCCCCGATGCGCTCGAGAACGCACTGCGCGCCGCGCGGCTGCACTGCCGCGGGCAGCTGCGCGTCGTGTTCGGCTGCGGCGGGGATCGCGATGCCGGCAAGCGCCCCCTCATGGGCAAAATCGCCGCCGAGCTCGCCGATGACATCATCGTGACCGACGACAATCCGCGGGGCGAGGATCCGGTGCGCATCGTGGCGGACATCATCGCCGGCATGGCGCGGCGCACGCCGCACGTGGTGGAGCATGACCGGGCGCTCGCCATCCGCCTGGCGCTCGAGCGCTCCGCGCCCGAGGACGTCGTGCTGATCGCCGGCAAGGGCCACGAGGGCTATCAGATCGTCGGCCATGAGCGGCGCGTGTTCCAGGATCAGGCCGTGGTGAGCCGCGAGCTCGCGAGGCTGCCCGCATGAGGCGCACGCTGGAGGAATTCGCGCGCGCCTGCGGCGGGCGCCTGCAGGGCGCGGACGCCGCCTTCATCGATGTCGTCAGTGACTCGCGCACCCTCAAGCGTGGCCAGCTGTTCGTGGCGCTCGCGGGCCCGCGCTTCGATGGCAACGATTTCGTGGCCGCGGCGCTCAAGGCCGGCGCCGCCGGGGCGCTGGTGAGCCGCGCGCAGCCGGCGGCGCTGCCGCAGATCGTGGTGGCCGACACCCAGGCGGCGCTTGAGCGTGCCGCGCGCACCTGGCGCGCGCACTTCGCCGGCCCGCTGGTCGGAGTCGCCGGCAGCAACGGCAAGACCACCGCCAAGGAGATGACCGCCACCATCCTGACGCAGGCGGGCGACTGTCTCGCCACGCGCGGCAACCTCAACAACCACATCGGCGTGCCGCTCACCCTCATGCGCTTGAGCCCCGAACATCGCTTCGCGGTCATCGAGATGGGCGCGAACCGCCCCGGCGAGGTGGCCGCGCTCGTGGCCCTGGCACGCCCGAGCATCGGCATGATCACCAACGCGGGCGCCGAGCATCTGGAAGGCTTCGGCTCGCTCGAGGGCGTGGCGCGCGCGGAAGGGGAGATGGTGACGGGGCTGACCGCCGCCGCCACCGCCGTCATCAACGCCGACGATGAATTCGTGAGCCTGTGGCGCGGGTCGACGCCGGCGCGGGTGGTCACCTTCGGGGTGCGTCATCCGGCGGACTTCAGCGCCCATGAGGTGCGCACCTCGGTCGGTGCCGGCGGCTTCAGGACTCACTTTCGGCTCGACGCCCCGCAGGGCAGCACCGCCATCGAGCTGTCCCTCGGCGGCGCGCACAACGTCGCCAACGCGCTCGCCGCCGCCGCCGCCGCCGCCAGCGCCGGTGCCACGCTCGAGCACATCGCCGCCGGACTTGCGGCGGTGCACGCCGTGCCCGGGCGGCTGCAGTTCAAGCAGAGCAGGAGCGGTGCGTGGCTGATCGATGATTCCTACAACGCCAACCCGAGCTCGGTGCGGGCTGCGATTGAGGTGCTCGCCTCCTTGAGCGGGCGCAAGTGGCTCGTGCTCGGGGACATGGGCGAACTGGGGAGCTTTGCCGCGGAGGCCCACGCCGACATCGGCGAGTTCGCGCGCGCGCAGGGGATCGAGCGGCTGTATGCGACCGGGCCGCTGATGCAGCGCGCGGTGGACAGCTTCGGCGCGGGCGCCCGCTGGTTCGGCAGCGCCGCAGAACTCACCGCAGCGGTCGATGAGGCACTGCGCGGCGCGGGGCCCGAGGCGCGCCTCCTCATCAAGGGCTCGCGTTTCAATCGCCTGGAGCGCGTGGTCGACGCACTCACCGGCAGCGCGCAGGCGGGCGGGCACTGATGCTGTACTGGATCACCCAACAATTCGCCGGCCATGTGAGCGGCCTGCACGTCTTTTCCTATCTCACCTTCCGCGCCATTCTCGCGACCGCATCTGCGCTGGGGTTCTCGCTGCTCGTGGGGCCCTCGATGATCGCGCGCCTGTCGCGCTACCAGATCGGCCAGGTCGTGCGCGACGATGGTCCGCCGACCCACCTGCTCAAGGCGGGCACGCCGACCATGGGCGGCACACTCATCCTCGTTACGACGCTCGTGAGCACGCTGCTCTGGGCGGAGCTGTCGAACCGGCTGGTGTGGACGGTACTCGGGGTCACCTTCGCCTTCGGTCTCATCGGCTTCTACGACGATTATCTGAAGCTCGTGGTGCGCAACCCCCGCGGGCTCGCGCCGCGCTGGAAGTACTTCTGGCAGTCGGTCGCCGGTCTTGCCACCGCGGCGACGCTCTTCTACACGGCGACCGAGCCAGCGGGGACCGCACTCTTCCTGCCGTTCGTGAAGAACTTCGAAGCACCACTCTCGGCGTTCGGCTTCATCGCCATCGCCTACCTCATGATCGTGGGCATGAGCAACGCGGTGAATCTCACCGACGGGCTCGACGGACTTGCCATCATGCCGGCGGCGCTCGTGAGCGCAGCCCTCGGCATCTTTGCCTACGCGAGCGGCAACGCCGTCTTTGCGCACTACCTGCAGATCCCCGAGATCCGCGGTGCAGGCGAGCTGCTGATCTTCTGTGCCTCCCTCGCCGGCGCGGGACTCGGCTTCCTGTGGTTCAACTCCTATCCCGCCCAGGTATTCATGGGTGACGTCGGGGCGCTCGCCATCGGCGCGGCCCTCGGCGTCATCGCCGTAATCGTGCGCCAGGAGCTCGTGGCGTTGCTGATGGGCGGGGTGTTCGTACTCGAGACCGCCTCGGTCATCCTGCAGGTGGCCTCCTTCAAGCTCACCGGCCGGCGCATTTTCAAGATGGCGCCGATCCATCACCACTTTGAACTCAAGGGCTGGGCGGAACCGAAAGTGATCGTGCGCTTCTGGATCATCTCGCTCCTGCTGGTGCTGGCAGGGCTCGCCACCCTGAAGCTGCGATGAGTGCCGCGCCCACCAAAGCCCCGTACGCCGTGGTGGTCGGCCTGGGCCGCACGGGCCTCTCGTGCGTGCGCTACCTCAATGCCCGCGGCTGGCGGCTCGCGGTGACCGACACGCGCCTCGCGCCGCCGGAACTGGCGCAGCTGCAGGCGCTGGATGCGCGCATCCCCGTGAGCCTCGGGGGGCTCGACACCGGCCTGCTCAGGGACGCGGTATGCGTGGTCGCCTCCCCCGGCGTCCCGCTCAGCGAGCCGTTCTTCGCCGAGGCGCGCCGCCTCGGACTTGAGATCGTGGGCGACGTTGAACTATTCGCGCGCGCCGCCGATGCGCCGGTGGTGGGCATCACCGGCACCAACGGCAAGAGCACCGTCACCACGCTCCTCGGCCGCATGGCCGCGCGTGCCGGCCTGCGCGTGCGGGTCGGGGGCAACCTGGGAGAGCCCGCGCTCGAGCTCCTCGCCCCGGGCACGCAGCTGTACGTGCTGGAGTTATCCAGTTACCAGCTCGAGACCACCGAGTCGCTCGCCTGTCGTGCGGCCACGGTGCTCAACGTGACGCCGGATCACCTGGATCGTTACCCGAATCTTGCAAGCTACGCGGCCGCCAAGGCGCGCATCTTCGCGCGCTGCGACACGGCCGTGATCAATCTGGATGACCCGCTGGTGCTCGCCATGCCGCACGCGGCGCGGCGCACCCTCAGCTTTTCGTTGCGGGCGGCGATCGGCGCGGACTACGCGGTGGCCGAGCACGAGGGCAGCTGGTGGCTGACGCGCGCGCAGGTGCCGCTCTTGCCGCTTGCGGCCCTCAAGATCAAGGGGCTGCACAACGCGGCCAACGCGCTCGCGGCGCTCGCACTCGGGGAAGCGCTCGAACTGCCGCTCGAGCTCATGCTCGAGGAGCTGCGCACCTTCAGCGGACTGGCACACCGCGCGCAGTGGGTGGCCGACGTGCGCGGCGTGAGCTACATCGATGACTCCAAGGGCACCAACGTCGGCGCGACCCTCGCGGCGGTGGCCGGGATGCCGGGCCCGCTCGTCATGATCCTGGGCGGGGAGGGCAAGCAGCAGGACTTCACCCCGCTTGCGGGGGCATTTCGCGACAAGGTCCGCCACGCAGTGCTTATCGGTCGCGACGCGGGGCAGCTTGAGCAGGCGCTGCGCGGCGTGGTCCCGCTCGAGCGGGCCGCGACGTTGCCGCAGGCGGTGCGCGCCGCCGCCGCCGCCGCCCGCCCGGGCGATACGGTGCTGCTCTCGCCCGCATGCGCCAGTTTCGACATGTTCCGCGACTACGCGCATCGCGGCACGGTGTTCGTGCAGGCCGTGCAGGAGCTGGCCGCATGAGCGCCCACGCCTCCCTCATGGGATTTGCGCGCTCGAGCGCCAAGAACGGCGCGGTGCACCTTGATTCCGTCACCATCGCCCTCGCCCTCGGAATCGTGCTCCTCGGGCTCGTGATGGTCACCTCGGCCTCCGTGTCCATCGCTGGACAGGAGAGCGGGCAGCCGTTCTATTACCTCGAGCGCCAGCTGCTCCTGACGCTGATCGGCGCGGGCTGCGCGGCGCTGGTGTTCTCGGTGCCGACGGAAATGCTCGAACGCGCCTCGCTGCCCCTGCTCGCGCTGGCGATCGTGCTGCTGCTGATCGTGCTCGTACCCGGTCTCGGGCACTCGGTGAACGGCAGCCGCCGCTGGCTGCGCCTGGGCGGCGCGAACTTCCAGGTCTCCGAGCTCGCCCGCGTCCTCGTGCTGATCTACATCGCCAGCTACGCGGTGCGCCGCGAGACGCAGCTGCGCGAATCCTTCGCCGGCCTGGTGAAGCCCTTGGGTCTGCTCTTCTGCGTGAGTGCGTTGCTGCTCATCGAGCCGGACTTCGGCGCGGCCACGGTGCTCTTCGCGACTGGCTTTGGCCTGCTGTTCCTGGCCGGTGCGCGCTTGCGCTACGTGATCGCCATGACCGCGCTCGCGGCGGCCGGCTTTGGCCTCTTGGCGGTGAGCTCCAGTTACCGCATGCGCCGCCTGACGGCGTTCCTGGATCCGTGGGCGGACCCCTTCAACAGCGGCTTTCAGCTGACGCAGTCCCTCATCGCCATCGGTCGCGGACAGTGGTTCGGGGTGGGACTTGGGGATTCGGTGCAGAAACTGTTCTACCTGCCCGAGGCGCACACCGACTTTCTCTTCGCGGTGCTCGCCGAGGAGCTCGGGCTCGTGGGCGTGGTGCTCACGCTCGCGCTCTTCCTCGGCCTCGTCTGGCGCAGCTTCTACATCGCGCGCCTGGCGGCGGATGCGGGCCTGAAGTTTCCGGCCTACCTCGCCTCGGGCTTTGGCCTGTGGGTCGGCATCCAGGCCTTCATCAACATCGGCGTCAATATGGGGGTGCTGCCGACCAAGGGCCTGACGCTGCCGCTCATGAGCTACGGCCGCTCGAGCCTGATCGTGGCGCTTGCGTGGCTGGGGCTGCTGCTGCGCGTATATCACGAGGCCAAACGCGAGCAGCGCGGCTCGGCCACCGTGCGGGGGGCGACGTGAGCCGCCCGATCCTCATCATGGCGGCCGGCACCGGCGGACACGTGTTCCCCGCGCTCGCGCTCGCGCGGCTGCTGCGCGAGCAGTCCCTCGAGGTGGTCTGGCTCGGTACCGAGCGCGGTCTTGAGTCACGGGTCATCCCCGCCGAAGGCATTCCGATCGAGCGGCTCTCGATCGGCGGACTGCGCGGCAAGGGCGTGTTCACCTGGGTCGCGGCGCCCTTTCGCCTCGGCCGGGCGCTGCTGCAGGCGCTCGCCGTCATGCGGCGCCACCAGCCAAGCGTGGTCGTCGGACTCGGCGGCTTCGTCACCGGCCCCGGCGGGATTGCCGCCTGGCTTACGCGCCGCCCGCTCGTCATCCACGAGCAGAACGCCATTGCCGGCTTCACCAACCGCTGCCTTGCGCACGTGGCACGCCAGGTGCTGGAGGCCTTTCCCAACAGCTTCGGACGCGACGTGCATTCGAAGGTGATCGGCAATCCCGTGCGCGCCGACATCAGCGCCGTGCCGCCGCCTTCGGTGCGCTTCGCCGGCCGCAGCGGTCCCGTGCGCATCCTCGTCATCGGCGGCAGTCAGGGCGCGGCACGCCTGAACGCGGTGGTGCCGTTTGCGCTCAAGCGGCTCTCCTCCTGGCTCGCCTTTGACGTGCGTCACCAGGCCGGCGAGCGCTGGATCGATGCCGGACGCGCCAGCTACGCCCAGGCCGGGGTGCGCGCGGACGTGCGCCCCTTCATCGAGGACATGAGCGAGGCGTACGCGTGGGCGGACCTGGTCATCTGCCGCTCCGGCGCGCTCACCGTCTCGGAACTGGCCGCCGTGGGTGTGGGTTCCGTCCTCGTACCCTTCCCGAACGCGGTCGACGATCACCAGGCCTACAACGCGCAGTACCTGGTGCGCGAGGGGGCGGCGGTGCTCATCAGCGACCGCGAGCTCACCGCCGAGCGTCTGGCGGCGGAGCTGCAGCGCTTGTGCGCCGGGCGCGGCAAGCTCCTCGCCATGGCCGAGCGCGCGCGCCTGCTCGCCAAACCGCGCGCGGCCGATGAGCTCGCCGCCTCGTGTCTGGAACTGGCACGGAGGGCCGCATGAGCCGCGAGCGCCGCACGTTGCCGGAGCGCCCGCAGATCGAGCGCCGCGTCAACCCCGAGCGGCGCGACCGCATGCGCCGCATCAACACCATCCATTTCGTCGGCATCGGCGGCAGCGGCATGAGCGGCATCGCCGAGGTGCTGCTGAATCTCGGTTACGCCGTGCAGGGCTCGGACCTGCGCGCCAGCCCCGTGACGCAGTGGCTCGCCGGCCTTGGCGCCCGCATCAGCATCGGCCACGCCGCGGCCCACATCCTGGGCGCCGACGTCATCGTGGCCTCGGGCGCGGTGGCGCGCGACAACCCGGAGGTCGAGGCGGCGCTCAAGGCGCGCATCCCGGTGGTGGCGCGCGCCGAGATGCTCGCCGAGCTCATGCGCTTCCGCTACTCCATCGCGGTCGCAGGCTCGCACGGCAAGACCACCACCACGAGCCTGCTCGCGAGCATTCTCGGCGAGGGCGGGGAGGACCCGACCTACGTCATCGGCGGACGGCTGAAGAGCGCGGCCAGCAACGCGCGCCTGGGAGCCGGGCGCTACCTCGTGGCGGAAGCGGATGAGAGCGATGCTTCCTTCACGCATCTGCAGCCCCTGATCGCGGTCGTCACCAACATCGACAACGATCACCTGAGCACGCACGGCGGGGATTTTGGGCTGCTCAAGGAGAGCTTCCTCGATTTCCTGCACAACCTGCCGTTCTATGGGCTCGCGGTGCTGTGCCTGGATGATGAGCATGTGCGCAGCATCGTGCAGGAGGTCGGCCGCCCGATCCTCTCCTACGGCCTTGAAGCGGGCGCGGACGTGCGCGCCGTCAACATCCGCCCGGCCGGCGCCGCGACGTACTTCGAGGTGACGCGCGCCGCCGCCGCCGCGCTGCCCGTGAAGCTGAGTCTTCCGGGCCTGCACAACGTGCGCAATGCGCTCGCCGCGCTCGCGGTGGCGAGCGAGCTCGGCATCGAGGACGCGGCGATCCTCAGGGCGCTCGCCGCTTTTCAGGGCGTTGACCGGCGCCTGCAGCACATCGCCGACGTGGTCACCGCGGTCGGCGCCGTCAGCATCATCGATGATTACGCGCATCACCCGACCGAAGTCACCGCGACGCTTGCCGCAGTGCGCCAGGCCTACCCCGGACGGCGCATCCTGCTCGCCTTTCAGCCGCATCGCTTCACGCGCACGCGCGATCTCATCGATGACTTCAGTAAGGCGCTCTCGGAGGCGGATGCTTTGTGCGTCACCGAGGTGTATGCGGCCGGTGAAACCCCGATCACCGGCGCCGACGGGCGCGCCATCTGCCGCGCGGTGAGAAGCCGCGGGCTGCTTGAGCCGTTGTTCGTCGAGAAGGTCGAGGAGCTGGCCCAGGCGCTCAAGGATGTGATCCAGGACGGCGATGTCATCCTCGCGATGGGCGCGGGCAACATCACCGCCGTGGCGCACGCGCTGCCACAGGCCCTGAGCGCGCTCCTGCCGCCCGGGAGGGTGGAGTGAACATGTCGATGGCCGTGACACCCGAATTCGCCCCGCGCGTGCGCCGCGAGGAGCCCTTGAGCCGCCACACCTCCTGGCACGTGGGGGGGCCTGCGGAGCTGTTCTTCAATCCCCGCGACCGCGCGGATCTGAGCGCCTTCCTGCGCACCGTGCCCGCCGCGGAGCCGATTCAGTGGATCGGGCTCGGCAGCAATCTCTTGGTACGCGACGGGGGCATCCGCGGGGTCGTCATCAGCACCCACGGCACCCTGGATACCCTCGAGCGCCTGAGCGCGACCACGGTGCGGGCCGAAGCCGGCGTCGCCTGCGCGCGCATTGCCCGCCAGTGCGTCAAATGGGGCTTAGGTCCGGCGGAGTTCTTTGCCGGTATTCCCGGCACCCTCGGCGGCGCACTCGCCATGAACGCAGGCGCCTTTGGCGGGGAGACCTGGCGGCACGTGCTCAGGCTCGAAACCATCGACCGGCACGGCGCGATCCATACACGCGCCGCCGCCGAGTACCGCGTCAGCTACCGCCATGTGCAGGCGCCGGTCCCGGAGGAGTGGTTCCTCTCCGCCGAGCTCACTTTCGAGGCGCGCCCGGCCGCGCACAGCGCCGATGTGGCCGCGCTCCTGGAACGACGCAAGGCGACGCAGCCGATCGGCGAGTGGAGCTGCGGCTCGGTGTTCACCAATCCCCCCGGCGATCACGCCGCGCGCCTGATAGAGGCGGCGGGGCTGAAGGGCTTTCGCATCGGCGACGCGTCCGTGTCGGACAAGCACGCGAATTTCATCATCAACCACGGTCAGGCGAGCGCACAGGACCTCGAGCGCCTCATCCGGCACGTGCGCGACACCGTCGCGGCTGTGCACGGGGTGATGCTCGAGCCGGAAGTGCGCATCGTGGGGGTGCCGTAAGTGCGTCTCACGTACGACCCGCACAGCCTGCGCCGCGTGAGTACTGCGTCCGAGTTCGGGCGCGTCGCGGTGCTCTTTGGCGGCGATTCGAGCGAGCGGGAGATCTCGCTCCTCACCGGCAACGCCGTGCTCGCGGCGCTTGAGCGCCGCGGCGTCGATGCGCACGCCTTCGATCCGCGCGAGCGCGCGCTGCCGGAGCTCTTGAGTGAGCGCTTCGAGCGCGTCTGGATCGCGCTGCATGGCCCGGGCGGGGAGGATGGCACGCTGCAGGGCGCGCTCGAGTACCTGGGTGTGCCCTACACCGGCAGCGGCGTCATGGGCTCGGCGATCGGCATGGACAAGCTGCGCACCAAGCGTCTGGCGCTCGCGGTCGGGGTGCCGACCTGCGACTTCCTCACCCTCGCGGGCCCGGCGGATTTTGCGCCCGCGATCAAGCGGCTCGGACTGCCGCTCATCGTGAAGCCGGCCACCCAGGGCTCAAGCGTCGGCATGGCGAAGGTCGAGCGCGCGCAGGATCTTGCCAGCGCCTACGCCGCCGCCGCGCAGTTCGAGACGCTGGTGTTCGCCGAGCCCTGGCTCAGCGGCGCCGAGTACACCGTCGCCATCCTGCAGGACGCCGCCTTGCCCTCGATCCGCATCGAAACCCCGCGCACCTTCTACGACTACGAGGCGAAGTATTTCCGCGACGACACGCGCTACTTCTGCCCCTCCGGATTGTCTGCGAGCGCCGAGGCGCATCTGGCGAAGCTTGCGCTGGGCGCCTTCGAGGCCTGCGGCGCCAGCGGCTGGGGCCGGGCGGATTTCATGATGGATGGCGCCGGGCGCCCGCAGCTGCTGGAGATCAACACCGTCCCGGGCATGACGAGCCACAGCCTCGTGCCCATGGCCGCGCAGGCCGCCGGCATCGACTTCCCGGAACTGTGCTGGCGGGTGCTCGAGACGAGTTTCACGCGGCGGCTCCTCGCCCCCGGGAAGGGTCAGTCTTGAACGTGCTGCGTCGCCCCAAGAACCGCCGCAAGCCTGCCGAAGCGCGCCGCCGCCTGAGGCTGCCGGCGCTCAACTGGCGCTACCTCGGCTACACGAGCGCGGCACTCGCGCTCATCGGCGCGGTGACGGCAGGCGTCCTGTGGGCCCTGAATCAGCCGATCCAGAGTGTCGCGGTGGAGGGTCGCTTCCAGCGCGTCACCCCCGGGGACGTGGAACGCGTGGTGAAGAGCTGCGTGCACGGGGCAGGCCTCCTGTCAGTGGATCTGGCGGCCGTACGACGCGCCATCCACACCCTCCCCTGGGTGGACGGGGTGAGTGTGCAGCGCGCCTGGCCACGCGGACTGACGGTGCTCGTGATCGAGCAGACCGCCGCGGCGCGCTGGGGCGAGAGTGGGCTGCTCAACATGCGTGGGGAGCTCTTTGATTCCGACGAGCGCCACATCCCCCCGGAGCTTGCGCGGCTGGAGGGTCCGAAGGGCAAGGAGGCGCTCGTGGCGAGCCGCTACCTCGCCGCCGAAGGGCGCCTCATCCAGGCAGGCCTGCGCCTGACGGCGATGCGCCTGGATGCCCGCGGCGCGTGGGAATTTGATCTGGCCAACGGCGTCACCGTGCGTTTGGGACGGCGCCAGGTGGATGAGCGCTTCGAGAAATTCATGACAACCGCGCTGAAGCTCGTCACGCAGCGCGGCGAGGACATTGCCTACGTGGATATGCGTTATACGAACGGGTTTGCCATCGGCTGGCGCGGCAATGCCGCCCGCGGCGCGGGCCGCGAGGGGAGTCACGATGCTTAAGCGCGCCGAGCGAAATCTTATCGTTGGCCTGGACATCGGTACCTCCAAGGTCGTCGCCCTGGTAGGGGAAGTCGGCCCCGACGGCTCGATCGAGCTTCTGGGCCTGGGCTCGCAGCCCTCGCGCGGACTCAAGAAAGGCGTCGTGGTCAACATCGAGTCCACGGTGCAGTCGATCCAGCGCGCGGTGGAGGAGGCCGAGCTCATGGCCGGCTGCGAGATCCACTCGGTGTTCGCCGGCATCGCCGGCAGCCACGTGCGCAGCCTGAACTCGCACGGCGTGGTCGGCGTGCGCGACAAGGAAGTCAGCCACGGCGACGTCGAGCACGTGATCGATGCGGCCAAGGCGGTCGCCATTCCCGCGGACCAGAAGATCCTGCACGTGCTGCCGCAGGAATTCATCGTCGATGGCCAGGAAGGCATCCGCGATCCGATCGGCATGTCCGGTGTGCGCCTGGAGGCGAAGGTGCACATCGTCACGGGTGCGGATTCGGCGGCGCAGAACATCGAGAAGTGCATCCAGCGCTGCGGACTTGAGGTCGATGACGTGGTGCTCGAGCAGCTCGCCTCCAGCTTCGCCGTGCTCACCGAGGATGAGAAGGAGCTCGGCGTGTGCCTGGTCGATATCGGCGGCGGCACCACCGATCTTGCGGTGTTCGCTAACGGCGCCATCCGCCACACCGCCGTCATTCCGATCGCCGGCGACCAGGTGACCAACGACATCGCCGTCTCGATGCGCACCCCGACGCAGTACGCCGAGGACATCAAGATCCGCTACGCCTGCGCGCTCTCGCAGCTGGCGAACCCGGACGAGAGCATCGAGGTGCCGAGCGTCGGAGAGCGCCCCGCGCGGCGCTTGGCGCGTCAGACGCTCGCCGAGATCGTCGAGCCGCGCTACGAGGAGCTCTTTGCCCTCGTGCGCGAGGAGCTCGCGCGCTCGGGTTTCGAGGAGATGATCGCCGCGGGCATCGTGCTCACCGGCGGCAGCGCCAAGATGGAAGGCGCGATCGAGCTTGCCGAAGAGGTGTTCCACGTGCCGGTGCGCCTCGGGGTGCCGCAGGCCGTGCGCGGACTCACCGATGTGGTGCGCAATCCCATTTATTCCACGGGCGTCGGGCTGCTGCTCTACGCCCGCGACAACGCTTTGCCCGCACGTCACGGGCACTCCCTGGGCGGTAATGCCAAGTCGGTGCTCGACCGCATGCGTTCCTGGTTCCAGGGAAACTTTTGAAGCTGACAGAGCTGTTAGAGAAGAACGACGACTCAACCAACCGTTTGTATTTGTGTAAGGAGCGACAACATGTTTGAACTGATGGACGCGTATAGCCAAAGCGCCGTCATCAAGGTGATCGGGGTGGGTGGCGGCGGCGGCAACGCCGTAGCGCACATGGTCACCGCCGGCATCGATGGCGTGGAGTTCATGTGCATCAACACCGACTCGCAGGCCCTCAAGCACGCCAAGGTGAAGACGGCGCTGCAGATCGGCTGCAACATCACCAAGGGCTTGGGCGCCGGGGCCGACCCGGAGGTGGGCCGCCAGGCGGCGATGGAGGACCGCGATCGCATCGTGGAGCTCGTGGAAGGCTGCGACATGCTCTTCATTACCGCCGGCATGGGTGGTGGCACGGGCACGGGCGCCGCCCCGGTCGTGGCGCAAGTGGCCAAGGAGCTCGGCATCCTCACCGTCGCCGTCGTGACCAAGCCCTTCGAGATGGAGGGCAGCAAGCGCGGCTTCGTGGCCGATCACGGCATGGCGGAGCTGTCCAAGTACTGCGATTCGCTCATTACAATTCCTAACCAGAAACTGCTCACCGTGTTAGGACCGCAGACGACGCTGCTGGATGCCTTCAAGGCGGCCAACCAGGTGCTGCAGGGTGCCGTGCAGGGCATCGCCGAGCTCATCACGCGTCCGGGCTTGATCAACGTTGACTTCGCGGACGTGCGCACCGTGATGGCCGAGACCGGCATGGCGATGATGGGCTCGGGGGCGGCGAGCGGCGAAGGCCGCGCGCGCGCCGCGGCCGAGGCAGCCGTCTCCTCCCCGCTGCTCGAGGACATCAATCTCGCTGGCGCCCACGGGATCCTGGTGAACGTGACCGCGGGGATGGATCTGTCGATCGGGGAATTCCAGGAAGTCGGCCAGATCGTCAAGCAGTTCGCCTCCGAGGATGCGACCGTGGTGGTCGGCACGGTGATTGATCCGGAGCTCTCCAACCAGGTGCGGGTCACGGTGGTGGCGACCGGGCTCGGACGGCCCGCTGCTGCAACGCGGTCCCCGGCGCGGGAGCGCGAAGCGGTCCCGGCGCGTGAGGCGCGCGAGGCGGGCATGCGTGTTGTGGCCAGGCCACGCACGGCCAGTGACTACGCGGTGTACGAGCGACCGACCGCGCACCGTCAGCAGCGCGCGGTTGGGGATGGTCTGCGCACCGAAGCGGAAGCCGAGGACGTGCTCGACATACCGGCTTTCCTACGGCGGCAGGCCGATTGATGTGATACGGTAACGCGCCTTACACACCGCGCCTTGGAGAGGGGCCTGCTAGGCTCAAGTCGGCCTCTCCCCAATGGCGCGTATGGCGCGCCTGTCATCCTTGGTAGGCTTGAGGCGTTACAGTAAAGCAACACCATGGTTGGACAACGGACGCTAAAAAACACGATTCGCGCCACGGGCGTTGGCTTGCACACGGGCAAGAAGGTGCTGATGACGCTGCGGCCGGCCGACCCTGACGAGGGGATCATCTTCCGGCGCACGGACCTGCCCCAGGTCGTGGACATCCGCGCGACCGCGGAGAACGTCGGCGACACGATGCTCGGCACGACGCTCGGCAAAGGCGAGTCGCGCGTCTCGACCGTCGAGCACCTGCTGTCCGCCTTTGCGGGCCTCGGGATCGACAACGCGATCGTCGAGGTCTCGGCGGCGGAGGTGCCGATCATGGACGGCAGCGCCGGACCCTTCGTGTTCCTGCTGCAGTCGGCCGGCATCGAGGAGCAGCGTCAGCCCAAGCGCTTCATCCGGGTGAAGAAGCGCCTGCGGGTCGAGGATGCGGACAAGTGGGCGCAGTTTGATCCGTTCGACGGCTTCAAGGTCAACTTCGAGATCGAGTTCAATCACCCGATCTTCAAGCGCCGCTCGCAGCGCGCCTCCATGGATTTCTCCACGACCTCGTTTCTGAAGGAAGTGAGCCGCGCCCGTACCTTCGGCTTCATGCGCGACCTGGAGACACTGCGCTCGCGCAATCTTGCGCTCGGCGGCAGTCTCGACAACGCGATCGTGCTGGATGATTTCCGCGTGCTCAACGAGGACGGCCTGCGCTACGAGGACGAGTTCGTCAAGCACAAGATCCTCGATGCGATCGGGGATCTGTACCTGCTCGGGCACAGCCTGATCGGCGAGTTCAGCGGTCACAAGTCCGGACACGCGCTCAACAACAAGCTGCTGCGGACGCTCCTCGCCGACACCGCCGCGTGGGAAGAGGTCGTGTTCGAGCGTTACGCGGACGCGCCGATCTCCTACATCGAAGCGCCCGCGCTGCCGCCGGGCGGCTGAGGTGCGCGCGCCGCCGCGCGCTTCTCCCCGCGGCGCCTTACGCTAAGATCGCGGGCGGGTCAGGCAATTCCAGAGGTTTGAAGATGCAACGCTTGGCAGTGGCAGTGCTCCTCGTCGGGGCTTTCCTGGAAACGCCCGACGCGCAGGCCGCGCGCACCTTTACCGAAGGCCACGACTACGTGCGCCTGCCGCAGCCGCAGAGCACCACGGTGCTGCCCGGCAAGGTCGAGGTCATGGAAGTGTTCTCGTACGGCTGCCCGGCCTGCAACATCTTCGAGCCGAAAATGAACGCGCTCCGGCGCGCGTTGCCTGCGAACGCGCAGCTGGTATTGCTGCCGGCGGCGTTCATGACGGCCGAGGACTGGCCGATGTTCCAGCGCGCCTACTTTGCCGCGCAGTTCCTGCATGTCGCCGAGCAGGCCCACCAGGGCATCTTCGATGCGGTCTGGAAGACCGGCGAGCTCGCCACCACCGACCCCGACACCCATCGTCTGAAGGAGCGGATGCCTTCGATCGAGGATGCGGCGCGCGTCTACGCGCGCCTCACGGGCATCAAGCCGGAGACATTCCTCGCGACCGCCCGCTCGTTCTCCGTGGACGTGAAGATGAAGGCCGCAGATTCGCAGATTTTGGCCATGCAGGTCCCGGGAACCCCCTCCATCGTCGTGAACGGCCGCTACCGGGTGGATTCCATGGGCAGCCCCGAGGAGCTCATCGAGCTGGTGAAGTTCCTCGTCGCCAAGGAAAGCACACCACACTGATGCCGCGCGCGCCGCGGGCGCGCTTTCAGCTGCGCGGCAGCACCCGGACCTCAATGGACTGCACCACCGGATGTGCCGCGCGCAGGCTGCCCTCAAGCTCCATCAGCGCGAAGCGTAGCCGTGCGCACCAGGTGGCCGACTCGGCGAACACCACGAGCGTGCCCTCGCGCTCGTTGACACCGGAGACGCGCGCGTGGATCTCGGCGGGCAGATGAGCCGACAGCCATTCGCCCCAGAGGCTCTGCCGCGCGGCCTGATCGGTGAGGCGCGTCAATGCCGGCAGGCTGCGTTTCAGCAGGTCCTTAACAGAATGTGTGGAACGCGCGCTTCGTGACGTAGGACCTGCCCGAGTCCTCATTGGGGCTTTCCCGCGCTTGTCTCGTGGAGTCTTCTTGGGCATATTGAGCAGTGCTGCCCTTTAGCAAACCCGCCGAAAGGCGGGGACGCAAAGCCACCGGTCTAAAGCGAGGAGCCATGACAGCGGGGTTGCCAGCATCGTACAGGTTTTCTGAAAGAAAACAGGGCCCTTCAAGGCCCGGACACGGTTCATGCGGTGGCTTGCATGCCGGTCCAACGCGGGGGCGTTAGAGAAGCCACAAGCGTGCTATGAACGTCATATTCCTGTCCAAGCGTGTGGGGAAGGCGAGGCAGTTAGACCTCGCGCACCCGCTCACATTAAGTCTAATCGCGGGCTTTGCGCTCGTGGTGCTGGGCAGCGCGTTCATGTTCGGCATGCAGCTCGGGCGCGGCAGCCACGAGCGCCTCATCTTGAGCGACACGGTGCGTTTCGGGGAAACCCTCACGCAGCAGAAACAGCAAATCGCCGACCTCAAGCAGCAGCTGCAGCTGCGGGTGGACGCGATGGCCATGCGCTTAGGCGAAGTGAACGCGCACATCATCCGCCTGGACGCCCTCGGCAAGCGTCTCACGGAGATGGCCGACATCGACAGCCGCGAGTTCAACTTCGACCGTGAGCCGCCGCGCGGCGGTGCGAGCGAAGGCGAAGGCGTGAGTGCGCAGATTCCGGACCTGACGGCGATGCTCGCGAACCTGCAAAAGCGCGTCGACCTCCGCGAGTCTCAGCTCACCGCCCTGGAAAACACCATCCTCGCGCGCGAACTCAAGGAGGAGATTCACCCCGAGGGCCGTCCCGTTGAGGGGGGCTTCATCTCCTCGTATTTCGGCGAGCGTGAGGACCCCTTTGACGGTCAGGAGACCTTTCACAAGGGGGTGGATTTCGCCGGCGCCAAGGGCTCGACCGTGATGGCCGTGGCGGCAGGTGTCGTCACCTGGGCGGGTGAGCGTTCCGGCTTCGGCAAGCTCGTCGAGATCAACCACGGCGACGGCTACGTCACCCGCTACGCCCACAACGAGAAGACGCTGGTGAGCGTCGGCCAGACCGTCAAGCGCGGCGAGCCCGTCGGCCTCATGGGCTCCACGGGTCACTCGACCGGTCCGCACGTGCACTTCGAAGTGCTGCGTAACGGTCGCGCGGTCGACCCGTTGTCGTACATCGGCCGCTAGACCCCAAGCTTCCCCGCGAACCCTTGAATTCGCCCGCCGCCGAACCAATTGGGCGGCTTTAGCGTCTATTGCGTACAATACGCCGCTTTCCCGGCCCGGCATCCAGGCTAAGTACCTGTCGGGTAAGCCATTTTTCCCAAACGAGTGACCCTTGCGCCAACTTCTCACCCGCGTCTTCGGTAGCCGCAACGAACGCATCGTCCGAGGCTACGGCCGCTACGTGCGGGCCGCGAATCAGCTCGAGCACCAGATCAAGCCCCTCACGGATGAGGCGCTCAAGGCGAAGACGGACGAGTTCCGGGCGCGCCTGAAGGCCGGAGCGACGCTCGATGAGCTCTTGCCGGAGGCGTTCGCGGTGGTGCGCGAGGCGGCGCTGCGCACGCTGCGCCTGCGGCATTTCGACGTGCAGCTGGTCGGAGGCATCGCGCTGCACAAGGGCATGATCTCCGAGATGCGCACGGGCGAGGGCAAGACGCTCATGGCGACGCTGCCGGCATATCTGAATGCCCTCAGCGGTGAAGGCGTGCACATCGTCACGGTCAACGAGTACCTCGCGCAGCGCGATGCGGACTGGATGGGCCCGGTCTACAGCTTCCTCGGGCTCACCGTCGGGGTCATCAAGAACGCCCAGAGCCAGCCGGAGAAGCGCGCCGCCTACGCGTGCGACATTACCTACGGCACCAACAACGAATTCGGCTTCGACTATCTGCGCGACAACCTCGCCTACCGCCTGGAGGACCGCGTGCAGCGCACGCTCTCCTTCGCGGTCGTCGACGAGGTCGACTCGATCCTTATCGACGAGGCGCGCACGCCGCTCATCATCTCCGGCCCCGCCGAGGAGAGCACCGAGCTGTACCTGCGCATCAATCAGCTCGTGCCGCGCCTCACGCGCCAGAAGGAGGAGGACGGGCCGGGGGACTATTCGGTCGAGGAGAAGACCAAGCAGACGCATATCACCGAGGCCGGCCACGAGCACGTCGAGCAGCTCATGCTGCAGGTGGGGCTTTTGAAGCCGGGCGAAAGTCTCTACGACCCGGCGAACATCCGCCTGATGCACCACCTGGGCGCGGCGTTACGCGCCCACGCGCTCTACAAGCGCGACGTCGAGTACATCGTGCGCGGCGGCGAGGTGATCATCGTCGATGAGTTCACCGGACGCACCATGCCGGGGCGGCGCTGGTCGGATGGCCTGCACCAGGCGGTGGAAGCCAAGGAAGGGGTGCGGGTGCGCGAGGAGAACCAGACGATCGCCTCGATCACCTTCCAGAACTACTTCCGCCTCTACAAGAAGCTCTCCGGCATGACCGGTACGGCGGACACCGAGGCGCCCGAGTTCCTGCAGATCTATGGTCTTGAGGTGGTCGTGATTCCCACCCACCGGCCGATGATCCGCAAGGACAACCCGGACTTCGTGTATCTGACCCAGAAGGACAAGTACGAGGCGATCATCGAGGACATCCGCGACTGCGTGACGCGCGAGCAGCCGGTGCTGGTGGGCACCACCTCGATCGAGACGTCCGAGCTTCTGTCCGGCCTGCTGCAGAAGGAGGGCGTCACGCACGAGGTGCTCAACGCCAAGCAGCACGAGCGCGAGGCGCACATCATCGCCCAGGCCGGCCGCCCGGCCGCCGTCACCATCGCCACCAACATGGCCGGTCGCGGCACCGATATCGTGCTCGGCGGCAACCTTGAGGCGGAACTCGCGCAGGCCACCGACAGCGATGATCTGGCACGCGAGGGCATGCGCGCGGCCTGGCAGGCGCGCCACGATAAGGTGCTGACCGCGGGCGGCCTGCACATCGTTGGCACCGAGCGGCATGAGTCGCGCCGCATCGACAATCAGCTGCGCGGGCGTTCCGGTCGTCAGGGGGACCCGGGCTCGAGCCGCTTTTATCTGTCGATGGAAGACAACCTGATGCGCATCTTCGGTGACCCGGTGCGTACGCAGCGCCTCTTGAAGATGGCGGGCATGAAGGAAGGCGAGGTGATCGAGAGCGGCATGCTCACGCGCCAGATCGAAAAGGCACAGCGCAAGGTCGAGTCGCACAACTTCGACATCCGCAAGAACCTGCTGCTGTTTGATGACGTCGCCAACGATCAGCGCAAGGTGGTCTATCAGCAGCGCACCGAGATCATGGGCACGGAGGACGTGTCGGATGCGATCCGCGGCCTCATGGAGGACGCGGTCGGCACGCTCATGGACCAGTTCATGCCCAAGCAGGCGCTGCCGACGGACTGGGACCTGCCGGGGCTCGCCGAGGCGCTGGCGCGCGATTTCGACACGCGCGTGGATCCGAAAGCCTGGCTCGCCGCGGAGCCGGAGCTCGAGGAGCAGACGCTGCGCGCGCGCATCGTCAAGGCGGTGGACGACGCCTACAGCGCCAAGGTGACGCGCATCGGCGCCCCGCAGATGCGCTACGTCGAGCGGCGCGTGATGCTCGAGAAGCTCGACCATCACTGGCGCGAGCATCTTGCCGCCATGGACTATCTGCGCCAGGGCATCCACTTGCGCGGCTACGCGCAGAAGGACCCGAAGTTCGAGTTCAAGCGCGAAGCGTTCGATCTGTTCGCGGCCATGCTCGAGCGCATCAAGTTCGAGACCGCCTCCACCATCGCCACCGCCGAAGTACTCACCCAGGCAGACCTCGATCGCGAGGAAGAGCAACGCCGCGAGCGCCTCATGCGCGCCTTGCAGGCACAACACGCGGAAGCCGCCTCGCTGCTCGCCGGCGCCGGTGAAGCGCCCCCGGCGGCCCCGCCCCCGGGGCGTGGTCTGGGTGCTCTGCGGGCCCTGCCCGGCGGCGCACCCCCGCCGCCGCCGCTGCCCGCGCCCGAGTCCGCCGGCACCTTCGTGCGCAACGAGCGCAAGGTGGGACGCAATGAACCGTGCCCCTGTGGCTCAGGGAAGAAGTACAAGCACTGCCACGGCGTGCTCTCGAGCGTCGAGTAGCCGCCCGCCACCGCCGTGATCCGGGTCGTCGCCGCGGCGCTCTACGATGCGCAAGGGCGTGTGCTCATCGCCGAGCGCCCGCGCGGTACGCACATGGCCGGACGCTGGGAGTTTCCGGGCGGCAAGGTCACCCCGGGCGAGGACGAGCGCGCAGCGCTCGTGCGCGAGCTGGCCGAGGAACTCGGGATCGAGGTGTGGGACGCCCAGCCGGTCATGCGCCTGACACACGCTTATCCCGACCGCGACGTCGAGCTCTCCTTGTGGATCATCGTGAGCTACGCCGGCACGCCTGAGTCGCTGGATGCGCAGCGCCTGCGCTGGGTCCCCCCCGCGCAGCTTGCCGGCGAGGATATTCTCGAGGCCGACCGGCCCTTTATCGAGGCGCTGCGGGACCTGCCGGCACCGTGATCCGGCGGCCGCCGGCGGCGGGGCGGGCCCAGCGGGGGCGGACGTGTACAATTGAGGACGCATACTCGGTAAGGCGGAACAACCTCGATGGCAGCGCAGAACGATCTTCCGGAAATCCATCTCGATCCCAAGGGCCTGTATCGCGAGGACGTGTTCACTGACCGGCACGCCGGCAGCGTGCGGCGGCTGACGCCGGTGCACAGCGATGGCTCCCCCGATACCTCGCGCGCGGTGCTGTTTTCCGGCCAGACGCAGCTGTTGACGCCGGCGGGGGTGCTACCCCTCGGTTTTGAGATCGAGGCGCGCACGCTGGACGAGGCGCTGCAGAAATTCCCGGAAGGAGTGAAGGTCGCCCTCGAGCAGGCGATCGATGAGGCGCGCGAGCTGCGCCGCGAAGCCGCCTCACGCATCGTCGTGCCCGATGTCGGCAGCGGCGTGGGTCCGGGACCCGGACCGGCCGCGGGCGGCGGCAAGATCAAGTTTCCTTAAGAGCGCGCGGTTCGCGCGCTGCCGAGCGCACCGGCTGCCGCGGTGCAGCGGTGGGCTTGTTACACTCACTTCGATGCCGAAGTCCAAACCTCTGACGCTCGTCGCAGCGCTCGCGCTCGCCGCCAGCGTCGTTTCCGGGGTTTACTCGTGCGCCAACACCCAGCTGGTCGGGGGCAACCAGACCATTCCGGGACCCGGTCCGGGTGGCAAACCGATGCGCACCGTCACGGATCAGGCGGTCGGCATGCCGCCGGTCGCCAATAACCCGATCTACCCGTTCACCGCGCGCGTCGAGGTCAACGACAACTACTTCGGCACCAAGGTGGCCGACCCCTACCGCTGGCTTGAGAGCCTCGACTCCCCGGCCGTGCAGCAGTGGGTGATGTCCGAGAACGCGGTGTCGCAGCCGCAGCTTGCGGGACTGCCGCAGCGGCCGTGGTTCAAGCGGCGACTCGGGGAACTGTGGAACTACGAGCGCTACGAGCTGCCCATCCGGCGTGGCGCGCATTACTTCTATCTGCACAACGACGGTGAGCAGAACCAAAGCGTGCTGTTCGTCGCGGACACCCTCGAGGCGCCCGGGCGCGTGCTCTTTGATCCGAACGCGGCGCGCGCGGACGCTACGGTGGCACTGTCCGAGTTCCACCCGTCCGAGCAGGGCGACATGGTCGCCTATGCGGTCTCCGACGGCGGCACGGACTGGCAGATCTGGCGTTTTCGGCGGGTGAAGGACGGGCAGGATCTCAAGGACGAGCTGCGCTACACCAAGTTCTGGGGCGTCTCCTGGGCGCACGACGGCTCAGGCGTGTACTACAGCCGCTATCCGGCACTCGCCCTGGGCAAGGGCGACGATGCCGGCCGGCCGGCGCTGTACTTTCACAAGCTCAACACCTCCCAGGACGCCGACCGCCTCGTCTACGAGATCAAGGACCACCCGACACGCATCCCGCAGGGACGCGTCACCGAGGACGGCCACTACCTCGTTATCACGCAGGTGGAGGGGTACGAGAAGAACGGCGTCGAGCTGCTGGATCTGCTCAAGCCCGGCGCGCAGGCGCAGCCGCTCCTCATGGGATGGGATGCGCTCTACAACTTCATCGGCTCGCGCGGCGACGAGCTGTATTTCCACACCACGCACAACGCGCCCTTAGGCTGCGTGATCGCCATTGACGCGCATCAGCCGGCGAGCCAGCGCACCGTGGTCGCCGAGGGCGCGAGCGCGATCGAGGAGGCGACCTACGTCGGCGGGCGCATCGTCGCCAAGTACGTGGAGGACGCGCACGGGGTGGCGCGCATCTACGAGCGCGGCGGGCGCCTGGCAGGCACCGTGCCGCTGCCCGGACTCGGGGGCATCGATGGCTTTGGTGGGGAAGGGAACCGCAGCGAGACCTTCTTCTCGTACACCGATTATCTGACGCCGCGGCGCATCTACCGCCTGGACGTGTCGACCGATGAAGCCACGCTCTGGCGCGAGCCGCACGTGCCGGCCTCGATGGCGGACTTCGTCACCGAGCAGGTGTTCTACGCGAGCAAAGACGGCACGCGCGTGCCGATGTACATCACCCATCGGCGCGACCTTGCCAGGACCGGCGACACGCCGCTCCTGCTCTACGGCTACGGCGGCTTCAACATCTCTGCAACCCCGAGCTACCGCCCGCAGGTGCAGGCGTGGCTCGAGCTCGGCGGCGCGTTCGCGGAGGCGAACCTGCGCGGTGGCGGGGAGTACGGCGAGGCCTGGCACAAGGCCGGTACGCTCGCCAATAAGCAGCACGTTTTCGATGACTTTATCGCCGCCGCCGAGTACTTGATTCGCGAGCACTACACGCGCAGTGCCCGCCTCGGTATCCACGGACGCAGCAACGGCGGCCTGCTCGTCGGGGCGGTACTGACGCAGCGGCCGGATCTTTTCGGGGCGGCACTCCCCGCGGTCGGCGTGCTCGACATGCTGCGCTATCACACCGCGAGCGCGAACGCGCGCCAGTGGTCATCCGATTTTGGTCTTGCGGAGGACCCGGACCAGTTCAAGACGCTCTATGCGTACTCCCCGGTGCAGAACGTGAAGAAGGGCGTGTGCTATCCGCCGACGCTCATCACCACCGCGGACCATGATGATCGGGTCGTGCCCTGGCACAGCTACAAGTTTGCCGCGGCGTTGCAGGCGGCGCAGATCTGTCCGAATCCCATTCTCATCCGCGTGGAGACACGCGCCGGGCACGGCGCAGGCAAGCCCGTGTGGATGCAGGTGGATGACTACGCGGATCAGCTGGCGTTCGTGGCGAAATGGCTCGGGATGGCCGCTGCGCCCGCGAAATAATCCTAGTCGGGCTCGATGAGGGCCCGGATCGTAAGCGCGTCGGGGTCGAACACCGCGACCAGCCGCCGCGCCGTGCCTCCCCACATCACGAGTGCATTGGGCTGCTCGGTGCTGAACCCGAGGCGCGCCATACGCGCTCGCAGCGTGGCCTGCTCCTGCTTGGAAAAATACTTGATCTCGCCCAGCGTTTTTAACTGCTTGCGCAGCGCCGGCAGACCTTCGCTCCAGGCCTTGAAATAGCGCGGCATGTCGATGACGTCCTTGCCACTCCCGAAGGACGCGGAATTGACGATGGCGGCCGCCTTGTCCGGATCCTGCGGCAGCGGTGCCCATACCCAGCGCGGCAGGCTGTACCAGTGCGGCGCGAAGGACGGATTGTCCTTGCGTGCAAGCGCGATCTCCTCGTTCTCGATGTCGGACGCCTGCACAGTCTCCAGGCGGTTGGCTGAGAAGGTGTAATAGAGCGGTCGGCCCTGCCACAGCGTCGTGGCGCCGTAGATCAGCGCGGCTAACTGCACGGCGACGATCATCGTGACGTCGCGGGCGAGCACGCGCCGCGGCTTCTTGGGATTGGCAATGATCAGCGTGAGTGTGGGGCCGAGCCCCAAATCCACCAGGCCGACAATCAACAGGACGCGGGTGACCGCGGTGAGATACCAGCCGGGCCAGTGATACCAGCCCAGATACAGTCCGCCGAGAACCAGGGTCAGCACGCAGGTGCTGCCGAGCAGGTGAAGGCCGAAGGCCGTGAGTCGGAATCGCATTGTCAGGGTGGATCCTTTGTGGGTTGATCTTCAGTGTTCTCGGCGCCCGAGGCCGAGTCGTCCGGGATGCCGCGTTGCTCGCTGAGCCACGCCCCCAGGTCAATCAAGCGGCAGCGCTCACTGCAGAAGGGCCGATACGGGGCCGTCTGCCAATCCAGCTCTCGGTGGCAAGTGGGACACTTGACGCGCGCGGGGCTCATCGCAGCGAATGCGGCGGTTCAGGTGCAGCAGCTGAGCAGGAACGGCACGTCCGCCTGCGCCTGTGTCGGACGTGTCGTGAGGCCATTCCAGGTAAGAAAGCGGATGTTGCAACGGTGATGACTGCCGCTGATCTCGGGGTAGAGGCCGGCCGCTGTCGGGATGGAGATGCGCAGCAGCTGCAGCGGGTGGTCCCGGTCGAAGGTGATATTGAAGGCGCCCCCCTGGGCGATCTCCTGGCGGCCGCGGCCATTTTGGCGTGTGAGCCATAGCAGCTCCGCGATCGCATCACACAGCGGGCGCAACAATCCGAGCCACTGATTGAAGGTGCGCATGCGCGCCTCATCAGGCTGGGTGAGCCAGAAGTAATAGTCCGGCAGATCAAACTCGCATGTGCCTCCGGGGATGGCGCTGCGGTGCCGGATGGCGCTGACGAACTCCGAGTCGCGCAGCGGCTGCAGGAAAGCGGAACCGGCGTTCATCAGGTCCGTGCGCAGACGAGTCAGGTTCGCGACCAGCGATTTCAGTCTTTGCGCGTCGACGCCCGGATTGGACTGAAACTCATTCAGGGTCGTCAGATGGCTCTCGAGTTCCTTCAGTACGTCCGAGCGCACATCCCCGCGCGTCGTGATGGCGAGGATGTCGATGAGACTGCCCATGGCGGCGCGGCTGCCCCAGTGGCTGGCCATCTCGTTGTGATACAGCGCCTGGTTATAGAGGAAGTCCAGGCGCAGAAAGGTGCGCATGCGCTCATTGAGCGGCTGCTCGAAAACGAGCGTCCCGGCGTCGGGCGAGCGTGCGTCCGGATACCCGGCGTCGGCTAGGGTCGAATTCGTCATACAGGTATTGTGCTTGAGGCGTGCGCCGCCCGTAAACGGCGCAAGCGCCCCCTGACGCGCTTGGGCGACAGGTCGGCCGAGAGCTCAGGTGCGCGCTTGCGCGGCGAGTTGCAGATAGCGGGCGTGGAGAGCTGCGACCTGAGTCTGCACGGCGCTCATGTCGGCGTCATTGGTGATGACATCATCGGCCGCCTTCAGGCGTGTGGCGCGCGGCGCCTGCGCGTTGAGGATCGCTTGCGCCTGTGCGGCTGTGGAACGATCGCGGGCACGCAAGCGGCGAATCTGCCGTGCCTCGTCGCAGTCGACCACCAGCACGCGGTCCACGTGCGAGCTTAAGTTTTTCTCCACGAGCAATGGGATCACCAGGATTTGGTAGGGACCGCCAGCGCTCGCTGAGCGTGCTTCGAGTGCCGCCCCGATGGCCGGATGGGTCAAGGCCTCAAGATCGGTGCGCGCCTTGGGGTCGGAGAACACGATATCCCGCAGCGCCGGCCGATCCAGGTGCCCGTCCGGGGTAAGGATCGAGGGCCCAAAGCGCTCCACCAGCCGCTCAAGCGGCGGTTGCCCCGGCTCCACCACCTCGCGGGCGATCTGATCGCTGTCGAGGATGGGCACGCCGAGCGCGCCGAAGAACTTGGCCGCGGTCGACTTGCCGCTGGCGATTCCACCGGTCAGACCAACGCGGAACGCCCGCGCGCTCATGGGGGCGCTCTCACGGACGATCGAACCAGTTGAGGTAAGCCGTGACGAGCTGCGGCCCGCACAGAAGGATGACCCAGCCGGCCGCCGCGAGATAGGGGCCGAAAGCGATCGGTGTGGCGCGGTTCTGTCCCCGCAAAGCGAGCATCGCGATGCCCACCGCTGCGCCTACCACGGCCGCGATGAGAATGACCGGCAGCAGCATCTTCCAGCCGAGCCAGGCACCGACAGCGGCGAACAGCTTGAAGTCACCGTAACCCATCCCTTCCTTGCCGGTCAGCAAGCGGAACAAATGATAGACGCTCCACAGGCTCACGTAACCCGCTATCGCTCCGATCAAGCTCGACCGCAGATCCACGGGGAAGCCCAGGGTGGCCGTTTGTGCGCCGCACAGGCTGACGAGGAGACCGCACCACAGCAGCGGCAGCGTCAGAGTGTCCGGGAGCAGCTGATGATCGACATCGATGAAGGTCAGGGCGATCAGGAACCAGGTGAAGAAAAGGGCAGCGAGCGCCGGTGAGCCAAAGCCGAACTTCCAGGCGACAGCCGCGCTGAGAATGCCCGTGAGGAGCTCCACCAGCGGGTAGCGCACCGAGATGCGCGTGCCGCAGCGGGCGCAGCGCCCGTGCAGTGCGAGCCAGGAGATGAGGGGTATGTTCTGCAGCGCCGTGATGGGCGCCTTGCACGATGGGCATGCCGAACGCGGCACCACGAGGTTGAACGGCTCGAGTGAGCCTGCGGGGATCGTGGTCGCGCCCGGATCCGGGTGTGCGAATTCCGCACACTGCGCGCGCCACTGCCGCTCGAGCATGAGGGGCAGACGGTAAATCACGACGTTCAGAAAGCTGCCGACAACAAGTCCCAGTACCAAACAGAATCCGATGAAAAGATGGGGTGAGGCAGCGAGCACCGCGAACACGGACATGGGCTGTCCTTATTTTACTAACGCGGGCCACCGCGCGAATGCGCGGCGGCCCGAGGCAGGCATTACCGGGTGGCTGGCCGCGTCAGACGACCGACGCCAGCTTGAAGATCGGCAGGTACATGGCGATCACGAGGCCGCCCACGAGTACGCCCAGCACCACCATGATCAGCGGCTCGAGCAGGCTCGACATCGCGTCCACCGCGTTGTCGACTTCCGCTTCGTAGAACGTTGCGACCTTGGCTGACATCTCATCGAGCGAGCCGGATTCCTCGCCGACCGCGATCATCTGGTTCACCATGTTGGGGAACAGTCCGGTCGACTCCATCGCACGCTGCAGGCGCTGACCGGTCGCGACCTCGTCGCGCATTCTCAGCACCGCGTTCTCGTAGACGATGTTACCGGTTGCGCCGGCCACGGATTCAAGCGCTTCAACCAAGGGCACGCCGGCGGAGAACATGGTGGAGAGCGTGCGCGCATAGCGCGCGATCGCCGCTTTGTTCATGATCGGTCCGATGATCGGGACCTTGAGGATCAGGCGGTCCAGAACCTCACGCATTTTCCGGGAGCGCTTCTTCAAGTACGCAAACCCCCAGATCACGCCGGCGACTACGCAGCCGATGAAAAAGCCATCGTGCTGTACGACCTTGGAGACCCCGATCACGAACTGCGTGAAGGCGGGAAGATCTGCACCGAAACCCTTATACAAGGCTTCGAACTGGGGGATCACGAAGACCAGCAGCACGATAGTGACTATGACTGCGACGACGAGCACCGCAGTGGGATAGAAAAGTGCCTTCTTGACTTTCTTCTTCAGCGCTTCGGTTTTTTCCTTGTAGGTCGCTACCTTGTCGAGCAGCGACTCAAGCGCGCCTGCCTGTTCGCCCGCTTCGACGAGATTGACAAAAAGATCGTCAAAGTAAAGCGGATGTTTGGCGAGTGCCTCGTGCAGCGAGGTTCCCCCCTCGACGTCAGCCTTGACGTCCAGAATCAGCTTCTGCATCGCGGGCTTATCGTTACCGTTGCCGACAATCTCGAAGGCCTGCACCAACGGGATACCGGCCGCTAGCATCGTCGAGAGCTGGCGGCTGAATACGGCGATGTCGGCGGCGTTGACCTTGCCGCCCTTGCGGCCCTGGCGCTGTTTGCGAATTCTCGAGGGCGCCACACCCTGTCGGCGCAGCTCCGCCCGCAGAGTCTGCTCGTCGGGTGCAAGACTCTTGCCTTTGATGCGGGCGCCGCGCTTGTCCCTGCCCTCCCAGGCAAAAGGAATGTCGCGCTTGATCGTCTTGACTGTTGCGGTTGCTGCGGGAGCCATGAGTTACTTCCGTCCTGTGTCACTCGATCGTGACACTGTTGACTTCCTCGAGACTGGTCAGACCGTTCTTCACCTTCTCAAGACCTGCACGCCGCAGATCCCACACGCCTTCCTTGGCCGCCTGTTGGCCAATTTCAACGGAACTCCCCAAGGCGAGGATGATGCGGGCAATCGCTTCCGTTACGGGCAAAACCTGGTAGATGCCCACACGACCTTTATAGCCATCGGTGCAGTTAGAGCATCCCTTCGGGCCATAAATCTTGAGGCCAGCCGCGACGTCGATTTCCGTGAAGCCCTCCTTGAGCAAAGCCTCCTTCGGGATGTCTATCTGCACCTTGCAGTGGTTGCAGAGGCGACGGGCCAGGCGCTGCGCGATGATCAAGCTGACTGAGGTCGCAATGGCATAAGGCTTGACGCCCATATCCACCATACGCGTAAGTGTCTGCGGCGCATCGTTCGTGTGCAGGGTCGAGAGCACCAAGTGCCCCGTTTGCGCAGCCTTGATGGCGATCTCGGCGGTCTCGAGGTCACGGATCTCACCGACCATGATGACGTCGGGGTCCTGGCGCAGGAATGCGCGCATGGCGGTGGCAAATGTCAGTCCGACCTTCGGGTTGACGTTGACCTGATTCACGCCGGGAAGATTGATTTCCGAGGGATCCTCGGCTGTGGAAATGTTCGTATCCTCGCGGTTGAGGATGTGAAGGCCGGTGTAAAGCGAGACCGTCTTGCCACTGCCGGTGGGGCCTGTCACCAGAATCATGCCTTGCGGCTTGGCAAGGTACTTGGTGTACAGCTCCTTCTGGAAAGGCTCATACCCGAGTGAGTCAATACCCATCTGGGCCTGAGCGGGATCCAGAATACGCATCACGATCTTTTCGCCGAAAAGAGTCGGGCAAGTGCTGACGCGGAAGTCGATGGCGCGATTCTTCGACAGCTTCATCTTGATGCGGCCATCCTGCGGGACGCGCCGCTCGGCGATGTCCAGCCGCGACATGACCTTGAGGCGTGCCGAAAGCTTTTGGGCCAGCTGTACGGGCGGCTGCGCTATCTCTTTCAGCACGCCGTCCATGCGCAGGCGCACGCGATACATCTTCTCGAACGGCTCGAAGTGAATATCTGACGCGCCGCGGCGAATGGCATCGAGCATTACCTTGTTGACGAAGCGCACGATCGGTGCGTCCTCAACGTCGTCTCGGCCGACCTTATCGTCAAGCTCGTCCTCGCCGCTGGTGACTTCCAGCGACTCAAGATCGACATCCGCCTCGTCATTGAGGGCGGACATCTGGTTGTCGACCTGCTCGAGCGCCTTATCGATGGCCTTTTGCAGCTTGTCGTCTTCGACAACAATCGCTTCAATGCCGAGACTCGTCTGGAACTTGACCTCATCAATCGCGTGCAGATTGGTCGGATCGGCTACGGCCAGAAACAGACGCTTGCCACGACGGAAGAGAGGCAACACCCGATGCCGGGCCAGCAGCTTATCGGAGACCAAGCGGACGGCTTCCAGGTCGATGTTCACCGCGTCCAGATCAAAGAGCGGCACGCCGAATTCGTTGGAGGCGGCGAGCGCGATATCACGTGCGTTGGCAGCGCCGCTCGCCACGAGCTGCGTGACGACGCTCGTCTTACGCTCGCGCGCCGCATTCACCGCATCCAGCATGGCGGTCTCTTCAACGACACCATCCTGAACCAGGCGCTGCGGAAGACCCCCGAGGCCGGAACGTGCGGCGCCGAGTGCTAAAGAAGCGTTGTCATTCATGGGCTTATAGCAAGTGAGACCAACCGAAGTTTCAGTTTACCCCAGCCGGGACGGCGCGCAATTGTCAAATCCTCACGGATTCTGAACGATGGGGCATCCGCCTTGGCGGGGTGCGCGTCACAATTGACTTGGACGCAGCTCACTAAATAAAAAAAGAGCCCCGGCAAAGGCCCGGGGCTCTTGGACTCTGAACGGAATTCAGAAGTCGATTACTTGCACTGCGTCGGGGCGTACTTGGCCAGCAGGGTGCCCAAGTTAACGGTAGCGGCCCCTGTGGTGGCAGTTGCCGTCGCACCCGTCGCTGAACTGCAACCCCAGTCGACGTTCGCCTGCGACTGAGGCGCGCCGTCCACCAGCGCGACCTTCTGAACTGAAGGCACCAGCGTCACCAGGTTGGTCGCGCCCGTGATCTGGGTGATCCCGTTCGGATCGTAGGTGATATCGATCTCGCCGGGAAAGTTCGGGTTCGCCGCACTGGCACCGCCGTTACACGTCTGAGTTCCCGGGATCGCCTTGCCGCCGTCGGCAACCGAGATACAGGAGACGTACTTGGTGGGCGTGAACGACCAGCCGGCTGCGGCAGCCGTAACACCCTTGAGACCGTTCGACTCGAACGCCTCAGCAACCGTCGTCTTCGCGGCGCCAGCGAGGTTCAGGCCTTCAGTCACCTTCGAGCGGACCGTGTAGTCCTGATACGCCGGGATCGCGATCGCGGCGAGAATACCGATGATCGCAACCACGATCATCAGTTCGATAAGGGTAAAACCCTTTTGCACAGACTTCATTTGTGGAACTCCTAAAATTTTGGGTACAAAATCAGCGGCGCAAAAAAGGGCGCCCGGGTGTTTTAAAGCAAGGTATGTGCCAGAGGCACCGCACGCGTCTAAGCTTCTGAGATCTAAGCTTAATTCTCGGCGACAGCCTCAAAAACCTTGACTTAGTTCTGTCGCAGACTGACGCCACAGGTTCTAAGTCGCGTCATAAAGTGACCTAAAACGTCAGCCATGCCACTGGGTTGGGGGTCATTCGATGCCGAGCTTTTTGATGCGATAGCGCAGCGCGCGAAAGCTCATACCCAGCAGTTTTGCCGCGGCGGTCTTGTTGTAGCGCGTCTTTTCCAGCGCCTTCACGATGGCATCGCGCTCGATGCTTTCCAGTTGGCTCCCGAGTGCGGTACTGCCGTCAGGAAGAGGGGCGGCGGGTGCTGCCACTGTGGTCGGCCGGGCGCTGCCCCGCAGGCGCACGTGCTCGGGCGTAATCACACCGCCGGTGCTCAGGGTGAGGGCGCGCTCAAGGACGTTTTCAAGCTCTCGCACGTTGCCCGGAAATGGGTAGGTCTGCAGGAGCGCAATGGCCTGCTCGGAGATACTCGCCGCGGAAGCGCGTGAGCGTTTTGCCAGCCGTTCCAGGATGGCTTCCGCGATCTCGCCGATGTCCCCGCTGCGCTCGCGCAGAGCCGGAACCCGCAGTTCGATGACGTTGACGCGGTAGTAAAGATCCTCGCGGAACTGCCCTTGGGCGACGAGATCCCCAAGGTTTTTGTGCGTCGCTGACAGGATGCGCACGTCTACCGTCTCTTCACGTGCCTCGCCGACCGGGCGTACGGTCTTCTCCTGCACCAGGCGCAGCAGCTTCACCTGCATATGCAACGGCAGGTCCGCCACCTCGTCGAGGAACAGCGTGCCGCCTTCCGCGCTCTGGATCAGCCCCTTCTTGTCGGCCACTGCGCCGGTGAAAGCTCCGCGCTTGTGGCCGAAGAACTCGCTCTCCATGAGCTCGGTTGGAATCGCACCGCAGTTCACCGCCACGAACGGGCCGCCGCGACGTCCCCCGCTCTCATGGATCATGCGGGCGACGAGCTCCTTGCCGGTGCCCGACTCGCCGCAGATATGTACCGGCGCCTGGCTGCGCGCGACCCGCCCAATCATATCCCGCAGCTGTTCCATGGCGGCGGAGCTGCCCAGCAGACGCGGGCCGCGCAGCGTTGAGGCGGTTTCCTCATCAATGGCACTCCCCAGCTTGATCGCGCTGCCGACGAGCTTACGCAGTACGCCGAGGTCCAGGGGCTTGGACACGAAATCAAACGCACCGAGCTTCAGCGCCCGCACTGCCGACTCGACGTTGCCGTGCGCGGTGATGACCGCCACGGGCACGCTTGCGCGGTTCTCCTGGATCCAGGCCACCAGGTCCAGGCCGTCCCCGTCGGGTAGGCGCATGTCCGTGAGGCACAGATCAAAGCGCTCGGCCTTGAGCAGCCGCTGCGCGCTGGCGAAATCGGCGGCCGTGCGCGTTTTCAGATTCATGCGGTTGAGCGTCAGGCTGACGAGTTCGAGCAGATCCGGTTCGTCGTCCACGACCAGCACGACGGCTTGGAGACCGCGCGGGCTCGGGAGGGTATCGTCCATCAAACCTCCCACCGGCGCGGGTCTGCGAATACGAGCCTAAACACACTGCCACCCCCGGGGCGCGGCTCAAAGAGCAGTGTGCCGCCGTTGCTCTGCGCCAGCTCGCGTGCAAGGAATAGGCCCAGTCCCGTGCCGTGCCCACCACTGTAGAAGGGTTCGAATATGCGCTCTGCCTGTTCAGGCGTGACGCCCTTGCCGCGATCGGACACTTCCAGGAAAGGCCGTGCGCTGCCGCTTAAGCGCCCGTAGCGAATCTCAACGATCTGCTGCACATCCTCGCCGACCGCGTGCTTGAGTGCGTTCTCGCACAGGTTCCAGACGATCTGGCGCAGCTGGTTAGGGTCCACGCGCGCTTCGATATCCGCGCTCATGGCGCGCAGGGCGAGCCGTGTGCGCGGCCACTGCATGGTCTCACAGAACTCTTCCTGGAACTCCTCCGCCCATGGGCCAAGCGGCAGACGCTCCAGGCGCGCGGCTTCCCGTCGTGACAGGCGTTGCACGTTCTCAATGATGCCACTGACCCGGCCGGCATTGCTGCGGATGATTTCCGTGAGACGACGTTCATCCTCGCTGAGGTGCGGCGATTCGGCGAGCAGCTGCCCCGCATGACTCATGGCGCCGACGGGATTTCGGATTTCGTGGGCGATGCTGGCGCTCAAGCGCCCGAGCGCGGCGAGTTTGGACTGCTGGACCTTCTCGTTCAGCAGACTCGTATCCTCGAGGAAGATCAGCACGGGGCCGGGGTCTAGGACGCCGAGCGGCGCAAAGTGCGCTCGGATGACGCGCCCGCCGTCGGCGGCCACGAATGTCGGGTCCAGATGCGCGATTGCCTCGGCACCGCGTTCGGCCTGACGCCACGACTCGAGCAGATACAGCAGCCGGGGGGACGCTTCCCCGATCAGCGCATCGGGGTAGGCGTTCTCATCGCCCAGGATCTGCGCGGCGGATTCATTGATAAGCCGGATGCGATCCTGCGCATCGATGACCAGGATGCTCTCGCGCAGATGCTGAACGATGTACTGCGACAGCTGCGCCATGTTCTCGAGGTCAAGTTCCCGGCGGCGCACCAGGGCCTGGCTTTCGCGCAGCCGATTGGCGACCGGCCACATAGCGAGGGCGACCAGGAACAGCACCACGCCGAAGAGTCCCGCCGTCACGTAGTCTGCGGTCGGGGCCTCGTCGGTGATGCCGACGAAGACCTGTTGCACGAGCACGGCGATGACCGCGACCGCGGCGATCAGCAGCGCGTCGCGCTGCTCGGCGAGCACCGTGAGCGCGAGCACCGGCAGCACGAGCAGAATCGCAAGCCCGCTCGTGACGCCGCCGCTCGCGTAGAGGATGAATCCAATCGCGACGGCATCGACGCTGGCATTGACCAGCGCGACGATGCGCAGGCTCGACCAGCGCAGGCGCCGGGCAATGACGAGTAGTACGGCCGCGGTGAAGTACGCAATGCAGGCGGCGAGGAACAGCGAGGGTCGCTCCGCCGCCACGCTCCACGCCGGTCGGCCGAAGGTCTGCATGGCGATCAGGGTCAGCGGCACGAGGAGCCGATAGAGATTCAAGAGCCCGATCACGCGCCAGGCGAGATCGCTCGGTGTCACGGATGGGGCGGCGACGCTGGCCGGCGTGGCTGACAAGCTGGATGTCGGGCGGCTTAAAACTGCAGGCGCGGACTCTAGCACCTTCGCCCGGCGCCCGAACGCGACCCAGATCCCACCAAGCCGGCCGATCATCCGCTGCAGTCGACGGAATCCCGCCTTGCTGGTCAGGAGCGACGGTTTTCGCGCAGAATGCGCGCTTTCCGCGCGACAGGCACCGAAGATGAATTTGCACGAGTATCAGGCGAAGGAAGTGTTCCGCACGTACGGTATCCCGGTCCCGGCGGGCAAGGTGGCAGCGAGCGCCGAGGAAGCCGCCGCATCGGCGCAGGCGCTCGGGGGCGCGGTGTGGGTAGTGAAAGCCCAGGTGCACGCCGGCGGGCGTGGCAAGGCGGGCGGGGTAAAGCTGGTGCGCGACGTGGACGCGGTGCGCGCGGCCGCGGCCGGCATGCTCGGCACGCGCCTGGTGACGCAGCAGACGGCGGCGGAAGGCCTGCCGGTCGGGCGCGTGTACGTCGAGGTGGGCTCTGATATCGCGCGTGAGATCTACCTCTCGCTCACCCTGAACCGCGAGAAGAGTCGCGTGGCGCTTATCGCGTCGGCCGCCGGTGGCATGGACATCGAGGAGGTCGCGCACCGCACGCCTGAGAAGATCCTGTCGGTCACGATCCACCCGGCGGCGGGCCTGCAGCCCCACCAGGCGCGCGAGCTCGCCTTCGGCTTAGGCCTCAGCGGCTCCCAGATTAGCGAGTTCCAGGCTCTCTCGAGCGCCCTCTACAAACTCTACATCGAGCAGGACCTGAGCCTCGTGGAGGTCAACCCCCTGATCGTCACCAAGGCCGGCGCACTCGTCGCGCTGGATGCCAAGATCAACCTCGATGCGAACGCGCTCTTTCGTCATCCGCAGCTCGCGCAGCTGCGGGATGCCAGCCAGGAAGACCCGATGGAGCGGCAGGCCGCCGAGCACGACCTCAACTACGTCTCCCTCGACGGTGACATCGCCTGCATGGTGAACGGCGCAGGCCTTGCTATGGCGACCATGGATCTGATCAAGCTGCACGGTGGACGCCCGGCAAACTTTCTCGACGTCGGCGGGGGCGCCACCAGCGAGCGGGTGACCGCCGCCTTTGAGCTGATTCTGTCCAACCCCAAGGTGCGTGCGGTGTTGGTCAATATCTTTGGCGGGATCGTACGTTGCGACATCATCGCCGAGGGAGTCATCAACGCGGTGAAGAAGGTCGGGGTGCGCGTGCCGGTCGTGGTGCGTCTCGAGGGCACGAATGCGGAAGCCGCCCGCGCGCTCCTGGCGAAGAGCGGCCTTACGATCACACCGGCGGACGATCTGACGGACGCGGCGCGCAAGGTCGTGGCGCTCGCCAAGAAGGGCAAGGTATGAGCATTCTGGTCAACAAGAACACCCAGGTGATCTGCCAGGGCTTCACCGGTAAGCAAGGTACGTTTCACTCCGAGCAGGCCCTGGCCTACGGCACCAAACTGGTCGGCGGCGTCACCCCGGGACGCGGCGGCCAGGAGCATCTGGGCCTGCCCGTGTTCGACACGGTAAAGGACGCGGTACGCAAGACCGGAGCCGCGGCCAGCATGATCTACGTGCCCCCCGCGGGGGCTGCGGACTCGATCCTCGAGGCCATCGATGCGGGCATCGAGCTCGTGGTATGCATCACCGAGGGCGTGCCGGTGAATGACATGGTGCGCGTGAAGGCGGTGCTCGCCGGCTCCGCCACCCGGCTCGTGGGTCCGAACTGCCCCGGGGTCATTACGCCTGATGAGTGCAAGATCGGCATCATGCCCGGCTTCATCCACAAGAAGGGCACGGTCGGCATTGTCTCGCGCTCCGGCACGCTCACGTATGAGGCCGTGTTCCAGACCACGCGGATCGGACTCGGGCAGAGCACCTGTGTCGGTATCGGCGGGGATCCGGTACGCGGCATGAACTTCATCGACGTGCTGGAGTTGTTCGAACGCGACCCGCGTACCGAGGGCATCATCCTCGTCGGCGAGATCGGCGGCAGCGACGAGGAGGCGGCTGCCAGCTACATCCGCAGGTTCGTGAGCAAGCCGGTCGTCGCCTACATCGCTGGTGTCACGGCGCCGCCGGGCAAGCGCATGGGTCACGCAGGGGCCATCGTCGCCGGCGGCAAGGGCACGGCGGCGGACAAGTACGCCGCCCTGGAGGCGGCGGGCGTGCACACGGTGAAATCGCCCGCGGAACTGGGCTCGGCGATGGACGCGTTACTGCGCAAGCGCCGTGCACGCCTCGCGCCGTCCAGCCGCACGCACTCCCGTCCCGCGGCTCCCGCCCGCGCCGCCAAGCGCCCGAAGAAGTCGGCGCCGGCCAAGTCGCGACCGAAGGCGGCGAGCCGTCGCGCACGCGTAGCCCCGAAGAGCCGCCGCGGCGGCCGCGGCAGGCGACGCTGAGTCTTGAAACAATAGCGCGCAGCCGCAACCCAAGCGTCCGGCAGCCGCGTGCAGAGGTGAGTGTTTGAGGATTGCGCTCGCGCAGCTGAATTTCCTGGTCGGCGACGTGCAGGGCAATGCCACGCGCGTGATCGCCACCGCGCGGCGCGCGGTTGCTGACCTCGGCGCCGATCTGGTGCTGTTCCCCGAACTCGCCCTGTCCGGGTACCCCCCCGAGGATCTGTTGTTTCACCGCGGCTTTCGCCGTCAGATCGAGGCGGGGCTGGCGCGGGTGCGCACAGAGGTCACCGATGTGGCGCTGCTGCTCGGTTTTCCGGAATACACGGCGGCGGCCATCTACAACTCCGCGGCCCTCATCGTGGCTGGAGAGATCGCCGCGATTCACCGCAAGGCCGAGCTACCCAACTACAAGGTCTTCGACGAGAAACGCTATTTCCAGCCTGGCTCCCAGCCCACCGTCAGCGATGGTGCCGGCATGCGCGCGGGACTTCTGGTGTGCGAGGACATCTGGGCGGCGCAGGCCGCGCAAATGAGCCGCGCGGCGGGAGCGCACCTGTTGCTCGTGATCAACGCCTCGCCCTACGAGATCCACAAGCAGCGCGAGCGCGAGGAGGTTGCGCGCGCCCGCGTTCGCGATGTCGGACTGCCGCTCGCTTACGTGAATCTGGTCGGCGGCCAGGACGAGCTCGTCTTCGACGGCAACTCCTTCGTCATGGATGCGCAAGGCGAGCTCGTGATGCGCGCGCCCGCCTTCGAGGAGGGCATTTACGTCGCGGAATTCGCGCGCGACAGCCACGGCGCGGTGACCCCGCGGCCGGGCAACATCGTGCCGGAATCTTCGGATGAGGCGAGCACCTACAACGCACTCGTGCTCGGCGTGCGCGACTATGTACGCAAGCACGGCTTCCCGGGGGTGGTGATGGGCCTCTCGGGCGGGGTCGATTCGGCGCTCACGCTCGCGATCGCCGTGGACGCGCTCGGGCATGAGCAAGTGCAGGCCGTGATGATGCCCTCGCGCTATACCTCAGAGATGAGTCTCTCCGACGCCAAGGCCCAGGCGCAGACCCTTGAGGTGAAGTACAGCGTGCTCTCGATCGAGAACATGTTCGAGGCGACGCTCGCCACCCTCAAGGGCGAGTTCGCCGGGCGCGCAGCCGATGCCACCGAGGAGAACATCCAGTCACGCTGTCGCATGCTCCTGCTGATGGGGATCTCCAACAAGACCGGGCGCATGCTGCTCACGACCGGCAACAAGAGCGAGATGGCGGTCGGCTACGCGACGCTCTACGGGGACATGGCGGGGGGCTTCGCACCGATCAAGGACTGCAGCAAGCTGCTCGTGTATCGCCTGGCTAAGTACCGCAACTCACTCTCCGCCGTGATCCCGCGGCGCGTGATCGAGCGCGCACCCTCCGCGGAGCTGCGCCACGAACAGAAGGATTCCGATTCGCTCCCCCCCTACGAGGTGCTCGACCCGATCCTGGAGGCCTTCATCGAGGAGGATCTGTCGGTGGATGAGATCGCAGCGCGCGGTTTTGACCGTGCCACCGTCGCGCGGGTGCTCGATCTGGTGAAGCGCAACGAATACAAGCGCCGCCAGGCCCCCCCGGGCGTGCGCGTCAGCCGTCGCGCCTTCGGCCGCGACTGGCGCTATCCGATCACGAGCGGCTATCGGCGCTAAAGGCGCGCCGGGCCTACCAGATCCGCCACCAGGATTTCTTCACTTCCGCCTGGGCGAGGCGCACATCGGTCGAGTAGTTGGCGGCGTACACCTCGCGGCTCTGGGCGGCGAGTTTCGGCAGATTCAGCCGATCGTACGAGGCGATGAGGATTTCCAGCGCCTCGCGCGTGGCGGGCGCGCCGTCATACTGGTCGATGGCGCCTTTGGCACGCTGCGCGGCGGCGACAAACGCATTGCGCTTATAGTAAAAGCGCGCCACGTGCACCTCGTAGCTCGCCAGGCGGTCGCGCAGGTAGATCATCCGCTGCAGTGAGTCGGCAGCGTAGGCGCTCTTCGGATACTGCTCGACCACGGTCTTGAATGCCGCATAGGATTTACGAGCCGTTGCGGGCGGGCGCTTCGACAGGTCGGCGCGAAAGAGACTCTCGATCGCATTGGGGGGTTTATCGAAATCGACCAGCCCTTTCACGTACCAGGCGTAGTCGACCCGCGGGTGGGTGGGATTCTCGCGGATGAAGGTTTCGGCCGCGTCGGTAGCGGATTCACCCTCACCGGCGCGGTAGTATGAGTAGATGAGGTCGAGGCGCGCCTGGCGCGCCTCATCCGTGAACGGGAAGCTCGCCGTCAGCTTCTCGTAGGTCTTGATGGCCGTATTGAAGTCGTAGGACTCCATGGCCTTGTGAGCCTTCTTGTAGAGGCTCGCGGGGGTATCCTTGTTGAGCGCCTTGTCCTTGCGGGTGTGGCACCCGCTGAGGGATACGGCAAGCAGAACGACACACAACGCGAGCACGCCGCTGCGCGCCGGACGGGACAGGAACATCTGGAAAGGGCCTTTCTTTGGCTTCGCGCCGTCTGAATCCGAGCAGTATAGCGAATCCCCCGGCTGCCCTTGGGACCGCGGCAAACCCCACCGAGTTCCGCACGCACGCGCTCACGCTGCCCCCGCAAAGCGCGGGCCTGCGCTTCGATCAGGCGCTCGCGCACGCCCTGCCACAGTACTCGCGGGCGCGCCTGAAGGAGTGGATCGAGTGCGGCGCCGTGCAGGTCGACGGGCGCCCCTTGCGGCCGAAGGACAAGGTACTGGGCGGTGAGCAGGTGCGCCTCGAGGCGCACCTGCCGGTGCACTCGGAGGTCGCTGCGGAGGCGATGCCGCTCGCGGTGGTGTACCAGGACCGCGCGCTCCTGGTCATCGATAAACCCGCAGGATTGGTCGTGCACCCGGGAGCCGGTAACGCTGCTCACACGCTGCAGAACGCGCTCCTCGCGCTCGATCCGAAGCTCGCGCTCGTGCCACGCGCCGGGCTCGTGCACCGCCTGGACAAGGACACGAGTGGCCTCCTGGTGGTGGCCCGCACCCCGGAGGCGCATACGGCGCTGGTCGCGGCACTGGCCGCGCGCGCGATCACGCGCGAGTACCTCGCGATCTGCAGCGGTGTCATGACCGGCGGCGGCTCGATCGATGAGCCGATCGGCCGGCATCGCACCCAGCGCACGCGCATGGCCGTGCGCGCGGACGGTCGCCCGTCCGTGACCCACTATCGGGTGGTGCGGCGCTTTGCCGCCCACACCCTGGTGCGCGTGCAGCTGGAAACCGGGCGTACCCACCAGATCCGCGTGCACCTTGCGCACGCCGGCTTCCCCCTCGTCGGCGATCCGGTCTATGGGGGGCGGCGGCGCCTGCCGGCCGGCTGCCCGCCAGTCCTCACGGCGGCGCTCAACGCTTTTCCGCGCCAGGCGCTGCATGCGGCGAGCCTCAAGCTCGCGCACCCGCTGAGCGGCAAGCCGATGGCCTGGGAGGCGCCGCTGCCGCCGGACATGCAGTCGCTGCTCGCAGCCCTCGAGTCGGGGCCGACGTGACGAGGCCGCCCCTCACCTGCCTCACGCCCGCATGGCCCGCGCCGGCCCGCGTGCGTGCGGCATTTACGCTGCGAGGTGACGGAGTGAGCGCTGCGCCCTTCGACACGCTCAACGTCGCTGCCCACGTGGGGGATGCGCCGGATGCGGTGCACGAGAACCGCCGCCGCGTGTGCGAGGCGCTCGCGCTGCCGGAGGAACCGCTCTGGCTTGAGCAGGTGCATGGGAGTGCGGTCTGGGAGGCCGATGCCAGCGGGCGCGCCGGGCCGCCGCGCGCTGATGCCGTGATCGCGCGCACCCCGGGTCCCATCGGCGTCATACAGGTGGCCGACTGTCTGCCGGTGCTCCTGGCCGCGGCGGATGCCTCCGCCGTCGCGGCTGCGCACGCTGGCTGGCGCGGCCTGGCTGGGGGGGTTCTGGAGGCCACCGTGCGCAAACTCGGCGGCGATCCGGCGGCACTCCTCGCCTGGCTCGGGCCTGCGATCGGACGCGCACACTTTGAGGTCGGCGCGGAGGTGCGCGCGGCGTTTCTGGGGCACGACGCAGCGGCCGCGGCCGCGTTCAGCCTGAACGCGCGCGGGCGCTGGCAATGCGATCTCATCGCGCTTGCGCGCCAGCGATTGGACGCGCTCGGGGTGCGGGAGGTGTTTGGCGGGGACTGGTGCACCTACGAGGATCGGGCGCGCTTCTTCTCGTACCGGCGCGACGGGCGCTGCGGTCGCATGGCGGCACTCATCTGGCTCGAGTGAAGCCGCCGCGCTGAGCCCAGATCGCGTGCTAGCATCGCTGCAGACTCCTCGCAAGAACAAGAACCTGACATCGTGCCGCTGCTGCTGTGGGTCATCGTCTGTGCCGCCCTCGGAGGCATTGCGAGTGCGGCTTTTGCCGTCGCCTTCCTCTGGGTATCCGAAGCGCAGAGCGCGCGCATCCTGCCGCACTTCGTCAGTTTTGCGACCGGAGCGTTGCTCGGAGCAGCACTGCTCGCGCTGCTGCCTGAGGCGATCGAGGGCGCAGGCGTTGCCGGGGCACACGGCTTAGGTGTCGCGCTGGTCGCCGGACTCGGAGTGTTTTTCGTCATCGAGAAACTGGTGCTCTGGTGGCATACGCACGCGCACGAGTCCCCCGTCGAAGGGCAGCCGCCCCACATCCACGCCGCTCATGCGCACACGCACCGCGAGCGTGCCTCGGGTGTCCTGGTTCTGGTCGGTGACAGCATCCACAATGCCCTCGATGGCGTCCTGATTGCGGCCGCGTTTCTCAATGACGTCTCGCTGGGCTTCGTCACGACCTTTGCCGTGGCCGCTCACGAGATTCCGCATCGGGTCGGGGACTTTGCCCTGCTGGTGCACGCGGGATTCTCACGCCAGCGGGCCTTGATTCTCAACCTCGCCACCGGGCTCGCCTCGGTGCTCGGGGCGATCGTGGCCTTCTTTGCACTGCGGCGTGCCATCGGAGCGCTGCCGTACGCCCTGGCCTTCGCTGCTGCGGGCTTTCTCTATATCGCCGTGGCGGGGCTCATCCCGGGCCTGCACCGCAGCTCGGATCCGCGCACGAGCACGATCCAGGTGGTCCTGGTCGCCCTCGGTATCGGTACGATCGCCGCGGCCGAAGCACTGAGTCGTCAGTAGCCGATGAGAGCCGCAAACGGCGCTCGATTTGCGATTTGGTTCGCGAATCGCGTCTCGCCCGATCGGGTACTATTTGACGTAATTTTGTAGATCGACGGCAGAGAACCATGTTCAAGTGGTTGAGTGGGCGCGAAGCCGCCGAGGTCGGCACGGCGCTCGCCGATGACTTCATCCTTCAGACTGCCTCCGGACGCGGCGCGCGCCAGCGCCACAAACGAGCGCAGGGCCAGGAGCCGCAGCAGTTCGTGCAGAAGTTCCTGCAGCGGGTCGATTGGGAAACGCGCCCGCTCAAACTGAATATTCTAAGGCGGGCAACCCTCGCCAATTCCTTTAAGTGGAGACTGCTTGAGAAAGGTGTCGAGCAGAATGTGGTTGAGGAGCTCACTCGGGCGGTAGTCCTGCAGCTGACGACAGGTCGTACGGGCGCGCCACCTAAGGCTGCGCCCGCGGTAATGCCGAAGCGCCGGGCCCGCGACGCAGTCCACGATTTGCTGGTCCAGGGTGACGAACACGTCAAGCGCGAAGCCTTCGACCAGGCGATCGATTGCTTCCAGCAAGCGCTATCGGCCGAGCCGGACAACGTCCGCGTCCGCGATCTTCTTGGAGTGATCCTCTGCAGACTGGGTCGCTACCAGGACGGGGGCGAGCAGTTCCGTCGGGCGATCAAGACCAAGGAGACCTTTGCCGAGGCGCATTTCCATCTCGGCTCGCTGCTTCGATCGCAGGGGTTTATTCGTGAATCCGAGCAGCCACTGCGGCGTGCGCTGAAGCTGAAGCCAACGTTAGTCGAAGCGCAAATCAGCCTCGGTGCGACTCTCTACATGCTCGGAGACATGAGCGATGCCAGGAGCTGCCTTGAGAAAGCTCTGCGGGTAGCTCCGCGTCAGGTGGATGCGCTGGCGGGGATGGGGCAACTCAGCGCGCTCGCGGGGCGCTTTGCGGAAGCAGAGACTTGGTTCAACCGCGCCTTGCAAGTCGACCCCAAACACTGGCTCCCGTGGGTGGGACTTGCGGGATTGGGCAAGATGCCGGCTACCGACGGCGTCTGGATCAAGGGCGCCCAGGCGAGCGCTGACAGCGGACTCGGGGCCCTGAACGAGGCCAGCGTTCGGAAGGCCATGGGGAAGTATTACGAGCAGCTCGGGGATTTCGCCCAGGCATTTCAGTGTTTTCGGCGCGCCAACCAGCTGGTCAAGGCGGCCGCCGAACCCTACGACAGGAATGCCGAAGCGCGCTTTTGCGACGCGCTGATCCACGCCTACGGTCGTGACGCACTCGCTGGTCCGCACCCCGGAGCATCGGATTCCTCACTGCCCATTCTGGTGATCGGGATGCCGCGCTCGGGCACCTCACTCGTCGAGCAGATCCTGGCTTCGCACCCGATGGTGAGCGGCGCAGGGGAACTGGGGTTCTGGGCTCAGACCCATCCCGAGCACCTGACCGGTGTGGTGCATCGGATGCCGGACGAGGGCACACGGCGCAAGTTGGCGGCAGGATATCTGCGCGCGCTCACTGGGCGTTCCGGAAAGAATGCGGCGCGCGTCGTGGATAAGTCGCTGTTCAATGTCGATTATCTAGGGGTCATTCACTCGGTATTCCCGAACCTGCGCATCGTCCACGTGCAACGGGACCCGATCGACACATGCCTGTCCTGCTACGCACAGGATTTTCCCCCGTCTCTGAACTTTACATTCGACCTGTCGGACCTCGCTCACTACTACCGGCTGCGTCACCGGTTGATGGAGCACTGGCGCAGTGCCCTGCCGCCCGGGACGCTAATCGATGTCCCGTATGAGGAACTGATCACGAATCAGGAGGGGTGGACGCGCCGGATCCTGGAGTTCCTTGCACTCCCGTGGGACGAGCGGTGTGTGAACTTCCACGATACCGAACGCAGCGTCTTGACTGCCAGCTACTGGCAGGTGCGCCAGAAGGTCTACAACAGTTCGGTCGGACGCTGGCGCAACTACCGAAAATTCATCGGCCCGCTTCTTGACCTGAGCAATTTGCCCTCCTAAACAGGGACGCGGCCGCGGCGCTTCGCCAAGATGACGCGCGGCTTCGCCGGCGCCGCGGTATCTTTGGCCGCGGTGCCCCCGGACGCTCGAGTGCGGTTCTGAACCCTGTAGTCCCTTGAATGGACTACGCTTGCCCCCCATAAAAACGACCAATCCAGTTGAGGCCTTATTTGATGCGCCAGGACAAGCTCACCACGCGGTTCCAGCAAGCGCTGGCCGATGCCCAGTCGCTCGCGCTCGGCCGCGACAACCAGGTCATCGAGCCCGCGCACGTGATGCTGGCGATGCTCGACAGCTCCTCAGGTTCGTTGCGCCCGCTGTTGATGAAGGCGGGGACGGACATCAACAAGCTGCGCGCGGGGCTCTTGAGCACGCTCGACGGCTTGCCGAAGGTCGAGGGCACCCCGGGGGAGGTGCATGTCTCGAACGACCTGAACCGCGTGCTCAACGTCACCGACAAGCTCGCGCAGCAGCGGGGCGATCAGTTCATCTCGAGCGAGCTGTTCGTGCTCGCCGCCTTCGAGGACCGCACGCTCGCGCGGCTGTTCAAGGAGTCCGGCGTGGTGCGCGGCGCAGTAGAGAAGGCGATCGAGGAAGTGCGCGGCGGCGAGAAAGTCGCTGACGCCAACGCCGAGGAGAGCCGTCAGGCACTCGAGAAGTACACCGTCGATCTCACCGCGCGCGCTTCTTCGGGCAAGCTCGATCCGGTCATCGGTCGCGACGATGAAATCCGCCGTACCATCCAGGTGCTGGCACGGCGAACCAAGAACAACCCCGTGCTCATTGGCGAACCGGGCGTGGGTAAGACCGCGATCGTCGAGGGACTCGCGCAGCGCATCATCAACTCCGAGGTGCCCGAGGGGCTCAAGAACAAGCGCATCCTGGCGCTCGACATGGGCTCGCTCATCGCCGGCGCCAAGTTCCGCGGCGAGTTCGAGGAGCGCCTGAAGGCGGTCCTGAACGATCTGGCGAAGCAGGAAGGCCAGATCATTCTCTTTATCGACGAACTGCACACCATGGTCGGTGCCGGCAAGGCCGAAGGCGCCATGGATGCGGGCAACATGTTAAAGCCCGCGCTCGCGCGCGGCGAACTGCACTGCGTCGGCGCCACCACGCTCGATGAGTACCGCAAGTACATCGAGAAGGATGCGGCGCTTGAACGGCGCTTCCAGAAAGTTCTGGTGGACGAGCCCTCGGTCGAGGACACGATCGCGATTCTGCGCGGACTCGCCGAGCGCTACGAAGTGCACCACAAGGTCGAGATCACAGACCCTGCCATCGTCGCCGCGGCGACGCTCTCGCACCGTTATATTGCTGACCGCCAGCTGCCGGATAAGGCCATCGATCTCATCGATGAGGCCGCGGCGCGCATCCGTATGGAGATCGACTCCAAGCCCGAGGCGCTCGATAAGCTCGAGCGACGCATCATCCAGCTGAAGATCGAGCAGGAGGCGCTGAAGAAGGAGAAGGATGAGGCTTCGCGCAAGCGTCTGGCGACGCTCGAGGGCACGCTCGGCGGGCTCGAGAAGGAGTACGCCGACCTTGAGGAGGTGTGGAAGTCCGAGAAGGCCGCGTTGCAGGGCACGGCGCAGGTCCGCGAGGAACTCGATCGCACGCGCCTGGAGCTCGAAGCGGCGCGCCGCGCCGGCAACCTGCAGCGCATGGCGGAACTGCAGTACGGCAAGATCCCCGAGCTCGAGAAACGCCTCGCCTCCGCACAGGCGGCGGAGGACAAGGCGCCCACCCTGGTGCGCAACAAGGTGACCGAGGAGGAGATTGCTGAGGTGGTCTCCAAGTGGACCGGCATTCCGGTCTCGAAGATGCTGCAGGGCGAGCGCGAGAAGCTGCTGCACATGGAGGACGCACTCGCCAAGCGTGTCGTGGGTCAGGACGAGGCGCTGCGCATCGTCTCGAACGCGATCCGCCGCTCGCGCGCCGGACTCTCCGATGCGCGCCGCCCGAACGGTTCGTTCCTGTTCTTAGGTCCCACCGGGGTTGGCAAGACCGAGCTGTGCAAGGCGCTCGCGGAGTTTCTCTTCGACACCGAGGAGGCCCTCATCCGCATCGACATGTCCGAGTTCATGGAGAAGCACTCGGTCGCCCGCCTGATTGGGGCCCCGCCGGGTTACGTCGGTTACGAGGAGGGCGGCTATCTCACCGAAGCGGTGCGCCGCCGGCCCTACTCGGTGATCCTGCTTGATGAAGTGGAGAAGGCGCACCCGGACGTCTTCAACGTACTCTTGCAAGTGCTCGACGATGGTCGCCTGACCGACGGCCAGGGGCGCACCGTGGATTTTCGCAATACGGTCATCATCATGACCTCGAACCTCGGCTCCCAGGTGATCCAGGAATACGCCGGCGAGCAGAACTACACGCGCATGAAAAGCGCGGTGATGGAGGTCGTGCAGCAGAGTTTCCGCCCCGAATTCATCAACCGCATCGATGACATCGTGGTGTTCCACCCGCTCGGCACGCGCCAGATCCGCGCCATCGTGGACATCCAGCTGCTGTACCTGAAGAAGCGCTTGGCCGAGCGCAACATGGATATCGTTCTCGATGACGCCGCGCGCGATCTGCTCGGCGAGGCCGGCTTCGATCCGGTCTACGGCGCGCGCCCCTTAAAGCGGGCCATCCAGCAGCAGATTGAAAACCCGCTGGCGCAGCGCATCCTGCAGGGAGAATTCGTGCCCGGGGATCGCATCCGGGTCATCGCGCAGGACGGGGAGCTCGGCTTTTCAAAGGCGGAAGAACGCAAGGCGGCCCGCGGCAAATAAGCCTCCAAGCCGCGGCCGGCCATGCGTGCACGTCCGCTATACTCGCCGCTCCAACCAACTTCACTGCCATAAAGAGCGCCATGCCGTTCTACGAATACGAGTGTCAGGCCTGCAAGTTTTACGCCGAGGTAATGCAGAAGATCACCGATGCGCCGCTCACCAAGTGCCCCTCCTGCGGCAAGCGCGCGCTGAAGAAGCTGGTATCAGCACCCGTGTTCCGCCTCAAGGGCGGCGGCTGGTACGAGACTGACTTCAAGTCCGACAAGGAGAACAAGCGCAACCTCGCCGGCGCCGACAAGGAGGAGGCCAAGGCTGAAACCAAGGCCGAAACCAAGACTGAAGCGAAGGCCGAGGCCAAAGGCGACGGCAAGGGGGAGGTCAAGGACGCGAAGGGGCCCGCCAAGGAGAGCAAGGAGGCGAAGCCGACCGAGCCGAAGGCCGGCGGCACTCAGCGGCGCAGCGTGCGCGTGCCGGCACGGGCGGCGGCGCGCGCGAAGTCGAAGCGGCGCAAGCCCGTGCGTACGGCACGGCGCTGAGGCGCGTGGCCGACCCCACCGCCACGTGGTGGATCACCCTGCGCCGCTACATGGTCGCAGGCGTGCTCGTGTGGCTGCCGATCCTCGTCACCATCTGGGTGGTGAGCTTCATGCTCCACATCATGGACCGCACGCTCTTGCTGCTGCCGACCTCGTGGCGGCCGCAGGCACTGGTCGGTTTCGCGCTGCCGGGCGCGGGGCTCGTGTTCGCGCTCATCGTGGTGTTCCTCACCGGGCTGCTCGTCACCAACCTCATCGGCCGCCGGTTGATCGACTGGGGCGAGGACCTGCTCAACCGCATCCCGGTGGTGCGTACGGTCTACGGTGGCGTCAAGAGCTTCGCGGAGAGCGTGCTGTCGCAGTCGAATTCCTTCCGCAAGGTGGTGATGGTCGAATACCCGCGCAGCGGCGCCTGGAGTATCGGCTTTCTCACCGCCGAGGACGTGCCGGAGGTGTCGCAGAAGCTCGGTGAGCCGCACGTGGCGGTCTACGTCTCCGCCGCGCTGAACGCCACGGCGGGCTACCTGGTGCTCGTGCCGCGCCGCCAGGTGGTGGAACTTGACATGTCGGTCGATGAGGCCATGAAGATGATCATCACCTGCGGGGTGGTGGTGCCCCATCCGGCCGCCACCGCGAGCCACGTCGCCGTCGAAAAACCCGCCGCCTGAGCCGGTTTTTTTAGGTTGCCGCGCCCGGGCGCCTTTCGTAACATCGCGCGCCTCATGCGCTCACATTACTGCGGACAGGTTAACCAGGAGCTCCTCGGTCAGGCGGTCACGATCGCCGGCTGGGTGCATCGCCGGCGCGACCACGGCGGCGTCATTTTCGTCGACGTGCGCGACCGCGAAGGACTGCTGCAGGTGGTGTTCGATCCGGAGCAGGCGGCCGTATTCCAGGAAGCCGAGCGGCTGCGTAACGAGTTCGTGATCAAGGTGAAGGGGCAGGTGCGCGCACGACCCGCGGGCACCGTGAATACCAACCTCGCCTCCGGGCAGGTGGAGCTGCTCGCGCGCGAGCTGGAAGTGCTCAACCGCTCCGAGCCCCTGCCGTTTCAGCTCGATGAGCACGTCGGCGAGGAGGTGCGGCTGCGCTATCGCTACCTCGATCTGCGACGCGAGGTGATGAACCAGCGCCTGCGGCTGCGTCATCGCATCACGCGCGCTATGCGCGCTTTCCTCGATGCGCACGGTTTTATCGATCTTGAGACGCCGATGCTCACCAAGGCGACCCCGGAGGGCGCGCGTGACTATCTGGTGCCGAGCCGCACGCACCCGGGCAAGTTCTTTGCGCTGCCGCAGTCACCGCAGATCTTCAAGCAGCTGCTGATGATCGCCGGTTTTGACCGCTACTATCAGATCGTGCGCTGCTTCCGCGATGAGGATCTGCGCGCCGACCGTCAGCCGGAATTCACGCAGCTGGATGTCGAGACCTCGTTCCTCACCCAGGATGAGATCATGGCGCTCATGGAGGCTCTGGTGCGCCACTTCTTCAAGGAAGTTCTTGACACCGAGTTGCCGAACCCGCTGCCGCGCCTCACCTTCGCCGAGGCGCTGCGCCGCTACGGCTCGGATAAGCCGGACCTGCGCATCCCGCTCGAGCTCATCGATGTCGCCGATCTCGTGCGCGAGTGCGACTTCAAGGTATTCGCCGGCCCGGCTAAGGAGGCCCACGGCCGCGTCGCAGCACTCAAGGTGCCCGGCGGTGCCGGCATGCCGCGCTCGCAGATTGATGAGTGCACCGCGTTCGTGGCCCGCTATGGCGCCAAGGGGCTCGCCTACATCAAAGTGAACGAGCGCGCCCGCGGGCGCGACGGCCTGCAGTCCCCGATCATCAAGTTCCTGAGCGACAGCGCCCTGCATGGAATACTCGAGCGCACCCAGGCCGCCGACAACGACCTCATCTTCTTTGGCGCGGATCGCGCCAAGGTGGTGAACGATGCGCTCGGAGCACTGCGTCTTAAGATCGGGCAGGACTTGAAGCTCGTGACTCCCGGCTGGCAGCCCCTGTGGGTGGTCGATTTCCCCATGTTTGAGTGGGATGCAGAGGCGAAGCGCTGGGTTGCCATGCACCACCCGTTCACCTCGCCGCAGAGCGAGGATGCGGCCGCTTTGCGCGCGCAGCCCGGTGAGGCGCTGGCCAAGGCCTACGATATGGTGCTGAATGGCTCGGAGATCGGCGGCGGTTCGGTGCGTATTCACCGCCAGGAGATGCAGTCCACGGTGTTTGATCTGCTCGGGATCAACGCCGAGGAAGCGCAGAAGAAGTTCGGCTTCCTGCTCGATGCACTCAAGTACGGGGCGCCGCCGCACGGCGGCATCGCCTTCGGGCTTGACCGTCTGGCGATGCTCATGGCCGGCGCCGACAGCATCCGCGAGGTTATCGCCTTTCCCAAGACGCAGACGGCCGCCGATCCGCTCACCGATGCGCCCACCGAGGTGAGCGAGGCACAGCTGCGCGAGCTGCACGTGCGCGTGCGCGTGCCGCCACCGTGAGCGGCGCGCCAGCGCGCGCCGCCCGCAGCCTCTGTCGCCCACCATGACGCCCGTCGTGTATGTGCACGGTCTGTGGATGCCGGGGGAGGAGTCGCTGGTGCTCGCGCACCGCCTGTCGCAGGAGTTCGACCTGACGCTGGAGCCCTTCCGCTACTCGGCGGCGTTCTCCAGCATCCGAACCACCACCGAGCGCCTGGCGGGGTTCGTGGAGGATCTGCAGGCTTCGGCGGTGCATTTTGTCGGCCACAGTCTCGGCGGCCTCATTATCCACCGCTTCCTCGAGCGCTTCGCGCCCGGCTCCCCCGGGCGGGTGGTATTTCTGGGCACGCCGTGCGTGGCGAGCCGTGCGGCCGTGAATGCGAGCCGCTTTGCGCCCGTGGCGCACCTCATGGGGCAATCGGTGGCCGAGGAGCTGCTGCGGCACCACGAGCGGCGCTGGACGCAGGCGCAGGAGCTCGGCATCGTGGCGGGCACGCAGCCTTTGGGTGTCGGGCAGTTCCTGGCGCAGTTCGACGAGCCCAACGACGGCACGGTGGCGGTGAGCGAGACACGCATGCCAGGTGCCACCGATCACATTGTCCTGCCCGTGAGCCACCTGGGGATGCTCATGTCGGCGCGCGTCGCGCACGAGACCGGGCTCTTTCTTACGCACGGGCGCTTCTCGCTGCACTAAAAGCGTGCCGGCGCGCCGCTCAGTCCGGCAGCAGTTTCTTCAGCTGATAGAGCGCCTCGAGCGCGGCTTTGGGGGTCAGCTGGTCCGGGTCGAGCGCGGCGAGTGCCTCCTGAAGCGGTGCCGCACTGGACCCGCTCGCACTGAAGAGCGGTAATTCGGCCTGCGCTGCCGCTGCGCCCTCGGCGCTGCGCCGCTGCACGTCGCGCTCGGATTCAAGCCGCTCCAGATAACGGCGCGCCTGCGCGATCACCGGCGGCGGCACTCCGGCGAGCTGCGCCACCTGCAGCCCGTAGCTGCGATTGGCCGGGCCGTCTTTGACCGCGTGCAGGAACACGATGCCATCGCCGTGCTCGGTGGCATCCAGATGCACGTTGGCACAGCCCTCGACCTCGGTGGCGAGCGTGGTCAGCTCAAAGTAGTGCGTGGCGAAGAGCGTGAAGGCGCGCACACGCGTGGCGATGTCGCGCGCCATTGCCCAGGCGAGCGACAGGCCGTCGAAGGTACTGGTGCCGCGGCCGATCTCATCAAGCAGGATGAGGCTGCGCGCGCTCGCGTTGTGCAGGATGTTGGCCGCTTCGGTCATCTCCACCATGAAGGTGGAGCGGCCGCCCGCCAGATCATCGCCCGCGCCAATGCGGGTGAAGATGCGATCGAGCGGGCCGAGCAGCGCGCGCTCGGCCGGCACGTAGCTGCCCATGTGCGCGAGCAGCACGATGAGGGCCGCCTGGCGCATGTAGGTCGACTTGCCGCCCATGTTCGGCCCGGTGACGATGAGCATGCGCCGCTCGGCATCCAGGGTGAGATCATTCGGCACGAAGGGCGCTGTGCTGAAGCGCTCCACCACCGGATGACGGCCGCCGATGATCGTGAGCCGCGCTTCGCTGGTGAGTTGCGGCGCCGACCATTCCAGGGCGCTGGCGCGCTCGGCGAGCGCCGCCAGCGCATCCAGCTCCGCGAGCGCGGCGGCGGTTTGCTGCAACGGGCCTAAGCGATCGATCAGCTGCGTCAGCAGCTCCTCGTACAGTTGCCGCTCGCGCGCGAGTGCCTTGTCGCGCGCCCCGAGTACGCGGTTCTCGAAGTGCTGCAATTCCGCTGTCACGAAGCGCTCGGCGGACTTGACCGTCTGGCGGCGCAGGTAGTCCTTGGGCACCCGCTCGGCGTCGCGGCGCGCCACTTCGATGAAGAAGCCCTGCACGCGGTTGTAGCCGAGCTTAAGACTCGCCAGCCCCGAGCGCTCGCGCTCGCGCCGTTCGAGCTCGAGCAGGAATTCATCCGTATGCGTCGCGATCTTCCTGAGCTCATCGAGCTCGCTGTCAAAGCCTGCGGCGATGACGTCGCCGTCGCGCACCAGCGCGGCCGGTTCCGCCGCGATCGCAGCACGCAGGAGCCCAGCCACATCATCGTGCGTGAGGGTGCGCTCATGCAGTTCGCGCAGCAGCGGGGAGTCGAGGCCGCCGAGCGCTTGGCGCAACGCGGGCAGTGAGCTCAGGGAGCTGCGCAGCTGGGTGAGATCGCGCGGGCGTGCGGAGCGCAGCGCCACGCGCGCGATGATGCGCTCGACGTCTCCGATCCCTTGTAGCTGCTGACGCACCAGCGCGTGACCGCGCTGCTCGATGAGCGTACCGAGCGCGTGGTAGCGCGCACGCAGCAGTGGGTGGTTGGTGAGCGGGCGGTTCAGCCAGCGCCGCAGTTGGCGCGAACCCATCGCGGTGACTGCGCAGTCGATGACGGCGAAGAGGGTGGCCGCATCGTTGCCCGTGAGACTTGCGTCGAGCTCCAGGTTACGGCGGCTGGCCGCATCCAGAATCAGCGCATCCGTGCGCTCCTCGACCTGGAGCGCGCGGATGTGCGGTAGCGCCGACTTTTGCGTGTCCCGTACGTACTGCAGCAGGGCGCCGGCGGCGCGGATTGCGAGCGGCAGTTCATCTGCACCGAAGCCCTTAAGATCGAGCGTTCCGAGCTGGTCGGTGAGAAGCCGCGAAGCGCTCGCCAGGTCGAAGTGCCAGGGGGCGCGCGGCCGCAGCATCGTGCCGGCGCGGGCGAGGTCCTCCTCGGCGGCGCCCTCAGCGTGCAGCAGCTCGGCGGGCTTCAGCCGCTCAAGCTCCCCGGCGAGCGCGCTGCGGCCTTGCCCCTCGAGCACGCTGAAGCGTCCCGCTGCAAGATCAAGCCACGCGAGGCCAAAACGGTCGGCATCGCGCAGGAGGGCAGCGATGAGGGTCTCCTGGCGCTCATTGAGGAGCGCCGCATCGGTCACCGTGCCGGGGGTGACGATGCGCACCACCTGCCGCTCGAGCGGCCCCTTGGCGGGCCCCGGCTCGGAGAGCTGCTCGCAGATCGCCACGCTCTCGCCGCGGCGCACGAGTTTGGCGAGGTAACTCTCGACGGCATGAAACGGCACACCGGCCATCGGGATGGGCGCACCCGCAGACTGGCCGCGTGCGGTGAGCGTGATGTCCAGCAGAGCCGCGGCGCGGCGCGCGTCCTCGTAGAACAGCTCGTAGAAGTCCCCCATGCGGTAAAAGAGCAGCATGTCCGGGTGCTCGCTCTTGATGCGCAGGTACTGCTGCATCATCGGGGTGTGTTTCGGGTGAACCACGTCGTTCATGGGTGCGCGAAGGCTACCCCAAGACGCGCCCCGGCGCCCCGACCGGCTACCGGCCGGGTGTGCCGCTGGGGTAGCCTCACACACCTATGGTGAGTGATCCGGAACTGTACGAGCTTGCGGCGCGGGTCGCGATTAAGTTGCGCGCGGCCGAGCGGCACCTCGTGACCGCCGAGTCCTGCACCGGGGGCTGGGTGGCGAAGGCGCTGACGGACATCCCGGGCAGTTCCCAGTGGTTCGAGTGCGGCTACGTGACGTACTCGAACGCCGCCAAGATGCGCGACCTGGGTGTCGCGGGCGCCACGCTCGAGCGCTTCGGTGCGGTGAGTGAGCAGGTGGTGCGGGAGATGGCCGAGGGGGCATTGCGCGTGGCCGGCGCCAGCGTCGCGCTGGCCGTCAGCGGTATCGCGGGGCCCGACGGGGGCACGCCCGGTAAGCCCGTGGGTACCGTGTGGTTCTGTGCCGCCGCGCGCCAGGGGGCGGCGATCGACATCATTGCCGAGGAGAAGCTCTTCGGTGGCGAGCGCGCGTTCGTGCGCAGCCGCTCGGTGCAGCACGCCTTGCGGCTCATCCTGCGTCTGGATCTGCCGGTGCAGCTCGAGGCAACTGCGCGCGCGGACACGCCGTGAGGTCGCCGCCGCGTGCGCCCGCGCGGCGACTGTTTTTTGCGCTCTGGGCCACCGCCGAGGAGCGCCGGGCGCTCAGCGCCGCGGCGGCGGCGGCGGTCGGCACCAGCGGCGGCCGCGCGGTGCCGCAGGCGAACCTGCACGTCACGCTCGCTTTTCTGGGTCAGGTGCCGGCGGCGCGCACCACCGAGCTCGCCGCACTCGCGCACCGCGTCGGCACCAACGGGGCGCTTGCGGGAACTCCGTTGCTTCTGCAGTTCGAGAGGCTCGCTTACTGGCACGCGCCGCAGATCCTGGTCGCTTTGAGCACCGCGGGGGCCGCCGCCGCGGCGCTCGCGGCGGCGCTCCAGCGCGAGGCGAGCGCGGCCGGTTTTCTGCCGGATCTCAAGCCCTTCCGCGCACATGTCACGGTAGCACGCAAGGTTACGCACGCCGCGGCGAGCACGCCGCTGCCGAGCGTGTCGTGGAAGTGCGCGGAGTTCGTGCTCGTGGAGAGCCGCACCGTCGCGACGGGCTCCGTATACAGTGTTCTTGAATCGTACCTACTGGGTAAGCGGGAGAAACTGCGCACACAGCGCTGAAAGAGCGCGCGTGATGCGCTCCGGGCGCGGTATCTTTGTGTGATAATTACCGGCGAAATTTCGCTTCGCTCCACCACACTCACGGGGAAGCCGCAGATGGAAGACAACCGCAAGAAGGCACTCGCCGCCGCCCTCGGCCAGATCGAAAAGCAGTTCGGCAAGGGCTCAGTGATGCGCCTGGGCGACGCTCCTTCCAGCTACGACGTGGAAGCCGTGTCCACCGGCTCGCTCGGGCTGGACATTGCGCTCGGCATCGGTGGCTTGCCACGCGGGCGGGTCGTGGAGATCTTTGGCCCGGAGTCTTCGGGCAAGACCACACTCTCGCTGCAAGTCATCGCTGAGGTACAGCGCGCCGGCGGAACGGCGGCTTTCGTGGACGCCGAGCACGCGCTCGATCCGGCCTATGCCGGCAAGCTCGGTGTGAACATCACGGACCTTCTGGTTTCGCAGCCCGATACCGGTGAGCAGGCGCTGGAGATCACCGACATGCTGGTGCGCTCGAACGCCGTGGACATCGTGGTTATCGACTCCGTCGCAGCGCTCACGCCGAAGGCTGAGATCGAGGGCGAGATGGGCGAGATGCAGATGGGGCTGCACGCGCGGCTCATGTCGCAGGCGCTGCGCAAGCTCACCGGCAACATCAGCCGCTCGAACACCATCGTCGTGTTCATCAACCAGATCCGCATGAAGATCGGGGTGATGTTCGGCAACCCCGAGACGACCACCGGCGGCAATGCGCTCAAGTTCTACGCCTCGGTGCGCCTGGATATTCGCCGTATCGGCGCGATCAAGAACGGCGAAGAAGTCACCGGCAACATGACGCGCGTGAAGGTGGTGAAGAACAAGGTGGCACCACCGTTTCGCGAGGCGGAATTCGAGATCATGTACGGTCAGGGGATCTCGCGCGAGGGCGAGATCATCGAGCTCGCGAGCGCCCAGGGCATCATCGAAAAATCAGGCGCCTGGTATGCCTACAAAGGCAACCGCATCGGCCAGGGCAAGGACAACGCCCGCGCGTATTTGCTGGCCAACAAGGAGGTCGCGCGCGAGATCGAGGAGCAGGTGCGCGCCCGTCTCCTGCCGCCGCGGCAGGAGCGTCGCACCGATCAGGCGGCGAACTCTGCCTGAGCTGCTCCGCCTCGGCGACCCGGCGCGCGATCGGCCGCCGCAGCGGAGCCAGGCGCGCTAGGAGATCTGCGGCTGCCGCGCAGCTACGGCGCACGGCAATTCTCGGTCAGGATCGCACAGAATCCTGACCGGCATTGCATGCGTGGCCTTCAGTTACCGTCCGCTCGGACCGCTGGACTGCTGGTTCTGTGCTCGCTCCACGGCGGCGTGGGCCTGCTCTTCGGTCTGCTTCAGCACCTCCGCCGTGCTGCACGTTACGGCGCCGCCCAGACGCGAACCCAGCTGCTCTTCTCGGTGGCAAAACACCTTCTCGCCGTTGCGCATCTGCACCCTGTAGCCCTCAGAGATAAAGTGTTTTTCTACCGGATCGACCTGAGGCGCCGCGGGCGGCGTCGCAGCCGCAGTCACAGTCACCGAACTCTTGGTCGCGCCGGCAGCGGGCGCGGGGGCAGCGGCCGTGGTTGCCGGGGCCGCGGACGGGGCGGCAGCGGCGGGTGCGGTGGATGCAGAATTGTTGGTCGTGCTTGGGGGCGGATCCTCCGCCAATGCCGCCGAGCCTGCGCCGATGAACACACAAGCCAGCACTGCTGAGAACAGTCGCATGATCACTCCGTGGGTTTGTGAGGGGCGAGCACCCCGCTCGGGGCACGCGCCGGACGGCCAACTATACTGTAGTCCGATATCCGAGCGCACCCTGGGTCTTTGATGCCGTTACGCCACTCGCGAAGCCCATTAAGTTCAGAACGGCGCGCCGATCCTGGGGCGGCGCGCACCGCCGCCGTCGCGCTCCTGGCCAAGCGCGATTTCGCAGCCGGCGAGCTGCTGGCCAAGCTCACTGCGCGCGGCTTCGGCCATGAGACCGCGCGGGCGGTCATCGGGGAGCTCACCGCCGCCGGGACCCTGAACGAGGCGCGCTATGCGGAGAACTACGTCGCCTGGCACGCGGCACGCGGGCAGGGCCCGCTGCGCCTCAGCGCGGATCTGCGCAGGCACGGCGTCGCCGAGGCCCTCATCGAGGCTGCGCTCGCGGGCGGACCGGACTGGACCGTGCTCGCCGGCCGCGTCAGGCGCAGCAAGTTTGGTTCGCAGGCGCCGGCGAGTTGGCGCGAGAAGGCCCGGCAGGTGCGCTTTTTGCAGTATCGTGGCTTTTCATCGGATCATATCCGAGCGGCCACTGGCGCCGATCCCGACTGGACTGAAGGACCTTGAGTAAACCGTCTTACATGAGCGCGGCGGACGTGCGCAGCGCCTTTTTGGAATTCTTCCGCGCGCAGAGTCACATGATCGTGCCCTCGAGCTCGCTTGTGCCCGGCAACGACCCGACGCTGCTGTTCACCAACTCCGGCATGGTGCAGTTCAAGGACGTGTTCCTCGGCAAGGAGCAGCGCGATTACCTGCGGGCCGCCTCGAGCCAGCGCTGCGTGCGCGCCGGCGGCAAACACAACGATCTGGAGAACGTCGGCTACACCGCGCGTCACCACACGTTCTTCGAGATGCTCGGTAACTTCTCCTTCGGCGACTATTTCAAGCGTGAGGCGATTCACTTCGCCTGGGACTTTCTCATCTACACTCTGGGCATCGACCCGGCGCGGCTGTGGTGCACCGTTTACCTGGACGACGATGAGGCCGCCGACGTCTGGTTGAAGGACATCGGCATCAGTCCGCGGCGCTTCTCGCGCATGGGCGAAGCGTCGAACTTCTGGGCCATGGGCGATACCGGCCCCTGCGGCCCGTGCAGCGAGATCTTCTACGACCACGGCCCGGAGGTCCCCGGCGGGCCGCCCGGCTCGCCCGACGAAGAGGGCGACCGGTTCGTGGAGATCTGGAATCTCGTCTTCATGCAGTACGAGCGCGCCGCCGACGGCACCATGACGGCACTGCCGAAACCCTCGGTCGACACCGGCATGGGGCTGGAACGCATCGCCGCCGTCATGCAAGGGGTACATTCGAACTACGACATCGATCTGTTCAAGAACCTGATCCGCGCCGCCGGCAAGCTCGCGGGCACCTCGGTGCTCACGTCCAGCTCCCTGCGCGTCATTGCCGATCACATTCGCGCGAGCGCTTTTCTCATCGTCGACGGGGTCTCTCCTTCCAACGAGGGACGCGGCTACGTGCTGCGCCGGATCATCCGCCGTGCCATCCGTCACGGCTACAAGCTTGGCATACACGAACCGTTCTTCTACAAACTGGTGCCGGTGCTCGAGGCGGAGATGGGCGGCGCCTATCCGGAACTCACGCGCGGCAAGACGCATGCCGAGCGCGTGTTACGGCACGAGGAGGAGCGCTTCGCCGAGACGCTCGCGAACGGCATGGTGCTGCTCGAAGGCGCGATCCGTAACCTGCGCGGCGCCAAGGTGATCGACGGCGACACGGTATTCAAGCTCTACGACACGTACGGCTTCCCGCTCGACCTGACCGCCGACATTGCCCGCGAGCGCGGACTGTCCGTCGATCAGGCGCGCTTCGACACCGCGATGGAAGAACAACGACGTCGCTCCCAGGAGGCCAGTAAATTTGGCGTCGATGTGCGCGCCGATACGAGCGTCGATGCGCGCACGCTCTTCCAGGGGTACGAGCGGCTCAAGGCCAGCGGCCGGGTGGTCGCACTGCTGAAGGACGGCGCCGCGGTCGACGCGCTCGAGCCCGGGGAGCGCGCGGAGGTGGTGCTTGATCGCACCCCGTTTTACGCCGAGGCCGGCGGCCAGGTCGGGGACGCCGGGGAGCTGACCGCCGTCGGCACACTGTTTGTAGTCACGGACACGCAGAAGCGCGGCGCCGCGCACTCGCACATTGGCACGCTCAAGAGCGGCACGATTCGCATCGGCGAGGAGCTCGAGGCGCAGGTGAACGGTGCGCGCCGCCAGGCGACCGCACTCAATCACAGCGCCACGCACCTGCTGCACGCCGCCTTGCGCAAGGTGCTCGGCACGCATGTGCAGCAGAAGGGCTCGCTGGTCGCCCCGGATCGGCTGCGCTTTGATTTCGCCCACAGTGAGCCACTCGCAGGCGCGCAGCTGCGCGAAATCGAGCGCCTCGTCAACGCACAGATTCGCGCGAACGCGCCCAGCGAGACGCGCGTCATGGACTACGAGGGCGCAGTGGCCGCCGGCGCGATTGCGCTGTTCGGCGAGAAGTACGATAAGGACGTACGCGTGCTGCGCATGGGAGACTTTTCGATGGAACTGTGCGGCGGCACGCACGTGCAGCGCGCGGGCGACATCGGGCTGTTCAAGATCGTAAGCGAGAGCGGCGTGGCTTCGGGGGTGCGGCGTATCGAGGCGCTCACTGGCGAGGCGGCGCTCGAATACGTCGAGCAGAACGACGCGCTGCTCAAGGACCTGGCGGGCCTCGTGCGCGGCTCACGTGATGAGGTCAAGGACAAGGTGCGCGAGCAGCTCGAACGCGCGCGGCAGCTGGAGCGCGAGATTCGCTCGCTCAAGGACCGGCTCGCCTCCGGGCAGGGCGTGGATCTTGCCGCCGGCGCGATCGACGTGCGGGGCGTCAAGGTCGTCGCGACCCGGGTCGAGGGTGCCGATGCCGGTGCGCTGCGTGTTGCGGTAGATCAGCTCAAGGATCGTCTGAAGTCCGCGGTCATCGTGCTCGCAAGTGTCGAGGAGGGGCAGAAGGTGGTGCTGGTCGCGGGTGTCACTGCGGATCAGACCGCGCGCATCAAAGCCGGCGAACTCGCTGGCGCGGTCGCCGCGCTGGTGGGCGGCCGCGGGGGCGGCCGGCCCGATTTTGCGCAGGCGGGGGGCAACAAGCCCGAGGCCCTCGACGCGGCGCTCAAATCCGTCGAGGGGTTTGTGCGGGCGCGCTTGAGCACTTAGCGGGCGCTTTGTTTTGCCGCCCGTGCCGCCGTTCAGTATCATGGCCGCCCGCGCGCCGGCCCGGCCGGCACACGCTGCGGCAACTATCTGAAAAAGCAGCGTTTGCGATAAGCGGAGAGATGGCCGAGTGGTCGAAGGCGCACCCCTGCTAAGGGTGTAAGGGTCAAAAGCCCTTCGAGGGTTCGAATCCCTCTCTCTCCGCCAACTTGTCTGTGCGCCTTGCCCCGCGGGTTCGCTCAGCGAACTCCAAACCCCGGCGCAGCGCCAACGGCGTGGCTTACCTTGCGTGAGCGCCAGGATCGCGATTCTTGCAACATTCCAGTAGGCTGACCTGCGGTAAGTACGCGCGCACCTGCGCGGCGGCTCAGATGACAGGGATGGGCATGAGCTGCATTGCGTTTTGGGGCAGGTACTCTTTAGCTCCTCCGGCAAGGTAGCGGTGAACTCCCATGGACCTCAGCACGATTCGTTCGGCACTCGAGGCGCGGCAGTTTTTCCTCGTCTATCAGCCGATCGTCTTCCTTCGCGATGGGCTTTGCTTCGGGGCTGAGGCGCTCATCCGCTGGCGGCTGGGGAACATGGTCCTCAACGCCTCCCAATTCATACCGTTCACCGAAAACACTCCCTTGTCGGGAATGCTCACCTATTGGGTCATCGACACAGTCGGGGCCGAATTGGCCGCCTGGCTTGCAGGCAATGAGGCCGTTCACATCAGCATCAATGTGCCGCCGGAGATTCTCGGTCGGGGCGGACTCGAGTACGCCGCCAACAATTCGGGGCTTCGTAAACACATCAAGCAGCTGATCGTCGAAGTTACCGAGCGCGGCGTACCCGATCAGCTGGGACTCGATGCGCTCAACCACATTCCGGCCACCGGCGCGCGCGTCGCGCTCGATGACACGACCCTCTCCGGGGCGAATCTCGCGTTGCTCACGCGCTGCAATTTCGACTTCATCAAGATCGATCGTCTGCTGGTCGCTGAAGTTGCTCTCGATAAGCCGCCAGCCTCCTGGTTGAACGGGCTCGCGGCACTGCTGCAAACAACCGCCTTACAAGTAATTGCCGAGGGCGTGGAGACCGCTTTCCAGGCCGAGACGCTCAAGGCAGCCGGAGTGCAGCTGGCGCAAGGCCACTATTTTTCAGCCCCGCTCTCGGCAGGCGATTTTATGCGTTACTGTGCCGCTTCTCCTGCGCACCCAACGGGGTCTTTGAACCCGAGCTGACACTCGCGCGCTAACGCGTCGGGGCGTAGACATCAGTCGCCGTACGCACGGGTGGGTAGGAGCGATCTGACGGCGATCACAGCTTTCCGCCGACGTCCCCATGAGCGTCGGGTCCGCAAGCTCCCCTTCACAAACTCAACCCGCAGCGACCCTCGTGAGGTGCGGTCATTCCGCTCTCAAGCGCCGGCGCAGCGTGCGTGTAGATCCACCGACGCCGTACACGGGTGCGTGCGTCAATGACGTTAATGATTGGCGGGGTGCAGGGATGACTGCAGCGAGCTTGCGTGAGCAGACGGATCGCGATGCGCAGCACTCAGCCCCGGCGACGGCGGATCTGTTCGCGGGCGGCGGCGAGATGGGCCGCAGAATGCGCCAGTTCGACTGGGAACAACATCCGTTGGGGACGCCGGTGCGCTGGCCGCAGTCCCTCAAGACCATTGTGCGTGTCATGCTCGACTCACGCTACGCCATGTGGATGCTGTGGGGTCCGGAACTCACATTCTTCTGCAACGACGCCTATCTGCCCACGGTGGGCATCAAAGGGGACTGGGTACTCGGTGCGCGCTCTGACAAGGTATGGGAGGAGATCTGGCCCGATATCGGTCCGCGCATTCGCCAAGTGCTGGAAGAGGGACAGTCGACCTGGGATGAGGGATTGCGGCTTTTCCTCGAGCGACGCGGGTTTCCCGAAGAGACCTATCACACCTTCTCCTATAGTCCCGTCTATGACGACGGCGGGCGCATCGCCGGGATGCTATGCGTGGTCACGGAGGTCACCGAACGCATCCTCGCCGAGCGTCGGCTGCAGACACTGCGTGAGCTGGGCGTACGCGCCAGCTTTCTCGAGCGTGCCTCCACTGCGCAGGACGCCTGCCGGGTTGCGGTGGAGACGCTGGCGCAAAATAACAGTGACGTGCCATTCGCCGTCGTCATCCTTGTAGACCGCCTGCAGCAGACCGTCGTGGCGGTAGCGGCGGTCGGCGCTGATCTGGCACGTCTGGATCTTAACGGGCCTCAGGACCTGAGCAAGGATGCCGGGCGCTGGCCCTTGGGCGCCGTGACGCGTTCACGCCGCGGCATACTGGTCGAGAATCTCGAAGCACTTGCCGTCCAGGCCGGACGCTGGGAGCAATCGGTGCAGCGCGCGCTCGTAGCCCCGATCTCGGCACCGGGGCATGAGGAGGTGGCGGCGCTCCTGGTGTTGGGGTTGAGTCCCAGGCTGGTTCTCGACGACGCCTACCAGAGCTTCCTCGAACAGGTCGGCGTATATCTGGGACAGGCCATCACCAACGCGCGTGCCCACGAGGACGAGCGTCGCCGTGCGGAAGCTCTGGCAGAGATCGATCGCGCCAAGACCACCTTCTTTTCCAATGTCAGCCACGAGTTTCGTACGCCGCTGACACTGCTCCTCGGGCCCATCGAGGAAATGCTCGGCGAGTCGGATCTTACGGCCGAGGAGCGCGGGCGGCTGGAGCTGGCGCATCGCAACTCCCTGCGCCTGCTGAAACTTGTGAACTCGCTGCTGGATTTCTCGCGGCTCGAAGCGGGCAGGATGCGTGCCTTTTTTGAACCACTGAATCTGTCCGCCTTTACGGCCGATCTGGCCAGCACTTTTCGCTCCGCCATGGAGCGGGCGGGACTTGAGTTCGTGGTCGACTGCCCGGCGCTCGCAGAGCCAGTCTATGTTGATCGGGAAATGTGGGAGAAGGTGGTCCTCAATCTGCTTTCCAATGCGTTCAAGTTCACCCTCCAGGGACGTGTCACATTGCGATTACGCGAGGAGGGCGCATCTGCCGTGATGCAGGTTGAGGATACGGGCGTCGGCGTCCCGGCGGCGGAGATTCCTCGGCTCTTTGAACGGTTTCACCGGGTGGAGGGCACGCACGGGCGTACGCATGAGGGGTCGGGTATCGGACTTGCACTGGTGCAGGAACTCGTACGCCTGCACGGCGGCAGCGTCGAGGCCAGCAGCACGGCGGGCGCGGGAACTACCTTTGCGGTACGGCTGCCGTTTGGCCGGGCGCACCTGCATGAGGAACACCTGCACCCCGTGCGCCCCGCAGCGTCCACCGCGATCGGCAGCCAGGCGTTCGTGCAGGAAGCGTTGCGCTGGCTGCCGACCCGCACCGATCCGGATACGCAACGGCTCAGGGGCTCGGATGAGGACGTGGCGTCGCACCGGGCGCGCTTCGTCACGACACTCGGCGCGCGCATCGTGCTCGCAGACGACAATGCCGACATGCGCCAGTACCTGCGTGAGTTGCTCGAGCCGCATTACGCGGTGGAAGCCGTGGCCGATGGCGCAGCGGCTTTGCAGGTTATGCGACGCGAGCGGCCAGCGTTACTGCTCTCCGATGTGATGATGCCAAACGTCGACGGCTTTGCGCTGCTGCGGCAGGTGCGTGTCGAGCGCGACCTCGAAAACCTCCCCGTCATCCTCCTATCGGCGCGCGCCGGTGAGGACGCGCGCGTAGAGGGTCTTGACGCCGGAGCGGACGACTATTTGGTGAAACCATTCTCCTCGCGCGAACTGCTCGCACGCGTGGGAGCCTTGCTCGAACGCAGCCGGGTGCTCGCTGCCATCGCCGACCGCAACGCACAGTTTGAAACGCTGTTGGGCCAGGCACCGCTCGGCATCTATCTCATCGACGCGGATTTCAAGATCAGCGAAGTGAACCCGACCGCCCGACCGGTATTTGGCGACATACCCGATCTCATCGGCGGCGACTTCGAGGATGTCATGAGGCGCTTGTGGCCTAAAGCCTATGCCGAGGAGATCGTGCGGTTGTTTCGCCACACGCTCACAAGCGGAGAGCCGTACCTGAGTTCCGAGCATGCTCAGTTGCGGATCGATCGGGCGGGCGCGGAATACTACGAGTGGCAGATCCACCGCATACGCCTGCCCGATGGTCGTTATGGAGTAGTTTGCTATTTTCGCAACATTTCCGCGCAGGTCGCGATCCGCAAGGGGTTGCTGCGGCAGCAGCAGGAGCTGGAAGCCGCGGACCGGCAGAAGAATGAGTTCCTGGCCATGCTCGCGCACGAACTGCGCAACCCGCTCGCCCCGATCCGAAATTCCAGCGAGGTGCTGGCACGCACCCTGCACGGCGATCCGCACGCGGCAAAGGCCGTGGCGAGGATCGAGCGGCAGGTGACGCACCTGGCGCGACTGGTCGATGATCTGTTGGACGTTTCGCGCATCACCCAGGGACGCATTGAATTGCGCCGCCAGGCGGTGCTCCTGCATGAGATGATCGCGCGCGCCCTCGAGACCGTCGACCCGCTGCTGCAGCAAAAGCGGCACAAACTCTCACTGGTCTCGAGTCGCCGCCCGCTACTGATCGACGGCGACCCGGAAAGACTCGTGCAGTGCGTCGCGAACGTACTGACCAACGCCGCCAAATACACCGACGCGGAGGGTGAGATCCGGGTGGAGTCGCGAGAGGAAGGCCAGTTTGCGGTCCTGTCGATCAGCGACAACGGCATGGGGATCGCCGCGGAACTGCTGCCGCGGGTCTTTGATCTGTTTGTGCAGGGTGAGCGCACCCTCGACCGCGCGCATGGCGGCTTGGGAATCGGTCTGTCGATTGTCAAGCGCGTGCTGCAGTTGCATGGCGGAACGGTCACGGTCTCGAGCGCGGGGGAGGCGCGGGGATCCACCTTTGAAATGCGCCTGCCTCTGTGTACGGACACCGCGCTCGCGATAGCGCAAACCGCACCAGCGAAAGCGCTCGCGCGGCGAATTCTCATCGTCGATGACAACGAAGACGCTGCCGACTCGCTCGGGATGGTGCTCGGCCTTGATGGTCACCAGGTGGTTTCTGCGTATACGGGTGCGCAGGCGTTGGAGCTGGCACACTCCTTCAAGCCCGAGATCGTGCTACTCGACATTGGTCTGCCCGGAGCGGACGGTTACGAGGTCGCGCGGCGGATTCGCGCCCTCGCAGGCCTGCAGACCGTGCATCTGGTTGCGATCACCGGTTACGGCCAGGACGCGGACAAGGCGCGTGCACGCGCCGCGGGCTTCGCCGACCACCTGGTGAAGCCGGTGGAATTCACGGCTTTGCAGCGCATCCTGGCGATACCGGCTTCGAACCCCGCGAACACGCGCCTAAGCACGCATTAGAGGTCGGGGACCAGGGTCAGCGTTAGCTTGATAGCCGCTGTGGCGACGCCGCTCAGCTGCAACAACAGTTCCCCGGCGGGCAGCTCGAATCGCACCAGCTTGTGCGGCGCGTTGCAGGCACTGCCTCCGGCAAAGTCGCTCGACGGTATAACACCGTGCTCGCCCACAACGTCGATCCATCCGGGCTGATCGAGCGCGATCCGATAGGTTCCTGCCCTCGGCACGTGTAGGCGGCCCAACCCGCCGAAGGCGCCGTCGAACTGAGCCTTCCTCCCCAGTGGAACCGACAGGGTGATCCGCCACTGCGGTAATAAAGACAGACCGTAGAAATGGTCCGGCAGGAGCTGTGGGGCAGAGCCGCGGTCGGGGCCAGCCGCGAGGCGTTCGGGAGTACCTGCAAACAGCGCGCGCTCGTGAGCTACATTCCATTTGAATGCGGCGCAAGGATCCTGAGCGTAGCTGGGGCGCGCCAACGTGCCAAGAAGCGCCGTCATGACCAAAGAAACCGCCGCTGACGCTCTTTGCATACCAGTACCTCGGGCTTGAATCGCAGCCGGGGCGCCGACTTCCTCAGTATAGGCACTCGGGTGCTTTGCTTTGGGTGCGCGCTACCCCGGGCGCTCCAGGTCCGGAGTTTCGCCGTTTGGTTGTGAAGGACACGCATCGCCGGTAGGCTCGTGCGGCGGAATCTGCCGTGGAGAAACCTATGAAAATCAGCGCCCGTAACACGCTGCCTGGAATCGTGCGCAAAATCGAACCCGGCGCCGTAAACGCCGAGGTGACCATCGAGCTGGCGCCCAACCTCAGCATTGTCTCGGTCATCACCCTGGATGCGGTTAAGAGCCTGAAGCTAAAACCAGGCGACGGCGCCTACGCTGTCATCAAGGCCTCGAGCGTCATGATCGGCACCGACTGAACACGAGCGTCGGCGGATTCGCTGTGAGCGCGCAGGACTAGTGCTCTTCGGCGTAGATTCTCACCAGTTGATACAGGAAGTCGCGGCATTCCATCAGCGATTGTACGCTCACGTACTCGTTGAGTCCGTGAATGTTGCCGAGGTCGCGTCCCAGGAATAGCGGTTCGATGCCATAGGTTGGGATGCCGGCGGCGTTCAAGAACTCCCCGTCGGTCGCCCCGGGTTGCAGAATGGGCACTACCGGCACGCCGGGCCAGAACTGCGCGGCAAGCTTCTCCACCGGTCCGAGGATCTGCGGTGTAAGCGGCGGCGGCGGCGAGCTTGGTCCTCGGGTTTCGAGTGTCGTTACCTTTACGGCCGGGTCGCCCACCAGCTCTTCGAGCTTTACCCGCACGCTCTCGGCCGATACGCCCGGGAAAATACGGCAGTTGATATTGGCGCGCGCCCGCTGTGGCAAAGCATTCGTAGCGTGTCCGGCCTCGAGCATGGTCGCCACGCAGGTCGTGCGCAGCGTGGCGTTCCAGCTCGGATCCTTGGCAGCAACCAGCGCAATTGCCTGGGCGTCGTTCGGATCCTTGAGAAAGGCATTCATTGCATTAGCGGTGGCGGTATCGCCCTTCGCAGCCTCGATCTTCGCCATGCCGCGAAAATAAGCACGGTTGCCGTCCGTGAACTGTGGCGGAAACTCATAGAGCTCGACGCGCATGAGGGCGCCCGCAAGACGGTAGATGGCGTTGTCCTTGACGGGTCGTGAGCTGTGGCCGCCCGGGTTGGTGACCTCGAGACGATAGTTTTGCGCTAGCTTTTCCCCAGCTTGCACCTGCAACAGCACACGCTTACCGGACGCGTCAAGTTCGCCGCTGGCGCCTTCGTTGATCGCAAACGCCGCGTCGATGAGATCACGCCGATTCTGTGTGAGCCACTGGGCACCGTTGAGCGCGCCCGCGGTCTCTTCGCCGCACGTGAGCGCTAGTCTCAGGGTGCGCAGCGGGCGATATTTCTCAGCGCGGTAGCGGATCAGCGTGTCGACCCAGATTGCCGCCTCGGCCTTGTCGTCGACTGCGCCGCGCGCGTAGAAGTTGCCGTCTTCCTCTACGAGCTGGAATGGGTCGCGCGCCCAGTCCTCGCGCTTGGCCTCGACCACGTCCAGGTGCGCCAGCAGCAGAATGGCTTTGAGCTTTGGATCGCGGCCGGGATAAATGGCGACCAGGCCGCCTTCCTTCGGGTGATCCGGCGCGCTGAAAAGATGCAGATCAGCATCCGGGAACCCCGCAGCCCGCAGCCGCGTCGCCAGGCGCTCGGCGGCGAGCGTGCAGCTGCCCGCGGAAAGACTGGTGTTGGTCTCGACGAGCTCCTTGTAGAGTTCTCGAAACTGCGCCTCGCCGTACGCCGCTGCCGCACATACCCGCGCGGCCAGCAGGAGCAGCAGCATCGTAAGCGGGGCTGTTGGCATTCTTTTCATAGATTCCTCTCCTCGGGGCAGTGGATTAGACGTGCCAGCCGCACGCCCCGCAAGAGCGGCGCCGGTCTGGGCGCTGAGGCATCCGGGCACGCCGGTCGCGTGATTCTGGCTGGTGGCGCTTCCGCGGCACCCGAAACTGCCGTTAGAATCAACCGGCGAAGGAACGACGACCGTAGAAAAACAACCGAGACCTGCGCTGGGTCTCCACACCAGGAGTTAGACCTTATGCATTACGTATGGATGTTCATCGTCGGCATTATCGTCGGCGCCATTGCTCGTTTCATCATGCCGGGCGCAGATCACATGGGTCTCATCATGACCGGCATACTGGGTATCGTCGGGTCTTTCGTCGGCGGCTTTATCGTGCGGCTGTTCAGCAAGAGCGCGCCGGCCGATGCTTCAAAGATTCAGCCCGCGGGCATCGTAATGTCAGTCGTCGGCGCGCTGATCGTTCTCTTCATCTATAACCGGCTGGTCGTCTGACCGTCTCGGCGCTTTCCGTGATGACTTGATCCGCGTCATCACCGCGGGGCGCGTAGCTCGCGGCTGGCGCGCGCAGTGTGCGGCAACTGCTGAGCTGTACCTCAGGGAACTGCAGCGGCAGCGCCGATGAGCCCGCAAGCGGCCACGAGCAGCGTGATCCGCAGCGGCGAGGCGCTTTCATGGTAAAGAAAAATTCCCACGGCGATCACGCCCAACGGAATGATGGCCGCGAGCAGCGGGCTCATGATTCCCAGCTTGGCGCCACTTTGATACATGCGCGCGATCATCCATATGCCACAGATGAAGAGCGCCGCGCACCCCACGGTGGGCAGCAGGACCGTAAAGCCGCGCGAGCGCGGCAGTAGAGTCATCGCCAGAATCTGAAACGCCACCGAGGCGAAAAACAACACGTAGATGCGCAACGGAATGCCCAGCATGCGTCCCCCTGATTTTCAGTCATTCTCAGGCCGCGACCACTTTGATGCCAAGGCCAAGTGGCGAACGCGTGCCCGTGCGGTGCTTTTCCCGCGGTGTGGTAGGATGCGCGCCCCCAGAGCGGCGGAGGGCTGGTAGCACCTCCCCCTCACGGTTCGGGGATGGGAAGTTCGGGAGTTGGTCTGGAAACTGTAAACCACTGATTTCGTTCAGCTCAGTTCTGGACGCCCCGGTAACTCAGCCGAACATTCGCACGCGCGCCCGTAGCTCAGTTGGATAGAGCGCCTGGCTACGAACCAGGAGGTCGGGAGTTCGAATCTCTCCGGGCGCGCCAATTGCGACGGGTCTATACCGGTCGCATGGGTAACGTTGTGCCCCGGCGATGGGCCTGTCCACCGGAAAAAAGCCCTTTGGCCAAGTTTTGCCGGGAGTCGCCAAATGATCTAGAGGCCGTTCACACGTGTTTCGCTGCTGCCGCCGCCCGCTCGCGACTGCACAAGGTCCGCGTTGTCACCCGCTAGGACCAACGCCTGCAGCTCGCGAAGTGAGAGTGATAATTCTCCCGCATGATTGAGCCGATTCCACTGTGTGGCGAGCAGGCTGCGCGCCTGCGACATCTGGCCCATTCCAAGGTACGCGGAGGCCATCACGGTCGTGAGGTAGGTGAGATCATCGCTCGACTGAGTGGAAGGCCTCTCCAGCAGCCGCGTGCCCTGGGTCACGATCTCCGCTGCGTTGCGAGCCGCGACCGCCGCAAGCAGATCGGCCCATGCTCTGTGCTCGCCGCTGGCGTCGCGATAGCAGGGTGTGGACCTTATGCTGCTCCAGACATCGGCGAGCTCGGATGGATTCAGGTACGTCGCTGTCATTGCGCCGACGTTTCGAGCTGCCGTCTTCCAGGTGTTTTGCACCTGGGGGTCGGCACACCGCTCCCCGCTCGTGCGGATGAGCAGTAGGTTTACCGCGGCCACCGTGTCGAGGTCGTGCAGTCGACCATCGGATAGGGCACGACGAATCGCTAGAGCGCGCCGCACCTGGAGGTCGCGCATGAGGAAACTCTGGTGCGAGGGCTCGAGCGTCGCGCTGGCCGGCGAATCCGGACGCAGGAGATCCAGAACAGGGACGGACAATGACGTGAGTCTCGGCAGCTCAAGCGCATTTTTCGCCATGAAGCGCAGGCGCGGCGCGTTGAGATCGACGAAAGGGAAGAAGTCGGAATTCACTGGGACTGGCAACGTGTTGAACAGCGGGCCGATGGTCCGATTATCCCCGATCAGCCGCGATTGCAGGTCGCTGAGCGACTGCACGCCGATCCGATCGAGCTCGGCGCGCATCTGTGGCCATTGGAAGACGCGCTCGGTCGGAGCCGGGAGCGCCGCCGCGCGCGTCGCCACGATCAAAATGTCTAAATCGTTCAGATTGTAGATCGCGTACGCGCCGAAGTGACGCGACAACGCCTTGACGACCGAGGCGACAACGCCGATATCGGTCTCATAGAGCTGCACCCACTGCGCGAAGTAGCCGTCAGGTCGCAGGTATTGCACGATGTGATCGTAGAACTCGTCGGAGAACAAAGTGGCGACTCCGCTTACCCACGGGTTCGACGGCTCGGACACAATCAGATCGTACGGCTCGCGCGAGGCTGCGAAAAACGTCTTCGCGTCCTCATAGACGATGCGGCTGCGCGCGTCCTCGAACACGTCGCGGATGCGCGGACCAAAGCCCTGCCGCGCCGCTTCGACCATCAGTGGCTCGATCTCGATCGAATCCAGCCGCTTGAGCTCCCTGCTTGCGAGGAGGGTATGGGTCGTAAGCCCTGATCCGAAACCGATGTTAGCCACGCGCACCGCATTCGGGTGCAGGCTCAGCGGAATGGCCGCGGCCAGCACCACGGTCACCTCGTCGGAGGTAACGTTTCCCGCTCCCATCTCGATCCCGGCATCAGGCTTGCCGTTCGTCGCGATAGAGACCTTTCCGAGGTGCTCGAACAGAGTGATTGTTGCCGTCTTGCCATCGCGCAGATAAGTGACCCTGGAGCCGGCCGGCAAGGTCGGGATGCCAAAGCGGTAAACGCCTGAGGCAACCCGCATCGGATCAAGCTTGCCGAGGGCAGTGGTAAGGCCGAACACGGCGATGCTGACCGCCATTGCGAGGGCGGAAGCGGGTTGCCGCCAAGTGAGGCGCGACAACCCCAGCGCGATGTGAACGCCGGCGCCGGTCAGGATGACACCCTTGACTCCAATCAACGGCATCAATACGTGGACCGCGAGCAGCACACCGGCGATCGCGCCTAAGGTGTTGACTGAGTAGATCGTGCCGATCGCCTTCTCACCCATCCCGCGACCCATGAGCGCATGGGTGAGCACGGGGAGGGTCATGCCGGCGCAGAACGTCGCTGGGAACATGATCAGCACGGCGATGGTCTGGCTAACCGCATTGAAGGCGACATAGCCGCCAGGAGTATGAGTAAAGGTGCCCAGCGACCACCCCATGACGTCATACATCAGGTTGCACGCAGGCAGGGTAAGCGCAGCCAGCACCCCCATCGCGAGCATGATCCCACCTAGGTACTTCTCCGGGTCTTCGATCCGTTCGATGCGCTTGCGAACGTATAGCCCGCCGAACGCGAGGCCGAAGATGAACGCACTCAGCATCAGCTCGAACGAATGCGTCGAGCTACCCAGCACCAGACTTAACATGCGGATCCAGCCCAGCTCGTACATGAATGAGGCCGCGCCGGTCAGGAAGGCCGCGATCGCAAACCACCTCGCCACCGGGTCCGTGATGCCAGATGTCGCAGAGCGTGCGGGTGTGGCGGGTGAGGGTGGCGGGGGCTCGGTCTGACGACGAACAACCAGCCAGACTCCCAAGGCGAGCGCCACGTTGAACAGTCCGGCGGTCAGCGTCGTGCCTGGCAGGCCGACTATGCCGATCAGCACGAAACCGCTGACCAAAACCCCAAGGGCGCCCCCGAGGCTGTTGGTGAAATAAAGGGTGGATAGCGTCTCTCCCGCCCGCTCGGGCCAGCGTCGGATGATGCCACCGCTGATCAACGGAAAGGTCATGCCCAGCAGCACCGATTGCGGCAACACGAGTAGCGCGGCCAGCGACCATTTGTAGGCGTAAATCGGCAAGCCCGGGGGGAGCGCCGGTATGACTCTTGCGAACGAAAGATCGGTGGTCGCGACGAATACCCGATGAAAGAGAATGCCAAGGATCCCGATCAGTGCCTCGACCAACAGGTAGCCCCACAGCAGCTGTCGCAGCCGCGCGCTGTAGCGCGACACCAGCCAGGATCCCAGCGCCATGCCGCCCATGAAGATCGCCAGCACCATTGTTTGTGCGTAGGCAGCATGGCCAAGGAAGAGCTTGAAGTACTGCGACCAGATGGACTCGTAGATGAGTCCGGTGAAGCCGGAGACCACGAATAGGCCAAGTAGAACGCGTCGTCGTGCGGCATCGAGATTCTGCATCGGCGGTAATCTCCGGGCTGGCAACGAGCACGCGGGCAGCTTATGTACTCTCCGCGGATATTAAGCGTGAACCCGATCACGATTCCATCCGCATCGGGTCGGACGATCGGAACTTCCAGGGCACTCGATGGGCACGACAGCCCGAATCCTTCGGTGTCGCTCCGGAAGTTGTCTTGGCTGACTTGGTTCATTGAGGCCGCGCCAGGGCTGAGAGCCTCCGGAGCTGGGGGTTTGAAAGCGCGGGACGTTTGTTACGCGAGATTCTTCAACCGCTTGGCAAGCGATCGCTCTGCTCAACGCTTCACGAAACCGGTCAGCGTGGCATGGTCGAGTGCGATATTGGTCAAGCTGGCACTCAGATCAGTCGCCTTCATGTCCGCAGCTAAGCTGATCGTCGGAATCGGTAGCGCCCAAATGGTGAGTTGGTATTCGTGCACCCCCGATCCGCTCGGTGGGCACGGTCCGTCGTAACTCGCATCACCGAAATTGCTTGCGATCGCCCTGGCGCCATGCGGAAGTGTCTTTGCTCCTCGCGCGAGCGTTGTCGCGGCTGTCGGGAGGTCCACCACGATCCAATGAGACCAGTGTGACGGCTTTACGCTGCTATCGATCATGGTCAGCACGAAGCTCTTTGTGCCGGCGGGCGCTCCGCGCCAAGTCAGTTCCGGTGAAATATTCTCACCTCCGCACCGTGTGTAAATCTGCGCCAACGGGATCTCGCCCCCCGGCTGGATGTCGTTGCTGGTCAGGCTCATGTCAGCCAGCGCGGGCGCTGCCAGCCCCGAGAAGAACGCCGCGAGACAGACTATCGATCGCATCATGGAGAAGTCCCCTTCTTTGCTCTCGGCGCTCAAGGTGCTCGGGATGGCACGCTGTAGTTTATAGGCGCCTACCTGAAGCGAAGGACCCCGGCATTGTGCCGGGGTCCAGTGGCCCGCGGCCATCCCACCCACGCTGCCGCTGCACGCCACGACTATGGCGCCGCTGACTGCTACTCCGTGGCCCTCAGATCTGAAACCCGCGATTCTGTTTCTTCTCCTTTTTCGCGGCGCGTTTTTCCTGCGGAGACTTTGCGGGCTTCTTCTTCGCTTCCTTCTTCCGGTCCATACCCTTACTCACGGTATCTCTCCTTTTGACGATATCTTCCTTCCGTGGCACCACGATACGCCATTTTCGACGAATGCTTACCGTGGCGTGAGCCGCTGGGTCTGCAGCGCTGGGCGGCCAAGCCTCGGCCCCGGGCTTCAGTGCAACGAAGGGGGTTTCTCGACCTCAGCTCCGAGTAGGCCCGATACAGCTCTGTTTGCTGACAGGCGATGGAGCGCGGAGCGGGACGCACGCGCCGTGTGTGCCGCCTACTGCAACAGGGGATGTCCCTGAGGTAGCTGATGCGCGTACCAGGTTGCGAGCCGATGCCGAATCGTCTTCTCGCCGACCTGGTCTTCCGGCATCGGCGAGATCACCTTGTCGTGTACGAGCAAGCGGTAGATGTACAGCGCCTTGTCGCTTGCCGAGTCGGTCGACTCGAACTCGACTGCCTTGCGGCTTTCGGCATATTGCACGCCAGCGAGCAACGCCGCTTTGAACAATTCAGCCTCGTGTTTGAGCTTCTTCATGTCCCTGGCTCCGAAGTTCCACTACTAAACATACTCCGGGATGGCGTGCCACAGGTACTCGATGACCCTAGGGACGTCCTGGGGGAATTTTGTGCCGACGCGCTCATTGCAGTATTTGGCCTCCCCCGGGCAGGCGTTGCGTCGCGCCGGCTGTGCCCGCGGCCGCTCGATTGCGTGTTACATGCACGGAACGTGGACCGGCTGCGTGATCCTGCTCACGGATGGCGGCTTTGCCGACGCGCACAATGTCTGCTCGGCAAGAGCTCTGCGTGAGCATGGTATTCGATATGAGCATGACCCAACTCGTCCTGGGCGCCGCCCTTGGCTTTCTTGTCGCCCAAGTCGGCCTGCACAGTCTCAAGCGGCTTGTCTTCTGGCTTGAGCGCGGCGATGCGCGTGAGCGCATTCGCAGGCTGACTCCATCGCTCGGGTCGACTTTCATCGTGGGCTTCACCAAGTATGCCGCCGTGGTGGGAGCCAGCGCCGCCGTCATCACCCTGGGCGTGTGGGCCGTCAGGGACCATTTAGCCGCCAAGTCGGCACCCGTCGACGCGATGGCCGATGTCGTTGACGCCGCGGCCGCGGTGCCGGTATCGGACCTGCATGGCGCGCAGGACGAGGTCGCCGCGCTTGCTGCGGCGTCCCAGGCTGATCGGCCGACCGCCGTTGCAGCCGAGGATGTTGACCCGTATGCCGACTCGGACTTTAAGGTCCAGCGTCACCCGCACCATGCGGGAACCGCTGCCAGTCTCAAGGAGAGCTACCTCGAGCGCTCCGAAGCAAAGGCGCGCGCTGAGCTGCTCAGGGAGACCCACGACCACGTATCCCGGTCCCAGTACGACTGCGAGGCGGCCAGCCGCGCCGGCAAGTACCTCAAGGCCGGGCTTGACGTTTGGGGCTTCGCAGCGTGGCAGACCAAGTACTTCCCGATGGACGGCTACAAAGGCGCCACGCTCGCGCAGTGCAAGGACATCAAGAACGTCGTGGACCCTTCGTCCCTGGACTTGCAGTCCACGGTTGCGCAGACGACTCACCGCTGAGCATCGCACGCGGTGAAGCGCGCGACGTGAGCGCGGCGGTGACTTTAGTTCGCCACCACACAGAGCTCTATTGTCCCGATCCGGGTTGCCCCGGCCACATGCGCCTAAGCAGCTGGTCGCGTCGCACGAATTGGTGCCAGAGGGCCGCGGCGATATGAATGCCTGCCAGCGCGAACAACGCGTACGCCAAGTACCCGTGAATGTCCTCGGTCGGATGAAAGATGGCCGGGTCTTTCCGCACCCCGAAATCGATCTTGAACAGGCCGAGGTCGAATACGCGGCCGTGCCAGATGAAGGTCACGATCCCAAACAAGGGTATGACGAAGAGCAAACCGTACATGAACGCGTGCACCGGGCGCGAGAGCCGACGAGAGAGCGCACCGGTCTCGGGCGGCAGCGGCGGAGGCGGATGTCGCGCGCGCCACGCAAGCCGCGCCAGCAGCAAAGCAAAGACCAGCAAGCCGATCAGGGCGTGCAGGTTTATCCAGAAGCTCTGGGTCCCTTTGGGCCACGAATCGTGCAGCAGCCCAAGCGTGCCGACCACCAGGATCAGGACAGCCATGCTCCAGTGGAATGCGATCGCACCGCCGCTGTAACGGACGACGCTGACTGCCGGCATCAGGCGGGCGCTCATGCTGCCGGACCGCCGCGGCATGGCTGCCTGCTCAGATCGGCTGCTCCAGGGATTCCGCCAGCGGGGTAAACAGCTTCGGTCCACTCTCGGTCATGTACCAACAGTCCTCCAGGCGGATGCCAAACTCGCCGGGAATGTACAGCCCGGGCTCGTCGGAAAAACACATCCGCACCTGCAGCGCGGTGGTGTCATTGCGGACCAGGTAGGGTGGTTCGTGTCCGTCGAGTCCGATCCCGTGTCCGGTGCGATGGGACAGGCCGGGCAGACCGTAGTCGGGGCTCCAGCCCTTTTGCTCGTAAAACGTGCGCACGGCGCGATCGATTGCGCCCACGGGCGCGCCGAGCTTAGCGCTCTGCAGCGCCACCTCCTGCCCGCGTTTCACGGTGTCCCACACCTCGCGCTGACGGGCCGAGGCTTGACCGAAGACCCAGCTGCGCGAGATATCGGACTGATAACCGTGCACGCTGCAGCCGCTGTCGATGAGGATGACCGAGCCGGCACGCACCTGCTGCGGCTTGACGGAACCGTGCGGATAGGCGCTGGCCTCGTTCATCAGCACGAGTGAAAACTCGTGCGCGCCACCAAGCTGCGCGGTGGCGGCGATCATCAGATTCATGACCTCCGAGCCCTGCATGCCGGCCTGCACGGCGTCGTGCACGTGGTGAATGGCCGCGAGCGTCACATTGTTGGCGATCTGCATCAGCGCCAGTTCCGCCGGTGACTTGATGATTCGGCAGGCACGTACAACCTCATCTCCGGCAATCACGTCGCGCTTGCCGCCCGCCGCCCGGGTGACGCGGTCCACGATAAAGAAGCGGGTGGTCGGCTCGACGGCGAGGCTGCCCGTGGCGCCGGCTTGCGCGCGCAAGGCATCCGCGAGCAGGTCGAAGGGACTCCTGTCTTCTTTCCACGGCCGCACGTCGCCGGCGACTTTGAGCGTCTCGCGGATCGAGGGTTCTTCAAAAAACGGGGTGACGATGACCACAGGACCCCGCGCCGGAATGAGGGCCGCAGTGGTCCTCTCCGATCTCCACCAGCGGATGCCGGTGAAGTACTCGAGCGTGGAGCCTGCCTCAACCAGCAGGGCCGCGCTCTTGCTCTGCTGCAGCAAGGACTGCAGCTTTTCCAGGCGCGCGCCGTGCTCCTGCGCGCTGATCGGCAGCGCCGCTGCGGTCAACGATTGCAAGCCCCCAGCTGGGCTTTGGGCGGCGCCTACCACACCTGCGCCCGCCACCGCGGCCCCCGCCGCAGCCGCTCCAACGAAAGCACGCCTGGAAACGCTCGTCATGGACTCTCCATTGGCAGGAATGATTGTGCCGCCGGCGCAGTGTGCACTAGCCGGTACTCATCGGCGCCGGAAGGCAGCATCGCTGGTCAGGGCACGCGAGGGTTGGCGCGTCGTCACGTGCGCAGCGCTGTTGCATCGGAATCCGAGCCACGGCTAGTTGTCGCACTTGCACAGAGCATCCTTGAAGCCCTGTAACTGCGCAAGGTTCACGCTGGCCGCGTCCAGTGCGCCATTGAGCGTTTGCTGGTAATCGACAATGCTGCCGGAATAGCCGTAATTGCCGCCGGTACCCTGAACGGTTGCATTCCAGCAGACCTTGCCCGAGGGACTTTGCAGGCGGCCGGTCAGGCTGATGCTCGCATCGTAGCCGGATCGATGCCAGATGCTCTCGGTGGTGTGCAGTGAGTCGAGCGTGACACTGAGCTTCGGAGCGTTGCCCCGAAGCGTAATGCCGTTCTGCGTGAGCAGGTTCTGCAAACCGTTCTGCACCCAGCTTGCCGCGTCGCTGTCAGTGGTGACCTCGGCCTTAAGCGGCAGGCTCTCGTGAACACGCGTGCCGAGTGCCTTGTCGGTGCGCGCATCGCTCACCTGAATCTGGGAGATTGCGTTGCACGCGAGCGCGCCGACCACGCCCGCGTTCTTCGGGCCGGGAGTGTAGAGCAGCGGAACGCTCATGGGATCGACGCGCGACACCGCGCAGGCCGACAGAACGAGGAGAGCTGACAGCGTCAGCGTTTTATTCTTCATGCGCGGGTCCCTGCCGGATGAGCCGCGCAATGATAGCCAAACGCCGAGGTCGTCGGCACCTCAGCCCGACCGGGCGGGGAAACTGCGTCCGACTCGGGGTCACGAGCGTAACGCGGCAGCACCCAGCGGCCAGGCACCGCAGGGGCGTGGGTTGTCGGGCTCTGGCGACGGGGTGCGCCGCGGCCTCCGCGGATGAATCTGGGAGCCTTCCGGGGGCGGCATTTGTGTGACGCCGGTCACTGCCGGCGGCACTTACATTAGATGCCGAGGCGGATTTGAGAGGCCGGAACACAATAGAAAAGGGGAACCCAATTAGCGTATCCGGGTGAACATCCGCTCACAGGTCAGCATCCTCGTTGCCGGGATCTTCGTGATCCTCGGCCTGGCCGCGGTAACGGTCGGGAAGCTCGTGATTATGCCGAGTTTCGCGCAACTGGAGCGCGCGGACGCCCGCACGGCAATGCGCCGTATCGATCATGCCCTCGATCAGACGCTCGGGCAGGTCGCGATGGCGAGCATGGACTGGGGCAACTGGGCCGACACCTACCGCTTCGTCGAAGATCACAACACCCAATTCGTCACTTCCAACATCACCGTGTTGGCGCTCAAGCAGCTGGAAGTCAACGCGCTCCTGATCGTGAATGAGGACGGCAAGGTGCTACTGGCGAGGGATGAGGACCTTGCGACCGAGCGCCCGCTCGGGATTGACCTGACGGCGCGCGCCGCATTGCCCGATGATTTCCCGTGGCGCGCGAGTCTGCTCAAAGGACAAGCGGTCAAGGGGCTGCTGCGCACCAACAAGGGCATCCTGCTGCTGGCGGCGGCGCCCATCCTTGATGGCAACGGCGGCGGACCTGCTCGGGGCATGGTGCTCATGGGTCGTCTCCTGGGTACTGCTGCCGTGCAAGGCATCGCGGATCAGGCGCAGGCGGACCTGACGATGCTGCCACCGCGCCCGAATACCGCGGAACAGATCGAAGAAACCGACGCGCAGACGCGCGTCTACCGATCGTTCGCGGATGTTTATGGCCGCCCGATCATGGCGTTCCGCGTCGATGTGCCGCGCGAGGTCTCGATGCGCGGCAAAGCCGCCGTGAAGGTGGCGTCGGCGTGTCTGTTCGCAGCCGCCGTGCTGGTTCTGATCCTGCTCGTTGTCGTTCTGAACCGTGTGATCCTGGATCCCCTGGCGCTCGTGACGCGGCACGCGGTGGCAATCGGGGAGGGCGGAGATGCCACGCCGCTGGGTCTGCCGCGTGCCGACGAAATAGGCCTGTTGGCGCGCGAGTTCGACCGCATGGTCCAGCGCGTCACCGAGACGCGCATGCAGCTCGTTGATCAGTCCTTCCAGGCCGGCTTCGCGGAGCTCGCCCGCGGCGTGCTGCACAACCTGGGCAACGCCATGACACCCCTGGGTGTGCGGCTGGCGAATCTCGGGGAACGATTGCGCAGCGCCCCGGCGGAGGATGCGGAGCAGGCCGTCAACGAGCTGCAGAGCCGCAGCTGCGACCGCGCACGCAAAGCCGACCTCGAGGAGTTTCTGCGCCTTGCGTGCAAGGAGCTCGCCGTCACCGTGCGCGCCGCCCAGGAGGACGTCACGGTCATGAGCCGCCAGACGACCGCAGTGCAGAGCATGCTGGTCGAACAGATGCGCGCGGCGCGCAACGAACATGTGATTGAACCGGTGCGCCTGACGGAGCTTCTATCGCAGTCGCTCGAGATCGTCCCCGACGCCTGCCGGCAGCGCCTCACAGTCGATACCGACGAGACGGTGCGGCGGCTTGGGGTGGTGCGCGTGGCGCGCACGGTGCTGCGGCTCATTCTGCAGAACCTGATCATCAACGCAGCGGATGCCGTGCGCGATGCGGGTAGGGAGAAGGGTGTGCTGCACGTCAGCGCCGAGATCGTGCGCGAGCGCGACGTACAGCAGCTGCACCTGCAGTGCAAGGACGATGGCGTCGGCATCGCGCCGCAGAATCTCGAGCGCGTCTTCGAAAAAGGCTTTTCCACCAAGTCTCCGGAAACCAACCATGGCATCGGCCTGCACTGGTGCGCGAACGCTGTGAGCGCACTCGGCGGTCGCATCTGGGCCGCGAGCGAGGGCCCGGGCCGCGGGGCGTCGCTGCATCTGATGGTGCCGTTGGTTGGTCGCGAACCCGGCTCTCTTGCCGGAGCACACTGAGGTCTCGCTATGCCTGATTCGCATGCAATACCCATCAAGGTCCTCGTGGTCGACGATGAGGCCGAGGTTCGCGACGCCTATCGGCAGATCTTCCTGGAAAACGAAGTCACTCAGGAGATGGTCGGCTTTCGCGAGCTGCGCAGTCGGCTCTTCAACAAGAGGAATCCCGCCGACACCGCGCGCGAGCGCTCCCCGGCGCGCGCCGCGGGCTTCGAGCCGGTCTTCTGTGACGGCGCCCAGGCGGCGGTCAACTGTGTAAAAGAGGGCCTCGCACGTAAGGAGCCCTTCGCGGTCGTGTTCCTCGACATGCGCATGCCGCCCGGACCGGATGGCGCCTGGGCCGCGACCCAGATCCGCGAGATGGACCCGGCGGTCGAGATCGTCATCTGTACGGCCTACTCGGACGTGGATCCGTGCGAGATCGGCGGACTTGCGCCGCCGGAGGACAAGCTGTCGTACCTGCAAAAGCCGTTTCATCCGCACGAGATTCGTCAGCTCACCATCGCCTTGAGCAGCAAATGGCGCGCCGAGCGGCGCATCGTCAAGCTGGCCTACTTCGATACGCTCACCGGTCTGCCCAACCGCGAGCAGTCCCGCAACCGCCTGGTCGGCGCCCTGCAGGCCGCGAAGGACAACCAGCGCATGCTGGCGGTGCTGTACCTCGACCTGGATAACTTCAAGCGCGTCAATGACACCCTCGGTCACGCCGTCGGCGACGAACTGTTGTGCGTCGTGGCCGACCGTTTGCGCAGTTCGCTGCGCTATGGCGGTGAGAGCGGGCCCGCCGGCACGGCCGACAGCGCCCGTCCCGGGGATCTCGCGCGCCTTGGCGGGGATGAATTCCTGGTGCTGCTGCCGAACCTGCGCAACTCGGCGGATGCGGGTGCGGTCGCGGAACGACTGATCGCAGCGCTGCGTGAGCCGGTGCAGCTCGCCATGAACTCGCTCGTCGTGACCCCGAGCGTAGGTATCGCCTTGTTCCCGCGCGACGGTGCCGACGCGGAGACACTGCTGCGCAACGCCGATCTGGCGATGTACTTCGCCAAACGCCGCACTCCGGGCACGCATGCCTTCTTCGACGTGGCGATGAACGCGAACGCATTGCACCGCTTCACGATCGAAGAACAACTGCGCGGAGCGCTCGAGCGCAACGAGTTCAACCTTCAGTACCAGCCGCAGTTTGACGTCCGCACCGGCACGATCTCCGGGATGGAGGCGTTGCTGCGCTGGACGAATGTCGAGCTCGGGGCCGTCGGCCCGGCCGAGTTCATCCCGGTCGCCGAGGAGACGGGCCTCATCCATGCGATCGGCAAATGGGTGCTGCGCACCGCCTGCAAGCAGGCACGGCTGTGGCGTGACGAGGGCTTGCCGTTCCAGCGCATAGCCGTCAACGTCTCCGGGCGGCAGTTCGCCCTCGCCGAGTACCCGGCCGAGGTCGCCGCCATCCTGGAGGAGACGGGCCTGGAGCCTTCGGCGCTTGAGCTCGAGATTACCGAGTCGGTCGTGATGGCGGATGAGGCGTGGGCGCAGAAGGCCATCAACGAGCTGAAGCAGCTGGGTATCTCGCTGGCGATCGATGACTTTGGCATCGGCTACTCGAGCTTCGGACGTCTGCGACATTTCTCCGTCGACCGACTCAAGATCGATCGTTCCTTCGTCAGCAGCGTCACCGAGTGCAACGACGATCGCGCCATCGCCGCGGCGATCATCGCGATGTCCCGCTCGCTGCGTATCAATGTCACGGCCGAGGGCGTGGAGAACTTCCCCCAGCTGGCCTTCCTGCAGGAGCAGGAATGTCAGGACGCGCAGGGGTTTCTGCTCAGCCGCCCGCTGGCGCCGGAGGCGGCGCGTGAGCTGCTGCGGCGGGTTAACGATGCGAGCGACGAGTCGCGTACCCAGCGTCTCAAGGTGATCATCGGCTAGCAACAGCCGGGGGCGCGCGCACGCCGCGCGCGCGGCGGTGCCCTTGCGGCGCGCATTTTCCGCGTAGAATCGGCCTGGTTTGCTTTGACAGTGAATCGGGTTCATGAAGACCGCGCTCGCCGACTTCATCAAGGACACCCCCGCGGGACGCGAGGCGCAGGCCATTCTGCGCAGCTGCGTGCACTGCGGCTTCTGCCTGCCAAGCTGCCCGACGTATCAGCTCCTCGGTGACGAACTCGACAGCCCGCGCGGGCGTATCTACCTCATGAAACGGCTGCTCGAGGGCGAGCCGGTGACCGCCAGCACGCAGCTGCACCTGGATCGCTGTCTTGAGTGCCGCGCCTGCGAGAGTGCCTGTCCCTCCGGGGTACAGTACGGGCGACTGCTGGACCTCGGCCGCTCACTCACGCAGGAACGCGTGCCGCGCAAGCCACTCGCGGCCGCCCAGCGCTATCTGCTGCGCAAGATCGTGCCGCACAGCGCGCGCGCCCGCTCGCTGCTTAACCTTGCGCGTGTCGCGCGCCCGTTTCTGCCGGCTGCCCTGAAGTCACAGGTGCCGCAGCTGCCCGCGCGCGCGTCCGCGGCTGCGTTGCGTTGGCCCGCGGCGCGCCATACGCGCCGCGTCATACTGCTCGCGGGCTGCGTGCAGCCGGTTCTCGGTGCTGGCATCAACCCGGCGGCCGCCAGAGTTCTTGACCGGCTGGGCATTTCCGCCATTCCCGTCGCCGCGGCCGGTTGTTGCGGCGCCGTGACGCACCATCTGGCCGCCGAAGAGGAGACCCTCGCGCAGCTGCGGCGCAATGTCGATGCCTTGTGGCCTGAGATCGAGCGGGGAGCAGAGGCTGTGACTGTGACCTCCAGCGCCTGCGCGGCGATGCTGAGCGAGTACGGACGGCTGCTGCAGGATGAGCCGCGCTATGCGGCGCGCGCGGCGCGCGTGAGCGCTCTGGCGCGCGATATCAGTCAGGTGCTGGAGGCCGAGGGCGTCGCCCTCAAGGCGGCGCTGCAGCGGGGCCCCCTCCGCAACAGCGTCCCCGCCGCCAAGGTCGCCTTCCAGGCCCCCTGCAGTCTGCAGCACGCGCTCAAGGTCAGCGGCGTGATCGAGCCTTTGCTGCTGGCCGCCGGCTTCACCCTCACACCGGTGACTGACGGGCAGCGTTGCTGCGGCTCAGCGGGCACCTACTCGATTCTGCAGCCCGAGTTGTCGCAGCAGCTGCTGCGCGCGAAGCTGAGCGCGCTCGAAAGCGGCGCGCCCGATGTCATCGCCACCGCCAATATCGGTTGCCTGCACCACCTGCGCAGCGAGGCCCGCGTGCCGGTGCGTCACTGGATCGAGTTGCTCGACGAAAGACTCCCGGGTGGTTGACCAATGGGGCGAGCGCATGCCGCGCTCGGTCGGCCTGCTGCAGACCATTGCCGTGTCGGTGGGCGTCGCCATCGGCAGCGGAATTTTCCGCGTACCCGCCACGGTCGCAGCGCAGCTGCAGGCGCCGGGGGCAATTCTCCTGTGTTGGGTCCTGGGTGGCATCATCGCCCTGTGCGGCGCGCTCACGGTCGCCGAGCTCGCCGGCGCGCTGCCACGCTCGGGCGGCATCTTCGCGTATCTGCTCGAAGCCTACGGGCCGGTGCCGGCGTTTCTCTTCGGCTGGACGGAGCTCGTCGTCATCCGCGCGGCCGCGCTCGGCGCGATCGCTACCATATTTGCCGAGTATCTCGGCTACTTCTGGCCCCTCACGCCGCAGCAGGTACGCTACACCGCTGCGCTCGCCATCGCCGTCATCGGCGCGATCAACTATGTCGGCGTGCAGCGCGCTGCAGCCCTGCAGAGCATCACCACGGCGCTCAAGTACGCCGCGCTTCTCGGCCTCGGACTGCTGGCCTTCACCGCCCGCGGTGGCAGTGGCGCACATTTCTCCTCCCCGTGGGGCGCGGGCATGTCGCTCTCGTTGCTCGCGACCGCGCTCATCCCGGTGCTGTGGACTTACGACGGCTGGGCGGATCCGGCGACCATGGCAGGCGAAATCAGTGATCCGCAGCGCAATCTGCCACGCGCCCTGATCGCCGGTGCGCTGTGCGTGATGCTGGTCTATCTGGTCGTTAACGTCGGGTTCCTGTACGCGCTCGCCCCCACGCAGATGGCAGACTCGAGTCTTATCGCCGCCACGGTTGCGGAGCGCATCCCGTTGTTCGGCAGCGCCGGAGCGGGCGCCATCGCCGCGGCCGTCGTCCTGGCCGCGTTCAGTGGGCTCAATGCCTCGATGATGACCGGGTCGCGGGTGTTCTTCGCGATGGCCGACCGCGGGCTGTTTTTTCGCTTCGCGGCGCGAATCTCCCCACGTTTCCACAGTCCCTCGGTGGCGATCGCCCTCGCCACGGTGCTCGGCGCGGCCTACGTGCTCGAGAACGACTTTGCCCAGCTGGCAGATAAGTTCGTCCTGGGAATCTGGCCGTTCTACGCACTCACGGTCGCAGCGGTGTTCGTCCTGCGCCGCACGCGCCCGGACCTGGTGCGCCCGTACCGCGTCTGGGGGTATCCGGTCGTGCCCGCGGTGTTTCTGCTCGCTTCGGTGCTCATGGTGGCGAATGCGCTGATCAGCGATCCGCACAACACCGGCATCACCTTCCTCATCATCCTTGCGGGCGTGCCGGTGTACTGGCTGCGCGCCCGGCTCCTGCGTGCGCAGTGACGCGCTTAACGGCGTGCCACAGCGGCGCGCGTAATAAGATAGCGCCTCCCTCAGGAAAGACCCTATGAGCTTGCCCAAGGCCGGCAAAGGCGCCCTTGCGTTTATCTTCATCACGGTGCTGGTCGACTCGATCGGCTTTGGCATCATCCTGCCGGTATTGCCGCGCCTGATCATGGAGCTGACCGGCGCCACCATCGATCGCGCGGCGGTGTACGGTGGTTGGCTGGCGTTCGTATATGCACTGACGCAGTTCTTCTGCGCCCCCGTGCTCGGCAACCTCAGTGATGCCTTCGGCCGCCGTCCGGTGCTCTTGTTTGCTCTGCTTGCGCTCGGCTGTGACTACTTCGTCATGGGATTCGCCCCGACGATCGGCTGGCTGTTCGTCGGGCGCACCATTGCAGGGCTCGCCGGCGCCTCGTTCACGCCCGCTTACGCCTATGTGGCGGATATTACCGAGCCGGCCAAACGCGCCCAGAGCTTCGGCCTGATGGGCGCGGCTTTTGGCGTCGGCTTCATCCTCGGGCCCGCCATCGGCGGCCTGCTCGGCGACTTAAGTCCGCGCGCGCCGTTCTTTGCAGCCGGCGCGATCGCGCTCACCAACACAGCCTTCGGTTACTTCGCGCTGCCGGAGTCGCTGCCGTTCGCCTCGCGGCGTGCCTTCCACTGGGCGCGTGCCAATCCGCTGGGCACCCTCACGCAGATGAGCAAGTATCCGGTGGTCGCGTGGCTGCTCGGGGCGCTCTTTCTGTGGCAGCTTGGGCACCAGGTGCTGCCGAGCATCTGGGCCTTCTACACCATCTCCAAGTTCCACTGGACGAGTGCCCAGGTGGGCTACTCCTTGGCGTGGGTCGGCATGCTGATGGCGACCGCGCAGGGACTCCTCACACGCGTGCTCATCCCGTGGATCGGCGGCGAGCGGCGCGCGGCGCTCGCCGGCATGGCCGCGGCTGTGTTCGCTTACCTCGGCTACGCGCTCGCCACCCAGGGGTGGGTGATGTACGGGGTCTCGCTGTCCACGTTCATCTTTGCGCTCGCGTACCCGTCCATGAACGCGATCGCCTCCCGACAGACCCCGGCCAACGCCCAGGGCGAGCTGCAGGGCGCCGTCGCCTGCCTCTACAGCCTGAGCGCGATCTTGGGACCGCCGCTCATGACCCAGATCTTCGGCTACTTCTCCTCGGGCACGGCTTGGGTGCATTTTCCCGGGGCCCCTTTCGTGGCCGCGGCGGCACTCACGCTCGGCAGCGCCGCGCTGTTCGTGCGCGCCCTGCGCCTTTCGCCCCCGCCCGCGGCAGCGCTGTCCGCAGCAGCGGGCGAGGGGTGACCCGCTTGCACCGCGTACGGCTTTTGCGCCTCGCGATTGCGCTCGCATGCGGCGCGCTGGGCAGCGCGGCCGCACAGCCCGCGCCGGCCGCGCTGCCCCCGATCCGGCACGTATTCGTGCTGATGCTGGAAAACGAGTCCTACGAGTCGACTTTCGCCGAGAACTCCCGGGCCCCGTATCTTGCGCACACGCTGCCCGCGCGCGGAGCACTGCTGCGGCAGTACTACAGCATCGGGCATCTGAGCCTCGGCAACTACGTTGCGCTGATCAGCGGACAGGCGCCGAACCAGGCCACGCAGCTGGATTGCCCGCAGTTCGCCGAGTTCCGCCCGACGGCCGCAGCGCTTGATGGGCAGGGTCAGCTACCGGGTATTGGGTGCGTCTATCCGCGCAGCGTACCCACGCTGCCGGATCAGCTCGAGGCTGCCGGACTTAGCTGGAAGGCCTACATGGAGGACATGGGCAACAATCCCCGGCGCGAACGTGCAACCTGCGGCCACGTCGCGATCGGCGCGCCCGACCCGACGCAGGGTGCGCAGATCGGTGACGAGTACGCGAGCAAGCACAACCCGTTCGTCTATTTCCACTCCATCATCGACGATCCGGTGCGCTGTGATGCGCACGTCGTCAATCTGGCGCAGCTCGAGCAGGACCTGCAGCGCGCGGAAACAACGCCTAACTACGTGTTCATCACGCCGAATCTGTGCGACGACGGTCACGACGATCCCTGCGTCGACGGGCGCCCCGGAGGCTTCGCAGCGGTTGATCGGTTCCTCAGCAAATGGGTGCCGCTCATCGAAGACTCCCCGGCGTTTCGCGCCGCCGGGATGCTGGTGATCACCTTCGACGAATCCGGCAGTGCGGGGCCCTCGGGGTCGCGCGCCTGCTGCGGGGAGCGCGGCTTACCCGGGGCGCGCTATCCGCCCGGGCTAACCGGACCGGGCGGCGGCCGCGTCGGCGCGCTCGTGCTCTCGCCATTCGTCGCGCCCGGCACGGTCTCCGAGCGACCCTATAATCACTACGCGCTGCTGCGCACCGTCGAAGCGATCTTCTCCCTGCCGCAACTGGGCTACGCGGCGGCCCCGGACCTCAAGGCATTCGGCGCGGACGTGTTCAGCGCCGCCGCGCCGCGTCCACCCGCTCAATAAGATCCGTCACGATCGGATTGCCGCCGCGCAGCAGCGGTCGGAGAAATGTCTGTGGCGGAGAGAAGGAGACCTCGCGACCGAAGCGTCCGGCGCTGCGCAGGGTGAGGGTGACGCGCGGCGGGTTGGTCATGCCCGCGTAACTGATATTGATGATGTTATCCAGTCGGATGCGTTCCTCGTCCGCGCCAAAGCGCACGCGCAGCGCGTCGCCCTCGTCGTAAACTTCATCGGCAAGATCGAATACCAGCCGGCGCATCAGCGCGTAGCCCACGATGACCATGATGACCGGCACGACCAGGAACACCGCCGCGGGAGTCCCGCGCTTGGCATGGTCCGAGGCGCTGAGCGCGACGATCACGAACACGGCAATCAGGCCAAACCACAACAGTGGAAAGACGCGCTTCATGAAAAAGGTATTGCGCGAGGAGATGCGTGTGCCGCGCTCGGGTATTAACATGACTGCGCCTTCGCTCTAACGATGCCGATCTTCCGCGGGGCTTGCGCCCTCGGCGCTCGGCGCCTTGCCCGGCGCATCGAGCGGGTCTCCGAGCAGGCGCCGCACGGCAACGTAGCACACCGGGATCAGCAGCACGCCGAGCACCGCGGCGCTGAGCATGCCGCCGACCACCCCGGTACCGATCGCATGCCGGGCGTTGGCGCCTGCCCCGCTCGAGATCATCATCGGAAAGACTCCGAGGATGAAGGCGAAAGTGGTCATGAGGATCGGGCGAAAGCGCAGACGCGCAGCTTCGAGCACCGCGGCGTGCAGGCTCTTGCCGCTCTTCTGCTCCTCGACCGCGAATTCGACGATCAGGATCGCGTTCTTGGCGGTGAGGCCAATGATCGTGATCAGACCGACCTTGAAGAAAACATCGTTGGGCAGGCCGCGCAGGTGCGCCGCGATAGCCGCGCCGATCAGGCCCGCCGGCACGGCCATGAGTACCGCTGCCGGGATGCTCCAGCTCTCGTAGAGCGCCGCGAGACACAGATAGACGATAAGGATCGACAGCGCGAACAGCATCGGCGCCTGCTCGCCGGAGAGCACTTCCTGCAGTGACTGGCCGGCCCAGTCGTTGCCGAAGCCGCGCGGCAGATCGCGCGCGACGATGTTCTGCATCGCCTTCATGGCTTGTCCTGAACTTTGGCCGGGGGCGTTGCTGCCGGTGATCTCGACCGCCGGATAACCGTTGTAGCGCGTGAGTGAGGGCGCGCCCACCTGCCAGTCGGCGCGTACGAAGTTGGCGAGCGGGATCATGGCGCCATTGGCCCCCAGCGCGTAGAAGTGTCCGAGCGCGTCCGGGGTCATGCGATAGGCAGCATCAGCCTGCAGTAGCACCCGCAACACGCGCCCCTGATAGATGAAGTCATTCGCATACACCGGCGCCAGCATCAGCTGCAGCGCGACGTAGACATCACTGGCCGAGAGGCCCATCGACTGCGCCTGCACGCGATCAACGGTGAGGTTCAGCTGCGGCGCGGGCGGCAGCAGGTTGGCGCGCACGCCGGTGAGCGTCGCATCGTGTGCGGCCTTCTCGAGCGTGGTCGTCTGGGCGGCGGTGAGCGCCTCACGCCCGAGCCCGGCGCGATCTTCCAGATAGAAGTCGAAGCCCCCGAAGACACCCAGCCCGCGAATGGTCGGCAGGTTGATGACATAGACGCGCGCGTCGTGGATCTCACGCCCGAGAGTGACGTTGGCCCAGCGGATGAACTCGGCTGCCTTCTGCTTGCGCTCATCCCAGGGCTGGAGGCGCACGAAGGCGCGCCCGGCGTTCTCGCCGTTGCCGGTGAAGCTCGAACCGACGATGACGAACACGCTCGCCGCTGCCGGGTTGCCCATGAGAATCGTGTTGATCCGCTGCATCACTTCGCGCGTGCGCGGCATGGTGGCGCCGGCGGGCAGCTGCACATCCACCAGCACGTAGCCCTGGTCCTCGTCCGGGACGAAGCTGCCCGGCAGCTTCAGCAGCAGCAGGGCGCCGACCGCCAGCATGACGGCGAAGGCCACCATCCAGCGCGGCACGTGTGCGACGGACTGGAACACCCGGTGCACGTAAGCAGAGCGTACGCGCTCGTAAGCGCGGTTGAACCAGTTGAAGAAGAAGTTACCGCGCAGGTGCGCTGGCGTGAGCAGTGAAGCGCACAACGCCGGCGTGAACGACAGCGCGAGGAAGGCGGAAAAGCCCATCGAGAGCGCGATGGTGAGAGCGAACTGGCGGTAGATGACGCCGGTGCTGCCGCTTTGCAGCGCGCTCGGAATGAACACCGCGGCGAGCACCGAGGTGATGGCGACGATCGCGCCGGTGATCTGCCGCATGGCCTTGCGCGTTGCCTCCTTCGGGCTCAGGTGTTCCTCGCGCATGATGCGCTCCACGGCCTCCACCACCACGATGGCGTCGTCCACCACGATGCCGATCGCCAGCACCATGGCGAACAGCGACAGCTGGTTGATGGAGAAGCCCACCGCGTACATCCCAAGCAGTGTGCCGAGCAGCGCCGCCGGCACCACCAGGGTCGGGATCAGCGTGGCGCGCAGGTTCTGCAGGAACACCAGCATCACCAGGAAAACCAGCGCCACAGCCTCGATCAGCGTGATGGCCACCTCGCGGATCGCAACCTTGATGAAAGTCGTCGAGTCGAAGGCCCAGAACCAGCTCACTCCGGCGGGAAAACTCGGCAGCATGTCGTTCATCTTCGCGCTGACCGCCCGTCCGACCTCGAGCGCGTTTGCCTCCGGGGTCAGCTGCACGCCGAAGGCGGCGACCGGCGTCGTGCCGACGGTGGTCTCGAAACCGTACTGTGCGGCACCCAGGCTCACGACCGCCACGTCCTTGAGGCGCACCGAGGCGCCGTTCGGATCGGTGCGCAACAGGATGTTCTCGAACTGTTCCGGGGAGCTGAAGCGTCCCTCGGCCGTCACCGTCGCGGTCATGCCCTGTCCGCTCACGGCCGGCTGCGAGCCGAGTGCGCCGGAAGCGAACTGCGCATTCTGCGCCTGCACGGCGGCCAACGCGGCCGCCGCCGACAGGTTGTAGGCGCGCAGCTTGTCCGCGTTCAACCAGATGCGCATCGCGTACTCGGAGCCAAACTGCACCACGGCGCCGACACCCGGGATGCGCTGAATCTGGTCGAGGACCCGGGAGGCGACGATGTTGTTGAGCTCATCGGCGCTCGGGCCGCCGGCACTGGAGCGCAGGCCGATGCCGCCGAGGAATCCGGCGCTCACCTTGGCGATGCGGATGCCCTGTTGATTGACCTCGGCGGGCAGGCGCGGCTCGGCGAGCGTGACGCGGTTCTGCGTCTGCACGGCGGCGATGTCCGCGTTGGTACCGGTCTCGAACGTGAGCGTAATGGCGCTGGAGCCGTCGGAGGCGGACTGCGAGGTGAAGTACAGCAGGTGGTCGAGCCCGGTGAGCTGCTGCTCGATGACCTGCGTCACCGTGCTCTCCACGGTGGCGGCACTCGCACCGGGATAGGTGGCGGTCACCGCCACCTGCGGCGGCGCGATCGCAGGATACGCCTCGGCCGGCAGGCGGGTGAGCGCCAGCACACCGCCGAGGGTAATGAGAATCGCGAGCACCCAGGCGAACACCGGGCGGTCGATGAAAAACTGCGGCATGCGCGCTTACTTTCCGGGGCTGGCCGGGGAGGCTGCGCCCGCAGCAGCCTGTGACTGCTCCTGGTACGGGACCGGCACGACTCTCGTACCGGGACGCGCGTTCTGCGTGCCGGAGAGGATCATGCGATCACCATCGGCAAGCCCCTCGGTCACGATCCACTCCGCGCCGTGCAGCCCGTCCACGCTCACGCGCTTCATGAGCACCTTGTCGTCGGCTGCGGCGATGAGCACGTAGGCGCCCGTGGCGTCGCGCTGCAGAGCCGCCTGCGGCACGAGAAAGCCGCGCTTCAGGGTCCCGTACGTGAGGCGCACGCTCACGAACATTCCCGGCAGCAGGCTGTGCTCGGGATTCGGAACGATGCCACGCAGCGCGACCGCTCCGGTGGCCGGATCGACGCTCAGGTCGCTAAAGTCGAGCGTACCGGTGTGCCCGTAGGGGGTGCCGTCCTCGAGCAACAGCTGCACGGTCGCCTGGTTGGTGCCCGCCACCGTGACGTTGCCGCCCGACTGCGCGCGGCGCAGGTGCTGGATGTCGATCGCGGGTTGATCGAAGTTCACGTAGATGGGATCGATCTGTTCCACGGTGGTGAGCAAGGTCGCGGTGCCTTGCCCGACCAGCGCCCCTTCCGTGACGCCCTGCTGTCCGGCGCGTCCGGCGATGGGGGCCGTGACGGTCGCATAACCCAAGTTGATGCGCGCGGTGCCGACTCCCGCCCGCGCCTGCTGCGTGGCCGCCGCGGTGGAACGCTCGGCGGCCTCGGCATTGTCCAGATCCGAGCGTGATACGAGTCCGCTCGGCAACAGGTCGCGCGTGCGCTGCGCGGCGATATGCGCATTAGTGGCCTGGGCCTCCGCCTGCGCGAGCGCCGCCTGCGCCGCATCGAGCGCGGCGCGCAGCGGCGCCGGGTCGATCTCGAACAGCGTCTGTGCGGCCTTGACGTCCGAGCCTTCGGTGTAGAGACGCTTGAGCAGCACGCCCGCGACCCGCGCCCGCACGTCCGCCGAACGCGTCGCCGACAGCCGTCCGACGAGATCGCGCGTCAGCGGCACCGGCTGCGCGCGGGCCAGGAGCACGCCCACCTGGGGCGGCGCCGGGGCGGGGGGCGCGGCGTGCGAGCCGCAGGCGCTCAGTACCACAGCGCACGTGGCCAGGAGCGCGCACTGCCGCCGGGTGGCCCCACCGAATGACCACAAATATCCCCGGATCACGCGCGTCCCTTCACTCGACAAATACTTGCCAAGGCAGTATTATCATCGGCAGTAATCTTTCCGGCAGTCATTAGGATAGCAAGCTAAGCGCATGCTACGCAGAAGTCCCATCGAAGCCGAGCCCGTGACGGCGCTGCAACCCCCGGGAGGGGTATTGGGCGTCGGGTACCTCATGGGGCGCGCGCGGGCCTCCGTGCTCTCCGGGCTCGACACGGAGCTCGCGCGCTTTGGCTTAAGCGGTATGCAGTTTGCGGTGCTCAAGCACCTCGCGGAAGGCTCCGCGCGCACCGCGGCGGACCTGTGCCGCTTCCTGCAATACGACACCGGCGCGATGACCCGCATCCTCGACCGGCTCGAGCAGAAGGGCCTGGTGCGACGCGAGCGCTCGCGCGAGGACCGCCGTGCCGTGGTCCTGCGTGTCGCCGCGAGCGGCCGCACGCAACTGCCGCGCTTGGCCGCGGCCGCGACGCGCGTCCTGGAGGCGCACCTGGCCGGTTTCAGTAATACCGAGATCGAGGCACTGAAGGGCTATCTCGGACGGATGATCGATAACGGACAAAGCTCCGGGGACAATCGCCAAACTGGCACAGGCGCTAAGTCATGACTCCGCGCAATTTGCTCTGCATTCCGATTCTGGCCCTCGCCCTGTCAGGCTGCGTTGATCGTGGCAACTGGAAGCCCACGCCGCAGCTGGACGCCAAGACGCTGACGACTCAGCAAGCGCTGCACGACGCGAAGCTCGACGCGAGCGCGTGGCCGGCCGATCAGTGGTGGCGCAGTTACGGTGATCCGCAGCTCGATGCGCTCGTGGATGAAGCGCTCGCCGGCAGTCCGACTCTGGCGGTCGCGCAGGCGCGGCTGCGCGCCGCGCAGGCGCAGACCGTTTCCGCACGGGGTGCGCTCGCACCGCGCACCGCCCTGGATGCGCAAGTGACGCGTCAGCGCTACGCGGAGAATGATCTGTACCCGCCGCCGCTCGGGGGTTCGTGGTCCACCGAGGGGCGCGCGGCGCTCGATTTCAGCTGGGACCTGGACTTCTGGGGCCGCAACCGCGCGCTGCTGGCAGCGGCACGCTCGGGCGAGCAGGCCGCGGAGGCTGATCGGCAGGCCGCGCGGCTGGCGATCGCGGTCGCGGTGGTGCAGGCCTACATCCAGTTCGACCTCAATTACGCGCTGCTAGACGTCACCAACGATAACCTCAAGCAGCAGCAATCGATCCTTGACCTGACCCAGCAGCGCGTGACGGCCGGCCTGGAGAACACCGCGCGCGTGAAGCAGTCCGAGGGCACGGTGGCGCTCACGCGTGCCGGTCTTGCCTTTGTTGAGGCGAGCATCGAGCTTGCGCGTAACCAGCTGGCCGACCTCGTCGGCGCGGGACCGGATCGCGGCCAGACTCTGAAGCGCCCGCAGCTGAACGCGCCCGCCGAGATTTCACTGCCCTCGAGCTTGCCGGCGGAGCTGCTCGGGCGGCGGCCGGACGTCGCCGCGGCGCGCGCTCAGGTGGAGGCGGCGGGCCACGGCATCAAGGCGGCAGAAGCCAACTTCTATCCCAACGTTGACCTGACCGCCTTCGCCGGCTTCCAGGCGATCGGTCTTTCGCAGGTGTTCGAGGCCTCCGACCGCATCCTGGGTGGGGGTCCGGCGCTGAGCCTGCCGGTCTTCAACCGTGCGGCGCTGCGCGGACAGCTTTATGGACAGCAGGCGCAGTTCGACGCGTCCGTGGGGCAGTACAACCAGACCCTGCTCGATGCCGTGCGCCAGGTGGCCGACGTGGTCGCGAACTGGCGCGGCTTGGAGAGTGAGTCGCTGCAGGAGCAGACTGCACTCGATGCGGCGCAGCGTTCCTACGATCTGACCAGTCAACGTTACCGCGCCGGACTCGACAATTACCTGAGCGTGCTCTCGAGCCAGAACCAGGTGTTGCTGGCGCAGACGCTGCGCGCCGAGCTGCAGGCCCGGCGGCTGACCTTCAGCGTCGATCTGGTGCAGGCCCTCGGCGGCGGCTACGTAGCGCCCGCCGGCTAAGCGGTCCGCTCCTTAAATCTTCCCAGGAACTAACCGGTAAATGGACGCCACGGTCGAAACTCCTGCCACCACCCAGACGCTGCGCCAGCGGCGCCAGCGCTGGCTCATCATTCTCACGGTCGCGCTCGTTGTCGCGGCGCTCGCGGTCGGCGCCTGGTGGGTGCTGTACGCGAGTAACTACCAGAACACCGACGATGCTTATGTTGCCGGGGACCTGGTGAATGTCATGCCGCAGGTGAGCGGCACGGTCGTGAGCATCGGCGCGGATGAGACCGATCTGGTCAAGGGCGGGCAGGAACTGATCAAGCTCGACCCGACCGATGCGCGCATTGCCCTGCAGGACGCCGAGCAGCAGCTCGCGCGCACGGTGCGCCAGACACGGACCGTATTCGCCAACCGCGACCAGTTGCTGGCGGTGGTGGGTCAGCGGCGCGCGGACTTGAGCCGCGCGCAGGCCGATTACGATCGCCGCAAGAGCCTGGCCACCACCGGGGCGGTCTCCGGGGAAGAGTTGGGTCACGCGCGCGATGAGCTCAAGGCGGCCGAGGACGCACTCACCGCGGCACAGAAGAATCTCGCCGCGAGCCGCGCGCTCGTCGGACGTACCGGAGTCGCCGACAACCCGGATGTGCAGGCCGCCGCGACGCAGGTGGAGCGCGCATGGCTTAACCTGCAGCGCACCAGCGTACAGGCGCCGGTCTCCGGCTACGTCGCCAAGCGCGGCGTGCAGCTCGGGGACCACATCGCCGCCGGGGCGCCGCTCATGGCGATCGTGCCGCTGGAGCGGATGCGAGTGGAAGCGAACTTCAAGGAAGTGCAGTTGCGGCGCATGCGCATTGGGCAGCAGGCGAGCGTGGTGGCCGACCTCTACGGCGGCAAGGTCAAGTACCACGGCACGGTGCAGGGCGTCGGCTTGGGCACGGGCGCCGCGTTCGCGCTGCTACCCGCACAGAATGCCACCGGCAACTGGATCAAGGTGGTACAGCGTGTGCCGGTGCGCATCGCGCTGCGACCGCAGGAGCTCGAGGCGCATCCGCTGCGTATCGGGCTCTCGACGCGCGTCAGCGTCGAGACCCGCGATGACTCCGGGCCCGCGCTCGCGCAGAGCGTGCGCGAGGAGCCCGTGCTCGCCACCAACGCTTACGAGCTGAACAACAGCGAAATCAAGGCGCGTATCGCCGAGATCATCCGCGAGAACACGCGCGAGGGCGCGCCGCCGGCCGAATGAGCGCAGCGCAGCCGCTCGCACCGCTGCACGGGGCACAGCTGGCGATCGCGACCTTCGGTGTGTCGCTGGCCACCTTCATGCAGGTGCTCGACACCACCATCGCCAATGTGTCGGTGCCCACGATCGCCGGCACCATGGGCATCAGTGCCACGCAGGGCACCTGGGTCATCACCTCTTTTACGGTCGCCACGGCGATCTCCATGCCGCTCACCGGGCGGCTCGCCGAGCGCCTCGGCCAGGTGCGGCTGTTCTTGCTGGCGACGATGCTGTTCACCGTCGCCTCGATCATGTGCGGGCTCGCCCCCAACATGCCGCTGCTGATCGCGGCGCGCGTGGTGCAGGGGGCGGTGGCGGGGCCCCTGATGCCGCTGTCCCAGGCGCTGATGCTCTCCATCTACCCGCGTGAGAAGCGTGGCCAGGCGCTCGCGCTGTGGGCGACCATCGCGGTGGTGGCGCCGATCGTGGGACCGATCCTCGGCGGCTACATATCCGATAACGCCTCCTGGCCCTGGATCTTCTTCATCAACGGGCCGGTGGGGGTACTCGCGGTTTTACTGACCACCGAGTCGCTGCAACGCATGGAGAGCGTCAAACACAAGCCACCGATTGATTGGACCGGGCTCGTACTGCTTGCCGTGTGGGTGGGTGTGCTGCAGGTGATGCTCGACCTGGGCTCGGATGAGAACTGGTTTGATTCACCCCTCATCATTGGTCTCACCGTCATCACGGGCGTGGTGTTCTGCTACTTCCTCGTGTGGGAGCTCAATCACCCCTACCCGATCGTGGACCTATCCCTGTTCAAGGATCGCAACTTCGCGGTCGGGGCCGGGGGCGGCAGCCTGATCTATGCCGCCTTCTTTGGCAGCAGCGTGCTGCTGCCGCTGGTGCTGCAGACGCAGTTCGGCTACACGGCCACCTGGGCGGGGCTGGTCATCGCACCGATCGGCATCGCGCCGATCCTCGGATCGCGCTTCGTGGGACGTAACTACCACCGGGTCGATCCGCGGTTGCTGATCACGGGCTCCTTTCTCATCACCGCCTGCGTCATGTGGCTGCGCTCGCGCGCGAGCACCGAATGGGGATTCTGGAACCTGCTCGAGCCGCAGATGCTTCTCGGGGTGGGGGTGATGATCATGTTCACGCCGCTGACGGCGGTCATGCTCTCGACGCTCGATCCGCGACGCTCGGCGAGCGCCCTCGGGGTCTCAAGCTTCATGCGCCTCACGGCCTCCGGGTTCGGCGCCTCGGTGTTCACGAGCGTCTGGCAGAGCCGCGCCGCCGTGCATCACACGCGTCTTGCCGAAGCGATCACCGCGTACGATCCGGCGCGCAGCGCCACATTCGGCGTGCTCACGCGGCACGGCTTGGGCGCGCAGCAGGCGTACGGGGTCGTGGACGCCACCGTCAGCAATCAATCCTTCGTGATGGCGGCGGACGATGTGTTCTGGGTGGCCGCGCTCGCTATCGTGGCGGTTACTTCCGTCATCTGGCTCGCCCGCCCGCCCTTCCATTTCATGCAAGCGCCCGTCGCGAGCGAGTAGCACGTCGGGTCGGGGAGCAGGATGCCGCGGCCCTGCCTCAGTGCGCCGGGCCCTGAGCCGCGTAGAGCGTCGCGAGCTCCCGCTGCAGTGCCTGAGTGTCGTTCGGCTCGAAACGCTGCACGATCCTGCCGCTGCCATCGGCCACGATAACGGTCGGCACGTCGTTCACACGGAACTCGCGGAACAACGTGCCCGACGCATCGAGTGTCAACGGCATGGCGAGCTTGTAGTCCACGCGGTACTTGCGCAGATCCTCGGGCATCGCCCAGAGTCCGGAGGCAATCCCCAGGCAGCGCACGCGCGGATCGCGGGCCCGCGCGTTCAGCTGCTCGCGAACGTTGCGACAGTTGGCCGCCACCGTGGGACGCGTCGTCGCAAGATAAGACTCGCACCAGGGGGAGAGGAACACGAGCACGGTGGGTCGCTGTGCCTTCGCCGGTTGGAAAGTGAAAGCCGCCCCATCGATTAAAGAAACCGACTGCGCGGGCAGGGCATCACCCAGAGTGAAGTGCGGCGCCTCGTCCGGCACGCGCCCGCCAGGCGCGGCGGCGGCAGCCGTCTCGGTACTGAGCGCAGTTGCCGTGCGCAGGGCTGCGTCCAGCTGCGCGTCGGCCAGGTGGCCGATGTATCGAATCCGCCCGTCGCGACCGATCACGATGTGTTGCGGCGTCACCCGCAGACCGAAGGCCGCTCCCAGGTGCCCATCTTCATCAAAGACGATCGGCATGCGGATACCACTGTGCTGCCGGTAGGCACGAATCGCCTCCAGTGAGTCACCAAAACCCACATCGATCGCGATCACGGCGAGATCAGAGCCTGCACTCTCGAAGGTATGTTCGAGATGCGGCATCTGCTCGCGGCAGGGGGTACACCAGGTTGCCCAGAACTTCAGATACACGGCCTTCTTGCCATACAGATCGCCCAGATCAATCGTCGCGCCGTCGATCGTCTTCAGCACCAGCCGTGGGGCGGGGGAGCCGACCAGGCTGCGCGCCACGGTTTGCGCGAGCTCCGGGCCCGAGGTTGCCGCGCCGGCCGTCGTGCCAGCCAGCAGCATCAGGGCGCACGCGGCAGCGCGGCGCACGCGGCTCAGCGCGTTCATGGAGTCCCCGCGGCACTGACCGCGCGCGAGGCCGGTTTCGCTTTGTCCTTCACCATGAAGACCAGAATCTTCGCCGGTGCGGTGGGACTTGCGTTTGCGGACACCAGATGGATGTCGTCGGGCCCTTCGTAAAAGGTCTCCCCCGGCCCGAGTGTCACCGCCGGGCTGCCCTTGACCTGCATGATGAGCGAGCCTTCGAGGACGTAGACGAACACCTGGGCATCGTGCCGGTGCGGCAGCGATGCCGCGCCGGGCAGATACGCCACGCTGATCATGCGCACTTCCTTGCCGCGCGCACCGATCAGGTCGCGGCTCATCAGTTGCTTCACCGACTCTGCGCCCACGGGTGCTGCGGCGCGCGCACCGAGCGCACCGAGCATGAGCGGCGCGAGCAGCAGCACGACCGCGACGCACTTGCGAACGGGTGCGACGCGGCTCACGAACGCGCACGGCGGGTGAACGACGGCACGGCGAGCGGTGAGGATGCTGCGGCCGCGCGGCTGAGATGGCGCGAACTGTGGCGTGCGCATCGGGTTACTCCAGTTTCAGATAGCACAGTGGCAGTGCGGTGGTGTACTTGATGGTCTCGAGCGCGAAGCTCGCACTGACATCCTGGAACTCGACCGCCCCGATCAGGCGCTTGTAGACCACGTCGTACGCATCGATGTCCGGCACCATGATGCGGATCAGGTAGTCCACATCCCCGCTCATGCGATGGATCTCGGTCACCTCGGGGATGTCGCGCACCGCGCGCACGAATTTCTGGAACCATGCCTCGCTGTGATTGCCGGTCTTGAGCGTCACGAACACCGTGGTGCCGACGTTGAGCGCGTGCGCGTCCAGCAGCGCGACCGTCTGGCGAATGATCCCCTCCTGCTGCAGCTTCTGAATGCGCCGCCAGCAGGGCGTCTTGGAGAGCCCCACCCGATCGGCGATCTCGGCGGCGGTGAGCTCGCCGTTGCCCTGTAACAGGTCCAGGATTTTGGCATCGAGTTTATCCATGCAACACCGTTTCTCGTAATGCCTGCATCTCGCAACATTGTTGCGTAACCGGCCGGTATTCGCCATCGGTTCGCAACCGCGTACCGCCGCGGCGGGGCTAGGATGGTTCTCATGGACCTCATCCGGCCCTTCACCGCACACCCCGCATCCGTCGGTGAGAGCTACCTGCAGCATCTCGGCCGCGCGGCCTGCTTTGGCACCCGCATGATGTTCGCCGGCTTTGCCTGCCTGGTCCACGGGGTGCTGCCGTTTGTGTTCGTGCGCACCGGCAGCCGGGCGATCAGCGAGCTCAATGACCGCATGGTGGCGAACCGCCGGGTCCTGACCGTCACGACGCCCCCCCTCGCCGGCGACAACCGCCTGCCTCTGTAGCCCGTGCGCTCGCTTTATCGGGCATGCGCTCCCGGCTGGCTCTGGGCGCGGCGGGCAGTGCCGGGCGTGCTCGTGGCGATCGCCCTCGCGGTCCTGGCACGCGCCATGGCCCAGCAGCTGGCGCAGGGCAACATCGGCCTGCCGAAATTCCCTCTAAGTCCGGTCATGTGCGCGGTGCTGCTCGGCATGCTCTGGCGCAACAGCATCGGGGTGCCCACCTGGGCGAGCGCCGGACTGAACTGGACCATGCACCGCTTGCTGCGCGTGGGGATCGCGCTCGTCGGGCTGCGCCTGACCCTCGGGGGTGCGACCGCGATTGCCGCGACCGCGCTGCCGGTGGCGCTCATCTGTCTGAGCGTCGCGCTCGCCGCCGGCATCCTCATCGCGCGTGCGCTCAGTGTGCCGCGGCGGCTCGGTTACCTGCTCGCGATCGGCACGGCGGTGTGCGGCTGCACGGCGGTGGTGGCGATGTCACCGGTGATCCGCGCACGCCACGCCGAGACCGCCTTCGCCGTCACCTGCGTGGTGCTGTTTGGCTGCATCGCGATGCTGCTGTATCCGTGGGTGGCCGGACACTTCTTCGCCGGCTCGCCCGTTCATGCGGGCGTTTTTCTCGGCACGGCGATCCACGATACCTCGCAGGTGATCGGTGCGGCGCTCATCTATTCGCAGCAGGCCGCCGCGCCCCAGGCGCTCGCGGCGGCGAGTGTCGCCAAGCTGCTGCGCAACCTCTCGATCGCCGTGCTGATCCCGGTGGCCGCGTGGCTCACACACCGCCACGAGGCGCGCCGCGCACCGGATGAGGCGCCGCCGCCGGCGACGGCGACGCTGGTACGCACCCCGCTCGTGCCGTTGTTCGTGCTGGCGTTCATCGGCTTCATCGTGTTGCGCACCGCGGGCGATGCGCTGTTGCACACGCCCGCCTGGACAGCGCTCGTCAACACCGGCTACACCGCTTCGGATCTGTTCCTCACCTGCGGCATGACAGCCGTGGGCCTCTCGGTATCTTTCACCGACATGTGGCGCATCGGCTGGCGGCCCTTGGCCGCCGGCTTCGTGCTCGCCACCCTGGTCGGTGGCTGCAGCCTGCTCTTGAATCTCGCCATGCTGCACTGGCTCGGCTGAGGCCTCGGGGCGCGCGCCGCACCCGCGCGCACGCTACACTGGCGCAAAAGACGCCTGCGTCCCCTGCGGGGCGCTCGTGGGAGGCAAACAGCAATGGCGCGCGCTCGGTCCCGGGTTTCACGTCGTGCCGCGGAAGCGGCGGTGCGTACGCTCTTGAGCTGGGCGGGCGAGGATCCGCGCCGCGAGGGGCTGCAGGACACCCCGCAGCGCGTGGTAGACGCCTACCGCGACTGGTTCTCCGGCTATGACATCGACCCGGCCGCCTATTTGCGCCGCACGTTCGAGGAGGTCGGCGGCTACGATGAGCTGATCGTGCTGCGCGACATCTCGTTTGAATCGCACTGCGAACACCACATGGCGCCGATCATCGGGCGCGTGCACGTCGGCTACCTGCCGGCCGACAAGGTCGTGGGTATCAGCAAGCTCGCGCGCGTCGTGGACGGCTACGCGCGGCGCTTTCAGGTGCAGGAGAAGCTCACCGCGCAGATCGCCAACTGCATCACCGAGGTGCTCAAGCCGCGCGGCGTGGGTGTCGTGGTCTCGGCCGTGCACGAGTGCATGACCACCCGCGGCGTACACAAGCGCGGGGTCTCCATGGTCACGAGCCGCATGACCGGGGTGTTCCGCAGCGATGCCCGCACCCGCGCCGAGTTCCTGCGCTTCATCGACATGACCGGCAGCCGCGAACCTTAAGGCGGCCGCTTCAGGCGATCAGCGCCGCCTCGCTGCGCGAGGCGCGTTTGCGGTCGGTATCCTTGAGGAAGCGCTTGCGGATGCGGATCGAGGTTGGCGTGACTTCCACCAGCTCGTCGTCGGCGATGAACTCGACCGCGTACTCGAGCGTCAGCTGGATGGGCGGCGTCAGCAGGATCGCATCGTCCTTGCCGGCGGCGCGGATGTTGGTGAGCTTCTTGGTCTTGATCGGGTTCACCACCAGATCGTTGTCGCGGCTGTGGATGCCGATGATCATGCCTTCGTAGAGTTTCTCGCCCGGACTCACAAACAGGCGGCCGCGTTCCTGCAGGTTGAAGAGGGCATAGCCCACCGCCTCGCCGTTTTCGTTGCTCACCAGCACGCCGTTGTGGCGGTCGGGGATCTCACCCTTCACCGGCGCAAAGCCGTCGAAGATGTGGCTGATGAGCCCGGTGCCGCGCGTAAGCGTCATGAACTCGCCCTGAAAGCCGATGAGCCCGCGCGCCGGCACCCGGTACTCCAGGCGCGCGCGGCCGTTGCCATCCACGCTCATATCACTCAGCTCGGCGCGGCGGCTGCCGAGGGCCTCCATGACGGCCCCCTGATGGGTGTCTTCGATGTCGACGGTGAGCGCCTCGTACGGCTCATGCACCTCGCCGTCGATGATCTTGGTCAGCACCTGCGGGCGCGACACGGCGAGCTCGTAGCCTTCGCGACGCATGTTTTCGATGAGGATGGTCAGATGCAGCTCACCACGTCCGGAGACGCGCATCACGTCCGGCTCCTCGGTGTCTTCTACCCGCAGCGCCACGTTGCTCTGCAGCTCGCGGTAGAGGCGCTCGCGAATCTGCCGGCTGGTCACGAACTTGCCCTCGCGGCCGGCGAGGGGGGAGTTGTTTACCTGGAAATTCATCGCAAGCGTCGGCTCATCGACGCTGATCGGCGGCAGACCGTGAGGGTGTTGCGGATCGCACACCGTGAGTCCGATGTTCACCGCCTCGATGCCGGTAACCGCGACGATGTCTCCGGCGCTCGCCTCCTCGACCGGGTTGCGTTGCAGGCCGGTGAAGGCCAGCACCTGGCCGATCTTGGCGACGCCGCGGTCCTCATCGCCGTAGCGCAGGGCGACGATTTCCCCGGGGTGCACGACGCCGCGGCGGATGCGCCCGATGCCGATGCGCCCGACGTAGGAGTTGTAGTCCAGGGTGGAGATCTGCAGCTGCAGCGGCAGGTCGGCTTGCGCGGCCGGCGGCGGTACGTGCGTGAGAATCGCTTCGAACAGCGCCGACATGTCCGGACGGCGCTCGGTGTAATCGGTAGTGGCCCAGCCCTGCAGTGCGGAGGCGTAGATGACGGGAAAGTCCAGCTGCGCATCGCTCGCGCCGAGCTTGTCGAACAGGTCGAAGGTCTGGTCGATCACCCACGCCGGGCGGCTGCCCGGACGGTCGATCTTGTTCACCACCACGATCGCCTTGAGTCCGAGCGCCAGCGCCTTGCGCGTGACGAAGCGCGTCTGCGGCATCGGGCCTTCGACCGCGTCCACCAGGAGCAGCACGCCGTCGACCATGGACAGCACCCGCTCGACCTCGCCGCCAAAGTCGGCGTGTCCGGGCGTGTCGACAATGTTAATGCGCGTGCCGCCGTACTCGATGGCGCAGTTCTTGGCGAGGATCGTGATACCGCGCTCACGCTCGATGTCGTTCGAATCCATGATGCGCTCGCCGAGGCGCTCGTGCGCGGCAAAGGTCCCGGACTGCTTGAGCAGGCAGTCGACGAGCGTCGTCTTGCCATGGTCGACGTGCGCGATGATGGCGATGTTGCGAATCGGACGTTGCATGGTGGTTGTGCGGCCGTCGGGGCCGTGTTCCTGGGCGGACCTTAAGGCCCGCCGCCCGTTCAGGGCGTGTCCAAAAAAGGGCTGCGCAGGGTAGCAGATTCGCGCCGCAAGCGCCCGGTTTTACGCCCGGTGGGGGTCCGCCGACCCCTAAACGTGAGGGGCGCCGATGCGCAGCGCCGCGGTGGCATGGCGTACCTCGATGAGAAAGGCGACGAAGGCGGCACTCAGCACCAGCATCGCGGCCACGAACAGCAGTGCAATCACCGCGCCGAGCTCGAAGCCGAGGAACGCCTTGGCGAAGAGCGTCATCACCACCAGCGCGATCAGCAGCGCGGAGATCGTGCACAGCGAGATCGCCAGATTGATGTAGCGCGCGCGCCGCGCCAGGATCAGAAGATCGGCGTGCAGCTGCCCGGTGCTGCCGGGGTGGGCCAGGAGTTTCGCCTCAAGCGTGCGGGCGCGATCCACGACGCGGGCCAGGCGGTTCGTCAGCACCCCCAGCATGGCGGCCACCCCGGAGAGCAGGAACACCGGGGCGACCGAGGACTGCACCAGGCGCGCTATGTCGATGGCTTCGTTCGGCATGGGGGTGATGCTCTAAAGCTGCCGTGGCGGCGCGGCGGGTTTTGTATCACAAACTGGCCGCCAGGTGAGTCCGGGGCGCGCGCGCCATGTTGCGCGCCCTACGCCTCTTGTTGTACGATCGTTCAACAACGGACACCCCTCCGGAAGTGCCATGAAAACCGCCCATCTGCACCGTGTCGAAGCCTCCCTGTCGGCCGATCAGGACAATCTGAGCCTGCCGGCGTGGATATACCGGGACGCGGAATTTTTCGAGCGCGAAAAGCAGGCGATCTTCCGCAACAGCTGGCAGGTCGTTTGCCACTTGAGCGACATCCCGCAGCCGGGTGACTTTCACACCTTCGAGTTCTTGGGCGAGTCGGTGGTCGTGATCCGCGCCGAGGATGGCGGCGTGCGTGCCTTTCACAACGTCTGCCGCCATCGCGCCGCGCGGCTGCTGGACGGGCCGAAGGGTCACTGTGGCAAGCGCATCACCTGTCCGTACCACGCCTGGACGTATGGCATCGACGGGCGCTTGCTCGCCGTACCCAACCGCGAGAGCTTCAAGGGCATGGACACTGCGCGTCACGGTCTGGCGCCGCTCGAGCACGAGCTCTTTCTCGGTTTCATTTTCGTGCGCTTCGCGCCCGGACTGCCCAGCGTGCGCGACATGACGGCCCCGTACGCGCATGAGCTGAAGCCCTATCGGTTCGAAGAGCTGGTGCCGATGGGGCGCGTGACGATGCGCCCGCGGCCGGTGAACTGGAAGAACGTCGCCGATAACTTCTCCGACGGCATGCATATCAACGTGGCGCATCCGGGACTCACGCGTCTGTTCGGCAAGGGCTACGGCATCGAGGCGCGTCCCTGGATCGACAAGATGTGGGGTACGCTGCGCGATACGCCCTCGTCCAATTGGGCCGAGCGGGCGTATCAGCACTTCCTGCCAAAGGTGGAGCACCTGCCGCCCGAGCGGCAGCGGTTGTGGACGTACTTTAAGCTGTGGCCGAATGTGGCGTTCGACATCTATCCGGATCAGGTCGATTTCATGCAGTTCATACCCGTCTCACCCACCGAGACCATGGTGCGCGAGATCGCTTACGTGCATGCGGATACGCGCCGCGAAATGCGCGCGGTTCGCTACCTTAACTGGCGCATCAACCGCCGCGTCAGCGCCGAGGACAAGGCGCTGATCGAGCGCGTGCAGGCGGGCATGGCTTCCAGCAGCTACGCCTCCGGTCCTCTGAGCGAAGGGGAGGTGTGCCTGCGCAGCTTCGCCCGGCGCATGCGCGGACTCATCCCCGAGAGTGCACTGCCGCATCCGCCGCCACGAGGCTGGAGTCATGGCTGAGGGCGGCGCTGGCCGCTGCGACGCGCTGATCATCGGGGGCGGTCACAACGGGCTCGTGTGCGCCGCCTACCTGGCCGCCACCGGGCTCAAGGTGACCGTGCTCGAGCGGCGCGGCGTAGTCGGCGGCGCGGCCGTAACCGAGGAGTTCTACCCGGGATTTCGCAACTCGGTCGCCGCTTACACCGTTTCGCTCCTGAACCCGAAGGTCATCCGTGACCTGGACCTGCCGGGCCACGGTCTGAGGGTGGTGGAGCGTCGCGCCGCCAACTTTCTGCCCACCGCGCACGGCAGCTACCTGCTCACCGGCGAGGGGCGCACGGCCACACAGGTGGCGCGCTTCTCGGCGCGTGATGCGGCGCGTCTGCCGGAGTACGGCGAGCGACTCGAGGCGATCGCCGACGTGCTGCGCGATCTGGTGCTGACGACGCCCCCGAACGCGCTCGAGGGCAGCTGGCGCACGGTGTTGCCCGAGCTGGTGCGCGCTGCCAGGGTGGGCGGACGGCTGCGCAAGCTCGACATGAGTCTGCGCCGCGAGTTGCTGGCGCTGTTCTCCATGTCCGCCGGGGACTATCTCGATAACTGGTTCGAGAGCGACCCGATCAAGGCGGTGTACGGCTTCGACGGCATCGTCGGCAACTACGCCAGCCCCTACACGCCCGGCTCCGCTTATGTGCTGCTGCACCACGTGTTCGGCGAGGTGAATGGCAAGCGCGGCGCTTGGGGCCATGCCATCGGCGGCATGGGGGCTATCACGCAGGCGATGGCGAAGGCGGCCGCCGCGCGCGGTGTCGTGATCCGCGTCGGCACCGCGGTGCGCGAGGTGCTGGTCGAGGGCGAGCGCGCGGTGGGCGTCGTCACCGAGTCGGGCGAGACGCTGCGCGCCGCCGCCGTCATCTCCAACCTCAATCCGCGCCTGCTGTATCTGAACATGTTCGCGCCCGGCACACTGCCGACGGAGTTTCGCGAGCACATGAGTCACTGGCGCTGTGGCTCCGGCACCTTCCGCATGAACGTGGCGCTGAAGGAACTGCCGGATTTCACCTGTCTGCCGGGCAAAAGCGCCGCGGATCATCACACCGCGGGCATCATCATCGCCCCGACGCTCAAGTACATGGAGCGCGCTTACTTTGATGCCCGTGAACAGGGCTGGTCGCGCCAGCCGATCGTCGAGCTCGTCATTCCCTCGACCCTCGATGACTCGCTCGCCCCACCCGGGCAGCACGTGGCGAGTCTTTTCTGCCAGCACGTCGCTCCGACGCTGCCGAACGGGGCCTCCTGGGATGAGCACCGCGAGACGGTGGCCGACCTCATGATCGACACCGTCAACGCGCACGCGCCGAACTTCAAGGCGGCCGTCCTCGCCCGACAGATCAACAGCCCGCTCGACCTCGAGCGCACCTTCGGCCTCGTGGGCGGGGACATCATGCACGGGCACTTAAGTCTCGATCAGCTGTTCTCCGCGCGCCCCATGCTCGGCTACGGCAACTACCGCGGTCCGCTCGCAGGCCTGTACATGTGTGGCGCCGGTACGCACCCCGGTGGCGGTGTCACCGGCGCGCCTGGCCACAACGCGGCGCGCGAGATCATCGATGACTTTCGGCGCGGGCGACTGCGACGGGTGGCATGAGAACCCCGGCGCCGGCGGGCTGCGGAGGGCGCACATGTCGGTGAGGCCGGCCGAAAAATCGCCCACGGCGACCAAGCCGCGCTTCGTGCGCCAGCTGCCCGAGCAGCGCCGTCAGGCGCTGATCGCCGCCACCATCGAGTGTCTGAAGCGCTACGGTCACGATGGACTCTCGATCCGCACCATCAGCGCGCAGGCGGGGGTGTCGGTGGGACTCATCAATCATCACTTCCCCAATAAAGATGAGCTGATTGCCGCCGCCTACCGGCACTTCAACAGCGAGCTGGTCGCAGGCTTCACCGCCGCCGTCGAGCGCGCCCCCAAATCCCCGCGCGCGCGCCTGCGCGCCTTCCTCGAGGCCTCCTTCTCCGCGCCGAATCTTGATCAGGACGTGCTCGCCGTGTGGGTGGTGTTCTGGGGCATGTACCGGCATTCGCGCCTGATCCAGCGCGTACAGCGGGAAACCTACCAGGGCTACGTGCAACTGCTGCGCGGCATGCTCACGGACCTGCTCAAGGAGCAGCGCCCGCAATCGCGCGTCGACCTGCGCCTCGCGGCCATCGGCCTGACCGCGCTCCTGGACGGACTGTGGCTGCAGTGGTGTCTGGAACCCGGCACCTTCCGGCCGGCCGAAGGGGTGGCGCTGTGCGAGACTTGGGTCGACAATCTGTGCCGCCGCGCGGATAGATCGGCACTGGAATAACTGGTAATCACCCCCAGATCGGGAGGTGGTTTCTCCCGCAAGGGGACGTGGTTGGCGAGCCCAGGGCGAGCGCAGATCGTGATTGTCGGCTGCGGATTCGGCGGCCTGTTCGCCGCCAAGTCCCTGCGCCGCACCCCCGCGGATGTACTGGTTATCGACCGCAACAACTACCATTTGTTTCAGCCGCTGCTCTACCAGGTGGCCTGCGCGGCACTCGCGCCGGCGGACATCGCCCAGCCGATCCGCACCATCCTGCGCGATCAGCACAATGCCCGCGTGATGCTGGCGGATGTCGAGGGCGTCGATCTGCAGGGGCGGTGCGTGCTCGCCGCCGGCCGCCGCGTGCCCTACGACTATCTCATTCTCGCCCCCGGCGCCGTGGATAACTATTTCGGCCACGAGCGCTGGCGCGACCTCGCCCCGGGAATGAAGAACGTGGAAGAGGCCACCCTCATCCGCTCGCGCTTGTTGCGCTCCTTTGAGCGCGCGGAGATCGAGACCGACCCCGAAGAGCGTGCCGCGTTGCTGACCTTCGTGATCGTCGGCGGCGGCCCGACGGGGGTGGAACTTGCCGGTGCCATCAAAGAGCTCGCGGTCGATGTCATCCCGCGCGACTACCGCGTCGCCGATACGCGCCGCGCGCGCGTGCTGCTCATCGAGGCGGGCGAGCGTGTGCTGCTCGGCATGCACGCGGATTCCTCGGCGCGCGCGCTGCGGCAGCTGCACGAGCTCGGCGTCGAAGTGCGTCTCGGGCAACCGGTGACGCAGGTACTGCCCGACGGGGTGGAAGTGGGCGGCGAGTTCCTCAGAAGTTACAACGTCATCTGGGCGGCCGGCGTGCAGGGCGCGCCGCTCACGGCCGCCCTGGGCGCGCCGATGGGCTCGGGCCGGCGAGTGGCGGTGGCGGCTGACTGCTCACTTCCCGGGCACCCGGAGGTGTTCATCATCGGCGACGCGGCCGCCCTCACCGACACGCGCGGGCGCCCGGTGCCGGGGGTGTCGCAGGGGGCGCTGCAGATGGGGCGCTACGTCGCAGACCTCATCGACGCGGAAGTGCGCGGGCGGGCGGGCGCGCGTGCGCGCGGCTTTCGCTACCGCGACTACGGCTCCATGGCGACCGTGGGCAAGTCGCGCGCGGTGGTGGAGATCGGCCGGCTGCACTTTGGCGGCCTACTTGCCTGGTTCGCGTGGATGGCGCTGCACATCACCGTGCTCATCGGCTTCCGCAACCGCCTGGCGGTGCTGTTCTCGTGGATCTACAGTTACGTGTTTTTCCGTCGCGGCTCGCGGCTGATCACCCGCCCCCTGGCGGCCTCTGAGCAGGACCCGCGCTGATGGCCACTCCGGTTCACCCGCCGCGTCAGGCCCCGATCTTCAACCCGATGCAGGATCCGACCACGCTGCGCGCCTTCTTTGGCGTGTTCCGCTACAGCCGCCGCGCGCTGGAGCTGGTGTGGAGCACCAACAAACTGCTGACACTCGCGCTTGCCGGTTGCACACTTGCCGGGGGCGTTCTGCCGGCCGCGGTCGCCTACGTCGGTTCGCTGATCGTTGATGCGGTCGTGGCGGCCATCCGCAGCGGTGGTGACCCGCGCCACGCACTCGAACTGGTACTGCTCGAAGGCGTGCTGGTGGGCGCCATCTCCGCGGTGCAGCGCGGCATCCAGCTGTGCCAGTCGCTGCTGCGTGCACAGCTCGGTCAGCGCGTCAACGTCATGATCCTGGAGAAGGCGCTCACCCTCGAGTTGCAGCACTTCGAGGATTCGGAGTTCTACGACAAGCTCACGCGTGCACGGCGCGAGGCCTCCACGCGGCCCTTGAGCCTGGTGATACGCACGTTCTTTCTGGGGCAGAACGGCATCTCACTCATCAGCTACGGCGCACTGCTCGCGCATTTCTCCCCCTGGGCGGTCGTAGTGCTGTTGGCGGCGGGACTACCGGCTTTCATCGCCGAGGCCAAGTTCTCCGGGGATGCCTTTCGGCTGTTCCGCTGGCGCTCGCCCGAGACGCGCATGCAGATCTACCTGGAAACCGTTCTCGCGCGTGAAGATCATGTCAAGGAAGTCAAGCTCTTTGGTCTGGGCGCGAGGCTGCTCGATCGTTACCGGAGGATCTTCGAGCGTCTGTATGCGGAGGACAAGGAGCTCACCATCCGGCGCGATGTGTGGGGGTTTGCGCTGGGCCTCATCGGCTCCCTCGCGCTCTACGGTGCTTACGCCTGGATTGCGGTGAGCACGGTGCGCCAACTCATCAGCGTCGGCCAGATGACGATGTACGTCGCGCTCTTTCGCCAGGGTCAATCCACGGTCACGGCGATTCTTACAGCGATCGGCGGGATGTACGAGGACAACCTGTACCTGTCTACACTCTACGAATACCTGGAGACCGAAGTGTTGCTGCCGGGTGGCACTTCGCTGCATGGACCGCACCCGGAGGATGGCATTCGCTTCGAGGATGTCAGTTTCACCTATCCGGAGGCCACGGAGCCGGCGCTGCAGAACATTACGCTGCACCTCGTGCCGGGCACGAGTGTCGCGCTCGTCGGTGAGAACGGCTCGGGCAAGACGACGCTGATCAAGCTTCTCACACGGCTCTACGCTCCCACCTCAGGCCGCATCCTGCTCGACGGTCGGGATCTGACCGAGTGGGACGAGACGGCGCTGCGCGAGCGTATCGGGGTCATCTTCCAGGATTTTGCCCGCTACCAGCTGTTGGTGGGTGAGAACGTGGGTGCAGGAGACGAGCACTATTTCGAAGACGAGGGGCGCTGGCGCACCGCGGCCGAGAAGGGCCGGGCGAGCGATTTCATCGCTACGCTGCCGGCGGGTTACCAGACGCAGCTCGGCAAATGGTTCAAGGACGGGCGCGAACTCTCCGGCGGGCAGTGGCAGAAGATCGCCCTGTCGCGCGCCTTCATGCGCAGCCGCGCCGACATCCTCGTCCTCGATGAACCGACCGCGGCCATGGATGCGCAGGCAGAGGCGGAGGTTTTCGAGCACTTCCGCCAGCTCGCCCGCGAGCGCATCACCATCCTGATCTCGCACCGCTTCTCGACCGTGCGCATGGCCGATCAGATCGTCGTGCTCAACAGCGGGCACATCATCGAGCGTGGCAGCCACGAGGAACTGATGCGCCTGAACGCCCGCTACGCGCACCTGTTTACCCTGCAGGCGCGCGGCTATCGCTAGCGCAGCTTAGCTGGCCGGCGTGGCCTTGTCGGCCTCGGCGCGCATGCGCTTGTAGTCGACCCTGCGGATCTCGGCGATCGGGCAGCGCCAGTGACGCACCTTGACCGAGTCCAGGCGCGAGTAGACCGTGCTGCCGGTGGAGGTAAGGCCAATGCTGGTGACGAACTTCAGGTCAGTACACGGCCCGCTCACCTTCAGAAGGTACGCATCGCTCGGGGTGGTGAACACCACCAGCTGATTCTCGCCGATCGGCTCCCAGCTGTAGTACTGCCCCATCCAGGTCATGCGATCGATCGGCTCGCCGGCATAGGCGCCGAAGCGCGCGCGCACCTGCGCCGCATCCTCGTGTTTGGGGATCCCGCCGCTGCTACAGCCCGCCAGCAGCATCACCGCGAGCAACGAGCTCGCCACAAGCCGGGGATCTGCGCGGCGCATGTCATTTCTCCTGGGAGCTGTGGGGTCCATGTTGCCGCAGCGCCGCCAGCGCTGCTACTGCCGGCAGGCGCTGTGGCGCGAAGCAGGCACGCCTAGGACGCCGGTGTGAGGATGACGATGGCGAGCGGCGGCAGCCGCAGCTGCAGCGACTGGCTCTGCCCGTGCGCGGCAACCGCCTCGCTGTCCAGCGCACCGAGATTGCCCTGGCCGCTGCCGCCGTAGTCGGCGGCGTCGCTGTTGAGCCGCTCGTGCCAGCGGCCGCCGCGCGGTACGCCGATGCGGTAGTTTTCCCGCGGCACGGGGGTGAAGTTGCAGGCGATGAGCGCCACGGAGCCCCTCGCGCCGCGGCGCAGAAAGGCGATGACGCTGACGTCGGCGTCGTCGCAGTCGAGCCACTGAAAGCCGCTGTCGCTGAAGTCAAGCTCGTGCAGCGCGGCGCTCTCGCGGTACAGGCGGTTGAGGTCGCCCACCCAGCGCTGCACGCCGGCATGCAGCGGCAGCGCGAGCACGTGCCACTCGAGGCTCTCCTCGTGCTGCCACTCGCGCCGCTGGCCGAACTCCCCGCCCATAAAGAGCAGCTTCTTGCCCGGATGCGTCCACATGTAGCCATACAGCAGTCGCAGGCTGGCGAACTGCTGCCACTCATCCCCGGGCATCTTGCCGATGAGGGAGCCTTTGCCGTGCACCACCTCGTCGTGGGAGAGCGGCAGCACGAAGTTTTCGCTGAAGGCATACCAGATGCTGAAGGTGAGGCGGCTGTGGTGGTACTTGCGGTGGATGGGATCCTGTTGAAAGTAACGCAGCGTGTCGTGCATCCAGCCCATGTTCCACTTCAATCCGAAGCCGAGGCCACCGAGGTAGGTCGGCCGCGACACCATGGGCCAGGCGGTGGATTCCTCGGCGATCGTCTGCGTGTACGGATGGTCACGGTACACCGCCAGATTCAGCTGCTTGAGGAATTCGACCGCCTCGAGGTTCTCGTGACCGCCGAAGCGGTTGGGGATCCACTGCCCGGCTGGGCGTCCGTAGTCGAGGTAGAGCATCGAGGCCACCGCGTCGACGCGCAGCGCATCGACGTGATACACCTCGAGCCAGAACACGGCACTGCTGGCGAGGAAGTTGCGCACCTCCGCGCGACCGTAGTTGAAGATGGCGCTCGTCCATTCCGGGTGAAAGCCCTGCCGCGGATCGGCGTGCTCGTACAGATGCGTGCCGTCAAAGCGCGCAAGTCCGTGTTCGTCGCTCGGGAAATGCGACGGCACCCAGTCGAGGATCACGCCGATGCCACGCCGGTGCAGGTAGTCGACGAAATACATGAAGTCCTGGGGCGTGCCGTAGCGTGCGCTCGGGGCGAAGTAGCCCGTGACCTGGTACCCCCAGGAGCCGTAGAAGGGGTGCTCCATAACCGGCATGAGCTCTACGTGCGTGAAGCCGAGCGCGGTTACGTAATCGGCGAGCGCGTGCGCGAGCTCGCGGTAGCTGAGCGGACGGTCGCCTTCCTCGGGTACGCGCCGCCAGGAGCCGACGTGCAGCTCGTAGATGGACCAGGGCGCATTGAGCGCGTTGACCTGCGCGCGGCGGCCGAGCCACTCGCCATCCTGCCACGCGAACTCGAGGTCCCACACAACCGAGGCGGTGCGCGGCGGTACCTCGGTGCGGAAGGCGTACGGATCGGCCTTGTCGGTGGCGCCGTGCGGCGAGATCACGTGGTACTTGTAGAGCGCACCGGCGCGCACTCCGGGCAGCACTGCCTCCCAGATACCGGAGGAGTCGGCGCGCGCGCTCAAGGGGTGGCGGCCGCGCTCCCAGCCGTTGAAATCCCCGACGACCGAGATGGCGCTGGCGTTGGGCGCCCAGACCGCAAAGCGCGTCGCGGCCGCACCCGCCTCGGCGGCGTGGGCGCCGAGCTTTTCGTAGGCGCGGACGTAGCTGCCTTCGCGGAAATGGTAGATGTCGCGTTCCGTCAGCAGCACGCGCAAAAGTCTAGCAAGACCGGCGCGCGGGCGCTGGTATTGCGGCGCCGGGTGAGGTTTGCCTGTGCGCGCGAGGCGCCGCGCGGCTAGGTGCGCCGGCGCGTCGCGCCGCCGACGAAGACGAGGGCTTCCGCGCCCTCGCGGCGCGGCAGTTGCAGGGCCGCTTCCAGCGATAACCGTGCGCGCGCGCTCGCCGCCTGCGCCTCGCTCGCCGCCGAAACCGCCTCCACCGGATGCGCGAGCAGGTACCCCTGCACGCCGATCGGTCCGCAGCGGGCGAGGAAGTCCAGCTGCGCGGTGCGCTCAACACCCTCGGCCACGACCTGCAGTCCGAGGCCGTGGCACAGGGCGACGATCGAGCGCACGATCGCGGCCGAGCGCGCATTGGTATCGACGCCGGCGACCAGCAGGCGGTCGAGCTTCACGCGCGTGATCGGCAGCTGCTCAAGGGAGGTGAGCGAGGAGTAGCCGATACCGAAATCATCGAGCGCCACGGCGACACCTAAGGCGCGCAGTCGACGCAGCGACTCGACCGTGGCCGCACCGGTCTGGAAAACCGTCTCGGTGATCTCCAGTTCCAGCGCGCTCGGCGGCAGCCCGGTGAGCTCGAGGGTGCGCGCGACCTGCTCGACGAAATCACTCTCAAAGAACTGCGGCGGCGAGACGTTGATCGCGACACTGGCGCGGTGCCATCCCTGCGCGCGCCACGCGGCCGCCGCGGCGGCCGCGGTGTGCAGGATCCAGCCGGTGAGCTCATGGATGAGCCCGGTCTTCTCCGCGACATGAATGAACTCGGCGGCCGTGGCGATGCGCCCGTCGGGCTTGCGCCAGCGCAGCAGGGCCTCGAGTGTGTTCGCCTCGAAGGTGTGCAGCGACACTTGCGGCTGGTACATGAGCAGGAGCTCGCGATTCTCGACCGCGCGCCGCAGTGACTGCTCCAGGCGAAAGCGCTGCGCGGCGGCATCGAACAGCGCCGGACTGTAGAGCGCGAAGCGGTTGCGGCCGAGCTCCTTGGCGCGAAACAGCGCCACGTCCGCAGCCCGCAGCAAGCCTTCGGCGTCGTCGGCGTGATCCGGGTACAGGCTCGCGCCGACGCTCGCGCTGGTGGTGAGCACGCGGCCGTCGATATTGAGCGGCTCCTGCAGGGTCGCCACGATCTGCGCGGCGTGCGCTTCGACCTGGGCGGAGGATTCGACGTTCTCCAGCAGCACCGTGAACTCATCCCCGCCCAGGCGCGCCAGCAGGCCGCTCGTGCCGCTCGCCGCGCGCAGCCGCTCCGCGATGTGCTGCAGCACGCGGTCGCCGAAGCTGTGCCCGAGCGTGTCGTTGATGGACTTGAAGTTGTCGAGGTCAACGAACAGCAGCGCCAGACGCTGCCGGGCGCCGGCGACCGAGAGCGCGCGGGCGAGCCGCGCGGAGAGCTTGCGACGGTTGGGCAGCTGCGTGAGCGGATCGTGGTAGGCAAGATGATGCAGCTGGCGGGTGCGCTCGTCCACGTGCCGCTCGAGCTCGGCCTGGTGGGCGCGCAGCTCCGCTTCCGCGTGCTCGATGCGATCCGCCATGGCATTGAAAGAATCGGCCAGTTCCGCGACCTCCCGGGAGCCGCCGCGTGGGGCGCGCGCGCTGCGATCCCCGGCGGCCAGGCGGCGCGTCGCGGCCGTCAGGCGCCGCACCGGCAGGCTGATGCTGATCGTGAGCAGCACCGACACCAGCAGCAGCAGGCCGAGCACCGCGGCTGCGCTGGTGCGCAGGGTCTGCTCGGCCACCTCGGCGGCGCTGGCTGCGTGCTGCGCCGCGCGCACGAGAGCCAGGCGTGCCGGCTTCTGCAGCGTCTCCTGGATCGCGGCGGTGAGCGCGGCGCTGTCCTCGAGCAGGCTGTGCCACTCGGATCCTGCGGCCTCATCGTAACGGGCGATCTCCAGGCGCAGGCGCACGGCTTCGGCGAAGTCCTGCTGCACGCGGGCGAGCCACGCGCGCCCGGGGGACACCTCCAGCTCCGGCGCATTCAGGTCGAGCAGCGCGCGGAAGTCTTCCTCGCGGCGGGCGATGATCACAGGTTTGGCGGCGTCGCCGCCGCGCACCGCGTTGATCGCGGTCTCGAGCTCAGAGAGCGAGCGGCGCCCGAAGACCTGGGTGCCGTTGATGGCCACCCCCGCGCCGCCGGCGGAGGCGATGAGCTGGTAGGCGCGATTGAGCGCGGCCTGTCGTGCGTCGGTGGATTGTGCGCGCTGCGCGGCGCGGGCGGCGAGTTGACGCGCGGTCTCGATGTGACGCGTGAGCTGCGCGCGCAGCGTCAAGGAGGCGGGCGTGACCGGCGGTCGCGGCTGGTTGCCGAAGTAGGCGGCCACCGCATCTTCCAGCGCATCCCCCGCCTGCGTAATCGCGTTGAACTCGGCACCGGTGCGCGCCTGCACATAGGCACCCACGGCGCGGTCGTAGGCGACCAGCTTCTCGAGCACCGCATCGGCGCTGCTGGCGAGCGTCTCGTGTTCGGTTTGCATGACACGCACGGCATCGAGCGCGTCGCGTGTCGTGCGCGTCGCCAGCACCTCGGCGCCGGTGAGCACCGCAGCCACGGCCGCCAGCCCGAGGCCGAGCCGCCAGGCGATGCCCAGCAGCGGGGAGGCTGCACGGCGCGCGCGCACCGCGGGCGCGGGAAGGCTCGCTCGGGAAGTCGGGTGCCGTTTCATTTGTCTGCATGCGACATAAGTCGCGGCCGGAACGACGCAGCTCTCAGTTCAGTCCGTAAGCTCGTCGCATGATGCGGTCGGTCGCGCTACGGCTTCCGAGGCGGGCATCGCATAAATGCCGCGAAGGCTCGGGCTCAGCCGTTACGGAACCGCTCGCAGGGCCGTTTGAGCCGTCGAGCCGGCGCCGGGCCCGGGCTCTTGATGGCCTATACTAGGCGCAACGATGAAGGGCGGCGGGAAGCATGAGCGAGCTGGCTGATACGTTTGATGCGGCCTTTTCCAAGGCCGTGGATCTGGGAAACCGCATCGCTGATAAGGACAAGGACGCGGACCTGTGGGACATCGCGGATGGGCTGCTGGCCGGTGCCATCCAGTACTGGCTCTACTCGCGTCAGCCGTGCGGCGATCCGCGCTGCCAGGATTGCATGCCCATCAGCACCGCGCAGGGGCGCATGGCGGAGTTGAAGCGCCTGATCGAGCAGCTCGCCTCCGAGAGTGAGTACTTCCACACGCCGACGGATGCCAACGCCGGTCGCGCCTGAGAATTAAGCGGCGCGGCGGACCCTCAGCCTGCAGCCTTGGCACTCAACGTCGTCGCGGCGACTTCTGCGAGCGCCAGCTCGAAGAGGTGGAAGCCCTCCTTCAACAGCGCGTCAGTGATCGTGAGCGGCGCGAGAAAACGGATCACGTTGGCGTAGATCCCGCAGGAGAGCAGCACCAGTCCGTGCCGCCCGGCCGCCTGCACCAGCGCCTTGGTGAGCTCGGCGTCCGGCGCATCGGCGCGCGCGTTCTTCACCAGCTCCAACGCCACCATGGCTCCGAGCGCGCGCACTTCCCCGATGCACGGGAAACGCACCTGCAGTCCCTTCAGGCGCGAACTCATGAAGCGGCCGATCTCCTGGGAGCGCTTGAGCAGCTGCTCCTCACGCATCACCTCCAGGACCGCGAGCCCCGCGGCACAGGCGAGCGGTGAGCCGGCGTAGGTGCCGCCGAGTCCACCGGGCACGGGCGCATCCATGATGTTGGCCTTGCCGATGACCGCCGCGAGCGGCACGCCACCGGCCACGCTCTTGGCGATCGTGATCAGGTCCGGCTCGATGCCGGCGTGCTCAATGGCGAACATGCGCCCCGTGCGGCCGAAGCCCGACTGGATCTCATCGGCGATGAGCACGATGCCGTGACTGTCGCACAGGCTGCGCAGGCGGCGCAGCAACTCCGCCGGCGCGGCGTAGAAGCCGCCTTCACCGAGCACCGGCTCGATGATGATCGCCGCCACGCGCGCCGGGTCCACGTCCGCCTTGAACAACTGATCCAGCGCAGCCAGGGAGTCCTCCACCGTGATGCCGTGGTAGGGGATCGGGAAGGGCAGGTGATAGATCTCCGGCAGCATCGGCCCGAAGCCGGCTTTGTAGGGCTGCACCTTGCCGGTGAGGCTGATGCACGCGAGCGTGCGGCCGTGGAAGCCGCCGGCAAAGGCGATGATCGCGGAACGCTTAGTGTGAAAGCGCGCGATCTTGATGGCGTTCTCCACCGCTTCCGCGCCGGTGGTGAGAAAGATCGTCTTCTTCGGGGTTGCTCCCGGTGCGAGTGCGTTCAACTGCTCGGCGAGCGCGATGTAGCTCTCGTAGGGGGTTACCTGAAAACAGGTATGCGTGAACTTCTCCAGCTGCCGCGCGATGGCGGCCTGCACCTTCGGGTGCAGGTGGCCGGTGTTCAGAACCGAGATACCGCTCGCGAAGTCGATGTAGCGCCGGCCCTCGACGTCCCATATCTCGGCGTTGCTCGCGCGCTCGGCGTACACCATGAGTGAGTTGGTAACACCGCGCGGGACGGCTTGCTGGCGGCGCTCGTGCAGTTCGGCATTCGACGTCAAGGCAGTTCCTTTGGCAGCTTGAGTTTTGCTGGCAGTTGGATTGAGAAGGCGGCCCGTTCAGCCGCCGGACTTAAGTTGCGCGGCGCGGTGAATGGCGGCGCGAATGCGCTGATAGGTGCCGCAGCGGCAGATATTACCCGCCATGGCCGCATCGATGTCCGCATCCGAGGGCTGCGCGGTGCGCGCCAACAGCGCCACGGCGGACATGATCTGGCCGGACTGGCAGTAGCCGCACTGTGGCACGTCCACTTCGATCCAGGCGCGCTGCACCGGATGGCTGCTGTCGGGGGACAGCCCCTCGATGGTGGTGATCTTCTTGCCCGCGACGGCGCTGATGGGTGTCACGCAGGCGCGCACCGGCTGTGCGTCCAGGTGCACGGTGCACGCCCCGCACAGCGCCATGCCGCAGCCGAATTTGGTGCCGGTGAGATTGAGCGTGTCACGCAGCACCCACAGCAGCGGCATGTCGGCGTCGACGTCAACCGTCGCATCCTGGCCATTGACGTTGATCTTGAACAACTCATCCTCCGCAAAGCCAGCGCACCCGCCACCCGCGGCGGGGTCGGCGCGGGCGCTGCGCCCACGGCGCGTACTATACGGCCCGCCCCGCGGTGCGCGCATCCTCCTCCCCTAGAGAGAGGCCGCATGCGGCGCTCAGGCGGACCCTCTACAATGTCCAAGCCACAACCGACCTTCCTAAAGAGCAAGCACCTTGAGCGAGACGTCCCCCGGCGCCGCAGCGCCCCCCGTATCGGCCGAAGTGGTCATCATTGGCGCCGGTCCCTGCGGACTTTTTCAGGTATTTGAACTCGGGCTCCTGGGCATCGCTGCCCACGTGGTGGATTCGCTGGCCCATCCGGGCGGACAGTGCACGGAGCTTTATCCGGACAAGCCGATCTACGACATCCCGGCGCTGCCGGTGTGCGGCGCCCAGGAACTGGTCGATCGGCTGTTGCAGCAGATCAAGCCCTTCAAGCCCCAGTTCCACCTCGGGCAGGAGGTGGTCGAGTTCGCGCGCCTGGACGGCGGGCGCTTCTTGGTGCGCACCGCCGCCGGGATGAGCTTCGATGCCGGCACGGTCGTCATTGCCGCCGGCCTCGGCTCCTTTCAGCCGCGGCGCCTCGGCATCGAGGGGATCGAGGGCTTCGAGGGCGGCGCCATCCAGTACCGCGTCAAGAATGCCGCGGACCTCGCCGGCAAACGGCTCGTGATCTTCGGCGGCGGCGACTCAGCGCTTGACTGGACGCTCGAACTGCTGCCGCGGGCTGCGAGCGTAGACCTCGTGCACCGGCGCAGCGAGTTTCGCGCGGCACCCGCTTCGGTAGCGAAGATGCGCGAGCAGGTGGCAGCGGGCCGCATGCAGTGCTTCGAAGGCCTGCCGCATTCGCTCATCGTGAGCGACGGCGCGCTGCGCGGGGTTAACATCAAGAACAGCACCGGTGCCGTGCAGGCGCTCGCGGCGGAGCAGTTGCTGGTGTTCTTCGGGCTGCACCCGAAACTCGGCCCGATTGCCGAGTGGGGGCTGGCGCTTGAGAAGCGCGCTCTGAAAGTCGACCCCGAGAAGTTTCAGACGAGCCTGCCGGGGGTGTTCGCCGTGGGCGACATCAACACCTATCCGGGCAAGAAGAAGCTGATCCTCTCCGGCTTCCATGAGGCGGCGCTCGCGGCATTCGCGATCCAGCACCACCTGTACCCGCAGAAGAAGCAGTTCCTGCAATACACCACCACAAGCCCAGTCATGCATCAGCGCCTGGGAGTGCCGGACTGAGCGCCCATGGACCGCCGGCTGGCTGATCTTCTTGCCCTGCTCGAGCTCGAACAGCTCGAGGTCAACCTGTTCCGCGGCGAGAGTCGCGACATCGGCAGCCCGCAGGTGTTCGGCGGCCAGGTGCTGGGGCAGGCGCTGAGCGCGGCCGCGCGCACCGTTGATGCCGGGCGCGTGGTGCATTCGCTGCACGCCTATTTTCTGCGCCGTGGCGACTGCAATGCGCCGATCGTGTATCAGGTGGACCGCAGCCTCGACGGCCACAGTTTCTCCAACCGGCGCGTGGTCGCGATCCAGCACGGCCAGCAGATCTTCAACATGGCCGCCTCCTTCCAGGCCACCGAGGACGGCTTCGATCACCAGATCGATATCCCACCGGTGCCGCCGCCGGAGCAACTCACCGACTACGCAGGGCCGCCGGCCGAGCTGCGCGAGCGTCTGCCTGAGCGCGTGCGGCGCTTCTTCGAACAGGAGCGACCGTTCGAGTTTCGCATGGTGCAGCCGATCGATTACCTGCAGCCGCGGCGCGAGCTGCCGCTACGGCAGATCTGGGTTCGCGCCGTGGCGCGCGTTCCCGACGATGAGATGCTGCATCGGCGCCTGCTCGCCTACGTTTCAGATTTTTTCCTGCTCGATACCGCGACGCTGCCGCACGCCACCTCGTTCGTGCGTCCGAGCATCGTCATGGCGAGCATCGATCACGCCTTGTGGTTTCATCGGCCACTGCGCGTGGATGAGTGGCTGCTGTACGCTATCGAGAGTCCGAGCGCCTCGGGGGCGCGTGGTTTTGCGCGCGCCAGTGTTTTCGCCCGCGACGGCCGCCTGGTGGCAAGCGCGGCGCAGGAGGGACTGGTACGCATGCTGAAGGAGCATTGAGCCCGCGAGGGGCCGCGTGATGACGATGCTGCTGGGGATGTTGCTCGCGACCGCGGCGGTCAGCGACGGCGGGGACGTCGCGGCCCTGGAGCAGCTGTGGTCGGGCGTGCGCGATTCGAGCGAGCAGGTCGTGGTGAACACCGACCCCGGCAGCGATACGTGGCCACAGCTCACCGAGCAGCGCGTGCGGACCATCGTCGCGCCCGTCAGCATTCCGTGGCTCGGCCAGCATATCCTCTACCTGGAGGAGTTTCTCGAGGACGACCCCGGACATCCGCACCGGCAGGTGCTGCTGCAGCTGCAGCCGGCGCGTGATACCGGTCATGCCGTGCACGTGCATCTGCTGAGCTTTGCCGAGCCGCGGCAGTGGACGCACCTGAACTATCGTCCGGCGCTCGCCGCCTCGCTCGTGTGGCGCGATGTGCGCGCCTCCGCGGGCTGCGATTTCACCCTGCTGCGTACGGGCGAGCAGTTTCGCGGCGGCACGCTCGGTGACCAGTGCCTGGATGACAGCTCCGGCACGCTGCGCTATCTGGACTATCAGCTCCTGATCAGCGCGGACCTGTACTGGTATCGGCGGCGTGCGTACCGCGAGCGCGACGGGCAGCTGCAGCAGGAGGTCGTCGGCTTTAACCGCTTTGAGCCCAATGAGGCGCAACTCTATGCCTGCCGGGTCGCCTACTCAGCGAGCGGCGCGGCGCGCGAACTCAGGCCGCTGCTGAGTCTTGAGCTGTACGAAGCCGGCGGCCGCGGCCGCTTCGTCGCGCCTGACGGCCGCGCCTTTCAGTTGACTCTGCACGGACGCGACTGGCCGTTCGCCGTCGACCGCGACGCGTTGTTGCTGCTGCTGCAGGAGGAGGGCCGTGACGTGCCGCTGGCCACCGCCTGGGCACAGATGGACGCGCAGCAGATCGCGCTCGAGCTCGGCTGGCTCGAGGTGCGCTGCGGCGCGATCGTGCCGGACTCGGACGAGCTGACTCAGTGAGACGGCTGCGCTGCGAGCGCCGCGAGATCCTTCATTAGGAGCGGGTTGAAGCGGGCAGGGTCCTCGAGCATGAGGAAGTGTCCGCTGTGCTCGAGCACGTCGAGCGTGAAGTTCGGAATTGACTTGCGGATGCGTGCCGCATCCGTGGGCAGCAGATCCGAATTGATCGCGTACACGGGCACGTGGATGGCCGGCAGCAGCGCTGCGAGGTCCAGCGACAGCAGGGCCTGCAAGGAGGGCACCGCTACGGCCGGCGGCTCGAGCGACATGTCGTAGGCGACCTTCTGCACCAGCACACGGTTGGCGTTGCGCGGGAACAGGGATTCGCTCACGAGCTTGCGTGTCTCACCGACGAAGTCGGCGCGGAACGGCGCCACCCGCTGCTCGACTTCACCCGGCGCAAGTGGGGGCTGTCCGACCGAGCGCAATGCGTCCACCGCGATGATGCCGATGACACGTGAGCCGATGAGCGGCGTCGCGGCCAGTGCCACGGTCGCCCCCATGGCGTGACCGACCAGCACCAGGCGCGGGTTGGGGAGCTGCCGCGCTACCGCGGCGACATCGGCGGCGTAGTTGGCGATGGACCAGTCGGTGCGGTTACTGGCCGAGCCTCCATGGCCGGCGAGATTCACGGCGACGACGGTATAACGTGACTTGAGCGCATCGAACTGCTCGTTCCAGTAGTTGGCATCGCAAGCCCAGCCGTGGATGAGGATGACCGCCGGCTCCCCGTGACCGAGCACGCGGTACTCAATGTGCACGTTATCCGGGGACAGCGTGAGGCGCGGACCTTCTCCCGGATCGGGGGCCGGCGCCGTCGAGGCAGGCCTCGGTGGGGGCGCGGCGGCAGCGGCGCTCGGGGCCGCCTCGCCGGCGTGACGGCTGCAGGCCGCCAGGCTTGCCAACAGCAGCATCCACAACGCCGTCCGACCGTAGTTCATCTGTTGCTCCTTGGGTGTTAGCGCAGAACCTTGCCCGGGTTCATGATGTTATGCGGGTCAAACGCCTGCTTGACGGCGCGCATGAGGGAGAGTTCCACGGGAGAGGCATAGCGCTCGAGCTCCCCCACCTTCAGCCGTCCGATGCCGTGTTCGGCACTGAAGCTGCCGCCGAACTCGTGTACCCAATCGTGCACGGCCCGCTGCACCGCCTCGGCACGCGCAAGAAAGCGTGCTGCGTCCGCGCCCGGCAGCGCGCTGACATTGAAGTGCAGATTGCCATCGCCCGCGTGCCCGTACGCGATCAGACGACCGTCTGGCACATGCGCCTCGATCCAGGGCGCCGCGCGCGCGACAAAGTCGGCGAGGCGGCTCACGGGCACGGAGATGTCGTGCTTGAGTCCCACGCCTTCGCGGCGCTGCGCCTCGGGGATGTTCTCCCGCATCTGCCACAGCAACGCACGCTCGCGCTCGCTGTGTGCGACCACGGCGTCCGCCAGCTCTCCCTCGCCGAGTGCGGCGCCGAGGGCTTCCTCGAGTATGCCGTCGAGCGGGTCCGCCGCGCGCGAGGAGGACAGTTCGCACAGCGCGTACCAGGGGTAGGGCGTGGCAAAGGGATCGCGGACGCCGGGGATGTGGCGCACGGTGAGTTCCAGGGCAATGCGCGGGAGGATTTCGAAGGAGCTCACGCGCTCGCTGCTCGCGTCGCGCAGCCGCCGCAGCAGTGCCAGCGCGGCGCGCACGTCGGCCACCGCCGCGAGCGCCGTGGCGCGGGCGAGAATTTCCGGGAAGAGTTTCAGAGTCGCCGCCGTGATCACGCCGAGCGTGCCCTCGGCGCCGAGGAACAGGGACTTGATGTCGTAGCCGGTGTTGTCCTTGCGCAGGCCGGCAAGCGCGTTGAGCACGCGGCCGTCCGCCAGCACGACCTCCAGTCCCAGCACCAGATCGCGCATCATGCCGTAGCGCAACACGCTCGTGCCGCCGGCGTTGGTGGAGAGGTTGCCGCCGATCTGGCAGCTGCCCTGCGAGCCCAGGCTCAGGGGGAAGAAGCGCTGCGCCTGTGCGGCCGCGGCCTGCACCTGCGCCAGCAGACAACCGGCCTCCGCCACCAGCGAGTCGTTGGCGACGTCGACCTCGCGGATGCGGTTGAGCCGCTCAAGCGCCAGCACGATCTGCGCACCCGTCGCATCGGGCGTCGCGCCGCCGCAGTAGCTGGTGTTGCCGCCGTGCGGTACGACGCCCACGCGCGCGGCGTTGCAGAGCGCCAGCACCTGCGACACCTGGGCGACGGTACGCGGCCGCACCACCGCCAGCGCGCGGCCCTGATAGAGCCGGCGGTGATCGGTGAGGTAAGGAGCGCTCGGCGCGCCCGCATCCACGATGCCGTCGTCGCCGAGAATCCCGCGCAATTGCTGGCGCAGGTCCGCGCCGCTTGCAGTCAATTGATGTTGAGGGCTTGCAGCGCCGCGATACGCTCATCAAGCGGCGGGTGACTCATGAACAGCCGCTTGAGGCCCCCGCCCACCGGGCCCTCGGCGATGCCGAAAGCGGCGAACTGTTTCGAGGGTAGCGGCTCGTGCACCGCCTTCAGATCCTCGAGTGCACCGATCATGTTGGGCTTGCCGGCAAGCTGCGCGCCGCCGCGGTCTGCGCGGAACTCACGTCGCCGCGAGAACCACATGACGATGATGCTCGCGAGTACCCCGAGCACCAGCTGCAGCACGATGACGGTGGCAAAGTAGCCGATGCCGCCGCGTCCGTTCTGGGAGCGGTCGACGAGGCCGCCGATGACGCGCGACAGGAAGATCACGAAGGTGTTGAGAACACCCTGGATCAGCGCCAGCGTCACCATGTCCCCGTTGGCAACGTGTGTCATCTCGTGACCCACCACCGCCTCGACTTCCTGGCGTCCCATGCGCTGCAACAGCCCGGTGCTCACCGCGACTAGCGCCGAGTTGCGGCTCATGCCGGTGGCGAATGCGTTGGGATCGGGGGACTGGAAGATGCCCACTTCGGGCATGCCGACGCCGACCGTGCGCGCGTACTGCTCGACCACACCCAGCAGCCAGCGTTGCGTCGGGTCGGTGCTCTGCGGGTCGATGACCTGCACGCCCATGCTGTGCTTGGCCATGGTCTTGGACAGGGCGAGCGAGATAAGCGAGCCGCCGAAACCGAAGACTGCCGCAAACACCAGCAGCCCGCCGTAGCTCTGCCCGTGCACGGCGAGCCAGGTGTCCAGGCCGGTGAGGCGCAGCACGACCGACAGCACCAGCAGCACGGCGATGTTGGTCAGAACGAACAGGAAGATGCGTTTCATGGCGGGGCCTGCAACTAAATTAGGGGCCAACTTTGACAGGGCAAGCCAACTGTACCGGTACGCGGCTACGCTCGCCAGCGTGGGGGCAGGCGCACAGTTTTCAAGTCCCCCTCCGGATTCACGCCGCCGCCACCGGCTGCGCAACTAGCTGGTGACGACGCCGAGCGCCTTGCCCACCAGGAAGCTCACCGCGCCCGCCCCGCCGCCAATGAGCACCATGCGCAGGGCGCTGTGCAGGGCGGCGCGCCCGGTAAACAGTGACAAGCCGAGCCCCACGGCGAACAGGGCGAGGAGCGTGAGCGCCGCCGACCCGAGCACGGCGCGCGTGCCACTCGCGCCGAGGAGCAGCGGCAGGAGCGGCACCGCCGCGCCGACGGCGAAGGTCACGAACGAGGCGCTGGCCGCCCCCCAGGGCGAACCGAGGTCATCGGGATTGAGACCGAGCTCCTCGCGCGCCAGCACGTCGAGCGCGCGCGCCGGATCGGCGAGCAGCGGGGTCTTTCGGTCTACAGCGCGCCGCAGGCCACGGCTCTTCGGCGGCGGTGGCGAGCTGCAGGAACCGCTCACGCTTCTTCGGATCGGGTTCGGCGGCGGCGACCCGGCGATACAGCCAAGCCGATTCCTTTTCGTGGTACCAGCTATCGATGCCGGGAACGCTCAATACTCATTCCGCTCATCATCGACGTCGTCCTCATCCTCATCCAGGTCATCATCATCCTCGTCTTCGTCCTCTTCCCAGTCCTCCTCATCCTCGTCGTCATCGTCATCGTCGGGCTCGGACCAGCCCTCCGGCTCCTCGATGCGATCCAGATCCATCTCGTGCCAGGCCTCGATGTCAAGTTCCTCGATGTCGCCATCCAGGTACTCGATCTCCACCAGTTCCGAATCCTCATCCACGGACAGCACGCGGAAGGATTCTTCTTCTTCGAGGTTCTCGTACCACTGGCCAACAACCGGTTCGTAATCTCTGCTCACCGCGACAGCCACCCTGTTTTTTCGTGCGCCGTTGATAAGTGTAGGGGCTGCGCTCTCCTTGGGCAACGCACCCCGAATGCGTATAGTTTTCCTCCATATGAACGTCCACGCTCCCGACCCAGCAGCGCCCCTCACTCAAGCACGGCTGATCGTCGTGAAGGTCGGCTCGGCGCTGCTCGTGGACGGCGAGAGCGGGCGTGTCAACCGCGCCTGGCTCGAGACTCTGGTCGAGGATCTCCTGCGACTGCGCAAGCGCGGTCAGAAGGTCATTCTGGTGTCATCGGGCGCGATCGCGCTCGGGCGGCGGCGGCTCGGGCTCAAGAGCGGTCCGTTACGACTGGAGGACAGCCAGGCCGCGGCGGCGGTCGGACAGATCCGGCTCGCGCACGCTTATAAGGAACTGCTCGAAGCGAAGGACGTGACCGTGGCGCAGGTGCTGCTCACGCTCGAGGACAGCGAGCGTCGCCGCCGCTATCTCAATGCCCGCGCCACCCTGGCGTCGCTCCTCGCCCTCGGCGCGCTGCCGGTGATCAACGAGAATGACACGGTCGCTACCGCCGAGATCCGCTACGGAGACAACGACCGCCTCGCGGCGCGCGTCGCGCAGATGGCGAGCGCGGACTGTCTGGTGCTGCTGTCGGATGTGGAGGGTCTCTACAGTGCCGACCCGAATCATGATGCGAGCGCGCGTTTCATCCGCGAGGTGCGCCAGATCACACCGGCCATCGAGGCGATGGCGGGCCGGGCGGCTTCCGCCTTCGGCTCGGGCGGCATGCGCACCAAGATTCTCGCCGCGCGCATCGCGGTGGCGGCCGGCTGTCACATGTGTATCGCCGCCGGCGGGCACCCGCACCCGCTGCGCCGCATCGAAGAGGGGGCGGACTGCACCTGGTTCCTGCCGAGTGCCACACCGGCGGCGGCGCGCAAGCAGTGGATCGCCGGCACTCTGCGTCCCTCCGGCGCGCTCATCATTGATGCCGGCGCACTGCGGGCGCTGTTTGAGGGCCGCAGCCTCCTGCCCGCGGGCGTCACCGCGGCGCGCGGGCGCTTTGACCGCGGCGACACGGTGAGCGTGTTCACCGCGGACGGTATCGAGATGGCCCGCGGCATCGTGGCTTACTCCGATGCCGACGCGGCGCGCATCATGGGACGGCGCTCCACGGAGATTGCGGACATTCTCGGGTTCCGCGGCCGCGACGAAATGATCCATCGCGACGATCTCGTGCTGCTGCGCGAGGAGGTGGGCGTGCCGGTGATGCCGACTCCGCAGCCCCTAAGCTAAAGGCCGCCATGCACACGCAGCAGCTTCGCGAGATGATGGAGGGCCTGGGGCGTGCCGCGCTTGAGGCGGCCGCGCTGCTGGCGCGCGCCGGCACGGCGCAGAAAGACACGGCGCTCGGCGCGGCTGCGGCTGCGGTGCGCCGCGAGCGCGCCGGCATTCTTGCCGCCAACGCGCGGGATCTTGCGGCCGCAGAGGCACGCGATCTGAGCGCCGCGCGCCTGGATCGGCTGCGCCTCGATGCCGCGCGCGTCGAGGCGATTGCCGCCGGCCTTGAGGCGGTGCGCGCCCAGCCCGATCCCATCGGTACCGTGGCGCAACGGTGGGAACGGCCGAACGGTCTGCGTATCGAGCGCGTGATCGTGCCGCTCGGCGTCATCGGCATCATCTACGAGAGCCGACCCAATGTGACCACGGATGCCGGCGCGCTGTGCCTGAAAGCCGGCAACGCCGTGATCCTGCGCGGCGGCTCCGAGAGCGAGCACTCGAACCGCGCGTTGCATGCGTGCCTGGCGGCGGGTCTGGAGGCGGCCGGCCTGCCAGCCGGGTGCATCCAGCTCGTGCCGACGAGCGATCGTGCCGCCGTCGGCTACCTGCTCGCCGGCATGAGCGAGTATCTGGACGTCATCGTCCCGCGCGGCGGCAAGGCACTGGTACAACGCGTGCAGCAGGAAGCGCGCGTACCGGTGATCGGCCATCTCGAAGGCAACTGTCACGTGTATGTCGATAGGGACGCGGACGTGCGCATGGCGCGCGCGATCGCGCTCAACGCCAAGATGCGCCGCACCGGCATCTGCGGTGCCGCCGAGACGCTGCTGGTGGATGAGGCCTGTGCGGCAACGCATCTCACCCCGATCATCAAGGACCTGCTGGATGCGGGCTGCGAGGTGCGCGGCGATGCACACGTGCAGCGCGTGGATGCGCGCGTGCGCGCGGCGCGCGAGGAGGACTGGTACACCGAATACCTGGACGCGATCATCGCCGCGCGCGTGGTCGATGGCGTCGATGCCGCGATCGCACACATCGCGCGCTATGGTTCCGCGCATACCGAGTCGATCGTCACCGACAACCCGGCGACCGCCGAGCGCTTCCTGGCACACGTCGACAGCGCCATCGTGCTGCACAACGCCTCCACGCAGTTTGCCGACGGCGGCGAGTTTGGCATGGGCGCGGAGATCGGTATCTCCACGGAGCGCTTCCATGCCCGCGGTCCGGTCGGGGTGGCGCAGTTGACCAGCTACAAGTACGTGGTGCGCGGCGCAGGACAGGTGCGCGCCTGAGGCGTGTTCAGCGGTGCGGGTGGCCGTGCGCCGGCGTCGCCTCCGCTGCGGGCGCCGCGCAGCGCTCGCAGTTGACCCAGCCGGAATCGCCGTTGGCGTAGTGCTCTTTTTTCCAGATCGGCACGCGGTGCTTGACCTCATCGATGATGTAACGGGCCGCGAGGAACGCCTCGTGACGGTGTGGCGCGCTCGCCCCGACCCACACGGCTACCTCGCCGATGCCCAGATCTCCCAGGCGATGCTCGCAGGCGGCGCGCGTCACGCCGAAGCGCGCCACCGCCTCGGCGATGATGCGCTCGCCCTCGCGCACCGCGAGGGCCTCGAAGGCTTCGTATTCCAGGCGCCGCACCTTCGCGCCCTCGTTGTGATCGCGCACCCACCCCTCAAAGCAAGCGAAGCCGCCGCAGGCGGGCTCGGCCAGCGCCGCGCGCAGGCGCGCGCCGTCGATGGCGGTGCGGGTGAAGCGAAAGGCCTGCACGCGCGTAAAGCCTCAGCCGCCGGCCACCGGGGGAATGAACACCACCGCATCGCCCTCGTGCAGCGGCGTTGACCAATCGGCGAACTCGGCATTCACGGCCACACGCAGCTGCTCGGGGGCGAGCGTGAAGGGGTAGCGCGCGGCGAGTTCTGCGTACAGCTCGCGCGGTGTGCGGGCGCTGCTGCGCACAGGCTCCTCGCGCCGCCCGGCCTGCTCACGCAGCAGCGCATAGTACTGCACGTTCAGTTGCTTGGACTGCGTGGTGCTCTCCTGGGTCACCGCGCCATATTCCTCGGGCGTGTTGATGTTGTCGAGCGCACGCGGGTTGGGCTCCTCGATGAGGTGCGCCCCGACGTGCAGCAGGAACTTGCGCGGGCAGTGCTTACCCTGGGCCACGTAGTCGCTGAGGGCCGCGCGGCTGCGCGGCTCGTAAATCGCGCACAGCGGCTCGGGCAATCCGTCGTGACTTGAGCGGTAAGCGGTGGCGAGCGCGGTGGTAGCGCGCGCGCCGATCAGCCGCCGCAGTGTCGGCTCATCGAGCAGCGGCAGGTCGCAGGCGAGCACGAGCCACGCAGCCTCAGGATGCGCGGCTTGCGCGGCCAGGAGTCCGGCCATCGGACCGATATCGCTCGCGCGGTCCTCGATCTGCGCAAAGCGCGCGCGCAGCGCATCCGCCTTCTGGTCGGGGCGCACCGAGACGTAGGCACGCGCCACGTGCGCGCTGAGCAGCGCCATGGCGCGCTCGAGTTGGGTTTGCCCCTCGTAGCGCAGCGCGGCCTTGTCGCGGCCCATGCGGCTGCTGCGGCCGCCCGCGAGCACCAGTCCGTAGAGCGGGGCGTCCATGCGGCTAACGTGAGAGCCGGCGCGCGAAGGCGCGCCGGCCGCCGGATTTCTCCAGCAGCCGCACGCCGAGGATCTCAAGATCGTGCGAGAGCGCCTTGCACATGTCGTAGACGGTGAGCGCAGCGACGGCGGCCCCCGTGAGCGCCTCCATCTCCACGCCGGTGCGATGGTGCACACTCACGCGGCAGCGGATTACGATCTGTGTCGCCCGAGGGTGGTGGATTTCGATCTGGCAGTTCTCGATACCGAGCGGGTGGCAGAAGGGGATGAGCTCGTGAGCGCGCTTCGCAGCCATCACGCCCGCCACGATCGCCGTGTCAAACACCGGACCCTTCTTGGTGCGGTGCCCGCTCGCGCGCAGCGCCTTCGCCACCGTACGCGGCAGGCGGACGCGCGCCTCGGCCAGAGCGGTGCGCAGCGTCACTTCCTTGGCGCCGACGTCTACCATCGTGGGCCAGTTGTCGCGGTCGACGTGGGTGAGTTTGCGCCGAGCCATCAGCCACCGATGTAGAACATCTCGACCTTGCGCTGCTCCTGGGACTGCGCCGAAAGGCTGGCGCGCAGCTCGCTGTAGCGGTCGGCACGCTTGAGCCACAGGCCACGGATGAGTTCGAGCAGTACGTCATCGCTCGCGCCGCCGCGCAGCGCATCGCGCAGGCTCATGCCATGCGTCGCGAACAGACAGGTGTACAGCACCCCGTCCGAGGACAGTCGCGCGCGCGAGCACTCGCCGCAGAAGGGTTGCGACACCGAGGAGATAAAGCCGACCTCGCCCTGACCGTCGGCAAAGGCATAGCGCTCAGCCACTTCGCCGCGATAGGCCGGCCGCAGCGCCGTGAGCGGCCAGCGCGCGCCGATGCGTTCGGCCAGCTCCTTGGACGGCACCACCAGCTCGGAGCGCCAATGGTTGCGGTTGCCGACGTCCATGTACTCGATGAAGCGCACGATCACGCCGGTGCCGCGGAAGCGCTCGAGCAGCTCAAGCGCCGTGTGATCGTTCACGCCGCGCTGCACGACGGCATTGACCTTGACGGGCGTGAGCTCGGCGCGCCGCGCGTGTTCGATGCCGTCGAGCACTTCCGCCACGCCGCCAAAGCCGCCACTCATGCGGGCGAAGACCGCATCATCGAGGCTGTCGAGGCTGACGGTGACCCGCTTGAGCCCCGCAGCCTTCAGTTCACCCGCGTAGCGAGCGAGCAGCACCCCGTTGGTTGTGAGCGCGACGTCCTCGACGCCCGCAATGGCCGTCAGATCGCCGATGAGGTCCGCCAGGTTGGCACGCAACAAGGGCTCGCCACCGGTGAGGCGCAGCTTGCGCACGCCGAGCTGCACGAACAGGCGCGCCAGGCGCACGAGCTCATCGAACGACAGCCGCTCGTGGGAGCCGAGGAAGCGGTACTGCTCGTGGAAGGTCTCGCGCGGCATGCAGTACGGGCAGCGGAAGTTGCACCGGTCCATGACCGAGATGCGCAGATCGCGCATCGGCCGTGACAGGGTGTCCCGCGGCGCCGGCCGCAGGTTCAGGGGGATGATGACTTCGGAGGAGGGCATGGCTTTTGAAAGTATGAGCACCGTTCAGGGCAGTTGGCTATCGCCCGCAGGAGAGGCCGCGCCTGGGGGCCGCTTAAAGCGCTAGGACCAGCGGTAAAAGCGGGTTACGTGCCCTTTGGGGTAGGTATTGGGGCCCGGAGGCAGCTCTACAAACCCCTCCGTACCGGCCAGAGCCGTGAAGTCCCCGGAACCGTTGGTCGGCGCGGGCATGGCCCAGGCACGGCCCCAGTCATCCTGCTCGAGCCGCACGGGCAGGAAATGCGTGAGCGGGGGCGTGACCGTCACCGGCGCACCGAGCGCGATGCGTTCGGCGGCCAAGGCGCTGTGACCGAGGCTGCCGAGCAGCGCCGGCAGCACATAACGGGTGAAGCACACCAGGGTCGAGACCGGATTGCCCGGCAGGCCGAACACGGCGGCGCCCGAAGGCGCAGCGCCGAACCACAGGGGCTTGCCCGGGCGCTGCGCGACCTTATGGAAGATCGTGCGCACGCCGAGCTCTTCCAGGGCCTTGGGTACGAGGTCGAAGCGTCCCATCGAGACCCCGCCCGAGAGCACCAGCACGTCGTGGGTCTCCAGGTGAAAACGCAGGCGCGCGCGCAGCTGCTGCGCGTCATCGGGAATGTGGTCATCCGCCACGCGCTGAAAGCCGTGCTCGCGCAGCGCGCTCACGATCGCGTAGGCGTTCGAGCGGCGGATCTGGTAGGCGAGGACCGGCTCGCCAGGCTCCACGAGCTCGTTGCCGGTCGAGATCACCGCCAGCATCGGTTGGCTGCTCACACGGATGCGCGCCATGCCCGCAGAGGCGGCGATGGCGATCTCCGGTGCACGCAGCTTCACGCCGGCCGCGACCAGCAGCGCTCCCTGACGCGTGTCGCTGCCGCGGCGGTGGACATTGCGCCAGGGCTCGGCACGCGCCCGCGCGCTGAGCTGCGCCTGACCCTGCGCGAGGCTGACTTCCTCGACCGGCACCACGCAGTCGCAACCGCCCGGCAGCACCGCGCCCGTCATGACTTCGATACAGTTCTGCGGCGCGGCAAGGGTGAGGGGCGGGTCACCGGCCGCTTGCGTCGCCTGGATCGGGAACGAGCGGAGCGCGCCGGCCGCCGCCGGGCTGGCGAGCGCCACGCCGTCCATGGCGACGCGATCAAAGGGCGGCTGATCGCGCTCGGCGTAGATGTTCTCGCGCAGTACCGCGCCGGCGCACTGCGCCAGCGGCAGCGACTCGATCGGCAGACACTGCAGGGTCTGCCCAATGAGGACGTCGGCCTCGGCCGGTGTCAGCACTCAGCTCTTCTTGTCGGTGCCGCGCGTCTTGAACACCTTTACCTGCTCATTGAAACGATCGGCGACAGCCTGCAACTGATCGATCGCGGCGTTGTGCTTTTGGGCTTCCACGTGCTGCATGTCCGATTTCTGCTGCGGCTTGAGCTTATCGCCCGCCTTGGCGATGGAGTCATCAAGTTCCTTGTCGATGCAATCGACGTAGGACTTGATCGCCGTGTCGTACTCCTTGACGGCTTTCTGTCCTGCGACCATCTCCTCCATCGTCGCCGTGCGGCCGTCCGGAAGGTTGGCGGGGGCGGTCGGGTACGGACAGTCGGCGTAGGCGGCTCCCGTCCCGAGGGCTGCCGTGAATACGATCGCAAGAAGGGCCTTCATACTTTAACTTCCCGAAGCTTATGAAAAAGGGGGGGTTATCTTAAGAGGCGCCCGGCGGGGAGGCTACTTGAACCTGCGCACGGCCGGCGCCCGGCGCACCGGCGGGCAAAGAAAGCAGCCGCGGGCGTGATCGTTGACCACCCCAACCGCCTGCAGGAAGGCATAGATAATCGTTGAGCCGACGAAGCGAAAGCCACGCTTAAGCAGATCCTTCGAGAGTCGGTCACTGAGCGCGGTGCGCGCCGGGACCCGGGCGCGCGGGCGGTTTACGAGGGGCTTACCCTCAACGAACGACCACAGATAGCGGTCGAAAGAGCCGAATTCGCGCTGCACGGCAAGAAACGCCTGGGCATTGGTCACCGTGGCGTCGATCTTGAGGCGGTTGCGCACGATGCGCGGGTCGCGCCGCAGGGCGGCGCGCCGGCGGGCGTCGAAGCGCGCCACTTTGCGCGGATCAAAATTCGCGAACGCGCGGCGGTAACCGGCGCGCTTGTGCAGGATCGTCGACCAGGAGAGCCCCGCCTGCGCGCCCTCGAGGATCAGCATCTCAAAGAGCCGGCGGTCCTCATGCACCGGCCGTCCCCACTCCTCGTCGTGATAGCGCACGTACAGCGGATCATGCTCCGGGACCCAGTGGCAGCGGCCGCGTTGCACGCCGCGGGCGCGGCGCGTACGCGGCTCGGGACCTTCAGTCATGGTGCCAATTCTCTTCCCACCTGTGCTGCGCGTAATGATCGCAGAGCGGCGCGCGGCAAGGCGAGGGGAGGATGCACTCCGGCGGTTGGGGCGGCAGCCTATAATGCGGGTGCGACCAGCTCCTGGATTGGCCTCACGCACCGGCGCATATCGGGCGTGCTTGGATTTCCAAACACGGCACCGGGATTCAAGGAAAGCGTACGCGTGAAGAGCCGCCGGCTGTCTATAGTTGTTTCTGTTCTGGGGGCGCTGCTGCTGGGGCCGTGCGGCGCCCGCGCCCAGGGCGGTCCGCCGTATCTCACCACCGACCCCGGTACGCCCGGAAACGGCAACTGGGAGCTAAACCTCGGAGGGATGCTGACGCAGCAGCCGGGCAGCACCTCCTCGCAGCTGCCGCTGCTGGATGTGAATTTCGGCGTGGGCGAGCGCATCCAGCTCAGCTATGAGATTCCCTACGCCGTGCAGTCCACCAGCGGCGCGCCCCAGCACAGCGGCTGGGGCAATGCCCTGTTTGGCGTGAAATGGCGCTTCCTGGATCAGGGCGACGAGGGCTGGCAGGTCTCGACCTTCCCGCAGATCGAGACCGCAGGTTCCGCACGCGCGCAGCGCGAGGGCCTCGCGATCGACGGACCGCGGCTGCTGCTGCCGGTAGAAGTGGCGAGGAAGGTCGGCCCGCTCGATGTGAACTTCGAGGCCGGCTACTTCCTGTCGCGCAACGGTCCGGACGAGCGGTTTTTTGGGCTGGTCGCGGGACGGCAGGTGACGCCGCGGCTGGAGCTTGACGGGGAGATCTTCAACGACCGCGCGAGCGGGGCGCCGCCGAACGACACGACCCTTGATTTCGGTCTGCGCTACAAGCTGCACCCGGCCTTCATCCTGCTGTTCATGGCCGGGCGCAGCGTGAGGGGCGACACCGACGGGCATGCGCAGTTTTTGGGTTATCTCGGCCTGCAGATCCTGCTGAGCGACTACGGGCGCACGCTGATGCACGAACCCGCGCAGTAGGTGCCAACGCGGCCGAATTGTGCAAAGTCACCGTGCTGCGCGTTGCGCGGCCGCGAATAGGCACGCGCGGCGCAGGGGACACTCTTGGCAAAGTGGCTGGGTGCGTTTGCAGAGCTCTTGGCCGTGGCGCTTCAGCAGCAGGTAGGCGCGGATGCGGGCATCGAAGCTCTGCGCAACCTCTGCGGTAATCCTCTCCTGCGCATCACGGTAATTGGCCCGATAGGTGTCCTGCTCGCGACCGTGAAGAATGCGACTCAATACGTGGGGGCAATTGGACGGAACCGCCGCGATGGGGGCAATCCGGGCAAACAGCAGGATGCGGTCGGCTCCGGGTTCGGCAATCCCGGGAAACTTTTTCAGCACCTTGCGCGCCTCAGACCGTGGCGCCCGCAGCGCGCCGAGCAGATCACCGCCTAACTCGTTCTGGACGCGTTTTGCGATCTGCTTCACCCGCAGGGCGCGTACCTCGGGGGCCAGACCGCCAGACTTAAGAACCGACGCCAGCTTTGCCGTGCTCGTCTGCAGCAAGGCGTGCAGTTCGCTGCCAACTTCGCTCCTGAGCCTGTCCCAGCCGCGGGCGCACGCGGCATCGCTGGGCGGATAGCCGCACTGCCACCACACGATGAACGCGTAAGGATCGAGCGGCCACGAGGGCTGCTGCGGGCCGTAGAAGCGCTCGAGCTCATCGAGCAGCTTCGCGACCGTGAGCGGTGCGCGCGGCAGGGCGGCCTTGGAGATTTTGGTCCGCATGGCGAGCGAGAGTCTGCGCCTCAAACGGGTGCCGGCGACGCGCTCGCCGGCTCCGAGTTGTCGGGTGAGCGGCAGGCAGAAGGGGAACGCGCTGCCGACGCCATCCTCGACGCAGGGTGAGCTCGGTGCAGGCGGCACTGATCTAGTGCGTCAGCGCCCGTGCCGCGAGCAGCAGGATTGTCGCGCCGCACAGCGCCGCGGCGAGCAGCACCTCCGGCCACTCGAGTATTGCCGGCAGCAGCAGATAATCCACGCGCCCGCGTGTCAGGGGGTGTAGCACGGCATAGCATGCGCGCTTAAGACCGCTCTCGGCCCAGTTGGCCGTGCGGGTCAGATCGTAGTCGAAACGGTAGTACTCCCGATCGGGGTAGCCTGCCGATCGCGTCCGGGAGCTGTCGACATAGCCGGCTTGCCGGTCGAGCACGAAAGGTACGATGGCGGGCCTCAGGCCCGAGCGCAGCCCGGCAAGATCAATCGGGCCGCCGTCGGGGTGGCAATACCACACGCCATAGTCGGCATCGATGAGGAGGTTGGTGCCCTCAGCGATGACCTGTACCAGGCAGTGTGCGGCGGCAGGATCGGCACGGCGGTAAACGACGACCTGCGCGGCGCGGATTCCGAGGGCATCGAGAGAGGCAATGAAAAGTCGATGCACACCGGAACAGCAGCCGCCCTTTTTCAGGATCGTGGTGGGCGAGCCGCCGAGGGGGGCGAGCAGCGGGAGCAGGAACGCCGGGTCACGTCCGCGCTTCACTTCGCCGAATATCGCGGTGGCCAGTGCAAAGGCAGCATCGCGTTGCGATCGGCTGCCGCGCGCTGCGCGGCGCGCGAATTCGGCAATGCGGACCTTGCGCAGGTGGTACACGCAAAGCAGCGCCACTGCGGCAACAGCGAGTGCGATGACGAGCGCCTCTATCAAAGCCTGACCCCGGCCCCCGTTCAGTGCTTCGTTGCTATTATGCTCGCCCGTGTGCACGAATTGAACGGAAAATCGGCGGCCGCGACTGTGGCCCAAAGCGACTGCGGAACGCGCGATGATCCCGGGCCACGATCCGACCCTCAGACGGGCAAGCCCTGGCCGCGAGCATGCCCGGCGCTTCATCGAGAAACATCAACGCAGCATCGTGGTCGGTTGGACCGGGCTCTTGCTGTGCTTGCTGCTGGTGGGCGCAGAACTGCTCCTGCGATACACGCTCTCATATCGGGTCGACTACTACACGGGTGACAAGATCTCCAACCGGCTGATCAGGTTCCCCTTCGGTGACATGCCATTTAACTCGAATGGTTATCCGGATCGGGAATGGGACAAGGCGGACCTTCGAATACGCGTCGGGTTCTGGGGTGATTCCATAACGAGCGGTGTCGGCGCCGGCTTTGGTTATCGCTACACGGACATCATCAGCGACACTCGCCAGGATCGCGACTACATGAATTTCGGTGGTCCAGGTGAAGACGGTGTCGCCGATGATCGCGCCATAGAGAAGATCCTCGAGATCGCTCAACGTTTCCAGCTGAGCAAGATCGTCTACGCGATGGACCTCAATGACATCTTACCGGACAAGGGGGCACCGGAGGCTCGACACTCGCGACTCTACAAGACAAAGCTCTTGGTCAGACAATACCTGGACGTTCTCAGGAGCCGCTCTTACGTATACAACTACCTGCGGCTCAAGTTGAGCGCGGTTGCAGTGCGAATGGGCTATGGATATCACGGTGACGAGGCGTTTGAACTGCACCCGCTCCGCAACGCCGTGATCGTGAATCAGACCGTCGAGCGGATCAATAAGTTGTCCGTGAGGTTGAAACAGCACGAGGTGGATCTGTGTGTCGTGGTGTTTCCGTTTGAAATGCAGATATCTGCCGACGCAGCCGCACGTTACCAACAGGACGGCGTGCGCTGGTCAAGTGAGCTGCTGCACGGCGAGCCGCAACAGATGATCCTGGGACGACTTGCGCGCGATATTGTCGCCGTCGATCTTGCGCCGGCGTTCCATCAAAACGGTGACGGACGTGCCTCGATCGCAGTGGGCGAGTACTTCGTGTTCAACAGGGGGGATGCCCTCGACTGGGTTCATCCGAACCGCGCGGGGCATAGGCTGGTGGCCGAGTACCTGTTGAAAAACGCGGCGTCGTGTCTGTAGGCATCGCGCGAGAAGGGCACAACCGGGTCCTCGACTGTGGGAGAGACCCCCCCTCCCAGAAACCCGTTGGCCAGCATCAGCAGGCCGCCGATGATGAGCAGAAAAATGATAATCGGTCGAAGCCACAGCTTCCGTCGTGAGCGCAGGAAGGCGAAGAGTTCAACGAGAAAATCCAGCATCGCTTTTGTCATCCACTCCGCCAGCGCTGCACTGCCTAATCGGGCGCCGTTTGGGACCATTTTCCGTCTGTGTCCGGCAACGGCGGCTCAAGTGGGCTCGCCTCGCGATGCGTGAGTTGGTTATCGCCATGACGCCTGGGGACTCGGAAGACGAGCCCACCGCAAAGGGGCTACCGGCGACGAGGGTCAGCGCGCCGGTGGCGCGGCTCCTCGACGTTTCACCTGCGTGGACCTCCCAGTAGCCGAAGCTTCCCTAGGGTGAAGTATATGCATATCGGTCGCTATCTGTAAATAATCTATTCATGTGTCGGCACATGTTTTTATAACTGATTGATAATAATACACAAATATAACATTTATCTTTGATGAATATAGCAGTAATCTATTCACATCATGATTGACCCCAACAAGGTAGTACAGGTGCTGATGACCGAGCCACAAGGCCTCGGAGCGCCCTCCATTCGCCGTCGGTTGGGAGTCACCCAACCGACGCTCTGGCGCGCCCTAGACAAGCTGATTAGCACTGGTCGAGTCGTTCGGGAGGGCCGCGCTCGGGCGACCCGCTATCACGCGGCGGACCATGGGCTCGGCATCGCGGCCCTTCGAAGCCGACGGATGCACGAGGTTGCGGCAGACCAGCTGATCCGCAGGCCCGCGCTGCTCGAGAAAGCTCGGGAGCGCCTGCACTTTTTGCGGCAGGCAAATCCGCACGGCGCTGTCTATCAGGATCGATGGGCAGAGCTGCTCGGTGGCCCTATGGAACCGCTCCTTCGTGAGATGACGGAGCCGTCCGAACGAGCCGACGCCCTTCGGCGGGAATCCCCGTTTACGACATTGGTTCCTGCGGGCGAGCGTGAGCGCATCTTTGAGTCGCTCAGGCGAGCAGTGTGACTCTGGAAAACCTGCGTTTCCTCATCTACGAGGTGGGGCGGCGTCTGCAGCTCAAGGAGGTCTACATTATTGGCTCTGCCGCGATCGCAGCGACAGTGCCCAACCCTCCAGAGGGGGAACTCACAGCCACCCGTGATGTTGACGTCATTCCGCCGGGCGATAGTGAAAGCCTGATGGATCAGATCGATCAGTTCATGGGAGAGGGCAGCGACTTTGAAGAGCAGAGCGGCTACTACGCGCAAGGAATCAGCTCGAAGACGCCGGCCTACGCGCCGCGGAACTGGAAGTCGCGCACGATCCCTGTGCAGACCCAGACGGCCGTCGGCCTATGCATGGAGCTAAACGACCTCGCGGTGAGCAAGCTCGGAGCCGGACGTGACAAGGATTTAGCGTTCGTGAAGCAACTTGCGGACTTGGGCCACATCAACCGCGAGACGCTGCTTGAGCGGCTTACCTCGGTCGAGTGCTCCGAGGAAATGCGCGCGTTGATAGCTGCACGCATAGCGGCTGCCACGGCGGCACAGAACTAACTGTTAGCCCTATGCGCGCCCGCTTGCTGAAAAAGCAACGCTCGAGCGCTGCTCTCGCCGATGATCGTCTCGTGACCTAACGACCCGCGCGCCAGTCTGAAAATCACCCAGCACGGGGTCCTGAATCTGTCGGCAACTGTCCTGCACGCCCTGTTGCCGGCCACCCCGTGACGGCATACCGTAGCGCACAGAACAAAAGCGTTTCCGGAGCGGCCATGCGAGCAGCACCCGCAATCGCGATAGTCTTGACGACCCTTGCGGTCGGCTGTCAGGCGCGTTTCGAGCGCACCATGACGACGCAGGTGAATCAGTTCGTCGGTGAGGACATCCACGCTGCGATCGCGAAGCTTGGCTATCCTTCGCGCCAGGAGTCCATCGCCGGCGAGCGCATTTACCGATGGGCCACGGACGGCAGTGCGACCCCAGTCACGGCCGCTGCCCAAGTCGAATCTACGCAGGTCACACAGTTGGCCTGTGCTATCGACTTGGTCGTCGACGCGTCGAATGTCGTGATCCGCGGAACTTGGGCGGGCGCCAGAGACGCGTGCAGCGCAACGAAGGATCGGCTCGAAGGCAAAGAGCCGCCTGCGCGGGTAACCGATCGGGATAAGTTCGAGGCGTCCTGCCGCGCTCAGGGAAAGGTTGCGCGCTACACGCCCGCGGGCGATGTGACCTACGTGCAGGAGTGCATAGCGCGCGACGCACCCGAGAAGCCCGGCTCGATTACCGTCCCGTGATTAGGCTCGCGCCTTAGAGCGTTGATATGCTCCCGGGATCGGCGGTAGGCCCATCAGTTCACGTTGAGCGGGAGAGCGCCGAGAAGATCAGCGCCCCCGCGTTGCGGGAGCCAGTGAACAAGCGGGCACACCGCGCCGCGGCGCTGGCGGAGAAGTTCGAGGCGGCGCGCAAGAAAGGATAGGCTTGCAGCCACGTGCGCAGCACTGCCGATGCGGGGCATCACGTGGGCATTCTTGATCCGTGGCGGGAAGCGCGTGGCGCGGTCCTGCGCAGGGAATACGAAGACGCAATGGCGCGAATGCGTGACGCGGATGCATCCGCTAAATCCGTATTCCTAAACAACATCCATCAAACAAGCGAACACGTGGTCGCCGTCTACTCCGCCGCCTCAGAATCGGAGCGCGAGGCGCTTCTAAAGGACGCGCGCACGTCGGCCCTCGAAATGTGGAATAGCGGCGATTGGCCGTCTTCGCTCGGCTTGATGATTTCGTGTCTCAATGCCGAAAGTCGGTTTACGCGCGGCGCCGATGCGTTCTACGTGAAGCTCGCGACCGACCAACTGATAAAGGAGGCCGCCCAGGCCAGCGGCCGAGCTACCTGACGCCTCATGCTCGAGCCGGCGCCGTGCGATCGGTGTCGTCTGGCTCAGCGCTGCAAGGCGAAGCATCTGGCGTGTCGCGCCTTCAGTCTGTTCATGGCGGGGGCGAGCCCCGTCGCCTGGAACGCGGCCACTGACAAGTGGCAGAATCGCGCCTATGCAACGGCAAGGAGACCGCCGGTTGCGTGCGATGCTGCCGGCGCTCGCCGCCGCCGCAGCCTGCGTGCGCGGGGCTTCCACGGACGCAGCACCGGAGCCGGCCGCCCCGCCGGCGGTGGGCCGGGTTGCATTCTCCGAATACTCCCCGCTCTCGACGAGCAGTGAGGTCATGCGACGGCTGCTGAGCCCGCTCACCGCGGCGGAGGTGCAGCGCTCACTCGAGCACTTGGGCAAGCGGCTGCGGGGGCAGTCGGTCGATCTGGCCGCAGAGCGCTTCGTGCTGTACGTACCGCCGCTTGCTCCTGCTGAGGGCTACGCGCTCCTCACCTTCGTCCCTCCCTGGGATGAGGCGCAGCTGCCGCCGGGCTGGGCGTCGGTGCTCGACCGCTACGGCGTGATCTTCGTGAGCGCGGCGCGCTCGGGAAACGACACCGACCCGATCGGCCGGCGCGAGCCGCTGGCGCTGCTCGCGGCCTGGAACGTCATGCAGCGTTACAGGGTGGACACGCGGCGGGTGTACGTCGGCGGCTTCTCCGGCGGCTCGCGCATCGCGCTGCGTCTGGCCATCGCCTATCCGGACCTGTTCCGCGGAGCGCTGCTGAATGCAGGCAGCGAGCCGATCGACGCCGGCCACGCGAACCCTCCGCCGCGCGAGCTCCTCGAGCGTTTCCAGGAGTCGACGCGGGTCGTGTATGTCACGGGGGAGAACGACACAGTGCGCCCGATGAATTTGGACACCGCGAGCCTCGAATCGATGCGCGACTGGTGCGTGTTCGACACGGCTTCCAGGATCACCTACGGGGCGGCCCACGAGATCCTTAGCCCCGCGGCGCTGTCCTGGGCGCTTACCGCGCTCGCTGAGCACGTGCGCACCGATGCGGCGAAGCTCGCGGCCTGCCGGGCCACCCTCGAGCAGCGGTTGTCGGCACGCCTCGCGCACGTGCATGAGCTCATCGATGCCGGAAAACGCGACGAGGCGCGCAAAGCGCTCCTGGAGCTCGACCACCGTTTCGGCGGGCTAGCAGCGCCGCAAAGTCTCGCCCTGGCGAGCGCCCTCGAGTGAGAGCGGCGCGCGTTCAACCCCGATAAGCCCGCGTTAACGTCCGCCCCAACGCGCGCGGGCGCGCGCGAGGCTCGACCGTCCGAACGACCAGAATCGCGTAGGACTGCACATACGGCGACGTAGGAGCCGAGCGGTTCCCAACCGGCCCATCGGGGGGCGGGATTTCGGCCCATGGCCGCAGGCTGGCCGAGCGATGGGCGGAGGCGGCGAAATTAAGTCGTCTGGTGACTCGGTGGTGACTCAGGCAGGTGCAATAGAGCTGAAAACACTGCGCGCCCGGAGAGATTCGAACTCCCGACCCTCAGGTTCGAAGCCTGATGCTCTATCCAACTGAGCTACGGGCGCGAGCGGCGGATTCTACTGGGAATCTCCCGAGCCGTTAACGCGAC